>WPCK01069912.1_pt1 | contig 652261 bp, 598 predicted proteins | sample 5399851 | NCBI WGS metagenome assembly WPCK01 (sample SAMN12869471, study PRJNA574797) | sludge metagenome | isolation source: wastewater treatment of pH11 | place: China:Beijing | collected 2019-05-20
GGACTTCGTCTTCCGCCCGGGCGTCATCGCCATCGCCCTGATGACGCTGGCCTCCATCTGGTTCGGCCTGCGCAACCGCATCGACGAGCACGGCCATGTGGTGCCCAACGTGGATGATGCGCCCGACGTGCCGTCCCTGCGCGCGCATCTGCCCCAGATCACCTTCGCCGTGGCCATGGCAGGGGCCTTGCTGATCGCCCTCAACGACGCGCTCCGCCATGACTTCCTCGCCCAGGTCTTCCCCCTGTCCGTTTCCATCATCGGGCTGGTGATGCTGGCCATCCTGATCCCGCAGCTGGTGCGGGGCAAGACCGGGCATCACTCGCATTTCGATGCGGAACTGACGGGCGATTACGTCGGCCAGCCGGGCATCGGCAACCTGTGGGGCGGCCTTGCCTGGATCGCGGGCCTCGTCGGCCTCACCGCCCTCATCGGCTTCTATGGCGCGCTGCTGCTGTTCTTCCCCGTCTTCCTCATCGTCAGGGCAAGGGCAGGACTGCTCGCAACCGTCCTGATGACCGCAGGGGCCGCCGGCGTCATCCTCACCCTCGCATGGGCCCTGTCCCTCAACTTCCCGTCAGGCATGCTGCAGGACGCAATAGACCTGCCCTGGCCATTCCGCTAAGCAAAACCTGACCCGCCCGGAACAAACGGGCGGGTCATACCAAGGCTTTCGATGCTGACGCATCACACCTTGGAAATGCTCAAACGCCGCACGGGCTTAACCAGTCTTCGGCTTCAGGAGATCAAGATGGCGCAGACAGCCATTCCCTTCCATTTTTTCCGTGGCGGCACCTCGCGCGGCCCCTATTTCCGGCGGGAAGACCTGCCGCAGGACCGCGAGACGCTGGCCCGGGTTCTCGTGGCGGCGCTCGGCTCCGGGCACAAGCTGAACATTGACGGCATCGGCGGCGGTGCCGCGGTGACGACCAAGGTCGCCATGCTTTCCCGCTCCGAAACGAGCGGCTGCGATATCGACTACTTCTTCGCTCAGGTCAGCGTCGAGGACGGTCTGGTTGATTTCAAGCCCACCTGCGGCAACATCCTTTCCGGCGTCGGCCCAGCCGCCATCGAGATGGGCCTGATTGCCCCTCAGGGTGATGAAACCCGCATCCGCATCCTCTCGGTCAACACCGGCGCGAAGGTGGAGGCCGTTGTCCGCACCCCCGGCGGGCAGGTCGAATATGCGGGCGATGCCGCGATCGACGGCGTTCCGGGCACGGCTGCGCCGATCTATCTCAACTTCATGGATGTGGTGGGCTCCGCCACCGGCGCGCTGCTGCCCACCGGCAATCTGCGCGACGTGATTGACGGCATCGAAGTGACCTGCATGGACGTGGCCATGCCGATCGTCATCGCGCGCGCTTCCGATTTCGGCCTGAGCGGCGCGGAGACGGTCGAGGAACTGGACGCCAACCGGGCCTTCTATGACCGGATGGAGCCTATCCGCCGCAAGGCGGGCGAGCTGATGGGCATGGGCAATGTGGAAAAGTCCGTGACGCCGAAGTTTGCCCTGCTGTCTGCGCCGCGCAACGGCGGCACGATCACAGCCCGCTACTTCATGCCCTGGAACTGCCACCCCACCATGGCCGTCACGGGCGCGCAGTGCCTTGCCTCCTGCGTGCTCACCCCCGGCACCGTGGCCGAAGGGTTGTTCACCGCTCCGCAGGGCACGCCTGCGCTGGTACTCATCGAGCATCCCGGCGGCGTGATCGACGTGACCGTCGATTATGAAAACGGCCCCGGCGGCTTTGCGCTGAAGTCAGCCGGACTGCTGCGCACGGCGCGCCTGCTCGCCAAGGGAGAGGTGATGGTTCCGGCAGAGGTGTGGGGCGGCAAATGAAGGTCCACATTCTGGACGACTGGTCCGATACCCTGCGCCACCTGCCCTGCTTTGACCGGCTCAAGGGGCATGAGGTGACGGTCTGGACAGATCACGTGGAAGGGCCTGCGCTGGCCGAGCGGCTCAAGGAGGCGGAGGCTGTCTGCCTCTTCCGCGAGCGGACCCGTGTGACCGCTGATCTGCTTGAGGCCCTTCCGGGCCTGAAGCTGATTTCCGGCCGGGGCGCCTGGCCGCATGTGGATGTTGCCGCCTGCACGGCCCGCGGCATCGCCTTTGCCTCCATGAAGCCGGCTGAGGTTCCCAACCATGCCGCGGCCGAGCTGACCTGGGCCCTCATTCTGGCAGCGCTGCGCGGCCTGCCGGAGCAGATGGCAAGTGCCAAGGCCGGCCAGTGGCAGGCCGGGGTCGGCCGCACGCTGCAAGGCAAGACCATCGGCATCTATGGCCATGGCCGGATAGGCCGGCTGATCGCCGGCTATGCCGCGGCTTTCGGTGCCAGAGTGATCTGGTGGGGATCGGAGGCCGGGCGGGCGAGAGCGGCTGCCGAAGGCGGTGAAATCGCGGCCTGCCGCGAGGCCTTTTTCGCCGGATCGGACATCGTGACGCTGCATCTGCGCCTGACGCCGGACACCAAGGGCATCGTCACGGCCGCAGACCTTGCCCTGATGCAGCCCCGCTCCATTCTGGTGAACACGGCGCGGGCCGGGCTGATTGCCCCCGGTGCCCTGCGGGCAGCACTGGACGCGGGCCGTCCCGGACTTGCGGCGCTGGATGTGTTCGACGAAGAGCCGCTGACCGATGCCGGCGACCCCGTTCTGTCACATCCGCGCGTGATCGCAACGCCGCACATCGGCTTTGTCACGGAGGAGGAGTTCGACCTGCAGTTCGCCGACGTGTTCGATCAGGTCAATGCCTTTGCCGCCGGCAAGCCGGTGCACCTGGTCAATCCGGAGGTGCTTTGACCCCAAAGAGGCGCGCCGCAACCGGCGCGCCCAGGATCACGATGACGATGCGGGTCAGATGGTGCAGGATGACGAAGCCAAGATCGGCACCGGCCACGATCGCCAGCACCGTCATCTCCGCCTGTCCGCCCGGCGCAAAGGCGAGGAAGCCTTCCACCGGCTGAGCCAGGCCTGTGAGCGTGACAATTTCGGTGAAGATGGCCGCAAGCCCGGCCAGCAGCACGACGAAGGCAAGGCCGGAGAGGATGAAGCTGCGCAGCTCGCGTAACGTCACCCCCATGTACTGAACACCGATCCCGATGCCGATGAACAGCTGCGCGCCGAGGATCGCTTCAGCGGGCGGGCGGCTGTGAATGAGACCGCTCAACGACAGGACTGCGGTCACGATCATCGGCCCCAGGATCGACGCGCCGAATAGCCCGATCCGCTCCCCGCCTTTCCACCCAATCACAGCTGCCGCTGCCATCAGCAGAAGCTCGATCACCGGCAGATCCCGCATCGGAGCGCCGACGGCGCCCGAGAGACTGGCCCCATAAAGGGTGGTCAGAATGATGGGTGCCAGGGTGACAATGACCAGAACGCGGGTGGCATGAATGAGGGCCAGGGCCCGGACATTTGCCCCGGCCTCCTGACCGAAAATCACCATGTCCTGCAGGCCGCCGGGCATCGCCGCGTACCAGGCCGTCACCGGGTCATAGCCGAGGCGCCGGAAGAAGGGCACGCCAACGGCCCCGATCACCGCCACATATACCGGAACCAGGGCAACGCTGCCGGCCATCTGGGGAATGCGCCCGACCACCTCCGGCGTGATGGAGGCCCCCACGGCAACGCCTAGGACCGTCCGTGCCAGAACAGAAACCGTGCCCATGCCCTTCAGCGGTGCACCGGACAGGGCCGCCAGCAGGCATGCGGCCATCGGGCCAAACAGAAAAGGCAGCGGCAGACCGAGCACATAGAACACCGCCACACCCAGCCCCGCAATGGCGAGCGTCATCATCCTTTTTGTCATGCTTTTTGTCAGGTCCGCCGGCACATCTGCCTCCTTGCGCTTTCTTGTATCCAGATGTATACAGCCGGATACCAAAAGACACAAGCGAGTTCACCCGATGGCTGAAGACAGCGAAATCCCGCAGGGCCAGGCGGCCTACCGCCGCTTGCTGGAAGACATCCGCGATGGCGGCCTGGCCCCCGGCATGCGCCTTCGCGAGACCGAGCTGGCCGAGCGGCTGGGCATCAGCCGCACGCCCGTCCGCGAGGCCATCCGGCAGCTGGAAGCCGACGGCCTCGTCGTTCACCTGCCCCGGCAGGGCGCCTCGATCCGCACGCTGGACCATGCGGAAGTGGTCGAGCTCTATGAAATGCGGGCGGTGCTGGAAGGCACGGCGGCACGGCTGGCCGCACGCGCGGCCTCCAGCATCGAACTGGCGGAACTCGCCGCCCTCAACAACGAGCTGGCGGCCGCGCCTGCTGGCCCGCAGGCCCGCGAGCTGAACCGGCAGTTTCACCGCACCCTGTTCGATGCGGCACGCAACCGGTTTCTGCTGAAGTCGATCAGTGCCCTGCAGAAGACCCTGCTCATTCTCGGCCCCAGCACCCTGTCAGACCCGGAGCGCGCTGCGCTGGCCGTGGCCGAACATGCGGCGGTGCTGGCCGCCTTTGAGGCCCGCGATGGCGCGGGTGCTGAAGCGGCAATGCGTGCGCATGTGGAAGCTGCCTTGTCGGCCCGGATCCGCAGCATGCGCGGCCGCGAAATTCCGCTGGAGGATGACGTATGAAAGACTGGCCCGGCACATTTGACGTTGCTGTCGTCGGCGGCGGCAACGCAGCGCTTTGCGCTGCCATCACCGCTGCGGAAGCGGGCTGCAGCGTCCTGATCCTGGAAGGGGCTCCAAAGCCTTACCGGGGCGGCAACTCGCGCCACACACGCAATTTCCGCTGCATGCACAAGGGACCCGCCTTTCCCCTCACCGGCACCTACGAGGAAGAGGAATATTTCCACGACCTCATGCTGGTGACCAAGGGGAAGACGGATGAAGGCCTGGCGCGCCTTGCCATCCGCACCTCGGAGGAATGCCTGCCCTGGATGCAGGAGCATGGCGTGCGGTTTCAGCCCTCGCTCTCCGGCACCTTGTCCCTGTCGCGCACCAACGCCTTTTTCCTGGGCGGCGGCAAGGCACTGGTGAACGCCTATTACAACACCGCCAGCGACCTGGGCGTGAAGATCGCCTATGAGGCGCAGGTCAAGCACGTGCATCTGGACGGCAGCCGCGTCAGCCACCTGGAGGTGGAGATCGCCGGACAGCCGGTCACCGTTCAGGCCCGCACCTTCGTTCTGGCCTCGGGCGGCTTTCAAGCCGACATCGACTGGCTGGCCCGCGCCTGGGGCCCTTCGGCCCGCAACTTCCTGATCCGCGGCACACCCTATAACCGCGGCACCGTGCTGCGGGACATGCTGGATCAGGGTGCGGAGTCCGTTGGCGACCCGACCCAGTGCCATGCCGTTGCCATTGACGGCCGCGCCCCGAAATATGACGGCGGCATCGTCACCCGCCTCGACTGTGTGCCCTTCTCCATCGTGCTCAACAAGGATGGCGAGCGGTTCTACGATGAAGGCGAGGATGTCTGGCCGAAACGCTATGCCATCTGGGGCCGTCTGGTGGCCGCCCAGCCCGATCAGGTCGGCTATGCGCTCATTGATGCGAAATCGATCGACCTGTTCATGCCCTCCGTCTTCCCGCCCGTGAAGGCGGACACGATCGAGGAACTGGCCGCAAAAATGGGGCTGGAGCCGGAAGCCGTGCGCCGCACCGTCGACACGTTCAACGCCGCGTGCCGCCCCGGGTCCTTCCACCCGACCGAACTCGACGGTTTGCGTACGGAAGGGCTGAATGTGCCCAAGACCAACTGGGCGCGGCCGCTGGATACGGCCCCCTTCTACGGCTACGAGCTGCGCCCCGGCGTGACCTTCACCTATCTCGGCCTGAAGGTTGACAGCCGTGCCCAGGTGCACAGCGCAGCCGGCCCCATCAGCAATCTCTGGGCTGCCGGCGAGATCATGGCCGGCTCCATTCTGGGCCAGGGGTATCTGGCCGGTTTTGGTATGACAATTGGCACTGTTTTCGGACGTATTGCGGGCAAGGAGGCCGCCGCCCATGCCGCTTGACACCACATCTTCCTTCGATGAGGCACGCCGTCAGATCGAAATTTGCAACGCCTGCCGCTACTGTGAGGGGTTCTGCTCGGTTTTTCCGGCCATGACCCGGCAGAAGGCCTTTGCTGACGGCGACCTGACGCAGCTGGCCAATCTCTGCCACAACTGCCGGGGCTGCTATTATGCCTGCCAGTACACCGCGCCGCATGAGTTCGACCTGAACATCCCGGCGGCTCTGGCCGAAGTCAGGGTGGAAAGCTGGGAGCGGCTGGCCCGCCCGCAGGCCATCGCACGGCTGTTCCAGACCCATGGCGTCGCCATGGCCGGGCTTCTGGCGGCCGCGCTGGCCTTCTTCTTCTGGGCTCTTGCCGCCTGGAAGCCGCAGGATGGCGCGGGTTTCTATGCTCATCTCGCGCATAACACGATGGTGGCGATCTTCGTGCCCGCGTTTCTGGCCCCGCTCGGGCTCATTGCCCTGTCGGTGCGTGACTACTGGCGCGAGACCGGCGGCGGCCGTTTCCGGCTGATCCATGTGCTGCGGGCCTTTGACAATGCCGCCCGGATGAAGAACCTCTCAGGCGGCCACGGCGAAGGCTGCAACTTCGAGGACGGCGACCGCTTCAGCAACCGGCGCCGGGTGTTCCACCAACTGATGATGTATGGCTTCCTGCTCTGCTTTGCAGCAACCGCCAGCGGAACCGTCATGCACTATGCCTTCGGCTGGGAAGCCCCCTACCCGCTGTTCTCCCTGCCCAAGCTGCTGGGTGTACCGGGCGGTGTGATGATGGTGGCAGGCGCCGCCGGGCTGGCCTGGCTGAAGCTGCGGGCCGATGCCACGCTTGGTGCGGTCCGGGTCTGGGGCGGTGAAATGGCCTTCATCCTGCTGCTGGGAGCCGTGGCTCTCACCGGGCTTGCGCTGTACGCCGCCACCGGCACGGACCTGACCGGACCGCTGCTCGCCATTCATCTGGCCTGCGTGATGGTGCTGTTCCTGCTGATGCCCTTCTCCAAGATGGTGCACGGCTTCTTCCGCCTCGCCGCCCTTGTGGCGGAAGCTGCCAAACCGGCCCCGGCCGGCGGAGAGTGAGAAGGAACGGGCATTTCCAGAGGTGGCCTCAAAACGCACGTTTGGGGGCCACCTCTTGCGTTATCCGTGCGCGAGTTGCACCAGCCGGTTGGCGAGCACCAGCTTTTCGGCAAGGGTGACGGCAAGCAGGCGGTGGAAGAGGAGGGCGAGTTCGCTGTCGGTGCGCTCCAGCTTCTCAAGATCCGCGCGGCAAAGACGGTAAACGGTGGCGGGGCTTTCCACCACCACATCGGCGGTGCGCTTGCCGTTGAGGCAGTGGCCGACCTCCCCCACCACCGCGCCGGCCGTCATGGTGCGCAGGCGCAGGCTGCGGCCATCGGGAAGCGTCATTTCCACACGCACGCGGCCTTCGCCGACGAGGAAAACGTCATCGGCCGGGTCGCCTGCCCGGATCAGTGCCGTGCCCGGCTCCAGCTCCAGCCGCTCCATGGCGCCTGCAAGATCGGCAAGGCGCGGATGCGGTCCCAGGATCGATTCAAGGTGATGGGATATCTCCGCCCCGGCCGGAAGCAGCTTTTCCTGCACCAGCAGCGCGTCCTCGCACAGTTCCAGCGCATGGTCGAGATCGGCCGCACAGGTGACGCAATGCGCGCTATCTCCCGCTCCGGTTCCCGTGTTCAGACCGGAACGGGCCAGCGCTGCGGCAACGCTCTGCGGCATGGCGCTGAAAATCAGGCGTACGCCTGCCCGCTCCGTCATGCCGTGGATCTTGGCAAAACCGGCGGCCGCGGCGGAGTCCATGCCGCTCATGCCGCTGAGATCGATGATGAGAAACCGCAGCGGTGTGCCGGAGGCCTGACCGGCCCGCTGGCGCACGCGGGCGACAACCTGCTCCATCGTACCGAAGAAGAGATAGCCCTGCAGGCGCAGCACATGGATCTGCTCCCCTTGCCGGTCGAGCGCGCGCACGGCTTCTGCCGAACGGTCCACGCCGCTGCGCAGCTGGCGGCCATCGGCAGCCATGCGCACCACCGGCAGGCGGGCATAATTGTAGACGAACATGACCACCGAGAAGGCCAGCCCCAGCATCAGGCCATAGAGGAAGCCCAGCACGGCGATGGAAGCCAGAATGGCCAGAACAATCAGCCATTCGCCCTGCGGCAGCTTGCGGCGGGCGGCGATGGCCCAGTGGTAAATCAGTTCCGCGCCCAGAAACATCATCAGCCCGGCGGCGAGGAACCCGGGCATGGCGGCAGCGAGCGTTCCGGCAAAGGCAAGGCTGATGAGCAGGATCACCCCGGCAGCAATGCCCGTCAGCCGGGTTGCTGCCTGCATTTTGGCGGCGAGCAAGGTGAGGCTGAGGCCGGTATAGCCCGGCGCGCCGCCGAAACACCCGGCCAGAAGATTGGCAACGCCGCTTTCGCGCAGCTCCGCATTGGCATCCACCTCCCGGCCGAAAGCCACCTCCAGCCCGCTGGTGTTGAGCAGCAGGCCAATGATGTTGAGGATGGCGATGCCGATCATCACCGGGATGGCCTGCACGACGGCCGCCCAATCCGCCTGCCCCACGATCCAGAGTGGTGAGGGCAGGCTGACCATGGCATCGGCCGGAATATCCGGCAGCCATGTCCAGGCGCGCGCCTGATCCGCCGAGATGCCGGCTGCGGCCAGCACCGCATAGAATGCGGCAATGGCGCCGGCCAGAGCCAGCGGCATGGTCAGCGGATGCGGCAGGCGGACAAGGCTGACCGCAAGCACCAGTGCCATCAGCACGGCAGGCAGCAGGGCGCCGAGGAACACGGGGTCCTTCAGGCTGGCGGAGAGATCCCCGGCGAAACCGGCCGCAATCGCGGCAAGGCTGTGCTCCCCCGTCACCATGACGAGCGCCCCCTCGATCAGCAGCCAGCCGGTGCCCGACAGAAACCCGGCAATCACCGGATAGGGCAGAAACCGCACCAGCGTACCGAGCCGCAGCCGGCCGAACAGCAGGAACATCACCCCGGTCACCAGGGTGCTGGTACCCAGAATGGCCAGGATGGTCGCAATCTGCCGGTCCGTCTCCTGCCCTTCCATGCCAGCGAGGATGCCCGCCATGGAGGCGGCCAGAATGGCGATGCCGGTTTCCTGCACCAAGGCCACATTGCCCACATAGGGACTGCGCAGCGCGATATAGACCGACAGGATGACGCCGCTGAGCAGCAGCACCGCCACCCCCATGCCAAGCCCGGCGGCCAGCGGCCCGGCAAACAGCAGTGCCGCAAAGGCGACGCCCGTGCCCAGATTGTCGAGACCCGCCGTAAGGCCGGCGGTGATGGACCGCAGATGCTCTTTCATGACCACGCCTGCCCGCTCCGGCCTGCCGCGCCTTCAAGGCAAAGGGCCGTCCTGAACCGGGAAAGGAACTGGAGCTGAAACTGGCTGAATGTCATGGCAAACCGATGCAGCAAAACTGTGAGGCCGGGGTCCTGCCGCTTCCGGAGCAATACACTCCCGCCGCCGCACGCTTCTCAAGGACAGGGCCGCGCAGAGGAGAACCGGTCCCGGTTGAGCGACGCCCTGCGCGGCCCCGACGATACAGCATGAAGCTTCCGGCCGAGGCAAACGCATTTTTTCCATGAAATCTGCCGTTTGCAGCCTTAGCCCTGCAAAGTGGCCAATCCTGCGCACCTGCATCAACACCTGTTGAAGCTTGGCGTCATGCGGAACCGTGCCGCCGCCGCCAGCATCACCGGCATGCGGACAGGCAGGCCCGTGCCGGAACATCTCGCCCTGCACAGAAATGCAAGCTCCCTGAGAGGCAGGAACGTTGTGAAATCCTTGAATTCTTCAAGTGAATTTACTGAAACTTAGAAGTCACCATATACATCAAGATTGCTAAATTTTGGGAGAAACGGGCTGTGTTCAAACTAGTCATGCTCGTTAAAAACCTCGATCATTGCCCCCTCATCATGCACAAGCTCGGCCAGTTTTATCCAGCTGAGCTGTTTGAGCACGGGGATGCACACCGTGCCGGCCTTTTCGCTGCCGATCTGGTCCTGATTGATCTCGCCGAAGCGGACGAAGCCGACATGGAGACGGTTCGCCAGGCGCTGTCCGAGACGCGCAATGTCACGAGCGTCGCGCTGGTGCGGCCCAACAACCGCCGGGATGAAGTGCAGGCGAATGCGCTTGGCACCACGCTCATATGGTCCCGTATCCGCCCGGTGAGGGCCGTGCTGCAGGAGGTGGAACGCCTGCTCGGCTCCTACAGCATGCCCGCCATTCCGGCAGATGTGCCGCCGGCAACGCGCAAGTCTGTGCAGGCCGTGAGCCGGGCACTCGGTGATTGCATCACCTCCGCCATTTCGGATGAACCCTTTCCGGTTGCACAGATCGGCCGGGCCGTCGACCTGACCCTGTCGTCCTTCCGTGTGGAGGGGCTGGACGCCTGGACGGCCGCCGTGCAGATGCACCACAGCCACACCTATTGCCACTCCATGCTGGTGACGGGCTATGCGCTGGCCTTTGCCGATGTGATGGGCATGACGGTGGATGAAAGGGCGCGGCTCGGCACCGCGGCGCTGCTGCATGACGTCGGCAAGGTCTTCATCCCTCTTTCCATCCTCGACAAGCCCGGCAAGCTGACGGATGAGGAGTTTGCCGCCATCAAGATGCACCCGGTCAAATCGCGCGAGCTGCTCACCGGTCAGCCGGGCATTTCTGACGAAGTGGTCGACATTGCCGCCCACCATCATGAGTATCTCGATGGCAGCGGCTATCCGGACGGGCTCAAAGGCGAAGAGATCAGCCGCAGCGTGCGAATGCTGACCATCTGCGACATCTATGCGGCGCTTACCGAGAAGCGGGCCTACAAGCCCGCCCTCAGCCCCCGTCAGGCCTATGGCATTCTGGTCGACATGGGCCGAAAGATCGACCAGAGCCTGTTGAAGATGTTCAGGCAGGTTGCCTTCGAGGCTGACAGGGTGGCTACCGTCAAACGCAAGGCTGGTAGCTTCTGACGCCAGTGTCCGGCGGGGCCGGACTTCGGCCTATTCGAGGGCATAGAGAGAAACGGTGACGGCCTGCGCATGACGGGCGCCGGTGCCCACGAACAATGTGCGATTGACCCAGCCATAGCGCGGGTCCCCCGTTTCCAGCCTTGCCTGCGTGCGCATGTAGTAGGACCCCGGCGGCACGCTTTCTCCCCGCGCGACGGCGGCCAGCACTTCGGCCGGACCATGGCGGAAGCCGTAGTTGATGATCTCGATCACCGCGCCATCGTCCGTCTCCATCGCATAGCGCGTGTCCAGTTCGGCAAGGCCATCGGCGAAGATCGTCTGCCAGTCGGCTCCCAGGTTCAGGATACGGCCGTTGAGGCGCGGGCCTGTCACCTTTCCGCCGGTGATGGGTATGATCCGCCGCTTGCCCGCACGCCCCGCGCCCATCTCCATGATGGGGGCAAGTTCGACCTCCAGATTGCAGACATGAACGAGTTGCGGAACCGGCAGGACAACGGGCGCGCTGGCGGGCTGGGGCATGGACTTTCCTCCGGTGAAGTGTATATTGTTAACCTCATAAACAACATAAGCAGGCGGTGCTTTTTCTTGCAAGACGCAAGGGATGCAGCAGCCCGGGAACCGGAGGAAACCCGCCCCATGGCAGGCGACGGGGAGAACAGCAACGGCGGGGCAGAAACAGCTGCCGTCACCGCCGAGCCGATGGACAAGCTTGACCAGCTGATCGGCTACAATCTGAAGCGCGTTTATATTCTCGTTCAGAATGACTTCCGTCAGGTGCTGACGGATGACGACATTTCCCCGCGGATGTTCTCAGTGTTGTCCATGAGCGTGGAATCCGCGGGCATCACGCAGAGCGAAGTCGCCCGGCAACTGGGCATCGAGCGGTCGGGCCTCGTGTCCATCATCGATGACATGGAAAGGCGCGGCCTCTTGAACCGGATGCCGGTGGAGGGCGACCGGCGCGCCCAGGCGCTCCACCCGACAGAAGAAGGCCGGGCGGTCTACGAGCGGGCGCTGACCGCCGTCTTCGGCCATGAGGAGCGGATTTTCTCCGTCCTTTCCCCGGAAGAGCGGGCCAAGCTGCTGGAGCTGCTGATGCGCGTGCGCCGCTCCGTCGAGGGCGGCTGACGGCTGCTTGTCAGCTCCATGGTAGATAAAGACGAACGGCGCGGATCAACTCCGCGCCGTTCGTCTTTGCAAGTCCGGCAGGTGCCAGCCCGTCAATAAATCAGCCAGACCAGCGCCAGCGTGATGGGCGGGAACAGCACGAGAATGACGGTGCGCACGAGATCGGTCACCACGAAGGGCATGGCACCGCGGAAGGTATCGCCAATCGGGATATCCTTGGCGAGCCCGTTGATGATGAAGAGATTCATCCCCACCGGTGGTGTGATCAGGCCAACCTCGACGACGATCAGCACCAGAATGCCGAACCACAGGCCGAAATCATCGGGCGACATGCCGAAATCAAGGCCAACCATCACCGGGTAGATGATCGGGACCGTCAGCAGAACCATGGACAGAGAATCCATGATGCAGCCGAAGACCAGATACATCAGCAGAACGATGCTGAGCACGAACCAGGGCGAGAAGCCCTGACTGCCGACCCACTGCGCCGAAATCTGCGGCAGCTGGGTCAGGGCCAGAAAGCCGTTGTAGACCGCCGCCCCCAGAACGATCAGGAAGATCATCGCCGTGGAGGACGCAGTGGACAGAATGGCCTTGCGCAGCTTTTGCCAGCTCATGCCGCCGGATGCGACGGCCGCGATGCCGGTGCCAGCCGCACCAACGGCGGCCGCTTCTGTCGGGGTGAAGAAGCCCAGATAGATGCCGCCGACAACCACGAAGAAGATGGTCAGCACCGGCCAGACGCTCACCAGCGCCGCAAGGCGTCCGGACCACGGCACGCGGTCCTGCACGGCGGCGGAATTGGGCGACACACGCACCCAGATGGCAATGGCGATGATATAGCCGACGGCGGCCAGAATGCCCGGGATCATCGCCGCGACAAACAGCTTGGCGATGTTCTGCTCGGTCAGGATGGCATAGATGACGAGGATCACCGACGGCGGGATGAGGATGCCCAGGGTGCCGCCGGCCGCCAGCGCACCGGTGGACAGGGAGCCCGGATAGCCATAGCGGCGCAGCTCCGGCAGCGCGACCTGAGCCATGGTTGCGGCGGTGGCCAGCGAAGATCCGCAGATGGACCCGAAGCCGGCGGACGCACCGATTGCGGACATGGCAACGCCGCCGCGCCGGTGCCCCAGGAAGGAGGCGGCGGCACTGAAGAGCGATGACGACATGCCCGACAGGGTCGCGAACTGGCCCATCAGCAGGAACAGCGGCACGATGGACAGCGAATAGTTCGAGAAGGTGCCAAACGTCAGGTTCTTCAGCTGGTTCAGCATCATCATGTTGCTGCCCGTCACCATCCAGGCGCCGCCCAGCCCGACCGCCAGCATGGCAAGGGCGATGGGAAAGCGCAGAAAGATCAGGACCAGCAAAACCGGAAAGGACCAGAGCCCCAGCTCAACATTAGACATTTGCCGCTTCTCCCCCTGTCCTGCCCGTCAGCGCCCGGACAGAGCGCAGAACACAGAACACGGCGACATAGATGAAGGCTGCACATCCGGCGACACCGGCCGCATAGGCCTGCCAGACAGGAAACTGCAGAATGAAGGTGGTCTCGGCATAACGCATCTTGTCATGCATGCCGAGCCAGAGGCGCCAGGTGATTACGAGCGCTGCCCCAAGCATCGCCAGGTCGATGAGCACATCAAGCACCCGGTTCATGACGGCCGGATAGACGGGCTGCAGCAGATCGACGCTGGCATGGCCCCTCATGAGGTGGCACCAGGGCAGAAAGGCGAAAATGGCAAAGCCGACGCCCATCTCGATCCACTCATAGTCGCCCCTGACCGGCTGCAGGCCGAAAGGGATCAGGATACGGCCGATGATCGAGACACAGGCAAGCACTGTCAGGACGATGAGCACGCCACCGCCCAGATAGGCCATCGCGCGCGCAACCCAGTCAGCGGTTCTGAAGTAGAGAGAATACACGGTGCATCATCCTGCTGGCGGGGGAAGGGCCGGACGGAAACCGTCCGGCCCAACAGATCACTTGGCTGTATTTTCCTCGATCAGCTTCTTGGCCTGATCGATGAGGGCCTGACCGTCGATGCCCTTGGTCTGCATGTCGGCAACCCAGCGGCCGATCACCGGCTGGGACGCTTCCTTCCAGCGGGCAACTTCCGTCTCATCAAGCGTGATGATGTTGTTGCCGGCCTTGACGGCAATCTCACGCGCCGGGGCGTCATACTCATGCATGACCTGGGCCGCGAAAGCCGAAAGCTTGGCGCCGGACTCTGCATCCACGATTGCCTTCAGGTCATCCGGCAGCGCGTCGTATTTGTCCTTGTTCATAGCCAGAACGATGGTCGCGGTGTAGAGCGATTCCTTGCCGCCAAACTCCGTATGGTTCTTGACCAGTTCGGCAAGGCGGATGGACGCGGTCACTTCCCACGGGATCACCGTGCCGTTGATGACACCCTTGGAAAGCGCTTCCGGAATACCCGGCAGCGGCAGGCCGACCGGCGTTGCGCCCAGCTCGGACAGAAGGTCGTTGATGACGCGGGTCGGGCCGCGCATCGTCTTGCCCTTCATGTCCTCCAGCTTGGCCACCGGCGCGATGGAGTGAATGACGCCCGGGCCATGCACCCATGCACCCAGGATCTTCACATCCTTGTACTCGTTGTTCTGGAAATCGCTGTCGACCATGTTCCAGAAGGCAACAGAGGTGGCGACCGGATCGGTCATCATGAACGGCAGTTCGAACACTTCGGTCCGCGGGAAGCGGCCCGGCGTGTAGCCGACGACGGTCATGATCATGTCCACGACGCCATCGCGCGCCTGATCGATCAGCTCCGGCGGACGTCCGCCCAGAGACATGGCATCGAAATGCTCGATCTTGATGCGCCCACCGGACGCCTTGGCCAGTTCCTCGCTCCATGGCTTCAGGATCTTGGCAGGCACCGGCGCGGCCGGCGGCAGAAACTGGTGCAGGCGCAGGGTCACTTCCTGCGCCGCAGAGGGCAGAGCCGAAAGGGCCATGAGCCCGGCGGCCATCAATGCAACAAGTCCACGCTTCTTCATGTCTTTCCTCCCGTTTCACCACAGCCGGACCCCGGCTGCGGTGCATTCCTCCTCCAGAACCCTCAGCGGAAGCTGGGGGCCCTCTTTTCAAGGAAGGCCTTCAGGCCTTCCTGCGCATCCGGCGTCGTGACCGACATGGCTGCCGCCAGGCTTTCCACGAACAGGCCGTCGCTTCTCGACATATCATCGATGCGGCCGAGAGCCTGAATCATCAGATAGTTTGAGAACGGCGCATTGGCGGCGACGCGGGCGGCGATTTCCATCGCCTTGTCCAGCGCCTCACCCTCACCCACCACATAATGGGCAAGGCCGAGGGAAAGCCCCTCTTCCGCACCATAACTGCGGCCGGTGAGCATCATCTCCCGCATGCGGTCGGCGCCGATCAGCCGGCCGATGCGCACCGTTGCGCCCCCGCCAACGAAGATGCCGCGGCGGCCCTCCGGCAGCTGGAACCGCACCGAAGGCTCGGCGATGCGCACATGGGTCGAGGCGGCAATCTCCAGTCCGCCGCCAATGACAGCTCCGGTCATCGCCGAGATGACCGGCAGACGGCCATATTCGATGAGATCGGAAACCCGGTGCCAGTTGCGGGAATGATAGACCGTGTCCTCGCCGGAACGCGCCTTGTGCTCGGCCAGATCAAGCCCGGAGCAGAAATGGCCGCCCGAGCCGGTCAGCACCACAGCCCTGATATGGGCCGGCGGGGCTGAAAAGAACCGGTCCAGCGCATCCACCAGAGCATCGCTCATGGCATTGCGCTTTTCGGGCCGGTTGAATGTCAGAACAGCAATGCCCTCGCGCTCCTCAACGCGCATGACATCCGTTCCATTCACTGCTTCACGCATCGGGTCCTCCCTCCCGATCCATGTGGATCGAGATTGTTATAGCAGTGAACAGTTTATTCTCATAGCGGTTTTTAAGGGTAAATGCGCATGGCCGGACGGGTTCAAAGGCTGGAAAGAAGCCAGTCCCGCACCCGGGCGGCGGGGCTGCGCGGTGCCGGGCGGCGGGCGGACCACAGCCGCAGCCCACGCCGGAGAGTAACGCGTCCGGCAAAAGGCGCAACCAGCGTGCCTGCTGCCAGTTGCCGCGCCACCAGCGCCTCATGCCCGATCAGAACCCCCGCGCCGTTGATGGCTTCCTCCAGCGCCAGAGCATAAAGGGAAAAGACCGGACCAGCCCGCAAGGGCACATGCGGCGCGTGGGCGGAAGCCCAAAGGGTCCAGTCATCCGCCCAGCTGGCATCCTGCAGGCAGGGCACATCGGCAAGGCTGTCCACCCCCTTCAATCTCGCGGCAAGAGCGGGCGCACAGACAGGGAAAATCACGTCCCGGGCGAGCCAGCCGCCAGCCTCCTCCCCGTAGAAGAGGCACAGATCATAGGGCGCGCGCTTGAGATTGGGCGGCTCCTCCATGGCAGTGATGGAGATGGAGATTTCGGGCGCCGCCGCGCGCAAGGCCGGAAGGCGCGGGGAGAGCCAGAGCTGGGCCAGCGATGGCAAGGTGGCAATATGCACCTGCCGGGGCGCTGCTTCCGCCTGAAGAACGCGGGACGCATCCGCCAGCGCATCAAAGGCCGACGTGAAGGCCGGGCTGACCCGCTCTCCCAGCCGCGTGAGCTTCACCCCGCGCGGCGAGCGCTCGAACAGGTCTGCTCCCAGCGTCTTTTCCAGCGCCTTCACATGGGCGGTCACCGCACCCGGCGTGACACCAAGCTCCTGTGCGGCTGCCACAAAGGAGCCAAGCCGCGCCGCCGCCTCGAAGGCACGCAGGGCATTGAGCGGCAGATCCCGTGGTTTTGGCGGCGCGACAGCCATGCTAAGCCTCAATTTTTCTAAGCCTAGATTTTCCTCGATCTGAGTTGCCGTCAAGCGGCAAGACGCCCTAGCCTCGGGTTACCGAAGTCCCTTCACAGGATATCAGCATGACCAGCCTTGTCCGCCGCCCCTGGGTTCCCGCGCCTTGCGAAACCCGCGTCCTGGAAATCGCAGCCGCCACGGCCGGGGAAACTTCCGCCGGAACGGCAGAACGGATCGAGGCTTTGATCCGCCGCAACCTCGCCATCCACGACGAGGAATGCTTCAATCTCAACCCGGCCACCAACGTGATGAACCCGCGCGCGGAAGCCGCCCAGGCCCGCGGCCTCGGCGGACGGCCCTCCCTTGGGTACCCCGGTGACAAATATGAAATGGGGCTTGAGGCCATTGAGGAGATCGAGGTTATTGCAGCCGAACTCTCCGCCGAAATCTTCAAGGCCACCCATGCGGAGATACGCGTCGCTTCCGGCGCCATGGCCAATCTCTATGGCTTCATGGCGCTGACGAAGCCGGGCGACGTGATCATCGCCCCGCCCGGCTCCATCGGCGGCCATGTCACCCACCACGCGGCGGGCTGCGCCGGACTTTATGGCCTTGTGACCCATGCCGCGCCCGTGCTGGCTGATGGCTACACGGTGGATCTGGAGGCCCTGCGCAAACTCGCCCTGGAGCTGCGCCCGAAGCTGATCACCATCGGCGGCAGCCTCAATCTTTTCCCCCATCCGGTGAGGGAAATCCGCGCGATTGCCGATGAGGTGGAGGCGCATGTGCTATTCGATGCCGCACATCAATGCGGCATGATTGCCGGCGGCGTCTGGGCCAATCCGCTGGACGAGGGCGCACATCTGATGACGATGAGCACCTACAAGAGCCTCGGCGGCCCGGCCGGCGGCCTGATCGTCACCCGCGATGCCCAGATTGCCGAGCGGCTGGACCACATCGCCTTCCCCGGCATGACCGCCAATTTCGATGCCGGAAAATCCGCTGCGCTGGCGCTGACCATGCTGGACTGGCACGACTTCGGCCCCGCCTATACCCGCGCCATGGCGGATCTGTCACTGGCGCTGGCCACAGCCTTGAAGGCGGAAGGGTTGCCGGTGTTCGAGACCCCGCGCGGCATGACGCAGAGCCACCAGTTCGCGCTGGAGGCAGCCAGCTTCGGCGGCGGACAAGCGGCGTCCAAAACCCTGCGCAAGGCAGGCTTCCTTGCCAGCGGCATCGGGCTTCCGGTTGCCCCGGTCGAAGGGGACATGAACGGCCTGCGCTTCGGCACGCCGGAACTGGTGCGCCGGGGCGTGACGCCTGCCACCGCCCCGGACCTCGCAAGACTGATCGCAGCGGCGCTGATGGGCGGCAAACCGGAAACGCTGGCCAGGGAAACCGCTGCCCTGCGGCGGCAGTTCACCGGCGTGCATTACGTGCACGCCTGAAGCGTCCGCCAGTCCGTCAAACTCTCCCGGCAGCGGCGGCGCAGAACTGGCGCAGCATCTGCCGGGACACCGGCGTCTCCGACACGGCCGCAAGCAGTCCCTCGACATCGGCTCCCTTCGCCTCGAAGGACGAACGGCGGCGCTCGATGCAGCTGCGCATGAGATCCGGAAAGAACTCCGGATGGAACTGCACTGACAGCGCATTGCGGCCATAGCGCAGGATCTGATGCGGATCATGGGCGGAACGTGCGAGCACTTCTGCACCGGCCGGCAGCTCCAGCACGCTCTGCTCATGGGTGAGGAAAACATCGAACTGCTGCGGCACACCGGCAAGGGCCGTATCGGCAAGGCCTGCGGCCGAGAGCGTCACCGGCAGTTGCCCCACCTCCGGCCCGCCGGGATGATAATCCACCCGGCCGCCCAGCGCATGGGCCATGAGCTGATGTCCGTAGCAGACGCCGAAGAGCGGCAGGTCTTGCGCCATGGCGCTGCGGATCCAGTCCGCCGTGCGCTCGCTCCAGTCCTCGCGGTCGCTCACCATGGACCAGGAGCCGGTGATGGCGGCGCCCCGGACGTCTGCAGGCTCCGGCAGCGCTTCACCCAGATGCGGCTGCACCACGGACACATCCAGCCCCAGCCCTTCCAGCGCAGAGCGGAACCAGTCGCCCTGCTCGCCCCATTGCGTGCGCAGGTCCGCGGGCGGAGTGCCGGTCTGAATGATCAGGATTGAAGACATGCGGGAACGCCCCCTGTTGTGGCAGCTGAAATCAAAGGGGTTTTCCGGAGTTCGCCAGCAGCTGGGGACAACTTGCCAGAAGGCACAAAACTGTTCAGGCCCGCACAAGCTGCGGGCTGCAGATTGCCGTCAGCAACCCGCAGCCCTCAAGCCAGGAAAGGGAAAAGAAGAAAAGTTCAGACGCGTTCCATCGGAGCCGTGGCGCTGCGGCGGGCATCCTGCGCAGGACGGGCAGCAGCTTCCTGAGGCTGAGCCTTGAGCATGTAGCCGATGTAGCGCTTGGATTCGACCGGATCATACCCGAGGCGCGCCTTGAGCTTCTTGCGAAGCTTGGAGACGTGGCTTTCGACAACGCATTCATCGACTTCCTCGTTCATGAGGCCGTAGACGGCGTTGTAGATCTGGGTTTTGGTGACGCGGCGGCCATGGTTGCGCGCAAGATATTCCAGAATGCGGCGCTCACGGCGTGGCAGTTCGAACACATCACCCCCGACGAGGGCGTCCCGGCCATCGAAGAAGACCTTGATGCGGCCGACTTCGAGATTGTCCGCCTCGGTCATGGTGCGGCGGCGGATGGCGCCGACACGGGCGAGGATCTCGCGCACATGGATCGGCTTGCGCAGCACATCATCAACGCCGCAGGCAAACAGCTCCAGCGTCTGATCGAGGCTTGGCCGCTCATCCAGTGCCAGGATCGGAGCCTGATCACAGTATGACCGGATCAGCCGCGGAAAATCGGGCCGTTCCTCACATTCGCCCAAAAGAAAAGCCTCAATTGAGGCGAGGTCATCTTCTGAAGCGGTCTTCACCCATTCCGGAAGCTCGGACGGGGTTAGTGCCATACAGGCGAAACCTTCACGCTCGAAACCGGCGGCATAACCTGCCGTTACGATCTCCCGCGAGTCGACAATCACGAACATAGTGTTTTCCCCAACACAGCCTTGCAACCAACTGGTAGTGGGTAGAAGCGCCTACGTCAAATGTATCGTGCAGTTACAGCCGGAAAAGGTTGTGACTTTGGCGTATAATCCGTAACATCGCGGTTGAATATTTTATATAAATGCCAACTTGCGGCACCAAAGCGGAAAAATCGATAAACTTCAAATCAAACAGATATTGTGATTCGCACCTTCACGTGCCCTCACATCAGGGAACGTGTGTGAAATTATAATGACACAACCTGAGCAACGCAAGAGGCATGCTCACCCTATTCTTCCGTTGCGTCATTTTCTGCTATGAAGAGAGTGCTCTTGCCAGATCGCCGAATGGATCGGGCGATGGCAGGCCCCGTGCGTCCTGCCTCAGGAACTCATAGATCCGCGGAACCAGTTGCACGGCCTTGTCGAGCGCGGGATCACTGCCGGCCTGATATCCCCCCATCAACCGCAGGTCGCGGGTGTCTTCGTAGCGCGAGATCATGGCTTTCAGCCGCATGATCAGCTCACGCTCTTCCGGTGTCCAGGCATGCTGGGACAGGCGGGAGACGGACGACAGGATATTGACCGCCGGATAGCGGCCGGCGTCAGCGATGGCACGGTCGAGAACGATATGCCCGTCCAGCACACCGCGCATCGTGTCGGCCACCGGATCATTGTGATCGTCGCCATCCACCAGCACCGAGAAGACGCCGGTAATCGCTCCCTCCCCTTCTGCCCCGGGGCCAGCGCGCTCCAGCAGGCGGGTCAGGTCGGAGAAAACGCTTGGCGTATAGCCGCGGGCGACCGGCGGTTCGCCGGCGGCCATCGCCACATCGCGGGCCGCATGGGCAAAGCGCGTCGCGGAATCGATGATCAGCAGCACAGACTGGCCGAGGCCCCGGAAATATTCGGCCACACTCATCGCCGTGCGCGGGGCAAGGCGCCGCATCATGGCGCTCTCGTCACCGGTTGCAACGACCACGACGGACCGCTCCAGCGCATCGCCCAGCACATCCTCGACGAACTCGCGCACCTCGCGTCCACGCTCGCCCACGAGGCCGACGACCACGGTGTCGAAATCGCCCGACCCCGCCAGCATGGCCAGCAACGTGGACTTGCCGACGCCGGACCCGGCGAAGACGCCAATACGCTGGCCAACGCAAAGCGGTGTAAACAGGTCAATGACCTTGACGCCCGTGCGCACCGGCTTGCGGGCGCGGGCGCGCTCCAGCATCTGCGGCGGCTCGTTGTCGAGGGACATGGCTGCGGCGCTGGTGCGCAAGGGTCCCTTGCCATCGGCCGCCTGCCCCAGCGCATTGACCACACGGCCCTTCCAGGCCTGATGCGGATGCACCGTCAATGCGCCCTTGCGCCAGGCGCGGGCGCCGATGCCGATATCAGCCAGATTGCCGTAAGGCTTCACATAGACATCATCCTCATCGAGGCGGATGATCTCGCCGCGCCGCTCGCCGCCCTTGCCTTCGAGTGACACAAGATCACCGATGCAGACGGAGCGCGACAGCCCGGTGACGCGAATGACGCCAGGTGTCACCTGAATGACCCGGCCGCCGATGCGGACCGGATCAACTTCCTTGGAAGCTGCAGAAACGGCAAGCGCCAGCCGGTCAAGCGCGGGCATCGCGGATCAGATCCTTATGGCGGTTGCGCAAGGTTTCCAGCACATCGAGCGGCAAACGGTTCGCCGGGTGCTGGATAACCGCATCCAGCGCGGCCGGTTGATCCGGACGCTGCGCCTCCGGCGTCCCGGAGCCGGACGACGGTTTGGCCAGAGGCACTGCAACGCTTGCCGGATCCGTGAGCCAGCGCGTGAGGTTCACCGGTGCTGCCGCAGCCTCGTCGCGCGAGCGGGCCACGCGCATGCCCAGCGGATCGTCCGTGCCGGTGCCTTGTGAAGACGCAGGAATGGAGTTGTTAGCCAGCTCATGAACATGAGGTTTGGCTGAAGGAATGGTCGGCTCATCCGGAGCCCGCGCAACAGCCGCTTCCGTGTTCTCCGTTGTGCCCGGCGTTTGCAGGGCGCCTTCCACGGCAGAACCAGCCATGGCGTAACCAAGCATGCCGGCCATGCCAAGCGGACCGCCGAGCGCCAGCCCATAAAGCGCGTGCCCCGCGTGGCGGGCCCCGTCGGAGATCTGGTCCCCCGTCACATTCCGGTAAATCTCACCGATGAGCGGCAGATGCTGGAAAGGATTGATGATATCAACGATATCGCGAAACCCCAGGCCGTTGCCGTCTTCACCGGTTGAGACATCCGCAGCCTGACGGGGTGAATTGACGCTGCCGGCGCTCACTTGCGGCTTGACCGGCGGCACAGCTCCCAGCGGCGTCACGAGGTCGCTCCCAGATCGCGCACGGCCTGCGACTGGGTGTCATTGCTGGTGTCGATCATCTTCGTCGCACTGTCGAAGGCGCGGGTCAGCATGATCAGCTTGGTCATTTCACGGATCGGATTGATGTTGGAGCTTTCCGTGTAGCCTTGCACGATGCTTGCCGTATCAAAGGCCTGCACCGGCTCTGCGGGCTGATCCGGGATGACGCCCGAGTTTTCGAAGCGGCGGAGCTTTGCATCTTCGGGAATGCGGAACAGGCCGACAGCACCGGCGATATCCTCGCCCTGTGTCACTGTTCCATCCGGCCCGATGCGCGGCATGCCCTGATTGAGATCGAGCTGGATCGGCAGACCGCCGGCATCCAGCAGGTCATGGCCATTCAGCGTGCGCAGAACGCCGTCCACATCGATCTTCATGCGCCCGTCACGGGTGTAGGCAACCGTGTCTCCGGCGCGGATGGCAAACCAGCCGTCGCCATCAACGGCCAGATCCAGCGGATTGTCGGTCTTGCTCACCCCGCCCGCCTGCCGGGAGATATAGGTTTCACCAGCCGTGGCAAAGCTCACCGGATCAGCGCCTGCCTTGGACAGGACTTCGGCGAACTTCACCTCATCCGCCCGGTAGCCGGCCGTATTCATATTGGCAAGGTTCCGGGCGACCGTCTCCAGCCGGTTGGAAAGAGCGACCTGAGCCGACAGGGCGACATAAAGTGCGGACTGCATGGATCAAATCCCCCCAAGCTTCAGGCCCTGGATCTGTGCAAGCAGATCCTCGCCAATTCCAATGGTTCCATTCGTTCCGGACAGGATGATGTTCGGCACCGAGTTGACCGCGGGTGACCCGTTCTGGATGTCCCACATGATGGTGAAGCGGCGGAGAAACTCGTCAAGCTTCGCCGGATCCTGAAAGTCGTCCATGTTGAGACGCTGCTTCAGATAGGCGGCCTGTTTGTCGACGTCAGCCATCGCGAAGCTATCAGACAGGCCAAGCGACGTATAAACCACCTTGGCCAGAGCCCTGTCTGCGAGAATGTCATAAGGGCCAGTGATGCTGTCAGCCTTGCGTTCAAAATAAAGCGCAAGCCGGACGGCTTCGTTCTGATTGCCGGAACTCTCCTCAAGCGTCTGCCGGACATAGGCATCCACGACCGCCTGCTTGACGCGCTCGAACTTGGTCGCCGTCTCACCATATCTCTCGAAGTTGAACGTCTTGACGAACTCCGCATACCGCTTATCGGTCATCTTGTTCGCAAAGGACGTATTGCTGTCGACCCCTTCTACCAGAGCCTTCCGCATGAAGGCCTTGGCATAATCCATGTCTTCAAGGCCGAAGGCTTTCATGGCGAACTTGAAAACCCGGGTGTTGTCCAGAAACTCATCGATGGATTTGATGTCTTCAATGGTCTTGAGATAATACTCGCTTTCCCGCTTTACCTGCGGATCCTTCGCAGTGGTTTCCATCGTGCGGGTGATGTCACGCGTGACCATCTGATATTGCAGCAGGGTCGTCATCATCGGCGCAGCCCCTCCGGAGAACTTGTGCCCTTTCGCATCCTTCAGATGCGCCCGGACAGCTCGGCAACAGGAATCGGCACGCAGGGCGCACCTCTTGCGGCCAGTCTTGCCCTCAAGGCTTGCGCCGGGCTGACTGACCGCGCCGCAACCTCGCCTTGCAGCGGCATCATGGTTAATCCCGGCCCGCCAAAACCCGGCAAAATTCAACAGCCTCGGGCAAGCCTCGTCTCCTAGCGTGAGGGCATCGACATCCCACACGCACCAAGCAGGAGCTGGCTCGTGACAATCATGCTGGGTCTCATCATCGCAATGGCATCTCTTCTTGGCGGGTTCTACGCCATGGGGGGAAAGGTGCTGGTTCTGTGGCAACCGTTCGAGGTGCTGATCATCGTCGGGGTGGCGATTGGCACGTTCTTCGTCGCCAATCCGATGAAGACCATCAAGGACACCATGCGCTCCGTGCAGGAAGCGGTACTGAATTCGGTGCCGAAGAAGCGCGACTACCTCGACATTCTCGCTCTTCTCTATGCGCTGATGCGCGAGCTGCGCTCCAAGGGCCGCAACGAGGTTGAGCCGCATATCGAGAACCCGCAGGATTCCGAGATTTTCCGCGCATTTCCGACCGTCTACCGCAACAGGAACCTCACCACCTTCGTGTGTGACTACTTCCGCCTGATCATTGTCGGCAATGCCCGCGCCCATGAGATCGAGGCGCTGATGGACGAAGAGCTGCAGACGGTTCACCGCGACCAGATGAAGCCCTATTACGCCCTGTCCGCCGTAGCCGAAGCCTTTCCGGCAATCGGTATCGTCGCGGCGGTGCTCGGCGTGATCAAGGCCATGGGCGCGATCGACCAGTCACCCCAGATCCTGGGCGCCCTGATCGGTGCCGCACTTGTCGGCACGTTTCTCGGCATTTTCCTCTCCTATGCACTGGTGGCGCCTGTCGCCCACAAGGTGAAGGGCGTGCGTGAGGCACGGCTGCGTCCTTATGTGATCGTCAAGCAGTCTCTGCTGGCCTTCATGAATGGCGCGCCTCCGCAGATCGCGCTTGAGCATGGCCGCAAGACCATCTCGGCCTCCGACCGCCCCTCCATCGATGAAGTCGAAAACGAAACCATGAACTCTGGCGGTGTGGGCGAAAGCGCCGCGGAAATGAAGGGAGCGGCGTAAGTCATGCTTGATCACGCTGCCAACTCGTTCCATTCGGAACGCGCCCAGATCACCGACCGGCTGCTGGATGCCGCAGGCATCTCCGTCGACCGGCTGCCGATGCTGCCGGTGCTCTTCGACCGCATGGCCCGCGTCTTTGCCGATGCGATGCGCCAGAAGTCGGCCTCGCCGTCCTACATTTCCGTTTCCGATATCGGCAACGAGCGTATCGGCGATGTTCTGGATGTTTATGAATCCAACGCCCTGGTCGCCGTGCTCTATTCCCCGGAATGGGACACGCGCCTGCTGATCGGGTTCGACCGGGACTTCATCTTCACGATGATCGACGTGCTGTTCGGCGCCGATGGCACCGAGCCGCCGATCGATGAGGAGCGTACCTTCTCCTCCATCGAAACGCGTATCGCCCGCACGGTCTTTGAAGTGGCGGCCAATGCGCTTCAGGAATCGTTCAGCCCCATCGCCGAGACGACGCTGAAAATCGAGCGCGTCGAAAGCCGCATGGACTTTGCCATCATTGGCCGCCGCAACAATCCGGCCGTCGTCGCACGCCTGTTGCTCCAGGCCATCGGCCGCGGCGGCGAGATCTTCGTCGTCATGCCGCACTCCACTCTCAACCCGCTGCGCCAGCGCCTGTCGCAGGTGCTGTCGGGCGAAATGGCGGGACGCGACAAGCAGTGGACCCAACATTTCCAGGCCGAGATCCAGCGCACGGAAGTGAAGCTGCAGGCGGTGCTGGAAGAGCGTGAGCTGACGCTGGGCGAAATCGCCAATCTCAAGATTGGCCAGATCATCGAGCTGCAGGCCACCCCCCGCAGCCCGGTGAAGCTGGAATGCAACCAGCAGCCCATCTTCAACTGCCGTCTCGGCCAGCTGGATGGCTCCTACACACTTCAGGTCGAAGACCTGATCCATCTGGAAAAGGACATCGTTGATGATCTCCTATCTCGTTGATGCAGTTCTGCTGATCGCTCTGGCGATCACGAGCTTCAAGATGGTCACCATGTACCGGGAACTGCGCCGGCTGGGATCCTACCATGAAGACTACCAGCGGATCTTTGACCAGACGGCGCTTGCCCTTGATGGCATCGAGGTGTCGGTGAAGGAGCTCAATGTCCGCGGGGCGCAGGTGCTCAACGCACTTGGCGCGAGGATGGATGACGCGAGGGAGCTGATTGCCGAGATCGACGCCCTCACCCGGGAGGCCAAGCGCCAGCAGGCGGTCCTCAAATCCGAGCTGAAGCAGCTGTCGACCGAAGTCGCGATGCGCGCCAAGGCCGGCCATATGGAGCCTCCTGCCAGCGACATGGTATCCACGGTTGTCGAGACGGTTCTGCGCAACACCGCATCGCCGGCGAGCGAACCTCACGGCCCCGCCGCGCCAACGGAAATGAAGGTTCACCGTCTGGATGACCTGGCCACCGGCCCGTTCCGATCCGTATCCATCCACCGCAAGGATGATCTGACATGAGCAGCAATGATATGAACGAGACCCCTTCCGCCAAGGCCGCAGGTGCGGCTGAATTCGCCAAGGTTGAAACCGGCGGATCCAAGAGCGCAAAGTTGACCAGCTCCGACCTGATGGGCGACGAGCGCAACCTCGACACGATCCTCGGCATTCCGGTCAATATTCAGGTCGTGCTGGGCTCGGCCACAATGCTGGTCGCCAATCTGCTGAAGCTTGGCCGCGGCGCTGTCATTCCGCTCAACCACCGTGTCGGGGAGCCGGTCGATATCGTGGTCAACGGCCGCGTGGTTGCCCGTGGCGAAGTGGTCGTCGTCGAAGACGACAACTCCCGCTTCGGCGTTTCGCTGACCGAAATCATCAGCGCCCAGAACAGCCTGCTCGACGCCTGACACCAGCCCGTGCGGCGCATGAGCAATTTCAAGGCATGACGCGCAAGCGTCTCAGATGCCTTGGCATGACTTAAGCTGCAGGAGAGACCGCGAAAATGAATGCGAGCACATCTGCCGAAAACCTCCTGCCGACGCGCACCCTGAAGGGCACGCAGAAGGTCGCGGCGCTTCTTCTGGCGCTTGGCAAGCCCAGTTCACGCCGGCTTCTGCAGCATTTCGATCAGGAAGAAATCCGCATGATCACGGTGGCTGCAGCCCAGCTCGGCACGGTGGCGGCGGAGGAGCTTGATCAGCTCGCGGAAGATTTCATCTCGCAGTTCTCTTCTGGCACAACGCTTTACGGCACACCGAACGAGGTGGAAAAGATGCTGGAGGGTGTGCTGCCGGAGGAGCAGCTCTCCGACATCATGTCCGACGTGCTGGGCAATTCGAACCGCTCGATCTGGGACAGGATTGCCACCGTTTCGGAGACAGTGCTCGCCAACTATCTGATGAAGGAACACCCCCAGACGGCGGCCCTGATCCTTTCGAAGATCAGGCCGGCTGCCGCTGCAAAGGTACTGAGCCAGCTGCCGCCGGATCTGCGCAACCAGCTCATGCGCAGAATGCTATCGATCAAGGCCATCGTCCAGGAGATCATGCGCGACGTGGAAAAGACGCTGCATGAAGACTTCATGCTCAATCTTTCGGGCACGATGGAAGCCGATTCCTATGCGCGCATGGCGGACATCCTGAACAAGATGGACCGCGACCACATGGAAGATGCCTTGTCGAGCCTGACGGATGCACGGCCGAAGTCGGCGGAACTGCTGAAGGGACTGCTCTTCACCTTCGACGACATCATCAACCTGAACGCCCGCACGCGCATGGCCATCTTCGACCAGATCCCGACGGACCGGATTGTGCTGGCGCTGAAGGGAACCGACCGCGCCTTCCGCGAGGTTATCCTGTCTTCGATGACATCGCGCACGCGCAAGATCGTCGAACACGAACTGGCCGGCGGCGAACCGGCCGGACAGCGCGAAGTGCTTCAGGCGCGCTCGTCCATCACGGATCTTGCCCTGGAGATGGCTGGCCGCGGAGAGATCGACCTCAATCCGAAGCAGGAAGACAGCGCCGTCTTCCGGTAAGCCCGGCGCACACTCCCCGGCAGAAGCCGGGGCAATGGCCCCCTGCCGCATGGCAGGGCAGAAGACTGGCTAACCGGTGGACGCGTAAATGTCAGATCAGGACGACAAGGACTCCAAAACAGAGGAACCGACAGAGAAGAAAATCAGGGATGCGATCGACAAGGGAAACATACCTGTTTCCAAGGAGGCCTCGATCCTCTCCGCCTTTCTGGCTGTTTTGCTGATTGGAAGCTTCGTCATTTCACCGGGTGTCCAGCGCCTCAGCGGCGGGCTCTCGGGTTTCATCGACAATGCGGGGGGATACAGCATTGGAAATGGATCGGATGCAATCCAGCTCACCCATGCCCTCAGCCTGGATCTGGGGCTGTTCCTCGCGCCCATCGTGGCGATGCTCATGGTTGCTGGCCTTGCGGCATCGTTCTTCCAGAACACGCCGAAGGTGGTCTTCACCCGCATCAAGCCGGAGCTGTCGCGCCTTTCGCTCGCCAAGGGCTGGAGCCGCCTCTTCGGCATGCAGGGGCTTGTCGAATTCGGCAAGTCGGTTTTCAAGTTCTCAGCCATCAGCCTGGTCGCGTTCCTGCTGCTGCGCTCGAACGCCAATGCGCTGGTGAATGCCATGTTCACCGACCCGTCCGCCTTGCCGGAAACCGTTCTTCACCTGTCGATGAAGCTGCTTTCGGGCATCTGTATCGCAACGATCCTCCTTGTGGCCCTCGATCTGCTGTGGGCCCGCATGCACTGGCGGAAGAACCTGCGCATGAGCAAGCAGGAGCTGAAGGACGAATTCAAGCAGGCCGAAGGCGATCCGCTGGTGAAGGCCCGCCAGCGCTCGCTTGCCCGCGACAGGGCACGCAACCGCATGATGGCGGCCGTGCCCAAGGCGACACTTGTGATCGCCAATCCGACTCACTTCGCCGTGGCCTTGCGCTACGAGCGCGATGAAACGGCTGCTCCGATTGTGGTGGCCAAGGGGCAAGACCTGATCGCGCTCAAGATTCGGCAAATCGCAGAGGAAAACAACATTCCCGTCGTAGAGAACCGCGAGCTGGCCCGTTCACTTTATGCGAGTACCGAATTGGAAAGAATGATTCCGCCGCAATTCTATAGAATGGTTGCGGAAATCATCTGTTACGTGTATTCGCGCAAGACAGTGAAGGTCGTGTGATGCACGAGAGTTTTGAGGGCTTCAACATGAGCATGGGATCCTTCAGCCAGATGCCGCGGATTCCGGGCTCGGTGCGCTTGCGGGAAGAAGCTCTTGCACAGGCCGTTTCTGACGTTGCCGAAGAGCTGCGCCTGATTGACGTCACCGACTTCATCGCCTTTGTGCGTACGGAGAAGCACGCCAATATCTCTGATCTTGTGAAGTCCTCGACCGAACTCTTCTTCAAGAACGAGACGCTGCGCTACGGCCTCGGCGCCCATGTCGAGGCCGATTGGGACACGACGCCCGATGTCCGGCTGGACCTTGAATTCCGCAACAACGGGGTCTGGATCTATTTCAGCCTGACGCTGAACGCGCGCGGATCGAGCGTCGAGATCCACCACATCGAATTTGCCGACCCGTCGGAAGATCCGGAAGAGAACACCCGGCGTCTCATCGAGGCGCTGGCGGATGCACGCCTGAAGCCGCTGCCTCAATAGGACCGGCAGACACGGTGCGGAAGCATCGCGCTCTGTGCTTGCTCAGGCGCCCCGCGGACCGGCCATGATCAGTGCGCTGCCGGCCAGGATGACAATCGCCCCGGCAATATCCCACCGGTCGGGCCGCGCCGCCTCCACAAGCCAGAGCCACAGGATCGAACTCACCACATAGATCCCGCCATAAGCGGCAAAGGTGCGGCCGGCGGCCGGACTGTCCACCCGCGCCAGCAGGAAAGCAAAGAGCGCCAGCGCAAGCGCGCCCGGCAACAGCCACCAGGCGGATTTGTCCAGCCGCCACCAGGCCCAGACGGCAAAGCATCCGGCGATTTCGGCCAAGGCGGCACCAAGGAAAAGAAGGGCTGTCTGCATCTGATATCCGGCGGGTTGTACGGCAGGATAGATGCGCAGGACGCGCATTGCCAGCAGTCTCAGTTGCCGCCCGTCCAGCGCAAGGGATGGTACAGCAGGGCAGATGGATCAGCAGAATGGATAAGGACGGGGGGGCGAAAGGCCCGGGGTCACGGCCCGGCAGCATTGCAGGCATCACGGATGCCTGGGCAGCTCAGGCGTCATCCTCAATGCGACAGGACGTCGGACTTCGTGAAGTAATTGAATTCTTCCACCAGGATCTCCTGCACGAGCTTGTTGCCAAGCCGTGTGTTCACCGCATCCCGGACCCTGGTCTTGAGGCCTTCGATATCATAGCGCTCAAGCCTGCGGAAATTCAGCTTCTCATCGGTGTAGAGAAGACGGAAGGCCTCATCGATGATGAAGGGCTGCGGCTTCACCGGGCTCTTGCGCAGGGCGTCGCCATCCGCCGTGAAGACGAGCTGCACCACCACATATCCCTGCAGCGCGCCATTCTCGATGATGGGCACGTTGATGGCCCGCAGCTGCTCGTAGTCAATGCCGACCATGAGGCGCTCATCTCTCGCTGCCCCGTTGCCGTCCTGGGTCATCCAGTAGACAGCGGCATAGGAGGCGCCAAGCGTCGTCAGGCAAACCCACAGGCCGGCAAAGAGGAGCCGCATCATGGGCGGACCCTCGCGTGATCCAGGGAGTAGGTGCCGTCAGAATCCGCTTCGAGCATCGCCTGGGAAATCATCCCGGCAATCTCGCGAACCGCATCCAGATGCAGCGAAAGCACCTGCATGTTGGCTTCCAGCGCCGCACGCAGACGTCTCAATTCCGTCGCGACGGCCACGTCACGCGCACCATCACCGCCAGGCGCAAGCAGTGTCCGGCTGGCGCGGGCGAGCTCCAGCAGAGCCTGGCTCTTGCGGAACTCAAAGGCGCGAAGATCTGCCGTGCCCTGTTCGCGCAAGGCTTCCGTTTCGGCCTCAACCACCGTATGCGCCTTGATGATGGCCATGATCAATGTGTCATTCACATAGACCGGCAGCGGTTCAGGCGAAGTAATCTCAGCGTTTTCCTCATCAGACATGTCAGGCTGCAGCTCCATCAGGCGGTTTCCCGCTTGCCGAGGGTCTTGGCGATAAGCTCCGCGATACCGATGCCGCCGCGTGCGGCCATCTGATTGCCGATCTGCTCAGCCAGCATGGATTTCCAGATGCCTCCGGCCGTGCCGGAGCCAAATACACTTTCCGCGTCTTCAGGCAGAATTCCCTCCACCATCTGCTGCATCATCAGCGCCTCAAACTTCTGGGCCGGCGACAGCGCACGCGTGTTCAGGGCCGTGTCGTTCAGCATCGCCACGCGCGCTGAACCGGTCGAGCCGATGGCAGGCGTAAAGCCGTCGACTGGCCACTGCGAATTATCCAGCCCGCGCCCGCCCGAAAGGCCGGCGGCCGCCATGGCATCCTCGAACAGGCCGCTGTCACCAGACGCGGCATAGCCAAGGCTCTCAAGCTTGGCGGCCGCGGCCCGGATCTGCTGCGGATCCGCGGCGCGGGCGACATCGAGGACGATGTCGGAAATGGGAGAAATCGCCATGGCAAAGGTCCTCGTTACGCCTTCATTGCCTTGGAGACTAGGTCGTCCAGCTTGTGGGAGGCTTGCGTTGCCCCGCCCACATGACGCTCCAGAATCTCGGCGAGGCTCAGATGCTCGTCCGTCTGGCGTTCAAGCTTGGCCACGGTTTCAAGGCGCCGCTCGGTGACCTTCAGCATCCGGCCCTGGCGGGCCATTTCCGTTTCCACCTTCTCCCGGGCAGCAGTAAGCTGCGCCTGCTCCTCGGCGATGGTCTTCAGGCGCTGCGAGGCATTGCGGATGAAACGGTCGTGCATGGCGAGGTCGCCCTCGGACAGGGCGCGCAGCACGCGGTCCTGCTTTTCGGCAAGCTGCTCGTCCTGACGGTCGAGATTGACCAGCATCCAGGCTGACAATTGATGGATCTGGCGCTGCAGCTTGAGAATGCGCCCGATTTCCTTGCTGTTCTTCGACATTGTTGCCTCAACCGAATCTGAGCCAGGTGGCATAGCCGTCCAGAAAAAGCGTGATCGCCTCACCCAGGATGACAAAGAGAAAGTACATGCCGCCCGCAATGAGGAATGGGGTGGCAATGAAGTAGACCGGGATCTGCGGCGTCAGCTTGTTCAGAAGCCCGAGGGCAAAGTTGATGACGACGGCGTAGATCACGAAAGGGCTGCCGATGCGCAGGGCAAGCCAGAATGCCTCGGACAGCCGGTCGGTCAGCTGTGCCAGCCCGGCCGCCGGGTCGATGGGGGCACCGGCCGGCAGGGCGTTGTAACTTTGCGCCAGCGCCCGGAAGAGTTCCCAGTGCTGGTTGGTGATGAAGATCATCGCGGTGGCTGTCAGCGTCATCAGGCTGGCCAGCGGCGGCAGGGACTCGTTGCCCTCGATGGCCATGCCCGGCATGTTCGACAGGCCGATGGACATGGCAATGAAGGTGCCGATCATCTCCAGCCCGGCGATGAAGCAGCGCCCCATGATGCCGATCAGCAGCCCCGTGAACAGCTCGCTCAGGATGAAGCGCCCCACCGTCTCGAGATCTGCGGCCGGCATCGCCGCCTGAATCACCGGAACCAGCATGGGCGCAAGCGCCAGCGAAGCCGAGACCGCCACGAAGAGCCGCACCTTCACCGGCACGCGGTCGCTGCCGAAGCCCGGTATGACCATGAGGCAGGCGCCGATCCGGCAGAACAGCATGAAGGCTGCCAGAATCGCCTCGACGCCAAACTGGGACAAGACCGCCCCGGCCATGATCAGGACACGCTGCCAATAGTTTCCACATCCACCCCTCGCGCGATTTCAAGATGTGAGAGCACCGGCAGGGTCGGGAACATGCGTTCCACGATCATGCGCACATAGGGGCGGGCATCAGGTGCCGCGACAACGGCAAAGCGCTTGCCGCCGGCGACCAGCGCCTTGACGGTCTGGGACATCTGGGTACCAAAGTCCTCGACCAGCTGCGGCTCGATGTCGAACTCGATGACCTCGCCCTTGCTGTCGCGCTTCAGGCTCTGGTGGAACGCCAGGTCCCAGCGGTTGCCAAGCCGCAGCACATGCAAGGGGCCGCCTTCGGCCAGATCACCACAGATCTGCTGGGCGATCCGCATGCGCACATGCTCCACCACCTGCTCAGCGCGGCGCACATGCGGCACGATCTCCGCGACAGCTTCGAGGATCAGATGCAGGTTGCGGATCGAAACACGCTCGGACAGGAGCAGCTTGAGCACCGCCTGAAGGCCGGAGAAGGAGATATGCGAAGGACAGATATCCTCGATCAGCTTGCGGTATTCCGGGTCCAGCCGGTCCAGCAGATTGCGCATGTCCTTGTAGGAGAGCAACTGCGGCAGGTTGTTGCGGATCACTTCCGAAAGATGCGTCAGGATCACCGTGTTGTTGTCGGCGGGCATGAAACCGTCGCGCTTCAGCTCGTCCTGATAGGCCATCGGCACCCAATAGGCCGGCATGCCGAAGGCAGGCTCCCGTGTCGGCTCGCCCAGCATCGGCAGTGGATGATCGTCACTGGCCATCACCAGAAGCTCGCCGACCTTCACCTCCTGCGCCGCCACCACCGTGCCGTGGATCTTGATCTGATAGCCTTTCGGCGGCAGCGTCAGGCTGTCGGAGACCCGGATATCGGGCACGACAAATCCATATTGCTCGGCGAACTTGCGGCGCATGCGTGCGACACGGCGCGCCAGTTCGCTGTGGCCGACCAGAAGCTGGGCGGCCACCTGCTTGCCGAGGCAAAGCTCGATTTCCGCCGTCTTGAGGGATTCCTTGACGGATTCCTTGCTCTCGCGCTGCGCCTTGGCTTCCTCGGCATCGGCCATGGCCTTGGCCATCTTGCGCTTCTCTTCCAGCTTGCGCGGGATGGTGTAGCCGATGAAGGCCATCAGGCCGCCGAGCAGGGCGAAGGGAATGGTCGGCAGCCCCGGCATCAGGGCCATCACGCCCATCAGCATCGCCCCGACGAACAGGGCACGCGGATAGGCACCCAGCTGCCCCAGCACCGCCTTTTCGGCCGTGCCGCGGGTGCCGCCCTTGGAGACGAGCAGACCGGCGGCCAGCGACACGATCAGGGCGGGGATCTGCGAGACGAGACCATCACCGACCGACAGCTTGACGAAGACATCCGCAGCTGTTGACAGATCCATGTTGTAGCGGGTGGTGCCGATGACAATGCCGCCCAGAATGTTCACGGCCGTGATGATGAGGCCGGCAATGGCATCACCGCGCACAAACTTGGATGCACCATCCATGGCACCGAAGAAGGAGCTTTCCTCTTCCAGTTCCCGGCGGCGCGCCTGGGCTTCCTTGTCATCGATAAGACCGGCGGAGAGATCCGCATCGATCGCCATCTGCTTGCCGGGGATCGCATCCAGCGTGAAACGCGCACCCACCTCGGCGATACGGGTCGCGCCCTTGGTGATCACGAGAAAGTTCACCGTGACCAGGATGGCAAAGACGATGAGACCGATCACGAAGTCGCCGCTCATGACGAATTGCGAGAAGCCATAGATCACATGGCCGGCAGCCGTCACACCCTGGTGCCCGTCCGACAGGATGACACGGGTCGTCGCGATGTTGAGCGCCAGGCGCAGCATCGTTGCGATCAGCAGGATCGTCGGAAAGGATGAGAAGTCGAGCGGCTTCTGGATCCACAGGGAGACCATGAGGATCAGCACCGACAGGGCAATCGACAGGGCAAGCCCCGTGTCGATCATGAAGGCCGGGATCGGCAGGAAGAGAACGGCGAGGATCAGCGCGATGCCAATCGCAAAGCCGATATCGCGGCGGCTTTCCGGCTTATCCGGTCCGCTCGTTGATACGACTGTCTCGGACATACCCACTCCCGGTCACTGTATCGCTGGACCAACTGTGCCCGGTGAAGCTTGCGCGAACATGGAGCGCCGGGAAGCCGGCCGGCAGAGGCGCGCGTTTGGAAGGCTGGAGCTCTATTCCAGCTCATACCAAGGCGCTGAGATGCTGACGCATCACGCCTTGAAAAGGCTCAAACGCTGCACGGGCCTGGTATTACAGGCTCAGCGGCAGCCGGCGTCAGAAGCCGGTTTCGATCCGGCCATAGACCAGCGCCGTGAGCGAATAGATCTGAGCCCCGATGAAAGGCCCGGCAATGACGATCATGGCAAGGATGGCGACGATCTTCGGAATGAAGGTCAGCGTCACTTCCTGCACCTGCGTCAGGGCCTGCATCAGGGCAATCGAGACGCCGACAACCATGGCCGGAATGATTGCCGGTGCGGATCCGGTGATGATCGTCCAGATCGCGGTCCGCACCAGGTCAAGGGCGTCAGCCTCGTTCATGATCAGGAGATCTTCACACCCGGGCCGAGCAGGATGCCCTTGCCGTTGTCCAGGCCGAGAATGGTGCCGTCGGAGTAGACTTCCACCGACTTGACGATCCCTGTCGTGCCGGCGGCATCAGTCACCGTGCGGCCGATGAGGTCATTGACCTGACCGAAGGACATGTTCGCCAGCATGGTTTCCAGCTTCGTGTTCATCTTGATGGACTGCTCCACCTGCGAGAAGCTGGCAAGCTGCGCCAGCTGCTGGGTGCTGTCCACCGGCTCGGTCGGATCCTGGTTCTTCATCTGCGCCATCATCAGCTGCAGGAAGGCATTGTAGTCCAGCATCAACTGGTCCCGTGCCGCAGTGCTGGCAGACTGGGATTGGGCTGCGCCGGTACCACCGACGCCCGAAACTGTCGTCATCTTCGCCTCCTAGGCTGCTACAAAGCCGGCGGCTGCCGGTTCTTCCGGGAGACTGCCCGACATGATGGACGCCTCTACCGGATAGAGATTCCTGATGGTCTTGAGGGCATCGAACAGCCGTCCTTCTCCCATCAGCTCGTCGACCTGGCCCAGACCCGAAACAATGTCCGGATTTGTGAAGGTCCTGCGGGTGGACGCCAGCAGCATGTTTGCCAGATCCCGCGCCTGCGGCGCGCTGGCCGGGTCCATGAGCATGGACTGCAGCACGAAATAGAGCTGACGCAGCGGCGTCGTCGTCTCATGCGCCTGCAGGACATGGTTTTCCAGCAGGAAGACGCAATTGTTGAGCAGCTCGACCGATGTCTTCCGGTCGACGCGGATTACCGCACCATTGATGTAGAGCCGTTCACCGGCTTTCAGGGCAATGTGCATGGCAGTCACCCCCTCAGGCTGTCACGGATGATCCCGTTGATCTCGATAATGGCGTCGAAGTTTCCCGTCTCGTAACGGCGCAGGCGCTCCAGCTCCTTGAGCACCCAGATGCCGATGGAGATCAGGTCGGCGCGGATTTCCACCGGCAGGTCGTTGCTGTTCTCGGACAGGCTCTCCAGCAGGAACGTCCAGACCCGGCGCGCGTTGAAAATGGCTTCGACAGCCTCCCGGGACCGCACACCCTTCTCACGCGCCAGCTCGAGCTGGCTGATGACGATCCCGAGCGCCTCACGCTCATCCTGACGCGGGTCGTTTCCGAACTCATCCATCGTCTGGGCATAGGAGGACTTGTACATGGCACCTCTCTGGTGTTGGCTGCCGTCCGGCAGCGGGCCGCAAGCGGCCGCGCCGGTAAAATGGGTCACAGATAGTTGAGGATGCTCAGCTTCTGCATGCGGGCGCTGACCGCATAGGTGGTTTCAAGCTGGGTCAGCGCGGTGTTGAGCCGAACAGCCGTTTCCTCCGGATTGACGCTTTCGAGCGAGATGATCTGCTTGTTGAGAATGTCGGTCTGCAGTTTCAGCCGCGTGGACGCCTCCGAAACACGTTTCTGTACGAGGCCGGTCTTTCCCTGAATATCGGAGATACCGGCAACGGCATCGCCGAGAACCGAAATCGCCTTGTCGAGCATCGTCTTATAAGTACCTTCGGAGAGCCCGGAGGTCCCGAGATCACCGATCATCGTGAAGGCCATGGCGAGCTGCCGGAAGGCTTTCTCATTGGCACTGAGGGACGTCAAAGCCGACTCGCCCGGCGAAATCACCGTGCTTGCAAGCTCATTGGTTGCATTCGACCAGTCCGTCCCCCACTGGGGATCTTCAAAGAGAGACGCAAAAGCCCCATCAAGGAAAGTCTGCATCTGGGCAGGCGTTATGCCCGCAGCTGCGGGATCGTCCTGGGTGAAACCAAACTCGGCCAGGAAGGCCGCATCCAGGGCCGCCTTGTTGTCTGAAGCCGGCGTTGCGAAATAGTCGTTGATTGGCGCTTCAGCACTGTTGATGCCGCCGAAGACATAGGTTCCGCTGACTTGAGTGTTCAGGCGGGCAACCAGCAGCTTGAGATTGCTTTCGGCCATGCTCTGCGCAACGACCGCCGATCCGTTGCTGTCCCGGACGCCGACGAGGGTCGAGAGCAGATTTTCCGCCGAACTCAGCATGTCACCAAGAGCCGTTTGGGTAACATCCAGCCTGGAGGAAGCAAGTGCGTTGGTATCGATGATCGCACTCAGGCGGAAGAATTCCGACCGCACCATCACAGCATCACCGGTGCGCCGCCCCAGATCAAGGCCGACGTCTGCCTTGCGGCCTGAAGACATTTCGACTTGCAACTGGGCAACGTCCGCAGTCTGACGCATCAGCAGGCTGCGGGAGTTGTTGGACATCGTAAAGGTGGAGATGTAGGTCGTCTTCATGATTTACCTCACAGAGTCCAGCAAATCCTGGAGCATTCGATCGACAGCCGAGATGAGCTTGGCCGCAGCGCCATAGGCGCGCTCGATATCGAGAAGCAGGGTCATTTCCTCATCAATGTTCACGCCCGTCGCATTCGACAGGGCACTTGATGTGCGGGAAACGATCACAGACTGAACTTCCAGGTCCGCTGCCGCTGACTTGCGCGCAGCTTCCAGCCAGCCCACAGAGGAACTCGCGTAGGACTTGAGCGATGCCGTGGAGTTCAATCCCAGAGACGGGTCAAAGCTCATCGGCGCGTTCATCGCCGAAACAAGGCCGTTGAGGCGGTCGGAGTAACCTGCAAACCCTTCCGGATTGTAGATATAGTCCGCACCTGCAAGCCCGCCGTCTCGCAACAGGTCCAGACTGCCACCCTGATCAGGGTCGGCTGCCGGATTGATCATGATGCTGCCCGCAAGACCCGGAACGAGTGTGGCAGAGGCTGGAACGCCCGTTGCACCTGCAAAGGTAAACAGCCCAGGCTGATCTGCGCTGCCGCCTCCGGTCTGGTCGCTTTCGGCAAAGGCTGCGATCAGTCCGCGTGCAATCTCATCGAGCTGGTTCTGATAGGTGACGGCAATATTGTCGCGCAGCTCGGTCAGGCCAAACAGGTTGCCGGATGAAATCGGCATGATGGCCGAAGATCCAGTCACCGGAACGCCATCGATAAAGATGGCATTGCCCACCGTCCCGGCCGTAAAGACATTGGTGGGCGCGAAGGAGACGGTACGGGCAGACGTTTCAAACAGGGTAACACCGCTGTCCGTATAGATCACGATGCCGCCATCCGACTGAGTAAGCGTTGATATGCCGACTTCCTCGGAGAGAGACAACAGGGCAAGATCACGGGCATCCATGGCATCGGAAACATCAGCGCCCGTTCCCAGCCCTTTGACGATAACCGAATTGAGGCTTTCGATCTGAGCAAGCAACTCGTTGATATGCTGGACCGAGCCCGCGATATCCGCATCGACATCAGCACGAACGCCCTGAACCAGACTGGTGTATTCGTTCAGGAGTTTCGCCGTATCCTTGGCGGACTGCAGCATGGACTGCGCCAGGATGGAATTGCCTGGATCTGCTGCGTAGTTCTGAACTGCCGTTTCCAGCTTGCCGAGCTGCGCCGCCGAAGAGCGTTGCAGCTCGGTGTCACCGGTTGTGCCAGCCAGCTTCTCAAGCCCGCTGGAGATCACGTATTGCGACGAGACAATCGATGTTGAGCGTAGAAGCGACTTGTAGAGCCCTGCATCCATTGACCGGGCTATACCGTCTACCCGGACACCGCCGCCAGATCCGCTCGTGCTGACGATTGTGCTCAGCATGACGGACTTGCGGGTATAGCCCGCCTGCTGGGCGCCAGCGATGTTCCGCGAAATGGCAGCCGTCTCGGTCTGCCGGGCGGCTAGCGCGGATTGGGCCGACTTGAGAGCAACTGACAAGCTCATAATTGATGTCCCGTATCAGGCTGAAAAAATCAGCGGGCGAGATTCACAAGCTCTTCCAGCAGGTCGGAGCCTGCCTTGAAAACCTTGGAGTTGGCGGTAAAGGCGCGCTGGGACTCGATCATCGACGTCAGCTCGCTGGCAATGTCGACGTTGGAGTCTTCCTTGGCCCCGACTTCCAGTTTGCCAAGGCCATTCTCACCCGGGAAACCGACGCGGATTTCGCCGGAGTCGTTCGAGGCGGTGTAGATGTTGCCCGACAGCACGGTCAGTTTGTCCGGGCTAGGCACGGTTGCCAGGGGAATGCGGTAGAGGGCCCGGCGGGTTCCGTCCGCATAAACCGCGCTGAGCGTGCCGTCGGAGCTGAACTCGACGCTTTCAACCGCGCTGGGTGCGTTGCCATTGCGCCCAACTTCGGCAATGGCGAAGTCTGCTGCAACAGAGGTGGAGCCGGACAAGTCCAGATCAAAGGTGCCGCCATTGGGAACGGCAATGTTGATCGAGGTGGCGCTGGCGGCTTCAAGCTTGCCGGTGGTGCGGCTGAAGGTAATTGACTGGGTGGAAAGGGGGCCGGACGAGTAGGGGAAGCCGCCACCCGGACCCGCATCGGCCGCATTGAAGATCGTGACTTCCCAGTCCGAATCCGCTCCCGTCTCGGCCGTCTTCGAATAGTAGATGTCCAGCTTCACCTCGTTGCCGAGGTTGTCGAAGACGATCATCGACGTCTTGGCCGAATAGGTCGAGCCTGCGCCGTTGACCGACGGCAGATCAGCAGCAGCCACAATGTCCGCGCCTTCCGGAACGTTCGTCCACAGAAGAGCGCTGGTCGTTGGCGTTGCAATGAGCTGGTTCTGGGAGACGTTGATGCTTTCAAGCCCGCCCAGACCGTTGGCAACCGGCGTGGTGGCCACGCCATCGGTGATCGGATAGCCTTGCAGCTGATAGCCGGCGGTGTTGACGAGATAGCCGTCCTTGTCGATGACGAAGGCGCCGGCACGAGTGAGAACGGGCGTTCCGTTGCTGTCCGCAACAACGAAGAAGCCGTTACCATCAATGGCCAGATTGAGGCCCGATGTGGTGTAGCTGATCGGACCCTGGCTTGAAATCGAGTAGACCGTGTTGGCCTTCACAGCACCGGAATTGTACTTGCCTGAGCCCTGAGACAGCACCATGGAGCTGAATTCGGTGCTGGCCCGCTTGTAGCCGGTGGTGTTCGAATTCGCGATGTTGTCGGCAACCGTACCCAGCTTGCTGGACTGGGCATTCATGCCCGACACACCAGTGCGCATAACGCTGTAAAGACTCATGGAACGTCTCCCGTTTCCAGTTTCCTTGCCTGCCATTCAACGGCGCCAATCTTGCGTGAAGCTGTTGTGGTGGAGCGGGAGCCTCAAAATTCATCCGCGACTTATGCAGTGCCCCAAATAGAAAAACCCGGAAACAATTCCGGGTTTGCATTACAGTTCTTTTCTTTTTGAGGTATTTATTTGCAAAAAGCTTTCGCTTCCGGCGTCCATTTGCCAAATCCCGAGGCCACCATATTGGTGATGACCTTGCACACGTAGCGCTTCTGCGCCGGGTTGTTGTTGGGTCCGGCATGGTAGCGCGCAACAGCCATGGTCCAGGTGCCCTGGCGGGCATGCAGTTCATTCAGGAACCTTGCCGCGTAACGCACGTTGGCCTGCGGCTCCAGCATATGCGCGACGGAGCGGAACTGCTTGCCGTGATAGTGGTGATTGATCTGCATGCAGCCCACGTCGATGAGCTTCTTGCCTTGCGCCCGGGCCGCCGCCACCTCGCGCTCGGCCGCCTTCGCACTGTCGGGAAACCTGGCGGCCCCCTCGATGTTGAGGGCATAGGGCGAGAGCGAGTTCCGCCGGCCCGTTTCCGTCAGGCCGACGGCGTAGAGCACACCGAGAGGAATCTGATAGGCCTTTGCAGCTGCAGCCATTTCCCGCTCGCAGATGGCCTGCCCGGGAGCGGCCTGCGCCGGGGCGGCGAACTGGCCGCCCGCAAGAAGCTCAAAGATACAAAGCGCCGCTGCGGCCATCACCCGCCGTTGCATGCTGCTGACCCTCCGTGCCGTCGTTGCTGTTGTCTGCCTGGGCGGATGAGGCGGAGCTGCCGCCCTGACCATCCTTGCCGCCGCCCATGGCTTCTCCGAACTGGCCCTGCGCCATGCCGCCCCGGCCATCGCCGCTGGCCTGGCCTTGCGTGCCTTGCCCTGCCTGTGCGCCTGTCACCTGAAAGGCCGGGCGGTCCTCACCGGCGGCCTGAATGGTGATGCTGTCCGCCTTGTGGCCGGTGGCACGCATCATCTGGTCCAGCAGCTGCCGGTCCTGCTTCAGAAGCTCTGCCGTGTCGGGATTGCTTGCCGTCATGACCACCTGCACGGTGTCGCCGGAAAGCTTCATCGTCACCTTCACCGTGCCCAGTTCCATCGGCTGCAGCTGGATCTCCAGCATCTTCACCGCAGGCGCATCCGGACGGACGCGGAAGACGGCCGCGGCTGCATCGCTGCGGGCCGTATCAGGCTGCGGCGGTGTGGTCAGCGCAGACGTGATCGCGGTTCCGATCTGTTGAGCCGGAGACAGGCGCAAGGACGGCGCAAAATGCGTCTCCTCACGTGTCACATTGACCTTGCCCATACCTGCAGCAACCCGCAGCGCACCGGCATCATCCACCGGTTCTCCATTCGCAGGACCATCCGGCCGGATCAGGCGCGAAATAAGGCCGGCATCATCCAGCCCGGCAAGATCCTCACTGGTGGGCATGACCGGGCCGGAGGGCATGGCCTGCTGTGCCTGAGGCTGGGACACTGGCTGCGGCTGCCCCCGGGGCGTTCCTTGCGGCAGACCGGGCTGCGGCGCCTGGGTCCAGGGGCCTGCAAGCTCCGCGGCCGCCCTCTGTGGGGCAGCAGCAGACGCATGGGCAACAGGTGGTTGGGTCTGCCCGGCAGACACGGGCATTTGTCCGGCAGCAGCGCCATCCGGCTGCGCCAGCGCAGCCATCAGCGCGGCAGCGTTGCCGGGCATGGTTGCGCCATCCTCGGTATCCGGCTGGACAGGCACTTCGAACAGGCCCGCCAGCAGATCCGGCACGGCGGTTTCGCCTTGCGTCTGAACCGGCGCCCCGGCTGTGGTGCCATCTGCAGGGGCGGGCGTCTGTTCGCCGCCCTTTTCCTGCCTACCGTCCTTCGGGGTCATCTTGCGCATGAGGTCGGAGAAGCCATTCCCGGCATCCTCCTGCGCTCCGGACTTGCCCGCAGCAGCTTGGGAAGCCACCGCCGGTGCTGCCGCTGTGGCTGCAATCATGGCCATGATCAGAACCTCCCCTTCTGTTTGCTCATCAGATCTTCCGTCTGTTTCAGCAGCCGCTCTGCCTGCCCCATCACCGGTTTGCTCCAGGAGGCCTCAGCCGGTGGAGGCAGAATGGCATAGGCTCCGAACTCACCGATCACACCGCGTGGCGGCTCGGGCCAGTGACGCACGTGATTGAGAACGATGTAGGCCGCATCCATCAGATCCCGGTCCTGCGGGGTGAGGCTCTTGCGGTCGATCGACCAGAGCAGCTGACGCGTGCTGTGGATGTCCTCAGGGCGTAACGACACTGCGGCCTGATAGAGCTTCAGCTGAGTCTCGTCATAGGTGCCGGACATGGCCAACGGCATGGCCCGTTCCGAGGCCCTGCGGGCAATTGTCAGATGCCCGCCAGCCACGGCACGGCGGGCCAGGCGCAGATAGAAACCGCGGCGCGTGTCTTCATCAAATTCCGCCAGCAGACTTTCCAGCAGGGCAAAGCGGTCGTCATTCTCGCTGAACCCAAGCGAGTCCAGCGCCAGTCCGAAGCGCCGGCGGAAGTCTCCCTCATAGATCGAACCACGGAAGCGGCGCAGATAGCGGATGGAAAGCGACTGAAATCCCTCGATGTCGCCCAGCTTGCCGGCAACAAAGACCTCACGGCGCAATGCGGCCTCTTCAACCAGCGTGCCGGGCATGAGCAGACGGGCGATGGCAAGCAGACGCATCGCCTCTTTCGGATTGTCTGCCACTTCCAGAGCCGAACGCACCAAGGCAACCTGACCGCCCAGATTGGGCGCCATGTCCATGGGATCGTAACCGGACAGCAGGCGGCGGGCTTCTTCCGGCCGGCCATCCACATAGGCCAGCGCGCCGCGCATGAGGTCCTCCTCGACGGCAGGTGCTGCCTTCAGCGTCAAAAGCCTGCGGACGACATTGGGATGCCCGCCACTCAATAGATGAATGACGGCGGCTCGGGCATTGCGGGCATCTGCCCAGGTGGACGGCGGAGCTGCCAGAAACACCTCATTCATATGCTGCAGCAGGGCGCGCTGTGCCTGATGGGCCTGGGTGTTGCCCTGCGCCACCTGCCCCTGCAGCATCTGCAGGGTGCGCACCATTTCGTAAGGCGCACTCTCCTGAGGCAGGGCGGCAATGTCCTGGGCTGCAGCTTGTGTCCCTGCCGCATCATGAGCCAGCGCAAGGGGCAGAGCCAGAAGGAGGGTCAGTGCCGTGCTTCGCACAAGTGCAAGGCTGCGGCCCGACGGAAACAAGGCCGCCATCACACGCCCTCCTCCATCAGGAAGATCTCGATGCGCCTGTTTGCCGGCGCATAGGGATCATCCGCCTGCTTCAGCTCGCGGTCGGCATAGCCCTCCACGCGCTCGATGCGGCTCGCGTCGACACCGCCCCGCACCAGCATGTAGAGAGCCATGTGGGCGCGGGAGGTGGACAGACGCCAGTTGTCATTGTTGGCCGACCTGAAGGGCCGCGCGTCCGTGTGGCCGCGGATGATGATCTTGCCTGTACGGGACGACAGGACGGCACCGATCCGCTCCATCAGCTTCACGAGCTCCGGCCGCGGCTCAGCCGAGCCAACTGCGAACATGCCGAAGTTCTCCGCATCCGTCAGGCTGATCAGCACACCGCCGTCCTGCCTCGAGACTTCAATGCGGCTGGCCGTCTCGGCCAGCTGGCCATTGGCAGAAGCGGTAATCGCTTCACGGATTTCGGAAGCGGCCGCTTCCGTGCGCGATACGGCCTGTTCTGCCTGCACCGTTTCGGGCGCGGTGGGTGCAGATGCATCAGCCACGGGGGCCTGCTGCGGCACTGCCGCCACCGCTACCGGTGCGGACTCCGTCTCAGCGGCAGGCGCAACGCCCTCCTTCGGCTTGGGAACCGTGACCGCCGTCAAAGGAGCGTCAGGCTCGGTTTCGACGACCTGCGCGGCAGCTGTTCCCTGTGGCTGGGCCGGAGTCTCGCCTTCATCCCCGGAAGCCGGGGCTTCAAAGGCAACGGTGCCAATGGCCGTCTGGCCTGTCACTGACGCTGCGGCTCCGCCTTCCTGTACCGATGTCTTGCGGCCGGGGAGAAACTGCCAGTACATCGGATCAAACGGGTCGCGGAACGCATCGCCGCCCTGGGCACCTTCCGTCTGCTGCTGCCCGATACCTTCGGTTTCAGGCGCCACTCCGGCCTCCAGCTGATCCCCGAGCGTGCCGACCAGCTGATCCAGCACGGCGTAGGGATCGCTGAAGAGCTGTGCCTCTGAGAGCGTGGGATTGAACTCTCCAGCACGGCGCCCTGCAACAAGGCCATCCCGCAACGGCATCGAACCGGTCGCATCGGAGCCGTTTGCGGTGCCGGGGCTCCCGTCCGGATCCGGCGTGGTCTCCATCTGCGCATCAATCTTGGCAGGATTGGTCACATCGGGCCCCGGCACATCGGGATCATTCAGTCCCTTGCGGGTCTGGGTTGTGGAGGTCAGCTTCACGGGATTGAAATACTGGGCAACCCCCTTGCGAACGCTCTCGTCCGTGACGTTGATCAGCCACATGACGAGGAAGAAGGCCATCATCGCGGTCATGAAATCCGCGAAGGCAATCTTCCAGACACCGCCCTTGACGGTATCCGTCTCAAGCGACGCGCGGCGGCGGACAATGATGATCTCGTTAGCCTGCAGACCTGCACTCATTCTTCGGTCTCCCGGATCGTCTTGAGGCGCCTGAGCCAGTCCGCCATCTGCGTCTCGATGATCGTGTCCCCAAGCACGGCCTGCAGTTCCGGCGTATCGCCCTGCTTGACAATGACGGAGCCTGCCAGCGGCCCAAGCTCCTGCATGACCCGGTCAAGGAGATCACGCGGACCGCTGACCTCGAATGTGGCAGCGCTCCCCGTCAGCAATTCCTTGAGTGTCCCGGAGAAATGGCTGACCGCCTGCTCCCGGACGGCGTCCTTCAGGAACGGCAGAAGCACCTGCTCGACGGCATCAGACATGCGGGCCGACAGGCTGGCCACGGCATTGGCAATGCCATCGGAGAGTTGTCTTGCCTGCTCTTCTTCGAAAGCTTCACGTGCAGCAGCAGCCTCTGACCGGAGGGCGGTAACCTGAACCTCCAGATCCTCAGCCGCAGCAAGGCGCGCTTCCTCCCGCCCAGCCCGGACACCGCGCGCATATTCGGCGGCAAGCCGTTCTTCGAGGGTCGGCCCCGGCGCGCGTTCCACCGCCGGCATCACCTCAGCCATAATGACTTCGGCGCTGCTGAGATGCTGGAACACGGGACTGGAAAGCACCGGCAGGCGCGAGGCGATGGGTTTCGGGGTCATCAGGCGCGCTCCGCCTCATACATCCACTGCTTCAGGATGGCCGCGGACTGCTCCTCATTCAGCTCAAGCAGGGATTCCAGCTTCTTGATCGGCGACTGGTTGATCTTGTTCGTCAGGTCAGCCAGCAGCAGGGAGTGATCCGGCCCACCGAGTGCAGCCTGTCCGCCGAACTGTGCAGCCAGCGCCTCCGCAGAGCCATCCATGGTCATTTCGGCAATCTCGGCAGGCTTTTCTGTGCTCTGCGGGATCAGCACCGACAGCGCCGGACGCAGGCCGAACCAGATCAGCAGGCCGGCAACACCCAGGATGGCAACGGCATTGATGACATTGCCCGACTGGCGGATGAGCAGCTCTGCGATTGACAGCGGCGGGGCGGCCTGCATGTCGCGCGCACCGGCGAAGAACTCGACCATCGACACCTTGATGGTATCCCCGCGGTTTGAGCTGACACCGGCGGAGGAGGCGACCAGTTCCTGGATCTCCTTCAGCTGATCATCAATCTGGTTCTGATCGGGACTGCCACCCAACGCCTCGACAAGACGTGCCCGGTCCACCAGAACGGCGATGGACAGGCGCTCCACCTGGTAGCCCTCCTGCGAGGTCTCGATCACCTTGGTGGAAATCTCATAGTTGACCGTCTCTTCACGGCGCTGGTTTTCCTCACTGGAGCGCTCACCGCCGTTTGCCTGCACCTGCTCATCGGGGAGGTTCTGCTCCACCGTCGTCGGGGTCTGGGTGCTGGCGTTCTGCGAGGCCTCACTCTGGCGGATGCTGCGGGTGGAGCGCTCAACGCGGGAATCCGGATCAAAGATCGTCTCGGCCACGCGGCGCCGGTCGGTGTTGAGGGTCGCAGCCACGCTGACCTGGAAATGGTCCAGCCCGAGGTAAGGAGTGAGGGTCTTGCGGATGCTCTCCTGAATGCGGGTGCTGATGGCGGTCTCGAGGCTGGCCATCTGGCCTGCGGAGGCATTCACAGGATCGGCGCCCGAGGCCAGAAGCGTGCCGGAGGTATCGAGGACCGTCACTTTGTCCGAGGTCAGCCCAGGAACGGCTGCAGCCACAAGGTGCCGGATGGCATCTGCCGTGCGCACATCGTCCCGGTTGTCCGCGCGAATCACCACAGAGGCTGACGGCGGCTGCTGATCGCGGCGGAAGGAGCCTTTTTCCGGCATAACGATGTGGACGCGCGCGGCCCGTACGCCCTGCATCAGCTGAATGGTGCGGGCCAGTTCCCCTTCAATGGCGCGCAGGCGGGTGACGTCCTGCATGAAGGAGGTCAGGCCCAGCGACCCCAGATTATCGAACAGCTCATAACCGGTGCCGGTGCCGCGGGGCAGGCCGCGCTCTGCCAGAAGCATGCGGGCGCGCGGTGCCGAGCTGGGGCTCACGAGGACAGAGGTCCCGTCCGCGCTGACATCGAAGAGGATGCCGGCGTCCTGCAGGGCCTGGCCCATGCGGCTCACGTCGTCTCCTTCAAGACCGGTATAAAGCGGCGTCATTTGCGGGCGGCTGAGATAGTAGGCCCCCAACCCCACCGTGACGACCGTGGCAATGCCGATGAGTGCAAGGGCAACAAGGCGCCTGACGCCCAGTTCCATGAGGTTTGCCCAGAGTTTTTCTGCATGTTCACGGCCCGGCATTCGACACCCCTGTGCTAGGTCGATGAGATCGTGCACCGACTATCGCGGGTCTGGCTGGCGTGAGGCTTGCGGGCGCACAAAAGCAGAAAAGCCGCACCCTTGAAGGGCGCGGCTTCCTGTTTCAGGCCGGCTGGCGGCTTGAAATCAACGGAACAGCGAGAGGATGTTCTGGCTGCTGGAGTTGGCGATCGACAGAGCCTGGATACCGAGCTGCTGCTGGACCTGAAGGGCCTGCAGGCGGGTCGATTCAGCGTTCATGTCAGCATCAACCAGCTGGCCGACACCACGCTCGATGGCGTCGGTCAGGGCGGTCACGAAGCTCTTCTGGGTATCGACACGGGTCTTGACCGAGCCAAGCAGAGTAGCTGCATTGGTGATGTCCTTCAGGGCATCATCGACCGCACCAATGGTTTCTTCCAGAGTGGTGAGATCAGCTGCGGAGTCCGTCAGAGCCGAGATGTTGATGGTCGACACCTTGACGTCACCACCGCTGGCAAGAGTGCGATCCTTGTCCAGGATACCGATCTGGCCGTTGCTGTCATACAGCGTGGTCTGGGTGATATCGATGTCAATCGTATCGATCGAGATCGTACCGCCAGCACGCGTGAAGGAGCCGACAGTGGACTTGGTGGCGTTGTAGTCAGCTGCAGCGGAGTTCACCGACAGCCAGTTCTCACCGTTGAACACTGCAGAGTCTGCAATGGTCTTCAGCTGACCCTGCATTTCGGTGATGTCCGACTGGATCTTGTCACGGTCCACACCCGGCTGACGGGCAGCAACGAGCTTGGACTTGATGTCGTCGACCAGTTCCTTGGCCTTGTCCATGGCGGTGTACTGCACGTCGAGGGTAGCAGCGCCCAGACCCAGGGCATCCTTCACGGCCGAGAGAGCCATGTTGTCGGAACGCATCGTGGTGGCGATGGACCAGTAAGCGGCGTTGTCCTGAGCAGTCGAAACGCGCATGCCGGTGGAGATGCGGCTCTGCACCTGCGCCATGGAAGCGTTGGTCTTGTTCAGGGTCTGCAGCGCCGTCATGGCGGAGGCATTAGTCAGAAGGCTGGACATATCTAGTCCCTTTCATATTGAAAGTTGAAGGGGACATACCGGGTTTTCACCGGTACAGCAGGGCGGCTTCATGCCTTTGAGCCTCAAAGTGTGGGAAGGGCTCAACCTGCTGTGATACTCACGCTAGCGCTGCAGGCTTGCGTGAAGCTGACCAGAAGCTAGCATCACAAAAGTGCGGTTGCCAAGGGGCAAATGCACGCGCTTCGAAACAAAAAGGCACGGCGCGGGGCGCGCCATGCCTTGAAGCACGTCTGTCCGTTTTCTCAAAAAAAGGACCGCACCAGACTGCCGACCAGCAGATTCCAGCCATCGATGAGCACGAAGAACAAGGCCTTGAACGGCAGGGCGATCACCGTGGGCGGCAGCATCATCATGCCCATGGACATGGTGATGGTGGCCACGATCATGTCGATCACAAGGAACGGCAGCACGATCAGAAAGCCGATCTCGAAGCCCCGGCGCAGTTCCGAAATCATGAAGGCCGGGATCAGGACCCGCAACTCGACCTTGTCCGGCGAAGCGGCGATTTCATTGGTCACCCGGCCGGCCGCCAGATCATCGAACAGCACCAGATCCGCCTCGCGCACTTGCGACAGCATGAAGTCGCGGAACGGATCGGTGATCCGCTCATAGGCAACCTCTTCGGTGATCTCGTTGGCCAGAAGCGGCTTGACCCCCTCGTTCCACGCCCGGTCGAACGTGGGTGCCATGACATAGAAGGTCATGAACAGGGCAAGGGAAATCAGGATCAGGTTGCCCGGTGTCGTCTGCAGGCCGATGCCGGAGCGCAGAAACGACAGGGCGATGGCAAAGCGGGTGAAGCTCGTCACCATGATGAGAATGCCCGGGGCTACCGACAGCACCGTGAGGAGCGCAATCACCTGCACGATGCGGCCGCTGGCGCTGGCCTCACCCGCCGGCAGCAGCGAGGACAGATCCGGCAAGGCCTGCGCACTGGCGGCAACAGTGCCCGCAAGCAGCAGAAGAACGGCGGTCAGCAGCCTGCGTGTCATTGCACCACCAGGGATTCAAGGATCAGCTCACGCACCTTGCCGCCGGAGCGGGCCTTGGCGCGCTCATTGAGATCTTCGCGCAGGTGCTGAAGGCCGGCTGCTCCTTCGATCTGGGCCAGGGTGACGGTGCGCAGATAGGCCAGGACATCTTCTTCGATATAGCCAAGCAGGACGATGACATCATCGATGCCTTCCTGATCGATCACCACGGAGGCCTGCAACCGCACCCAGGCCTCGCGCGGAGCCGCCAGGTTGGTCACCAGCGGCTTGAGCGACCTGAGCCGCACGGGAGCGAGATAGATCTGTTCCACGTCAGGCTCTTTCGCAGCCGTTGCGGCCTGACCGGCGACAGCGTTGCGGACCGTTTCCGTGAAATGCAGACCAGCGACAGCACCGATCCCCCCGCCAAGCAGCGTCAGCAGAAACAGGATCAGGATGAAGCTGCCGATAGAGCCGCCGGACGAGCCATCCCGCCCATCAGGATCATTGGCAAGATCAGCCATGGAAACGCCTCCTCAACAGGCACTCAGAAGGGTGAGATCGTGTCGATGACCTGCTGGCCCCAGGCAGGCTGCTGGATCTCCGAGATGCGCCCGCGTCCGCCATAGGACACGCGCGCTTCTGCAATCTTGTTGTAATCGATGGTGTTGTTGCCGCCGATGTCACGCGGGCGGACGATGCCGGCCACGTTGAGAACGCGCATCTCGTAGTTCACCCGGACTTCCTGGGACCCGGAGATGACGAGGTTGCCATTCGGCAGACGGTCGGTGACGACCGCGGCAACCTGCAGCTTGATCTCCTCCTTGCGGTCGATGGTACCGCGCGAGTTGGAGGAGGAGCCGGATTTGGTGTCGAAGGAAAGATCGGCCGAGGTTCCCGAACCGCCGGCACTGGCCGAGAAGCCGCCGCCGATCCCGAGCTTGCCGTCGCGCCCGCGCGCCGAATTGTTGTTCAGCGTTGCCTTGTCATTGATGGCAATCAGCACGGTGATGACATCGCCAACACGGCGGGCGCGGGGATCGGAGAAGAAATCATCGCGGCCTGAAACCCAGAGCGAATTATAGTCCTTGCGGCCGCTCGGATTGAAGGTGTTGAGCGGATAGACCGCAGCGGGCTGGGACGCGAGGCCATAGCCCACGGGTGACATCGCCGGCTCACGGCCGATTTCATTCATCTGACCTGCGCAACCTGCTGACACAAGACAAAGGGCGAAAGGGATCAACAGGCGCATCAAAGGCTCCCCTGTGCTTCGGATTTGGAAAGTCCAGCCATGGAGTGGGTCAACTGGGCCGCGCGGGCGGGATCCATTTCGTCCAGGATCTGGCTGGCTGCGCGGGCATTGAGCTTCACAAGCACGGCAACGGCCGTATCTTCATCCAGCGTCGCCAGCTGGGCTGCAGCCGCCTCGGGCCGCATGCGCTGAAAGATCGACACAACATGCCCCTCGACTTCGCCGAGAACCTTCTCGCGCCGCTTGACCCATTCCTCGTATTCGGCGCGCTTCTGCTCCAGCTCGCGGATCCGGTTCTGAAGCCGCTCTTCCAGCGCAATGAGATTCCATGTCTGCCAGGCAAGACGGGCATCACTCGCCGCCCCGCCCATGTTCTGGCAGTAGAGCGCCGCATCGCTCGGCGCGCCCGCGTCTCCAGGCTCGGCCGGGGCGGGCACCGGAAGATCCGCAGCCGATGCATTGCGCAGGTTGGAGGCCGTCTGGGCGCCAGCCGGAGCTGCAAAACCCAGCGCTGCCAGAGACAGCAAGCAGGAGATAGTCAGGATGCGGCAGACAGAACGCCGGAACAAAGGGCGCAGGGCTCCAGCCGGGGTCATGCACGGGATCATGGGCAGGAAATCCTTCCAGTCGCTGTTGGCCCGACTATGGCGGCCGAGGCTTGTGCGGAGCTTGGCCGGATGCCGTGAAGGCAGCGCAGGCTGGCGGAAGAGACAGGCTGGCGGACGTAAGGGCAGGCTGAAATGCAGCACGGTCCACAGCCATCAGGCTGCGGACCGTGCCCTCCCCCGGAGCTGTGTGGGCAGGGGGCTGCCGGGAGAATTCGGGATTGCTGACCGTGCAAGGCTTACTGGATCACCAGCTCCGCCTGCAGGGCGCCTGCCGTCTTGATCGTCTGAAGGATGGCGATGATACCGGTCGGCTTGAGACCGATGCGGTTCAGACCGCGCACGAGCGTCTGCAGGTCGGTGCCGCCGATGATGGCGAGCTGCCCGCCATTTTCAGCCGCATCAATGAAGGTGCGGGGCGTCACCACCGTTTCACCATTGCCAAAGGGCTGCGGCTGGGACACCTCCGGCGCCTCGGTGATGCGGACCGTCAGATTGCCATGGGTGACGGCGACAGTTGAAATCTGCACATCGCGGCCGATCACCACCGTTCCCGTCCGCTCATCGATGACAACGCGCGCCGACTGATCCGGCTGCACCATCAACCCCTCGATTTCTGCCATGAAGCGGGTGAGGCTGACCTTGGCCGGCGGGGTCAGATCGATGGAGCGGTGATCTCTTTCACGGGCTGACGAAACGCCATAGGTGGTCTTGGTGTAGCGGTTGATGGCATCAGCCACCCGCACCGCCGTGCGGAAGTCCGGGTTGGACAGTTCCAGCACCAGCCCGGGAATATTGGCGAAACGGTCCGGCAGATTACGTTCGATCATGCCGCCATTGGGAATGCGCCCCACGGTCGGAATGCCCTGACGCAGGCTCTCGGCCTGCCCGGTTTCGGAAAACCCCGAAACCGCAACAGCACCCTGCGCCACCGCATAAACCGCCCCGTCCGCGCCAAGCAGCGGCGTGGCGACCAGCGTGCCGCCAGCCAGAGAGGATGCATCGCCGAGGGACGAGACATTGACGTCAATGCGCGAGCCCTGGCCAATGAAAGGCGGAAGGTTTGCCGTCACCACCACAGCCGCGACATTGCGGGTGCGCAGGCGCGCGTCACGCACGTTGATGCCCATGCTGTCGAGCATGGACTGAAGGGATTGTTCGGTGAAAGGCGCATTGCGCAGCGTGTCGCCGGACCCTTGCAGGCCGATGACAAGGCCGTAACCGACCAGCTGGTTGTCACGCACGCCCTGAAGCGAGGCAATGTCCTTGATGCGCACCATGGCACTGGCAGGCGCCGCAAGGCTGGCGGCGCCCATGGCAAGGGCCAGGGCCAGAACTGCAAGGAAAATCCGCCGCATGGTCAATCACCTACCAGAATGGAGCCGTCCGGCTGAACCCGGCCGGTGATGATGAGGCCGCTGTCGATGTTTCTGGCGCGGATGAAGGATCCGACGGATCCATTCTGCAGCGCCTCGACCTGAGCAATGATCTGCAAGCCGCCTTCGCGGAAGATCAGGCGGGCAGGTTCGCCGCGCTTGATCACCGTTTCCACCGCAACGGCGGTTGCGGGCACAGGCACACCCGGCTGCAGCGAGCGGCGGGCGACACGCCCCACCAGCTCTTCCCTTGTTGCAACCACGGAGAACTGCTGAACCGTCCTCAAGGGGAAGCGGCGGATGATCACCTGATCGGCACTGATCACCTCGCCCTGCCGGACGCCGGACCGCAGCACCGGCAGATCCAGAGAAGAGGCGCGCGCACCGGTCATGGCGGCCGTGAGGGCAAGGCCTGCCAGCATCATGCAGATGAAAAGCCGTGTCAGCATCGCTGCTCTCCTCGCCCGCTCCTAAGGATCAGCGGATCCCTTGCGTCACCACGCCAAACATGTCGTCCGCGGCCTTGATGACCTTGGAGTTCATTTCGTAGCCGCGCTGCGCCGAGATCAGCTCGGTGATTTCCTTCACCGGATCGACGTTGGAAGCTTCCGTGTAGCCCTGGCGGATGATGCCGAAGCCCGGATCACCGGCGACACCGGCAATGCCCGGGCCGGAGGCCGGGGTTTCACGGAACAGGTTGCCGCCGATGGGCTCAAGCCCGACGTCATTGGCAAAGTTGGTCATGGCCAACTGCCCCAGTTCCTGCGGGTTCACTTCACCTGCCACCTTGGCAAAGACCGTGCCGGACTCATTGATGGTGACTTCAATGGTCTCCGGCGGAATGATGATCGCCGGTTCAATGGCATAGCCATCGAGCGTCACAATGCGGCCTTCGGCATTCTTGTTGAAGGCGCCGGCGCGGGTGTAGAGCTGCTCGCCTTCCGGCCCGGTTACCTGGAACCAGCCGCGTCCGTCGATGGCCATGTCCAGCTCGTTGCCGGTCTGGTTCATGGTGCCTTGGATGTGCAGCTTGCGGATGGCGGCGGAACGCACGCCAAGACCCAGCTGCGCACCTTCCGGCACCGGATCCTCACCGCCCCGGTTCGGCACCCCCTGCAGGCGCTCGGCCTGATAGAGCAGGTCGGTGAACTCGGCCCGCGCCCGCTTGAAGGAGGTGGTGTTGATGTTGGCGATGTTGTTGGCGATGACTTCGACATTGAGCTGCTGGGCGCTCATGCCGGTCGCTGCGATTGCCAGAGCTTTCATGTCAAACTCCCTTGGTGCGGGCTGAATTCCTGGTCATCCGGGCGGAAGCCTCAGATGGCCATGCGGCTGACTTCCTGATAGGCGGAAACGACCTTGTCGCGGATGGCGATAGCGGTTTGCAGAGAGGCCTCGGCGGCCATCACGGCCTCCACCACCTGCTGGGCCGAAGCCTTGCCGCTGATGCCGGCGATCGAAACGGCTTCACCTTCCTTCACGCGCTCGATGGCTTCCTGTGTCACGGAGGCCATGGTGTCCGTGAAGCTGACCTCGGGCACCGCATTGGCGGGCGCTGTGCCGCCCAGCGGCACGCCGCCTGCGACATAGCGGGTCTGGGAGACCTGCGACGTGATACCGTCACCGGCGGATTTGATGGCGGAAATCTGGTCGATCATCTTCAATCCCTCAGAAGGTCGATGGTGCGCATGATCATGCTGCGGGCCTGCGTCATCATCTTCAGGTTGGCTTCGTAGGAGCGGTTCGTCTCGCGCATGTCGGCCATTTCGACCAGCATGTTGATATTCGGCATCTTCACGTAGCCATTTTCGTCGGCAGCCGGATGGCCCGGATCGTACTCAACGTTGAAAGGCGCCTTGTCGGACCCGATGCCCTTGACCTTCACCAGATCGGCGGACAATGCCCGGTCAACCTCGCTTTCGAAGGTGATGGTCTTGCGCTTGTAAGGATCCGAGCCCGGCGTCTTGCCGGTCGATTGCGCATTGGCCAGATTTTCCGACACGATGCGAAGACGGTCGGACTGGGCGCGCAGGCCGGAAGCGGAGATCTTGAGAGTTGCGGCCAGCGGGTCGATCATCACTTATCCCTTCAGGCTTGCCAGATACATGCGGTGAAAGGACTTGATGATGCTGGTGTTGAGCGCATGGTCGCGCGAAACTTCACCCGCCTTCATCAGTTCCTGCTCCAGATTGACGCTGTTGCCGGAGTGGGAAACATCCCAGCTTTCCGCCTTGCCAACCTTGGACGCTTCGGGCGCATCCCCGAGGCTGCCCATGTGGCGGCCGTGGGTTGCGGTCATCACCAGGCTGGTTTCATCCAGAAGCGTGGTGAAAGCCTCGATGTCGCGGGCGGCATAGCCGGGCGTGTTGGCATTGGCGATGTTCTGCGCCACCGTTGCCTGGCGCACCGACAGCCAGTCGGCCTGACGGGATGCAAGACTGTTCAGATAGACAGGTTCCAACGTCGCTCTCCGAAGCCTGTTGTGGCGTTCGGTAACAGAACTAGGGCGTCAACCTTGTCCGAGGCTTTCGACCCCGGCCCCACCGGTACGGCTGGCGCAGGCGGGAAGGCACCGGCCGGACAGGCAGAAAACCGGCCCCTGCCCTTGCGCAAGGCGGCGGGATCGGCTAATGCGCACGTCCCTTGCGCGCCTGCACGGCGTCCCACTCCAGCGACATTTCAGGGAGCCCGCCATGCGTCCGGCCATCGGTCTTGATTTCGGCACGTCCAACACGGTGCTGACCGCCTGCACCGCGGCAGGCAATGCCAGCAGCATCACCTTCGGTCATACTCCGGATCAGGTGGACAGCCTGCCTTCCGTGCTGTCCTTCCTGGAGCCGCCGCGCGGCGTCCATCCGGACGAGCGCGCCGACGTCGGCCAGTGGGCCATCCGCCAGTTCATGGACCACACGGGCGAGTGCCGTTTCCTGCAGTCGCTGAAGACCTTCGTCGCCAGCAAGCTGTTCAAGGGCACCGGCGTGTTCGGCACCCATTATGAGTTCGAGGACCTGCTGGAGACCTTCCTGCGCCGTGCAGGCGCGCACCGCGACGAGGCGCTGGATACGGGCGGCGGGCGGCTGGTCATCGGCCGCCCGGTGACCTTTGCGGGCGGCGCACCGGATGATGCGCTGGCGATGCAGCGCTACCGCTCGGCCCTCTCCCGCTTCGGTTTTGAGGAAGTGCTGTTCGTCTATGAGCCCGTGGCAGCCGCCTTTGCCTATGCGCAGCGGCTTGAGGGCGAAGCCACCGTTCTCGTCGCCGACTTCGGCGGCGGCACCACCGACTTTTCGCTGATGCGCTTTGCCCGCAACGCCAGCGGCCTCACGGCCGAGCCGCTGGGCCATGGCGGCCTCGGCATTGCCGGCAACACGCTGGATTACCGCATCGTCGACAAGGTGATCCTGCCCGAGCTGGGCAAGGGCAGCCAATACCGCAGCATGGGCAAGGTGCTGGAAGTGCCGCCGAACCTTTTCTCCAACTTCGCCCATTGGCACATGCTGTCGGTCTTCAAGGCTTCCGCCGATTACCGCGAGCTGAAGAAGATGCTGAGTTCCTGTCTCGATCAGGACAAGATCGAACTGTTCATCGAGCTGGTCGATACCGATCAGGGCTATCCGCTCTACAAGGCCGTTTCGGATGCCAAGGCGCGGCTGTCCTTCGATGAGGAAACGGAACTGCGCTTTGCCCCCATCGGCAAGGACTTCGCCGCCACCGTGCGCCGGGCAGACTTCGAGGAGTGGATCGCCCACGACCTCACCCGCATCAGCGACGCGCTGACGGCAACGCTTGCCAGCGCAAATCTGGATGCAAAGGACGTGGACAAGGTGTTCCTGACCGGCGGCACCTCCTTCGTGCCCGCGATCCGCAAGCTCTTCGCCGACCGCTTCGGAGCGGAGCGCCTGTCAGGCGGGGAGGAAATGTCCTCCGTCGCCAAGGGCCTCTCCCTCATCGGCGCCCGCGAAGACGCCGCCGCCTGGGCCGTGGCTGCCTAAGGCGGGAGATGGGGAGCGCTTGATCTCACCGGCACAGTCTTTCAGCCTGCACCTTCTTGTGGGCTACCGGCTTGACATATTGGCGCGGATAAGAGCGCGCAGTGATGTATCCCGTTTATGGCAGGACGCCTCCGCACCCCTCCCCCTGGTGGGGAGGGGTGAGGGGTGGGGGGCTCTGACCTTGCAAATATCTGAAGCATCGATGTTTTTCTGAAGAGATATCGACAGGAACGGGCGACCTGAAACAATGAGTACACTGCCAGACGTACAGGCTATCCCCCCACCCCACACCCCACCCCACAAGGGGGAGGGGGGCTGAAACGCCGGGCCGTGGTGCCCAAACAGCCTCTCAGTCCTACGTGTCCTAGCTCATATAGATTTCCGCCATGATGTCGGCGGCAATCGCCTGGATGGCGGCTTCGAGGCTGGCGATGCTGGTGCTGTCCGGAAGGATCAGGTCGGCGCTGGCACGGAAGAGCAGTTCACCCGACATCGAGCCCGGGGAGACGATTGTTTCCAGCGTCTCGATGCTGGCGCCCTGCGCGGCAATCACCTGCGTGACCGCACGCAGGATGCCCGGCTGGTCCTGACAGACCAGATCCAGCCGCAGACGGCGCCCGATGGCGCCATTGCCGCCACCGCCGCGAACCACACTGACGGAAATGCCTTGTTCCGACAGCGCAGCAAGAGCTGCTTCCAGCTCCGCCGCCCGGTCTTCCGGCACATCGACGCTGACAATCCCCGCAAATTCGCCGCCGAGGCGCGCCATGGAGCTTTCCAGCCAGTTGCCGCCTGCTGCGGCGATGACACCGGCCAGCGCATCCACAAGGCCCGGCCGGTCCTTGGCAATGGCAGTCAGTACGATATGGCGGCCCATGGCTTTTCTTCCTCTCGATGTGTCCGGCAGGCCGTCATACGGCCCACCCCTTCTGCTCGCACCTTAGGCATGCTCCGGGCTGGAGGCAAAGCCTATCGGGCGTCTGCGCCCGCATCAAACGCAGGATCAACGGGAACCTGCAGCGCCGTCACCAGATGGTTGGTCTTGGCGGCAAGGCCGATGACGGACAGAAGCTCGCCATATTGCGCCTCGCTCATGCCCTTGGCGCGGGCAGCAGCCGTATGGGAGTGAACGCAATAGGAGCAGCCGTTGGCCACCGACACGGCGATGTAAATCATCTTGCGGGTGAGCGGATCAAGGCTGCCTGGCGCCGCCATGACCGCCTTCACCTCGGCCCATGTGCGCTCCAGTACGGCCGGGTCAGCCGCCAGTGCGCGCCAGAAATTGTTGATGAAATCGGTGCCGCGCGTCTTGCGGATGTCGGCAAAGACGGCTGCCACCTGCGGCCCGGCCTCTGCATCGGAAATCAGTCTGACTGTCGCCATGTCGGTCCTCCCTTGGGAGTGCCAGACTAGACCGCTTTATGGCGGCAGGGAAACACCTGCTGACAAAGACAAAAGGGCGCGGCAGGGGATTGCCGCGCCCTTTCACGATCATACCCTCAGGCTCAGCGCAGGGCGCGGGCCAGCGGCGAAATGCGGGAGATGACCAGAATGTCCAGCGCGAGCACCGCGATCAGCGTCAGGCCGACCAGCGGGAAGAACAGGGACACGGCCAGCATCACCAGCATGGCGCTGCGCCAGTGCGGCAGGTTGGCCGGCACCTGCGGCGCGAACAGACGGGCACCGCCGCGCGCCGGGCGGCGCTTCCACCACAGAACCACCGAGCTGAGGGACAGGAAGATCACCGACAGGCAGATCACCGTGTTCAGCATCAGGTTCCACAAGCCCGTGAGCCCCATGTGCAGCGGAACACCGACGGCCATCACCTTGCCGGCAACCGAGTAGTCCTCGAAGCCGACGCTGGCGAGAATGCGGCCCGTGTAACGGTCCACATGCACGGTGCGGTCGGAGAAAGGATCGGCGGCATCCGAGCTCATGGTGTCCTGGTTGATGGTCCAGACGCCGGTTTCGCCCTTCGGATAGGAGATGCGGTAGCGGGCGTTGAAGCCCACGGCCCTGGCGAGCGAGGCAAGGCTGTCGATATCGACGGCAACGCCCGGCGCCACCCCGATCACGCCGCCGGTGGAGCCGGAGGCAGGCATCATCGTCTGTTCCAGAGCCCAGGGCACATTGGCAACGCCGTCATGGTTCAGGGCTTCGGCATGGGTCACGTCAGACAGGGGCACGTTGTCCCACTTTTCTGCCGGGAAGGTGCTCCAGGCCTGTGTCAGCTTCGAGCCCCAGACGCCCGTCCAGGACATGCCGGAGAGAAGGAACAGCAGCAGGAAGGCGGAGAGATAAAAGCCAACCGTGCCATGCAGCGTCTTCCAGAAGGCACGGCCCTTCTGATTGAAGCGCGGCAGCAGAACGGCACCGAGCCCGCCCTCGCGCGGCCACCACATGTAAAGGCCGGTGATGATCAGAATGATGCCGAAACCGGCGGCGATCTCCAGCATCCGGTCGCCGGGCGTGCCCAGCAGGAGGTCGCTGTGAATGTCGTCGGCCAAGTCATACCAGCCGGCGCGGCGGCCCCAGGTCTCCACCACCTCGCCCGTGTAGGGGTTGATGGCCACCATCTCCTGCCCTGCATCCGTGCGGATGCGGAAGACGCCGACCCGGTCTTCGGCACGGGGGCTGAGCCATTCCACCATTGTGCCGCCGCCAAGCGCGGCAACGGCCTTGTCCGCCTGTTCGGAGACAGCCAGCGCCACCGCACCCTGCGGCACGCTTACGCGGATGTTCTCGCCATCCCGGCCATCAAAGTAGCCGATGTACATCATCATCATGCCGGTGACGGCAAGGATGCAGAAGAAGGGCACGACAAACAGGCCCGCATAGAAATGCCAGCGCCAGGCGGCACGGTAGAAAGCTGCGAGCAGAGAAGCGTCGGCGGCGCGGTCCGCGTCCTGCGCGGTGCCGGAAACAACGTCGGTCATGGTCTGATCCTCATGGCCGGAGACGCGCGCTTCAAGGCACGCAGCATCAACCGGCAGGGTGTTCTGGAATGAAAGGTGAGGGGATCAGATCAGAACGGGCGGCGCGCGCGCCCCGGCACCGGCATAAATGCCCGCCGTATGGCCTGCATTGTCGAAAACGGAGAGAAGACGGCCGCCGGAGAGAACCGGCAGAGGCAGGGCGGGAGAGGCTTCAGGAGTGGCCAGTGCCAGAACGGCAGAGAAGGAACAGGGCGCAGCCTGCCCCTTGCCCTTGCGCTGGTCTTCCGGGCCTGCGGGCTTTTCCTCGCCAGACGCATCCATCGTCATGGTCTGCAGCCCTTCCATCATGGAGGGAGAGCAGATGACGATCGTAAACTCGCCGCCACTGGAACGGCCGGGCATGAAACCGGCTGGAATGAGGGCATGAAACAGCACGGCGAGCAGTGCAATCCACACCGCCAGCACGCGCGCATCATGGCGCAGATCTGTCCATAGGGAAGACAAACGCGTAAGCCCCCAGCCTGCCCGGTGCAAGCTTTCCTCTCTTGCTGTCTAGCCGATCACCGTCTTTGGAACAATAGGGGAAACCCGGACCTTGCGAGGGCAGGATGGCTCAACTAGGGTCAGGCCTGACGGCGCGCGGCGGCTCATGCGCGCTCCTTTTCCGGCGTGTGACCTATCCGGCGCGGCTTCCGGCAGCGCCCCGCCAGCAGGAGAGACTGACGTGAAGGGACTGGGCAGCGGACTGGGCAGCGGGCAGGGCAATGGCCCTGATGGCTCCGGTCTGCCAGAGGGCGAAACAGGCACCCTGCCATCCAGACGGCGGGCGGGCGTGTCTGCGCTTGCCAATCAGGCAGGGCCGCTGCCCCGGCAGGCTGCGCCCTCCCCCGCACCTGAGGCTCCGGCTCCCATGCGGTCCATCCGTGGCACAGCGGCGGCGCCTCAAGGCGTGCCGGCAAGCAAGTCTGGCAACCCGAAGGGGCTGAGGTCCCTCGGTTTCCTGTCCCATGGCGGTTCAGCCTCCGGTGAGCCACCCCGCCGGGCACGGGGGCGCAAGATGCATACGCAGGTGGTCACGGCACCGCCCGCCCCTGACGCAGCCGCCAAGCCCGGCGACCTTTCCATAAGACACAAGCGCCTGCCTTCCCTGCGCGAGGAAAAGGCGCAGGACAAGCAGGACCCATGACCGCCGCTGCCGCATCCGGGCACCTGCCACACGGCGCCCGGCTGGTGATTGTTGGAGCCGGCTGCAGCCAGGGCTGCGCTTCTGCGGAGCTGATCAGTCTGGCAGGCGCCGCATTGAAGGAGGCAGGCCTTCCGGCGGAAGCTGTTGCCGCCGTCGCCACGCTGGACCTCAAGGCCGGGGAGGCGGCCATCGGCGCGCTTGCGGCGCATTTCGGCGTGCCGCTGCTTGCTTTCGGCGCAACGCGGCTGGAGCAGGAAACGCCGCGTCTGGCCACCCCTTCGGCGCGTGTTTTTGCTGCTGTCGGCTGCCACAGCGTCTGCGAGGGCGCCGCGCTGGCCGCCGCAGGAACGGGCGGGCATCTGGTGCTTGCCAGACGCAAGTCAGCACGGGCGGCCATCGCTCTGGCTGCGGCCATGGCATTGCCACAAGAATAGGTAAGAGAAGGACTGCAAGTCCCTGTCCAGAAGGACGGGACGCCTTGCGAATGATGGGAACCTCAGACATGTCTGCGACAAAATACGCCCTGATCGCCCTCACCCTCGCCTCTGGCGGCTGCGCCGCAACGACAGGCGAGAAGCGGGCGGAAGGCTCGGACCAGCCGGTTGCGATCACCAGCACTGCCTTCGACCGCCAGTGCCCCGCCAACGCCGGCGGCATCGTGATCCGCAACAACACGGCGCAGAAGCAAAGGGTGACCTACGAGCGCTCGGGCAACCGCAAGAAGCCGCTGCGGGTCGCGGTCAACATCGCGCCGGAGCCGGGCAGCAAGTGGATCGGCTGCGAGGGCGACGGCTACAGCTACCGCATTCTGCGCCACGCACCGCGCAAGTGAGCCGCCACGGCGGGGGAAGCATCAGTCTTCCCCGCTCCTGCGGAACGCCCAGAACAGCAGGAAGGCAAGGCCGCCGGAGAGGGCAAACCACGTCAGCGCATATTGCAGGTGATTGTTGGGGAAGCTGACGACGGTGAGCCCGCCAATGGGCAGGCTGTCAGCCGCCCCCTCCGTCACACCGGCATCGAGGAAGTAAGGCGCTGCCTCACCAAGCCCGAGGCTTTGCGCCATCGCTGCCGTATCGCGCGAGAACCAGCGCCCGCCTTCAGGATCATTGGAACGCAGGAAGGCGCCATCCGGCTGGCTGAGGCGCAGAAGGCCTGAAACCTCAACCTCCCCCTCGGGGCGGGGCCGGTCTTCCGGGTCCTGCCGGTCCTGCGGCACGAAACCCCGGTTCACGAACAGCCGCCAGCCGTTCTGCGTCTCGAAGGGTGACATGACCCAGAAGCCGGGTCCGCGCGCCGTTACCGCCATCACCAGCAAGTCGGCTTCCGGCAGGTAATGACCGCGGGCGGTGATGCGGCGGTATTCGGCGCTGTCGAAGGTGATTTGCGGCCAGTCCGCCGGACCGGGCGCGGCAACGGGCTGCGCCACAAGACCGGCCTCCACCCGTGCGATGAGCGAATTCTTCCAGCCAAGCCGCTGCACCTGCCAGATGCCAAGGCCGGCCAGGATGACCACGGCCAGAAGGCCGGGGCCAAGAAGCAGCCATTTGCGCGTTCCGGCAGACATCACGCCTCCTCTGGCAGGCCTTTCACGGGCACTCGACGAGAACCGCAGCGCCCTCTCCCTGTTGGTCTACAGCATGCACACATCGTGTTTGAAGCCAAAGACGGTTTGGGGTCAGCCAGCAGTCTGGTTACTCTGGCGCGGCGTTTCAGCTCCCCTCCCCCTCGTGGGGAGGGGTTAGGGGTGGGGGGAAAGCCTTTCCGGCTGGCCGGGTGTCCATTGATTTCAGACAGCTGCTCCTCGTGAGGCCTTTTCAGGTATCTATTTGTCTTTCCTATAGTTTTTGGCTCAGAGCCCCCCGCCCCTCACCCCTCCCCACCAAGGGGAGGGGGGCGGCAGGCGTCCCCCCGAAAAGCAAACGTCTCATTGCGGGCAGTTTCCAGACCTGATGCGTGAAGCTGGTCGCCCTCGTGGAGGAGGAGGAAGGGTCCCTTTACCAAAGGTAATGCAGATGCCTCTTGCAGGCATCTGCATCATATCAGGATCAGGATCAGGAGCCGAAGCCCTGCATCTGCGCGGGGTCCATCTGCGGCATCATGTTGGTGTTGAGGTTGTACATCACCCACAGGGAGCCAGCGAGCATGATCACGACGACGATGACGGTGAAGATCATCGACAGCATGGTCCAGCCCTCGTCCGAGCGGCTGTTCATGTGCAGGAAATAGACCATGTGCACGAGGATCTGCACGACGGCGAAACCGATCACGATCACCGCCGTCACCGCGCGGCTTTCGAAACCGCCGGTCATGACGATGGCGAAAGGGATCGCCGTCAGGATCACCGACAGAATGAAGCCGATCAGATAGGACTTGTAGCTGCCGTGATCATGGCCGGTATTGTCATGGCCATGACCGCCGCGATGGCTGTGGGGCTCGATGGAATGTGCGGACATCAGATCATCCCCAGAAGATAGACGAAGGTGAAGACACCGATCCAGATCACGTCGAGGAAGTGCCAGAACATGCTGAGGCATTCCATGCGCCGGGTGTTGGCCGGAATGAGACCCTTGCGGTTCACCTGAACCATCAGCGTCACCAGCCAGATGGAGCCGAAGGCAACGTGCAGGCCGTGGGTGCCGACCAGCGCGAAGAAGGCCGACAGGAAGGCGGACCGCTGCGGCCCGGCCCCCAGCTCGATCAGGTGGTGGAACTCGTAAAGTTCCAGCGCGAGGAACGCCAGACCAAGAGCCAGGGTCACCGTCAGCCAGATCTGCATGCGGGCCTGACGGCCCTCATACATCGCCAGCATGGCAAAGCCGAAGGTGATGGACGACACGAGCAGGAAGCCCGTGTTGATCGCGATCAGGGTCAGGTCGAACAGGGCCTTGGGGCCGGGACCGGCCGCATAGCTCTGTCCCAGCACGCCGAAGCAGGCGAAGAGGACTGCGAACATCAGGCAGTCGCTCATCAGGTAGATCCAGAAGCCGAGCTTGGTCGACGCGCCTTCCGGATGATGATGCGGCTCGGTTTCCCAGTAGGTTGCGGCAGCGCCTGCCGAATGGGCCGTGGTGCTCATCGGATTCAGGCTCCAATCTTCGCAAGTTCGAGATCACGGGCACCTTCCACCCGCTCGACCTCATCGACCGGCACGTAATAGTCGCGGTCATAGTTGAACGTATGGGCAATCGCCACGGCGATCAGCGCCAGGAAGGACAGGGCCGCCAGCCACCAGATGTACCAGACGAGGGCAAAGCCGCAGAGCGTGGCAAGACCCGAAAGGATGACACCCGTGCCGGTGTAACGCGGCATGTGGATCGGCATGTAGGCTGCCTTCGGGCGCGTCTGACCGGCCTGCTTCATGTCATGCCAGGCGTCCATGTCGTGCACCACCGGGGTGAAGGCGAAGTTGTAGGCCGGCGGGGGCGAAGAGGTTGCCCATTCCAGCGTACGGCCATCCCAGGGGTCGCCCGACAGGTCCATGTTTTCCTTCCGCTTCCAGATGGAAACGGCGATCTGGACAAAGAAGGCAGCGATACCGGCGGCAATCAGCGCAGCACCTGCGGCGGCGAGGATGAACCAGATCTGCAGGTCCGGATCATCGAACACCCGCATGCGGCGCGTCACGCCCATCAGGCCGAGGATGTAGAGCGGCATGAAGGCCAGCCAGAAGCCGACAACCCAGCACCAGAACGACACCTTGCCCCAGAACACATTCAGCTTGAAGCCGAAGGCCTTGGGCCACCAGTAGGCGATGGCGGCAAAGCAGCCGAACAGCACGCCGCCGATGATGACGTTATGGAAATGCGCCACCAGGAACAGCGAGTTGTGCAGCACGAAGTCGGCCGGGGGAACGGCCAGCAGAACGCCCGTCATGCCGCCGACCGTGAAGGTCAGCATGAAGGCGACGGTCCACATCATCGGCAGTTCGAAGCGCACCCGGCCCTTGTACATGGTGAAGAGCCAGTTGAAGATCTTCGCGCCCGTCGGCACGGAGATGATCATGGTGGTGATGCCGAAGAAGGCATTCACCGAGGCGCCCGAGCCCATGGTGAAGAAGTGGTGCAGCCAGACGAGGTAGCTGAGAACCGTGATACAGACCGTGGCATAGACCATGGAGCTGTAGCCGAATAGTCGCTTGCCGGAGAAGGTGGACGTGACTTCCGAGAAGACGCCGAACAGCGGCAGGATGAGGATGTACACTTCCGGGTGACCCCAGATCCAGATGAGGTTGATGTACATCATGGCGTTGCCGCCAAGGTCGTTGGTGAAGAAGTTCGTGCCGATGTAGCGGTCAAGCGTCAGCAGGATCAGCGTCATCGTCAGCACCGGGAAGGAAGCAACGATGAGCACGTTGGTGCAGAGCGAGGTCCAGGTGAACACGGGCATGCGCATCAGGGTCATGCCGGGGGCGCGCATCTTGATGATGGTCACCAGCAGGTTGATGCCCGATAGCGTTGTTCCCACACCCGCGACCTGCAGGCCCCAGATGTAGTAATCGACACCCACCCATGGACTGTAGCCGATGCCCGAGAGCGGCGGGAAGGCCAGCCAGCCGGTCTGCGCGAATTCACCCACGAAGAGCGAGGCCATGACCAGCACGGCGCCGCCCACCGTCATCCAGAACGAGAAATTGTTCAGGAAGGGGAAGGAGACATCGCGCGCGCCGATCTGCAGCGGCACCACATAGTTCATCAGGCCCGTGACGAAAGGCATCGCCACGAAGAAGATCATGATGACGCCATGGGCCGTGAAGATCTGGTCGTAGTGGTGGGCGTTGAGATAGCCCTCCGAGCCGTTGAAGGCCCAGACTTGCTGGATGCGCATCATGATGGCGTCGGCAAAGCCGCGCACCAGCATGATCAGCGCGAGGATGATGTACATGATGCCGATCTTCTTGTGATCGACGGTCGTGAACCATTCCTTCCAGAGATAGCCCCAGAGGCGGAAGTAGGTCAGGCCGGCAAGAAGCGCGATGCCGCCCACCGCCACAACGGCGAAGGTTGCCCAGACGATGGGGTCCTGGGGGATTGCGCTCCAGTTGAGGCGCCCCAGAAGAAATGTGGTCGAGTGATCTATCGTGGCCATGCCCGGATCCTGTCAGAGCTGGGGCGCAGAGCCGGAGAACGGCAGTGCGTAAGTGATGGAACGGTCGTCGCGCTGACCGAAGAGCGAAGCAGGCTGGGAGAGCCCGTGGCCGCGCAGCGGGCCGGAGATGACGGGGCGTGCATCTGCCCAGGCCGGCTTCACCGACAGCATCTGCTGCAGTTCTTCGGTGGAGCAGAAGCCAACCACCTGGAACGGCGCCCAGCCCAGCACCGGCGAGCGGGTGCCGCGGCGGTCATACTTGTCATAGATGAGCGAGGACATGTTGACGGTGCCGGCAAGACCGGTGCCGCCCTGTGCATCCAGCGCCATCATCTCGGCCATGCAGATCTTGCCGTTTTCGACGCACATGTTGACGATGCGCGGGAAAAGCTCCGGGTCGACGCTGGCGAAGGTGGCCGGTGCCACGTTCTCGCTGGGACGCTCCAGCTCCAGATAGGACGGGCGGTCAAGCGTCTGATCGCCTGCACGTGCAGCCTCGACCCAGGCCTCGAAACCGGCGGCATCGCTGGCCAGAGCCTTGAAGCGCATGCCGGAGAAGCCGGCGCCGGAGTAGTGCGAGGCGAGACCCTGATAGGTGCCCTCTTCGTTGAAGACGCCGTGCAGCGTCGTCTGCATGCCCGGCATCGCATAGATCATGCCGGCCATGGCGGGAATGTAGAAGGCATTCATCACCGAGGAGGAGGTCAGTGTGAACTGGATCGGCCGGTCCACCGGCGCCGCCAGCTCGTTCACCGAAGCCACGCCATATTGCGGGTAGATGAAGAGCCATTTCCAGTCGAGCGCCACCACCTGCACCTGCAGCGGCTCCACGTCCGGGCTCACCGGCTGGCCCTTGGCGATGCGGTCCAGCGGGCGGTAGGGATCAAGAAGATGGGTGCCAACCCAGGTGATCGCGCCCAGCGAGACGATGATCAGCAGCGGGATGGCCCAGATGACCAGTTCCAGCTTGGTGGAATGCGACCATTCCGGCTCGTAGGCCGCCTTCCTGTTCGCAGAGCGGAAGTGCCAGGCGAACCAGCAGGTCAGCAGCATCACCGGAATGATGATGATCAGCATCAAGAGCGTGGAGATGACCAGCAGGTCGCGCTGCTGCGCTGCAACATCACCGGATGGTGCAAGGACCTCGGCCTTGCATGCGGACAGCAGCAGAAAGGCGCCGCACGCAGCGAGTATTCTCGGGAGGCGAAGCTTCGACATGGTTTACCCTGACAGTTTGCCGCACCCGTCAGCCGCCTCCCCCCGAACGCAAACTGACGCGATTTGATCTTGCGCAATGCACCTAGAGCGATTTTGTGCGGGCGCACATACGACAATTTGTCACCTGTAAAAAAATTTCGCACTGCGGCATTGAGCCCTAAATACGTATTTACCGGTGCAGCAACAGGCCGCAGGCTTGCAGCCGCACTCCGTCAGTCCTCATGAAAGTGGCCGGATCCGATGGCGAACACAGCCAATATCTCATCCACGAATTCCTCTTCGAGCGGGCGCGGCACGTCGGAGCATGATGTCTCCCCGTCCGATATCGCGGTTGGCGTGATCATCGGGCGCACGTCGGAGTTCTTCGACTTCTTCGTTTTCGCCATCGCCTCGGTCATCGTGTTTCCGGCACGGATTTTCCCGTTCGTTGATCCGCTGACCGGCACGCTCTGGTCTTTCGCCCTCGTGGCGCTTGCCTTCGTCGCCCGTCCGCTGGGCACGGCGATGTTCATGGCGCTCGACCGGCGCCATGGCCGTGTCACCAAGCTGACGGTGGCGCTCTTCCTGCTCGGCACCTCAACAGTCGCCATGGGTCTGGTCCCCTCCTACGAGACTGCCGGATGGTGGGCCGTCGGCATGCTGGTGCTGCTGCGCTTCGGCCAGGGCTTGGCTCTGGGCGGCACGTGGGACGGTCTTGCGCCGCTGCTGGCCATTACCGCCTCGAAGAGCAGCCGTGGCTTTTACGCCATGATCCCGCAGCTTGGGGCCGTCGCCGGCCTTGCGGTTGCGGCAGTCATGTTTGCCTATCTGGTGATGACGCTGTCTTCCGCCGACTTCCTCGACTGGGGCTGGCGCTATCCGTTCTTCGTGGCCTTCGCCATCAACGTCGTGGCGCTGTTTGCCCGCCTGCGCATTGTCGATACGCCGGAGTTCACCGAGCTGTTCAAGTCGAACGAGCTGACGCCGACGCGGCTTTCCACCACCCTGTCGCAGGATGGGCGCACGATGCTGGTCGGCATTTTCGTGCCGCTGGCCAGCTTTGCCATGTTCCACATGGTCACGGTTTTCCCGCTGTCGTGGATCTTCCTCTACACCGATGAGACGCTTGGCTCGTTCCTGCTGATCGAGGCTGCGGGAGCCGGGCTTGGCATCCTCGCCATGCTGTTCTCCGGCTGGCTGTCCGACCGTATCGGCCGTCAGAAGATCCTCGTCTGGGGTGCCTGGGCCATTGCGGCCTTTGCCCTCAGCGCGCCGCTGCTGCTGAATGGCGGATCGGCCGGTGTTACGGCCTATCTGATGATCGGCTTCCTGATCCTCGGCTTCAACCTGGCCCAGTCCTCCGGTGCAGTGGCCTCGCTCTTCGACCAGCGCAACCGCTACACCGGATCGGCCTATGTTTCGGCCCTGTCGTGGATGTTCGGCGCAGGCTTTGCGCCGCTCTGTGCACTGCTGCTCTCCACCTGGTTCGGCCTCTTTGCCGCAGGGCTCTATCTGCTCTCGGGCGCTGTCTGCACGCTGTTGTCGCTGGCCGTGGCCCGGCAGATCGCCCTGCAGCCGCGCGAAGGCTGAGCGGCGAACCATTGAAACAGAAGGCCGCCGGTTCTGACAGGAACCGGCGGCCTTTTGCATGTCCGGGAGGGATCAGACGCGGGCGATCAGATGGGCATATGAGCCCGAAACCGTTCCGCACCGCAGCCCCATTGCAGGAAGTTCATCGCCGAGCGCATCACGGGCGGTAAACAGCCGCTCAGCCTCGCCCTCATGGATGATGCTGGCGTAGTGGAATTCGTGCCCGGCGAGCGCCGCGCCTTTTTCCACTCCCGCAAAGGGCAGGCCACCCAGCGCGGTCAGCCGCCGGTAGCCCAGATGCAGCTTGCGCGCGGCAAAGCTGGTGACGAGCGGCAGAAAACCCAGCATCGCATGCCTCTCGCCGCCTGCATCGATCAGCCCCTCACCCAGCACCATGTAGCCGCCGCATTCGCCGTAAACCGCAGCGCCGCGTTCCGCCGCCTGCTGCATCCCGGCCTTGAAGCGGAAGGCTGCCGCAAGCCGGCCTGCATGAAGCTCCGGATAGCCGCCCGGCAGATAGACCGCATCGGCCCCTGCGTCCGGCGCCTCGTCCGCAAGGGGCGAGAAGGGCAGGATTTCAGCCCCCGCCGCCTGCCAGCCCCTCAGAAGGTGCGGATAGGCAAAGGCAAAGGCAACGTCACTGGCAACGGCAATGCGCTGCCCCGGAGGCGGCAGCAGAATGGGCCAGCCGGACGGCACACCCTCAGCTGCCGCAAGCGGACGGGCAAGCGCGGCCAGCGCTGCAAGGTCAACGGAACGGGAAGCGGCATCCGCTGCTCCTTCAAGAAACTGCGTCAGATCCTCCCGCTCGGAGGCCTGCACCAGCCCCAGATGCCGTTCGGCCAGAACCAGCGCCCCGCTGCGCGGCACCTCGCCCAGCACCGGCAGGCCAAGCGGGGTGAGCGCCGCCCTCAGCATGACACCATGCCGGGCAGAGCCCACCTTGTTGAGGATGACACCCGCCACCTCCACATCGGCGCGGTGATCGCGGAAGCCGCGCACGACGGCCGCCACGGACTGCGCCTGACGGCCGCAATCGATCACCAGCACCACCGGCACACCCAGCGCCGCCGCCACATCGGCGGCACTGCTGGAACCATCGGAAGCGCCATCGAAAAGGCCCATGGCCGCCTCGATCAGCAGCAGATCGGCCCCCTGCCCGGCTTGCGCTGCAAGCTGGCGCAGCACGGGCGGCGGCATGGAGAAGGGGTCGAGATTGACGGAAACCGCGCCTGCGGCTGCCTCATGGAACTTCGGATCGATGTAATCCGGCCCGCATTTGGCCCCGCGCACGGCAAGGCCGTTGCGCCGCAGGGCGGCGAGCAGGGCAAGGGTCAGCACCGTCTTGCCCGAGCCGGAGGACGGCGCAGCCAGCATGAGTGCAGGCGGAAGAGACTGGCTCATGCGCCTGATCCTGCAGCCTGCTGCGCATCGCCGGACAGGCCCAGCGGATCGGACACGAGCACCCGCCCTGCCATGGCGCCGATCCAGTCGAGCCCCTCGCGCAGGCGCACCACTTCGCCGACACAGACGATGGCGGGCGGCTCCAGCCCGGCAGTCTCCGCATCCTGCGCGCAGCGGCCCAGCGCTGTCACCAGAACCTTCTGGTCCGGCTGCGACGCATTGCACACGATAGCCACAGGCTCATCCACAGGCCGTCCACAGGTTATCAGCGCCTGCGAAATCTCCGGAAGATGCTTCATCGCCATGTACATGATGATCACCGGCGAGCCTTCGGCGATGCCCTTCCAGTTGATCGCCTCCGGTGCAAGACCTGTCTGGTCGTGCCCGGTCAAGAAGGTGACCGCCTGATTGGTGTCGCGGTGCGTGGCCGGAATGCCCGCATAGGCCAGACCGCCGATGCCGGCGGTGATGCCGGGAATGATGCGGAAGGGCACATGCGCGCCGGCAAGGCCCAGCGCCTCCTCCCCGCCCCGGCCAAAGACGAAGGGATCGCCGCCCTTCAGCCGCAGCACCCGCCTGCCCTCTTGCGCCAGCTCGATCAGCCGCAGAGTGATGTCGCGCTGCTTCGGGCTCGGCTTGCCGCCGCGTTTGCCGGCATATTCCAGCAAGGCGCCGGGCCGGGCGAAATCAAGGATGCTGGTATCGACCAGCGCGTCATAGACCACGGCGTCCGCCTGCTGCAGTCCGTTGAGGGCGTGAAGCGTCAGGAGCCCCGGATCGCCGGGGCCGGCACCCGCCAGCCACACCCAGCCGGGTTCGAAAACCGGAAGGGCAAGCGGCAGCGCAAGGGATGTGGCAGAACGTGTCATGCCCCCGTTCTACCCGCCTTGCCGCCAGCGGCCAAGCCGGATGCACCGGCCTCCGCCGAATGTCTGATGCAGCGGCCACAGATGGCCGTGCGGAGGACCTTGCGCTCTCGTGCGAACCGGAACGGACGTTACAGCAGGGGCATGGCCCGGCCACCCGGCCGGTCACGGCGGGCTTCGGCGCGCAGCCGCAAGACAGCAGAAAGGAAACGGTAGATGCCGACCGTGTAGCGCTTGCCCAGGCGGCGCGGCTCCTGCATCAGGCGGAAAAGCCATTCCAGACCCGCAGCCTGAAGAAAGCGCGGCGCCCGCACCACTTCCCCGGACAGGAAATCGAACAGCGCTCCAACACCGATGCAGATGGTCGGATTAAGCTTGTCCCGGTTCTCGACAATGAAGCGTTCCTGCGCCGGATTTCCCATGCCGACGAGCAGCAGGTCCACATTGGCGGCGTTGATCCGCGCAATGACCGCATCCCTTTCTTCGCGCGCGAAGTAGCCGTCATGGAAACCTGCGACGTGATGCTGCGGGTAATGCGCAGCAATATACTCTGCCGCTCCTGCCACCGAACTCGGCTTTGCTCCCAGCAGATAGATCCGCAAGGGCAGCCCAATATTCTCCAGAATCGCGGGCACAAGGTCGGTGCCGTTCAGATTTGCCGGAAACGCCTTGCCCGTGATGGCACGCGCAGCAATGTCTACGCCGATCCCGTCATTGAACAGCGTCATGCGGGATAAGGTCTCCGCATATTCCGGATGATCAAGAGCCTGCAGGACCGTGTGCGCGTTGCAGATGGCGACATCCATCTTGATCCGCAACAACTGGGATGTGCGCAGCATATCAATGGCCTGCGCGCGCGATAATCTATTGATACCAAGCGGACCAATTTGCGCGACCCCAGCCCCCAAAGGCATCCCCAAGGTCAATTCAGGCATCAACATCCCCAGCGCCCCACATCAACAGAGTTTTGCATGAGGGAAACTGGCTAAAACAACTCAACAACGCCTTAACTCCCAAGACAAAGGCATTTTATAGATTACCGGCCGTCAACGCCACCCCAAGAATTCTTACATTCTCGTCATGGTTTCATTTACCATGATGCCCCGGTCCGTTTGCAAACGCTAGGGTAGCCTCAATCCGGGATAGCACCGCATTTTCCAAATGTTAATCATATCTCTTCATCTTTCCTAACATTACGGCACGGGCATGCCCGCCGCCCCGGTCAGCTCCAGAGGTTTGCCGCCCATCGCCTCGCCAACGGTTTTCAGTCATGGTTGAAGTTTCTGACATTCCGGCAATTCTCGCGCGCCGCCTGCGGTGGATCATTGTTGTTCCCGCGCTGCTGACCGGCTTGGCTGTGCTTTTCGCGCTGACGCGCGCTCCGGCCTACACGGCGTCGGCAGAACTTCTCGTGGAACCGCCGAGCCTGCAGATCCTTGGGCGGGAATTCTCCGGCCGCGAAGGTGCATCACCTCTCGAGGGTTTCGACGTGGACAGCCAGGCCTTCGTGCTGATGTCCACCCCGGTTCTTGACCGGGTGGTGTCCTCGCTTGAGCTGGAAAATGATCCGGCCTTCTCCGGCAAGGGGTTGCGGCAGACCTTGCTGCCTTTCCTGTTTTCCGCGCCCGATCCGGCCGGACGGCGGATGGCGGTGATCGAGGCGCTGCGCAAGCGGCTGCAGGTGCAGCGGATCGAGAAGACCTTCATCTTCCAGATCGCCGCGACACATCCCAACCGGGACCGGGCCGCCGATATCGCCAATGCCACAGCTGCGGCCTATCTGGCGGAAGCCGCCAAGGCCCGCTCGGAAGGCTTCCAGCGCACCAGCCAGTCGCTGAAGACGCAGGCCGACCAGCTGCAGGCGCAGGTGCAGCAGGCCGAGGCTGCGGTGGAAAAATACCGCGCCGACAATGGCCTGATCTCCACCACGCAGGGCGGCCTTGTGGTGGACCAGCAGCTGCAGGATCTCAACACCCAGCTGACCCAGGCACGGGTGGACCTGGAAAAGGCCAAGAACACCTTCGAGCTGATCCGCCGCCTGAGCCCCTCCGACATCGAGGCCGGAGCCATTCCGGTGGATGTGGCCAACACGGTGCTGAGCTCGCTGCGGGTGCAATATGCGAATCTTGCCGAGCAGGAGGCCCGCGCTTCCACAACACTGGGCGCCAATCATCCGCAGATGCGTGAGATCGCGGCGCAGATGCAGAACACCCGCCGCCAGATCTCGGATGAGCTGTCCCGCGTCCAGCGCAACATCCGCAGCGACTTCGAGCGGGCGCAGGCCAATCTCAACGGACTTGAGGCCCGGATCGACCAGCTGAAATCCGCCAATTCCACCCAGAGCCGGGCGCAGATCGAGCTGCGGCAGCTGGAGGCGGAGGCCGACACACGCCGGGGCGTCTATCAGCTTTTCATGAAGCGCGCGCAGGAACTGGCCGAACAGCAGAACGTGACGGCCACCAATTCCCGCATCCTTTCCGCTGCCCAGCCGCCGCTCTCGGCCAACGGGCCGTCTTCCGTGCTCATCATCGCCGCTGCAGCCATCTTTGGGCTTGTGCTGTCCGCAGGCGGGGCTGTCGGCGCCGAGATCGTCAGCGGGCGGCTCAACTCCGAGCGGGACCTCGTGGACTGGACCGGCGCTCCCGTCCTCACAAACCTGCCGGTTCTGGCAGCCGCCCCCGCACGCAAGCAACTGGGCAAAAATAGCGGCAGCAAGCCGCTTGCCTTGCGTAACGAGGCGCAGATGGGCATGACCCGTGTCGCCTATGCCCTGCGCTATGCCCTGTCGGAAGAGCTTCCCGCCAATATTCTCATCCTGCGCACCTCCGACATGCTGGACACCCGCCCCGTCGCCCGGGGCATCGCCGAGGCGCTGCACGAGATGAACGAGGATGTGCTGCTGGCCCAGGCGCTGCCGCAGCCAGAACAGGGCACGCCGGACGACCGGCCCAAGCCGCGCAAGGGCGATCTGGCCAGGACAACCGGTGACGCACCGGAACGCAATGCCGCCCTGTCGCGCTATCTCAGCGTCGAACGGGTCAATGAACGGCGCAAATATGCCGGGCCCGCCTCGCTGATGGACGAAGGCCAGGATTTCCTGCTGATCGACTGCGGCCCGTCCGAGAGCAATCCGATCCTGCCGGTGCTTCTGAAGAACTGCGATGCCATCGTGCTGGTGAGCCAGCTGGGCGCCACGCGGATGGCGGACCTCGACCGGGTGCTCGCCTATATCCAACCCTGGCAGGACCGGGTGATCGGCAATGTCGTCCTTGAAGCGGCCTGAGGGAACGGCCCACACCCGTTTCCGCCTGCCCCCGGCTGGCGCAAGGGCGCTGCCCGCACGTCCGCAGGAGCGCAGCCCCGCCTGGCTGATGGCCGTCTATGCGGTCATCTTCGGCACGCTCGTCTTCAACCTCGGTCTTGCCTTCCTCAACACGCGGGTGATGGGCATCTCGCAGAACCATGTGGTGCTGAGCGAGCTGCTGCTGACCGCCTGCGCCCTGCTGCTGGCCATGACACGCCGGGCAAACCTCTATGTGGTCATCGGCGTCTACCTAGCCTACATGCTGATGATCATGGCCCTGCGCGGGGTCATTGATCCCAAATCGGTGCGCGATGCGCTGGTGCCGGTGATTTTCTATTTCATCGGCCGCCAGATCCATGACATCCGGCAGGTGGACCGGCTGGTGCTCTGGTCGGCCCTGCTCGTCATCGCCGTGGGCCTGATCGAGTATCTGTTCCTCGACCTGTTTCTCCAGAACATCAACATCTTCGACTATTACGTCGCCCGTGGAACCATCACGGCAGACAGCAACTTCCTCGGTGAGGACAGTCCCCTGTTCCACAGCGGCGTGCGGCTGGGCGGGCGCAATTTCTTTGCCTTTCTTGGCACCCACCGTGTTTCGTCGGTGTTCCTGGAACCGGTGTCGATGGGCAACTTCGGTGCCTTTCTCGTCATGTGGGCGGTGTTCCGGCAGGACATGCAGGGCCGTCTGCTGCTGTTTGCCCTGGCCTTTGCAGTGATCATCCTGGGCGATGCCCGCTTCGGCATGTTCGTGTCGCTGAGCTTCTTCCTCATCGCCCCGCTCAACCGCATCACCCCGCGCGCCGTGCTGGTGGCAGCGCCCATCCTGATCGTGCTGCTGCTCATCATTTATGCCGCTGCCAGCAACAGGCTCGGCTGGGACGACACGCTGACAGGCCGCTGGCTCTACTCTGGCCAATTGCTGATGAAGCTGGACTGGAAGGGCATTCTCGGCATTTCCACCATGGAGACCTATCTGTCCGACAGCGGCTATGCCTTTGCCCTGTTCCAGACGGGGGCCATCGGCCTTCTGGGCCTTTGGGTGCTCTATGTCTATGCCCCGGCCGAGTCGGATGCGGGCTGGCGCTTCAAGGTGCTGATGGTCGCCTACATCTGCCTGCTGATGATCGTGTCCTACTCGCTTTCGACCATCAAGACCGGCGGCCTGCTCTGGCTCTGCGCCGGGGCCGCCGATGCCTGGAACGGCAAGCACCCTGCCGGAGCCAGCCGCCTTGCCATGCCCGCCCTGTTCCGCCGCCGCACGCGGACTCACCCCGCCGTCCCCAGCCGCTGGAAACTTCCGCCGGGTTTTGAAAAGGGCCGCAGGGCCTGAGCGGCCTCACATCATCAAACAAGTTTCAAGGCATCCGCATAAAGCCGCTCATAGGCGGCTGCCGTTCCGGCCCAGCCGTGCTGCGCCGCCGAGGCAATGGCCGCCTGACGCTGGGCCGAAGGGTCTGCCGTCAACGCCGCCCATGCCTCTTCCACCGCCTGCGCCGCCTTGGCCGGATCGGCAAAGCCGGCAAGACGGACCATCGGATGCTTGCGGGCGAGCGAAACGAAGGCCGTATTGGGCTCCACCACCGGCAGGAGACCGGCACTGAGCCCCTCGATCATGGCAACGCCGAAGCCCTCGTAATTCGAGGCGCTGACGAACAGGCTGCAACGGCCCATCACCTCGCGGATACGGGTGTTGGACGGATTGCAGTGCAGCGACACCGCAGCTTCAAGCCCGCGCTCCGCGATCATGCCGCGCACATCCGCCTCGCTCCAGTCCGAGCCGCTGCCCGCGATGTGCAGATGCCACGCGCCGTCTTTTGCCACCAGCACCTTCATCATGTCGAGCAGCGCATCAAGCCGCTTGTTGTGGGAGAAGCGGCCGATGGTCATCAGCCCCTTCACCGGCACGGGTGAGGCTGCCCCGCCGAATTTTTCCAGATCCGCCGCATTCTCGATCAGCCGCACGCGGGAGGGTGCAATGCGGGCGAAGGTCGCCAGATCGCTTTCACTGCAGCAGGCAATGCCCCGGTAGCGGCTGGCGGAAAGCCGCGTGACGGTGTTGAACCAGAGCGTCTTCAGCCGCTTGTGATCGGCGGTATGAAAGAAGCCGCCATGGGTGGTCGCCACCATCGGCGTGCGGCGGAAAGGCGATGTCCAGGCAAGGCTGTCGAAGAAGAAGTCGACCGCATGCACGTGGATGAGATCGGCTTCGCCAAGCTCTGCGAAGACGGACGGGGCCAGCGGATAGCGCGGCGAGCCCCGGAACGGGATGCGCCGCACCTCGAAGCCGTCGATCGTCTCCTGCGCAGGCAGCAGACGGTCCGGCTCGATGAACAGGCGGTTCAGCGTCACCACCTTCACCCGCCCAAAGCGCCCGGTCTGACGGCCTGCGAGATTGCGGACCACATCCTCCAGCCCGCCGATCATCGGGTAGAACTGGCGCACCACGTGCACGATGGTCTTGCCTGCGAAAGGCGAAACAGGTTCGGGAAGCGGTGCCGTCATGAAGAAGGTCCTGAGGTTGGGCGCGTATTGACGGCAGGCTCGCCCCAGCCGCTGCGCAGCGCCCGGAAGACACCATGAGCACCGCTGAGCGCCTGAGGCACGGCATGAGCGGCGAACTCGCCATTCTGCCGGGGCCAGAGCCAGCGCGCCTGCGCATGTTGCGGGAAGAGGCAGCCCGGCTCGGTGGTCACCGCACCATGGAAGCCAAGCCTGCGCAGGATCTCCGCCTCCCGGGTGCCGCTGATCGACGGCGCGCCATAAGGATAGGCGAACCAGCGGACCTCACGGCTAAGCAGGGCTTCGAGATGCGTCTTGTTGGCGGCGATGTCCGCCTCCGCGTCAGGCTCTGAAAGCAGCGCCAGCGCCCGGTGGGTGGTGGTATGGGCACCGATCTCGACGAGCGGGTGCCGGTCGATGGCCTTCACCTCGTCCGGCGTCATCGCCAGCCGCTCCACGAGGCCCGGCATGTTCAGCCCATGGGCGGCAAAGACATCCGGCAGCAGGGCGGCTCTGGCGAAATCCGCCCAGACCCAGGCGGTCATATGCTCCAGCGCCGCTGCCTTCTCAGCCCGGGTACGGCTCTCGATGATCTGCCCCATGGGCTCGATCGCCAGCCTGTCATGGTGCAGTGCCAGTTCGCGCAGGCCCAGCCACCAGGCATTGATGGACCGGTTGAGCATATCCGTTGGCACGAAGATGGTGGCAGGCGCGCCGTGGCGCTCCATCACCGGCAGGGCCAGTTCCATGTTGGAGCGGTAGCCATCATCAAAGGTCAGCGCAGCGAAGGGGCGCGTATCGCCAGCCTCAAGCCGCCGCTGCGCCTCGTCCAGCGTGACGAACGCGCGGCCCTGGCGCTGAAGTCCGGCAAGGATGGCTTCGAAATCATCGATCCGGCAGCCCTGCCCCAGCGTCTGCGCGCTGTCGAGGACGAATTCGTGGAACATCAGCACCACGCCGCTGCCGCCATAACGCCGCCCCACGGCGGCATCCAGACCAAGGCCATGCAGAAGGCGCGCGGTTCCCGAAAGAACCGACGTCCTGATCCTCGCCCTCAGGGGAATGCCGGGCACCACTGGTGTCATGAGGGCCTGTTTCCGTTTCCGATCTGCCGCTTCCAGCTGCTGCCGTCATCTGAAGGCGACAATCGCACAGCTCTTTTAACAAGGGCTTGATCAAACCCGCATTTACCGCAGGGTCAGATTTGACCAATACGGGCGGCGTCATCGTGTCTGCTCTGCGGCTGACCTTACGTTTCCTCAAGACTCCTCAGCTATCAAGGGTCAACCGCAACGACGACGAGCCCAGACTATGCGCATCCTGATGGCCTGTGCCGCCTTCCCCCCCAACCTGCCCGGAGGAGCCCAGACGTCCTCCTTCATGCTGGCAAAGATGCTGCAGTCGCAGGGAGCGGATCTGACCGTCGTCAATGTGGGCGACACGGATGCGGAGGAAGAGGTGTCCGGCATCCGGGTGCACCGGATCGCCAGCCCGAATGTCTATTGGGACTACATGAAGCGCAAGGCCGGCTGGAAGAAGCCGGTCTGGCATGCTCTGGAGAACGGCAACCCCTTCGCCTTTTCGGCCATGCGCCGGCAGATTGCGCGCACGCAGCCGGATCTGTTTCTGACCGTCAGCATCGAGAACATCAATGTGGCGAGCTGGGCAGCGGCGAAGATGGCAGGCCTGCCGGTGGTGCATACGGCCTTCAATTCCTTCCTCATCTGCTGGAACTCGGTGATGCAGAAGCGGTCGGAAAACTGCGCGCGCCAGTGTACCAGCTGCAAGCTGAGCTCTCTGGGCAAGCGCGGCTTCACCCGCTTTGTCGACGGGGTGGTGGGCGAGTCGCAGGACGTGCTGGACCGGCACCGGCTGGAGGGCTATTTCCCCAACGCGGAAATGCGCCGCATCCCCGCCGTTCTGCCCGGACTGCAGGCCTCTGCGCCGCGCCCCTTCCCGCAAGAACGGCCGCTCAGGGTCGGCTTTCTGGGGCTGCACAGCCACTTCAAGGGTCTGGCCTATCTCGCCGATGCCGCCCGCCTGCTGGCGGATGACCGCAGCATCGAGTTCCACATCGCCGGAGAAGGCGCGTCGCGGGACAACTACGCCGAAGAGGTCCGCGCCCGCTTTCCTCAGCACAATACGGTGTTTCACGGTTGGGTGAAGGCGGACGAGTTCCTTGCAGGCATCGACGTTCTGGCCTATCCGTCCATCGGGCGCGAGGCCTTCGGCCGGTCATCGATCGAAGCCTTTGCCCATGCCATTCCTGTCATTTCGACCAATATAGGCGGCGTGGCCGAAAACATCGTAGATGGGGTCAATGGGTTCCATGTTCCGCCGGCCGATGCGGCCGCCCTCAAGGAGGCAATCCTGAAAACTGCTGCTTGTGCAGACCGCTATGCCGCGCTGAGTGCCGGCGCGCTGGCCGCTGCCCGGACCTATCTGCCTGAGGTGATCGGACCGCAGTTCAGCGGCTTCCTGGAGCATATCCGCAGGCGCAAAACAGCGGCCGCACCGGTGTTGAAAGAGGCCGACGCCGAATGAATGCAATCCGTCAGGCCCTGTCCCGCGTCAACGTGAAGGAATTTCTCTGGTCGCTGGTCAGCCGGCTGGCCTCGCCCGTGCTCAGCTTTTCCGTTCTGCTGATGGCCAGCCGCATGCTGACCATCGAGGAATACGGCCTCTACAACTTCCTCTTCTCGGTCGGCTCGTCGCTGGGTCTTGTGCTGGTGCTCGGCCAGAACGTGCTGCTGCTCAAGCATTACCGCAACACCGGCAAGCCGGAAGACGCGCCCGGCAATGCGGCCCTCTTGCGCATGAACGCGGTCTGGCTTGCCTGCGGCGCCCTGTTTCTGGCGGCCGCCACGGCCCTCATCTATCCCTTCCGGCAGGGCCTTCAGCTGCATTATCAGGCTCTGCATGTGGCCTTCGTGTTCGCTGCGGTTTTTTCCATCAGCGAGTACATGCAGTATTATTTCCGGGTGAAGGGCAATGTCGGGCTGGCGCTGACGCCGCGCGAGAACATCTGGCGCATCCTGACGCTTCTCTGCTTCCCGTTCTTCACCTGGACCGGTTTCATGGACTCCGGTGCCAGGGCGATGGAGATCACCACGGTGCTTCTGGTGCTGGTGGTGGGCTATCAGGTGCTGCGGATGCTGGCGATGGAAGGCCGGGGCTTCCTGCGGCAGACGCACATGGCAGGCGGCAGCAGCCAGAAGCGGGAATGGACGCATGAAAGCCTGTTCTTCACCGCCAACAGCTTCTTCGTCTCGGCTTCGCTCTATCTGGAAACCATCCTCATCGGCATCTTCCTGAGCCTTGAGGCCGCCGCCTTCTATTTCGTCGCCTTCCGCCTTGCCGCGCTGCTGATGCTGCCCGTCACCATCATCGACACCGTCGGCGTGCCCATGGTTTCTGCAAAGCTGCAGGAGCGGAACACCGCCGGGGCACAGTATCTGATCTCGATCCTCTCCGCCGCCAGCTTTGCCGGAACGCTGCTTGCCTATGTGTTCATGATGCTGATCGGCAAGTTTGCGCTCGGATTGTTCGAGCCGAGCTTTGCCGAACACTTCGACGTTCTGGTGATCCTGTGCCTGCTGCCGGTGCTGCATGCCTTCTTCGGCCCCGGCACCAGCCTACTGATGATTGGCGGCGGCGAGCGTTACTTTCTCGCCATGCGGTCGGTTGCCTTTGCCGTCTATATCGGCGCGCTGGCGCTGGCCGCCCCGGTCTATGGCATGGCCGGGATTGCGGCCATCGGCACGCTGCACAGCGTTGCCGTGCTCTATCTCTGCCGCAACTGGTCGCTGAAGCACATGGGGGTGGACAATATGGCCAGCACCATCGTCACCGTGCTGCGCAACTGGCGGCAGGGCGGGGTGGCAGGCGCGGCCCCCGGCCGCAAGGACGGGCAGTGATGGCGGGGCGCGCAGCGGCCGGGCCTGCACCCGCAAGGCTCATCGCCAGACTGCTTGCCGCCCTGTTGTGCCTGCCTGCTGTTTCCGCCGCATCAGCGCAGACCCTCACCTGCCTGCGCGGCGCCAATGTGGCCGGGGCAGAGTTTGGCGATACGGTCGGCAAGCTCGGCACCACCCATTTCTACCCGACGCAGAAGACCCTCACCTATCTGGCCGGCAAGGGCATGAACATCGTCCGCTTTCCCTTCAAGTGGGAACGGTTGCAGCCCGAACTCTACGGCCCGCTGGATGACCGGGAACTGACGCCCCTTCTCGCCAGCGTTGCCATGGCGCGGCAGATGGGCTTCACCGTCATTCTGGACCCGCACACCAACGCCCGCTTTGCCGGCAAGCAGATCGGCTCGCCGGAGGTGCCAACCACCGCCTTCGTGGATTTTTGGCGCCGCATGTCCGCCTTTCACGCGGGCGATCCTCAAGTCATGTTCGAGCTGCAGAACGAGCCGGATTACATGGATGCGGCCTTCTGGCTGCCCTCCGTCAATGCAGCCATCGCAGCAATCCGGGAAAATGGCGCGGACAACATGATCCTGGTGCCCGGCACCATCTGGACCAGCGCCTATCACTGGTTTGCGGAGCAGAACGGCGGCAGCAATGCCGAGGTGATGACCGGCGTCATTGATCCTCTGAACAATTTCGCCTTCGACATCCACCAGTATCCCGACCACGATTTTTCCGGCACCAACCGAACCTGCCCGGCGACGGACACGGCGATTGAATCCCTCAGCCGGGTGACGGACTGGCTGAAGGCCACCGGAAACCGGGCGCTGCTGGGCGAATTCGGCGGCACCGCCAGCCCGGACTGTCTCGACGCCATCGGCCGCATGGCCGGTTTCGTCAATGACAACCCGGACACCTGGATCGGCTGGACCTATTGGGCCGCCGGTGACTGGTGGGGCGATTATCCGCTCTCCATCCAGCCCGATGACAATGGTATCGAGCGGCCGCAGATGCGGGTGGTGCAGCGCTATATCCTTGATCCCGTGACCGGACAGATCCCGGCCTGCGCTTCACTGGCTCCGGCTGGTGCATGGCAGCTGCGCGGCCCGGACGGGAGCCAGAAAGGGACCGGTTCCGCCGATGCCCCCGCACGCTGATACTGTGACGGCACAGACCCCGGTTGCCCTGACGCATGAACCCGCCCTGATGATGGGACCTCCCGCAGAAACGGGCGTGATCCTGATCGAAGACTGGGGCTACACCGGCCTCTGCGCCCGCCGCAGCATGCGGCTGCTGGCCGAGCGGCTGGCCGCGGCCGGCTATCCGGTGCTGCGGTTCGACCTGCCCGGCATGGGCGCTTCCTTGCGCAATCCGGAAGAGATCGACGGGCTGGAACAGGCCGCAACCGCCCTTGATGAGGCGGCCGAAGCCTTGAGCGCCGCCCGCGCCTGCAACCGTTTCATCTTCGCAGGGCTCGGCCTTGGCGTGCTTCTGGCGCTGGACCGGGTGACCCGTCAGCCGCAGAGTGCCGCCGCGCTGATCCTCTTGGCCCCGCCCGTTTCGGGCCGCAACTGGCTGCGGGAGAACCAGCTGAATGCGGCCATGATCGCGGAGCGCACGGGTGTTTCCACGCCGCCGGTGCCGGGCATCGCCTTTCATGTGGCCGGGATCGCCATGCCTGAGGGGCTGGCGGGCGCCATCCGCTCACGCCGGATGACTGCGCAGGAGATTCCGGCCAGCCTGCCTGTCCTCGTCATGCCCCGTCCCGGACGGACGGCCGAAGAGGACTTTGCCTCGGATCTTGCCACCACGCATGCCAAGGCAACACGGCTCGACTTTACCGGCTATGACGCCATGGTCACGGACCCGACCCTGTCGCAGGCGCCGCTGGATGATCTCGCCGGACTGGCCCTGTGGCTGGAACAGGCCTTGCCGCCCGAGACCCCAGCCAGTGCTGCTGCCCCGGCAAGTCCGGCGATCCTGTCCGCTGCCAGCTTCACCGAGGAAACCGTCATGCTGGGCCGGTACGGCCAGATGGCCGGAACCTGGTGCAAGCCTGTGAACCCGCCGGAAGCACCCCTCCCCGTGGTTCTGGCCTTTTCCGCAGGCGGCACGCCGCGCACCGGCTGGGCGCATGGCATGCGGGACATGGCGCGGGCGCTGGCCGCACAGGGCATCGCCTCGTTGCGGGTGGATGCTTCCGACATTGGCGACAGCGTGGCCGCACCCGAGGGGCTTTATCCGGTGCACTACAGCGCCCCGCAGATGCAGGACGTGACGGATGCGCTCGACTGGCTGGGCGCGCGCGGCTACCCCCAGGTCATCGCAACGGGTGCCTGCAGCGGCGCCTATCTCGCCCTTCGCGGGGCCGTGGCAGACACACGGATCAAGGCAGCCGTCTGCGTCAACCTGCAACGGCTGCTGTGGGACCGGCGCGAGGATATCGCCGACCTGCTGCATTTCGGCCATGACGATGCCGCCGGCTATGCGGGCAAGCTGCTGGACCCGGACAAGCTGCGCAAACTGTTCTCCGGCGGCGTGCCGGTGCTGCGGCTGCTGAAATACATGGCCGGACGGGCGCTGCAAAAGGCCGAAGAGAAAACGGCGCCCTGGGCCATGGGCCTGACGCCCTCATCCCGCCTGCAACGGCAGATCGCCGCCGATCTGGCGCTTGTCTCCGGACGCAATCAGACCATAGACCTGATCTACAGCCCCAACGACCCTGGCCTGCCCTATCTGGAACAGGCACTTGGACCCGATGGCGCCAAGGCAGCCAGCCTGCCGGGCCTGTCCGTCACCTTCCTCGAAAAGGCCGATCACAATCTGACACCGCCCGCAGCGCGGGACGTTTGGCTCGCTCACCTGCTGAAGGCGGCTCAGCCCTCGTAGCCCGCACCTGCCAGCGCATTGACCGCCGAGACCAGACCGCGCGGTGCCGCATCAGCCGGTGCAGAGGCTCTGCGCCTGAGGCGAATGCGGCGCGGTGCTCCGGGCGCAAGGTGGAACCAGTTGTCTTCCGCGATGAAGCACGGGTCGTCCACATGCAGGCTTTCGGCAAAGCGGCTCGCCGTCACCTCCAGCGCCCAGCTGCCGTCCTCGCATCTCGCTACCGTCACCGTCAGCCCCAGATCCTGCGGTGGCAGATTGCGGCCAGCGGGGAAATGGAACGCCTCGCTGAGGCATTCCCCCGTCTCCGCATCGGTAAGGCGCAGCACCGTGACGGAATGCGCCAGCGGGCCGAAACGGTAGGCATAGGTGATGTCGAAGAAGCTGCCGATGAGATCAACCGCAGGGATGATCTGCCCCGAACGGGCGGCAAGCTCCATCTCGCGGGCAGCACTCAGCACCGGCACATGGCCATCGCGCAGGGCCTGCAAGGTGAGCTTCACCCGGCGCGGCTCTGCCGTCTCATTGAGAAGATGCAGATCAAGGCCGTTGGTGCCCTCATCCAGTGCCAGCACCTGAAGCGGGCGCAGCACATGGGCCAGGGCCTCAAGCGCGGGCTTCGGCTCACCGCCCGCCGCGATCAGACCCCAGCCGCAGCCGGGGGCAAGATCGCTCAGAGCCAGCACCAGCGCGCCCCGGCAGGAGGAGCCAACCCGCCGCCACTCGGCAAAGGTCTCCGCCATCACGGCACCACTGACAGCGCGCGACAGCAGGAGATAGCGCGCCGAGTCTTCTGCCGCGAGCGCCTGCGGGTCCACCCGGTAAAGCTCCCTCAGATAATGATCCCGCACATCCGCGAAATCCCAGTCGGCGCCCCGGTCTTTGGGAGCCAGCGCCTTCCATCCGGCATCTGACGGTTTGCGGCCTGCAAGGCCTGCGTCACCCGGCAGATTGGCGAAGGCAAGGCACTCGCCGGCAAAGCGCACATTGGCGCGGCGGGCATCTTCCAGCGGGCGGCGGTAGGCGCCGGTGCCGTAGTAATGGCCGATGCCCTCCCCCGGATAGAACGGCAGGCTGCCGCCGGATGGGGAGTTGGACACGAAGGGAATGCGCGGCGCCTCTTCCGCCGCAAGGCGCGGCAGCAACTCTCCCGAAAGCGAACAGACGCGCCGCTCTGCAGACAGGCCCATCATCGCCGCCTGCTGCTGCATTTCGCTGCCGCCGCACAGCACGGTGAGGCAGGGATGCGGGCTGAGACGGGCCAGCGCCTGCCGCGCCTCCACCTCGACGGACGCAGCAAAAGCATCATCAGCCATCGGATAATCGAAATTGGCGAACTGGAAATCCTGCCAGAGCATCAGCCCCAGTTCATCGCACAGATCGAGCAGATCATCGCTGGCATAAACGCCCAGGCCCGGCACGCGGATCATGTTGAACCCGGCCGCCACCGCCGCCTCCAGATGCGGGCGGCAGACCTCGCGGTCATCGCGCAGCGCCAAGAGGTCCGCACTGGTCCAGACCGCGCCACGGGCAAAAACCGGCAGACCATTGAGGATCAGGCCGAAGCCCTTGCCATCCGCTCCCCGGTCCACCCCGATGCGGCGGAAGCCTGTGCGGCCAAGCCGGGTCTCAAGGCCGCCCTGCTCCAGCACCACGTCATGCAAGGTGGGGGTGCCATGGGTTGCGGGCCACCAGGGGGCCACGCCGGGCAGGTGGAGATGGGCCGTGAATGTGCCGGGGCCGGTTTGCTTCAGCTCCCCTGTGGAACCGGCACAGCGGACCACGGCGCCCGTCATCCGTCCAGCTGCGCACATGTGCACAACGAGATGCCCGGTGCCGTCTTCATCCAGATGTGCCGCCATGCTCTGCAGAACCGGCGCATCTGCATCCGCCCTTTCGATCCACACCGGCTTCCAAGGTCCCACGGCCTCGATCTCCGGGCACCAGCCGGGCATATGGCCGAGCAGCGTGGTGCGGATGCCGCGCAGGGCAGGCTCATCAATCAGCATGGTCTTCCAGCGGGCACGCGGCAGCTTGCGGGCCAGCAGACCGGTCAGCGCCCGGAAGACGAGAACGAGCGTGTTCTGAGCCTCAGCCTCCACCTCAACGGCGTAGCTTCGGAACATGTTATCCGCCTCCAGCACGCAGGTGCCGTTCCACCAGACCTCGCAGAGTGTCGCCAGCCCCTCGAAGATGAGCCGGTGACGGCCGGGTTGGACGGTAACCTCAGCGCTGTAACAGATATCCCGGTCCTGCAGTGGCATGGGGACCGCCGGATCAAACCGCCCCGCCCGCGCAAGCGCTTCCGCCGCCGTTCCGGGCACGGGTGCGGGAATGCTCTCCAGCTCCGCCAGTCCCTCAAGCGTCGCAACGGTCCCAACCGGCAGCACCACCATGCGCCAATCTGTGGTGAGAAGCTTGCGCCCAGCCATTTTCATACGCCCAGTCCCTCATGGGCGGCCTCAAGGACCGTTTCCTTAGCACGGCCTCTCCGCTCCCCTCCCCCTCGTGGGGAGGGGTGAGGGGTGGGGGGAGACAACCTCTCCTCGCGGCAAGAAGTCTCATGATCCCGAACCGCCATAGCGCTTCCCCACCACTCAATAAAACAACGGTTCATCTGGTGATTGCGAGCTTAGAGCCCCCCACCCCTTACCCCTCCCCACGAGGGGGAGGGGGGCTGAAAGGCAGTGCCTGAATGACTTGGTGCCGCCTTGTCCTAGCCCACGACCGGCTTCAAACATGGTGTTTACATGCCACGGCCCACCAAGAACAGAACGGCAGCGCCATACCCTCAAACAGATGTATCACAAACCGCCACCAGTCCCGCCGCCAGATCATCCCAGGCATCGGCAGCCGGCATCAGCGCCGGTGTCAGCCGGTCAAAAGACTTGCGCATCACGGCGCGGGCAAGCTGGAACTGCACCGACTTGGCACAGGAGGAGATGGTCCTGGCATGAGCGGCAAGCGGCGCCAGACCGCCAAGTTGCGCCTGGTTGACGGAAAGCCAATCGAGATGAGCAGCGAACAGCTCGAAATTCGCGCCCAGCTGACGCAGGGTGTTGAAGGCATAGAGGTGGAAGAAGCCGAAGGGCCGTTCCGCAATCGCCTCCACCTGCCCGGCAAAGACAGCGGCAAAGCTGCGCACCGGGTTGGCAGCGGGCCTTGCGGCAACATGGCGGGCGAGGATCTTAGCAGCGCGCTGCGCAATCTCCGGCCCCTGCGGCAATGCAGCCGGGAACTTGACGAACTCGGTATAGGGCAGCAGCGGCAAGGCGTCCGGCGCGGCATTGCGGTGGAAGATGCCGTCGAAATCTTCCCCCTCCAGCCGGTGCAGGCCAAGATTGTGGAAATAGTCCATCTGCCGGGCTTCAAGGTCGAGCCGGTTGATGGCCACGGTCGTCTTGCCGTGTTCCTTGCGGTACGCGGTGCCCTGCGTGTCCGGCAGGAAGAAGCTGTCCAGCTCGACAAGGCACAGCCGCCCGCGGCGGATCTGCTCTGCCACATGCAGCTCCACCCGGTCGTAGATGGCAAGCTCCGTCACCCGCAGGCCGAAGAGCGTTTCCAGATCCTCCAGCGGCACCTTGAAGAAGGTGAACTGGTCGCCCTCGAAATCCTGCGTGATGGCAAAGCCCAGCGCTGCCTCCGGCGGCAAGCCGAGCGCGGCCAGAACCTCGATCCATATGTCGAGATAGCAGTTGGTTTCCGGCCAGTCGCGCGACAGGTCATGCAGGGCATGGCGCTGATAGGTCTCGGGCGAAAGCGCCGGAAACACCTTGTCCGTCAAGGCCATCTCAGCCCCACAGCACCTTGCGCACCCCGGCCGGCCAGCTGCCGGTGTCGAGGCCGTGGTGAGCAAACAGCGCCAGCGCCACACGCTCAAGACCAAAGCCGACGCAGGCCGTATGCGCCACTTCGCCGTCCGCCGTGGTCAGGCCCCAGGTCTTGCCGAAATGGTCCTGATGGTAGTTGAAGGACAGGCATGCGGTCGGCTTCTCAGTGGAGGTCACCGGCACCAGCAGCTCGAACTTCAGGTTCTGATCGCGCTGGTTGTTGGAGAGCATGCGCCCGGCGCGGCCGAAGAACGGGTCATTGGCCACATCAATGGCGACCGGCAGGCCGACGCTGGCAATCAGCTCCTGCCCGCGGTCCATCCACGACTGGCGGAAGGCCATTACTTCGTCCGGCGTGCCCATGCGCACATATTCGCGCATGCGGAACAGCTGCATGCGCGCCGGATCCTTCGACGGCTCATGACGGAAGCAATAGGACTGAAGATCGAAGATGCCGCCACGCTCCGGCAGCTGCCCGCGCCGCGCCACGGTGGGATAGAGCGGATAGCAGGCGGCCGGCGTCAGCACGATATCCGTTGCCTCCTGCCCTTTGGTCCAGTCACCGCCCTCGGCCATGCACTGCAGCAGGTTCACATGGTCCAGCTCGCAGCCGCAGAAACTGTGCACCGTGCCGGCCAGCTGCGGAAAGCTCTTCATGTAGCCCGAGCCCTCGAAATGGGCCCGGTTCATGCCCGGCGGAAAACGGATGACCTCGGCATGCTGGTCCGCCCCGAAGGCCGACACAAGCGCATCGAAGCGCTGGATCACATCCTCGAACACCCCGCCCCGGCCATAGAGGCCATCAACGCCCGTGTCGATGAGATGACCGGCAGCAAACAGCCGGTCGAGAAGGGAAGCCTGCATGTCCATGTGTCCCCCAGAGGTCTGTGTCTGGAATGTCTCAGCCGAGCAGGCTGGTGTCCTGCCGGTTCATCAGCAGAAGCGTGGAGGTATTGCCGAGAATGCGGTCGTTAGAAATCATCAGCTGCGCCGAATGCGCATCGCGCAGATGGCGGCCAAGGCTGTAGGGCGTGCCGTTCTTGTAGCCCATGATGCCGCAGACCAGCAGGCAGTGATTGATGATGTCGAGGATCGTCTGCGAGGAGGCGATCTTCACATTGTTCATGGAGACGGCAAAGCTGATGGAGGACAGCCGCGTCTCGTCCTCCCGCGCCGCCTCATACTGCTGCAGCGCCGCCAGAATGTTGGACTTCACCAGCTGCAGCAGATTGGACGCCTCGGCCAGGCGCAAGGCGCCGGGCGGCACGGTGCCGGGGCTCTTGCGCGCTGCGGCCTTCACGAAGGCCTGTGCCCGCGCAAAAGCATCGGCGGCAATGCCGAACCACACGCCGCTCCACAGAATGTGCGAATAGACCAGCATGGACTGGGCCGCGATTTCGGCAAAGGGCTTGGGCAGGATCTGGCAGGCCGGTGCCTCGCCCTTGAACAGAAACCCGTCGGAGCGGGTTCCGCGCATGCCCAGCGTATCCCAATGATGGGTCTTGTCGAGGCTGTACTGGCCTTTCAGAAACACGGTCATCACCTGATCGGACGGTGCGCTGTCGGCCTTTGCCCGCGAGGTGACGAGGATGGCATCCGCTGCCTCCGCATAGGAGATGACGGTCGCATCCTTCTCAAGCCGGCAGATCCCGTCCGCCACCTCGACGGCGCAGATGGAGTTGCGCAGGTTGCCGCCAATGCCGCCTTCAGTGGTGGCGGAGGCGAGCAGAAGCTGTTCGGCCGCGATCCGGCGCATGAAGTCTTCGTGCCACGCATCGCCCTGCCCATGCGCCACAAGGCTCGACACCTTGATCTGGTGCATGGCGAAAATCATGCCCGCCGCGGCACAGGCCTGACCGATGACGGAGCAGACTTCCGCCAGCTCCGCCGTGGAAGCACCTTCGCCGCCGAGGGCCACGGGGATCTGCAAGCCAAGCAGAAGCTCGGCCCGCATGGCATCCAGCGCCTCCTGCGGGAAGCGGCCGGAGGCATCCACATCATCCGCATGGGCGCCAGCCACGGCCGCAGCACGCTTTGCACGCTCCGCCAGGGCCAGGGCACGAACCGGCCGCAACTCGTTCATCACGCCACCTGTCCGGCTGTCAGCGAGGCAACGGCCGCAGAAATCGCCGCGATCGAGGCGAAGGTCTTGCGGTTCAGCAGCGTCTCGGGAAACTCTACATCGAAGGCATCTTCCAGCCCCAGCATCAGTTGCACGGAAGCAAAGGACGACAGGCCCGCTTCGTAAAGGTCATCCTCATCGCGCAGCGTATCGACGGGCACAGGCAATCCGCCATGCCGGGAAATCAGGTCACGGATCGTAGCAGTCATGAATTATCAACCCCAAACAACGCCAGCCCTACCCTCTCGCACCGGGCCAGTGATGGAACTTGGCGGCGAGGATAGGCAATCGCAGGGATCATGGCACGCGCAAAGATACAATACAGTTAAATCAAGACTGCAATTCGTCCGTTTTCATTAACCTGCGATAAACTTACTCTGCGTGCTTAGGTCTTTTCCCTTAGGAAACCGCCAAAGCAGCATACCCGCATAAGGCTTTCGAGCAGAACAGCTGCCTTGCCTCATCCCAGCATCCGGCGCAGCGTATCATCCCGCAGCACGAAATGATGATGCAGCGCCGCTCCGATATGCAGGAAGATGAGCGCGGTGAAGGCGAGCCCCAGCGCCATATGCAGGCGGAAGAGACTGGCCGCCAGCTCCCGGTCCTGCCCCGTCAGCGGCGGCAGGGTGAAGAGGCCGAAAACCTCTATCGCCGCGCCAAAGGCCGAGGTCGCCACCCATCCGACCAGCGGATTGAGCAGCAGAAAGCTATAGAGCAAGCCATGGACGATGCCCGCCGCCCGGCGCTGCCAGACAGGCATGGCATCAGGCAAAGGCTGCGGCGGATGGCGCAGCCGCCAGAAGAGGCGCGCCAGCGTCAGCACCATCAGCCCGACGCCGACCGAGCGATGAAAGTCGAACAGGCTGTTCTGCAGGCTGCCGGGACCGACACGGATCATGACAAACCCGGCCGGCACCATGGCGAGCACAAGCCCCGCCGTTACCCAGTGAAACAGGCGTGCACCGCCACCATACCGGAACGTATCCCTGCTCATCACAGCCTCTCCCTGCTGCCTTTGCGTCACACAGGATCGCATGCGGGACGCCGAAGGCAAGGCCTGTCACGATTACGTGAGCCTTGCATCGGAACGCCTCCGCCACGCGTAGTGTCGACAAAGGCAAGGTAAACCCTATTTACCTCTGCTAAAACTGGTTCGGGGGCGAACTTCGGGACAGCGTGTGCCAGAGCGGCGCTTGAGTATTTCAGGGCAGAATGCCGCAGCAGCACTGGCCCTGAAACCAGAGGGTGGAGAGGCGCAAGGTGAGGTCAACACGGATGCCAGCGGCCCTGACGGCAGGCCAAACGACGCAGACGGCGACGCAAGCGGCGACGCTTCGGCCTCAGCGTGATCCTGCTCTCCGCCTGACCGCCTTTGCCGATGACGAGGATTGGCGAGCCGTGCTGGCCGCCGCCCGCGCGCCCGGAAAGCCCCTGCCGCAACGGTGGGAAAGCCTCTTTGGTCCGCTGGTCCACCTGAGACCGGATGAAACCCGCGTGGTGGGCCAGCTTGGCCAGTCCCTCGACGGGCGTATCGCCACGGTCAGCGGTCATTCCAAATATATCAACGGCTCCGGCTGCCTGTCGCATCTGCACCGGCTGCGCGCGGTCTGTGATGTGGTGGTGGTTGGCGCCGGAACGGCCATTGCCGATGATCCACAGCTGAATGTGCGCCTTGTGGAAGGGCCGAACCCGGCCCGGGCCATCATTGATCCCAATGGCCGCGTGCCGCGCGGCCTGCGCCTGTTCGAGGATGACGGCGTGCGCCGTCTCGTCATCACGGCGGCAGACACGCAAGGAGACTGGCCCGAAGGGGTGGAGGTGCTGCGGCTGGAGCGCCTTGCCTGTGGCGGGCTCTGCCCCTCGGCCATCGTGCGGGCACTGGCAAAGGCGGGTTTGCGCCGTATCCTCGTCGAAGGCGGCAGCCAGACGATTTCCCGCTTCATCACCGCCCGCAGCCTCGACCGGCTGCACCTGCTCATCGCACCGATGATCATCGGCGCGGGGAAGATGGGGCTGGAGCTCTCGCCGATCCAGACCCTGCAGGAGGCCCTGCGCCCGCGCATGACGCCGCATCAGGCCGGTGACGAGGTGCTGCTCGACTGCGACCTGCGGTCCTGCCCGGTTTATTCCTGAGGCAAGGCAGCGATGTCGAGATGACCAACCTGAAGGGTTGAGCGGCCGGCGGCAATCTCCGCCAGCCGGAAGGCAAGCCAGCCCGCAATGCCCGCAGCATCGACGCCCATCTCGCCGGCGGCATCCGCCCAGCCGCGCACAAGCGCTTCCTGAAAGGCACCATGCTCCGGCCCGGCCTGCCAGTCGGATGTGCCCTGCACCACCCGGTAGCCAGCTCTCTCGAAAGCACGCGCAGCATAAGGCGCAGCATCCGGGCCCAGCGCCGGGCCAAAGCCCTTGTCCGTCTGCTGATGCGCATTCATCGCAAGACGCACGGTTTCATCCAGCGGATGGGGCGGGAAACACACGGCCCGGCCATCATAGGTGAGACTGGCGAGAAAAGGCTTGCCCGCAGCGCTGACCCCAGCGGCAAGAGCATCGGCAAATCCGGCCGTGACCAGATCCAGAAAGGCCGAAGTCGTCACCCCATCCGTTGCAGTCAGATCAAGGCCTCCAAAACCTGCAGAAAGATCGGTTTCCCGGTACTCGATGGCAACTCCCGCCAGCCCCGAAAGCCGTGCCCTGGCCTGTGCCAGCAGGGCCGGATCATGGTCGGTCAGCAGCCATCGCTGTCCCTCGCCCAGCCTGGGCGCAAGCGCGGCCACGGTTGCGCCGGTGCCGCTGGCCAGATCCGTCAGATGCGGCACCCGCCCCTGCGGCAGGGCGTTGAGAAACGCTGCTTCCACAGCGGCATTGCGCGCCGCCTCATCCAGGGGGGAGCGCAATGCCAGCCATTCAGCCGAAAATCCCGCCATCCGTCTTTCCTTTCTCCTGATCAGGCCGGGATGCGGATCGCAGCAGCGTCGAGCGCAGCCGAGAACTGGCGCGCGGCCTCTGTCCAGTCCGGCATGCGGTCAGCTGCTTCGCGCGCTTCTCCCGCCAATTGCCGGCGCAAGGCGCTGTCCGCCATCAGCCTGCGCAGTGCTGAACGCAAACCTTCTACGCTGCCGGGCGGCACATAGATCCCGCCGCCGCCGGACAGGCTGCGCTCCACCGCAGGGCCGCCACTGCCGATGACCGGCAGCCCGCGGGCCAGCGCCTCAGTGAAGGCCATGCCGAAGCCCTCATAGTGGCTGGCGAGCACGAAGAGGTCTGCCGCTGCATAGGCGGCCTCCAGCACGGTGCCGGGCAGTGCGCCGCGCAGGGTGATCCGCCGCTCCAGCCCATGCGCCGTGATCTGCCGCACCAGCGCAGCGTGACAGGCTTCGTCCAGAAAACCGCCCGCCACTTCCAGCTGCCAGTCAAATTCCGTCAGGCCCGCCAGCGCCTCCACCAGCACATCATGCCCCTTGCGCGGCACGATGGAGCCAACGGCCAGAAGACGCAGCCCCGGCCCGCCACTGCCCAGCGCCTGCGGCGCCCGGTCCGTGCCCGGCTCCACCACATGCAGATGCGCAGACGGCACGGCGAAAAGCTCACGCACCCGTGCCGCCGTCGCATGGCTGGTGACGATCACTTCATGGGCATGGCGCAAGGCCTCGCGTTCGGCCGCCTCAAGCTGACCGGCGAGTTGCGGATCCAGACCGTTTTCGAGGCACAGCGGATGATGCAGCAGGCAGACGAGCGTGATGCGGGGTGCCAGCCGCGCCGCAACAGCCCCAAGCACCGCATAGGCAAGGCCATCCACCACCAGCAGCGTGTCGTCCGGCAGGGCCTCAAGGGCCGTTTCAGCTTTGCGCAGCACCTCCGGCTCCGGACAGGGAAACCCCTCGCCCAGTTCCAGCAGCTCCACGTCCCGGCCAAGCTCCCTCAGCCCGGCGATGATGCGCCGGTCATAGCCGTATCCGCCGGTCGGCATGTCGAGATTGCCCGGAAAGGCGAAGACAATGGGGACTTTGGGAGCAGAGGCCTCACGTGTCATGCCACAGGCGCCTCATACCAGGCACGGGCCACATGCGACTCGGAGATGGTCACCCGGATCGCCCGGATTTCGGCACCGGGACGGCCCAGCCGGTTGTCCCTTGCGGCCTGTGCCAGATGGTCATGCACATGCTTGGTCAGGAACTCCGTCGTCGTGTTGATCCCGGCAAACTCCGGAACCTCATCGAGGTTGCGGTAGTTCAGCGGTGACAGCACGTCCTTCAGCGCCTCATGGGCCCGGCCGATATCGATGACAACGCCATTGGCATCAAGGCTGTCGGCCAGAAAGGCGGCATCGACCACAAAGGTCGCCCCATGCAGCGCCTGCGCCGGGCCGAACAGTTCCCCCTTGAAGGAGTGGGCAATCATCACATGGTCGCGGACTTCAACGGCAAACATTCACTCACTCCGGTTGGTCATAAACAACAAGCGGTGCCAGAGCCGAACGGTCGTGCAACAACACTTGCGGCAGGCGCCCGGGCAGGCTGGCAAAGGAAAGGACGGGGTGCAGCAGCGCATCGAGCCGGTCATCAGCCAGCAGCGACAGCGCCGTCTCCAGCCTGCGGCGGAAGGTCCAGCGGTTGCGGCGCTGCGCCGGGATGCGCCCGACCTGCGTTGATTTCAGCACCAGCCGGCGGCTGTGGAAGTCTGCTCCGAGCGGCACGGATACCGGCTTTGCGCCATACCAGCTCAGCTCCAGCACGGTGGCTTCATCCCCGGCGCAGGTGAGCGCGGTCGCCAGCCCTTCGGGCGAGGCGCTGGCGTGGATGACGAGATCCTGATCCCTGGGCGCCTCAGAGGGCAAGGCAAAGCCAGCCCCAAAGGACGCAGCAATCTCCGCACGGGAGGGATCGATGTCCACAAGCGTCACGCGGGTGCCGGGAATGCCGGCGGCCAGAAACACGCAGAGCAGACCCAGAACGCCGCCGCCCACCACGCAGATGTGGTCACCGGGGGCGGGCGTACCGTCCCACAGGGCGTTGAGCGCGGTTTCCATATTGGCCGCCAAAATGGCCCGCTCCGCCGGGATATGTTCCGGCACCGGCACCAGCATTTCGAGCGGCGCATCGAACACATCCTGATGGGGATGCAGGCAGAAGACGGTCTGGCCAAGCAGCTCGCGCGGTCCGGCCTCGACGCGGCCCACGGCGGCATAGCCATATTTGACCGGATAAGGAAAATCGCCCTCCTGCAGCGGCGCGCGCATGCGCTGCCACTCGGCCTCCGGCACCAGCCCGTTCAGCACCAGCCGCTCCGTCCCCCGGCTGACACCGCTTGCGAGTGTGCGCAACCGTGCGCGGCCGGGTTCCAGAAGAGCAAGCTGCTCTCGGCGCAGCTCGCAGGCACCATTAGCCACATACCAGAGCGCCGTGGCTGCCCGCTGCCCGTTCCCGGCGTTCTCATCAGCTGTCATTGCTGCCTGTCCTGCAGTTGGCATGTCTTGCTTCTCATACGCAGGGTCGCACAGACTGGAGCAGTTCGCACAGGTCCTGAGGGCGCAAAATATAGATCATACAAAAACACCCCGCCTAGGATCCCAGGCAGGGTGTTTGAAAACTCTTCGGTGCTTGAGCGGGAGGTGCCCGCCCAAAGTGCCCGCCGGTCAGGCCGCGTTCGAGGACGACTGCGGCTGGGTCAGAAGCACAAAGGCCGCTTCCGCGTCGATGGCCGCGCGCAGGCCGCTCGCAATCTTGGTGTCGCGCAGCTGGCGGGCGATCCGGGCCAATGCCTTGAGATGGTCCGCACCTGCCCCTTCCGGGGCCAGTAGCAGGAAGATGAGATCGACCGGCTGGTCATCCAGCGCATCAAAGTCGACCGGCTTCTCCATCCTTGCGAAGACTCCGACCAGCTTGTCGAGTTTCACCAGCTTGCCATGGGGAATGGCCACGCCATGCCCAACGCCGGTGGACCCAAGCCGCTCACGCTGCAGCAGCGTGTCGAAGATTTCGCGTTCAGACAGGCCCGTCAGTTCCGCGGCCTTGGTGGCCAGCTCCTGAATAGCCTGCTTCTTGCTGCTCGCCTTCAACCCGACGACAACCGCTTCCTGAGATATCAGATCGCTCAGATCCATCATTCTTTTCCGTTTGGTCCTCAAAAACGCTCCCGGCAGGTTGCCCCGCCGGGAGTGCAGAACTTGAGGACAAGATGGCCTAGTTGGCCGCTTGCTGTCCAATCAAGGCTGGGTCAATCCAGCCGATATTGCCGTCCGGGCGCCGGTAAACGACGTTCACCCCGCCATTCGCGGCGCTCTTGAAGACGACGACCGGAGCTTCGGACAGATCCAGCTCCATGACCGCCATGCCGACGGTGAGGGTCTTGATCCGGGCCGAGGTCTCGGCAATGACCAGCGGATTGAAATCCACCGGAACTTCCTCATCCTCCTCCGGCGAAGCCAGCACGTAGGACGGGGCTTCGTAGAACTCACGCGCACCGTTGGCGCTGTTATGCGCCTTCAGTTTGCGCTTGTAGCGGCGAAGCCGCTTCTCAATCCTGTCCGCAGCGCGGTCGAAGCTCGCGCGCGGATCATGGTCCTCTCCGGACACCTGCAACACGATCCCCGTGTCGAGATGCAGCGAGCATTCCGTCTTGAAGCCCGCGCCTTCGCGCGTCAGCGTGACGTGCCCGTTAAAACCGCCGTCGAAATACTTCGACAAAGCGTCGGCGATCCGGTCGTTGACATGGACGCGCATTGCATCGCCAACATCAACGTTCTTACCCGAAATCCGCAGTGTCATGGGGACCTCTTCTTGTTTCATGGACCGTTTCCTGCCGGCGGGAGCCGGCTCACGGAGCTTTCGCCCCGGACGGAACAGCATGACCCAAACGGCACTTCGGCGCCACACCCCAGACATTGCTTTCGCGGGCGGTGCTATAGGCGGCACTGCCCATAAAGTCAATTGGCGGCTCTGACAGCCTCAGTGGCCGGGCGGATCAAACCTCCCGTCCAAAACATATAGGATCACAATTTGGCTTTGTGAGCACCTACTGGACGAGAGTCCGATTAATTTTTGCTGTCTTCAGGACAAGCCCTTCTTTTCCCTGCGTCTTTGCACGGAAGAGCCGAGGTGCATGGCCTCGCGGTATTTGGCCACAGTGCGGCGGGCGATGTCCACGCCGTCGTCCTTGAGGCGCTTCACGATCGTGTCGTCGGAAAGTATATCGTCCGGCGATTCGGCATCGATCATCTGCTTGATGCGATGGCGCACGGCTTCCGCCGAATGGGCATCGCCCCCTTCCGTCGCCGAGATGGCGGAAGAGAAGAAATACTTCAGCTCGAAGATGCCGCGCGGCGTTGCCATGTACTTGTTTGAGGTGACACGGCTGATCGTGGATTCATGCATGCCGATGGCATCGGCAATGGTCTTGAGGTTCAGCGGCCGCAGGTGCTCGATGCCATAGGTCAGGAAGCCATCCTGCTGGCGCACGATCTCCGTCGCCACTTTCAGGATGGTCTTGGCCCGCTGGTCGAGGCTCTTCACCAGCCAGTTCGCCGTCTGCAGGCAATCGGTCAGATAGCTGCGCTCGGTCTCGTTGCGAGCCGTGCGGGTGATGGAGGCAAAATAGGTCTGGTTGACCAGCACGCGCGGCAAGGTGTCGGTGTTCAGTTCCACCGTCCAGCCGCCGTCAGAAGCAGGGCGCACCAGCACGTCCGGCACCATCGGCTGCACGATGGACGAGCCATAGGCGCGGCCAGGCCTCGGGTCCAGCGCCTTGATCTCGGCGATCATGTCGGCAAGGTCTTCCTCATCCACGCCGCAGATGCGGCGCAGCGCCGGATAGTCATGGCGCGCCAGCAGCTCGATATGCGCGATCATGGCTTCCATCGCCGGGTCGAAGCGGTTGCGCTCCTTCAGCTGGAGGGCCAGGCACTCGGCCAGCGAACGGGCAAAGACGCCGGACGGCTCGAACCCCTGCATCACGGCAAGAACGGCCTCGATGCGGGCCGCAGGAATGCCGAGCTGCGCAGCGGCTTCCTCCAGATCGAGATGCAGATAGCCGTTCTCGTCGAGGCTGTTGATCAGGTGCTGGCCGATGATCTTGTCCACCGGATCGGCAAAGGCCAGATGCATCTGGTCCATCAGCACCTGAATGAGGGATTCTTCCTCCGCCACGAAGGCTTCGAGATTATAGTCCTCGGAGGAGGCTGAGCTGCTGGCCCGGTGGCTGTCGATGCCCAGAAGCGAAGCCGGTTCCGGCGCCGCGGAGACGCCGGGCTCATCGGGAAATACGTTGCCGAGGTCGGTGTCCATCTGCGACGCGATGCTCTCGGCCTGCGGCTCAAGGTCGCTCTTCAGCCACTCGGAGGGGGCACCATCGCTGCTGCTGAACTCGCCGCCGCCGGCCTCGAAATCATCCCCACCGGATGCATCGGAGGCGCCATCGTGGTCACCGCCCTGCCCGTCGGCCGCCCCAGTGCCGTCGCCACTTTCCGTGCGCTCCAGCAAGGGGTTACGCTCCAGTTCCGCCTCCACATAGGCAACCAGATCGAGATTGGACATTTGCAGCAGCTTGATCGCCTGCATGAGCTGCGGCGTCATGATCAGCGACTGGCTTTGCCGCATCTCAAGCTTGGTCGAGATTGCCATGGGCGGGGGGCGTTTCCTATCCTGGTGCTTTTTGGTCCGTTTCTTGCTTATAACCTAGCACCACCGCCCTGTTCAAAGCGTAAATTGCTCTCCGAGGTAAAGACGGCGCACATCCGGGTCCGCCACGATGTCATGCGGGGCCCCTTCCGTCAGCACTTCGCCCGACGCGATGATATAGGCGCGGTCGATGAGGCCAAGCGTTTCGCGGACATTATGGTCGGTGATCAGCACGCCGATGCCGCGCTGGGTGAGATGGCGCACCAGCTGCTGGATGTCGCCCACGGCGATGGGATCGATACCGGCAAAAGGCTCGTCCAGCAGCATGAAGGACGGGCGGGTTGCCAGCGCGCGGGCAATTTCCACGCGGCGGCGCTCGCCCCCCGACAGGGCGATGGAGGGCGACTTGCGCAGATGGGTGAGGCCGAATTCTGCCAGAAGCTCGTCCAGATCGGCTTCGCGCTGGCGCTTGTCCGGTTCCACCACTTCCAGCACCGCGCGGATGTTGTCTTCCACGTTGAGGCCTCGGAAGATCGAGGCCTCCTGCGGCAGGTAGCCGATGCCGAGGCGGGCGCGGCGGTACATGGGCAGGCTGGTGATATCGAAGCCGGACAGGGTGATTTGTCCCTGATCCGGGCGGATGAGACCCGTAATCATGTAGAAGGTGGTCGTCTTGCCCGCCCCGTTGGGCCCCAGCAGCCCGACGGACTCGCCCGGGTTGACGGTCAGCGAGACGTATTTGACCACCTGGCGCTTGCGGTAGCTTTTGCCGATGCCTTCGACCGTCAATGCGCCGCCGGCATAGGCTTCGTCGGATACAGGACCGGCGGCGTCACGGCCGGAGAAGGGGAAGGGGAAGGGCAACCATTTCACGCGGGAAGCATCCTGACGGTAAGAGACAGCTCTTGCACACACCCTGGGCCAGCCGGCCGCCGCTCTCCCTTGCGGCGGAAGACAGGCTCAGTTTCCGGCGGGCGGAGTGTTGTTCAGGCTGTTGGGCTGAATGAGGACCTTCACACGGCCCGACTTGGGCGCTTCAAGATCCGCCTGACCGGTGGTGAGATTGACCGTCAGCTTGTTGCCGACAACCACATTCGGCCCCTGGCTGAGCACGACCTCGCGGCCGGTCATCACCATCATGTTTGTGGCCATGTCGAAGTTGGCTTCATCGCCGGTTGCCGTCTGGTCTTTCGAGGTGATGAAAACACGGCCGGAAGCCTCGAGGCGCGAGATATCCTGCTGGGCGCCCTGGGTGGCCGAGCCATCGTAGAACACCTTCAGGCGCTGGGTCTTCAGCGTGGTCTCCCCCTGCACCACGACCACGTCGCCGGTGAAGGTTGCCACCTTGGAGTTGTCCTCGACCTGAAGCTCCCTGGCCTCGATCTGGATGGGCTTGTCATTGTCCTGACCGAAGCCCTGGAACGCATTGTTGAAGGTCTGGGCGGAGGCCCCGACGGGTACAATCGCCAGTGCGGCGAGGGTCAGCAAAGTCCTGATACCCTTCATTGCGGGTTCTCCGTTTTGTCGGCGCCGGGTCGCAGCACCATCTTGATACCATCAGTGAAACGGGCAATGCCATTTTCCTGATCATATGTGAAGCCATTGGCCTGAATATCACCGCCGTCCGACTGCACCTGCATCGCCCGGTCGGTCACGACCGCGCCCGTCTTCATGTCCACATCAACGCGCTGGAACTCGATGGCATATTTGCCGCTCCAGTTGATCCTGACGTTCTCGAACAGCTTCAGCGTCTCGGCGCTGCTGTCATAGGTGCCCTTGTCGGACGTGATCTGTGCTTTTTCTTCCGGATTGGAGACGATCTCGGCCGTGATCATTTCCAGGTCGATGATGCGCGGATTGGTCAGGCGCTGGATGGCCCGCTCGGCCAGAACCCGGTAGGTGCGCTCACCATCATTCCCCGACAGTTCCGGCCGGTCCATGACCAGCCCCTCGGAAGTCAGCGTCACATTGCCAATGCCGAGGCTGTTGAGGAGATTGAAGACGAAGATCAGCCCGCCCATGCCCAGCAGCACGACCAGCCCGAGCACAGGCAGCAGGATGCGAAGCGCGCGCACACGGCCTGAATGACGGCGTGCGTTTGCACGGGCCTTGTTGACCCGCCCGCCTGTCACATTCCCGGAGCGCTGTGTCGTCTGATCCATCTTCTCTCCCGGCTCACGGCCGCGTCACACCGTCATGCGAACCCCGCCTGCAAGGGGCCGGCCCCATTCACCTGGCGCAGACTTGCGCCGGATTCATGGCCGCACCCACAGGCTCACCGCACCGTGATCGCGCATCTGCACGCCACGCGGGAATTGCGTCACTCTGCCTTCCAAACATGCATCCGCATATGGGGTATGCGACGAACGTTAAAAAGATGCAACGCAAGGACAATCAAGCAGCCGGAAGCGCCTGTTCAGCTATGTGCAAAAATATCCTGTTCTTCCCAGCCAAGCAGATCAAGCCTTGCACGGGTGGGCAGGAACTCAAAACAGGCCTGCGCAAAACCGGTGCGCTCTTCACGCTCCAGCATCATCTGCAGCTGGGCGCGCAGCGCATGAAGGTGCAGCACGTCGGAAGCCGCATAGGCAAGCTGCGCGTCCGTCAGCGTTTCAGCCGCCCAGTCCGAGCTCTGCTGCTGCTTCGACAGGTCCACACCCACCAGCTCACGGGTGATGTCCTTCAGGCCGTGCCGGTCCGTGTAGGTGCGCACCAGCTTGGAAGCAATCTTGGTGCACCAGACCGGCGACACGGTGATGCCGAGATACTGGTAGAGCACCGCCAGATCGAAGCGGGCGAAGTGGAAGATCTTCACCTTGGCCGGATCGGTGAAGAGGCGGGCGAGATTCGGCGCCGACTTCTGGCCGCGGGCGATCTGCACAACATCCGCCGTGCCATCGCCGGGCGACAGCTGCACCACGCAGAGCCGGTCGCGGTGCGGGTTGAGACCCAGGGTTTCCGTGTCCACAGCCACGGCCTCCACACCCTCATAGTGGGACAGATCGGGCAGGTCGTTCTTGTGGTAACGGATGGTCATCGGCGGAAATCCTGAAGTTGCGTCGGGTTCTTTCAGCACATTCCCCGGCACCGGGCAAGATCCGGCGCAGTCATGAAGGAGGCCTGAAAGCGAAAAAGGCCCGCTTTCGCGGACCTTTTCGGTCTGGACCTTGGTAGTGATCCAGAAATTTGGTGCCCAGGAGAGGACTCGAACCTCCACGCCTTGTGAGCGCTAGTACCTGAAACTAGTGCGTCTACCAATTCCGCCACCTGGGCTGTGAGGAGGGCTTTTAGGGGTGCTCTGAGGGCTTGTCAATCGTCCTTTTGAGAGAAAAATGCATTTGCACACATGCCGCCTTCACAGGCGGGGAGCAAAGGGCTAAGAACCCAAGGTGCGCCGCCATCCGGGCGGCCCATTGCTTCAAGTGACGCGACAAGGAGCCGGCCGCTATGCATTCGGCGCTCAATGGAAAACTCGTTACCGTCTTCGGTGCTTCCGGCTTTCTCGGCCGCCATGTGGTGCTTGCACTGGCACGCCGCGGCTACCGGATTCGCGCGGCCGTGCGCCGTCCGGATCTGGCCGAGCACCTGCAGCCGCTGGGCGGCGTTGGCCAGATCATGCCGGTTCAGGCGAACCTGCGTTACCGCTGGTCTGTGGACCGCGCCGTCGAGGGGGCGGATGCGGTCGTCAATCTAGTGGGGATTCTCTATCAGTCCGGCCGCCAGAGCTTTGATGCCGTGCAGGGCTTCGGACCGCGCGCCATTGCGGAAGCCGCCCGCGCTGCAGGCCTGAACGGCATCGTCCACGTCTCGGCCATCGGCGCTGACGCAGCATCCCCCGCCGCCTATGCCCGTTCCAAGGCCGCCGGCGAGGCTGGTGTCCTGGAGACGCTGCCGGACAGCGTCATCCTGCGCCCGTCCATCGTGTTCGGCCCGGAAGATGATTTCTTCAACCGCTTCGCCGCCATGGCGCGCATGTCCCCGGTCCTGCCGCTCGTCGGCGGCGGGGTCACGAAGTTCCAGCCGGTCTACGTCGGTGATGTTGCCGCCGCGATTGCCAAGGCTGTGGACGGCGGCTGCAAGCCGGGCACCGTCTACGAACTGGGCGGCCCGGAAGTGAAGAGCTTCAAGGAATGCCTTGAGCTGATGCTGGAGATCACCCGCCGCAAGCGCCTGCTGCTGCCGCTGCCCTTTGGCGCGGCCGAAATGCAGGCCCGGGTGCTGCAGCTGCTGCCCAAGCCGCTGCTGACGGTGGACCAGGTGAAGATGCTGCGTGTGGACAACGTGGTTTCGGCAGCTGCCGAAGCCGAAGGCCGCACGCTGGCCGGTCTCGGCATCAACCCGTCCTCGCTCGCCGCCATCCTGCCGTCCTACCTGACCCGTTTCCGCGAGCACGGTCAGTATGATGCCCACCGCGTGGCCTGAAGGGCCACGCAGAGAAGGGGTTTCTGGGTGGCCTGAAGGGCCACGGAACACGGTTGAATTTGCAGGGGCGTCATTTGGCGCCCCTCATTTTTGCCCCCATCGTCATCCCGGCTCGCGCTTCGCTCCGTCCGGTATGACGATCGAGAGGGGCGATTCTCTGGGGGCGTCATTTGACGCCCCTGTTCTTTTGGGTGCTCGCCCCCTTTTTCCGCCTCGGCTCCAGCCAGTGGCCCGATGGCGTCAGCCCGACGTCCTTGAGCAGCCGCTCGTCCAGATGCGCGATGTTGCGGCGGCGTATGCGGCGCAGGCGCTCCTCATGGAGCCAGTCTCTGAACTGTGCCAGAATGCCCGCCAGATACGGCAGGAACCCTGATGCTGCGGATGCCTTGCGGTCTGAAGTTTCGTTTCCATGCATCGTCCTGTCTCCTCTCACACGCCCGCTCAAGTCCCTTCTTGCCGGGCCAGTGAAAGCAAGGATGCCAGCCCAAACCTGACAGCTGCGAGTCAGGTTTGATCCTGTTATGTTCTCATTCTGATTCTTTTTTGTTACCTGAAAACCGGCAGGCCGACATGAACCCGATCGAACGTGCCCTTGGCATCCTGCTGCTGCTTGGCAGCGGCAAGCTGGTGACGGCCACCGCCCTGTCGGAGCGGTTCCAGGTGTCGCTGCGCACCATCTACCGGGATGTGGACCGGCTCATTGCGCTTGGCGTGCCGGTGGAGGCAGAGCGCGGGGCGGAGGGCGGTTACCGCCTTGCCAAGGGCTACATCCAGCCGCCCGTCGCCCTGACGCGCCGCGAGACGGCGGCGCTGCTGATCGTGCTGTCGGTGGCGCGCGGCCTGCGCACCACGCCGCTGGCGGCTGATCTTGAAACGGCGGAGCGCAAGCTCATCGCCTCCCTGCCCCGCCCGGCGCAGGAGCTGCTGACAAACGGCGAGCGGATCGTCGGGGTCGAGCCGCTGCCGCCGGACATTTTCCATGATTCGCCCTCGATCGAGCCCAATGCAGGCTGGCAGGAGGCGCTGGACCGGTTCATGGAAGGCCTGCTGGAAGGCCGCCGCGTGCGCTTCGAGCATCATAACCCCAGCCGGACGGAACCGCGCGCCCATGAGGTGGAGCCGCTGGGCGTCATCTTCGACCGGGATCTGTGGTATCTGGCGGGCCGCTCCGTCGAGGCGGATGACCTCAGGATCTACCGGGCCGACCGCATCTTCGACATGGAGGTGAGCGGCCTGCGCTTCCGTCCGCCGAAGGAGTTTTCGGTGCAGGCCCTGCTGAATGGTGCCTGGCTGTCCCGCGCCATGCGGCGCTGGCAGTCGGAAGACCCGTCCGGCATCATTCTGGTGAGTGATGAGCAGGCCCGCAGGCTGGCGCGGGACTGGTACTACCGGCATGCGGTATTTTCACCGGCGGGAAACGGCAAGGTGAGAATCACCCTGACGGACACAACGCAGGCCCGGCTGTTCCCGCTGCTGCGCTGGCTGGGCCCGGGCGCCGAGCTCATCGAGCCCAGCGCCCTCCGGCCTCTCTTCGCGGCAGAACTCGCCGCAATGTCCGCGGCCCATCAGGGATGAGCGGCGGCTTCCTCCCAGAAGCTGTTTGCCAGGCTGCCTTGGCAAGGCTCAGGCGCTACACGGGCTTGTTAGCAGCCGCCCTCGGCGCGAATCAGCATTGCCACCGCGTGAATGCGGTTCTTGGCGCGCATGCGGCGCACGGCGGCGGCAATGTGGGTCTTCACGGTGGCGACGCTGATGTCGAGACGGTGGGCGATCTGCTTGTTGATCAGACCGTCGGCCAGCATGCGCATCACGTCCTTCTGGCGCTCGGTGAGCAGGGCAACCCGCTCCTGCGATACCGTCAGCCCGGCGACAGGCTTCGGCATCACCGGATGCAGTTCGACCGGATGGTGCCAGCTCTCCACGACTTGATCCAGCATGTGCGCTCCCTTTCGTTGCAGGCCCGTCCGGCGGCGCCTCCCGGGCAACCACCTCCTCCCGGGCCTGTGTGATGCAAGGACCATAGCCATTTGGCGGGCCTTCTGCGATATGCAAAAGTGTGTTATGTTAAACTGTAAAATCTTCGCAATTTGAGAAACCGATGGCCAGAAAGCTTTTTGCCGGACATGTGCTGCGCAAGCTGCGCGAACGGGCAGGTCTCACGCAGGTGGCCTTTGCCAGCCGGCTGGATCTGTCGCCCTCCTATGTGAACCAGCTGGAGAGCAACATCCGCCCGGTCTCCGCCTCGGTGCTGATCGCCGTCAGCCGCGAGTTCGGGGCCGATCTTGCCAGTTTCGAGGCCAGCGACCTTGACCGGCTGGTGGCCGACCTTGGCGAGGCGCTGGCGGACACCCGCTTTCATGACGGCAGCGTCGGGTTGCAGGACCTGAAGAGCGTCGCCACCCACACGCCGGACTTCGCCCGCGCCTTTCTGGATCTCTACGGCACCCTCAGGCGCATGAGTGAGCAGCAGGCCTCGCTGGACGACGCCATTGATGCCCATGGGGAGACCAGCGGCCGCGCCCCGCGCATGACCCCGCCCTATGATCAGGTGCGCGACCATTTCCACTACATCGACAACTATGTCGATGCGCTGGATGTGAGCGCCGAGGAGCTGGCCAGCAAACTGAGCCTTGCCTGGACGCCGGACCGGTTCGGCCGGCTCAGCGCCTGGCTGCGGGACACCCACGGCGTGCGGGTGGATGTGACAGAGCGGCAGGCGGCAGATGGCGCCATCGTCGCCTTTGATGCCCGCGCAAGGCTCGTGACGCTGGACCGGGGCCTGCCGCGCCCGGCCATGGAATTCCAGCTGGGCTGTATCGTTGCGGATCTGACGGCGGAGAAGCTCATTTCCAGTCATGTGGAAAAGGCCGGTTTCTCCACACTGGCTGCACGGGAGATCTGCCGCCTTGCCTTGCGCAACTATTTCGCGGGCGCCCTGCTTCTGCCTTACGGCGCCTTCCTGTCCCTCGCCAAATCCTACCGGCATGACCTCGACCGGCTGATGGTGACGACGGGGGCAAGCCTTGAGCAGATCTGCCACCGGCTCTCCAGCCTGCAGCGAACGGGGGAAAAGGGTGTGCCCTTCTATTTCCTGAAGGTGGACCGGGCGGGCAATGTCATCAAACGGCACAGCGCCACCCGCTTCCAGTTCGCCCGCTACGGCGGCTCCTGCCCCGTGTGGAACGTGCATGAGGCCTTTGAGCTGAACGAGGGCCGCGTCTCGGCGCAGGTGGGCGAGATGCCGGACGGCACGCAGTATCTCTGCCTGGCCCGCAGCATTTCCAAGCCCGCCACCCGCTTCGGCGAGCGCGAGCGGCGCTATGCCCTTGGCCTTGGCTGCGAGCTGAAATATGCGGACATGCTGGTCTATGGCGATGAACTGGGCCTGACGGACCGGGTGAACCCGGCGCGCATCGGCATCAACTGCCGCATCTGCCCCCGCGCCAGCTGCCCGGAACGGGCCTTCCCCGCCCTCGACAAGGAAATCCAGGTGGAACGCGACTCCCGCGGCATCGTGCCGTTTTCGCTGCGGTGAAGCGGGAGAAGAGGTGAAAGGCCGGTACTGTGGAGCACACACTGGCAGCAGGCACCGAGTCACCCCGGCCAAGCGGAGCGCGAGCCGGGGTCTACTCGTTTGCAGAGAGCTTCCGTTGTCTCAAGCCGCAGTGCAGAGCGAACTTAAGTTAGCCCCTGCGCCACGCTTCAGTTTCACCGCTCTGGAAGCGAGTGGCCCCCGGATCTCCGCTCCGCAGCGTCCGGGGCGACGCCGAGTCTGTGGCGGGGCAATTCCGTCTCATCCCCCCTGAAACCGCTTCCCCTCACGCCTCTCCCGTCTCATGGGCGAAGTACTTCATGTGGCCGGCGCGGATGCGTTCCAGTTGCTGGCGGATGCGGGCAAGGTGGCTGCGCATCTGGGCAACCGCCGCATCGGCGTCGCGCTGGCGGATGGCCTCCAGCACCCGGCAATGATCGTCAAAGGCATCCTGCGAGGCAAAGGCCAGCGACAGGAACCGCACCCGGTCCATATGCGCCTTGTTCTCGCGGATCATTTCCCAGGCATGGGCGTGACCGGAGCGTTCGCAGATCTCCTTGTGGAAGAGATCGTCCAGCGCATGAAAATCCAGCGGCCGCTGGCCTGTGACGGCTTCGCGCTGCTGCTCGATGATATCCACCAGCGCCTGATGATCTGCCTCCGTCAGCTGGGCACAGGCCACGCGCACGGTTTCCGCCTCGATGGCGGTGCGGATGAACTGCGCCTGAAACACGGCACGCTCGGAAATCACCGACACGGATGTGGCCCGCTGCGGCCGGATGTGCAGGAAGCCGAGCTTGGACAGACGGTAGAAGGCATCGCGCACCGGCTGGCGCGAAACGCCCATGGCCCTGGCCACGTCGATCTCCGAAATCTTGGCGCCGGGCGGCAGTTCCAGCGACAGGATCTGCCGGTGGAGCTGCTCGAAAACCGCATCGGCGACGAGCGGCCGCCCGACAGGTTCCAGCGCTTGCAGGTGTAGCGAATCCGGCATTTTTTCCTCCCATTGACTCCTTTTGGATACTAGCATATTAGCTGAAATACGCGAAGAAAAGAGCCGTTCTCCGGCTTAAGTCATCATTCGGGAGGAGAGCAAGCGTGGCGCTGCTGGATTCTGACAGATTGTTCCCCGTTGAACCCGGCGTTCGCAGCATTGCGCGCGGCCTTTACGAAGGCGTGAAGGATCTGCCGATCATTAGCCCGCATGGTCATACGGACCCGCGCTGGTTTGCAGAAAACAATCCCTTCCCGGACCCGGCCCAGCTCTTCGTCACCCCGGATCACTACGTCTTCCGCATGCTCTGCTCGCAGGGCATCAAGCTGGAGAGCCTCGGCGTGCCGCGCGCCGACGGCGGCTGGACGGAGACCGATGGCCGCAAGATCTGGCGCATCTTTGCCTCCAACTATCACCTGTTCCGCGCCACTCCGTCGCGCATGTGGCTGGATCATGCTTTCCAGGACGTGTTTGGCGTGACCAAGCGCCTGTCTGCGGAAACCGCGGACGAGACCTATGATCACATCGCCGATTGCCTGCAGCGTCCCGAGTTCCGCCCCCGCGCCCTGTTCGAGCGCTTCGGCATCGAGGTGATCGCCACCACGGAAGGCGCGCTGGACGATCTGAAGTGGCACCGCATGATCCGCGAAAGCGGCTGGAAGGGGCGTGTCGTCACCGCCTACCGCCCGGATCAGGCCGTTGACCCCGAATATGCCGGCTTCACCGAAACCGTCGAGAAGCTGGGCGAATTGTGCGGCACCGATGCCACCACGTGGTCCGGCTATCTGGAAGCGCACCGCATCCGCCGCGCCTATTTCAAGGAGCAGGGCGGCGCCACCTCGAGTGATCATGGCCATGCCACGGCCCGCACCGAGAATCTGAGCGAAGCTGAGGCGGCTCGTCTTTTCGACAAGGCGCTGCGCGGCGCATGCACTGCGGAGGAGGCAGATGCATTCCGTGGCCAGATGCTGACCGAGATGGCCCGCATGAGCATTGACGATGGCCTCGTCATGCAGATCCACTGCGGCAGCTCGCGCAACCATTCCGGCCCGGTGCTGAGCACCTTTGGCCGCGACAAGGGCTTCGATATCCCGAGCCGCACCGACTATGTGCGCTCGCTCAAGCCGCTGCTCGATGCAGTCGGCATGCGGGACGATGTATCCATCATCGCCTTCACGCTCGATGAAACCACCTACTCGCGCGAGCTTGCACCGCTCGCCGGCGTTTACCCGGCGCTGAAGCTGGGGCCTGCCTGGTGGTTCTTCGACAGCCCGGAAGGGATGATGCGCTACCGTCAGCAGGTTACGGAAACTGCGGGCTTCTATAACACCGTCGGCTTCAACGACGACACCCGTGCTTTCTGTTCCATCCCCGCCCGCCACGATGTGGCCCGGCGCGTGGATTGCGCTTACCTCGCCCATCTGGTCGCCACAGGGCGGCTGGACCAGGACGAGGCGGGTGAGGTCGCCTATGACCTCACCTACAGGCTTGCCAAGCAAGCCTACCGGCTCTGAGGAGGGCCGTTCACTTGGGAGGAGAACCAAATGACATTCATGAAGATTGCGAAAGCCACACTGCTGGCAAGTGTAATGATGACCGGGGCTGCAACGGCCTGCGAGACGACGCTCCGGTCATCTGATACCCACCCGGACGGCTATCCGACCGTCGAGGCCGTCAAGGCCATGGGCAAGATGCTCGAGGAGCGCACCGGCGGCAAACTCTGCATCGAAGTGTTCCACTCGGCTCAGCTCGGCCAGGAGAAGGACACCATCGAGCAGACGAAGTTCGGCGTCATCGACATGAACCGCGTCTCGATGGGCCCCTTCAACAACCTCGTTGAAGAAACCAAGGTTGTCTCGCTGCCCTATATCTTCCGTTCGGTCGATCACATGCACAAGGTGATGGATGGCCCGATCGGCGAGGAAATCCTCACCGCCTTTGAACCGCATGGCTATGTCGGCCTCGCCTTCTACGACGGCGGTTCGCGCAGCTTCTACAATGCCAAGAAGCCGATCGAGACCATCGACGACCTGAAGGGCATGAAGGTCCGGGTCATGCAGTCCGACATCTTCGTCGACATGATGTCCGCCCTCGGCGCCAATGCCACCCCGATGCCCTATGGCGAGGTCTATTCCTCGATCCAGACCGGCGTCATCGACGGGGCAGAGAACAACTGGCCGTCCTATGAATCCTCCGGCCACTTCGAGGTCGCCGGCTACTACACGCTGGATGAGCACCTGATCGTTCCAGAAGTGCTGGTGATGTCCAAGGCATCCTGGGACAAGCTCAGCGCCGAAGACCAGGCCGCCGTCCGCCAGGCCGCCAAGGACTCCGTGCCGATGATGCGCGAGATGTGGCAGGCCCGTGAAAAGGCCTCGGAGGACAAGGTGCGCGCTGCCGGTGCCACGGTCGTCACGGACATCGACAAGCAGCCCTTCATCGACGCGATGAAGCCGGTCTACGAGAAGCACGTGACGTCCGACAAGCTGAAGGATCTCGTTGCCCGCATTCAGGCAACCGAGTGATGTGAAGCCCAAACCCGTGCCGCGCCCTGCGGCACGGGCCTTCTTTTGCGTGGAGACGTCAGGTGCAGGACACCATGAAATCAATCGCGCAGGCTTTGGGCCTCATCGCTCGCCTCGCTCTCTGGCTGGCTGGCGCCGGTCTCGTCCTGATGACCGCCATTATCTCGGCTCAGGTTTTTTTCCGTTACGTTCTGAACGACAGCCTCATCTGGAGTGAACCGCTCGCGGTCATCCTCATGGGCTGGTTCATCTTCTTCGGCGCCGCAGTCGGCATCCGGGAAGGCTATCACCTCAGCTTCGACGTGCTGCTCTACGTCATTCCGGTGAAAGCCAAACTGGTTCTCTACACCGTGTCGGATTCCCTCGTCGCCCTCTTCGGGGCAGGCATGTTCTGGTACGGGCTGCAGCTTGCCCTGTCTGCCTGGAACGTGAAGCTGCCATCCATCGGCATCTCCGGTGCCTATGATTTCGCCCCGCTGATCGGCGGCGGCATTCTCGTCTTCCTGTTCTCGCTGGAGCGCATCGCCCGCCGGGCCGCAGGCCTGCCAACCGCCCGCTTCGGCGAAACCGACATGCAGGAGGCCTGAGATGGAACTCTGGATTCTGTTCGGCTCCTTTGCCGTTCTGCTACTCATCGGCACGCCGGTGGCCTTCTGCCTCGGCATTTCCTCGCTGATGACGGTGCTCTATCTCGGCATGCCGCCGGTCATCGTGTTTCAGCGGCTGAATTCGGGCGTTTCCGTTTTCGCGCTGATGGCCATTCCCTTCTTCATCTTCGCCGGCGAACTGATGGTGCGCGGTGACATTGCCCGCCGTCTCGTGGCTCTTGCGGGGGCCGCTGTCGGGCATCTTCGCGGCGGCCTTGGCCAGGTGAACATCACCGCGTCCGTCATGTTCGGCGGGATCTCCGGCTCCGCAGCGGCCGATGCTTCGGCCATCGGCGGGCTGATGATCCCGCAGATGAAGGAGCGCGGCTACGGCGTCGACTATGCGGTCAATGTGACGGTGGTGTCCTCGATCATCGCCCTGATGATCCCGCCTTCGCACAACATGATCATCTATTCGATCTCGGCAGGCGGGCGTATCTCCATCGCCGATCTGTTCACGGCAGGCATCATCCCCGGCTTCCTTCTGGCACTCAGCCTGATGATGGCCGCCTGGTGGGTGGCGCGCAGCCGCGGCTATCCCACCGAAGCCTTCCCCGGCTGGCAGGCGCTTGGCTGGCTCTTCGCCAATGCCATTCCCGGCCTGCTGCTCATCGGCATCATCTTCTTCGGCGTGCGCTCGGGCGTCTTCACCGCCTCCGAAAGCTCGTGCATCGCTGCGGTCTATGCGCTGGTGGTGACGGTTCTGGCCTACCGGACCATGACCTGGGAAAATTTCACCGCCTCCACTTTCGCGGCGGTGCGCACCACGGCCATGGTGCTGCTGGTCATCGGCTGCGCAGCCTCATTCGGCTGGCTGATGGCCTTCCTGAAGGTGCCGGCCGAAATGGTGGCGCTGCTGCGCGGCGTCTCCGACAATCCCATCGTCATCCTGCTGCTGATCAACGTCGCCCTGCTGTTCCTCGGCACGTTCATGGACATGTCGCCGCTGATCGTCATCACCACGCCGATCTTCCTGCCGGTGGCCACCGCCTTTGGTGTCGATCCGGTGCATTTCGGCGTGATCCTGATCCTCAACCTCGGCATCGGCCTGTGCACCCCGCCCGTGGGCGCCGTACTCTTCGTCGGCTGTGCCGTGGGGCGGATCTCCGTCTGGGATGCCATCAAGACCATCTGGCCCTTCTACGGGGCGGCCATGGCCGTGCTGATGCTGGTCACCTATGTGCCGGCATTCTCGCTCTGGCTCCCTTCACTCTTCCATTGAGGCTGACTGTCCCATGCTGAAGACCTATCCCGCTGTCCCTGCAGATCCTGGCGTCACCCGCCAGGTTCTGTCCGAAAGCCCGGAACTCATGGTCGTTGCCTTCCGCTTCGGCCACGCGGGGGCCGAGGGCAAGCTGCACAACCATCGGCATATCCAGTCCACCTATGTGGAGAGCGGCCGCTTTCTGTTTCAGGTGGACGGCAAGGAGACCGAAGTGGGGCCGGGCGACAGTTTCGTCATTCCCTCGATGGCCATCCACGGCTGCCGCTGCCTTGAGCCCGGCACCCTGATCGACACCTTCACGCCCCGCCGTGATGATTTTCTCTGATTTCCAAGTCAAGGAAGGACCCGTTCCATGCTGACCGTCGAAACCCGCCACGCCATTGATCCGCAGACCGCAAAGCGGATGGACACGGAAGAGCTGCGCAAGCATTTCCACATGGGCAGCCTGTTTGCTGCCGAGGAAATCCGCCTCGTCTACACTCACTATGACCGCATGATCGTCGGCGCTGCCGTGCCCTCGGGCGCTGCACTGGTGCTGGACCACGTGAAGGAATGCGGCACCGCCAGCATCCTCGACCGCCGCGAAATGGCCGTCGTCAATGTCGGCGCCAGCGGCACGGTTTCTGCAGCCGGTGAAACCTATGCCATGGAGCGCGGCGACGTGCTCTATCTGCCGATGGGCTCCGGCAAGGTGATCTTCGAAGGCGATGGCCGCTTCTACATTCTCTCCGCCCCCGCACATGCTGCCTATCCGGCGCGCCTGATCCGCATCGGCGAGGCCGAGAAGGTGAAGCTCGGCTCGGCCGAAACCTCCAACGACCGCACCATCTACCAGTTCGTGCATCCGGCGGTGATGACCTCCTGCCAGCTCGTCGTCGGCTACACCCAGCTGCACAACGGCTCTGTCTGGAACACCATGCCCGCCCACGTGCATGACCGGCGCATGGAGGCCTATCTCTATTTCGACATGAAGCCGGAGCAGCGCGTGTTCCACTTCATGGGCGAACCGCAGGAAACCCGCCATCTGGTGATGAAGAACGAGGATGCGGTGGTCTCCCCGCCCTGGTCCATCCACTGCGGCGCAGGCACCGGCAGCTATACCTTCATCTGGGCCATGGCCGGCGACAACGTCGACTACAAGGACGTGGAAATGGTCGCCATGGAGGATCTGCGGTGAACCCCTTCTCGCTTGAGGGCAAGACCGCCCTTGTGACCGGTGCCAATACAGGCATCGGTCAGGCCATCGCCATGGCGCTTGGCCGCGCCGGGGCGGACGTCATCTGCGCGGGACGCTCGTCCTGCGCGCAAACCGTTGCCCTCATCGCTGGCAGCAAGGGCAAGGCGCGCGAACTGGTGCTCGACTTCGCCGACCCGATGGCCGCCCGTGACGTGTTCTCTGCCGAACCGGTGGACATTCTCGTCAACAACGCAGGCATCATCCGGCGTGCCGATGCGGTGGATTTCACCGAGGCCGACTGGGATGAGGTGATGGATGTGAACCTGAAAGCCCTGTTCTTCACCTGCCAGGCCTTCGGCAAGGCTGTTCTTGACCGTGGAGGAAATGGCAAGATCGTCAACATTGCCTCGCTCCTGTCTTTCCAGGGTGGTATCCGGGTTCCGTCCTACACGGCCTCGAAGCACGGTGTTGCAGGCATCACCAAGCTTCTGGCCAACGAATGGGCGGCGAAGGGCATCAATGTGAATGCCATCGCCCCCGGTTACATCGAAACGAACAATACCGAAGCACTGCGGGCGGACCCGGTGCGCAACAAGGCCATCCTTGAGCGCATCCCTGCCGGCCGCTGGGGCCAGGCCTCGGACATCGGCGAAGCTGCCGTGTTCCTTGCCTCTCCCGCTGCCAATTACATCCATGGTGCAGTGCTGAATGTTGACGGAGGCTGGCTTGCCCGCTGATCTGGAAATCGAACGTGTCGTGAATGCCAAGGTGGGCATCGTCCACCTGGGGCTTGGTGCCTTCTACCGCGCCCATGGTGCCATTTTCATCGAGGAAGCCGTTGCCCGCTCCGGCGGCAACTGGGCCATCACCGGCGTTTCGCTGCAGAGCCCCACGACGCGCGACCGCATGGTACCGCGCAATTTCGAATATACCGCCGTGGAACTGGGTCCCGACGGGGAGACCCACCGCGACGTGCGCATCATCCGTGATGTGCTGGTGGCCCCGGAAAGCCCGGACGCCGTGCTTGCCGCCATGGCCAGCCCCGATGTGAAGATCGTCACGCTGACGGTCACCGAGAAGGGCTATTGCCACGAGCCGAGCACCGGCCGCCTGAACCAGTCCCATCCGGACATCCAGAAGGATCTGGTCAACGCCCTGCCCGTCTCCGCGCCGGGCTATCTGGTGCGTGCCCTGCAGCGCCGCTTTGCCGCCGGTCTTGCGCCCTTCACCGTCATGACCTGCGACAACCTGCCCCACAACGGCAAGGTGGTGCGCGGCGTGGTGCTGGATCTCGCCCGCCTCATCGACCCGGCCCTTGCGGACTGGATCGAGCGCGAAGGCCGCTTCCCCTCCACCATGGTGGACCGCATCGTCCCGGCGACCAAGCCGGAAGACATCGAGCGCCTGTCCGCCGTCACCGGCCGTAACGAAGACGGCCTCGTGGTGCATGAGCCGTTCCGCCAGTGGGTGGTCGAGGATGACTTCGTGGGCGGCGAGCGCCCGGACCTCGGCGCCGTGGGCGTCGAGCTGGTGTCCGATGTGGCCGTATACGAGCACATGAAGCTGCGCATGCTGAACGGCGCGCATTCCTCGCTCGCCTATCTCGGTTACCTCTCGGGCCACAAGACGATCGCCGATACCATGGCCGATGAGGCTCTGGCCGGTTTCGTCACCCGGCTGTGGAGCGAGGAGATCATCCCCGCGCTCACCCCGCCGCCGGGCGTGGATCTCGTCGGCTATGCGGCTGCCCTCAAGGCCCGTTTTGCCAACACCGGCATCCGCCACCTCACCTGGCAGATCGCCATGGACGGCAGCCAGAAACTGCCGCAGCGCATTCTCTCCACCCTGGGCGAGAACCTGAAGGCCGGCCGCAACAGCCCGCGCCTGATGCTCGCCGTGGCTGCGTGGATGCGCTATGTCGGCGGTGTGGACGAGACGGGTGCGCCGATCGAGGTGAAGGACCCGCTGGCCGCACGCCTGCGTGAACTCTTCGACAGCGCCGCAACGGCGGAAGGCAAGGCCGCAGCCCTTCTGGGCGTGCGCGAGATCTTTGATCCCGCCCTTGCCGGCCAGCTGCAGGCCCCGGTGGCAGAGGCCCTTGGCCTGCTGCTGAGCCAGGGTGCCCGCAAGACCTTGCAGTCCCTGTAACCGAGGCAAGCCATGAGCCAGCTGATCGTTCTTCATCCCGACGACAATGTGGGTATCGTGAAGGAGCGCCTTGCCGCAGGCAGCGATCCTCTCGGGTTGGGTGTGGCACTCGCCACACCCCTCACTCCGGGCCACAAGGTGGCCCTGACCGCAATCCCCACAGGAGCGGAAATCCTCAAGTTCGGCCAGATCATCGGCCGGGCCAGCAAGGACATTGCCGCCGGGGAGCACGTGCACACCCACAACTGCGCCTTCGGGGACCACGATCAGCAGTATCAGACCGGTGCCGATCTGGAGCGGGCGAAGGCCGCCGTGCCCTCGCCCGCCCCGCGCACCTTCGACGGCTATGTTCGCAAGGACGGCCGGGTTGGCACCCGCAACTTCATCGCCCTGTGTGCCACGGTAAACTGCTCTGCCACCGTGATCCGCCGGGCAGCCTTCGAACTGGAAAACTCCGGCGTGCTCGAAGACTATCCGAATGTGGACGGCATCGTCGCCTTCGCCCATGGCACCGGCTGTGGGATGGCCTCGGAAGGGCGCGGCTTTGACATCCTGCAGCGCGTGCTGTGGGGCCACGCCACCCATCCCAACGTCGGCGCGGCCGTCTTCGTCGGCCTCGGCTGCGAGGTGATGCAGATCGCCCGCATGAAGCACACCTTCGGGGCGGAAGGGGCCGGCCATTTCCACGGCCTGACCATCCAGGACACCGGCGGCACACGTGCCACCATCGCAGCCATCAAGGCCAAGGTGCTGGAGATCCTGCCCGAGGTGAACAAGGCACAGCGCCAGCCCTGCCCTGTCTCGGCCCTGCGCATCGGCTTGCAGTGCGGCGGCTCGGACGGCCTGTCCGGCATCACCGCAAACCCAGCGCTTGGCAAGGCATCGGACATGATCGTCGGCCTTGGCGGCACGGTGATCCTGTCGGAAACGCCGGAAATCTACGGTGCCGAACAGCTGCTGCTGCGCCGTGCTGCCTCGCAGAAGGTAGCGGATGATCTCATCGGCTGCATCCGCTGGTGGGAGCATTACACCGAGATGAACGACGGCAGCATGGACAACAACCCGAGCCCCGGCAACAAGGCGGGCGGGCTGACGACCATTCTGGAAAAGTCGCTGGGCGCCGTTGCAAAGGCTGGCTCCACGCCGCTGACCGCCTTCTACGACTATGCCGCACAGGTGACCGAGCCCGGCCTCGTCTTCATGGACACCCCCGGCTATGACCCCGTGTCAGCGACGGGCCAGATTGCGGGCGGCGCACAGCTTGTGGTCTTCACCACGGGCCGTGGCTCCGCCTTCGGCTCCAAGCCTGCGCCCACCATCAAGGTGGCCACCAACGACATTCTGTTCAACGCCATGCCGGAAGACATGGACCTGAACACCGGGGACGTTCTGTCCAAGGGCATCAGCCTTGAAGCCAAGGGCGAGGAAATCCTCGACATGATCCTCGCCGTCGCCTCGGGCCAGAAGTCGAAGTCCGAAGCCCTCGGCCTTGGCGACAACGAGTTCGTGCCCTGGCAGGTTGGTGCCGTGATGTAATACCAACTCTCGATGAGCTTGACTTATCGAGTGTTGGTCAAGCCCGTGCGGCGCTTGAGCATTTTCAAAGCGTGATGCGTCAGCATCGAAAGCCTTGGTACAATGAAAAAGGCATGGCGCTGGCGCCATGCCTTGGCAGATCCTTGCGGACTGAAACAATACCCGGCAGGGCTGACCCGCCGGGTATTTGTTTTATTCGTCCATCTTCAGGGCCTTGATGAAGGCTTCCTGCGGGATTTCGACCTTGCCGAACTGACGCATCCGCTTCTTGCCTTCCTTCTGCTTTTCCAGAAGCTTGCGCTTGCGGGTGGCGTCGCCGCCGTAGCACTTGGCGGTCACGTCCTTGCGCAGGGCAGCAAGGGTTTCGCGGGCGATCACCCGGGCGCCGATGGCAGCCTGGATCGGGATCTTGAACATGTGCCGCGGGATCAGATCCTTCAGCTTCTCGCACATGGCACGGCCACGGCGCTCGGCCTGGGAGCGGTGGATCAGCATCGACAAGGCGTCGACCGGCTCCTCGTTGACGAGGATCGACATCTTGACGAGGTCGCCCTCGCGGTAATCCGACAAGGAATAGTCGAAGGAGGCATAGCCCTTGGAGATGGACTTGAGGCGGTCGTAGAAGTCGAAGACGACTTCGTTCAGCGGCAGGTCATAAGTGACCATGGCACGCGAGCCGACATAGGCCAGATCCACCTGCACGCCGCGCCGCTCCTGGCACAGCTTCAGGATGGAGCCGAGATATTCATCCGGCGTCATGATGTTGGCGCGGATCCACGGCTCGCGGATCTCCTGGATCTTCACCACATCCGGCATGTCCGCCGGGTTGTGCAGCTCCATCTCCGAGCCGTCGGTCAGCGTCATCTGGTAGACCACCGAAGGCGCCGTGGCGATGAGGTCGAGGTCGAACTCGCGCGACAGGCGCTCCTGGATGATTTCCAGATGCAGGAGGCCAAGGAAGCCGCAGCGGAAGCCGAAGCCCAGTGCCGCAGAGGTTTCCATCTCGAAGGAGAAGCTGGCATCGTTGAGGCGCAGCTTGCCGACGGCGGCGCGCAGATCCTCAAAGTCTCCCGCATCCACCGGGAAGAGGCCGCAGAACACCACCGGCTGCGCCGGCTTGAAGCCCGGCAGCGCCTCGGCGCAGGGCTTGCGCTCGTCGGTGATCGTGTCACCCACGCGGGTGTCGGCCACTTCCTTGATGGAACCGGTCAGAACGCCGATCTCGCCGGGGCCGATCTGGTCCACCTGCAGGAACTTCGGCGTCATCACGCCGACGCGGTCCACTTCATAGGACGCATTCGTGCCCATCATGCGGATGCGCTGGCCGCGCTTCAGCGTGCCGTCGATGATGCGCACCAGCACCATCACGCCCAGATAGGGATCGTACCAGCTGTCCACCAGCATGGCCTTCAGCGGCCCGTCCCTGTCGCCCTTCGGCGCCGGCAGACGGGTGACGATGGCTTCCAGCACATCCTCGATGCCAAGGCCGGTCTTGGCGGAGATCATCACGGCATCGGTGGCATCGATGCCGATCACTTCCTCGATCTGCTCCTTCACCCGGTCCGGTTCGGCGGCGGGCAGGTCGATCTTGTTGAGGACGGTGACGATCTCGTGGTTGTTGTCGATGGCCTGATAGACGTTGGCCAGCGTCTGGGCTTCCACGCCCTGGCTGGCATCGACCACCAGCAGCGAGCCCTCGCAGGCTGCCAGCGAGCGCGAGACTTCATAGGCGAAGTCCACGTGGCCCGGCGTGTCGATCAGGTTCAGGATATATTGCTGCCCGTCCTTGGCATTGTAGACGAGGCGCACGGTCTGCGCCTTGATCGTGATGCCGCGTTCCCGCTCGATGTCCATCGAGTCAAGAACCTGATCGGTCATCTCCCGGTCCGTCAGCGTGCCCGTCATCTGGATGAGACGGTCCGCAAGCGTGGACTTGCCGTGGTCGATATGGGCCACGATGGAGAAGTTGCGAATATTGGAAATGGGCTGGCTCGTCATGGTTGCCCGTTTACCACTCCCTTTGGCTTCCGCAAAGGGGATTGCAGCGGTTGAGGCATGGGTTTCCGGCGTATTTTTTAACCCTGATGCGAAGACTTGACTCAAATCCCGGGCCGGGGCGGCAAATCGCGGCGCAGGATGGTGCCGAACCGGGCTGCTTCGTCTGCAATTTCGAGGGCAAAGTCGAGCACCATTTCCTGTTCGAGTGATTTGCGCGACTGCACCACCAGCGCAATGTCACGGGTCAGCGGCTCGAAGTCGGCGGGGCGGATTTCGACGAGACGCCCCGCCGCCAGCGACGCTTCGACCGCCGAGCGGACAAAGAAGCCGATCCCCTCTCCCGCCTCCACCAGATAGCGCCCCGGCTCCGTTGGCAGCTCCACACAGGAGGGAGCGGCGAGGGTCAGCGACGTCATCCGCGCCGGTGCGATCTGCCACCAGCGCAGATTGAGGAAGCGCGGCGCAAGGCGCAGAGCCTCCTGCATGTCCGGTGCCTCGCCGATCCGCTCCGCCACGGCAGGGGCCGCCACCAGCGGCAGATCCTCGCGCAGCACGAACAGCGGCTCCACATGGGTCAGCAGGGGATCGATGTTGGGCCAGCACATGACGGCCAGATCCACCTCACGCTCATGCAGCATGGTGGCCACATGTGTGTGGCGGCCATCGCGCACAATCACATCCACCCCGGCATGACGGCGCTGAAACCGCAGCAGCGCGCGGCTGACCAGCGGCATGATCATGGTGCTGAGCGTACCGATGGCGACACGGCCGCGCTCGGCGCGCTTGAGCGCCTCGCGCGCCTCCTGCATCACCCCCAGCATGCGCCGGCAATAGGGCAGGAAGCTGATGCCCACATCCGTCAGGCGCACATTGCGCCCGCGCAGGAACAATGACCCGCCCACCGCATCTTCCAGCGCCTTGATGCGCATGGAAACGGTCGCCTGCGTGACATTGAGCCGGGCAGCGGCGCGGGTGAAGCTGCCATCGCGCACGACACGGTCGAAGGTGTGGAGCTGATCGAAGTCCATCGATTGAATTTTCTTATGGAAGAGATAATTTCTTTTGCGTTGAGAGGGTATAGAAGACGAAAATCTAATGCAATCCGGAACCCGAGCCATGCAACTGCGCCCCGCCACTCACGAAGATCTGCCCGCCCTTCTCGACCTGCACAACACCGCCGTGCGGGAGCTTCGGGCCATCTGGACCGACCGGCTTGAAACGCTGGAGGACCGCAAGAAATGGCTGGAGGGCCGTCAGGCCGCAGGCCTGCCGGTGATCGTCGCCATCGATGAGGATGGCGGCTTGCTGGGCTACGCCAGCTATGGCCCCTTCCGTGCCAAGGAGGGCTACAACCTGACCATGGAGCACTCGATCTATGTCAGCAAGGCGGCGCAGGGCAAAGGCACCGGCAAGGCGCTTCTGGCAGAGCTGATCGAACGGGCCAAGGCCGCCGGGCTGCATACGCTGGTGGGCGCGGTGGATGCGGACAATGCCGCCTCCCTCGCCCTGCACGCCAGGTTCGGCTTCACCGAAACAGGCCGCCTGCCGCAGGTCGGCTTCAAGTTCGGCCAGTGGATGGACCTGATCTTTGTCGTCAAGGTGCTGTCAGACACCGCCGCCCCGCCGGCCGGCTCTGCAGTCTGATACCCACTCCCGGTGAGGCAGCCTCACCGGGATGTTGTAGTATTCGCCCCTGCTCACTCGCCCCAGCTCACTCGCCCTTGATCAGCTTCTTGCGCAGCCAGCCGGACAGGCTGTCCATGGCCATGACCATCAGCACGATCAGCGTCATGTAATAGGCCACCTCTTCCCAGTCGCGCTGGGTCTGGATGGCCTGCGTCAGCAGCAGGCCGATGCCGCCACCCACGATGGCGCCGATCACCGTGGCACTGCGGGTGTTGGATTCAAGGAAGTAGAGCGCCTGGCTGAGCAGCACCGGCATCACCTGCGGGATGACGCCGAAGCGGGCGCGCTGCACCGCATTGGCGCCGGTGGAGCGCACGCCCTCCACCTGCTTCTCATCGATGTTTTCCAGCGCTTCGGAGAAGAGTTTGCCGAAGCTGCCCGTGTCGGTGATCATGATGGCCAGGGCACCGGTCATCGGGCCGGGGCCGAAGGCGCGCGACAGGATGATGGTCCAGATCAGGCCATCCACACCGCGGATGAAGTCGAACACGCGGCGAGCGGCAAAGCGGAACGGCCCCAGCGGGTTGAAGTTGCGCGCCGCAAGGAAGCTGAGCGGGAAGGCGATCAGCGCGGCACCAGCAGTGCCGAGGAAAGCCATCAGCATGGTTTCAAACATGGCCCACATCACATCCCCATGCCGCCACATCCGGTTGGTCCAGAAGTCATGCAGCATGGCCGGCGCATTGGCCTGCTCCGGATTGAGCCGCTCGCCCCAGAGCGCAAGGTTCATCAGCTCCAGCGGGCCCTTGCCGTAGAAGGGGCTGTCGAGGGTGAAGAAGAACAGCTCCCAGCCCGGGAAATAGCGGAAGGTTTCCACCTTGGAGCGCGTATAGGCAAAACGCCCGGCCTTGGTCGTCACGGACACGCGGGTGTCCGAGGCATTGATCCAGTCCGGCAGCGGCTGCGGGGCCGTCAGTTTCAGGCCATTGCCTTCGGGCCGGATGTCAATGACGCCATAGCCCGGCACGTCATAACGCGCACCAGCCGCGTCATAGGTGACGACGTGGCCATCGCCCAGATCAACCACGGTCGTAGTGCCGTCACTGGTCACCCAGTCCGGCAGCATGCCTTCCGGATAGGTGCCCTTGTTTTCACCTTCGACGGCCACGGACAAGGCGCCGTTGCGGTTGTCGCGCGTCACATGCACCTTGTAGGACCAGAAGTCGGCCAGCAGGATGGCCGCATTGTCCAGCCTGGCCCGCTGGGCGAGGCCAGACAGATCGAAGGCAAAGGCCGCATAGGCGAGATAGGCCAGGATCAGCCCCGGCACAGCGAAGGCGGCAATGCGGCGGTTGCGGAAGCGGGTGAGGATGGTGCTGTTGAGATCCGCCGTCTGCGGCATGTCCATGGTGGCCATGTCAGTGTCCTTTCACCAGCCTGTGACGGGCATGGTCCGACAGCCGGTCGATCAGCACGATTGTCACGAAGAGCATCAGGAAGATGGCCACCACCTCGTCGTAGCGGCCCTGACCCCATTGCATGGCGATCTTCAGGTCATAGCCGATGCCGCCGGAGCCGACGAAGCCCAGAATGGCGGAAGCGCGGACGTTGATCTCAAAACGCATCAGCGCATAGGAGAGCCAGTTCGGCGAAACCTGCGGAATGATGCCGAGCCACATCTTCTGCATCCAGGAGGCACCCACGGAGGCGAGGCCTTCGACCGGCTTCAGATCGGCGTTTTCCGCCACTTCCGAGAAGAGCTTGCCAAGCGCGCCTGCCGTGTGCAGGGCGATGGCGATGACGGCCGGCACGGGGCCGCCGCCGAGAATGAAGACAAGCATCAGTGCCACGACGATCTCCGGAATGGCGCGCAGGGCGTCCATCATCCGGCGGAACAGCGGCACAAGACGGGGCCAGCGGGCAAGGCTGCGGGTGGCCAGCAGCGCCAGCAGCATGGCGGCCAGCGCGCCCATGAGTGTTGCCGTGGCGGCGATGTTCACCGTTTCAACCAGCGAGGCAAAATGATCGGCCATCAAGCCGGGCAGGACAGCCCGCTTGGCCCAGGCTTCAGCCAGCACTTCGGAGGGAAAGTCGAAAACCTGCGACAGGCCGTTCCAGAAGCCGCCGGCATTGCGCCCGTCGGCCATGATCCAGCCGGAGGAGAACAGCATGATGAAGAACAGCAGCAGCACGCCGCCATAAAGGCGCTTGCGCCGCGTCATCTCCAGATAGGCTTCATGATGCGAGGCAACGCCCTTGCGGCTGCCGCCATCAGCTCCGTACGCGAGATTGGTCATGGTGCCCTGAAATGGTGCCCTGAAAAATGCGAGTGCCGGGCTCCATCACTGGAGCCCGGCATGGATATGCGGAAGGCTTACTTGGCTTCCTGCAGCTTGCGGGCTGCGATGATGCCGAGGTAGGCATCATGGGTCACCGGCACCAGATCCTGGGCGTCGCCATGCGACAGGGCATAGGCGCACTTGGGATCATCCTGCCACATGGTGTCGGCAATGGCGGTGACCTTGGCCTTCACGTCGTCCGGCAGAGCCTTGCGGATGACGAAGGGGCCTTCCGGGATCAGCTTGGACTTCCAGATCTCAACGAGATCGTTCATGTCCACGATGCCGGCGTCAGCTGCCTTGCGGAAGGCGCCCGAGTTGTAGCCGTCTTCCCACTCGCCAAGGCCGTCAGACCAGCTTACAGCGGCGTCAAAGTCGCCATTGGCGACGCCAACGATGGACTGCTCATGGCCGCCGGAGAAACGCACTTCGCTGAAGTACTGGTCCAGCTTGCCATAGGTGTCCTGCAGCTCTGCGCCCGGAACCAGATAGCCGGAGGTGGAGTTCGGATCGGCGAAGGCAAAGCGCTTGCCCTTGGCTTCTTCCATGGAGGTAATGCCGCTGTCCTTGCGGGCAAAACCGATGGCATAGTAGCCGGTGGAGCCGTCGAGATTCTGCTTGGTCAGAACCGGCTCAACAGCTTCAGCGTTGGTCAGGTAGATCTTGGCATAGGCCGAAGCGCCGAGGCCGGCGAAGTCGATCGAACCGCCGAGCATGCCCTGGATCACGCCGTCATAGTCGGCCGGGGTGAAGAGCTTGACCGGAACGCCGAGGGCTTCTTCCACCTTGACGCGGAAGCACTCGTTCGAGGTCATGCGGTCCTGGGCGTTTTCACCGCCGAGGATGCCGATGTTGAACTGGGTGATCTTTTCCTGCGCACCGGCAACGGTGGTGCAGGCAAGCGAGAGGGCAGTCGCCAGAAGCAGCTTCTTCATGAGAACTCCATTTTCACAGAATAGGGGCCTGAACCGGCTTGGGTCCGGAATCAGGCCGGGACCGTCAGGACACCATCGCGGCGGCGTAGGCGGGCTGGGACCACGCCGGGTCGTCAGCCTTTGCATCCGCCGGAATGCTTGTGGAGGTGGCAGCTTCGTTGAAGCTGTCATCGGCTCCGTAAATCTCGCGGGCAACGCTGGTCGTCAGTTCGTCCGCCGTGCCGTCAAACACCACTTCGCCGTCGCGCATGCCGATCACCCGGTCGCAGTAGCGCCGCGCGGTGTCGAGCGTGTGCAGGTTGGCGATCACCATGCGGCCGTCTTCCACGTTGATCTTCTTCAGCGTGTCCATGACGATCTGCGCATTCATCGGATCAAGGCTGGCGATCGGCTCGTCAGCCAGAATGATCTTCGGATCCTGCATCAGGGCGCGGGCAATGGCGACGCGCTGCTGCTGGCCGCCGGAGAGAGCCTCCGCCCGCTTCGGCGCCTGCTCGGCGATGCCAAGCCGGTCGAGAATTTCGAGCGCCTTGAGAATATCGGCGCGGGACCAGAGGCTGAACAGTGTCTGCATCGTGGAGCGGCGGTTCAGGATGCCGTGCAGCACATTGGAGGCCACATCCATGCGCGGCACCAGATTGAACTGCTGGAAGATCATGGCGCACTGGGATTGCCAGGCCCGCGAGGCCGCCCCCTTCAGCGCCAGGATGTTGCGGCCCTCAACCAGGATTTCACCGGCACTGGCATCCGTCAGGCGGTTCATCATGCGCAGGAAAGTCGACTTGCCCGCTCCGGACCGGCCGATGATGCCGACGAAGGCGGGACCGGTGACTTCGAAACTGATCCGGTTCACAGCGGCCTTCTGACCGAACAGACGCGTAACTTCCCTGACTTCCAGCATTGGCCACCCCTTTTTGCTCGGCGTAACCTAGTGCTCCTGTGTGACAGTTTCTTGTAGGAAGCATGAAGATCATGCGAATAGATTTAGCCAGTTATCTTTTTCATTATTTTATGCAGCAATATACTGAAATAGAAAGAGAAATCCTGAAGGGTTTATTCTTCGGCTAAATATCAACCCTGCACTGCGCTGTTCAGATGACCTGCAGGCGTTCACAAAAATCCCGGCCTTCGGGGGAAGGCCGGGAGGTTGATGACAAGGCAGGCTGTGGCAGACGTTTCAGCTCATCCAGCGCAGCTCACGGCCACGCACCGGATTGACGAATGCGCGCCCTTCGGCCTGTGAGGCGGACCATTCCCGCTTCAGCTGCATCCACCAGCGCCCTTGCGTATCTGCATCATTGATCAGCATGAGCTTGGGATTGTACTCCAGCCCCTCACGCTGCTGGATGACGACGCGGCGGTCCTGACCGAGGAAGACATTCATCAGGTGGCGGATCAGCGGCTTGAACGGCCCGATCCAGCCCATGCTGGCCCAGAACATCTGCCGCACTTCCGTCTCGTCCTCGCTCACCGGGGTGATGGTGGTCAGACCGACGACGGAGTGCTTCGAGCCCTTGATATGCTCGATGCGCAGACCCGGCAGCATGTAGCGGATTTCCGTGGTCACATCATCGCCCAGCAGCTTGTAGGCGATGTTCTGCGGCGGCAGCTTGTGGCGCACCATGGCCCAGCCCAGTTCCGACGGCTCGAACAGCTTGCGCTTGGGGCGCAGCTTCGCAGCGTTCTTCTTGAACCACCAGGAGGTATGCACGAAGGCCGCGTGGGTCGGGTCCATCAGGCCGAGGGCCGCATGGTCCACCGAACAGACGAAGTGCTGCATGATGTGCAGGGCCGGGCCCTGCTCCACCGCAAAATCCGGCAGCATCGGCGGCTGCGGCTGGCGGCCTTCCGCCGGGCTTTCGCCATTGGCGGCGAAATAGACCCAGATCAGCCCCTGCTGCTCCACCACGGGATAGGCGCCGCAGGTGATCTTGGAAAAGTCGATGATCTGGTCTTCGTGGGTGGAGGGGATATCGACACAGACGCCATCCGTATCAAAGCGCCAGCCATGATAGCAGCATTGCACGGTCTCGCCATCGAACTTGCCATGGCGCAGCGGGATGCCCCGGTGCGGGCAGATGTCGCGCAGGGCGAACACCTTGCCGGCCTTGTCCCGGCCCAGCAGCACCATGTCACCCATCAGCTTCTTGCCGGTCATCGCGCCGGGTTTGATCTCCGCACCCGGACAGGCCACGTACCACAGACCGCGCAGAAGTTCCGCCTTGAGATTATCCACCTGAAGTCACCCTGAAACCGGCCGCCGAAGCCTCTTTTGTCCGGGTGTACCCGAGCAGGACGGCAGGCTCAAGGCTTCGATGCAGCGGCCCGGTCCGCAGCATTACGGATGCTGGCCGGACAGGAAGGCCTCAGGCGGCGCTGGAGAGAAGCGTGCCGATCTGTTCGCGCGTGCCGGCATAGAGCGAGGAAACCGACGCGCTCTGGTAGCTGGAGGAGACGCCATTGCCGCTGACATTGATGCTGCCTGCGCTGGCGGAACGGGCCGAAAGGCCGGTCGCGCTGTCATAGGAAACGCGGTCATAGGACACGAAGGAGGCAGAAATCTTCTGGCCGCCGATCTCGCCTTCGATCAGGGTCTCCGTAATGGTTGCGCTTTCGTAGGCAACCGACGCGGAAGCGGAGCTGCCGCTCGCATTTTCACCGATGGCCGAACGGATCTTGTTGGCGGTATCCGTATAATCTTCAATGCTGGCGAGAGATTTCTTCCCGCTTTCCTTTTCGTCAGTTTTGCCCTTCTGCGCAGCGTCGCGCAGGGCATTGATGACGACAGCATCTTCTTCAGCTTTTTTGGCTGCAGCTTCCAGAAGAGAAGTACTTGCGCTATCTTTGGTTGAAGGTCCGGAGCCAGCCTTGCCTGCCGCCGGGTTGCCGGACGCACCAGCGGAGGACTGGGTCACGGAAAGCAGGTTGGCGGAGGTTGTCGTCGTCTGGATCGAAAGCTGCATTCCGGGCTCCATCCTGGGCTGCGGGCGGCGAATCTGAAGTGGAGTTTCGGGGGAAAAGATTAACGCATCATTAACCAATCTTTCGGGGGCTGGGGGGCCGGGCCGGGGAGGATTGAAACGGAGGAAACGATTATGCCGGTCACACAGATCTTCTCGCTTCCCGGCCGCAGCGCCGAGGAAAAACAGCTCATCATGGAATGCATCCATGAGGCGCTGATGACCCGCTTCGACATCCCTCATGACGACCAGTACATGGTCTTCAATGAAAAGACGCGGGAGGACTTCTTCTTTGGCTCGTTCCCCGAAATGGAGCGCAGTGATGCCTTTCTGCTGATCCAGATCACCGTCAGCAACACCCGCAGCGTCGAGATGAAGAAGAACCTCTACAAGGCCATCTGCGACAAGCTCGGCCGCAAGGCGGGCGTCCTGCATGACGATGTGATGGTCTCCCTCATCGAAGTGCCGCGTGACTGCTGGTCCTTCGGCCGGGGCATTGCGCAATACACCTGACCCGTTCCGCTCTGGAACGCGCGGCCCAATCTCCCCGCGGAGGCGAAAAATATCGAAGTGTTAATGCTTGGGTGGGACGATTCCCCAGGAGAGGACGGATCCTGACGGAAAATCCGTATCCAATCCCGGCTCAGTGTCCTTAATCTTGCCGGGATTGGAAGGTTGCTTCGCTGGCTGCCGCCCATTCCCATCCTGTCGCAACAGTTTGCAGGTCGCCCCCAACCATGTGCCGTCTGGCTGCCTATCTCGGAACCGAGATCCCGCTCGAAAACATCATTGCCAAGCCCCGGCATTCCCTGCTCGTGCAGAGCCTGGATGCGCAGGAGGCGAAGCTCAGGGTCAATGGCGACGGCTTCGGCATTGCCTGGTATGGCCATGCAGCAGAGCCCGGCCTGTTCAAGGATGTGCTGCCGGCCTGGGCCGACACCAATCTGCAGAGCATCTGCCGGCTGGTGACGTCGCGGCTGTTTCTGGCGCATGTGCGCGCAGCGACGACAGGAGCGACGTCACGGGACAATTGCCATCCCTTCGCCCATGGCCGCTGGGCCTTCATGCACAATGGCAACATCGGCGATTTCGCCCGCATCCGCCGCGAGATGGAAATGCTCATCAATGAGGATTTCTACGCGCTGCGCCGTGGCACGACGGATTCCGAACTCTTCTTCCTGCTGCTCCTGACCAACGGCCTGGAGGAGAACCCGCGTGCCGCGCTGGATCTGACGCTCTCGCAGGTGCTGGATATCGCCGCCCGCCGCACCACCGGCGAAAAGCCCATCCGGCTCACCTGTGTCTTCACCGAGGGCACGGAGCTTTTCGCCTTCCGCTACGCCGACGATGCGGCAGCGCCCACGCTTTACATCTCCGAATGCCTGGACCACGGCGGCCGCGCCTTTGCCTCGGAGCCGCTGGAAGGCGCCTGCGCGCGCTGGCGTCCGGTGGAACAGGGCCACCTTTACCGCCTGTCCGCGACCGGTGTTGAGCAAACGCCGCTGGCCGTGCCCCTGAGCGGCACGGCAGAGCGCGTTCTGGAAGCGGCCTGCTGAGTTTTTTCAGACCTGCCCTCATCCTCGCTTGACGACTTTCCATATTTGGGATTTTATCCCAAATATGGAAAACAAGAAATCAGACCAGGCTGAACTTGATCAGCAGATTGCCCAGCGCCTGCGCCAATTGCGCCAGGAAAAGGGGCTTTCGCTTGATCAGCTGGCGGCCCTCAGCGGCGTCAGCCGCGCCACCCTGTCACGGCTGGAAAATGCCGAAGTCAGCCCGACCACGGCCGTACTGGCCAAGCTCTGCACAGCGCATGGGCTGACCCTGTCGCGGCTGATGCAGATGGCGGAGGATGCCTTTCCCGCCGTGGTGCGGCGGGAGGCCCAGCCCGTCTGGACGGACCCGGAAACCGGCCACCGCCGCCGTGTCATCTCTCCGCCCACCAGCGCATTGTCGGGTGAGGTGCTGGAATCCGTTCTGCCGCCCGGCACATCCATCACCTATGAGGCCCCTCCCCGTCCCGGCCTTGAGCATCATCTGGTGATGCTGGATGGCAAGCTGACCGTGACACTCGACGGCGAAGCGCATGCGCTGGCGCCCGGTGACTGCCTGCGGTTCCAGCTCTATGGCGGCAACAGCTTCGAAACGCCGGCAGAGACCGGCGCCTGCTACCTGATTTTCATGGTTTGAGACCAGCCCTTACATAAGGAGAGATTCCTTGTCCGGTATGACCCTTGACCTGCGCCGTAGCCCGGCGCAGCTGGATGATGCATGCCTTGATGGCCTTGCAGACGTGCTCCTCGGCTGCGTCAGCGGCGGTGCCAGCGTCAGCTTTGTGGAACCCTTCACGCGGGAGGACGCCCGCCGTTTCTTTGAACAGAAGGTGGCCCCGCCCGTCGCCAGCGGCGACAGCGATCTGCTGCTGGCCGTTGTGGAGGGCCGCATTGCCGGAACGGTGCAGCTGGCCTGCGACACCCCGCCCAACCAGCCGCACCGTGCCGATGTGCGCAAGCTGCTGGTTCATCCGGACTTCCGCCGCCGTGGCATCGCAGAAGCCCTGATGCATGAGGTGGAGCGGCTGGCCCGCGAGCGGGGCCGCAGCCTCATCACCCTCGACACGCGCGAGGGCGATTCAGCCGAACGGCTCTATCTCAGGCTCGGCTACCAGATCCTCGGCCGTATCCCCGGCTATGCCAATCACCCGCAGAGCGGTGAGCCGGAGGGCTGCACCTTCTTCTACAAGGTGCTGGCGTCTTCAGGCTGATAACCCAAGGTGAAGCCTACCAGCTCTGCAGGCTGCGCAGCAGGTGGGCCTTCTTGTGCATGTGCCCGCCCATGCGCGTCAGCAGCCCTTCCAGCACGGCAATGCCCCGGAAGAGATGCGGCCCCTTGTTGAGCATGACGCATTCGGCGCGTGCGGCCATGGCGGCGTCGGTCATTTCCCCGCGTGAGGCGATCCCGGTCTTCATCAGGCTCTCCATCACCTGCGTCGCCCAGATCACCGGCACATGCGCGGCCTCGCAGAGCCAGAGGATTTCCTCCTGCATCTCTGCCAGCCGGGCAAAGCCGATTTCCACCGCAAGGTCGCCGCGGGCAATCATCACGGCGGTGGGCTGGCGCCCGGCTGCGCGCACCAGCATGTCCGGCAGCTTGCGCACGGCGCGGCGGGTCTCGATCTTCAGGACAAGGCCGATGCTGCGCCAGTCTTCCGGGCGTTCCCGGGCAAGCGCTGCCTGCAGCTCTTCCACGTCTTCCGGGGTCTGCACGAAGGAGAACTCCACCCCGTCCGCATGGCGCGCCACGAAGGGCAGCAAGTCCCGGTCATCGGCGGTCAGGGCCGGCACCAGCACATCGCTGTCGGGGAAGTTGATGCCCTTCTCGGGCTTCAGCTTGTAGCCTTCGATTTCAGGACCGGTGTCGATGCCCAGCACCAGCCCCCAGTCCTGTGCCGACAGAACGGTTGCGGCCAGCTTGCCGTCATCAATGAAGACGCGGTGCCCCGGCTCGGCCGCTTCCAGGGCCTGACCCAGCTCGCATTCGATTGCCGGCAGTTTGCGCGGCGCCGCGTCAAGGTGGCCCGGACGCACCACAGCCAGTTCACTTTCCGGGAACACCCGGCTGCCGTTCTTGCCTTTCTTCAGGGCCCCGGTGCGGATTTTCGGGCCCGGCAGATCCATCATCACCTTCATCCGGCGGCCGGTGGCATGGGCGGCGGCCTCCACATGGGCGATCATCGAAGCCCAGGCGCTTTCCCCATCATGGGCGCAGTTGATGCGCACCGCTTCCACACCAAGATTAGCCAGCTTAATAAAGAAGGAAGGATCGCCGGCAGCCTCCCCCGGAACCGTGACGAGCAGCCGTGCCGGGCGCGTTTCCTGCAAGGCGCCCAGCAGAGCATCAGCCCTTTCCCGGATGCGCTCCTCACCGGCGAAGAAGTGTTCAACCTGCGCCGCGGAAGAGGCGGATGCCGCCAGCCCCTGTCCCGTCGCAGCGCCCAGCAGGCGCTCCACCGCATGGAGCGTTGGCATCACGCGGCTCTCTGCCCGGCCGAGGGAGGACAGGCCCGCCGCCATCAGCCGCCTTTGCAGCGGCCGCAGATCCCTGTGCCGCAGGGCGAGATAATGCGAGAGGTTCGCCGCGCTCGGGGCAAATTCCGGCGTCTCCACCCAGCCGCCCCAGCGCGTGGCCAGTGCAGCGCCATCTTCGGCGACGGAGGCGGCAAGCTGGGCCACATCTGCCTGCAAATCCACCAGTGCAGGATCTGCGGGCGGCACCGTGCCCTCTGGCGCCTTCGGTTTTGACGCCGCAGGCTTGCGTGTCCGGGCCGGGCTCTTGCGGGCAGCTGCAGGCTTTGCATCAGCGGCGGATTTTACGGCGGTCATATCATGCTCATCCATGGCGCACCTCCGCCGTTCTGGTAGCATCCGCCCATGACAGAACCTTGACCTTGCGCAAGCGGCACGGAAAACACGCCGTCTTCCGCCTTCCCTTCGTCGCAATCCTCGTCAACACTCACTGCCGGGTACGGGACAGCGCCCGGCAGTGATCTTCACTCGGGGGAGAGGGATCTGTTGGCCGGGGAGAAGACCAAGGAGGCCTGCGGTGAGCAGAAAGGCGAAGCATTTCATCCTGTCCATGGACGGCGGCGGCATCAGAGGCATCATCCCCTTGCGGATTCTCGAGGCGCTCGACGGGCGCCTGCGCCGTGCGGGCGTGACCCGGCCCCTGCACCAGATTTTCAGCCTGATCTGCGGCACCTCTGCCAGCGGCCTTGTTGCAGCGGCCCTTGCCGCGCCGCGCAACGGCGGCGCCGGGGGAGAAGCGGCGGGCACCCTGTCGGACCTGCGCCATTTCTTCGAGGTCGAGGCGCGCGAGCTGTTCACCTACAGCTTCAGCAAGCGCCTTGGCCGCTTTGTCACCAACCCGCTTGGCCTCTTCGACGAGCGCTATGATGCCCGCCCGCTGGAGCGGATGCTGAAGGACCGGTTCGGCTGGACCTCCATGGCCAGCGCCCTCACCCATGTGATGCTGCCGGCCTATGACATCGAACGGCGCAATCTGGTGATGATGTCCAGCGCGCCGGGGACCGATGGGGCGCGGCCGGATGATTATTACTTCTGGGAAGCGGTGCGTGCCTCCATGGCCGAGCCGTCGTTCTTTGAGCCTGCCCGCATCGACAATCTCACCCGGGGCTGCAACGAGGCGATGATCAGCGGCTCTGCCATGCTCGGCAATCCGGCGCTGGCCGCCTATGCACAGGCCCGCCGCATGGGCTGGGCTGCAGAAGATATCGTGGTGATCTCGCTGGGCACCGGCCATGCCGGCGGACGGGCCTTCGAATTCGGGCCCGCCTGCCGCTGGGGCGCGCTCGGCTGGATGCTGCCGTCGAACGGCGCACCGCTGCTCTCGGTGCTGCAGGACGGGCATGCGGCCGCCACCGCCGGTCTGGCGGAACAGGTTTTCGCCGATCTGGACGGCCCGGCCTATTACCGCTTTGACGGCGAGCTGCCGCCGGAGGCCGAGGAGATGGACAATGGCCGGCCTGGCAATCTCATCCTGCTCAACGGCGCGGCCGACCGGATCATCCGCGATCAGACGCTGGTGCTGGATGAACTGGCGGCACTGATTGCAGCCAGCTACGAAGAGGCTGAGGAGGCCGGCACGACTGCCGGAAAGGAGCGGGAAGCGGCCTGAAAAGGGGGCTAAAAGGACACATGAAAGACCAGCCCGAAAGCGGCCGCTGACATGTCCGTGATCGCGGCAGGCTTGCCCTCAGCGCCCGACTCTGTTGAGATTCACCGGCAAGGGTCATCATGGCCCTAGCTGCGGATTTCAGTGCTCATGGCTTATCGTTCCTGTGTTCCCCGGCCAACTGCGGCCCGGCGTCTTGCCTTCGCCCTCGCCGCTTTGGGGCTTTCCGGCCTGTTTGACGCTGCCCAGGTGGTGGAAGCCTCCGGCACGCCTGTGGCAAAGCCGGCCGCACGCGAGGCGGCGGCGTCACGGCTGCCGCGCAATCTGGATCCCAATGCTCCGGCCAAGGATTATTTCGGTGCCATGAGAGACCCGGCGCCGCTCGCCTCCCGCGCCATCGGCTCCTATGCCAAGGGCTGCCTTGCGGGGGCCTCGGCCCTGCCCATCAATGGCCCCTCCTGGCAGGTCATGCGCCTGTCGCGCAACCGCAATTGGGGCCATCCGGCGCTGATCAGCTTTCTGGAAAACTTCGCGACGAAGGCCCCGAAGGTGGGCTGGCGCGGGCTGCTGGTGGGCGATCTGTCCCAGCCGCGCGGCGGGCCGATGACCTCCGGCCACTCCAGCCATCAGATCGGACTGGATGCGGATATCTGGCTGACGCCGATGCCGGACCGGGTGCTGAGCCGGGACGAGCGGGAAAACATCTCGGCCATCTCCATGGTCAAGCAGCCGCAGGATGTGGCAGGTGCAGACCGCAGCGTGGACCCGCGTCGCTGGACCGATACTCATGCGGCGCTGATCCGCCTTGCGGCGAAAGACCGGCGCGTTGCGCGCATCTTCGTCAATCCGGCGATCAAGAAGGCCCTCTGCCAGTTCGAAACCGGCGACCGGGCCTGGCTGCGCAAGGTGCGGCCCTGGTGGGGCCACGACTATCATTTCCACGTGCGCATGTCCTGCCCGGCGGGCAGCGTGGGCTGCGCCGATCAGGACGAGCCGCCGCAGGGCGACGGCTGCGGCACGGAACTGACGTCCTGGCTGGCGGACGGCCCCTGGGTGCCGAAGATCGACCCGGAAACCGGCAAGCCGCCCCCGGTGCAGAAGAAACGCCCGCTGGCGCTGGCTGCCCTGCCGAAGACCTGCGGCGAGGTTCTGACCGCCCGTTGAAGGCTTGGGCCGCTGAGGCCCGGCGGGTCTGAAGCTCAGATCCCGGCCAGCGGGAAGATGTCGGCCTTGCGGATGGTGAGGCGCCCGGTTTCGCCGGCGTCGACATCCGTGGTCGACGGCACTTCCAGCTCCAGAGCCTCTTCCGGTGCACCGTTGCCGGTGGCGCGGACGATCAGGCGGCGGCCGCCCGGATGGTCGATGACGCGCTGCACGGTGGCAGGAATGCCGCCGTCCGCTTCCCTCTGCCAGCCAAGATCCGCGGGGCGGACGTAGATTTCCACCGGCCCGCTCGCCTCTCCGCTGGCGCCCACCGGCTGGCCATCCACCAAGAGCATGCCCTCGCGGGCCTCGCCGGTGAAGCGGTTGGCATCACCGAGGAAGCGGGTGACGAAGGGCGAGGCCGGGGTGCGGCAGACATCGCGCGGGGTGCCCTGTTGCTCGATGCGGCCTTCATTGAGGATGACCACCCGGTCGGCCAGATCCAGCGCCTCTTCCTGATCGTGCGTGACGAACAGCGTGGTGATGCTCAGCTCGTCATGGATCTCGCGCAGCCAGCGGCGCAGGTCGCGGCGCACATTGGCGTCGAGCGCGCCGAAAGGCTCGTCCAGCAGCAGCACCTTCGGGTCAACGGCGAGCGCCCGGGCCAGAGCGACGCGCTGGCGCTGGCCGCCGGAAATCTGCGAGGGGAAGCGGTCGCCAAGACCAGCAAGACGCACCAGCGACAGCAGTTCCGCCACCCGGTCCGCGATTTCCTGACGGCTGCGTCGGGTCTTGGAGACCTTCATGCCGAAGGCGATGTTTTCGGCGACGGTCATATGCGGGAAGAGGGCGTAGTGCTGGAACACGAAGCCCACACCCCGGTCGCGCACGGGGATGTTTGTGGCATCTTCCGTGCCGAAGAGGATGCGGCCCTCATCGGCATATTCCAGGCCCGCCACCATGCGCAGGATCGTCGTCTTGCCGGAGCCTGAAGGTCCGAGCAGGGCGACCAACTCGCCGCTTTCGATTTCCAGCGAGACACCGCGCACCGCGCGGAAGGTGTTGAAGGTCTTCACCACAGTGTCGAGGACGATTTTCATGGCTTTTCACCCTTGGCCTGATCACCGGAAAGCGGAGCACCGGCAAGCGCCGGGCGGGAGGCACGGCCTGCACCAACGCGTTCCAGAAGCAGCTTGGCGATGATTGTGACCAGCGCCAGCACCGTGAGAATGGCGGCCGCCGCAAAGGCGCCAGCCGTGTTGTAGTCGTGGTAGAGCAGTTCCACATGCAGCGGCAGCGTGTTGGTCTGGCCGCGGATATTGCCCGACACCACGGAAACCGCGCCGAACTCGCCCATGACGCGGGCGTTGCACAGCACCACGCCATAAAGCATCGCCCAGCGGATGTTCGGCAGCGTCACCGTCAGGAAGGTGCGCCAGCCCGAAGCGCCCAGCGAGGTCGCCGCCTCTTCCAGATCACGCCCCTGCGCCTGCATCAGCGGGATCAGTTCGCGCGCAACGAAAGGCGCGGTGACGAACATGGAGGCAAGCACGATGCCCGGCAGGGCAAAGAGGATCTTGACGTCTGCCGACTGCAGCATCGGCCCGAACAGGCCCTGCAGCCCATAGACGAACATATAGGCGACGCCCGCCACGATGGGCGAGATGGAGAAGGGAATCTCGATCACGACGATCAGCAGCCGCTTGCCGGGAAAGTCGAACTTGGTGACGGCCCAGGCGGCGGCAATGCCGAAGGCCGTGTTGATGGGCACGGCGATGAGCGCGGTCAGCACCGTCAGGCCGATGGCATGCAGCGTGTCCGGCTGGGCGATGGTGGCCGCGAAGAAGCCGAAGCCCTTGCTGAAGGCCTGCGCGAAGATGACGAGCAGCGGCGCCAGCAGCACGATGGCGCCAACGCTCAGCACGATGCCGATCAGCGTGCGGCGGATCGCCGGGCTGTCGCCGACGCGGGGCGGCTTGCGGGAAGTATGGGCATAGGCCATGGCTCAGCCCCTCGACATGTAGCGCAGGGCACGGGCCTGCAGCAGGTTGGTGATGGCCAGCATGACAAAGGCGGTGATCAGCATGACCGAGGCGATGGCGGCGGCGGCCTGATATTCGTATTCCTCCAGCCGGATGAAGGCGAGAAGCGCCGTGATCTCGGTCTGGAACGGCTGGTTGCCGGCGATGAAGATGATGGCGCCGAATTCGCCAAGACTGCGGGCAAAGGCGAGCGAGGTACCTGCCAGTAGCGCCGGGGTCAGCAGCGGCAGGATCACATTGCGGAAAATCCGCGCATCCGAACCGCCGAGCGACTGGGCCGCTTCCTCCAGGGCCGGGTCGAGATCCTCCAGCACCGGCTGCACCGTGCGCACGATGAAGGGCAGGCTGGTGAAGGCCATCGCCACCATGATGCCGAGCGGCGTGTAGGCGACCTTGATGCCGAAGGGAGCCAGAAACTGGCCGATCCAGCCGGTTTCCACGAAGAGCGTGGTCAGCGCAATGCCGGCCACCGCAGTCGGCAGGGCAAAGGGCAGGTCCACCATGGCATCGATCAGCCGCTTGCCGGGAAACTCATAGCGCACCAGCACCCAGGCCAGAATGAGGCCGAAGACCAGATTGAACAGCGTTGCCGCCAGCGCGGAACCGGCCGTGACCATGTAGCTCGCCACCGCCCGTTCGGAGGAGACGATCTGCCAATAGGCCGTTGGGCCGAGGCTGGCGGCCTTGTAGACCAGCGCGCCCAGCGGCAGCAGCACGATCAGGCTGACATAGAACAGCGTGACGCCGAGCGATAACGGCAGTCCCGGCAGGACGCGGCGGTGCCTCATCCGGCTTCTCCTGGTGTGGCGGTCCTCAGGTTACGGGGCGCAGCCCCTTTCAAGCCGAAACCGGCAGGCACGGGCCCGCCGGTCTCAGATGCTGTGATTGCGCAGGGAAATCAGCGGTTTCCGAACAGCTTGTCAAGCTTGGCGCCGGAGGCAAAGTGCTCTTCCTGTGCCTTGTCCCAGCCGCCGAAGACGTCTTCCACGGTGACGAGGCGCACTTCGGGGAAGCTGTCCTTGAACTCGGCCTTCACCGCTTCATCATGTACCCGGTTGCCGCGGGCAGCCACGATGCGCTGGCCTTCCGGCGCATAGAGGAAGTCGAGGTAAGCCTTGGCGAGATCGCGGGAGCCGCGGGCATCGACCACACGGTCAACGATGGCCACCGGAAACTCGGCCAGAATGCTGACGGACGGGGTGACGAGATCGAACTTGTCTTCGCCGAATTCCTTGGCGATGCCCTTGGTCTCGGCCTCGAAGGTGATCAGCACGTCGCCGGTGCCGCGCTCCACGAAGGTGGTGGTGGAGCCGCGCCCGCCCGTGTCGAACACCGGCACATTGGCGAAGAGTTTTGCAATGAACTCGTCCACCTTGGCCTCGTCACCGTTGAAGGCTTCACGGGCATAGGCGGTGGCCGCCAGATAGGTGTAGCGGGCGTTGCCGGAGGTCTTCGGGTTCGGGAAGATCACCTTCACGTCGTCACGGACGAGATCGCTCCAGTCCTTGATGTTCTTCGGATTGCCCTCGCGCACCAGGAAGGCCGGCAAGGAGTAATAGGGAGACGCGCGGTTCGGGAAGTCTTCCACCCAGTCCGCCGACACGGCACCGCCCTTGACGAGAGCGTTGATGTCCGTGGTCTGGTTGAAGGTCACCACGTCTGCTTCCATGCCTTCCAGAATGGCGCGAGCCTGCTTGGAAGAGCCAGCGTGCGACTGGTCGATGGAGACATCCTTGCCCGTCTTTGCCTTGTAATCGGCAATGAAGGCCGTGTTGACCTCGACGAAGAGTTCGCGGGCAATGTCATAGGAGGCATTGAGCAGCTTGTCTGCGGCAGAGGCCTGCAGCGGCGCGGTCAGAAGTGCAGCGGCGGCAGCACCGGCTGCCAGAAGAGCCTTGAACGTCATGATGGGAACCCCCGTTTGATGTTGCCCAAAGCATAATCAAGGCAGGGCAGGACACGAGGCATGACGGTCTTCGGCAGGCGCCAAGAGGAAAAACCTATGCCAAATTGCTGCCAATCCGGGGTGTGCTGTTCCTGTTGACAGCAAAGGACCGGGAGCAGGACGCAGGATGGCCTGCGTCCTTAAAGAATGCGCGGAAGGTGCACCCGGATCACGCTGCCGCTTTGGGCGTGAAGCCGGTCACATCCACCAGCCGGGTGCAGATGCGGGCGCGGGCTTCCTCGTCGTGGAAGATGCCGACAATAGCCGCACCGCGCGCCTTGGCTTCGGTAATGAGCGAGAGCACCACTTCCCGATTGGCGGCATCAAGGCTTGCGGTGGGCTCGTCCAGCAGCAGGGCCGGATAGGCATGGGCAAAGCCGCGGGCGATGTTGACACGCTGCTGCTCCCCGCCGGAGAAGGTGGTGGGCGAGAGCTGCCAGAGCCTTTCGGGGATATTGAGCCGCCGCAGCAGATCCGCAGCGCGCGCCCGGGCCTCCTCCAGCGGTGTGCCCAGTTGCAGCAGCGGCTCGGCCACCACATCCAGCGCAGGCACACGCGGCACCACGCGCAGGAACTGGCTGACATAGCCCAGCGTTTCGCGCCGCAGGCGGATGATCTGGCGCGGCTCGGCCTTCGTCACATCGGTGCCGCCTACGAGGATCTGCCCGCCAGCGGCCAGATAATTGCCGTAGATCATCCGCATCAGCGTCGACTTGCCCGCGCCCGACTGGCCGGTGAGGCCGATGCACTCGCCCGGCTCGACGGTGAGGCTCGCCCCTTCCATCACCGGGATCACGGCGCTGCCCTGATTGTGCAGGGTGAAGGACTTCGACAGGTTTTCAATCCGGATCATGGCCTACACCTGCAGGACGGAGGAAACGAGAAGCTGGGTATAGGCATGCTGCGGATCGTCCAGCACCTGATCGGTGAGGCCCTGCTCCACCACGCGGCCGGATTTCATCACCATCAGCCGGTCGGCGAGAAGCCGCACCACGGCAAGGTCATGGGTGACGATGATCACCGACAGGCCGAGGTCGCGCACCAGCCCGCGCAACAGGTCGAGAAGCCGGGCCTGCACGCTCACGTCCAGCCCGCCGGTCGGCTCGTCCATGAAGACGAGGCGCGGGCCGGTGACCAGATTGCGGGCGATCTGCAGGCGCTGCTGCATGCCGCCGGAAAAGGCGGAGGGGCGGTCATCGATGCGGTCGGCGGCGATTTCCACCCGTCCCAGCCAGTCCGTGGCCTTGTCGCGGATCGCGCCGTAATGCCGGGCGCCGACAGCCATCAACCGCTCGCCCACATTGCCGCCAGCGGAAACGCCCATGCGCAACCCGTCACGCGGGTTCTGGTGCACATAGGCCCATTCGGTGCGCGACAGCCGCCGCCTTGCGGTTTCCGCCATGGCCAGCACGTCGCGCCCGTCATAGAGCACAGCCCCTTCATCCGGCTGCTGGTGTCCGGCAAGGCAGGACAGCAGGGTGGACTTGCCCGAACCGCTTTCCCCCACGATGCCCAGCACCTCGCCGGGGTAAAGATCGAAGGACACATCGGCACAGCCGATGCGGGTGCCATAGCGCCGGGTGAGGCCGGACACCTTCAGAAGCGGTGTGTCCGTGATCGTCTGATGAAGGCTCATCGCACCATCTCCCCTGCCCCGGCAACCGGGCTTGCACTCAGCCGCCCGGTGTGGCCGCAGGCCTGCCGCTGGCCGCAAAAGTCAGTGTCGGAACAGACGTACATCCGGCTGCCCGCGTCATCGGTGATCACCTCGTCCAGATAGCTGTCTTCCGCCCCGCACAGGTCGCAGGCATGCGGCGCCTTGCCGGGAACGAAGGGGTGATCGTCAAAGTCGAGACTGACCACTTGGGTGTAGGGCGGCAGGGCATAGATGCGCTGCTCGCGCCCCGCGCCGAAAAGCTGGATCGCCGGATTGCCCGAAAGCTTCGGATTGTCGAATTTCGGGATCGGCGAAGGGTCCATCACATAGCGCCCTTCCACCTTCACCGGGTAATCATAGGCCGTCGCGATCTCGCCATGGCGGGCAATGTCCTCATAGAGCTTCACATGCATGAGGCCGTATTCCTCCAGCTCATGCATCTTGCGTGTTTCCGTCTCACGCGGCTCCAGAAAGCGCAGGGGCTCGGGGATCGGCACCTGATAGACGAGGATCTGGCCCTCGGTCAGCGGCGTTTCCGGAATGCGGTGACGCGTCTGGATCAGGGTTGCCTCATCGGTCCGCTCGGTCACGGCAACACTGGCCGTGCGCTGGAAGAAGCGGCGGATGCTGACCGCGTTGGTGGTGTCGTCCGCTCCCTGATCGATCACCTTCAGCCGGTCCTCCGGCACAAGGCAGGCCGCCGTCACCTGAACACCGCCCGTGCCCCAGCCATAGGGCATCGGCATCTCGCGGCTGGCAAAGGGCACCTGATAACCGGGAATGGCAATGCCCTTGAGGATGGCGCGGCGGATCATCCGCTTGGTCTGCTCGTCCAGATAGGCGAAGTTGTAGGCATCGTCGGTCATTCGGCGGCCTCCCTGTCGGCGGTTGCGTTGCGGGCGGCTTCTGCTTCCGCCCGCAGGCGGCGCACCAGTTCCAGCTCCGCCTGGAAATCCACGTAATGCGGCAGCTTGATGTGCTCCAGAAAGCCGGTCGCCTGGATGTTGTCGCAGTGAGACAGGACAAATTCCTCATCCTGCGCAGGGGCGCCGATGTAGTCCTCGCCCAGTTCCTGCCAGCGCAGAGCCCGGTCCACCAGCGACATGGCGATGGACTTGCGCTCCGACTGACCGAAGACGAGGCCGTAGCCGCGGGTGAACTGCGGCGGCTCGGTGCGCGAGCCGGTGAACTGGTTGACCGTTTCGCATTCCGTCAGCTCGATTTCGCCGATTTCGATGGCAAAGCCCAGCTCCGGAACATCCATCTCCACCGCCACCGTGCCGATGCGCAACTCGCCGACGAAGGCATGGGTGCGCCCGTAGCCGCGCTGGGTGGAATAGGCGAGCGACAGGATGAAGCCCTCATCCCCGCGCGTGATCGCCTGCAGACGCAAGGGGCGGCTGGCGGGCAGCTCCAGCGGCTCGCGGGTCAGGTCCGGCGGGGTGGCATCGCTCAGCGGCTCGTCCTGAATGAGCCCGTCACGGCCAAGAAAGCCGGTGACATGCGGCACCGGTCCGCCCTCCGCCGGGGCCTGCGGGGCCGGGTCAACGTCCCCTTCGGCGGCCAGTTTGAAGTCGATCAGCCGGTGGGTGTAGTCGAAGGTCGGCCCGAGGATCTGCCCGCCCGGCAGGTCCTTGAACGTGGCCGAGACCCGGCGGTCCACGGCCATGCCGGCCGTTTCCACCGGCAGCGAGGCGCCGAAGCGCGGCAGGGTGGTGCGGTAGGCGCGGATGAGGAAGATGGCCTCGATCAGATCGCCCCGCGCCTGCTTGATGGCGAGGGCGGCAAGATCGGGATCATAAAGACTACCCTCTGCCATCACCCGGTTGACGGCGAGCTTCAGCTGCTCGCGGATCTGCGGCACGGTGAGTTCGGCGACGGTGGAGTCTCCGCGCCGCTCCTCCGCCAGCCATTCATGGGCATTGCCGATGGCGCGTTCGCCACCCTTGACGGCGACATACATCAGCAAGCCTCCACGATGGTTGTGCGCGGCAGCCCGGCGATCTGGCGGCCTGCGGTCAGGAAGAAATCAAAGCCGAGCGGAAAGAGTGCATGGTTCTGCCGGAACAGCTCCGGATCGGGCAGGTTCAGCAAGGCTTCATCCGCAATGCCCGGCCCCGTCAGGCGGCCGCCTTCGGCAGCAAGCCGCTCCACTTCCAGCACCAGCGTCGCAGAGCGGTCCGGATAATCCGGGTCGCCAATGGAGAACTGCTCCATGAAGGGCTTCAGGTCCTCAAGGCGTCCGAGGGCAAAGCGGATGCTGGCGGTATCTGCCCCTGCCTCAAGGCTGGCCGCCGTCAGCACCGGGGCACCGGTGTGGAAGGTGATCCAGCCGCGCATCGCCTCGCAATCCGCGTCACCTGCCAGAAACACCGGCGTCGTGGTGTCGGCAAGGGTCAGGAGCACGGTCCCGGCGGCTGGGGACACGGGCAGCGGCGGCTGGGCCGCGTCCAGCGTGTGGATGGTGCCGGGGCGGGCGAGGGCTTCCAAAAGGCAGCGGAAAGCGCGCGCAGCCTCGATGGGCGCTTCGGCAAAGCCGCCAGTCAGGACACCAGTCTGGGCACCAGTCTGGGCACCCGTCTGGGCGTTGTTGGGCGTCATCAGTCTTCTCCGCGCACGAGGGTGAAGAAATCGACCTTGGTGGCGGCGGCCTTTTCCGCCCGCAGCTGCCGGGCGCTGGCTGCCTCTGCGGCCAGCACATCCAGCACGCGGGCCTGAAGATCTGCGGCGGCCTCCGTCTGCATCAGCGCATCCACACAGGCCGCGCGGGTGGCATGGGCCTTGTCGCGCCCCTGCACATAGGCATGGCCCACCTCGCCGCCGGGGAGCTGGACGGAGCAGCGGGTGATGGTCATCTCACCCAGATTGAAGGGCGCGCCCGTGCCGCCCATCCGCCCGCGCACCATTACTGCCCCAACCTCGGGACGGCGCAGCAGCGTGTGGTCCGGCAGTTCCGGAAACAGCACGGCCAGACGCGCCGGACTGGCCTTGGCCAGCAGCGACAGCCAGACCTTGCGCTGGCTGTGCGGCTCGTCCTCCTGGGGGGAAACGGCGGGCTTCATCGGCACCTCGACATCTTTGGATCCTGTCTATATAATAGTAGACAACTAGACATATTGATATCGCAAGGGGCCATCCGGCTCAACCGCTGTCTTGTGAAATTTTTGCGACGGGCGGCTTTCAGCATCGGGCAGGCAGAGACCTCGGGGCAGGGCAATGGCGCGCAGTGCAATCTGGAAATCCATCGTGGACACGCTTTCGGCGGAGATTGCCGAAGGCCACTACAAGCCGGGGGACAAGCTGCCGACGGAAGCGCAGCTGGCCGCCCGCTTTGGCGTGAACCGGCATACGGTGCGCCATGCCCTGGGCGCGCTGGCAGAGGCGGGCACCGTGCATTCGCGGCGCGGGGCGGGCGTCTTCGTCACCATCCAGCCGACGGACTATGCCATCGGCCGGCGGGTGCGGTTTCAGCAGAACCTAGCCGCCAGCGGCCGCCTGGCCTCGCGCCGCATCAGCCTGATGGAAACCCGGGCCTGCGGCGAAAAGGAAGCCGAAGCACTGCAACTTGCTCCCGGTGACCCGGTGCATGTGGTGGAGGGCGTATCCCTGGCCGATGGGGTGCCGCTGGCGCTGTTCCGCTCGGTCTTTCCGGCTGGGCGCGTGCCCGGCTTCCTGCAGGCCATGGCGGGGCGGCAGTCGATCACCGAGGCGCTGGCCGATTGCGGCATCGCCGACTACACCCGCGCCCAGACGCGCCTGACAGCCAAGCTGGCCCGCCCCGTGCAGGCCCTGACGCTGCAGATCGCCGAAGCCGCGCCGATCCTGCGCTCCGTCTCGGTCAATGTGACCGAGGATGGCAAACCCATTGAATATGGCATCACCTGGTTTGCCGGGGACCGCGTGTCCCTCACCATGGCACCGGAATAGGCCGCCGGAGAACAGAAGACCCCCAGCGGCCGCGGCGTGACGGCGGCGCGGATATGGGGTAAGCAGCACGCCGCAGCCGGGCGCGGTGTCCGGCCTGATGTGCGGAACGTTAAGACATGCTGCGTCGCCTTGGCCTTATCGGCGGACTGACCCTTCTGAGCCGGCTGCTCGGCTTCATCCGCGACCTCATCATGGCTGGCGTGCTTGGGGCAGGCCCCATTGCCGATGCCTTCATGCTGGCCTTCCGCCTGCCGAACCACTTCCGCGCCATCTTCGCCGAAGGGGCCTTCAACGCAGCCTTCCTGCCCACCTATGCGGCGACGCTGGAAAAGGACGGGCCGGACAAGGCACGCCATTTCGGATCGCAGATCCTGTCCTGGCTGATGCTCGCCAATCTGGCGCTGCTCGCCTTTGCCTGGGTGGCAACGGGCACGCTGATCACCCTGCTGGCGCCGGGGCTGGGCGCAGAAGACCCCGCCCGGCCCATGGCCATCGAGCTGACGCGCATCACCTTCCCCTATCTCCTGTGCATGTCCATCGTGGTGCTGCTGTCGGCGGTGCTGAATGCGGAGCGGCGCTTTGCTGCGGCTGCGGCTGCGCCCGTGCTTTTGAACATCGCCATGATCGGCACGCTGCTGGCCGTCAGCCAGTTCCCCGATGCAGGCAGCGCGGCGGCCTGGGGTGTGCTGGCGGGCGGCATTGCGCAGGTTCTGCTGCTGACGGCAGCCACCTTCCGCAGCGAATTCTCCGTCAGCTTCTGCCTGCCGAAGCTTGATCCGGGCGTGCGCCTGTTCTTCCGCCGCCTCGGGCCGGCGCTGCTTGCTTCCGGCGTCGTTCAGATCGCCATCTTCGCCGACACGATCCTCGCCAGCTTCCTGCCCTCCGGCGCCCTCTCCCACCTCTATTATGCCGACCGGCTGTATCAGCTGCCGCTGGGTGTCATCGGCATCGCGCTGGGAACGGCGCTGCTGCCGGAGGTGAGCCGGGGCGCAGCAGCCGAGACGGACGAAGCCCGGCAGAAGCTGCGCGCCACCATGGATCAGGCCTTCAACATCTGCCTTGCCGTCGGGCTGCCGGTGGCGGTGCTGATGGCCGGACTGGGCGAACTGGCCATTGCCGCCTTCTTCCAGCGCGGGGCCTTTGATGCCGCCGCCACCGCCGGGGCAGGCGCGGTGCTGCTGGCCTATTCGCTCGGTCTGCCTGCGGCTCTGGCTGTCCGCTCCCTCGTTGCCTCCTTCCACGGGCGCGGCGACATGGTGACGCCGCTGAAGATCCTCGCCGTGGCAACGCTGGTGAATGTCGCGCTGAAGGCCACGCTCTCCGGCCCCTGGGAAGCAGCTGGCCTTGCGGCCGGCACCTCCGCAGGCGTGTGGATCTACGCCATGGGGCTTTATCTGACGGCACGCCACCGCGACTACATGGGCACCCCGCCCGCCCAGCTGACCGTTCTGCTGCTCACCGGTACCGTGCTGATGGCGGGCCTGATGCTGCTGCAGGACCAGACGCTGGTGCTGTTCTCGAGCCTGCTGCCGCAAAGCCTCGGCGCGCTCGTGCCCTTTGCCACCCTGACGCTGCTGGCAGGTGCCGCCCTCGGCCTCTACGCCGTCATGCTCTACCCGGCCCGCGGGTTCCTGCGCCGCCGCAGGCGCTGATTTCCTTCTCCCTTGACATGCAAAACGGGCGGCCAGTCTTCCAGCTGGCCGCCCGTCTTCTTTCATCTCACCCCTGACCTCAGGCGTGTGAGGCTCCACCCTCGTGCGCGTCACCATGCGGCTCTGACGGGCTGTCATCGCGCGGAATGCGGAACCAGGCCACATAGAGCGCGGGCAGGAACAGGAGCGTCAGAACCGTGCCCACCACGATGCCGCCCATCATGGCATAGGCCATCGGCCCCCAGAACACCTCGCGGGAGATCGGGATGAGCGCGAGCGTCGCCGCTGCTGCCGTCAGCATGATCGGCCGCATGCGGTGCTCGGTTGCCTCGATCACCGCCTTCCACGCCGGCATGCCCTCCTGCCGCAGATGCTCGATCTGCACCACAAGGATGACCGAGTTACGGATGAGGATGCCGATGAGGGCAAGGATACCGAGGATGGCGACGAAGCCCATCGGTGCATTGCTGAGCAGCAGCGCCGCCACCACCCCGATGAGGGCCAACGGTGCCACGGCGAACACCAGGAACAGGCGGCTGAAGCTCTGCAGCTGGATCATCAGAATCGTGGCCATGATGAACAGCATCAGCGGAGCCACGGCCGCAATCGGTCCCTGCGCCTCGGCGCTCGATTCCACCGAACCGCCGATCTCGATGTTGTAGCCGGCCGGAAGCTCCTTCTGGAACTGCTCCACCTGCGGCTTCAACTGATTGACAATTGTCGCCGGCTGGGTCGATCCGATCACCGCAGCCTTCACCGTGATGGTGGGGATGCGGTCACGAGTGGCGATCAGCGGCTGTTCCACCTCATTGCGGAACCGGGCGACCGTCGACAGCGGGATGGACTTGCCGCTGGTGCTGGGCAGCTGCAGGTTCTTCAGCGTCTCGACGGAGCCCCGCTCGGAGGCCTGGGCGCGGCCGATGACATCAATCAGGTAGATATCGTCCCGGACCTGCGTTGTCGAGGAGCCCTGCACGATGCTGCCCAGCGCCGAGGCAATATCCTGCGAGGAAATGCCGAGCTGGCGGGCCTTGTCCTGCAGCACATCCACCTTCACCACACGCGTGGGCTCGTTCCAGTTATAGGCGACGTTTGAAAGCAGCGGATGGGCGTTGAAGATGGTGCCGAACTTCTGCGCCAGCTGGCGCACCTGCTGCACGTCCGGGCCGCTGATGCGGTACTGGACGGGCTTGCCCACCGGCGGCCCGATGTCGAGAAGCTTCACGAAGACATCGCTGCCGGGAAAGGTCTTCGCCGCATAGGCCTGCAGATCCGCGCGCAGCCGGTTGCGGGCCTCCAGATCCTTCGTGACAATGACGATCTGGCCGAACCACGGGGCCGCCGCCTGTACGTCATAGGACAGGATGAAGCGCGGCGCGCCCTGGCCGACATAGGTTGACCAATGGTCGATATCCGGATTGCCGGCCAGCTTTTCCTGCTCCAGCTGGGCCATCTGACGGTTGGTTTCGGCAATCGTGCTGTTCTGAGGCGTGTTCCAGTCGATGATCAGCTCGACGCGGTCGGAGGCCGGGAAGAACTGCTGCTGGACGAAGTTCATGCCGCCAACCGAAAGGCCGAAGGCCGCAACAGTCAACATGATGGTGACCCAGCGCCAGCGCATGGCAAGCTTCAGCATCCAGGCAAAGGCCGCAGCGGTGCGGCCCTTTTTCTCATGGTGCGCCTTCATCGTTTTCGGCAGGATCGTCACACCAAGGAGGGGCGTGAACAGAACCGCCACGATCCAGGACACGATCAGCGACACGGCAATGACGACAAAGAGCGTGAAGGTGAACTCGCCCGCCGCACTGCTGTTGAGCCCCACCGGGATGAAGCCCGCAACCGTCACCAGCGTTCCGGTGAGCATCGGGAAGGCGGTGGACGTGTAGACGTGGGTAGCCGCTTTCCTGAGGGTGTCACCCGCTTCCAGGCGCGACACCATCATCTCCACGGCGATCATGGCATCATCCACCAGAAGGCCCAGCGCGATGATCAGTGCGCCCAGCGAAATGCGCTGCAGCGAGATGCCGGTGTATTCCATGAAGACGAATGTAATGGCCAGCACCAGCGGAATGGAGATCGCCACCACCAGGCCGGCGCGCATGCCAAGGCTGATGAAGCTGATCGCCAGAACGATGGCCACCGCCTCGAACAGGGCCTTGGTGAAGCCGGAGACAGCCTCCTCCACCACTTTGGGCTGGTTCGACACCAGCTCCACAGTCACCCCGACCGGCAGATCCCGGACGACGCGCTGCAATTCGGCTTCCAGCTCCTCACCGAAGGTCAGCAGGTTTGCCCCTGCCTTCATGCCGATGGCAAGGCCGATGGCAGGCTGGCCCTTGAAACGGAACAGCGAAGACGGCGGGTCCACATAGCCGCGGCTGATCGTGGCAATGTCCGTCAGCGGGAAGTAGCGGTCATTCACACGCAGGTTGATCGCCTTCAGGCTTTCTTCCGAGGTGAACTGGCCGTTGACGCGCAGGGCGATCCGCTCGGCTCCGGCCTCGACGAAACCGGACTGGGTGACAGCGTTCTGCGCCTGCAGGGTCTCGACGATGGCCCGCTGGTCGATGCCCAGCGCCGCAATCTTGCGGGTGGAGAACTCCAGAAAGATCACCTCGTCCTGCGCACCCAGAATGTCGATCTTGCCGACATTTTCCACGGTCAGCAGCTTGGCGCGGGCATCTTCCACCAGATCGCGCAGCTGGCGCTGGGTCAGGCCATCCGACGTGAAGGCAAAGATGTTGCCATACACGTCGCCGAAGGAATCGTTGAAGAACGGCCCGAGCACACCGCTGGGGAACTCACCCTTGATGTCATTGATCATGTTGCGGACGCGCAGCCAGTTGCCGGTCACGTCCTTCGCCTTTGTCGTCGGCAGAAGCTCCACGAAGACCGTCGTCTGGCCGGCCCGCGTTTCGCTGCGGGTGTAGTCCAGCGCCTCCAGCTCCTCAAGCTTGCGCTCGATCCGGTCCGTCACCTGCAGCCGCATTTCCTCCGCAGAGGCGCCGGGCCACTGGGCGCTGACGATCATGGTCTTGATCGTGAAGGCCGGATCTTCCTCGCGGCCAAGGTTGATATAGGAGAAGACGCCCGCCAGCAGGAAGACGATCATGAAGTACCAGACGAGGGAACGGTGCTCCAGCGCCCAGTCAGAGAGATTGAACTTCTTCACTTGACCGTCTCCTGATCAACTCGAATGGCCTGGCCTTCCGTGAGCATGTTCACACCTGCCACGACCACGCGGTCGCCCGCCTCAAGCCCCTGCAAAACCGCAACCCGGCCGCCTTGAGCGGCCGTTTCATCCACGCTCACCTTGCGGGAGACCACCTTGCCGGCGGCCTCGTCCACCACCCACACCGACCGCGCATCCCCTTCCGCGCGGATGGCGGATGCCGGAAGCCAGAACCGGGCTTCGGAATGAACATCGGCAAAGGCCATGATGACGGCACCCAGCCGCAACGCCTCGGGCGGGTCCACCAGTGTCAGCCGCACGCGCCGGGTGCGGGTCGCCCCGTCAGCCTCCGGGCCGATTTCGCGCACGATGCCTTTCGCCTGCACCCTGGGGTCGAGCTGCAGGGCCACACCAAAGACGGCCCCCGGCTTCAGCGTGCCGCTGGCTTCCTCGGGCACGTCGATCACCGCATCGCGCTCGTCCGGCTTGGCCACCGTCACCACGGTCTGCCCGTCGGTGACGACCTGCCCCACTTCCGCCGAGGTGCCGGTGACAACTCCGTCGAACTCGGCCAGCAGGCGGGCATAGCCCAGCTGCTCCTGCGCCTTGTCCAGATTGGCTTTGGCCCTTGCCACGGCCGCCTCGGCAATCTTGCGGTCCTGCTCGGCCGTCTCGAAAGTGGCCAGAGCACCGGACTGGCGCTCGAACAGGGTCTTCTGCCGCGCTTCGGTGGTGATGGCATTGCTCAGCTGGGCATTGGCATTGACCAGATCGGACTGGGCGCTTTTCACCGCCAGTTCCAGTGACACCGGATCGATGGTGGCGAGCACATCGCCCTTGCGGACGATGTCGGCCGTCTGCACATCGCGGGTGACGATGCGGCCGAGCACGCGGAAACCGTAGTCCGTCTCGACACGGGCCGCGACGGTGCCGGGCAGGGTCAGACGGGTGGCGGGCGCTTCCTCCACCCGCACGGACAGCACCGGGCGCACCGGTGCAGCCTCTTCGGCCTCATGCGGCTCGCATGCCGCCAGAGAAAAGCCGGCGAGCAACAGGAATGAAAGACTGGCAGCGCGTCTCATTGGGCGGCCTCCTCAAAACTGACGGTTTCGCCGGGGCTCAGAAATTTGGTGCCGTTGATGACCACCAGTTCCCCCGCCGTGACGCCTGAGGCGACCGTGAAGGCACCGCTGCTATAGGCCAGCACCTCGACCGGACGCAGCAAGACCTTGCGCTCTGCCGGGTCCACCACCCAGACAGCCGTGCGCCCGGCATCCGAGGCCATCGCCGGGGCGGGAAGTTCGATCACAGGCACGGGCTGGTAGCTCAAGGTGGCGGTCACCGCGCTGCCAAGGCGCAAGGAGGCGGTGTCCTCAAGCTGCATCTTCACCCGGATCGTGCCGGTGGACGGGTCGATCGCCGGGGAGATTTCGCGGATCACCGCCTTGGCCGGCGTGCCCCCGCTCAGGGGCGAGACCAGCACCAGCGGTTCCAGCTTGCGGTCCAGAAAGACCGATTCATCCAGATTGAGCACCACGTCGAGCGGGCCGTCATGGGCAAGGGAGAAGACCTGCTGCGAGGCCTGCGCCACCTGCCCCACCTCGGCGCTGCGGGCGGTGATCACCCCGTCCGCATCGGCCTTGAGGCTGGTCCGCTCAAGCGCATCGCGCGCCCGGCCGGCCTGCGCCTGCGCGGCTTCCACATTGGCCTGCGCGCGCGTCAGCTGCTCCTGGGCGCTGTCCAGCGAGGCCCGCGTGGTCACGCCGCTTTCAAACAGCCGCTGCTGCCGGTCAAAGGCCTGCTGCGCCTGCGTGCGTTCGGCCATGGCGGAATTGAGCGAGGCAACCGCCACGTCCAGATCCGCCTGCTGCTCGCTCGGATCGATCCGCGCCAGCACCTGACCGGCGGTGACGCGGTCGCCCACATCCACCAGCCGCGCGATGATCCGGCCCGTCACCTGAAAGGAGAGGTTCGACTGCACCCGGGCGCGGATTTCCCCCGTCGCCGTCACCGTGTCCGGCACGGAGACCTCGTGCACCTTCGTCACCTGAACCAGCCGCTCAGGCTTCTGCTGCGGCTCACCCTGCGGCCCGCAGGCCGCCAGCAAGCGCCCAGGGAATATGTGTGGCTATCCGTCGCATGATTGCCCCTTCGTAGAAAGATGCGGCAAATTATTATTGACTGACTCGAAGGTCAATGAAAAAACAGCAATCAGGTAAATGCCACTGCTCGATGAGCTTGCCTCATCGAGCAGTGGTTAAGCCCGTGCGGCGATTGAGCATCTTCAAGGCGTGCTGCGTCAGCATCGAAAGCCTTGATGGAAATGCCGCGCCAGAACAAAAAACGGACCCGGAAGAATGACACCAAAGGCCAAGCTCACCCGCGCCGAACGCAAGGCCCTGCGCCCCGCCCAGATTCTGGATGCGGCCTTTGAGGAATTTGTGACACACGGCTTCACCGCCGCAAGGGTGGAAGACATCGCCGAGCGCATCGGCGTGACCAAAGGCACGGTCTATGTCTATTTTCCCACCAAGGATGAGCTGTTCACCGCCATGCTCAATCACATTGCGGTGCCGCTGGAAGATCTGGTGGCAGAGACCCGCAGCCTCAGCGGCACCTGCACGGAGCGGCTGCAGCGGCTGATCCTGCTCAGCTATGAAAAGGTGGTGGAGGACCGGCGCATGCGCGAGCTGATGCGCTTCGTCGTTTCGGAGAGCAGCCGTTTTCCGCAGGTCGTCGACCTGCACCACACCCAGTTCGTCGAGCCGCTGATGGACCAGATCCAGCGCATTCTCGACGAAGGCATCGCCTCAGGCGAATTCCGCAAAAGCCCCGCCGCCACCGCCAGCGTCATCGCAGGTCCCGTGCTGGCCATGATGGTCGAACACCTCATCTTCGCCGGCCGCCAGCCCATTGGCTTAGACACCCACATCGCCGGGCATCTGGATCTGGTGATGGCGGGGTTGAAAGCGTAGAGGGCGGGACGCTGCAAGCGCTGGCCCGTTGCGGGGCTGCGGACGCGTGTCAATTTTCAGGGAAGGAAATGGCGGAGAGGGTGGGATTCGAACCCACGGTACGGTTGCCCGCACAACGGTTTTCGAGACCGTCCCGTTCAACCACTCCGGCACCTCTCCGCGGCACACGTCAAACGTGGTCTCAAGTGGCGCGGAACATAGACAAGGGTTCCAACCCCCGCAAGGGGCAATTTCGGCTTTTGCCGGTTTTTTTGCCATGCACAGCCGGGACCGGCAGAAAGCCTTGAGCGGCAAGGGGTTGAGAGTGTTTTCAGGAGCAGCAGGCTTCACTTGCGTCTCCTTTTTCCGTTCAGCCACCCGTATGCCGGTGATGCAGCAGGCCGTTCCCCGGTCAAAGCCGCCACACGCCCGGCAGCCATCGTCATGAGTGCCGGACTTGACCGCGTGGCCTCCGGGGATACTGGATCCCCACCTTCGTGGGGATGACAGCCCCACCGATGGCAAGCCGTCATGCCCGGCAGCAACGCCGCCTCAACGTACACGCAGCGCCACCTGCCGATGCCACCGGCGCCCATGTGCAGACTGGACTGTGAACACGCAAGGGGCGTCGCACCCTAGAGCCCCGGTGCATGCTGGCAGCGCTGCGTCTGACGGCCGTGACAAAAGCTGCCGCACCATGCCTGCCCACCTTTGCCGGGGCAGGAAAAATGGCGGTTTGCGGCGGGTTGTGGATTGACTTTCCTTTGACTGCGGCGTTATACAGCCTCTGCTCAGTGAAATGGGGCCAATAGGCTCTGTGCATTGTGCTGTCTCCCAACCTCCAACCATCCAGCATTGCTGCCGGTTTTTCCGCAGGGCTGGCTGTTCCCGAAGAGAAGAAACTCCGGCATGGGCCATGCGGCCTGCGGCGTGGTTTTGACCGGCGGGAGGGGTTCCGGAGATACGGCAACAGAACGAAAAAAAGGACGTGCAAGACATGTTCGCAGTGATCAAGACCGGCGGTAAGCAGTACACCGTCGCACAGGACGACCTCCTGAAGGTCGAAAAGCTCGACGCCGAAGCCGGCGCCACCGTGACCTTTGAAGAGGTCCTGATGGTCGGCAATGGCGAAGAAACCACCGTTGGCGCGCCGCTCGTGGCTGGCGCCACCGTGACTGCGGAAGTGGTCGATCAGGCCCGCACCCGCAAGATCATCATTTTCAAGAAGCGCCGCCGTCAGAATTCCCGGCGCCGCAACGGTCACCGTCAGTCGTATACGCTGGTCAAGGTGACGGCCATCTCCACCGGCGACGCAAAGCCGGCGAAGAAGACCACCAAGAAGGCAAAGGCTGAGGAAGCTGCTGGCGAGTAATCGCCGCCACCTCAGCGCAACTTGAACAGCGAAAGACGAGGAGTTTCGTCATGGCACACAAAAAAGCAGGCGGTTCATCCCGCAACGGCCGCGACTCCGCCGGCCGCCGCCTCGGCGTCAAGAAGTTCGGCGGCGAAGCCGTGATTCCGGGCAACATCATCGCACGTCAGCGCGGCACCACCTGGCATCCGGGCAACGGCGTCGGCATGGGCAAGGATCACACCATTTTTGCGACCGTAGAGGGCAAAGTGGAATTCCAGGCCAAATCCAACGGCCGAACCTTCATTAACGTGCTGCCGGCAGCGGTAGCAGCGGAGTAAAGCCGAGTGAAACCATGTTCGCCGGCGTCCTGATCGACCCGGCGGTTCTGGTGAACCGGTCAAAGTTCAAGGGGAGATGGGACGCCATCTCCCCTTTTCGTTTTTCTTTGACCGGAGGAAGTTATGGTTGTCGAGAGTGAAGGATACTTAGACGAAAGCAGTCTGGTTGCGGCCCGGATGCCGCTGGAAGGGGTTCGTGTCCGGCTCGATACGCCGCGCAAGGACGATCTGGCAGACATTGTATTTCTCGCCAACAACCGCAAGATTGCCTCGCATCTGGCCACCATGCCCCATCCCTTCGCTCTGGAGGATGCGCGGGCCATCGTGCAGAAGAGCCAGACGGCAACTCCCCATTACGCAAGTTTTGCCATCCGCCTGAAGGCCACCGGCCGCTTCATCGGACAGGCCAAGTATGCTGCCGCCGAACCCGGCGGGCCGATCCAGGTCGGCTACTGGCTGGGCGAGCCCTTCTGGGGCTGCGGCTTTGCCACCGAAGCGCTGCACCGGCTGGTCGATCACGCCTTCAGCAACGGCGACATGTATGAGCTGCAGGGCAGCTGCCGCGTCACCAATCCGGCCTCGCGCCGGGTGCTGATCAAGAGCGGCTTCCAGTACCGCGACCAGGGCATGGCCCGGTCGCTGGGGGCTGGCGGCAATGTGCCCATCGAGCGCTTCGTGCTGGAGCGCTCCGTCTGGCGCTCGCTGAAGCAATGGGGAGGCCGGTCATGAGCCGCTTGCCGGAACTGCGCACCCGCCGCCTCATCCTGCGCCCCTTGCGCGGAGAGGATTCGGAGGCCATCGCCCGCCTGTGCGGGCAGGAATTCGAGGTTGTCCGCTGGCTGACGAGCATGGCCTGGCCCTATGAAGAGGGCTCGGCCGAGGCTTTCACCGCCCGGGCGATGACCTGTGATCCGGTGGAGGAGGCGGCCGTCTTCGCCATCACGCTGGGCGGCGTCTTCATCGGCGTCATGGCGATCGACGCGCCGGGCGAGCTGGCGGAAGCGGCCGGCTGCCCGACCATCGGCTACTGGCTGGGCCGCCCCTTCCAGGGCTTCGGCTATGCCGGGGAAGCAGCGGAAGCGGCGCTCGACTGGGCCTTTGCCGCCCATGGCTGCACGGCCGTTGCCGCGCGGGTGTTCGAGGAAAATGCCGCCTCGCGGGCACTCCTGCGCAAGCTTGGCTTCCAGCCGGAAGCCATCACCGAGCGCTATGCAAGGGCACTGGACCGCAAGGTCCGCAACATCGTCGTGCGGCTGGATGGCAAGGCCTTCCGCCAGCGCAAGGCAGCGGCCTGATGGGCGCGGCGGAGAGCGGCGGCAAATGGCAGGGCCTGCCGCTCGCCACACCCCGGCTGACCTTGCGCCCGGCACGGGCCGCCGATGCCGCTGATATTGTCCCGCTGGCCGGGGATATCGAGGTCTCCCGCACGCTGGCGCGGATGCCCCATCCCTATACGGCAGAGCATGCGCAAGCCTGGCTGCAGGCGGCGATGGACGGGACGGATCTGACCATCGTCAATCTGGTCATTGACCGGAATGATGCCTTCATTGGCTCGATCACGTTTCGCGAGTTGCACGCAAGCCCCCTGATCGGGTATTGGCTTGGCCGCCCCTTCTGGGGTCAGGGCCTGATGAGCGAAGCCCTGAAGGCTGCGCTTGGCTGGTTCTTTGCCGTCACAGATCATGAGGCTCTGGAGGCAGAGGTCATGACGGGCAATGCCGCGTCGCTGGCTGCGCTGCGCAGGCTGGGGTTCCGCGAGACGGGCACCGGCACCTGCGCCAGTCTTGCCACCGGCACGGCGGCGGCTTCAATCCGCACACGCCTTGAGCGCGCGCGTTTTCTGGAATCTAGTGATGCCTGACGCGCGGGCAGCAGAAATGGACATGAGATGAAGTTCCTCGACCAGGCCAAGATTTATGTACGTTCCGGCAATGGCGGTGCCGGTGCGGTCTCCTTCCGGCGGGAGAAGTTCATCGAATTCGGCGGCCCCGACGGCGGCGACGGCGGGCGCGGCGGCGACGTCTGGGTCGAATGCGTCGAGGGGCTGAACACGCTCATCGACTACCGCTACCAGCAGCATTTCAAGGCCGGAACCGGCATCCATGGCATGGGCCGCAACCGCACGGGCGCCAAGGGCAATGATGTGGTGCTGCGCGTGCCGGTGGGCACGGAGATCCTCGAAGAGGACAACGAGACCGTCATCGCCGACCTGACCGAACCCGGCCAGCGCCTGCTGCTGCTGCGCGGCGGCAATGGCGGCTTCGGCAATGCCCAGTTCAAGTCTTCCACCAATCAGGCGCCGCGCCATGCCAATCCGGGCCTTGAGGGCATCGAGAAGTGGATCTGGCTGCGGCTGAAACTCATCGCCGATGCCGGCCTCGTCGGCCTGCCCAACGCGGGCAAGTCCACGTTCCTGGCCTCCGTGTCTGCGGCCAAGCCCAAGATCGCCGACTATCCCTTCACCACCCTGCACCCGAACCTCGGCGTGGTCGAGCTGGACGGGCGCGGCTTCGTGCTGGCCGATATTCCCGGTCTCATCGAGGGCGCGCATGAAGGCACGGGCCTGGGCGACCGGTTCCTTGGCCATATCGAGCGCACCCGCGTGCTGCTGCATCTGGTCGATGGCTCGGGCGTGGAAGATCCGGGCGAAGCTTATCGCGTGGTGCGCGGCGAGCTGGAGGCCTATGGCAACGGGCTGGAAGACAAGCCGGAAATCGTCGCCATGTCCAAGGCCGACGCCCTGTCGCCGGAGCTGCGCGCAGAACGGGCCGCCTCGCTGGAAGCGGCCTGCGGCCGCAAGCCGCTGATCCTCTCGTCGGCCAGCCGCGAGAATGTGGACACGGCGCTGCGCATGATCATCAGGGCAATCGACAAGGACAAGGAGGACGCCGCAAACGAGGTGCCCTCCCGTCCTGAAGAGGGATGGCGTCCGTGAAGCAGGCAACCCGGCAGCTTGGCGAGTTCAAGCGCATTGTTGTGAAGATTGGCTCGGCTCTGCTTGTCGAAAACGGCAAGCTGCGGCGCGAGTGGCTGGAAGCCATCGTCGATGACCTTGCCGCACTGGCGGAAAAGGGCTGCGAACTGCTGGTGGTGTCCTCCGGCTCCATCGCCCTGGGGCGCGGTGTGCTCGGCCTGCCGCGCGGGCCGCTGAAGCTGGAAGAAAGCCAGGCTGCCGCCGCCGTTGGCCAAATCGCGCTGGCGCAGGCCTATTCCGAGTGCCTTGGCCGCAAGGGGCTGAAGGCCGGGCAGGTTCTGCTGACGCTGGGCGACACGGAAGAACGCCGCCGCTATCTCAACGCCCGCGCCACCATCGGCACGCTGCTGCGCATGGGGGCGGTGCCGATCATCAACGAGAATGATACGGTCGCCACCTCGGAAATCCGCTACGGCGACAATGACCGGCTCGCCGCCCGCGTCGCCACCATGACGACCGCCGACTGTCTCGTGCTGCTGTCGGACATCGACGGGCTCTACACCGCCCCCCCGGCCACCAATCCGGATGCGGTGTTCCTGCCCGAAGTGCCGCGCATCACGCCGGAGATCGAGGCGATGGCAGGCAGCGCCGGGTCGGAACTGTCGCGCGGCGGCATGAAGACCAAGATCGACGCGGCCAAGATTGCCACCTCCGCCGGAACGGTGATGGCGATTGCCTCGGGCAAGCGCATGAACCCGCTGCGCGCCATTGATGAGGGCGTGCGCTGCACGTGGTTCCTTGCCGCCTCCACCCCCGCCACGGCCCGCAAGGCCTGGATCAACGGCCATCTGGAGCCGCGCGGCGAAGTGCATCTGGATGCAGGCGCGGTTTCCGCGCTCAAATCCGGCAAGAGCCTGCTTCCTGCGGGCGTCACTCACATTTCGGGTGGCTTCTCGCGCGGGGATACGGTCAAGATCCTTGCCCCGGAAGGCCGGGTGCTGGGGCGCGGCCTCATTGCCTATGATGCGGCAGAGGCACGCATGATCGCGGGCCGCAACAGCCGCGAGATCGAAGCCATCGTCGGCTATCCGGGCCGCGCCGAGATGATCCACCGCGATGATCTGGCGCTGGACGACGCCCAGTTCGAGAAAGAAGCCTGAGGAAAATCCGATGCAGGACAAGGTTGAAGCAAGCAGCATTACGGCACTGATGGCGGATCTGGGCAAGCGTGCCCGCGCCGCAGCCCGCAAGCTCGGCCTTGCCCCAGAGGAGCAGAAGAACCGCGCCCTGCGCGCCATGGCCTCCGCCGTGCGCGAGGCAACGGCCGCGATCCTTGCCGCCAATGCGCAGGACGTGGAAACCATGACGGCCAACGGCCAGATTGCCTCATTCCTCGACCGCGGCACCCTGACGGCGGAGCGGATCGAGGATATCGCCCAGGCGCTCGAGGCCATCGGCGCCCTGCCCGATCCGGTCGGCCATGTCATGTCCGAATGGGAGCGGCCCAACGGGCTGAAGATCGAGCGTGTGCGCACGCCGCTCGGCGTCATCGGCGTCATTTACGAAAGCCGCCCCAACGTGACGGCCGATGCCGGTGCGCTGTGCCTGAAAGCCGGCAATGCGGTGATCCTGCGCGGCGGGTCCGACACGCTGCAGTCGAACCTTGCCATTCACGCCGCCCTGCAGAAGGGGCTGGAGGCTGCCGGCCTGCCGGGCGATGCCATCCAGCTGGTGCCGGTGGCAGACCGCGATGCCGTCGGCGAAATGCTGAAGGGCCTTGGCGGCAATCTGGACGTGATCGTGCCGCGCGGCGGCAAGAGCCTTGTCGCACGGGTGCAGAACGACGCGCGCGTGCCCGTCTTCGCGCATCTGGAAGGCATCGTGCACATCTTCCTCGACAAGGCGGCCGATCCGGCCAAGGCAACGGATGTGATCGTCAATTCCAAGCTGCGCCGCACCGGCATCTGCGGCGCGCTGGAAACGCTGCTGGTGGACCGCGCCGTGGCCCGGGACCTGCTGCCCGGCATCATCAAAGCGCTGCAGGACAAGGGCTGCGAGGTGCGCGGCGACGCCGAGGTGCAGCACCTGTGCCCCGGCGCACTGCCGGCCACGGACGAGGACTGGACGACCGAGTATCTCGACAAGATCCTCTCCGTGCGCATCGTCGGCGGGCTGAATGAAGCGATCGAGCATATCGAGACCTACGGCTCGCATCACACCGACTGCATCCTGACCGAGGACGAAGAGGCGGCGCGCCGTTTCTTTGCCGAGGTGGATTCGGCCATCGTGCTGCACAATGCCTCCACCCAGTTTGCCGATGGCGGCGAATTCGGCATGGGCGCGGAAATCGGCATTGCCACGGGCCGCATGCATGCGCGCGGGCCTGTGGGGGTCGAGCAGCTGACCTCCTTCAAGTACCGCGTGCACGGCAACGGCCAGCTTCGCCCGTAACGGACCCATGACGTGACATCATCCGCCACCGGCCGGTTCGAGGCCGATCCCCGCTGGACCAGACTGCCGCATGCGGAGCCGGGCAACCGGATCGGCCTTTTCGGCGGCTCGTTCAATCCGGCCCATTCGGGGCACCGCCTCGTGGCGGAAACGGCGCTGAACCGGCTGAAGCTGGATCAGGTGTGGTGGCTGGTGACGCCCGGAAACCCGCTGAAGGATCATGCGGACCTTGCGCCGCTGAGCCAGCGGCTGGAACAGGCCGCCGCCCTTGCGCGCCATCCGCGCATGAAGGTGACGGCCATTGAAGCGCGGCTGCGCACGGCCTATACGGCTGAGACGCTGGCACGGCTGAAGGGCCTGCGGCCGGATCTTGCCTTCGCCTGGATCATGGGGGCGGACAATCTCGCCAGCTTCCACCGCTGGCAGGACTGGCGGGGAATTCTCAATCAGGTCACCGTCGCCGTGGTCAACCGGCCCGGCGCGTCCCTGTCACCTCTCTTTGCTCCCGCAGCAAGAGCCTTTGCCCGCTACCGGCTGGCTGAAGTGGATGCGCCGCTGGCGCTGTCCATGAAGCCGCCGCACTGGGTTTTCCTGCATGCGCCGCTGGACCCGGTCTCTTCGACAGTCCTGCGCGCCAGACAGAAGGAAGGGCTCTGAATACAGGCACTTGCGGCAACCGGACACGAGCGGGGCCTGATGCCTCTGCGTCCGGCAGCCCAAGCCTGAGACGGCAAAGAATTAACACTGACACGGCTTGTGTCTTGAAAATGACAGATATGAAGCACTATTCTTGGGGCAGATGGCAGATCCAGGGTCTGAAACTCTGCCGTCCTTGTGGTGCGAAACGGGGATGCCCGGGCATCCTTATCCAACCTGTGGCGAAAGGCGAAACACCTGAGCATGACCTTGCACTCCGGAGAGGCACACGTGTCCTCTCCCACTCAGCCGTCTTTGGACGTAGCTCCCAAAGGCAATCTGATCGACGCGATCCTCTCCAGTCTCGACGCTTCGAAAGCGGAAGAGATCGTCTCCCTCGACATCGCGGGCAAAAGCTCGCTGGCCGATTTCATGGTGATCGCCTCCGGGCGTTCGCACCGGCATGTGGGCGCCATCGCCGACCACCTGCTGCGCGACATCAAGGAATTGGGCTTCGGCAATGCCCGTATCGAAGGCCAGACCCATTGTGACTGGGTGCTGATCGACGCCGGTGACGTGATTGTCCACGTCTTCCGTCCGGAAGTCCGCGGCTTCTACAATCTTGAGAAGATGTGGTCCGCCGACGCGAACGACGTGCAGTAAGGCCAAAGCTGGCCCGGCCAGATGCGCAAAAGGCATCTGGCCTGACGGCCCTTGGAGCTCCCGGCAGCAAACGCCGGGGGAACGTAATTCATGCGCTATGTCATAGCGGCTGTCGGCCGCATGAAATCCGGTCCGGAGCGCGAGCTGCTGGACCGTTATCTCGACCGTGCCCGCAAGACCGGCCGGGCTCTTGGCGTGACTGCGGTCGATGTCACCGAGACGGTGGAAAGCCGTGCCCAGCGCTCCGAGGACCGCAAGGCGGAAGAGGCGCAGGTTCTGCTCTCGGGCCTGCATCCGCGCGCAAGGCTGATTGCCCTCGATGAAACCGGCAAGACCATGGCGAGCCCCGCCTTTGCAGAGGTTCTGCGCGGCTGGATGGACGAAGGCTGTCCGGAAATCGTGCTGGCCATCGGCGGCGCAGACGGGCACGGCCCCGATCTTCTGGCCCGTGCGGACCTGAAGCTTGCCTTCGGCGCCATGACCTGGCCGCATCAGATCGTGCGCATTCTGGTGGCAGAACAGGTCTACCGGGCGCTGACGATCCAGTCCGGCCACCCCTATCACAGGGTTTGATGGCAGGCCCGTGCGATGTCTGAGCAAGGCCAAGGCGTGATGCGCTGGCATCCCAGTGCCCTGGCATGGGCAAGATCTGCGGTCAGCTTCACACAAGATGACAAAATGATCATCTGCACCGGCTTTTCCGGCCCGGATCCCGCCGCATTTGCGCTCTAGTTTCTCTGCTGTGGAGCGAACGGGACGGTAAACGCTTCGTTAATGACAAGGCCGCATCCTCGCCTCACATATCTGGCTGTCCCGGTGGAATCACTCTCCGGGCGGAGGGTATGCCGAGACAGGTGCCTCCGGCACATCTGACAGGACGATCGTGGTGCAGCCCTTGCGAATGGCGGGAAGCAGCAGAGCTTTGCAGTCGCGGCGCCCTCTGGCGCTGGCGGGTCTGCTTGCGCTCATTTCGGCTCTTCCGCAACCCGCCGCGGCTCAGGCCGTCCCGGCCGTGGAGGCCGGCGTGTCCGGCCATGCGGCAGAGGTGCTGAAGCGCAAGCTGGAGCGCGAAGCGGAACTGGCGGCCCTGTCGCGGGATATCGAATTGTCCTCCGGGCGCCAGCAGGAAATCGAGCAGGAAATTGCCTCGCTCGACCGGGATAGCGAATCCCTGACCAATTCGATCCTGAGCACGGCCGGACGGATCAAGGGGTTGGAAGGCAACATTGCCGATACCGAACGCCGGCTGGAGCGGCTGACGGCCAATGAAGATACCGTGCGCGCCTCACTGTGGCAGCGCCGGGACACGCTGGCCGAAATCCTCGCTTCGCTGCAGCGGATCGGGCGCCGTCCGCCGCCTGCGCTGGTGGTGCAGCCGAGCGACGCCCTGTCAGCGGTGCGCAGCGCCATCCTGCTGAACGCGGTGATGCCGGGCCTGCGCATCGAGGCAGAAGCGCTTGCCTCCGATCTTGAGGAACTGAACCGCCTCAAGTCCGGTATTGTGGCCGAGAAGGACAAGCTGCGGGCCGATGCCACACGGCTTGCAGAGGAAAAATCACGTCTGGAACTGCTGATGGCCGCCAAGCGGCAGGAGCGGGAAAGATCGGCCGGGGAACTGGCCGCAGAGCGGCAGAAGGCAGAGGACCTTGCAGCGCAGGCTGGATCTCTCAAGGAATTGATCGCCTCGCTGGAGACGGAAATCGAGAGCGCCCGCAAGGCTGCGGAGGCGGCAGCGGCTGCCACGGCCCTGCGCCAGAGCGGCCGCGCGCCCTCCCGCACGGCGCCGCCCGATCCGGGCCGGCTCAGCCCGGCGGTCGCCTTTGCAGAGACAAAAGGCCTGCTGGCACGGCCAGTTGCAGGCGGCATGCTGAAGGACTACGGCCAGAGCGACGACTATGGCGGGCAGACGGAAGGCCAGACCTTCTCCACCCGTCCGGGCGCGCAGGTGACCGCCCCCGGCGACGGCTGGGTGGTCTATTCCGGCCCCTTCCGGTCCTTCGGCCAACTCTTGATCCTGAACGCCGGCGACGGTTATCATGTGCTGCTTGCCGGAATGGACAGGATTGATGTCGAACTGGGGCAGTTTGTTCTTGCCGGAGAGCCCGTCGGTGTGATGGGCTCCACCCAATGGGCGAGTGCTTCGACCTATGGCTTGGGATCGACCAGCCCGGTCCTATATGTTGAATTCAGAAAAGATGGCAGTGCGATTGACCCCACCCCCTGGTGGGCCAGCACAGAGGAAGAAAAGGCTCGCGGATGATACGGAAAGCTTCTCTGCTGTTCACCGGCGCACTGATCGGCGCTGTGGCGGTCACAACCTTTTCAAACCTGCCCATTCGTCTGAGCGGCGCAGCCAACGCAGCAGCTTCGGATACCTACCGCCAGCTGAACCTGTTTGGTGACGTGTTCGAGCGTGTCCGCTCGGACTATGTCGAGGTGCCGGACGACGCAGAGCTGATCGAATCTGCCATCAACGGCATGCTGACCTCGCTGGATCCGCATTCCAGCTACATGCCACCGAAGGCTTTCCGCGACATGCAGGTGCAGACCCGCGGCGAGTTCGGCGGCCTTGGCATCGAGGTGACGATGGAAGACGGCCTCGTCAAGGTCGTCTCGCCGATCGATGACACCCCGGCCGCCAAGGCAGGCCTCATGGCCGGCGATTTCATCGTGCAGATCGATGGCGAGCAGGTGCAGGGCCTGACCCTGAACCAGGCGGTCGAGAAGATGCGCGGCCCGGTCAAGACCCAGATCAAGGTCACCATCCGCCGGGACGGCCGTGCCGAACCCTTTGACGTGACCCTGACCCGCGACACCATCCGCATCCGCTCCGTCCGCTGGCGTGAGGAAGGCGACGTCGGCTATATCCGCGTCACCCAGTTCAACGAGCAGACCTATGACGGGCTGCAGAAGGCCATCGACGAAATCTCCACCAAGATCGGTGGCGACAAGCTGAAGGGCTATGTGCTTGACCTGCGCAACAACCCGGGCGGGCTTCTGGATCAGGCCATTGCCGTCTCCGACGCCTTCCTTGACCGGGGCGAGATCGTCTCGACGCGCGGCCGCAACGCCGAGGAGACCCAGCGCTACAACGCCCGCGCCGGTGATCTGACCCGCGGCAAGCCGGTCATCGTGCTGGTGAATGGCGGTTCGGCCTCGGCTTCGGAAATCGTGGCTGGCGCCCTGCAGGACCACCGCCGCGCAACCGTTCTGGGCAGCCGGTCCTTCGGCAAGGGCTCCGTGCAGACCATCATTCCTCTGGGCGCCAATGGGGCGATCCGGCTGACCACGGCACGCTACTACACCCCGTCGGGCACCTCGATCCAGGCCAAGGGCATCCAGCCGGATATCATTGCCCTGCAGGACCTGCCGGAAGACATGCAGGGCCGCGCTGAAACCACCGGCGAGGCAGGCCTGCGCGGGCATCTTTCGGCCGGCAATCAGGAAGACGCCGAGCAGAAGGAAGAATCCGGCAGCCAGGCTTATGTGCCGGCCGACCCGAAGGACGACAAGCAGCTGAACCTTGCGCTGGATCTTCTGCGCGGCGTGCAGGCCAACAGTGCCTTCCCGCCGTCGGCTGACCAGCAGAAGGCAGCTGTTCCGAACTGACCGGAGACGTCCGCAAAATCACTCTCCGGCAGGCCCTTCGTCGCTTGTAGGCCTGCCGGAGTTGAGCAGCATCTGAACCAGCAGGCAGGCGCCGCGTTCCGTCACCCGGAAGGCGGCGCAAGGATATTTGGAGCGTCATGGCGGCGAAGGACCTCACAGCGCCTTTGGGCATGGGCAAGCGGAAACTGATCCGTTTGCCGTTCGGCCTGATCGGTATGGGACTGATGACGGTGGTCATCACCACCGGCCTGCTGTGGATGGGCGTTGTCGATGATCCGCTCGGCGGTGAGCCCACCGCCGTGGTGCCGCTGGAACGCACGGTCGAGGGCCTGGCCGCCCGTGACATCGCAGCCTTGAGCGTGCAGCAGGATCTCAGTTCCGACGAAGATGGCCGGGCAGGCAAGCAGCACGCCACCCTGGGGCCCCGCTTTGACGATGAGGCCAACCAGCCGAGCCGCATCGGCGAAGGCCTGTCGGTGACGCCCGATCAGCGGGTCACAGAGCGTGTCGAATATGGCTATTTGCCCAAGGTTGGCGGTGATGGCATCCGGCCGCTGGATCTTTATGCAAGGCCGCTGTCAGGTGATCTTCTGTCCGCACCACGCATTGCCGTTGTCATCGGCGGGATCGGCCTGTCGGAAGCGGGCAGCCAGAATGCGCTGAAGAGCCTGCCGCCGGAAGTCACGCTGGCTATCGCCCCTTATGCCGCCACACCCGACCGCTGGATGAAACAGGCGCGGGCGGCAGGCCATGAGCTTTTGATGCAGCTGCCGCTGGAGCCGTTCGATTATCCGGACAATGATCCCGGCCCGCACACGCTGCTGGTGAGCCTGCGCAGCCCCGAGTTTCTTGACCGGCTGAGCTGGCTTCTGTCGCGGACCACCAACTATGCCGGGGTTATCAACACGCAAGGCGGCCGTTTCACCGCAGCCGAGCCTTCCATGCAGCTGCTGCTGGAACAGGTCACCCAGCGGGGCCTGATGTATGTGGATGACGGATCGTCCTCCCGCACGGTCGCACCGGCGGCCGCCTCTGCGGCCCGCACACCCTTCAGCCGGGTCGATGTCGTGCTGGATGCCGTCCCGCGGGCAGAAGATATCAACGGCCAGCTTCTGCAGCTGGAGGCTCTGGCGCGGGCCCGCGGCGTTGCCGTTGCATCGGGCACGGCCCTGCCCGTTACCATCAAGACGCTGCAGGAATGGGCCGCGGATCTGGAACGGCGCGGCCTGCAGCTGGTTCCCGTCAGCGCCACCATCGACAGAGCACCGCAAGGCTGATACCGGAGAGGCCGCCCGTGTTTCAGGGGATGGCAGCCTGCGGTTTTGTGATAGTCTGACCTGGCTGACGGTATGTGGAGTAAGACGTGAGCAAGGCCTTGCATGATTTTCCGGGTGCGGGTGCACCCGGCCAGCTGCCCTACCGCCCCTGTGTGGGCATCATGCTTGTCAACCGGGAAGGCCGTGTCTGGGCCGGTCACCGGTTCGACCCCAAGGCCGCCCACAAGGGGCGCAAGATCGAGGAAGAATACGCCTGGCAGATGCCGCAGGGCGGCATCGATGCGGGTGAAGATCCGCTGACCGCAGCCTTCCGCGAACTCTACGAGGAAACCTCCGTCCGCTCCGCATCGCTGATTGCCGAAGCCCCCGGCTGGTTCACCTACGACTATCCGCCCGAAGTGCTCGCCAGCACCCGGCATGGCAGATACCGGGGACAGGCGCAGAAATGGTATGCTCTGCGCTTTGAAGGCGAGGACAGCGAGATCGATATCCTCACTCCGCCCAAGGGCCATTCGCAGGAGTTCGACGGCTGGCGCTGGGAGGAGGCAGCAAGGCTTCCGGAGTTGATCGTCCCCTTCAAGCGGCATGTCTATCAGCAGGTGGTCGAGGCCTTCGCAAGGCTGGTGCCGGGGCTTTGATCCTGCTCCAGGGCGCATTCATGATGTCCGGGCCTGCGGCAGGCTCCGGCTTTACCTCGTCTCTGATGCCGCCTTGGCCTTTGCGGATAGTCCCACCACGAGGCACTGCGCCTTGTAACAGGCACTGAGTCACCCCGGCCAAGCGCAGCGCGAGCCGGGGCCTACTCGTTCGCAGAGAGATGCTTGTTTCCACAGTCTTGCGGCAGGCACCCGCCCGGAGCAAGTGTCTGCGCCGCGCTTCAACCTCACCGCTCTGGATGCGAGTGGTTCCCGGATCTCCGCTCCGCTGCGTCCGGGACGACGCCCGGTGTGTGGCACGGCTCCGGCTTTACCTTGTCTCTGATGCCGCCCTGGCTTTTGCGGCCTGCCATTCACGGCGCACATCTGCGTCTGTTTCCGGGGTGAGCCGGTCCTCTGCCAATGCTGCAAAGGCTTCCGGCGCAAGCAGGCGGGACAGGGCCCAGACGGCGGCACCGCGCACAACAGCCGCATCATCGTCCAGCAGCGCCACGGCCTGTGGCACATGACCGGCATCGGCGCTGTTTCCTGCCGCGATCAGGCAGTTGCGGATGAAGCGGTCCCGGCCGATGCGCTTCACCGGCGAGCCGGAAAAGAGCTGACGGAAGGCCGGATCATCCAGCCTCAAGAGCGTGGCCAGTGACGGCGCCTCCAGATCCTTCCGCGCCTGCAGCTTGGCTTCGCGGGCTTCCACGGCAAACTTGTTCCAGGGGCAGGCGGCAAGGCAATCATCGCAGCCATAGATGCGGTTGCCCAGGGCCACGCGGAACTCGTCCGGAATCGGTCCGGCGTGCTCGATGGTCAGGTAGGAAATGCAGCGGCGGGCATCGAGCCGGTAGGGCTGCGGGAAGGCGTCTGTCGGACAGGCGGACAGGCAGGCCCGGCAGGAGCCGCAATGGTCGCGCTCCGCCTCTGCGGCAGCAAGATCCAGCGTGGTGAAGATGCTGGCGAGAAAGAACCAGGAGCCGAGCCGCCGTGACACCAGATTGGTGTGCTTGCCCTGCCAGCCAAGGCCTGCAGCCTGTGCCAGCGGCTTTTCCATCACCGGCGCCGTATCGACGAAGACCTTCACATCACCGCCGCCCGCACGCGAGACGAGAAAACTCGCCAGCTCCTTCAGCTTGCCCTTGATGACATCGTGATAATCCCGGTGGCGGGCGTAGACGGAAATGTTGCCCCGGTCCGGATGGGCAAGGTTCTCCAGCGCATCCCCGGCAGGGCCATAATTCATGGCCAGCATGATGACCGAGCGCACGTCCGGCCACAGCACGCCGGGGCTGGCGCGCCGGTCCGCCGTTTCCTCCATCCAGCCCATGGAGCCGTGATGACCATCGGCGAGAAACTGCGCCAGCCGCTGCGGCGCTAGCGGAATGGCATCGGGCCGGGTGATGGCGAGATCATCAAAGCCCAGCTGGGCGGCCTTGTCCCTGAGCTGGCTGCAAAGGCGGTCCAGAGCCTTTGCCGAAAGCACCGGGTTTGAGGGCACGGCAGGGCTGTTGCGGCTCTGCGTCAGAAGTCCAGATCCGCGTAGGTCATCGACGGCGGCATGCCGAGCATCTTTTCGCTCAGGAGCGGACGGAAGCTCGGGCGCGATTTCACCCGCGCATACCAGGCCTTGACGTTCTCCTCGGTGTCCCATGGCACTTCGCCCAGATAATCGGCGCAGGACAGTTCGGCGGCGAGCGCGAAATCCGCAAAGCTCAGCCGGTCGCCGCCCAGCCATTTGCGCGAGGCCGCAAGATAACCGAAATAGCGCATGTGATGGTGAATATTGGCGCGCGCCACGCGCAGAATGGCCGAATCAGGCTCGCCGCCGCCGACAGAGCGGGGCATGTCCTGCTTGTAGATGCGCTCGCGCACGAAATGGCCAGCGACCTCGTCATCGAACTTGCGCAGGCCCCATTCCACCAGACGGCGGGTTTCTGCCCGCAGCTCCGGATGGTCCGGCATCAGCCGCCGGTCGCCCATCGCATAGCCGCGCGTTTCATCGAGATATTCCATGATGGCATAGGGACCGCAGACCGGCGTGCCGCCGTTCTCGATCAGAACCGGCACGGTTCCGGCCGGATTGAGCATCAGGAATTCCCGGCGCCGTTCCCAGGGATTGATGGTGTGCATCTCGTAATTTGCGCCGTACTCCCCGAGGATGAGACGCACAAAACGGGAAGACGGCGAGAACGGATGATGATAAAGCGTGAGCATTCAGTGATTTGGACCTTCAGCGCCGGGTGCCCCCCAAGCGCCCGCCACAACTCTAGTAGGATATGGTTAGCATCCTGTTGCTGCCGCCCTCTTTTCCCGCGAGCCAGCGCGCCCGCATAGATCATGCCCCGCAGCGGGATTCAATAGCCTCTCAACAGGTCTTTTCAGGAGTTCATTTCCGATGACAAGCGATACGATCATCAGCGCCTTCATTCTGGGCATTGTCGAGGGTCTGACCGAGTTCATTCCGGTCTCCTCCACCGGCCACATCCTGCTGCTCGGCCACTTCCTCGGCTTTGAGAGCACGGGCAAGACCTTCGAGGTGCTGATCCAGCTCGGCGCGATCCTCGCCATCCTCAGCGTCTATTTCGGCCGCCTGTGGTCCATCGCCACCGCCCTGCCGAACGACCGGCGCGCCCAGCGCTTTGTCGCGGGCATCCTGCTTGCCTTCCTGCCGGCGGCCGTCATCGGCGTGCTGGCGCATGGCTTCATCAAGTCGGTGCTGTTTGAATCGCCGATGCTGATCTGCACCACCCTGCTGCTGGGCGGTGTTGCACTGTTGGTGATCGACCGGCTGCCGCTGAAGCCGCGCTATCACAACGCCATGGATTTCCCCCTGCACCTGTGCCTTGCCATCGGCTTCGTCCAGTGCCTCGCCATGGTGCCGGGGGTGTCGCGCTCCGGCTCGACCATCGCCGGTTCCCTGCTGATGGGTACGGACAAGCGCTCTGCAGCGGAATTCTCGTTCTTCCTGGCCATGCCGACCATGGCAGGCGCCTTTGCCTATGACCTCTACAAGAACCGCGATGTTCTCTCCATGGACGACGCCACGATCATCGCCATCGGCTTTGTGACGTCCTTCGTGGCGGCCGTATTTGTGGTGCGCAGGCTGCTGGACTTCGTCTCGCGCCACGGCTTTGCGCCTTTCGCCTGGTGGCGTATTGGCGTCGGCCTTGCCGGCTTTGCCGGTCTCTATTTCTTCGGATAAGCAGCTCATACCAACACTCGATGAGCTTGCCTCATTGAGTGTTGGTCAAGCCCGTGCAGCGCATGAGCAATTTCAAGGCGTGATGCGTCAGCATCGAAAGCCTTGGTATCAAGCCTCAGGCGATGCCGGAGGCCCTGAGCGCCGCCGTCACGGCAGCCGCACCAATGACGATGACCGGGAACGGCGCCCGCAGCAGATAGAACCCGAGCCCGGCGGCAACGCCTGCAGGTCTCGCCCAGCCCGCAAAGGCGGTCCCGTCCAGCAGGGCGGAACTGGCCATCAGCGACACCAGCATGACGACAGCCGCGGCCTGAAACAGCTGCTGCATGCGCCCCGACAGGACCAGCCGCCCGTGCAGCAAAGGCCCCGTGGCGCGGAAGGCGAAGGTGCCGGCCGCCAGCGCCAGAATGGCGGCCATCGGCATCAGGTTCTCAGTCATTTGCGCAATCCCCTGCCAGTTCACGCCCTGACAGTTCACGGGCTGGCAGTTCACGGGCTGGTGCGGGCGTAGGCGGCCAGACGATGAACACCACCAGCCCGCAGAGCGCCGCCAGCACCGGGACACCTGCGGGCAGCACCGGTGTCAGCACGAAGGCGATGGCCGCCCCCAGACCCGCAGCCAGCCGCAGCCGAGCATCCTTCAGCGCCGGCAGAACCAGCGCCAGCAGCACCGCCGGGAAGGCCGCATCCAGGCCCAGCGCCGAGGCATCGCCCACCGCCTGACCGAGCAACGCCCCGGCGAATGTTCCCACGTTCCACAGCACATAGAGGCCGATGGCGCAGGCCCAGTAGAGCGCACGGGCGCGCTCCGGGTTGCTGTCCTTCAGCGAAAAGGCCAGCGCCTCGTCGGTCAGAAGGTGCGATCCGAGCAGTTTTTGCAAGAGCCCACCGCGCAGCAGGCCTGCCACCGAAAAGCCGAAGGGCAGATGCCGGGCGTTGAGCACCAGCCCGGCCAGAACCGCAGCCACCGGCCCGCCGCCCGCGAGCACCACGCCAACGGCAGCGAACTGCGAGGCCCCGGCAAAGACGATGGTGGACATGGCCAGCGGCACCCAGAACGGCAATCCGCCGCCCGTGGCTATGGCCCCGAAGGAAACACCGGCAATGGTGGTGGCGCCGCAGACCAGCAGCACGTCCATCCAGTCCCGGCGCGTGAGTGTTTGAAATATCGTCCACATGTGCGATAAAATGGATAAAGCCACATCGTTCGTCAAGTCGAACATTCGTTCGATTTCAAAAACACCGAACCAGACACAAAGGCCCCGCATGTCAGACACCGCCGAAGCCCTCCGGCAATGGATTGCCATTGCACTCAAGACCGAGCGGGAAAAGGCGGGACTGAGCCTCAGCGAGCTGGCGCGGCGGGCGGGCCTTTCCAAGTCCACCCTGTCCCAGTTGGAGGCGGGCAACGGCAATCCGGGCATCGAGACGCTGTGGATGCTGGCGGTCGCGCTCAACATCCCCTTCAGCCGCCTTGTCGACCGGCCGGAGCGCAGCACCCGCCTGGTGCGGGCGGGCGAAGGCCCTTACACCTTGTCCGAGGAGGCCGCCGTTCGCGCAACGCTTCTGTCCACCGGCAGCACCGGCGCAAGGCGGGACATCTACCGCATGGATCTTGAGCCCGGACGCGCGCGGCGCTCTCCCGCCCATATTGCAGGCACGACGGAACATGTGCTGGTCGCATCCGGCCGCGCCCGCGTCGGCCCGGAGACGGAAACCGAAGACCTCTCACCCGGCGATTACTACACCTATCCTGGCGATACGGCCCACCTCTACGAAGCCCTTGAGCCCGGAACGGTGCTGCTGCTGGTGATGGAGCACGCCTGACATCAGGGGTTTTCCGGTCCTAACGCTTTTTTCGCTTCCCTTGCGGTAAAACACGGCATCCGGCGCGGGGTGCGCCGCAGCCATGAAGGGGACCTTCCGTGCAAGGGCAGCTTTCGATTTTCCGTCATCTGCTGGCCGCCGCCAGCTTCTGCGCCGCCGTTCTCGCCGTGGCGCCCGCAGCTCACGCCGCAGATAACGGCCCTGTCTCCGTCGAACAGGGCGTGACCTACGAATATCTCGACCGCTGGGACGTGGACAAGCTGAACGAAATCCTGACCAAGGATACGCCTGCCTTTGCCGGGATCACCGAGACCTACACCCCGGCCCGCAACGCGGTGAAGCTCTACCGCGTCACCTATCCGTCCGTGATCCCGGAGCGCGGCAACAAGCCGACCACCGCCACCGGCCTGCTCGCCGTTCCGGACGTTGAAGGCAGCAGCTTCCCCCTCGTGTCCTATCAGCACGGCACGGTCTACCTGAAGCAGCAGGTGCCGTCCTATCCGGATCAGTCGCCGGAAACCCAGCTGATGATCGCCCAGTTCGCCGGGCAGGGCTATCTGCTCATCGGTGCGGACTATTTCGGCCTTGGCGATTCGCCCGAGACGGAAGGCTACATGGTCAAGGCCAGCCACCAGCAGGCCACCTATGACATGCTCACCGCCAGCCAGTCGGTCCTCAAGGCCATGAAGCTGGAGGACAGCAAGCTGTTCCTCGCCGGCTGGTCGCAGGGTGGCTATGTCACCATGGCCATGGTGCAGAAGCTGGAACAGGCCGGTGTGCCCGTCACGGCAGCGGCCACTGCCAGCGCGCCCATCGACATTTTCGCGGCCCTCAACGGCTTCCTGAATTTCCCGCGCAAATTCGATGCAGATTGGGTCAACAGCCTGTTCATCCTGTCGTCCTTCTCCTACGAGCACTACTACGGCCTGCCCGGCCTTGCCCGCTCGATGATCGCGGAGGAGTATTATGACGTGGCGCAGAAGGCCTATCTGCGCGAGCCCATTGATCCGTCCACGATCCCGGGCGACCTGCACAAGCTGCTGAAGCCGGAATATTTCGACACCCAGTTCTTCGCCGCCTCCGCCTTTGGCCGCCTTGCGGCGCAGAACGAGGTCTTCCGCTGGATCTACAAGACCCCGGTGCGCAACTATTACGGCGAAACGGACGAAGCCATCTCCGTGGGTGTCGGCCGCATGGCCATGACCTATCAGCAGGCCATCGGCGCCGGAAACCCGGCTGTGGAAGCCGTCTCCACCGGCGACACCACCCACCGCGGCACCTTCGCCCGCGCCACCCCGCAGTGGAAGGCCTGGTTCGACGGGCTGTGAGGGCAGATGGCCCCCTCCTTGTGCCGCCCTCTCCTTCCTTGAGCTACGGCATGTACACATCCGTTGCGGACACCGGCCGCAGTGATGCATCTGATCTGTGGCAGGACCTCGCCGCTCCCCTCCCCCTGGTGGGGAGGGGTAAGGGGTGGGGGGATCTGAGCCCGCAACTATATGAAAGACAGATATTTTCCTGAAGAGGCATTACGAGGGGAATCTATCTGTAATCAATGGATACTCTACCAGCCGGAAAGGCCTTCCCCCCACCCCTAACCCCTCCCCACGAGGGGGAGGGGGGCTGAAACGCCGTGCCGGAATGACCAGACTGCGGGCTTTCCCCAAGCCGTCTCCGGCTTCAAGCACGATGTGTGAATCCGGTAGCTCAAGGGGGGAGAGGGGTTGGTGCACGTCTGGGGGGAGCTCGCGGCTGGCCGTTCGTGTCTCCCTTTGAATTCCCCTTCCCCGCTTGACGGCATATAGTTGCATTTGCAATCAATTGCATTTCCAGTCCGCCTTGGGAGGGGCTTATGGGCCGCGTTGTCCTTCACACCTATTTCCGCAGTTCCACGTCCTACCGGGTGCGCATTGCGCTGGCGATGAAGGGCATTGCCTATGAGCCGGTGTTTCACCACCTGCGCCTCGGCAAGCACCGGGAGCCCGGATACCTGGCCGTCAACCCGCAAGGCCTGGTGCCCACGCTGGAGTGGAGCGACGGCACGGTGCTGAGCCAGTCGCTGGCGATCATCGAGTTTCTGGACGAGATGGTGCCGGAGCCCCGGCTGCTGCCGGAGGATGCAAGAGGGCGGGCGCGGGTGCGGATGCTGTCGCAGATGATTGCCTGCGACATCCACCCGGTGAACAACCTGCGCATCCTCAACGCCCTGCGCAGCCGCTTCGGCGCCGATGACGCGGCCGTCGCAGACTGGTTCCGCACATGGGTGGCCGAGACCTTCTCTCCGCTGGAGATGCTGCTGGCGCAGAGCCCGGAAACCGGCCGCTTCTGCCACGGAGACGCAGTGACCATGGCCGATCTCTGCCTTGTGGCGCAGGTGGCCAACAACGGCCGCTTCGGCGTGGACATGAGCCCCTATCCAGTGATCTCCCGCATCCACGCCGCCGCCATGGAACTCCCCGCCTTCATCGCCGCCGCCCCGCAGAATCAGCCCGATGCGGAATAGGTGCCTGCCCATCCCAGCGCCAATCGGCTCCTGAAAAACAGGTGATGCCGCCCACATGCCGGACTTCGGGTGAGCAGGCGCTGAAGTCCAGCGTTCCGGCAAGAAGCCTGCGGCCGGTTTCCGTCAGCTCCACCTGCGCCTTGCCCCACTCCCCTTGCATGGGGTCATCGCGAAACCGCAGCGGCGGATTGCCCGCCCGCGACAGGCGCAGCAGCAAGGCAAGGAACATGAGGTCGCCAAAGAAGGGCAGCGGATCGATCCCGGTCATGAAGCCGCGAAAGACAAGGCCCCAGGTCTGCGCCCCATCTGCGATGAGCTGCAGGGCTGCCCGCTCGCTGAGGCCGAGCCCTGAGACCGGCTCGGGCAATTCCGCCAGATGCCTGCGGATAGCCCCCGGCAGGAAGGGGAGCGCCGGGGAAGGGCTCTCTGCCAGCGCCATCAGAGCCAGAGGGTCCGAAGCTGCCAGCGCCGCACGCGCCGCCAGTCCCGCTGCAAAGGCCGGTTCAGGCACCGGCTGGCGGGCCGCGAAGACATGGCGCAGTGCGGCGGGCGCAAGCTGTCCGAGACCGATGAAGTGCGGCAGGCCGGGATAGCGGTCCAGTGCCACCATCTCCACCTTGCGGCGCGGCAGCGGCGCAAGCCGGGCCAGAACATCGGCAAGACAGAACTGGTCGTACGGGTCGTGCTCGAACCAAAGGACGATCCGTGCAAACTCTGTCATGCGCGACAGCATGGCTTCGCCGGCCGCCATCCGCCGCCTTGCATCTTCAGCCGTCACCCCCGGATAACTGGTGCCAAGATAAGCCGCACGTGCCGGAAGGTGATCGGCCCCCATGCGCACGGGCCCGTCGCACAAGGGATCATCATGGCACAGGAACTCACCCTCAAATCCGGCATGCCGCAGACTGGCTTCGATGTCATTCCCGCAGCGGATATGAAGTGTGGGCAGGTCCCCGTCCGGAGCAGGCGCACCGTGGCGGATGGCTTTGCAGGCCGCGTCAAGACCGGTGACATGGGCTTTGAGCGCGGGCCAGCTGGAAAGCCCTGCCTCACGGGCGATGACCAGCTGTGCATCGGCAAGCTTTGCCCACGCCGGGTCAAGCCGGGCAGCCCGGGGATGATGTGCCTGAAGGCGCGCCAGCGCTGCGGGATCGCCCGCATGCAGCCCGTCACGCAGGCGCTTGGCCTCACGCTTCTGGCGGTCAAGATTGAGGGAAAGGTCGGCCTCGCTCAAGAGAACGGCCGAAGGGAAACCCGTTTCACCGGTCATGGGGACTCCTCACTCGTCAGAACGGTGTCCGCAGAGCCGAAGGGAGCGGGAATCAGGATGGCATAAGCAATGCGCAACGCATGAGTGCCGACGAAACGTCTTTCCGCGGACCGGAGGCATGCACCTGAGCCAGCTGAGACCATACTGCCCTCATGGAAACGCGGCAAGGCCCCCGAAAACGCAAACGGCGCCCCCTGGGGGCGCCGTGCGTCTTCGAAACCCGGTGAACCCGTCAATCAGGCGATCGACTGGCCGGTCTTGGCCCAGTCGGCCAGGAAGGTTTCGAGGCCCTTGTCGGTCAGCGGATGCTTGACCAGCGCCTTGAGCGTTGCCGGGGGAATGGTGGCAACGTCGGCACCGGCGATGGCGCAATCCTTGACGTGGTTGATGGTGCGGATCGACGCGGCCAGGATTTCGGTCTGGAAGCCGTAGTTGTCGTAGATCACCCGGATCTCGCGGATCAGCTCCATGCCGTCGATGTTGATGTCATCGAGACGGCCGATGAAGGGCGAGATGTAGGTGGCACCAGCCTTGGCAGCCAGCAGCGCCTGCGTGGCGGAGAAGCACAGCGTTACGTTGGTCTTGTGACCGGCAGAGGTCAGCGCCTTGCAGGCCTTGAGGCCGTCCATGGTCAGCGGCAGCTTGATGACGACGTTGTCGGCGATGGCAGCCAGCACCTTGGCTTCGCGCATCATGCCTTCATAGTCGGTGGCGGCCACTTCGGCGGACACGGGGCCCTTGGTGATCTTGCAGATCTCGGCAATGACCTCCTTCATCGGGCGGCCGGCCTTCATCACGAGCGACGGATTGGTGGTGACGCCATCGAGCAGGCCGGTGGATTCCAGCTCGGCAATCTCGGCGGTGTCTGCGGTATCGACAAAGAATTTCATGCGAGTATCCACTCCCCTTGCGCCCGGCTTGCCCTCTGGGGCAATCAGGCATGAGTTGAGACGCGTGCGATGGAGGTGCCGCGCGTCTGTCCCGTCCCTGCCTCTTTAGCGTAGGATTGCGCCGAGCAACACCCCCGATTCGGAATGTGACAAGCGATTGCGGAACGCACCTCAGCATTTGGCCCGGTTTTCTGGCGCAGGACGCATGAGCGTCCGCGAAGCGAGGACCCATGCTGTTTGACGATCTGCCCCGCAACCATGAGACCATCGTCAGCGTGCTGGTGCCGGTCGCCGTGCCTGCGCCCTATACCTACAAGGTACCGGCGGAGATGAGCGTGCGGCCGGGGGCCATCGTGCGTGTGCCGCTGGGCCCGCGCGAGGTGGTGGGCGTCGTCTGGGATGTGGAGCCGGAGGCGGGCATCGATCCGCGCAAGCTCAAGTCCATCACCCATGTCTATGACGCCCCGCCGCTGGGCGATGAACTGCGCCGCTTCATTGACTGGGTGGCGAACTGGACGCTGGCCGCGCCGGGCATGGTGGTGCGCATGGTGCTGCGCTCCGAAGATGCGCTGGAGCCGGAGGCGCCCGTTTCCGGCGTCATCCGCGTCGAGGGCGCGGCGCCGGACCGGGCAACGCCTGCCCGCGCCAAGGTCCTGGCGCTGATGGAAGACGGCATGGCCTGGACGAAGCCGGGGCTTGCCGCGACGGCGGGTGTCAGCGCCTCGGTCATCGACGGGCTGTTGCAGCAGGGCGTGCTGGAAACCGTGGCCATGACCGCTAGCCCCCTGCCCCTGCCGCCGGATCCGGCCTTTGCCCCGCCGCAGCTGACGCCGGCCCAGAGTGCCGTGTCATCCGCACTGGTGGAGAGCTTCGACAAAGGCGGCGTGGTGTCGCTCATCGATGGCGTCACCGGCTCGGGCAAGACGGAGGTCTATTTCGAGGCCGTGGCGGAGGCCATAAGGCGCGGACGGCAGGCGGTGATTCTGGTGCCGGAAATCGGCCTGACGGAACAGTTCCTGCGCCGCTTCGAGCAGCGCTTCGGCGTGCCGCCTGCCGAGTGGCATTCGGAAATCACCCCGAAGAAACGCGCCCGCGTCTGGCGCGGGGTGGCGAAGGGTGAGATCCCCGTGGTGGTCGGCGCCCGTTCGGCGCTGTTCCTGCCCTTTGCCAAGCTGGGGCTCATTGTCGTCGACGAAGAGCACGACACCGCCTTCAAGCAGGATGACCGGGTGTCCTATAACGCCCGCGACATGGCCGTGGTGCGCGGGCATCTGGCGCGCTTTCCCGTGGTGCTGGCCTCCGCCACGCCGTCGGTCGAGAGCCGGGTGAATGCGGATACGGGCCGTTACGTGCGCCATGTGCTGCCGGAACGTGCCACGGGTGCAGCCCTGCCGGAACTGGGGCTCATCGACATGCGCACCGAAGGGCCGGAGCGCGGCCGCTGGCTGGCGCCTGCCATGATCGAGGCCATCCGCCAGACCTTTGCCGAAAAGCACCAGTCGCTCCTGTTCCTCAACCGGCGCGGCTATGCACCGCTGACGCTCTGCCGTTCCTGCGGCCACCGGTTCCAGTGCAGCCATTGCAGCGCCTGGCTGGTGGAACACCGGATGAAGGGCAAGCTGGTGTGCCACCACTGCGGCCATCAGGAGCCCGTCCCCCGCGCCTGCCCCGCCTGCGGCACGCAGGACGCACTCGTCGCCTGTGGCCCCGGAGTGGAAAGAATCGCCGAAGAGGTGGAGGGGCTTTTTCCGCAGGCCCGCACCCTCATCCTTTCGTCGGATATCAGCGGCGGACCTGAACGGCTGCGGCGGGAGATGAAGATCGTCGAGGAGGGCGGCGCCGACATCATCATCGGCACGCAGCTCGTCGCCAAGGGCCACAACTTTCCGCTGATGCGGCTTGTCGGCGTGGTCGACGCGGATCTCGGCCTTGCCCATGGCGACCCGCGCGCGGCCGAGCGCACATTCCAGCTTCTGGCGCAGGTGACGGGCCGGGCCGGCCGCATGACGGGCGGCGGGCGCGGGTTGCTGCAAAGCTATTCGCCCGATCATCCGGTGCTGAAAGCGCTGGTTTCCGCCGATCGCGAGGCTTTTTACCAGGCCGAGATCGAGACCCGCCGCGTCACCGGCCTGCCGCCGTTCGGGCGGCTGGCGGCGCTGATCATCTCAGGCCCCGAAAAGGCCCAGGCGGAGGGCTTTGCCCGCGCCGTGCTGCGCGCCGCCCCGCCGCATCAGGGCATCACCGTGCTGGGCCCGGCCGAGGCGGCGATGGCGCTGGTGCGCGGCCGGCACCGGTTCCGCCTGCTCGCCATGGCGCCGCGTCAGGTGGACCTTCAGAGCTATCTGCGGCACTGGATGAGCCTTGTTCCACCCGCCCGCGGCGGGTTGCGGCTGCAGATCGATATCGACCCGCAGCAGTTTTTGTGACCGCTGTTGCGCGTTGCGGCAAGATTCCGCCCAAAATGCAGCATTTCTGCCCACTGGCAAAGTTGCACACCTCGGTGGGCTGTGTTATTCGAGGCGCGGCTTCTGGGGGGTGCGGTTCTGCCGTCAAACCTTATGACCCTGAAAAACCAATAATTTTCAAGGCATTGACTCGGGGTTTCCCCTTGCCGGTGCCAAGAAATGTGTCAGAGAGCTCGGACCTGGTGACTGACAACGTATCTCTCGTATCCGGCGTCGCGAAGCGCTATGCTTCGGCCCTGCTGGACCTTGCCGGGGACGGCGGCGTGACCGCAGACGTCGAGCGTGATCTCAATGCGTTTGAAGGCATGCTTGCCGAAAGCGCAGATCTCGTCCGTCTGGTGCGCAGCCCCGTATTCAGCGCCGATGAGCAGCTTGCGGCTCTGGACGCGCTGCTTGCCAAGGCCGGTATCACCGGTCTTGCCGCGAATTTCGTGAAGCTGGCTGCAAAGAACCGCCGCCTCTTCGTTCTTCCCGACATGATCAAGGCCTTCCGGGCGCTTCTCGCCGAGAAGCGTGGCGAGACGACTGCTGAAGTCGTTTCCGCTGCTCCCCTGTCGGATGCGCATGTCGCTGCCCTGAAGGAAGCGCTCTCTGCTTCCACGGGCAAGTCCGTCAAGATCGCCGCGAGCGTTGATCCTGCCCTCATTGGCGGCCTTGTCGTCAAGGTCGGCAGCCGCATGATCGACACGTCGCTGCGCACCAAGCTCAATACTCTCAAGTTCGCAATGAAAGAGGTCGGCTGATGGATATTCGGGCCGCGGAGATTTCCGCTATCCTCAAGGACCAGATCAAGGGTTTCGGCCAAGAAGCCGAAGTGTCCGAAGTCGGTCAAGTGCTTTCCGTCGGTGACGGTATTGCGCGCGTTTACGGTCTGGACAATGTCCAGGCCGGTGAAATGGTCGAGTTCCCTGGCGGTATCCGGGGCATGGCGCTCAACCTTGAAACCGACAACGTCGGTGTCGTGATTTTCGGTTCCGACCGCGACATCAAGGAAGGCGACACTGTCAAGCGTACCGGCGCCATCGTGGAAGTCCCGGTCGGCAAGGGCCTGCTCGGCCGCGTTGTCGATCCGCTGGGCAACCCGCTGGATGGCAAGGGCCCGATCGAAGCTGCCGAAATGCGCCGCGTCGACGTCAAGGCTCCCGGCATTCTGCCGCGCAAGTCCGTGCACGAGCCCATGTCCACCGGTCTCAAGGCGATTGACGCCCTGATCCCGATCGGCCGCGGCCAGCGCGAGCTCGTCATCGGTGACCGCCAGACCGGCAAGACCGCGATCATCCTCGACACCTTCCTCAACCAGAAGCCGCTTCATGAAGGCTCGGACGAGAGCAACAAGCTGTACTGCATCTACGTCGCAGTCGGCCAGAAGCGCTCCACCGTCGCCCAGTTCGTGAAGACTCTGGAAGACAGCGGTGCCCTCGCCTACTCCATCGTCGTCGCCGCGACCGCTTCGGATGCAGCCCCGCTGCAGTTCCTGGCTCCGTTCGCTGGCTGCGCCATGGGCGAATACTTCCGCGACAACGGCATGCATGCCGTGATCGGTTACGACGACCTGTCCAAGCAGGCCGTGGCTTACCGCCAGATGTCCCTGCTGCTCCGCCGCCCGCCCGGGCGCGAAGCTTTCCCGGGCGACGTGTTCTACCTGCACTCCCGTCTGCTGGAGCGTGCGGCCAAGCTGAACGAGGACAACGGCCTCGGTTCGCTCACCGCTCTGCCGGTCATCGAGACCCAGGCAAACGACGTGTCGGCCTACATTCCGACCAACGTGATCTCGATCACCGACGGTCAGATCTTCCTTGAAACCGACCTGTTCTACCAGGGCGTCCGCCCGGCCGTGAACGTGGGTCTGTCGGTGTCGCGCGTCGGCTCCTCGGCCCAGATCAAGGCGATGAAGCAGGTGGCAGGCCCGATCAAGGGCGAGTTGGCTCAGTACCGCGAAATGGCGGCCTTTGCCCAGTTCGGCTCCGACCTCGACGCCACCACCCAGCGCCTGCTGAACCGTGGTGCCCGTCTGGTCGAACTGCTGAAGCAGCCGCAGTTCTCGCCGCTGAAGACGCAGGAGCAGGTTGCGGTCATCTACGCCGGCGTGAACGGCTACCTGGACAAGATCCCGGTGGACCGCGTTCGCGAGTTCGAGGCTGGCCTGCTGCTCTCCCTGCGTGGTGAGCATGCGGACCTCCTCGACGCCATCTGGCAGAAGAAGGCCCTCGACGATGAGCTGACCGCGCGCCTTCGTGCCGCGATCGAAGCTTTCGCCAAGAGCTTCTCGTAAACCAGAAACGCTGTCGGGATAAGGAGCAGGGGCGGCCATGCCGAGCCTGAAGGACCTAAGAAACCGTATCGCCTCGGTCAAGGCGACGCAGAAGATCACCAAGGCCATGAAAATGGTGGCCGCGGCGAAGCTGCGTCGCGCCCAGGACGCTGCGGAGGCGGCCCGGCCCTATGCGGAACGCATGGAGCAGGTGCTGGCCAACATTGCCGCTGCCTTTGAAGGCCGCGATGATGCGCCGAAGCTGATGACCGGAACGGGGCGCGATCAGGTACATCTCCTGATCGTCGCCACCGCCGAACGCGGCCTGTGCGGCGGCTTCAACTCCTCGATCGCCAAACTGGCGCGCGAGCGGGCCCGGAGCCTCATTGCACAGGGCAAGGAGGTGAAAATCCTCTGCGTCGGCAAGAAGGGCTTCGATGCCATCAAGCGCGAGCTTGGCAAGTACGTCATCCGCACCATCGAGCTGCGCGGCGTGAAGTCCGTTGGCTATGCCAATGCGACTGACATCTCGGACGTCGTCTTCAAGATGTTCGAGGCCGGCGAGTTCGACGTCTGCACCCTGTTCTTTGCCGAATTCAAGTCGGTGATCAGCCAGGTGCCGACGGCACAGCAGCTCATCCCGGCCAAGCTGCCGGAGACGGCCAAGGCTGCCGACGGTGCGTCACTGGTGTACGAGTACGAGCCCGACGAGGCCGCTATTCTGACCGACCTTCTGCCCCGCAACGTGTCGGTGCAGATCTTCCGTGCGCTCCTTGAGAACGCCGCCTCCGAGCAGGGCGCCCGCATGTCCGCCATGGACAATGCGACCCGCAACGCAGGCGACATGATCAAGAGACTGACACTGCGCTACAACCGCCAGCGTCAGGCTCAGATCACCAAGGAACTGATTGAAATCATCTCGGGCGCCGAAGCGCTCTGACCGGATCGAGGATTGAGGGATGGCTGACAATAAAGTCGGACAGATCACCCAGGTCATCGGCGCCGTGGTCGACGTCAAGTTCGACGGCCACCTGCCGCAGATTCTGAACAGCCTGGAAGCGGACAACCAGGGCACCCGTCTGGTGCTCGAAGTTGCCCAGCATCTCGGCGAAAACACCGTTCGCACCATTGCGATGGACTCCACCGAAGGCCTCGTGCGCGGCCAGAAGGTCACCGACACCGGTGCCCCGATTGCCGTGCCGGTTGGCGCCGGTACCCTGGGCCGCATCATGAACGTGATCGGCGAGCCGGTTGACGAAGCCGGCCCGATCCCGCATGACGCCAAGCGTGCCATCCACCAGGAAGCTCCGAGCTTCGTCGAGCAGTCGACCGAAGCCCAGATCCTGGTCACCGGCATCAAGGTGGTGGACCTGCTGGCTCCTTACGCCAAGGGCGGCAAGATCGGCCTGTTCGGCGGCGCCGGCGTCGGCAAGACCGTTCTGATCATGGAACTCATCAACAACGTCGCAAAGGCGCACGGCGGTTACTCCGTGTTCGCCGGCGTGGGTGAGCGTACCCGTGAAGGCAACGACCTTTACTGGGAAATGATCGAATCGGGCGTGAACAAGAAGGGCGGCGGCGAAGGCTCCAAGGCTGCTCTCGTTTACGGCCAGATGAACGAGCCCCCCGGGGCCCGCGCCCGCGTTGCTCTGACGGGTCTCACCGTCGCCGAGCATTTCCGTGACCAGGGCCAGGACGTGCTGTTCTTCGTGGACAACATCTTCCGCTTCACCCAGGCCGGTTCCGAAGTGTCCGCTCTGCTCGGCCGTATCCCGTCGGCCGTGGGTTACCAGCCGACGCTGGCGACCGACATGGGCACCATGCAGGAACGCATCACCACCACCACCAAGGGTTCGATCACCTCGGTGCAGGCCGTTTACGTGCCCGCCGACGATCTGACCGACCCGGCGCCAGCTTCGACCTTCGCCCACCTCGACGCAACGACGGTTCTCAACCGCTCGATCGCCGAAAAGGGCATCTACCCGGCCGTGGACCCGCTGGACTCGACCTCGCGCATGCTGGATGCCCGCATCATCGGCGATGAGCACTACAATGTGGCTCGCCAGGTGCAGCAGACCCTGCAGCGTTACAAGGCCCTGCAGGACATCATCGCGATCCTGGGCATGGACGAGCTGTCTGAAGAAGACAAGCTGACCGTGGCCCGCGCCCGCAAGATCGAGCGCTTCCTGTCCCAGCCGTTCTTCGTGGCCGAAGTCTTCACCGGTTCGCCGGGCAAGCTCGTCGCCCTCGAAGACACGATCAAGGGCTTCAAGGGCCTGGTCGAAGGCGAGTACGATCACCTGCCGGAAGCTGCCTTCTACATGGTTGGCAACATGCAGGAAGCGATCGAGAAGGCCCAGCGCCTGGCTGCTGAAGCTGCCTGATGCAATCTGCCGCTGCCGGGCTTCCCGGCAGCGGCCTGTAATACCAGCCCGTGCGGCGTTTGAGCCTGTTCAAGGCATGATGCGTTAGCATCGTAAGACTTGGTATAATTGGCGGGCGCCCGCGTGGCGCCGCTTCTTGCAGGGCGGCTTTGCCGCCCGCATTGCGACGAACAAAGGACACGCCAGATGGCACAGCCATTTCAGTTTGAGCTTGTCTCCCCTGAGCGCCTTCTCCTGTCGGACAAGGTTCTCGAGGTCACCGTTCCCGGCAGCGAAGGCGAGTTTGGTGTCCTGAAGGATCACAGCCCGTTCATGGCCACCATGCGTCCGGGCCTGCTGAAGGTCCGCACCGGCGAAGGCAAGCTGGTCGAGTACTTCGTGCGCGGCGGCTTTGCCGACGTGTCCACCAGCGGTCTCACCGTTCTGGCCGAACAGGCCATTCCGGTGACTGAGCTGAAGGCCGACGTCATCGCCCAGCAGGTGCAGGACGCCCGTGAAGACGTTGCCGACGCCCGCGACGACGAAGCGCGCACCAAGGCCGAAGCAACGCTGGCCCAGCTGATCGAAATCCAGACGGCGCTCAAGGCAGCCTGAGGATAGCGGCCGGTCTCGCTCAGAGCGGACGTTTTTCGAAACGCGGTTCTCCGGAGCCGCGTTTTTTGTTTGCCGCAGGACAATCCTTCTCCCTCCTCCACGTTGGCCCGAACAAGAAAAAACCCGGCTCAACGGGGAGCCGGGTTGAAAAAGGACAGCCGGGAGGAGGAAAGCTGCCCTGTCTTGAGTGTGCCCGTATCAGGCCGCGATGCGCTTGAAGGCCGGAGCAGACGCGCTCCTGGAGCGGCGGCGCTCTTCCGGCGGCATGTAGACCAGTGCGCGGTGGTCCGTGCAGTAGGACGTGCCGGACTCGACGCGCACATTGCACGGGAACGTGTAGTTGCCGCTGTCACCTTCGGCCCACTTGCAGCGGCCAGGACGCGGGAGGCTCAGAGCATTATCCATCTTCTTTTCCTTCTTGCCGGTCTCTGTTGCACGAAAACGCAAAAGACCGACCGCTCCTCCGGAACTTGCCGGGCGGCCAGACGTCGCATTCTCGTGCTGGAATCTCATGGCGGCGCCAGACCGGAACAGGGTCAGGCCAGCAACCGCAAATCAAGTGCAGGTTACATAATGCCCCTGCAGACTTTGCGCAAGAGCTTAGCCGTCATGGAAGACCTGCAGGCAAAGCATGGCTGCAACTGCAGTTAACCTTCTGTCAATACTCCGCCCTCCGCGGCCAGAGACTCACGCGTGTCGAGATCAAGCCGCGCGGCACGGCCCAGTTCAACTTCGGTACACACATCATCATGCGCGCCGATGAGATGCCTGGCACCCGTATCACCTTGAAGCTGCATCAGATCTTCGCGGAAGCGCATGTCGATGAGCACCGGATTGCCGCGCTTGCCCTCTGCCGTCGCCAGCACGATCAGATGCCCCTCGCTGCGGTCATGAGCGGCGACCAGCGCATCAATCATGGCGCCGGTGATGCGCGGCATGTCGCCCAGCAGAATCACGACGCCATCGAGATTGTCCGGCAAGGCCCGCAGCCCAAGGCGGATGGAACTGGCCATACCTTCTTCAAAACCGGGGTTGATGACCGCCCGCACACGGCTGCCGCCTGCTTCTTCACTCACCCGTTCCGCCATGTGGCCGGTGACCAGGATCACCTTTTCGAGCTGACTGGCAGCCGCGGCGTCAATCACATGGCGCACGACGCTCTTGCCGTCCAGTTGCGCCAGAAGCTTGTTGCCGCCCGCCATGCGGCTGGAACTGCCCGCAGCCAGAATGATGCCGCCATAGCGCCCGCTGGCACTGGCGGCTGAAAACTTGCCCGCCCCCTGCTGCCGGGGCTGCGGGCGGCTGGCGATTTCCATCAGAAGGCCGCCGACGCCAAGCCCCGTCACCACCTCCGGCGTCACGGCTAGCCCCGCCAGCAGCCGGTTCAGCACCCAGTCGAAGCCATTTTCCGCCGGACTGCGGGCACAGCCCGGCGCGCCGATGACCGGCATGCCGTCCAGTTCGCCCAGCAGCATCAGGTTGCCCGGATCCACCGGCATGCCGAAATGAATCACCCGGCCACCGGCCTGTTCGATGGCGCCGGGCAGAATATCGCGCCGGTCGGCAATGGCGGAGGCGCCGAAGAGCACGAAGAAATCCGCCCCCTGGCGCTTCAGGGCGGCAAGCGCCTCTGCCACCGCGTCCCTGTCATGGGCCACCCGGTGCTCGCCAATCACCACGCTGCCGGAGGCCTCCAGCCGCCGCTCCAGCACCTTGCGGGTCTTGTCCAGGGTGACCGGCTTCAGCTGCGGCAGCAGGGTTGCCACCAGCCCCACCCGGCGGGCGCGGTAGGGCGCAACACGGATGGCCCCTGCCCCGGCCAATTCCGCCGCTGCCAGATGGTGTTCGGCCACCGCATAGGGAATGATCTTGGCTGTTGCCACCATCCGGCCCGCATTGACGGCGGCAAATTCCGGCAGGGTGGCGAAGGTCAGCGCCGGATCAATGCGGTTCATGGCATCGACCTTCTGCCGGTCGATCACCAGCACGCCATTCACCTCCGCATGAAGATTGACGCGGCCGGTCTGCACCCCGTCCCGGATCAAGCCGCTGCCCGCTGCGGCCTTTGCCAGCCTCTGCGCCGCCGTGTTTTCATCCACGTCACCCGGTTCAAGCCGCGCCACCGTCACATCCGTCAGCCCCGCTGCGGCCAGCGCCTCGATGTCGGCTGCGGTAAGGCGGTGCCCCTTCTTCAGCAGCCCGTCTGCCGTGCGCGTCGCATGAACCAGCAGCGCGCCTTCGGCTTGCGCCAGGGGGACTGAACCAAATTGCATCAGCGCCCCCCGCCCGGCTTGCGCAGCGCGGCGATCACCTCCGCCAGCACGGCAACTGCGATTTCGGCCGGTGAGGCTGCCCCGATATCAAGGCCGATGGGGGCACGGATGCGGGCAAGATCCGCGTCTGAAACACCTGCCGCCGCCAGCCGCTGCAGGCGGGAGGCGTGCGTCTTGCGGCTGCCGAGCGCGCCCACATAGAAGCACCCCGCCCGCAGCGCGTTTTCCAGCGCAAAGTCATCGATCTTCGGGTCATGGGTGACGGCAGCCAGTGCCGTATAGGCATCCAGCGGCTGTTCGCGCAGTGCGTCCTGCGGCCAGTCGGCCATCAGCACATCCGCCGGGAACCGCTCGGGACTGGCAAAGGCGGTGCGCGGGTCAATCACCGTCACGTCAAACCCGGCAATCTGCGCCATCGGCAAGAGCGCCTGCGAGATATGCACCGCGCCGATGATCATGAGGCGCGGTGATGGCACGGAAACGGTGAAGAAGGACTGCGTTCCATCCTCCGTGCTCACCAGCCCGGACGCGCCGGACAGGAACCGCTTTTCCAGCTCTGCGGCGAGAGGGTCCGCAGCCGCGACCGCCCCCTTTTTCACCAGCCGCTGGGCGCCGCTGGCAAGCTCCGTCACCAGAATGGCGGCACGGCGGGCCGAACGCTCCTCGTTGAGAGCGGCAAGAAGATCAAGCTGCATGGGTGACCGGCTCCACATAGACGCGGATGCGCCCGCCGCAGGACAGGCCGACCCGCCAGGCAGTTTCATCGGCGACGCCGAATTCCAGCATGGAGGCCTTGCCGGAGGCAATCACGTCCGCCGCCTCGGCGACGACCGCGCCTTCGACACAGCCGCCGGAGACGGAGCCTTCGAAATTGCCCTGTGCATCAATGACGAGATGGGAGCCAACCGGCCGGGGCGCAGAACCCCAGGTCTCCACCACCGTCGCCACCGCCACCTTGCGGCCCGCCTTCACCCAGGCTTCTGCCACTGCCAGTTCATCCGCCATGGCACTCTCCCTCATGGTCTTTCCCGCAAGGATATAGGGAGGATGCAGGCGCTGGAAAGAAAAACCCGCTCTGCCGGTTCAGCTGCAGGAATACGGGCAGACATAAGAACAGCGCCCCGGAGGGCCGGGGCGCTGCAGCGGAACCAGGCATGATGGGTGCGCATGCCGGGGCCCGTTTGGAAAGCTGTAAAACGCGAGACAGCCGCAGCGGGGCTGCGGCTGTCTCTCATGTCATTCCCGTACGGGAAAGCGGATCACTCAGCCGCGTTGCGCGAAGCCGGAGCAGCAGCCAGAACGGAGCTGTCCACCGCGTCTTCGAACTTGGCGAAGTTGTCGATGAACATCTGCACCAGCTTCTTGGCCTGCGCGTCATAGGCGGCCTTGTCGGCCCAGGTTTCGCGCGGGTTCAGGATGGCGCTGTCGACGCCCGGCACGGCTTCCGGAACGGCAAAGCCGAAGTTCGGGTCCATGCGGAAGGCGGCGGTCTTCAGCGAACCATCCAGCGCGGCGCGCAGCAGCGTCCGGGTTGCCTTGATCGGCATGCGGCTGCCGGTGCCATAGGCCCCGCCCGTCCAGCCAGTGTTCACCAGCCAGCAATCGACGCCCTGCTCTGCGATGAGATCACGCAGCAGGTTGCCGTATTCGCTCGGGTGGCGCGGGATGAAGGGTGCGCCGAAGCAGGTCGAGAAAGTCGCCTGCGGCTCGGTCACGCCCTTTTCCGTGCCAGCCACCTTGGCGGTGTAGCCGGAAAGGAAGTGATACATGGCCTGCGCCGGGGTCAGACGGGCGATCGGGGGCATCACGCCGAAAGCATCGGCGGTCAGCATGATGATCGTCTTCGGCTGCGGTGCAACGCCGGTGGCGCTGGCATTCGAGATGAAGTGGATCGGATAGGCCGCACGGGTGTTTTCGGTCTTCGAGCCATTGTCGAAGTCCGGCACGCGGGCGTCATCCAGCACCACGTTTTCCAGCACGGTGCCGAAGCGTTGCGTCGTGGAGAAGATCTCCGGCTCAGCTTCCTTCGACAGCTTGATGGTCTTGGCGTAGCAGCCGCCTTCGAAGTTGAAGACGCCGGTCTTGCCCCAGCCGTGCTCGTCGTCACCGATGAGGGTGCGCTCCGGATCAGCGGAGAGCGTGGTCTTGCCGGTGCCCGACAGGCCGAAGAAGACAGCCGTGTCACCGTCCTTGCCGACGTTGGCCGAGCAATGCATCGGCATGACGCCCTGCGGCGGCAGCAGGTAGTTGAGGAAGGTGAAGACGGACTTCTTCATCTCGCCGGCATAGGACGTGCCGCCGATGAGCACGATCATGCGCGACAGGTCGCAGGCAATGACCGTTTCGGAACGGCAGCCGTGACGGGCCGGATCGGCCTTGAAGTCCGGCAGATCAATGATGGTCATCTTCGGCACGAAGGTGGCCAGCTCTTCCGCCTTCGGGCGGATCAGCAGGTTGCGGATAAACAGCGAGTGCCAGGCAAACTGGGTATAGACACGCACGGGAAGACGATAGGCTGCCTCGGCGCCACCGTAGAGATCCTGCGCGAACAGATCCTTACCCTTGGCATGATCGAGGAAGTCGCCCAGCAGAACGTCGAACTGCTCCGGCGTCATCTTTGCGTTGTTGTCCCACCAGACCTGATCTTCGGTCGAAGCATCACAGACAACGAACTTGTCCTTCGGCGAACGGCCCGTGTGAGTGCCGGTGTCAGCCACCAGAGCCCCGCCGGCCGACAGCCGCGCCTCACCGCGCTGCAGCGCGTATTCGTAAAGAGACGGTTCGTTCTGGTTCCAATAAATCGCACCGAGCCCCGTCAGGCCGATTGTTTCAAGGCCGCAGGCCGGGTTCCGGACACCTGTCTCTTTCATGATCGCGCAGTCCCTTAATCTGTCTACACGCGCCGGAGGGCCGGGGGATCGCACCTGATCTGCTGCCCCTCAAGTCCCGGCGCAGGCGGACCCTAGTTGATCTGCTGCTGCGCAACAAGAGAACAGAAAGGATGATTTGACCATTTAATCGATTAAAAAACAAAGACTTGGCAGAACGATTTATTTTGGACCGTGAATTTAAGCAAAACTGTGACGCAGAACACTTTGTCTTTCGCAGATCACACCCACATGACAGACGGGCGCCGAGGTTCCCGCCTTATAAAAACGGCGGCTAATGGAACCGGCAGAAGATTAAAGAGTTGGTATGCAATTGCCTTTGCCTTATTTTATGCGCAATTGCGGGGCCAAAGGCTGAAGGTGAGTTACGACATTGACGGATCAAAGGACGAAGACCCGCATCATGCCGACTATTGCACTCGTCGACGATGACCGTAACATCCTGACTTCGGTTTCCATTGCACTGGAATCGGAAGGATACAGGGTCCAGACCTATACGGACGGTGCCTCCGCCCTGGATGGTCTTCTCAGCGACACGCCCAATCTTGCGATCTTCGACATCAAGATGCCGCGGATGGACGGGATGGAACTGCTGCGCCGCCTGCGCCAGACCTCGGACCTGCCGGTGATCTTCCTCACCTCCAAGGATGACGAGATCGACGAGCTGTTCGGCCTGAAGATGGGCGCGGACGATTTCATCCGCAAACCCTTCTCCCAGCGCCTGCTGGTGGAGCGCGTGCGCGCCGTGCTGCGCCGGGTGCAGCCGCGCGATGCCTCCGCCCCGCGCGAGGATGGCGACAAGCTGCTGGAACGCGGCCAGCTTCTGATGGATCAGGAGCGCCACACCTGCACCTGGAACGGCAAGCCGGTGACGCTGACCGTGACCGAGTTCCTCATCCTCTCGGCGCTGGCCCAGCGTCCGGGTGTGGTGAAGAGCCGCAATGCGCTGATGGATGCGGCCTATGACGATCAGGTCTATGTGGACGACCGGACCATCGACAGCCACATCAAGCGCCTGCGCAAGAAATTCAAGATGGTGGACGACGACTTCGACATGATCGAGACCCTTTATGGCGTCGGCTACCGGTTCCGGGAGACCTGAGGGTTCCTGACGCCAGATGGCAACTGACACCGGGGAAGACATGCGCCTTCACGCGAAGGAGCAAGACGGCAACGCCCGCGCAGAGGACAGCGCGGGCGAACGCACGTCTCCGGCTGCCCTGCGCCATCTTGGCAACCCGCGCCTGCGCCGAAGGTTCCTGAACCGGGCCGGGGCACTGCTCGGCACCTATGTCTTCTCCTCGCTGACCCGGCGCATCGTGGTGCTGAACCTCGCCGGGCTCATCGCGCTGGTCTCCGGCATTCTCTACCTCAACCAGTTCCGCGCCGGGCTGATCGACGCCCGTGTGCAGAGCCTTCTGACGCAGGGCGAGATCATCGCCGGCGCCATCGCCGCCTCGGCCACGGTGGACACGGGCGCCATTACGGTTGACCCGGAACGCCTGCTGCAGATGCAGGCGGGCGAAACTCTGATGCCGAGCACCACCACGGTGGAATCCCTCGATTTCCCGGTCAATCCCGAGCGTGTCGGGCCGGTGCTGCGGCGGCTGATTTCGCCGACCAAGACCCGCGCCCGGATCTATGACACACAAGGCATGCTGATCCTTGATTCGCGCCAGCTTTACAGCCAGGTGATGCGCTACGACCTGTCCCCGCCCACGGTGCAGGAGGACGGCTTCTTTGACCGGATCTGGCAATCGGTGAAGATCTGGCTGCGGCGCGGTGATCTGCCGGTCTATCAGGAAGCCGGTGCCGGTGACGGGCTGATCTATCCTGAGGTGGAAGCCGCCGTTTCCGGCTCCCCCGCCAGCATCGTGCGCCTGTCGCCGCGCGGCGAGCTGATCGTCTCCGTGGCCGTGCCGATCCAGCGGTTCCGGCAGGTGGTGGGCGCACTTCTGCTCTCCACGCAAGGGGGAGACATTGACGCCATCGTCAGTGCCGAGCGGATCGCGATCATCCGCGTGTTCATGGTGGCCGCAGGCGTCATGCTCGTCATGTCGATCCTGACGGCCGGCACCATTGCCGGCCCCGTGCGCCGCCTTGCTGCGGCGGCAGAGCGGGTGCGGCGCGGCGGCAAGTCACGTCAGGAGATCCCGGAGTTTTCCGACCGGCAGGACGAAATCGGCCATCTTGCCCGCTCCTTCCGCGACATGACCAATGCGCTCTATAACCGTATGGATGCCATCGAGCGCTTTGCGGCCGATGTGGCGCATGAGTTGAAAAACCCCCTGACCTCGCTGCGCAGCGCCGTGGAAACCCTGCCGCTGGCGAAATCAGACAATTCGCGCGCGCGCCTGCTGGAGGTGATCCAGCATGACGTGCGCCGCCTCGACCGCCTGATCACCGACATTTCCGATGCCTCGCGGCTGGATGCGGAACTGGCGCGCGGCAGTGCGGAGGCGCTGGATGCGAGCCGCCTGTTGCGCAATGTTGCCGACATGGCCAACCAGCGCGCCACCGACGACGCGCCGCGCGTGATCCTGACCATCGCAGACGTGAAGAATGCCGATGTGAAGGGCAGCAGCACCCGTCAGGACCGGCATGCCGACAAGGCCGCCGAAAAGGCGGAAGAGAAGGGCTATCTGATCCTCGGCCATGATAGCCGTCTGGCGCAGGTGATCAACAATCTGATCGACAATGCCCGCTCCTTCTCGCCCCCCGGCGGCACCGTGCGCATCGGCGCCAGCCGCAAGGGCAACGCGGTTGTCATCACCGTCGATGATGACGGCCCCGGCATCCGGGCCGAGAAGATCGAACGCATCTTCGAGCGCTTCTACACCGACCGGCCCGATGGCGAGGCCTTCGGCAACAACTCCGGCCTTGGCCTCTCCATCTCGCGCCAGATCATCGAGGCGCACCGGGGCACGATCACGGCGGAGAACCGCACGGAGACCGATCCGGAAACCGGTGAGAAGACCATTCTGGGTGCGCGCTTCATCATCACCCTGCCCGCAGGCGGCAGCGCATGAGCGGCCATGCAGCTCATGGCGGCCTGCTGGTGCATGGCTGCGCGGTCATCCTCGGCACCACGGGTGTGCTGATCCGCGGCCCCTCGGGGTCCGGCAAGTCGCGGCTGGCGGCAGAACTGGTGGAGCGGGCTGGCCGCAACGGCCATTTCGCCGCTCATGTGGCCGATGACCAGTGCCTGCTGGATGCGACGGTGGCAGGCCTGAGGGCGCGGGCGCCGCAGACCATCGCCGGGCTGGCGGAGCTGCGCGGGCGCGGCATCGTGCCGGTTCTCCATGAGCCTGCGGCCCTGATCAGCCTTGTGGCCGATCTTGAGCCGGCAGCAAAACTCGAGCGCATGCCGGAGGCAGATGCCCTCTCCACGGTGCTGCTGGACCGGCTGATTGCCCGCCAGCCGGTGCCCTCCGGCGATGCGGCAGGCGCAGTGGCCTTGATCCGGGAGGCCCTGCGCGCGATTTATCCGGGAAAGCGGCCGCCTGTTTAGGCCGTGTTAATGAGAAAACTGCTTGCTTTGGGCGCCACGCTTGCCGACATTGCGGCAACAGCGTTCAGATCCGGCGCAAGCCCCGGGAAACCGGACAGACCGGACCCACGACGAAAGACACAGGTCGGCAAGGCATGATTGGACTGGTACTCGTGACCCATGGCCGCTTGGCGGAAGAGTTCAAGGCGGCACTTGAGCACGTGGTTGGCCCGCAGACGCAGGTCGCAACGATTGCGATCGGTCCGGAGGACAACATGGAGCAGCGCCGTCAGGATATCCTCGGCGCTGTCGAGGAGGTGAACACCGGCGCAGGTGTCGTGCTCCTGACCGACATGTTCGGCGGCACGCCCTCGAACCTTGCCATCTCCGTGATGGACGGCAAGACCATCGAGGTGATTGCCGGGGTGAACCTGCCGATGCTGATCAAGCTGGCGAGCGTGCGCGCCGACCGGGGCCTTGCCGATGCGGTGGAGGAAGCCCGCAAGGCCGGCCAGAAATACATCTCCGTCGCCAGCCAGGTTCTGTCCGGCAACGGCTGACGCCCGCGCCCCGAAGAAAGACACTGACCACGATGGATGCCGCGCCAAACATGACACGCCTCGAACGCAGCCTGCTGATCGTCAACCAGCGCGGCCTCCACGCCCGCGCCTCCGCCAAGCTGGTGAAGCTGGTGGATACGTTCAACGCGGATGTGCGCGTGTCAAAGGACGGACAGACCGTCGGCGGCACCTCGATCATGGGCCTGATGATGCTGGCCGCAGCGCCCGGCTGCTGCATCCACGTGGAAGTGACCGGCCCCGAAGCCGAAGCCGCCCTGACCGCCATCGCCGCCCTTGTGGCAGACAGGTTCGGCGAGGAGGATTGAGGGGGCAACGCTCCTTCTTCGCACGTCTCTGAAACTCTCCCTTTGATATCTACAGTCAGACCGCGCGTGTTTCAGCGCGCCGGGTGTTTGCGCGTGTCCGCCAACACTCCCTTAACCCCATTCCCGCATTTCCCTCCTCATATAAAGAAATCTTTATATCCGCATTGATAGGGCTGAAAGGCCGCTATATAAGGAGCGGAATGGGATTCCGGGGCTGTTGCCGTGAGGCGGGCAGGCCTGGCCGGGTGCAGTGCACCTTCGTGCCGCCAGCGGGCGGCTGCTGAAACAGATCAGAACAGGATCAGGTCATGACCGACTATATCGTCAAGGACATCAAGCTCGCCGATTGGGGCCGGACGGAAATCGAGATCGCCGAAACCGAAATGCCGGGCCTGATGGCCAGCCGCGCCGAATTCGCCGCGTCCAAGCCCCTGAAGGGCGCCCGTATCGCCGGCTCGCTGCACATGACCATCCAGACGGCCGTGCTCATCGAGACGCTGGTGGCCCTTGGCGCCGAAGTCCGCTGGGCTTCCTGCAACATCTATTCCACCCAGGACCAGGCCGCTGCCGCCATCGCCGCTGCGGGCATTCCGGTCTTCGCCATCAAGGGCGAGACGCTGGAAGAATACTGGGACTATGCCGACCGGATCTTCGACTTCCCGGAAGGCGCCAACATGATCCTCGACGATGGCGGCGATGCCACGCTCTACATCCTGCTCGGCGCCCGCGTCGAAGCCGGTGAGACCGGCCTCATCGAAGACCCGAAGTCCGAAGAGGAAGAATACCTCTTTGCCCAGATCAAGAAGCGCATGGCCAAGAACCCGGGCTGGTTCACCAAGCAGCGCGATCTGATCCAGGGCGTCACCGAAGAGACCACCACGGGCGTGCTGCGCCTTTACGAGATGCAGAAGAAGGGCCAGCTGCCCTTCCCGGCCATCAACGTGAACGACAGCGTCACCAAGTCCAAGTTCGACAACCGCTATGGCTGCCGTGAATCGCTGGTGGACGGCATCCGCCGCGGCACCGACGTGATGATGTCGGGCAAGGTCGCCGTGGTCTGCGGCTATGGCGATGTGGGCAAGGGCTCGGCCCAGTCGCTGGCAGGTGCGGGCGCGCGCGTCATCGTCACCGAAATCGACCCGATCTGCGCCCTGCAGGCCGCCATGGACGGTTTCGACGTGAAGACGCTGGATCAGGTGGCCGGCACGGCTGATATCTTCGTCACCGCCACCGGCAACAAGGACATCATCACCCTCGACCACATGCGGGCGATGAAGGACATGGCGATCGTCTGCAACATCGGTCACTTCGACAACGAGATCCAGGTTGCCGCGCTGAAGAACCTGCAGTGGCGCCCGGTCAAGGATCAGGTCGACATGGTCGTCTTCCCGGACGGCAAGCGCATGATCCTTCTGTCGCAGGGCCGCCTCGTCAACCTTGGCAATGCCACCGGCCATCCGAGCTTCGTGATGTCCGCCAGCTTCACCAACCAGGTGCTGGCGCAGATCGAACTCTTCACCCGCGGTGAGCAGTACCAGAACGAGGTCTACGTGCTGCCGAAGCATCTGGACGAGAAGGTGGCCCGCCTGCACCTTGCCAAGCTGGGCGTCTCGTTAACCGAACTGACGGACGACCAGGCCCAATATCTGGGGATTAACAAGACCGGTCCGTTCAAGTCGGAACACTACAAGTACTGATTTCAAGCATAGGGCACACCACATATTGTGCCATATGGAATCTGACTTGCGTAGAAGCACAAATGCAGGCCCCGTCCACCCGGACGAGGCCTGTTAACTTTTCATCAACAGACTCTTTAGCGCGATTCCCGAACAAGGTATGGTCAAGACGAATCAGGGGATTGAGGCAGCTCCCTGACGACTCCGGCCTCCGGCCGGACTGAATGGCGGCAAAAGAGGTAGGCAGATGCCGGTAGACGGCGGTTCACGCTTGCGCAAGGGCGCAGGGCGGCGGAGACGGATTCTGAAAACGCTCTCCCTCTCGGGCGTGAGCGCCCTTGCCCTCGCAGCCAGCATGGGCAGCAGTCTGGCTCAGGCGGCAAGCACCTCCACCGCACAGTTCGGCGCCGACCAGATGGTCTGGCTGGCCGCCCTTGGCGGGGCCTGCGCCTTTGCCGTCACGGCCTCCTTCGCCTTTCTGCGCAACCGCCGCACCAGCGCTGCCCGCATCGGTGCCCTTTCGCGCGAGAACCGCGATCTCAAGCTTTTCGTCGACCGGCTGGAATCCATGCTCAACACCGAAGAGCAGCGGATCATCGCCTGGACCGGACTTGGCGAACGCCCGGGTCTGACGCCGCATGTCTGGGGCAACCTGCCGGACAGTTGCGGCGCACCGCGCAGCGCCGCCCAGCTTCTGAGCTTCGGCAGCTGGCTGGATGCGAAATCGGCCGAGCTGCTGGAAGATCATCTGGCGCGCCTGCGCAGCATTGGCGAGGCTTTCTGCATCACGCTGGAAACCCGCCACCGCACCTATATCGAGGCCGTGGGCCGCACGGCGGGTGCTGCCTCCGTGCTGCGCCTGCGCGATCTGACCGGCGACCGCCAGTCGCAGGCGGAACTTGCCGCCCGCAACGCGCGCCTCTCCGGCGAGCTTTACATGCTGCATGCCCTGCTGGAGGCGATGCCCGCCCCGGCCTGGCAGACGGATGCGGAAGGCAAGGTCAACTGGGCCAACCGCGCCTATGCCCGCGCCGTCGATTGCGCCTCGCCCGAGGCGGCCGTCAGCGGCGCAGTCGAATTCCTCGATGCCCCGGCACGCGAGGCCATGAGCCGCGAGCGCAACGACGACGGCTGCTTCCGATCGCGCATGCCGATTGTGGCGGCCGGTGAACGCCGCGTCTTTGAAGTCACCGATGTGCGCTCCAACGTCGGCAGCGCCGGCATGGCCATCGACATTTCCGAGCTGGACCGCACCAAGAAGGAACTGAAGCGCACCGAGGAATTCCACGGGCGCACGCTGGACCAGCTGGCGACAGCGGTGGCCATCTATGGCGCTGACCGCAAACTGCAGTTCTACAATGCCGCTTTCCGTGCCCTGTGGGATCTGGACACCGGTTTCCTCGATGGCCAGCCGGAAGACGGCATCGTGCTCGACACGCTGCGTGCCGGGCGCAAGCTGCCCGAGCAGGCCGATTACCGCGTCTGGCGCACCAAGATGCTGGAAAGCTACCAGTCGCTGGAAGCGCGCGAAAGCTGGTGGCACCTGCCGGACGGCCGCACGCTGCGCGTCATCGCCAACCCGCATCCGCAGGGCGGCGTGACCTACATCTACGAGAACGTGACCGAGCGGCTGGACCTCGAAAGCCGCTACAACGCCCTGATCCGCGTGCAGGGCGAGACGCTGGACAATCTGTCCGAAGCCGTCGCCGTGTTCGGCTCCGACGGGCGCCTGCGCCTGTGGAACCCGGCCTTCAGCGAAATCTGGGCGATGCCGGAAGACCAGCTTTCGGTCATGCCGCATGTCAATGACATCGTGAACACCTGCGCCGCCAACACCGGCGAGATGGAAGCCTGGCGCCTGCTGGCAGGGTCCATCACCGGGCTGATGGACAGCCGCACGCATCTGGCCGGCCGCATGGAACGGCGCGATGGCTCGGTGCTGGATTACGCCACCGTGCCCCTGCCGGACGGCGGTACACTGGTGACCTTCGTTAACGTTACCGACAGCGTCAACATGGAGCGCGCCCTCGTTGAAAAGAACGAGGCGCTGCAGCAGGCGGACGATCTGAAGAACGCCTTCATCCAGCATGTTTCCTACGAATTGCGTTCGCCGCTGACCAACATCATCGGCTTTGCCCAGCTTCTGTCCGATCCGAAATTCGGCGAGCTTTCCGACAAGCAGGGCGAATACGCAGAATATATCCTGTCCTCGTCCTCGGCGCTGCTGGCGATCATCAACGACATTCTCGACCTGGCCACCATTGATGCGGGCATCATGGAGCTGGACCTCAGCGAAGTGGATGTGGCGCAGACCGTGTCCGCCGCCGTCGAGGGCCTGAAAGACCGGCTGGTCGAATCGCAGATCGTGCTGCGCACCCATGTGCCGGACGACATTGGCACCATGCTGGCAGACGAGCGCCGGCTGCGGCAGGTGCTGTTCAACCTGATTGCCAATGCCGTGCGCTATTCCGAGGAAGGCGGCATCATCGATGTGACCTGCACCCGGCAGGGCGCCAGCGTCGTCTTCACCGTCAAGGACCGTGGCTGCGGTATTCCGCAGGAGATGATCGAGGCCGTGTTCAACCGCTTTGTCGGCCACGATTCGGGCGCAAGACGCCGGGGCGCCGGGCTGGGCCTGTCCATCGTCAAGAGCTTCGTGGAACTGCACGGCGGGCATGTGGAGATCCAGTCGCGGGAGGGGAACGGCACGACCGTGACCTGCACGTTTCCCGCCAAGCCCGAAGTGACCGGCCGGGTCGCTGCCGAGTAAGCCCGGCATGAGCCCCGCGCACCCGCTCTCCCCCACGCTCAGCCTCACCATCCCGGATGAAGCCGCCATGGAACGGCTGGCCGAAGACGTGGCGGCCATCCTTGGCCCCGGCGATGTGATTGCGCTCAGCGGTGATCTGGGCGCGGGCAAGTCCACCTTCAGCCGCGCCCTGCTGCGCGCCTTTGCAGGTGATCCCGCGCTGGAAGTGCCGAGCCCCACCTTCACCCTCGTCCAGACCTATGATCTGGACCGGCTGACCATCTCCCATCTCGATCTTTACCGGCTGGAAGAGCCGGAGGAGCTGGAAGAACTGGGGCTGGAGGATCTGACGGCCACGGGCGCGGCGCTGATCGAATGGCCGGAAAAGGCCGGGCGTTTCCTTCCCGCCAGCCGGCTGATCCTGTCCATCGCCCATTCCGGCGAGAATGACGCCAGAGAAGTCACATTCTCATTTGCCAGCCCTGCCGCAGAAAGCCGCTGGGCGCAGCGGCTGGCGCGGACGCAGCGCATCCGGGCACTGGCAGAGGAGGCAGGTTTCACAGGCGCAGAGCGGCGCTATCTGACCGGCGATGCCTCGGCGCGGGCCTATGAGGTGATCCGCACGCCGCAAAAATCCGCCGTGCTGATGAATTCCCCTGCCGCCTATGACCAGGCAAAGCCCGGCGAAATACCCAGCTACAGCGAGACCGTGCACCGCGCCCGCACCGTCGATGCCTTCATCGCACTGACGGGTGAATTGCGGCGGCGCGGCTACAGCGCGCCGGAGCTTTACGCCATCGACCGGAATGCGGGCCTGCTGCTGCAGGAGAACCTTGGCGGCGAAGGCATCATCACGCCGGACAGGCACCCCATCGCGGAGCGCTATGCCGCCGCCGCGCAGCTGCTGGCGGAGATGCATGCGGATACGGACTGGCCGCAGGTACTGCCCGTGACCGGCATGGACGGAGCCCTTCTGGCCCACCACATCATCCCGACCTATTCGGCAAATGCCCTGCTGACGGAGGCTGATCTCTTTCTCGAATGGTATGTGCCCTGGCGTGCCGGAGCGGATCCCGCCACCCTGCCCGCAACACCGGATGCGGCAGAGCGGGCGGAATACCGCGCCCTGTGGCAGACGGCCTTTGCCCGGATCAGGGATGCGCAGACCGGCTGGGTCATGCGGGACTATCACTCCCCCAACATCCTGTGGCTGGACGGGCGCGAGGGGCACGCGAAACTGGGCCTCATCGACTATCAGGATTGCGTCCTTGGCCCCGTTGCCTATGACCTTGCCTCCCTGCTGCTCGATGCAAGGGTGGATATCCCGCGCGCTATGGAAAACGAGTTGCTGACCGGCTACCTCGCCCGCCGCAAGGCGCAGGATGCGGGCTTTGACGAAGAGCTGTTCCGGGCTGCCTATGCCGTCATGGGCGCGCAGCGCATCGCCAAGATCCTCGGGGCCTTCGTGCGGCTGAAATATGCCTATGGCAAGCCGCAGTACATGGCCCACATGCCGCGCATGACGGACTATCTCGACCGCACCATCGCCCATCCGGCGCTGGCGGAACTGGCGAACTGGTTCCGGGCACGGACTGGCTAGGCTCACGCGGTGCCCGGGCATTGGCAAACTGTGAGGCGCCAGTGTCTCTGATGCCGTCAGATCAGGCCTTGACGTAGACCCAGGCCCGCTTTCCGGACTTCAGCTGCACCTCGGTCCGGATGTAGTCATCCACTTCATAGGCATCCGCGGCTGCAAGCTCTTCGTCCGTGATCGCAAACACGGTGCCCTTCACTTCATCGTCCGGATTGCTGCTGGGCACGACCACCGGATGGAACCGCTGCCCGCTCTGGCGCAGAACTTCGGGATCGGTGATCTCGATCATGCTGGTTGTATAGCCGGTCATGGCGTCCTCTTCCCCCGAAAGCAGCCGTCCGAAGGAAGACTGCTGCACGGAAGGCAGCTGCAGCGTGCCATAGGAAAAGAGCAGAACTGACGCATTCACTGTCATGGCGAACTCCGGACCGGACTCTTGAGAGGCCTCACCAACGTACCCTGTGCTTTGCATGGCGGGAAAGACCGGTCAAACGGCACATCGCGAAAAATGCTCATGTGCCGCGAAGATTCAGTCACGTTCCAGCTGCCTGCTGGTCATCCTGCTGCCTCATGGCTGCAAGAGGCTCTCAAGCCGCACCCGGCTGCACTTGCCTTGAGGGCACGAAGCAGGCACTGCTAGGCAGTGGCCCCTGCTTGCCGGGGGCTTCGGCACTTCCTATCTCCGGCAGGCGATTTCAACCGGAGCAGTTTGCAGGTTTCTCATGACGAACGGCGTTTTCCGTCCCCATAGCGCAATGATCCTGGCTGCCGGGCTTGGCAAGCGCATGCGCCCGATCACGGCGACAACACCCAAACCCCTGATCGAGGTGAACGGCAAGGCGCTGATCGACCATGGCATGGACAAGCTGGCAGCTGCCGGGGTGAAGCGCTGCGTCGTCAACGTGCATTACCTTGCCGATCTGGTGGAAGTGCATGCCCGCCGCCGCAAGGACCTTGAGGTTATGATTTCCGACGAGCGCGAGGCCCTGCTGGAAACCGGCGGCGGCATCGCCAAGGCCCTGCCGCTGCTAGGCGATGACCCGTTCTTCGTGGTGAATGCCGACACCGCCTATTGGGTGGAAGGCGTGAAGCCCAATCTGGAGCACATGATCGAAGCCTTTGATCCGGAGCGCATGGATGCGCTGCTGCTGCTCTCGGACATGGTACACAGCGCCGGCTATCACGGGCGCGGCGATTTCCTGATGGACCCGAACGGCGTACTGGAGCGCCGGCCGGAGCGTTCGGTGGCGCCCTTTGCCTATGCGGGCGCGGCCATCCTGCATCCGCGCCTCTTCCGCGATGCGCCGGAGGGCAAGTTCTCGCTCAACCTGCTGTTTGACCGGGCCATCGAGGCCGGGCGCCTGCATGGCACGCTGATGGAAGGCATCTGGCTGCATATCGGCACGCCGGAGGCCATTGCCGAGGCGGAACTGGCCGTACGCGAAAGCGCAGACTGAAACCCGATCCAGACGGCAGGCAGAGGCAGATGGCAGCGCGGATTTTCTCCATTCCGCCCTCGGCGGATTTTTCCCGGGAGCTGATCGCGGCGCTGGTGGACGGGCGGCTGATCGAGGGCTTCCGCCCGCTCGATGATCCGCTGCTGCTCTCCGATGTGACCCTTTATCTGCCAACCCGCCGTGCCGCCCGTGCCCTGCCCGCTCTGGTGCAGGAAATGTTCGGCGGGCGGCCCGTGCTGCTGCCGCGCATCCGCCCCTTGGGCGATGCGGATGAGGACCTGCAGCTTCTCTCCGCCCCCGGTGACGGCGAGGCGCTGCCACCCGAACTACCGCCGCTGGAGCGCAAGCTGGCGATGACGCGGCTGGTGATGGGCTGGAAGGCGGCCCTGCGCCGTCAGGTACTGGCCCTTGGCGAGGACGAGCCGCTGGGCCTTCCTGCTTCCGCCGCTGATGCCGCGTGGCTGGCAGGTGACCTCATCACCCTGATGGACGAGCTGGAAACCGAGGAAGCGGACTGGTCGGCGCTTGCCAGCCTCGTGCCGGAGGATCACGCCCGCTACTGGCAGGTGACGCTGGAATTTCTCGATATCGTGCGCCTTGCCTGGCCGGCCTATCTGGCCGAATGCGGCGCCATGGACCCCAAGGCCCGCCGGTCGGCGCTGATCCGGCGTGAAGCGGAGCGCCTGCGCCTCAATCCGCCCAAGGGCCCCGTGATCGCCGCCGGATCAACCGGCACCGTGCCTGCCACCGCCGAGCTGCTGAAAGCCATTGCAGACCTGCCGCAGGGCGCCATCGTGCTGCCGGGGCTGGACATGCGCATGGATGACGCGTCCTGGTCCGCCCTTGGCCGCGCCCCGCAGCGGCGGGTGACCGCGGGCAAGGCCGCGCTGCCGCAGGATGAGCCCAGCGCCAACGGGCATCCGCAATATGGCCTGAAGCAGCTGCTTGACCGGCTGGGTGTAGACCGGCGCGAGGTGACACCGCTCTGCCCGCCGGAAACACCGGAACTGGCCGCCCGCGAAGCGCTGGTGAGCGAAGCCCTGCGTCCGGCCTCCACCACCGACGCATGGACTTCCTTCCTGCAGCAGACCCCAGCGGAGGAGCGCAAGGCCGCGCTTGACGGGGTGGAACTGGTGATCGCCCGCAACGAAGCGGAGGAAGCCCTCAGCCTTGCCATCGCCCTGCGCGAGGCGGTGGAGCGCGGCGGGACGGCAGCCCTCGTCTCCCCCGACCGCCTGCTCGCCCGCCGCGTGGCGGAAGAGCTGGGCCGCTGGAACATCACCGTGGACGATAGCGCCGGACGGCCGCTGGACCAGACGCCGCCCGCCGTGCTGGCCATGCTGGCCGCACGCCTTGCACTGGAAGGCTGCGCGCCGCTGGATCTTCTCGCCCTGCTGAAGCATCCGCTGGCCCGATTGGGGCTGGAGACAAAAGACATCCGCTCCGCCGCCCGCTCGCTGGAGCGCGGTGTGCTTCGCGGGCCTGCGCCGAAATTCGGCTCTCGCGGGCTGCCTGATGCGATTGCCGCTGCCCGCCTTGCGGCCGAAGATGCCCATACACCGCGCTGGAAGAAGCTGGTGGAAGAGGACTGGGCCGCAGTCAGTGATCTTGCCAACCGGCTGATTGCGGCGCTGGAGCCGCTGGAATGCCTGCTGGAGCGGAAAGAACCCGTTCCCGTCGATGAACTCGCCCGTGCCCATGCCAGGGTGCTGCAACAGATTGCAGGCGACCCCACCGGCGCGGATGCGGAGCTTTACCGGGGCGAGACGGGCGATGCACTGGCGCTGATGCTGACCGGGCTGATGGACAGCAGCCGTGCGGGCCTTGCCGTGCCTGCGCGCGAATGGCCCTCCGTCTTCGCAGCGCTGATTGCCGGAACCGCCGTGCGCCGCCGCCTGCCGGGCGATCCGCGGGTACAGATCCTCGGTCCCATGGAAGCGCGCCTGCAGCGGCCGGACCTGGTCATTCTCGGCGGGCTCAACGAAGGCATCTGGCCGCAGCGCACCCGCAACGATCCATGGCTCAATCGCCCGATGAAGCGCGACATGGGGCTGGAGCCGCCGGAGCGGCGCATCGGGGCTGGCGCCCATGACTTTGTGCAAGGGCTGGGCGCACGCCGGGTGATCCTTTCCCGCGCCAGCCGCGCCGATGGCGCCCCCACTGTGACCTCCCGCTGGCTGCAAAGGCTGCTGACGCTGGCCGGACCTGAAGCGGAAGCTGCCTTGCTGGAACGCGGGCGGCGCTGGACGGAGCTTGCTGGCCTCCTTGATCTTGCCGAAGGCCCCGTCACCCCGGCAGAGCGGCCCGCCCCGAAGCCGCCGCTGAGCGCAAGGCCGGTGCGCCTCTCCGTCACCGAAGTTGAACGGCTGGTGCGCGATCCTTACGCCATCTTCGCCCGCCGCATTCTCGGCCTTGAGCCGGTGGACCCCATCGGCGGCTCGCCGACGCTGGCGGACAAGGGCTCGATCATCCACGACGCGCTGGCGCTGTTCCTGTCCGAATGGCATGGCGATCTCGACCACAAGGCCGTGGCGCGGCTGGTGGAGATCGGCGCGGAACTGTTTGCCCCGCTTGATGCCTTCCCCGCCATCCGCGCCCTGTGGTGGCCGCGTTTCCTGCGCATTGCCGAGGAATTCGTGGCCTTTGAACGCCAGCGGGAACCCTCCATCCGACAGCGTTTCCTGGAAATTTCCGGCGGCGTCGAACTGACATTGCCGGGTGCAGAATTCCGGCTCACGGGCCGCGCCGACCGCATCGACCTGATGCAGGACGGCACGCTGGCGGTGATCGACTACAAGACCGGCGCGGTGCCCAGCATCAAGCAGGTGGAGGCGCTGCTCTCGCCGCAGCTGCCGCTGGAAGTCGCCATGATCCGGCGGGGCGGCTTTGGCAGCGTGCCTGCGGGCGATCCGGTGTCCGATATGCTCTACATCGAACTGAAAGGCGGGCGCACGGCGCTGAAGGTGGAATCACGCCAGCCGAAGGACCGCACCATCGAGGAACTGGCCGAAGATGCCTGGAAGCGCCTGGAGCAGCTGGTGGCCGCCTATCAGGACGAGGGACGCGGCTATCTCTCCCGCGCAAGGGTGGAGAAGGAGCGCGACCTCAACGGCCCCTATGATCACCTTGCCCGGGTGAAGGAATGGGCCAGCGGTTCGGAGGACAGCGAATGAGCGGGCCGCAGATCCCCCTTGCAACGCTTCAGCGGCAGGACCTTGCCTCCCGGCCTCACGCCTCGGCCTGGGTGAGCGCCAATGCGGGTTCGGGCAAGACCTTCGTTCTCTCCCGCCGGGTGGTGCGCCAGCTGCTGGATGGCACCGATCCCTCGCGCATTCTGTGCCTCACCTTCACCAAGGCCGCCGCTGCCGAGATGGCAACCCGTGTGTTCAAGATCCTCGGCCAATGGATCGCCTTGAGCGATGATGAGCTGGCAAAGGAAATTGCAGCCATCGACGGAACGCCCCCGTCCCGCGCCCGTCTGGCCGGGGCGCGGCGGCTGTTTGCGCAGGCGCTGGAAACGCCGGGCGGGCTGAAGATCCAGACCATCCACGCCTTCTGCGAGGCGCTGCTGCACCAGTTTCCGCTGGAAGCCAATGTGGCCGGGCATTTCTCGGTGCTCGACGACCGGCTGGCGGCAGAACTGATGGCGGAAGCGCGCGCCTTCGTGCTGCATGCCGCGGAGACCGAGCCGGAAAGCCCTCTGGGGGCGGCACTGCAACGGCTGATCGGGCTGATGCCGGATGCGGCTGTCGAGGAGGTTCTGGCCGAGGCCATCAACCGGCGCGATGCCTTGCGCAACTGGATCGTCAGCGCCGGAGATCTGGACGCGGCACTCTCCGGCCTTGCGCGGGATTTCGGGCTGGAACCGGAGGCAAGCCTTGAGGCGCTGGAAGAAGAGTTGCGCGAGGCCCGCCTCATCCGCGATCCGCTGGCTTTTGCCGAAGCCCTGCGGCAGGGCACCAAGACGGATGGCGACAAGGCGGACCTGCTGGCCGCGGCCGCCGCCGCGCTGAAGCCCGGCGGCGATCCGGCCACTTTCCGTCACAACTGGCTTCGGGTGTTCTTCACGCAGGCCATGGAACCGGCCAAGCGCCTGTGCACGGCAGGCGTCACCAAGCAGTTTCCGCAAGTGGCCGAGGACTTGCTGGCCGAGCAGGCCCGGCTTGTGGCCCTGCTGGACAAGCGCCGCGCCATCGTCACGCTGGAAGGCACCGCCGCCATCTTCCGCCTCGCCGATGGCGTCATCGGCCATTATGAGGCGGGCAAGGCACGGCGCGGGCTGCTGGACTTCGAAGACCTCGTGGTGCGCGCCGCCAATCTTCTGGCAAACAGCGATGCAGCCCAGTGGGTGCAGTTCAAGCTGGATCAGGGACTGGACCATATTCTGGTGGACGAGGCGCAGGACACCAGCCCCCGGCAGTGGCAGGTGATCCGCTCGCTGGCGGAGGAGTTCTTCTCCGGCGAGGGCGCGAGGCGCGGCCCGCGCACCATCTTCGCCGTGGGCGACGAGAAGCAGTCGATCTATTCCTTTCAAGGCGCCGTGCCCGCCTATTTCGACGAGATGCGCCGCTATTTCGACAAGCGCGCCGCGCAGGCGGACCAGCCGTTCCATCCGGTGGAGCTGCAACTGTCCTTCCGCTCGACGCCCGATGTGCTGGGCGCGGTGGACCGGGTGTTCCTGCCCGCCGAAGCCCATGCCGGCCTGTCACAGGAGGTGAAGCCACCGGTGCATGAGGCGATCCGCCGCGATCCCGGGCTCGTTGAAATCTGGCCGCTGGAAGAGCCGCTGGAGAACGAGGAGCCGGAGGACTGGACCTTGCCGGTGGATCATCTGGGCACCGGCTCGCCCATGCTGCGGGTGGCCAAGCGCATTGCCGCCACCTTGCGCCGGTGGATGGACGAAGGCACCGCAGGCCCGGGCGACGTGATGATCCTGGTGCGCAAGCGCGGGCCCTTCGTGGAAGCGCTGAACCGGGAGATGAAGCGGCTGGGCGTGCCTGCCGCCGGCAGCGACCGGCTGGTGCTGACCGAGCACATCGCGGTGATGGATCTGGTTGCCCTTGGCCGCTTCATGCTGCTGCCGGAAGACGACCTGTCGCTGGCCGCCGTGCTGAAGAGCCCGCTGTTCGGCCTGGATGACGATGCCCTTCTGGAAATTGCCCGCGATCCGGTGGAACGGCTGCGCCCCGGCACCCTGTGGCAGGGGCTCTTGAAGAAGGCGCAGGACGGCAACCGCTGGGACCATGTGCGCCAGCAGCTGGAGGCCTGGCGGGCGCGGGCCGACTTCATGCCGCCCTTCGAGTTTTATGCAAGGCTTCTGTCCGTCGATGGCGGGCGGCGGGCCTTCCGGGGCCGCATGGGACCTGAAGTGGATGACGTGCTGGACGAGTTTCTGGCGCTGGCCATGGGCTATGAGCAGACCGGCATTCCCGGCCTTGAAGGCTTCCTTGCCTGGCTCGCCGCTGCCCCCACCGAGATCAAGCGCGAGCTGACCAATGCCGCCGGGCTGGTGCGCATCATGACCGTCCATGGCTCCAAGGGGCTGGAGGCGCCGATCGTCATTCTCGTAGACCCGTGCAACGCCCCCGTCAGCAGCCATCACGATCCGGCTTTCCTGCTCTTCAAGCCAGAGGACGGGATGGAGCAGCCCCCCGCGCTGGTATGGCTGCCGGTGAAGGCCGAGCGCATGGGCTGGCAGACTGCGGCGATCGACAAGTTCCGCGCCAGCGCCGCCGAGGAATACCGGCGCCTGCTCTATGTGGCCATGACCCGCGCCGAGGACCGCCTGATCGTCTGCGGCTGGCAGCCTGCCAAGGGCCCCAAAGAGGGCTGCTGGTATGATCTGGCCGCCAGCGCGCTGAAGCCGGAGGCCGAGGAAGTGACCGCCCCCGATGGCACCGTCACCGCCTGGCTGTGGCGCAAGCCCGGCACGGATCCGGCTGCTCCCTTGAAAAAGCACAGTGCCCACGCTGAGCCTGAAGCGGAAAAACCCGCAGCCCCTGTGCCGGAGTGGCTGACACGCCCGGTGACGCCGCCCGCCCGCATGCCCCGGCTTCAGCCTTCCCGTGTGTTTGACGCGATGGAGATGAAGGAGGGCATCGAGGCGCCGGACGGGCTTTCCGCGCTGGAAGCACACCGGCAGGCGGAAGCCTATCCGCTGGAGCGCGGCCGCCTGCTGCACCGGCTGCTGGAACTGCTGCCGGATCTGCCCGAGGCGGAACGCGCCGCCGCCGGGCGGCGCTTTGTCGCAACCTCCCTGCCTGCCCGTTTTGCGTCCCGCAAGGACGAGCTGCTGGGCGAGGTGATGGTCATTCTGGAAGACCCGGATCTTGCCCCCCTCTTTGCCCCCGGCGGGCGGGCGGAAGTGCCCATCTCCGGCCATATGGTGACGGCGGACGGGGTGACGGTTTCTGTCTCCGGCCAGATCGACCGGCTGGTGGTGCGCCCGGACGAGGTGCTGATTGCCGATTACAAGACCAACCGGCACGTGCCGGCCGATGCTTCAGGCATTCCACCGGACTATCTGGCCCAGCTTGCCGTCTACCGGCGGCTGGTTTCGGACATCTATCCGGGCCGCAAGGTGACGGCCGCGCTGCTGTGGACCAGCGCGCCGAAGCTGATGATGGCCCCCGAAGATGCGCTGGACACAGTGCTCGCCAGCCTCAAGAGCACGGACAAGATCGCTTGAAGGCCCGTTGCATGAGCGGCTGGATTACTTGACGGGACGGGTCCGCCTTCCTACGTTCGGGACAACGCAACAAGGTGAGTCCGTGAAGCCGGGTGCTTCAGGAGGCCACCGCATGGAAAGTGAACGCAAATGGCTACCACCGCAGTCACCGACGCCAGCTTCGATGCCGACGTCCTCAAGTCGTCCGAGCCGGTCGTGGTTGATTTCTGGGCCGAGTGGTGCGGCCCGTGCAAGATGATTGCCCCGGCTCTGGAGGAAATTTCCGAAGAGCTGGCCGGTCAGGTGAAGATCGCCAAGATCAACATCGACGAGAACCAGGCCATGGCCGTCAAGTATGGCGTGCGCTCGATCCCGATGCTCGTCATGTTCAAGGACGGCGAGCCGATGGCTGTTCAGGTCGGCGCTGCTCCCAAGAGCAAGCTGTCCGACTGGATCAAGAGCGCGCTCTGATCCCGCACCTCTTTTTCCCGCCGCCCGCCATGCCCCTGCTCGCAGAGGTTGGCAGCGGCGGCGGGAATGGATAAAGACAGCCGCAGGCCGCTTCCAGTCACGGGCAAGCAACAGGTGAGAAGTTTCCCTTGCGGAAACACCGCCTGCCCGATGGTTGAACGGCCTGCGTTTTCATATTCGCAGACCCAATTGATGGAACCCAGATGACCGACGAGAACAAGACCCCCGAAGCGGAAAACGAAGCAGCCGCTGCGCCCGAGGCCGGGACCACCGTCGACCCCATTGAGGCTCTCCAGGCGGAGAACGCGGAGCTGAAGGACCGTGCGCTGCGCGTCATGGCCGAAATGGAAAACCTGCGCCGCCGCACGGAAAAGGAAATCAAGGACACCCGCGTCTATGCGGTCACCGGCTTTGCCCGGGATGTGCTGACGGTTTCCGACAATCTGCGCCGCGCGCTCGATGCCCTTCCGGCGGACGCCCGCCAGAGCGCCGATGCCGGCCTGACCGCCCTGATCGAGGGCGTGGAAATGACCGAGCGCGAGCTGCTGAACCAGCTCGACAAGCACGGCGTCAAGAAACTGGACCCGGCGGGCCAGAAGTTCGATCCGAACTTCCATCAGGCCATGTTCGAAGTGCCCAATACCGAAGTGCCGAACAACACCGTCGTGCAGGTGGTGCAGGCCGGTTACGTCATCGGCGACCGCGTGCTGCGCCCGGCTCTCGTCGGCGTGTCCAAGGGCGGCCCCAAGGAAGCCCCGCAGGCAGGCCAGACCGGCGGCGTCGACACCACGGCCTGATCCCGAGGCACGAGCGCAACCGTATCAGGAGGCGGCACCCGGCAGGGGCCGCCTCTTTCGCTTTGGCGCTGCCCTTTGGCCACGGTAAACTTACACGATGAGCGACACTGATTCCCTGCTGGTCACCGCAACACCGGAGCTGAACGCCCGCGTTGGGGCATGGCTGGATCATCTGGGCGATGAGCGGCGCCTCGCAGACAAGACGCTGGTTGCCTATGAGCGCGACGTGCGCCAGTTCCTGCGGTTCCTGACAGGCCATCTGGGCGGGGCGCCTGACCTCAAGGACGTGCAGGACTTGAAGCCTGCCGACTTCCGCGCCTTCATGGCCCGCCGCCGCACCGGCGGGACGGGCAGCCGCTCGCTCGCGCGCGGCCTTGCCGGCATCCGGTCCTTTCTCGGCTTTCTGGAACGCAAGGGCGAGGTGAATGCAGCGGCAGCCGGTGCCGTGCGCGCGCCGCGCCAGCCGCGCTCCCTGCCCAAGCCCCTCACCGCCTCCGATGCCACCGCCGTTGCCTCCGGTGACCTGGCGATGGAAAGCGAGGCCTGGATCGAGGCCCGCAATGCTGCGGTGCTGACACTGCTCTATGGTTGCGGGTTGCGCATTTCCGAGGCCCTGTCGATCACCGGGCGCAATGCGCCGCGCACAGGCACCCGCAGCCTTCGCATCATGGGCAAGGGTGGCAAGGAACGGGTGGTGCCGGTGCTGCCCGTCGTCTGCGAGGCGGTGGAGGCCTATCTCAAGCTCTGCCCCTACACGCCGGAGCCCAACGGGCCGCTGTTCTTCGGTGCACGCGGCGGGCCGCTCAATCCGCGTCTCATCCAGCTTGCCATGGCCAAGCTGCGCGGTGCTCTTGGTTTGCCGGACAGCGCCACGCCGCATGCCCTGCGTCATTCCTTCGCAACCCACCTTCTGGCCGGGGGCGGGGACCTGCGTACAATTCAGGAGCTTCTGGGCCACGCAAGCCTCTCCACCACCCAGATTTATACGGAAGTGGATGCGGCACGGCTGCTGGAGGCCTATGACAAGGCTCACCCGCGAAAATAAAATAAAAGAATGCCTTGCATAAGCCTCATTCTCCCGTCACAGTAAGTCCATCGTCTTTTTGGGCCAGACTTGGCTGTTTGCGGTGTCAACGATATCGACCCGCCAAATCTTTCTTCGAAAAATCCGGCGATGTATCGACGCCTGTCCTGCGGGGCGGGTATGACTCTTTTTGCAAGGTACTATCATCATGAAAACTGGAACCGTAAAGTTCTTCAACACCCAGAAGGGCTTCGGCTTCATCCAGCCGGATAACGGCGAGCGCGATGTGTTCGTTCACATCAGTGCCGTCGAGCGTTCTGGCATCGGCCACCTCAATGAAGGTCAGAAGGTCAGCTTCGAGCTGGAAACCGACCGTCAGGGCCGCAGCGCCGCTGCCAACCTGCAGATCGCCTGATTTCAGGCGGAAGCGCCCCCTGCGCCAGCCTGAAAGGGCACGGCAGCAGACCTGCTTCCTCTGCACGTGACAAGGACCGGGCATCCATGGGGTGCCCGTTTCTGCATTCAGCGTGGCGCAAGCCTGTATCTGCGGCGTTTCTGTTGACCGTCAGCTCTGCCCGAATAGGGACTGTCCGGGCCAAGGAAACCTTCCCCGCAGTTCAGCAGACAGCGCGGAACGCCATGTATCGGGCCCGGAAAAACCGGTCAGAACTGGCGCGCCGCAAAGAAAGTTCGGGCTCGCAGCATTTTTTTGCGCCCAAGGGGGTGCAATTTGCGCGGAACCTGTTAGGTTGCGCCACTTCTCGTGCCATATGGCTTTAGGTCTAACCCCTGCTGCCCTCACATGAGTGCTGCGGCGCAGGCAACGTCAGGATTTACCTTGCAGGTACTCGTTCGCGACAACAACATCGAGCAGGCGCTCCGCGTCCTGAAGAAGAAGCTGCAGCGCGAGGGCGTGCTGCGTGAGATGAAGGCGCGCCGCTCCTTCGAAAAGCCGTCCGAAAAGCGCGTCCGTGAAAAGGCCGAAGCTGTTCGCCGCGCCCGCAAGGCTGCGCGCAAGCTCGCCCAGCGCGAAGGCCTGATCGCAGGTCCGAAGCGCAAGGCCGCCGCAGGTCCGCGCCGCTAATTGCCGATCTGCCGGATGGAAGCATCTGGCAGGGCATCTCCGGACAGCCGGATGAAAAGACCCCTGACTGACACGGGATAATCCCGTTGCCAGCGGGGGTTTTTCTTTTGCCCGTCACACCCTGTGCCCTTTCCTGCCAATCCGTTAACGCAACGTTAATGCGCAGGCTTCACGCTGAGGACAGGAGGACGTGATGTTCAAAGCTGGCCTTGCCGCCCTGGCGCTTATGACCGGTCTTTTCATCCTGCCCGTTGTGCCCGCCACAGCGCAGGAGCAGCGCAGCTATTGCCCGATTCCCGAACATGGAACCTGGGTCACCCGTGGCGCCAAGCCCAGGGAGCTGACGCAGATCGAGGTCACCAGCCGCTGCGAGGACGACCGTGTGTTCATTCGCGCGCGCGCCTTCACCTCCTGCATCCCCCGCGACTGCAAATGGGGCTGGACCGAGGCCTTCTACAGGGCGGATGGCAGCCTGAGAGTGGAACTCAAGGGCTTCTATGGCATGCGCATCATCGATATGCGCATGTTCGGGGACCAGCGGATGGAAGCAACCGTGATTGCCGATCCTCATGATCCGCGTCTCGTGGAGACGATCACCACCCATATGCTGACACGCCGCAGATAGGCAGCCAGCCTCTTGCGAAGGCTCCGGGGCCTTCCTAGACTTCTCCTTGCAAGCGCAAGAGGGGAGAGCGGCGATGGACTTTTCGATTGGCGATCTGGCACGGCTGAGCGGCGTCAAGGTACCAACCATCCGCTATTATGAGCAGGCAGGCCTGCTGCCGCCGCCGGTGCGCACGGAAGGCAACCAGCGCCGCTTTGGCCAGCCGGATCTGGAGCGGCTGCAATTCATCCGCCATGCCCGCGATCTCGGCCTGCCGATGGAAGCCATCCGTGATCTGCTGGAGCTGAGCGCCCACCCGGAAGCCCCCTGCAACCGCGCCGACGAGATCGCTGCGACCCAGCTCAAGGCCGTGCAGGACAAGATTGCCCGTCTCAAGCGGCTTGAATCCGAACTCAAGCGCATCGTCGCCGCCTGCGGACATGATCATGTGGTGGCCGACTGTCAGGTGCTGCGCGCGCTCGGCAATCACGCCCTTTGCGCCGGCGACCACTGATCAGAAGCGGCACCCCGTCACCAGGCTCAACCAGTACGATACATGAAGTTGCATTTCTTTTAGGCAAGAGCCGTTCTAGGCCTGAAAAGCCATCGACAGCGGTAGAAACTTCATCTAGCACTCGGGTTAATCGATTAATCAGGTGCCCGCAGGATGAACGCCCCCCGGTCACGGCCAAACCTCACCCAGATCGCCGCGCTGCTGGATGTCTCCGCGGCGACGGTGTCGAATGCGCTGTCCGGCAAGGGCCGCGTTTCGGCTGAACTGGCAGAGCGGATCCGGACGAAGGCGGCTGAACTCGGCTATATGCCCAGCCAGGCAGGCCGGGCACTGCGCACCGGCCGGTCGCAGGTTCTGGGCCTCGTGCTGCCGGACATCGCCAATCCCCTGTTCCCGCAGATCGCGCAGGCCATCGAACATGCGGCCGCTGCTGCCGGCTACGGCGTGCTCATCGCCGACTCGCGCGGCGATGCGGCCATGCAGACGCAGGCGATCACCCGCCTTCAGGACCGGGGCGTGGACGGCATCATCATCGTGCCGCGCCGGGGCACGCGGATCATCAGCACCGGCAGCCCGGTTGCGGTGATCGACAGCCCCTCCACCCCCGGCAACACGGTTTCGGCCGACCACTGGCAGGGCGGTGCGCTGGCCGGCGCCCATCTTGCGACCCTCGGCCACACGGACGTGGTGATCATCGGCAGCAATCCGGCCTCCAACGTGCAGAACGACCGGGCGGGCGGCATCCGCTCCGCCCTCGGGCCGGACCGGCGGGTGGAGGTGCTGTGGATCGAACCGCATGAAGCCCTGCATGGACCGGGTGCAAGCCTTGGGCTCTCGGCGCGTGTGGCGGAAGGCTTCACCGCCTTTGCCGCCCTCTCCGATCTTCAGGCCCTGCGCGCCCTCACCGAACTGCAGCAGGCAGGGCTGCGCGTGCCGCAGGACGCCAGCCTCACCGGCTTCGACGATCTCATCTGGTCCTCCGCCATCACGCCGGCCATCACCAGCGTGCGGATGGACATGCCCGCCATTGCGGAAGAGGCTATCAAGGCCCTCCTCCGCCTCATCGAAAGCCAGGACACGGGGACTGCTCCGCGCGACCCGGGCATTGCCCGCGCCAGCCGCCCCAGCGTGCCCATGAGCCTGGTGGTCCGCCAGACCTGCGGCCCATCCCCCCGCATAACCGCAGAACAACAACAGACACCAGCAGGAGACAGCAAATGACCGTTAAACGGATGCTCGGCGCGGCCACCGCGCTTGCCCTGACCATGGGCGCAGCCGCTGCCCAGGAAAAGACCCTGACGATCTCCGTCTATGCCTTTGCGCAGGACGAGTTCAAGGAACTGCTCTACACGCCCTTTGAAGAGAAATGCGGCTGCAAGCTGGTGGTGGAGACCGGCAACAGCGTCGAGCGTCTTGCCAAGATGGAAGCCAACATAGCCAATCCGGTGGTGGATATGGCCGTCGTTTCCATGGCCGATGCGCTGGCCGCTTCCCGCAAGGGCCTGATCGACAAGGTCGATACCGCCAAGCTGTCCAACTTCGACAAGCTTTATGACATCGCCAAGGACCCCAATGGCGACGGCATGAGCGTTGGCTACACCTTCTATGCCACGTCGATCGTCTACCGCACCGACAAGATGACCATCCGCTCCTGGGCCGACCTGCTGAAGGACGAATATGTCTCCCATGTCGCCTTCCCGAACGTGACCACCAATCAGGGCCCGCCGGCGCTCTACATGCTGGGCGAAGCGCTCGGCAACAACACGCCGGACCTGAAGGGCCCGATCGAGGCCGTTGGCGCCAAGAAGGACGAGATCGTCACCTTCTACGTCAAGTCCTCCCAGCTGGTGCAGCTGATGCAGCAGGAAGAGATCTGGGCTGCTCCCATCGGCCGCTTCTCCTGGGCGCCCTTCACCAAGCTCGGCCTGCCGCTGGCATGGGCGATGCCGGATGAAGGACAGACCGGCGGCATGAACGTGATGGTGCTGACCAAGGGCTCCAAGAACCAGGATCTGGCGCTGCAGTTCATGGACTACTGGCTCTCCACCGAAGTGCAGACCAAGCTTGCCGAAAAGCTGGTCGACAGCCCGGCCAACAAGGAAGTGACCGTTTCCCCGGCCATCGCCGACAACATCACCTTCGGCGAAGAAACGGCTGAGACCCTGAAGCTGATGCCGTCCGCCACCATTCTGGACAACCGCGACGCCTGGCTGACGGAGTGGAACGCCAAGGTCGCCCAGTAAGACCTGATTCTCGGACCAGCATTGGCAGCTTCGCGCTGCCGGACGAATGCCTCCCAAGGCTGGGGGTGCGGCGGGCGGGCTTCGCTCTGCCGCCGCACCCCGACTTTTTCTCCCTCCAGATGCTAAGGCGGACATCATGTTCCAGAACCGGGCGGAAGCTCTGGCACTTGCGCTGCCTGCGGCGCTCTTCGCGGCCGTGGTCTTTCTCGTGCCTGTCGTTCTGCTGCTGTCGGAGGGCTTCCGCTCTGCCGAAGGCTGGACGCTGTCGGCCTATACGGATTTCTTTTCGCAGCCGCTGAACCAGACGGTTTTCCTGCGCACGCTGAAGCTGGGAGCGATGGTCACCGTGGTGGCCGCCGTCATCGGCTATGCCGCAGCCTATGCCATCGTCACCCTGCCGCCGGGCTCCAAGGGCCGCGTCACCGGCCTGATCGTGCTGCCGCTGATGATCTCGCCGGTGGCCCGCACCTATGCCTGGATCGTCATTCTGGGGCGCACCGGCATCGTCAATCAGGCGCTGCAGGGCATCGGCCTGACGGATGGCCCCTTGCGCATCCTCTTCACCGAGACCGCCGTCTTCATCGGCCTGTTGCAGCTGTTCCTGCCCTTGATGATCCTGTCGCTGATCAGCGCGCTGGAGAACCTGCCGCGTGATGCCGTGCCTGCCGCAAGGGTGCTGGGGGCCAACTGGTTCCAGGTGTTCTGGAAGGTGATCCTGCCGCTCTCCCGCGAGGGGCTGGTCGTCGGCGGCACGCTGGTCTTCACCGGCTCGCTCACCGCCTACATCACCCCGGCCATCCTCGGCGGCTCCAAGGTGCTGATGCTGGAAACCCTGCTCTACCAGCAGGTCACGGTCGCAGGCAATTTCGTTGCCGCCAGCGTCATTGCCCTCATCCTCATCGTCATGAGCTTTGCCGCCAACATCCTGTTGCGCCGCATTGCCACGGCCCGGAGCAAGTCATGACCCAGAGACTGTCCAGCTGGATCATCCTGACGCTGGTGCTGACCTTCCTCATCGGTCCGTTCTTCATCATCGTCGCCGCGTCCTTTTCTGCCGGCGAGACGCTGGCCTTCCCGCCGCAGGGCTTTTCCTTCCGCTGGATCGCAAAGGTCTTCACGGTGGAAAGCTTCCAGCAGAGTTTCGTCACCTCGATGATCCTTGCCATTGGCGGCACCCTGTCGGCGCTGGTGCTGGGCGTGCCTGCCGCCTATGCCATGTCGCGCTACCGGCTGCCGGGGGCGGAGACCGTGCGCTTCATGGTGTCGATGCCCATCATCGTGCCGGGCATCATCGTCGGCCTTGCCCTGCTGCGCTATTTCGTGCTGCCCATCGGCCTGTCGATCAGCCTGGCGCTGTTCGTCGCCCATACGGCGCTGGTGCTGCCCTATGCGGTGCGGGTGGTGTCCGCCAGCCTTGCGAACCTGCGTTCCGACATGGAGGAGGCGGCCGTGCTGCTCGGCTCCTCACGGCTCGGCGCTTTCTTCCGGGTGGTGCTGCCCAACATTCGCGGCGGCATTCTCTCCGCCTTCATCCTCGGCTTCGTGACGAGCTTCAATCAGGTGCCGGTGTCGCTGTTCCTTTCCGGTCCCGGCGTGCGCACCCTGCCCATCGACATGCTGGGCTACATGGAGATCGTCTTCGATCCCTCCATTGCCGCCCTGTCGTCGCTGCTCGCCTTCCTGTCCATCGGCATCGTCTTTGCCGCCGAACGTTTCCTGGGGTTCTCACGCTATGTCTGACGCCACCTATCTGACCCTGGACAAGCTGTCGCTCGCCTATGGCAAGACCACGGCGGTGGAGAGCCTTGACCTTACCATCGCGCGCGGCGAACTCCTCGCCCTGCTAGGCCCCTCCGGCTGCGGCAAGACGACAACCATGCGCGCCATCGCCGGGCTGATGCCGGTGCAATCGGGCCGCATCGTGCTGGATGGCCGCGACATCACCCGCGTGGGCGCGAACAAGCGCGAGATCGGCCTCGTCTTCCAGTCCTACGCCCTGTTCCCGCATCTGACGGTGTTCGAGAATGTCGCCTTCGGGCTGCGGCTGAAGGGCATGAGCGGCGAGGCGCTGAAGCAGACGGTGGAGGCCGGGCTCAAGACCGTGGGCCTGTCCGCCTTTGCCGCCCGCAAGACGCCGGAGCTTTCCGGCGGCCAGCAGCAGCGCGTGGCGCTGGCCCGCTCGCTGGTGATGCAGCCCAAGCTCCTGATGCTGGACGAGCCGCTGTCCAACCTTGACGCCCGCCTGCGCCTTGAAATGCGCACGGAGCTGCAGCGGGTGCAGAAGGAAAGCGGCGTGACGATGATCTTCGTCACCCATGATCAGGTGGAAGCCCTTGCTCTCGCCGACCGCATCGTCGTCATGCGCAATGGCGCCATTGAGCAGATCGGCCCGCCCGAGGAGATCTACAATCACCCGGCTTCCAGCTTCGTCGCCGATTTCGTCGGCTTCGAAAACATCGCCCGCATCGACGGCAACAAGCTGGTGACAGACGCAGGCGCTCTGGAAGTGTCCGGCCCGTTGCCGCAAGCCGCCGGCCTTGCCTGGCGCCCCCGCGCCATCCAGCTTGAAACAGGGCCGCACAAGGGCATTGTGCGCGGCGTGTCCTTCGCTGGCAGCAGCCGCGAATATGTGCTGGAAACGCCGCTGGGGCTGGTAAAAGCCGAAACCGATGCTGCCCTTCCCGCCCATGCGCTGGGGGCCAGCCTTGCCTTCGACATGCCGGTTTCCGGCGCGGCGGAACTCAACAGGTTCGGATAGACCATGGGTGTGTGGATCGACACGGATATGGGCTTTGACGACATCGCGGCCATTGTGACCGTGATGGATGCAGGGCTTGAGGTGGACGGCATTTCGCTGGTCTTCGGCAACACGCCGCTGGATCAGGTCCGCCGCAACGCTGCGGGCGCGGCCTCGGCCTTCGGCTGGCGCGTGCCCCTGCACAGCGGCCTTGGCCGCCCCGTCATGGGCCAGATGGAAACGGCGGAAGCCATTCTCGGCGCCACCGGCATTCCGACGATTGGCCTCACCGTGCCGCAGGATCAGCCGCTGCCGGAAGGCGATGCCTTTGCCGCACTCTGTGACTGGCTGGAGAGCGCCCCTGCCGCCCGCCGCATTCTGGCGCTCGGGCCGCTGACCAACATAGCCGCGCTGGCGCTCGCCCGCCCCGCCCTTGCCGCCCGCATTGACGAGCTGGTGTGGATGGGCGGCGGGCTGACGAAGGGCAACCACACGACCTCTGCCGAATTCAACGCCTATGCCGACCCGGAGGCCGTGGCCATCGTGCTGGCGCAAGGACTGCCGCTGAAGATGGTGGACCTCGACTTCTGCCGCCAGATCCTCGCAAGCCCCGAGGACGCTGCCCCCGTGCGGGCCGCAGGCGGGCGCAATGCGGCGCTTCTGGCGGACATGCTGGAAGGCTTCATCGCCATCGCCACCAGCCGGGGACGGCCCGCCATGGCGCTCTATGATCCGGCAGCCGCAGCCATCTTTGCCCGTCCGGAACTGGCCACCTTCACCCCGGCGCATATCGCCATGGAAACGGCCGGTCAGCACACGCGCGGGAGCACCGTGGTGGAAACCCGCGCCAGCCATGCCCGCTTCAACGCCGCCTATGCCTCTGCCTGCGATGTGGACGCCGTGCGCGGCATGATCCTCACCGCCCTGACGCGGGAGGCAGCCCGGCCATGACCACACACCAGACACGCGAGCCCTTCGATCTTGCGAGTGCTGCCCTTCGCCTGCGCGCCGTTGCTGCCGCCAGAGGCGATGCCCCGTTTGACCGGCTGATCGTCAACGCCATCCTCATCGACATGGTGACCGGCGAGCGCCGCGCCGCCGATGTGGGGCTGACGGGGCCGCTGATTGCCTCCGTCCACGCCCCCGGCAGCCGCAGCGATGCAGGCGGCATCATCGACGCGCAGGGCGGCTATCTCTCCCCCGGCCTCATCGACACGCATATGCATGTCGAAAGTTCCATGGTGACGCCCGCCGCCTATGCCGCAGCCGTTGTGCCTCGGGGCGTCACCACCGCCGTCTGGGACCCGCATGAATTCGGCAATGTGCACGGACTTGCGGGCGTCGATGCCGCGCTTGCCGCCAGTGCCGGTCTGCCGCTGCGCTTTGCCGTGCTCGCCCCTTCCTGCGTGCCTTCCGCGCCGGGGCTGGAACTCGCCGGCGCCGACTTCGGACCGGAAGAAATCGCCGCCTTGCTCGCCCGCCCCGGCATTGTAGGCATTGCGGAAGTGATGAACATGCGCGGCGTCATCGCAGGCGAACCGCGCATGAGCGGCATCGTGCAGGCCGGGCTTGCCGCCGGAAAGCCGGTCTGCGGCCATGCGCGCGGGCTCACCGGCCCGGACCTTGCCGCCTTCATGGCCGCCGGTGTCACCTCCGATCACGAGCTGACCTCCGCCGCTGACCTGATGGAAAAACTGCGCGCCGGGCTTTCCATCGAGCTGCGCGGCTCCCACGATCATCTGCTGCCGGAATTCGTGGAGACCCTGAACACGCTCGGCCACCTGCCGCAGACCGTGACGCTCTGCACCGATGACGTGTTCCCCGATGACCTTGCGAAGGCTGGCGGCCTTGATGACGTGGTGCGGCGGCTGGTGCGCTATGGCCTCAAGCCCGAATGGGCCTTGCAGGCGGCAACGCTCAACGGCGCAAGGCGGCTCGGCCGCGAGGATCTCGGCCTCATCGCCGCCGGGCGCCGGGCAGACCTCGTCGTCTTCGCGGACCTTGAGACCTTTGCCGCCCGGCAGGTGATCGTCAGCGGTAAAGTGGTGGCTCGGGACGGACAGATGCTGGCAGAGCCGCGTTCTGAAACCCTCTCCAGCTCCCCCTCTGGCCTGCGCGGATCGATGAAGATTAGCCGGCTAAATCCGGATGATTTCCGTGTTGCCGCCGCAGGTTCCCGCGTCAAACTCGCCACCATCGACCGGCCCCGCTTCACCCGCTGGGGCACGGTGGAGGCAGACGTGTGCGATGGCTTTGTGGTGCCGCCGGAGGAGACAACGCTGATTGCCGTTGCCCACCGGCATGGCCGGGCGGACAGCAGTCCGCGTGTCGGCTTCCTGCGCGAATGGGGCCGCTGGAACGGCGCCTTTGCCACCACCGTCTCCCATGACAGCCACAACCTGACGGTCTTTGGCGGCAGCGCCGAAGACCTTGCCACGGCCGCCAATGCAGTGATCGCGGCGGGCGGGGGCATGGCCGTGGCTTCCAACGGCAAGGTGCTGGCCGTGCTGCCCCTGCCGCTCTCCGGCCTTGTCTCAGATGCCCCGCTGGGCGAAGTGGCCGAAGGCTTTGCCCGCATCCGCGCCGCCATGGATGAGGTTGTCACCTGGCAGCCGCCCTATCTCGTGTTCAAGGCCTGTTTCGGCGCCACGCTGGCCTGCAATGCAGGACCGCACCAGACAGACCGGGGCATTGCCGATGTGGAGACCGGGCGCGTGCTGGAGTCCCCCGTTCTCGAAATCCTGAGCTGACAGGGAAAGCCCGCCATGAGCGACCTGATCGACGCTGACCTGCCGTTTCTGACGGACCTGCGCCGCGGCCTGCACGCCCACCCGGAGCTGGGCTTCGAGGAGGAGCGCACCAGCGCCATCGTTGCAAACCTGCTGGAAGAAGCGGGGCTGGAGGTGCACAGGGGCCTTGGCGGAACGGGCGTTGTCGGCACCCTGCGCTGTGGCAACGGCCCGCGCAGCATTGGCCTGCGCGCCGACATGGATGCGCTCGCCATGCCGGAAACCGCAGACCGGCCATGGAAATCCACCGTCCCCGGCAAGATGCACGCCTGCGGCCACGATGGCCACACCACCTTGCTGCTGGGCGCGGCAAGGGCGCTGGCGAAGACGCGCAATTTCTCCGGCACGGTGCATTTCATCTTCCAGCCCGCAGAGGAAGGCCGGGGCGGGGCACAGCGCATGGTGGAGGACGGCCTCTTCCGCCTGTTCCCCTGTGATGCGGTCTATGGCCTGCACAACATGCCGGGGCTGGACCCGGACGAGATGGCCGTTGTGGAAGGCCCGCAGCTTGCCTCGTCCGACAGCTGGCGCGTCACCTTCCGGGGCACCGGCACGCATGGGGCCAAGCCGCATCTGGGCCGCGATCCCATCACTGCCGCTGGCGCCTTCCTGTCCGCGCTGCAAACCATTCCGGGCCGCGTTGTCGATCCGCTGCAGCCCGCCGTCGTCAGCGCCTGTTCCGTTCAGGCGGGCGATCCGCAGGCGCTGAATGTCATTCCGGATCTGGTGGAGATCGGCGGCACGGCCCGCGCCTATTCGCCGGAGGTGCGCGATCAGCTGGAGGCGGAGATCGGCCGCCTCGCACAGGGCACGGCGCAGATGTTCGCCATTGCCGCAGACTATACCTACATCCGCCGCATTCCCCCGGTCATCAACGACCCGGACACAACGCAGCGGGCACTTGGCGCGGCGCGGGATGTGTTTGGCGAGAAAGTCCGCACCGCTTTCCCACCCTCGACGGCAGGCGATGATTTCGCCTATTTTGCCGGTGAAGCACCCGGCTGCTATGTCTGGCTCGGCAATGGCCCGGCGGTGGATGGCGCGCTGCATCACAACACGGCCTATGACTTCAACGACGCGGCCATCGGCCCCGGCGTGCGCTTCTGGGTGCGGCTGGTGGAGCGGGAGCTTTCCGGTGAGGCCGCCCATGACTGAGCCCCACCCGCCCGCGCTTGAGCCTCATGCGTTCTGGCAGGAATTGCATGCGCCCGGCAGCTTCCCGGTCAACATTGGCCATCGCACCTTCTTCCCTGCAACGCTGGCCAGCGGCGAACAGCTGCGCCTGCCGATCCGCCCGCTGGCCGATGGCAAGCACGCACTGGCCTCGCTCATCGTCAATCAGGCGGGCTTTACCGTTCTGGATGCACTGGCGCGAGAGCTTGCGGAGAGGCTCGCGCCTTTCGCCCCGGATGTGGTGGTGGGCCTGCCGACGCTTGGCCTGACACTCGCCGCCGAGACCGCCCGCAGGCTTGGCCACAGCCGCTATGTGCCGCTCGGCACATCACGCAAGTTCTGGTACGACGACAGCCTTTCCGTGCCACTGTCCTCCATCACCACGCCGGACCAGATCAAGCGGCTCTATGTGGACCCGCGCATGCTGCCCCTGCTTCAGGGCCGCCGGATTGCGCTGGTGGATGACGTGATCTCCAGCGGTGCTTCCATCCGCGCTGCGCTCGCTCTTCTGGCAGGCCTCGGCCTCACCCCCGTGGTCATTGGCGCCGCCATGCTGCAGTCCCGCCGCTGGTGCGAGGGCGCCGAAGGCCCGGACCACTGGACGACCCGCACCGTGGGCTGCTTCGAGACCCCGATGCTGGAAAAGGGCGATGACGGGCTCTGGTATGTGCCGCAAAGGTGAAGGGCATATCTGTTTTTCGTCATGGCATGACTTGATCATGCCATCCATTCCCTGACCTTTCCAACCATGCAGATTTCAGGAAACTCCACCCCATACGCGCGCTAGCGTGCGGAGGTGAAACGGCATGGATGCCATGGTCGAGCCATGGCATAACGGAGGAAATTGACGGTCGCCCGTATAGCAAGAAGGCCGGAGCGTCACCGCTCCGGCCTTTGTCATGTCTGCAGGTCCAGCACCAATCAGGCGTGGATCGGCTTGGCGAAGGTGGCCATGGCGGCTTCCTTGACGGCTTCCGACATGGTCGGATGGGCGTGGCAGGTGCGGCCGAGATCTTCCGAAGAGCCGCCGAATTCCATCAGCACGGCAGCTTCGTGGATCATCTCGCCTGCGCCGTGGCCGAGGATATGCACGCCCAGCACGCGGTCGGTCGCAGCATCGGCCAGAACCTTGACGAAACCGTCGGTGTGGTTCATGGCGCGGGCGCGGCCGTTGGCGGTGAAGTTGAACTTGCCGGTCTTGTAATTGACGCCGGCGGCCTTCAGCTCTTCCTCGGTCTTGCCGACGGAAGCGACTTCCGGCGAGGTGTAGACCACGCCCGGGATGACGTCATAGTTCACATGGCCAGCCTGACCGGCGAGGATTTCGGCCAGAGCCACGCCCTCGTCTTCCGCCTTGTGGGCCAGCATCGGGCCAACGACCACGTCGCCGATGGCATAGATGCCCGGGACGTTGGTCTGGTAATGGCCATCGATCTCGACGCGGCCACGGTTGTCCAGCTTGACGCCCGCTTCCTCAAGGCCGAGACCGGCCGTGTAGGGGCGGCGGCCAATGGCGACCAGCACAACGTCGGCTTCCAGCACTTCGGCAGCGCCACCGGCGGCCGGCTCGATGCTGACGGCAAGGCTGCCGCCCTTCTTCTCAACGCCCGTCACCTTGGACGACAGCTTGAACTCCATGCCCTGCTTGGCAAGGATGCGCTGGAACTGCTTGGAAATGTCCCCGTCCATCGGCCCGAGGATCTTGTCCATGAACTCGACCACGGTGACCTTGGCGCCCAGGCGGCCCCAGACGGAGCCGAGCTCCAGACCGATGACGCCGCCGCCGACGACCACCAGGTGACCCGGAACCTTCTCCAGCGTCAGCGCGCCGGTGGAGGAAACGACCGTCTTTTCGTCGATCTCGACGCCCGGCAGCGGCATCACGTCGGAGCCGGTGGCGATGACGATGGACTTGGTCTCGATCTCGGTGACCTTGCCGTCTTCAGCGGTAACAGAGACCTTGCCTGCGGCCAGGATCTTGCCGGTGCCGTGGAAGGCATCGATCTTGTTCTTCTTCAGCAGGAAGCCGACGCCGCCGACATTGGCGTCGATGGTGGCCTGCTTGTGCTGCATCATGGCCGGCAGGTCGAGCGTGGGTGCGCCCACCTTGATGCCGAGGCTTTCAAAGCCGTGGCCGGCTTCATGGAACAGTTCCGAAGCATGCAGCAGCGCCTTGGAGGGAATGCAGCCGACGTTCAGGCAGGTGCCGCCATGGGTGGCGCGCTTTTCGACAACGGCGACCTTCAGGCCAAGCTGGGCCGCCTTGATGGCGCAGACATAACCACCGGGGCCGGTGCCGATGACGACGAGATCGTATTGGGACATGAGGTCGCCTCTAGGTTTGCGAAGGGAAATCGTTTGAAGATGCGGCTGCGGCTTCGAACCGTTGCAGCCTCTGGCGCACGCGCAAGGCAATGGCGCCATGGAGCGCCAGCACAAGGAGGATCGACACCCCGTGCTGGAGGGGCGTCGTCAGAGGCCAGAGGCCATAGATCGCATAGACGCCCAGGGGAATGAACAGGGCCACGGCGGTGGCAAGGCCCGGATTGTAGAGGCGCAGGACAAGCCCCTGCGCCACATGCAAGGCTGCGTTGATCAGCAGCAGATAGGCCGCAATCAGCCCCCAGCCCGGCGCGATGGAGCGCATGAGCCAGAGCGACAGCGCCACGACGCCCCACACGCCCGCCACGTTGATGATGAACACGGCACGAACCGTGAGCACATCATGCCCCCGGCCGATGACATAGTTCACGAAGCGGCGGAAACGGTCGGCATCATGCTCTTCAAGCTGATGCAGCATATAGAAGGGAAGGCTCAGATAGACGAGCTTTTCCGAAAAGGGCCAGGTCTTGGTGAAGACGCTGGTCATGGCCAGCAGGACGAGACCGGCGAGGAAACCGCCGTAGACCCAGTTGGCTTGCAGCCTTTCGAGCGTGCCTCTCATGACCAGCGGCCCTTTTGCAGGCCCGCCGCCGGAGAGCCGGCGGCGGATGAGCTGTGGAGCGCTTAGAGGTCCAGCACCAGACGGCGCGGATCTTCCAGGCTTTCCTTGACGCGGACGAGGAAGGTCACGGCTTCCTTGCCGTCAACGATGCGGTGATCGTAGGACAGCGCCAGATACATCATCGGACGGATGACGACCTGACCGTTCACGGCCATCGGACGTTCCTGGATCTTGTGCATGCCCAGAATGCCCGACTGCGGGGCATTGAGGATCGGCGAGGACATCAGCGAGCCATAGACGCCGCCGTTGGAGATGGTGAAGGTGCCGCCCTGCATGTCGGCGACGCCGAGCTTGCCGTCACGGGCCTTGCGGCCGAGGTTGCCGATTTCCTTTTCGATCTCGGCGATCGACATCTGGTCCGCATCACGCACCACCGGCACGACAAGGCCCTTGTCCGTGCCAACGGCCACACCGATGTGGCAGAAGTTCTTGTAGATCACGTCCGTGCCGTCGATCTCGGCGTTCACGGCCGGGATTTCCTTCAGGGCGTGGCAGACGGCCTTGGTAAAGAAGCCCATGAAGCCGAGCTTCACGCCGTGCTTCTTCTCGAACACGTCCTTGTAGGCGCTGCGCAGCTCCATCACCGGGCCCATGTCCACCTCGTTATAGGTGGTGAGCATGGCGGCGGTGTTCTGCGCATCCTTCAGGCGGCGCGCAATGGTCTGGCGCAGCTTGGTCATGCGCACGCGCTCTTCGCGGGCCTCGTCGTCCGCCGGAACGGACGCACGCACGGCGGCGGGAGCCGCAGCGGCAGCGGGAGCTGCGGAAACGCCGGCGGCAACGGCTGCCAGCACGTCGCCCTTCAGCACCTGGCCGCGCTTGCCGGAACCGGCAACCTGGTCAGCCGACAGGCCGGTTTCGGCCAGCAGCTTGCCGGCAGCCGGGGCCGGGGGCATGGAGGACGGAGCTGCGGGAGCAGCGGCCGGAGCAGCAGCAGCGGGAGCTGCCGCCGGGGCCGGAGCCTCTGCCTTGGCAGCGGGAGCTGCAGCGGCGCCTTCACCGGCAGCGATGTAGCCGAGGAGAGCGTTGACGCCAACGGTCTCGCCTTCCTTGACGACGATGCTTTCCAGAACGCCGGAAGCGGGAGCGGGAACTTCAACGGTGACCTTGTCGGTCTCCAGTTCCACCAGCGGCTCGTCGGCCTTGATGGCTTCGCCCGGCTTCTTGAACCACTGGGCAATCGTCGCTTCGGATACGGATTCGCCCAGGGTGGGCACGCGGATTTCGGTTGCCATGGTCGCCTTCTCTTAAAAAATCTGCCTTGGCCAATTCTGTAGACCGGTGGCCCGCCATCCCGGGGATGGCAGGCCGGACCGGATCAGCTTGCGAATGCTTCGTCCAGGAATGCCTGGAGCTGGGCCAGATGCTTGGACATCAGGCCCGTTGCCGTCGAGGCCATGGCGTCGCGGCCGGCATAGCGCGGGCGGCGGCACTTGGCGCCGATCTGGTCGAGCACCCATTCGATGTAGGGTTCGACGAAGAACCAGCTGCCCATGTTCTTGGGCTCTTCCTGACACCAGACCATGTCGGCGTTGCGGAAGCGGGCCAGTTCCTGGGCGAGGGCCTTCTTCGGGAACGGGTAGATCTGCTCGACGCGGAGCAGGTACACGTCGTTGATGCCGCGCTTTTCACGCTCTTCCAGCAGGTCGTAGTAGACCTTGCCGGAGCACATGACGACCCGGCGGATCTTGTCATCCGCGACGAGGCGGGTGGCGCCATCGGGCTGGTACTCGGCATCATCCCACAGCAGGCGGTGGAACGTGGAATCCTCACCCAGCTCGACGAGCTTGGACACCGCCCGCTTGTGGCGCAGCAGCGACTTCGGCGTCATCAGGATCAGCGGCTTGCGGATGTCGCGCTTCAGCTGACGGCGCAGGATGTGGAAGTAGTTCGCCGGTGTGGTGCAGTTGGCGACCTGCATGTTGTCTTCCGCGCAGAGCTGGAGGAAACGCTCCAGACGGGCGGAGGAGTGTTCCGGACCCTGACCTTCATAGCCATGCGGCAGAAGGCAGACGAGACCGGACATGCGCAGCCACTTGCGTTCGCCAGAGGAGATGAACTGGTCGAACAGCACCTGGGCACCGTTGGCAAAGTCACCGAACTGGGCTTCCCACATGGTCAGCGCATTCGGCTCTGCCAGCGAGTAGCCGTATTCGAAGCCGAGCACGGCCTCTTCCGAGAGCATCGAGTTGATGACCTCGTAGCGGGCCTGATCGTCGCTGACATGGTTCAGCGGGATGTAGCGGCTTTCATCTTCCTGATCGTAGAGCACGCTGTGGCGCTGGGAGAAGGTGCCGCGTTCGCAGTCCTGGCCGGACAGGCGGACCGGATGGCCCTCCTTCAGCAGGCTTGCAAAGGCCAGCGCCTCGGCCGTCGCCCAGTCGATGCCCTCACCGGTTTCCATCATGGTCTGACGGTTGGCAAGGAAGCGCGAGATGGTGCGGTGGACGTTGAAGCCTTCCGGAACTTCCGTGAGCTTCTTGCCCAGAGCCTTGAGGTCATCCATGGCAACGCCGGTCGAGCCGCGGCGCGGATCTTCCTCGTCGTCAGCCCGCTTCAGACCGGACCACTTGCCGTCGAGCCAGTCGGCCTTGTTCGGCTTGTAGACCTGGCCAGCCTCGAACTCGGTGTCGAGCTTGGCGCGCCAGGCGGCCTTCATGCCCTCGACCTCTTCAGCCGAAACCACGCCTTCCGCGATCAGGCGGTCGGTGTAGAGCTGCAGCGTCGTCGGATGCTTGCGGATCTTGCGGTACATGATCGGCTGCGTGAACGCCGGCTCGTCGCCTTCGTTATGGCCGAAGCGGCGGTAGCAGATCATGTCGATCACGACCGGGCGGCCAAAGGTCTGGCGGAACTCGGTTGCGATCTTGGCCGCATAGACCACGGCTTCCGGATCGTCGCCGTTGACATGCAGGATCGGCGCCTCGATGACCTTCGCCACATCCGAGGGATAGGGCGAGGAGCGCGAGAAGCGCGGATTGGTGGTGAAGCCGATCTGGTTGTTGATGATGACGTGGATCGAGCCGCCGGTGCGGTGGCCGCGCAGGCCCGACAGGCCGAAGCACTCTGCCACGACGCCCTGGCCGGCAAAGGCCGCGTCACCGTGGATCAGCAGCGGCAGAACCGGGGAGCGGTCGATCTGGGCGGTATCCACCATCCAGCGGCCGTCAACAGCGGAAATCTGGTCCTGCTTGGCGCGGGACTTGCCGAGCACCACCGGGTTGACGATTTCCAGATGCGAGGGGTTCGCCGTCAGCGACAGGTGAACCTCGTTGCCATCGAAGGAACGGTCGGAAGACGCACCGAGGTGATACTTCACGTCGCCCGAGCCTTCCACATCGTCCGGGGCGTAGGAGCCGCCCTTGAACTCGTGGAACACGGCGCGGTGCGGCTTGCCCATCACCTGGGTCAGCACGTTCAGGCGGCCGCGGTGGGCCATGCCGAGAACGATGTCCTTGAGGCCGAGCTGGCCGCCGCGCTTGATGATCTGCTCCAGCGCCGGGATCAGCGCTTCGCCACCATCAAGGCCGAAGCGCTTGGTGCCGGTGTACTTCACATCAATGAACTTCTCGAAGCCTTCGGCCTCGACCAGCTTGTTCAGGATGGCGCGCTTGCCCTGCGGGGTGAACTCGACGTGCTTGTCCGGCCCTTCGATGCGCTCCTGGATCCAGGCCTTGGCGGCCGGATCGGAAATGTGCATGAACTCGACGCCGAGGGTCGAGCAATAGGTGCGCTTCAGGATCTCCAGCATCTGGCGCAGGGTGGCATATTCCAGGCCCAGCACGTGATCGATGAAGATCGGACGGTCCCAGTCGGCATCCGTGAAGCCGTAGGACGAGGGGTGCAGCTCCTCGTGATCGCCCGGGGGCGAGAGGCGCAGCGGATCGAGATCGGCATGCAGATGGCCGCGCATGCGGTAGGCGCGGATCATCATCAGCGCACGCACGCTGTCGCGGGTCGCCTGCTGCACTTCGGCATCCGAGAGCGGCTTGCCCTTGGCATCGCCCTTCTGCTTCAGCTTGTCGCCCACGGCCTTTTCGACCGGAGCCCAGTTGCCGTCACAGGCATTGACGAGATCGCCTTTCGCGGCGAGCGGCCAGTCTGCGCGCTTCCAGGGAGCGCCACGCGCTTCCTTCAGCACATCGGCCTTGTCGTCCTTCAGCGCAGCAAAGAAGTCCTGCCACTCGGCGTCAACCGAGGCGGGGTTCTCCTGATACTGGGCGTAGAGTTCTTCGATATAGGCTGCGTTGGCGCCGTAGAGAAACGACGTCATCGCGAAGACATTGTTCGCGTCCTGCCGAGCCATGCTGCATCAGCGGAGGGTTGCTCCGCCCTTATTTTGGCGGACCGGCCGGATGGCAGGCCCTTGGTTTGCACGTTCGGGCCCGGCCTTGCGGCGCGGACCCCGCTCAAGAGTGCGAACGAGACGGCGACGCCGCGTCCGCTCGGGTGTCCCTTATGCCTTACGATACGTAAACAAACTACGCAGCCAAGACACGTTTCCGGCACTTTGCTGGCGGAAATCCCCCTGGATTACCGCGTGGCCGCCGGGGGCCCGGTGGTTGCCGAAGCGGGGCGCCATGCGCCCCCCCCCGGAAATCGTATCAGCCCTTCAGGACTTCGACGAGGGTCTCGCCGAGCTTGGCCGGAGACGGAGAGACGCGGATGCCGGCCGATTCCATGGCGGCAATCTTGTCTTCCGCACCGCCCTTGCCGCCGGAGATCACGGCACCTGCGTGACCCATCGTGCGGCCCTTGGGAGCCGTGCGGCCCGCGATGAAGCCGGCCATCGGCTTCTTGCGGCCCTTCTTGGCCTCGTCCTTGAGGAACTGGGCTGCATCCTCTTCGGCGGAGCCACCGATTTCACCGATCATGATGATCGACTGGGTGGCTTCGTCGGCCAGGAACATCTCCAGCACGTCGATGAACTCGGTGCCCTTGACCGGGTCACCGCCAATGCCGACAGCCGTCGTCTGGCCGAGGCCGGCGTTGGAGGTCTGGAACACGGCTTCATAGGTAAGCGTGCCGGAGCGCGACACAATACCGACCGAACCTTTCTTGAAGATGGAGCCCGGCATGATGCCGATCTTGCATTCTTCAGGGGTCAGGATGCCGGGGCAGTTCGGGCCGAGCAGGCGCGACTTGGACTTCTCCAGCTTCGCCTTGACCTTCACCATGTCGGCAACCGGAATGCCTTCCGTGATGCAGACGATAAAGGGGATCTCGGCGTCGATCGCCTCGATGATGGCAGCGGCAGCGCCAGCAGGCGGCACGTAGATCACCGATGCGTCAGCGCCCGTGGCGTCCTTGGCCTGAGCCACGGATGCGAAGATCGGCAGGCTTTCGCCCTTGGAGCCGGACCACTTTTCGCCGCCCTTGGCCGGGTGCACGCCCGCAACCATCTGGGTGCCGTAATAGGCCAGCGCCTGTTCCGTGTGGAACGTGCCGGTCTTGCCGGTCAGGCCCTGGACAATGATCTTGGTGTCCTTATTGACGAGAATGGACATGTCTTGATCCTACCTTCTCAGCATTACGTAGGCTTCACCGCCACGCCGGTCATGCTGAAATATGAAATTTGCGCCGTGGAGCGTTGCTACGTATGGGAATGTCCTAATACCTGTAACGGGTTGCCCCGCCGCTTCTCCAATGACTTTGGCAAACTGTGCTCTTACATTAGCATCAGTCCGGCTATAGGTCGTAACAACACACTTCCTGTCCGGATCGATTTGTACGCCCAAGCTCTTATCTGCCGTCATTCCTGTTCGGGAAGTCCCAAGCTCGCTAAACTTTGTCACACCGAGGCTGGAAGCCCGACGTTGCGCATCTGCAAAGCCAGGAGCCGTTCCCAAGCAGACATCGCGAAATGCCAAAACACCGGCATCCGTAACCTCGACTGAAGCCGCATTGGTGCCAATGTCAGGGCTGGTCTGGCATCCCGCGAGTGCAAGAGCTGCGGCAAGCCAGATCAGAGAGCGAGAAGAAGCGGAGGCAAGCCGCATCAGGCGGCTCCCTTCACGGCAGCGACAATCTTCTGGGCGGCATCGTCCAGATCATCAGCGGCGATCACGTTCAGACCGCTTTCGGCGATGATCTTCTTGCCGAGTTCGACGTTGGTGCCTTCGAGGCGCACCACCAGCGGAACCTTGAGGCCGACTTCCTTCACGGCGGCGAGAACGCCTTCCGCGATGACGTCGCACTTCATGATGCCACCGAAGATGTTGACGAGGATGCCCTCGACCTTCGGGTCAGCCGTGATGATCTTGAAGGCCGCAGCGACCTTTTCCTTGCCTGCGCCACCACCGACGTCACAGAAGTTCGCCGGCTCCTTGCCGTAGAGCTTGATGATGTCCATGGTCGCCATGGCAAGGCCGGCGCCGTTGACCATGCAGCCGATGTTGCCGTCGAGGGCAACGTAGGCGAGGTCCCACTTGGAAGCTTCGATTTCCTTGGCGTCTTCTTCGGTCTCGTCGCGCAGGGCAACGATTTCCGGGTGACGGAACAGGGCGTTGCCGTCGAAGGAGACCTTGGCGTCGAGAACGCGCACGCGGCCGTTCTTCATGACGATCAGCGGGTTGATCTCCAGAAGGCTCATGTCTTTTTCCATGAAGGCCTTGTAGAGGATCGGGAACAGCTTCAGCGCGTCGGCGCGGGCCTCGCCGTCAAGCTTCAGCGCATCGCAGAGCTTGCCAGCGTCGGCATCCGTCACACCGGTGTCCGGATCGATCGGCAGGGTGACGATCTTTTCCGGGGTGTGTTCGGCAACGGCCTCGATGTCCATGCCGCCCTCGGTGGAAACCACGAAGGCCGGGCGGCCAACGGAACGGTCCACGAGGATGGAGAGATACAGCTCGCGCTCGATGTCGGCGCCGTCCTCGATGTAGAGGCGGTTCACCACCTTGCCGGCATCGCCCGTCTGGGCGGTGACGAGGGTGTTGCCGAGCATTTCGCCAGCGTGCTTGACCACGTCTTCCAGCGAGAAGGCGAGACGCACACCGCCCTTGGCATCAGCGGGCAGTTCCTTGAACTTACCCTTGCCGCGGCCACCGGCGTGGATCTGGGACTTGACGACCCAGAGCGGGCCAGGGAGCTGCTTTGCAGCCGCTTCGGCTTCAGACGCCGAAAAGATTGCAACGCCCTCGGCAACCGGAGCGCCATATTCCTTCAGGACCGCTTTGGCCTGGTACTCGTGAATGTTCATTCTCTCCCCCGTGTGTTCGGAGAACCGCCGCCGGGGGACCCGGCAGCGGACGTCATTCCTGTGAGGTTACAACCGGGCTCAGGCGAGCGACGGCTGGATCTTCTTGCAGGCCTCAACCAGACCGTCGACGGATGCGACGGACTTGTCGAACATGGCCTTCTCGTCGGCATTCATGTCGATTTCGATGACGCGCTCGACGCCGCCGGCACCGATCACGACCGGAACGCCGACATAGGTGTCCTTGAGGCCGTACTGGCCGCTGAGAGCAGCAGCGCAGGGCAGAACACGCTTCTTGTCCTTGAGGTAGCTTTCGGCCATGGCAATGGCGGAAGAAGCCGGAGCATAGAAGGCAGAACCGGTCTTGAGCAGGCCGACGATTTCGGCGCCGCCGTCACGGGTGCGCTGAACGATCTGCTCCAGACGCTCGGCCGTGCACCAGCCCATCTTGACCAGATCCGGCAGCGGGATGCCGGCAACCGTGGAGTAGCGGGTCAGCGGCACCATGGTGTCGCCGTGGCCGCCCAGAACGAAGGCCGTGACGTCTTCAACGGAAACGTTGAACTCGTCGGCCAGGAAGTAGCGGAAGCGGGCGCTGTCCAGGACGCCGGCCATGCCGACAACCTTGTGCGCGGGCAGGCCGGAGAACTTCTGCAGGGCCCAGACCATCGCGTCGAGCGGGTTGGTGATGCAGATGACGAAAGCGTCCGGAGCGTGCTTGGCGATGCCCGCACCCACCTGCTCCATGACCTTCAGGTTGATTTCCAGAAGATCGTCGCGGCTCATGCCGGGCTTGCGCGGCACACCGGCGGTGACGATCACCACGTCGGAGCCGGCAATCGCCTCGTAGGAGTTGGCACCGGCCAGCTTGGCATCGAAGCCATCCACCGGGGAAGACTCGGCAATGTCGAGCGCCTTGCCCTGCGGCGTGCCCTCGGCGATGTCGAAGAGGACGATGTCCCCGAGTTCCTTGAGACCGGCAAGATGAGCGAGCGTGCCGCCGATCTGACCCGAACCGATCAAAGCAATCTTATTGCGCGCCATATCCGAACGTTTCCCTTTACGTAAGATGGAACTCAATGCCATCCGCCGATGACTGGGGATGGCACTACTCCCTTTGATCCGCTCACGCAAGCCAATCAAAAGAATATTACGCTAGGACACCTGAAGATTCTGGTGTCCCCTGCGCGCTTACGTGCATGACCTATACGGAATGCATATCAGCGCGTGCATGACTTCTGTTGTCTCCGGACAGGTAAGCCTCGGACCTCATCTCGATGAGACGGGACACTGTCCGGTCGAATTCGAACACCTCTGCCCCGCCTGGCGCCCTGTAGAGGCCATCGGGTTCAACCTCTGCGGTGACCACCGTCTTCACCCCGTTGTCATAGAGAGCATCTATGAGATTGATAAAGCGCTTGGCCTCGTTCCGGCGGGTCTGGTCCATCGCAGGCACATCCTCGATGAAGACCGTATCATAGGTATGGGCGATGCGCAGATAGTCCGCTGCACCCAGCGGTTTTGCGCAGAGATCTGCGAAAGTGAAGCGGGCCACGCCGTTGGCGGCGCGCGGCACGTCAATATGCCGACCCTTCATGTCCAGCTGCTGGCGCTCTTCCGGAAAGCCGTTTGTGAGCTTCACCCAGATGCCGTCCGCAGCCGCTTTTGCCGCCTCGCCAAGCGGGCTGATATAGACCTCGGCGCCACCCAGCTTCTCCATCCGGTAGTCGGTCGGCGAATCGAGCATCAGCACCTCGACCTGTTTCTGCAGCAGGTTGATGAAGGGCATGAAGAGCTGCCGGTTGAGCCCGTCCTTGTAAAGATTATTGGGTGCAACATTCGACGTTGCAACCATAACAACCCCTCTTGCGAAGAGCTGTGTGAACAGCCGGCCAAGGATCATGGCATCGGCAATATCGGTCACGGAGAACTCGTCAAAGCACAGGAGGCGGGTCTCGGCGGCGATCTGGTCAGCCACCGGGGGGATGGGATCATCCCCCTTCACTTCGCCCCTTTTCAGGGCTTCGCGCCAAGCAAAAATGCGCTCATGCGTCTCGGCCATGAACTCATGGAAATGCACCCGGCGCTTGCGGCGGATGACCGTCACTTCCATGAAGAGGTCCATCAGCATGGTCTTGCCACGCCCGACACCGCCCCAGATGTAGAGGCCATGCACGGCGGCCCACATCTCGTTCTTCTTGCGCGCAAACAGCCAGCCCAGCGCGCTCTTCTTCGAGGCGAGGCGGACTTCCGCAAGGCGTGCATTGAGGGAATCGAGTTTGCGGACGACTTCCGCCTGGGCGTCGTCACGGGCAATTGCGCCGGATGCAACCAGCGCGTCGTACCTGCTGGCCAGTGCGGTTGCAACCGGCAGATCCATGTTCATCGTCGGCTTCAATGTAGGCTCTCCGCCTGCACCGAATGGCCTTCCGCCTTCCTGTACGGTCTGCCAGACGGGCATCTGCTGCACGACTGCGCACAAGCGCATACAATTTTCCGCTGTTGCGATACGGACAAAGCCACGTCGGCGCAAGCCCCTTCTCCAGCCGGCGCGCGCTTTTTAGCACAAGACGGGCACCCAAACGTAAAGCTTCTTCGTCAATTGCAAGAGGAAAGCGGCAAAAGCGCGGCCTTTCCCGGGCCCGGCGCCTCCGCAACACAACCATCGCGCAGGCTCGCAGGAAGGTGTATCCCCGGGGATTGCAATCGGCACGTACCGGACCCGAACCGGCCATACGTCCGGCTGGCTGGCAGGCACACCCTGCCCCGCCCCGGCTACCAGATTCACACATCAGGTCCGGAAACTGCCCGCAATGAGGCGTTTGCTTTTCGGGAGGACGCCTGCCGCCCCCCTCCCCCTCGTGGGGAGGGGTGAGGGGCGGGGGGATCTGAGCCGAAAACTATATGAAAGACAGATAGATACCTGAAAGGGCCTCACGAGGAGCAGCTGCCCGCAATCAATGGATACTCTGCCAGACGGAAAGGCCTTCCCCCCCCCCCTAACCCCTCCCCACGAGGGGGAGGGGGCTGAAACGCCGCGCCAGAGTAACCAGACTGCTGGCTGTCCCCAAACCGTCTTTGGCTTCAAACACGATGTGCGCATGCAGTTGCCCGCCCCGGGGAGGGGTGGCAGTCGGTGCAAGGCACCCCGCCGCCGCCCAGACTCAAGCAGCTTGCCGGCATCAAGCTCACCGGAAGCAGGCCGTCACAGGCGCACGAAACGGGATTTGCGGCCGTTCTGCCTTTCATGAAGGCACAGCAGGCGGCCCGCAAGCTCGCGGCCGGCCGGGCTGGCCAGATCAGCCGGTTTGCCGCGGCCATCTGCAATCAGCCAGATGTTGCCGGGCGTCACCATGTCGGCCATGGCGGCTGTTCCCGCCGCAAGGCCGAGCTTCTCTGCGATCCGGGTGATATCCGGCCCATCCGGATGGCTGAGCCGTTGAAGATCCCGGTGCAGCGCGCCCAGATCGCCCGTATCCAGAATGAAAGTCTGAACCTTGCCGCCGGCCAGCACCGCCAGCCGGTAGAGGCCCGGAAGCGCGGGCACAAGGCGGCTGTTGCAGGGAGTTTCAGTCACGATGCCGATCTCGGTCCATTCGGCACGAACGGTCAGATTGACCGGCTCCCGCATTTCGCGGGCATGCCGCCGCAACTGATCAAGGTTTTCCTGATGACGTCCGGAGCGCGAGGGCCCGACATTTTCGGCAGCAGCCGAGGTGCCGGAAATACGCAGACGGCGGAAGACGACCAGATCCCGGCGCAGATCCGTATGATCGACCCGCCAGCCGGCGTCGAGCCAGGCATTCTGATGCACCAGGCTGCCGCCGGAATTGGCCCACCAGGTCCGGTGCTCCCGGGCACTCATTGGCAGGCTGACGCCGAGGATCGTCTCCAGTTCGTCAAGCTTCGCAGCCCAGACGACTTCGTCCAGACGGGCCAGATGTTCACGCAGCGGGTCGTATTTTGCCATGGGCCAGCAGCATCCGATAGTTACACCCCGACACACTTACCCGTTTCCCGTGAAATTTCCGGGAAACGGGTTTGGGGGTGCAAGTCCGTATGCGCTCAGGCGTTTCCGGCTTCAGCGGGAAAGAGATACCGGCATGCCGCCCACGGTCTGGCCGTTGAAGCGCTCGCCGCCTGCGCCGTAGAGCTGGGCCACGGTGGCGCCGGTTCCATCCTTGAGCACGACCTGCTTGCCGCTCAGATCCCAGGCGGCAATACCGGCGAGCGTGCTGTCATTGCAGCCGCGGGTGTTGGCGCGGTAGCCGCCCGACCAGGTGGTCAGGGTCATGAACAGCATGCAATTGGAGCTGCCGGAGGCAATCTTCCAGCCGCCGAGCATGTCGTTGCGTCCCACTTCCGTGGCGCCTGCGGGCGGCGTGACCGAGGCCATGGCGCCGGGCGCAGCCGTGCCTGGCTGCGGCGCACCCAGCGGCTGGCCCATGGGCTGGCCGGGCTGCGGCCCGGACATTGACGGGTCGCTCATCACCATGCCCGGCGCAGGCGTGAGCGGCTGCAGCTGACCACCGGCCACCGGCGTCGTCGGGGAAGCCGGCAGCGGCGCCGGAGCCCGGCCGCCATCCATGCCCAGCCGCGAACAGCCGGCCACACCAACGGCAAATGCCAGAACCGCGATCGTTGCAACTCGTGTCATGTCGAATCAGTCCTTCCTGCCCCACAGGGACGTTTAGTCTAACCGCAAGGGCGAAAAATTTCTTCCCCCGCTATGCCCCAATTCACCGTATGGGGCAAACGTGATTGATCCGGACGCCATTCCGCGTCATATATGGTCCAAGTCTATGGAGGACCCAAGGGCGGCGAGTCACTTCACCGAAGGACCGCTGGAATGCCGCACCTTAACAACAATGGCAGCACCAATGGGCGTATCCGCCTTTTGGGCAGCGCCGACAAACACCTCTTCCGTGATCATCTCCTGCGTCTGGACCCAGAGACCCGCCGCAGCCGCTTTGCCATGCTCGTCGGCGACAGCTTTCTGCGGGCCTATGTGGAAACCAGCTTTGCGCTTGATACAGTCATTTACGGCTATTTCGAGGACGGCGTGCTGCGCGGCACGGCAGAATTGCGCCCCGTCGGCAGCGCCGCGGCTGCAGAAGCCGCCTTTTGCGTGGAAGAAGGCTGGCGCGGCATGGGGCTGGGCACCGAACTGATGGAACTGCTGCTGATTGCCGCCAGAGCGCGCGACTGCCAGCATATCTACATGAACTGCCTGGCCACCAACCGCTCCATGCAGGCCCTCGCCCGCAAGTTCTCCGCCGATCTCAGTTTCGAATGCGGCGACGTGGTCGGACACCTTCTGCCGCAGTCCGCCGGCATCCCGCCTGCCGATCCGCTTGGCAACTGGAGCCGCTTTGCCTTCGGCATGGCCCGCAGGGTCTTTGGCCTTACCTCCCACGCCCGGGCCGCAGAAGGCTGACTGTCCGATCCTGCAAAAACAAAGCCAATAAAAACAAAGCCAATAAAAACAAAGAAGGGCCGCGCTGGCGGCCCTTCCGTGAGATCGGCTGACCTCGTGTCCGGATCAGATCCCGGCAAAACCTCGCGCTGCCAGAGGCTGCTCCAGCACCGTTCCGTTCCGCCCAGGCATCAGGGTCAGGCTCGGGGTCTCACTCGACATGGGCTCACCTCCTTTCAACAGTTGCAGACAGGATGAGCTTAACGCGTACATCCGCAAGCGCAAGATCAATTGCCCGTGAATGCCGCTGCGACGAACGAACGCAAGTCCCTGAATTTATTCATCCTCTCCCCGATGCCGCCACAATTTTGCAGATTCTGCGCCGCCAGAGGCAACCAAATGGCGGACCGCCGCGTTCCAGTCCGCATGAAACCCGGTGCACGATGGCGGCAAATTTGGGCGAAGATCGCCACAGATCATCCCCAGATCCGCCATCAGGATCCTGCACTCTGGCTTGTCCAACAGGGAGGCTGCGATGCAGCGGCAATTGCATAGGGCCGGCAGGCTGGCACATGGAGCTGCATTTTCTCATGCCAGTCATGAGCTGGCTAAATCTGTGGAGACCCCTCAGACGGCAGGACCTTTCAGGGTTGAGCATGGGCGGCCGGGGGGCTATGCCTCCCCCACCATGCCCGTGCCAGGCTGGCTTTGCCGCTCTGCTGCACCCGGACTGTCTGCATCTGGACGATCACGGGCACGGCGCACCGGCTGCAGGCCAAGAGGCCTGACCGGAGCCTTGCGCGCAAGTCCGGCCGGAGATGTCCGGCCGTCCAAGCCCCACGCCCCTCACCCGGGCCGCAGGCACAGCCGCGACCGCCGGACAGCAATTTGCCGCCCGTGCCACTGCGCGGCGTTGCACATGTTTCATGCCCGGTTCGCGGCCCCGTGCCGCTCCGGCGTGGCATTTCGATCAACTGTCCAGCGGGGAGCCTGAAGCGCTTGACCTTCCATCCGACCCCTCAGTTGCCGGCTCAGGCCGTGCAAAGACCACGAGACATTCGCCTTGATGTGTTTCGTGGCCTTGGCATGTTCATCATCTTCATCTCCCATCTGCCGCAGAGCTGGTGGGCGAACTGGATTCCGGCGCGCTTCGGCTTTTCCGACGCCACGGAGATCTTCGTTTTCTGCTCCGGCATGGCCTCGGCCATTGCCTTCGGCAAGATCTTCGATCAGAGCGGCATGCTGATGGGCACCGCCCGCATCGGCCACCGCATGTGGCAGGTCTACTGGGCGCATATCTGCCAGTTCCTGGTGATCGCCGCAGGCCTTGCCGCGCTCATGAACAGCGGCTATCTGGAGCGCTGCTGCGGGCTCAAGGAAGATTACGTGCAGGCTCTGAACCTGCGCTATTTCTTCAATGATCCGGTGGGCAACCTGCCGGGCCTGCTCAGCCTCACCTATGTGCCGAACTACTTCGACATCCTGCCGATGTATGTGGCCCTGCTCGCCATGGTGCCGGTGATGATGTTCATCGCCGCCAAGAGCCGCATTGCCTTCTTTGCCGCGATGATCGGCATGTGGGTTGCCGCCACCCTGCATCTGGTCAGCTTTCCGGCCGAGCCCTGGTCGAACCGCCAGTGGTTCTTCAACCCCTTCGCCTGGCAGCTGGTGTTCTTCACCGGTTTTGCCTTCATGAAGGGCTGGATTCCGGCGCCCCCCGTTGACCGGCGCCTTGTCTGGCTGGCGGTTGCGCTGGTTCTGGTCAGCATCCCCTTCACCAATTTCCGGATCTACGAGGCTGTGCCGGGCTTCCAGGCGCTGCGGGAGGCCTCAAGGCCGCTCTGGATCAAGACCGACCTTGGCATCCTGCGCTATGTCCACTTCCTGGCGCTGGCCTATATCGCCTATGTCGCCGTGGGCCCCAACGGCGTGCGGCTGCATGCCGAGGGGCGCATTACCGGCCCGGTGGTGGCCGTGCTGCGCAAGGTGGGCCAGCAGTCGCTGCCGGTGTTCCTCGCCAGCCTTCCCATCGCCCAGGCCACGGCCATCTTGCGCGACATGGCAGGCGGACGCGGTGACTGGCTGATCCAGGCCATCTCCAACATTGCTGGCCTCGCCGCCATTGCGGCCGTCGCTTATATCGCTGCCTGGTTCAAGAGCCAGCCTTGGCGCAAGGTGCCCAAGCCTGCTCCGGCACCGCTGCCGGCCAAGCCCCCTGTTGCGGCTCCGTCCGGCCGGACCGCCGTTCCCGCCTACGGGCCGCCGGCGCGGCCTTCGCGGACACCGGGCGCTCTGCCGCAAGGCGCCTGAACGCCCCAGCCAGATCTCTTGAAACGCAAAAGGCGCAGCTTCACGGGCTGCGCCTTTTCTCTATTCTGGTCTGGCGGCTGCCGGTCAGTGAACCGACAGCATGGTCAGGTCGTGCTCGTAGGCATTGGCGATGGCCGCCTCGCGGCTGTCGGCCACAATGATCGGCGTGCCGTCCGCGTTGAGCAGCGCCCACAGGCGCAAGCCCCTGGCGATATGGGCCGCACCGGGGAAAAGCCGGGCAAGATCATCGGAACTCATCTGGCGCAGATAACCCACCTGTCCGGCGCCGAGCCGTGCGAACAGCTCCGGCGTCAGGTCATGCGGGTCCATTGCGCGTTCATTGGTGTCGCGCGTCATGGCATTGTCTCCTTGATTGGGCGGCAGACCCTGCCCCCTTGAAAGTCAGTCCCTTGCAGTGATCTCAATCCGGCGCACCACGCGTTCGGGCTCCGGACGGACAAGATCGATCGACAAAAGCCCATCCTTGAGATCGGCTCCGAGGATTTCGATGCCCTCCGCCAGCACGAAGGCGCGCTGGAACTGGCGGGCAGCGATGCCGCGATGCAGATACTGCCGGGACTTGTCTTCGGACTGGCGCCCGCGAATCACCAGCTGGCGCTCCTCCACGGAGACATCGAGCTGATCACGGGTGAAGCCTGCCACGGCCAGCGTGATGCGAATGACTTCGCCATGCTCGTCCGACTTGGGAAGGCGTTCGATATTATAGGGCGGATAGCCGTCGTTGGCGGCTTTCGACACCCGGTCGAGAACCCGTTCAATGTCGTCGAAGCCGAGCATGAACGGGCTTGAAAACGCTGACATTCGCGTCATCGTCAAAGTCCTCTACAAAGCGACCTTGAGAACCGGACCCTCTCTTGAGGCATCCGGAGCCGGGGTGCCAATCACCCCGCTTGTCCTCAATATGGCGGCTGGCGGCAGCAGTTTCAAGCAAGGGGCAGCAGCGCCCTGCACAGGGGAGACCAAACATGGCTAACAAAAAGGCTCATGAAGAGCACATCGCAGACGAAGCGTCCGGCCGGGCCACCAGAGCAAGCTACGACAGCTTTTGCGCCTCGCTGCCCGCCACCACCCACGTCATTCAATGGGAAGGGGCGTCCGTCTGGAAGGTCGGCGGCAAGATCTTCGCCATCTGGTCTGACTGGAAGGGCACGCCCGCCGTCAGCTTCAAGTGCTCGGACATGGCCTATCAGATGCTGAGCGAACAGCCCGGCCTTGCCCCCGCCCCCTATCTCGCCCGCGCCAAATGGATCCAGCTGCATGAGCTTGATGCGCTGAGCGAGGCGGACCTCTTCGCCTATATCCGCGCCGCCCACAGCCTCGTTGCCGCCAAACTCACCCGCAAGCTCCGGCAGGAACTGGGGCTGGGATGAGACGCGGCTGTCCCCATATGTAATAAGCCCCACGCGAAGGGCGGCCACCGTATAAGAATGTTCGACAGCCAGATCCAGGAGCCCGCCCTGCTGCCACTAGCCAAGCCACAGCCCAGTTTTCTGCGCAGTCTGAGACTGTCCTTTGCCTTGCTGGCGGGGCTGGCGGTGATTTTCGCCGGTTTTGCCTGGCAGATCTTTGATCTGACTGCCGAGAGAGTGCTGCGCAGCCGGGCGAGCAGCGATCTGATGGCCGAGTTTCTGGAACTGCGTTCCGACCGGCGGCTGCTGCAGCTGCGGATTGTTTCCGGCCCGGACCCGGCACAGCCGCTGGATCAGGAAGCCTCCGCCTTGCTGGACCGGATGGAGGCACGGCTCGACCGTATCGGGCAGCTAGCGAAAACCTCCCGGAGCGCCAATGGTACGGATGACGGTCTGGACGCAGACGCCCGACGCCAGGAGCAGGCACTCGCAAGCCTCAGGGGTGCCCTTGCCCGGAAACGCGTCGAGGTCATGGCGCTCGCCCGTGGCGAGCCTCCCGCAGCGGAGCAGCAAGTCTCTTCCCCAACTCTGGTGGATGATGGTTTCGGCGGGATTCTTGACCGCAGCATAGCTGCGGAGGAGACCGCCATCGAGCGCAAGCGGGCTGCCGTCAATGGCATGCTGGCAGAGTTGCGCATCGCCGTCTGGGTCTCGATCTCGGCTTTCATCGCCATCAGCCTCGGCATGGCTTTCCTTTTGTCCCGCCGGCTGCAGGCACCCATCCAGCTGCTGTCCAAGGGGCTCCGGGCCATGCGCGCCGGAGAACTCAGCCACCGGATTCCGGTTCTGCGCGAGGACGAATTTGGGGGTCTCGCCGATGATGCCAACACAATGGCGGCGGAACTGCGGAAGGCGCAGGAGAGCGAGCGCCAGTTGCTGGCCTCGCTGGAATCGGAAGTCTCCTTGCGCACCGCCGATCTGCGGCGGGCGCTCGCGGATCTGGAACAGACCGAACTGCGCCGCCGCGAATTGATGGGCAACATCGGCCACGAGCTGCGCACACCCCTTACCGTTCTGCATGGGGAGGCACAGGTGGCCCTGCGCAAGGGGCCGCGCACCGTCGAGGAGTATCAGGAAGTCCTTGGCCAGATCCTCATGTCCAGCCGCCAGCTGGGCCGGATGATCGATGACCTGCTGATGCTTGCCCGCGAAGAGGATGCAAGCCTGACGCTGTCTGTCCAGCCGCTCAACCCCGAGATGGAAGTGAAGGCCGCCATCCGGCTTTTCGGCGGAAACAGCAAGCGCACGCGCTGGCTGCCCTCCGGCATGACCAGCCGCCGCGTGATGGCCGACCCCCTGCGGCTGCAGCAGGCGGCGGGCGCGCTTCTGGACAATGCGCTGCACTATTCGGACAGTACGGTGAAGCTGGCCTCGCGCTGGCAAGACGGCCAGTGGTCGCTTGCCGTGATTGACGAGGGCATCGGCATAGACCCGGAAGATTTGCCCCATGTGCGGGACCGCTCCTACCGGGGAGCCCTCGCCCGGGAAAGGCGTCCGGGCGGTCTTGGCCTTGGCCTTGCCATTACGGAAGACCTGATTGTCCGCATGGGGGGCAGCCTGCATCTGGAGACCGGGGAAACCGGCCGCGGCACCATCGCCACCCTCACCCTGCCGGAGATGAAACCTGTATGACGCATGTGCTGCTGATCGAGGATGATACCAGGATCGCCGGATTTCTGACCCGGGGCCTGCGGGCTGAGGGCTTCAATGTCCGGCATGCAGCCAATGGCAGCGACGGGCTGCAGGCGGCGCGCGAGTTGCAGGCAGGCGGCGAGAGCGCTGTCGTGATCCTCGACCTGATGCTTCCCGATATTCACGGGCTTGACCTGTGCCGCACTCTGCGGCGGCAGGGAATCGGACTGCCCGTGCTGATGCTGACAGCCATGCGCGAAACCACCGACCGGGTCACCGGCTTACGGATGGGCGCAGATGACTATCTGTGCAAGCCCTTCGACTTCGAGGAGCTGCTGGCGCGGATCGAAGCCCTTACCCGCCGGGCAGGATTGCCGCAGGCAAGTGCCGGTCCGGCCGGCAGCACACAGGTGACGCGTCTTGGAAGCCTGCTGCTGGACCGCAATGCCATGACAGCCACATGCCGGGGAACGCCGCTGGATCTGACGGCAACCGAGCTGCGCATGCTGATGACCTTCGCCGCAGCACCCGGGCGGCTGTTCTCGCGCGAGCGGCTGCTGGCGGAGGTGTGGGAGGCGGACAGGGACCCGCTGACGAATGTCATTGATGTCTATGTGGCACGGCTGCGCAAGAAAATCGGGAAGGGCCCGGATCTTCCAAAGATCCAGACCCTTCGGGGACTTGGCTACCGGCTTATCCTGCCTTCAGACAGTGCGGACCCGGCTCACTGAGCAGGGGTGTTGGGCAGCGACGAGTGGTGCACCATGATCTGCAGCTTGCCCGACGCGTCACGGACGTATCCCCAGGTCTTGTCCACCTCGACGATACCGCCGTTCTTGCTGGTAAAACGGACCTTGCCCATGGTCTGCGCCGTTTCATCGGAGATGAAGATCGCGGCATTTTCGATCTGCACGTCCGTCCAGCCCTGCAGCGCGAAGCCCTTGTCCTTGGGATAGTCCGGGTTCTGGCCAACGAAGTAGGAAATGGCTCCCTCCTCCGTGGTCCGGAACGTCTGCGGGGTCTCCGTCAGGGTCGGCTTGAAGAGGACGGGGCCGATCTCATATCCATAAAGCTCGCCCACGCGCTTGACGGCGATTTCCTTTGCCTTGTCCGGTTCACCGGCCGCGCCGATCTCCAGAAGGGCATCGGCCCAGGCACGCTGAGCGGCCTCGACTTCCGCCTGGGTGATTTCCGAAGCGGGGAAGATGGTGGCCGTGACGGCCATGGCAGGGACGGCAAAGGACAGGGCAAGGCCTGCCAGCAGGCCAGTGGCGGTAAGGCGGGTTGACGTCAGCATTTTCATCTCCTCGTGTTCAGGCGTCTTGCCTGAAGGAGATGTAGCTCCCCATCCTGTCATACGTCTGAGCCGAACATGAACGCTGGATGAAAAACACCTGCCGCGCGCTCCTGGACAATCCGCCCGTCCCTTTCAGCCTCCGGTCCCTTTCAGCCTCCGGATGCCGGTGCCACGCGGGCTTGATCACGCTGCGGCCGGCCCCGGACATGCAAAGGCCCGGCGCGGGGCCGGGCCTTCAGATCAGCGGGCGTGCCGTGATCAGTCTTCGATGCGCTTGCCCGTTGCCTTGTCGAAGGCATGGAGTTTGGCGGCGCTGGCGGTGAAGCTGACGCGCTGGCCAAGCTCGTAGCGGGCATGGGCGGGCACGCGGATGACCACCTGCGGCCCGGTTTCGCTGCCCACGGTGCCATAGAGGAAGCTCTCGGCCCCCACCGGCTCCAGCACACCGGCCACCACGTCCAGCGTCAGACCGCCCGCTTCCGCAGGCTGCTCGCTGGCGAGGGCCAGATGCTCCGGCCGCACGCCGAGGATGACCTCTGCGCCCTTGCCCATGTCCGGCGCATCAAGACCGGCACCGCCCGGCAGTGACAGGCGGCCATTGGCGGAAGCCGTCGTGATCAGGTTCATGGCAGGAGAGCCGATGAACGAGGCCACGAAAGTGGACGCGGGGCGTTCATAGACGGAGATCGGATCGCCGATCTGCTCGATCTGACCGCCGTTCAGCACCACCAGCCGGTCGGCCAGCGTCATGGCTTCGAGCTGGTCATGCGTCACATAGACGGAGGTGGTGGCCAGCGACTTCTGCAGGCGCTTGATCTCCACGCGCATCTGCACGCGCAGCTTGGCATCGAGGTTCGACAGCGGCTCATCGAAGAGGAAGGCCGCCGGTTCACGCACGATGGCACGGCCCATGGCAACGCGCTGGCGCTGGCCGCCGGACAGCGCCTTGGGCTTGCGGTCGAGATAGGCGCCGATCTCAAGGATGCGCGCAGCTTCCTTGACGCGGCGGTCGATCTCGTCCTTCGGCACACCGCGGTTGCGCAGGCCATAGGCGAGGTTGTTGTAGACCGTCATATGCGGATAGAGCGCATAGTTCTGGAACACCATGGCGATGTCGCGCTCGGACGGGTCCACGCGGTTCACCACCCGGTCGCCGATGCGGATGTCGCCGGAGGAGATTTCCTCAAGCCCCGCGATCATGCGCAGCAGGGTGGACTTGCCGCAGCCGGAAGGGCCGACCAGCACGATGAATTCGCCGTCGGCAATGTCCATGGACACGCCTTTGACCGCTTCGACGCCGCCGGCATAGACCTTGCGGACGTTATCAAGAGTGATGGTAGCCATTACTTTTCCGTCTCCACGAGACCTTTGACGAAGAGTTTCTGCATGACGATGACGACGATGACCGGCGGCAGCATGGCCAGCACGGCGGTGGTCATCACCAGATGCCATTGCGGATGCGCATCAGCCACGTCGGCCATGCGCTTGATGCCCATGACGATCGTGTAATAGGACGTGTCGGTGGTCACCAGCAGCGGCCAGAGATACTGGTTCCAGCCGTAGATGAAGAGAATGACGAAGAGCGCCGCGATATTCGTCCGGCTCAGCGGCAGCAGGATGTCGCGGAAGAACTTCATCGGGCCTGCCCCGTCCACACGCGCGGCTTCCATCAGTTCCTCGGGCACCGTCAGGAAGAACTGGCGGAAGAGGAACGTCGCGGTTGCCGAGGCAATCAGCGGAATGGCAAGGCCGGAGTAGCTGTTCAGCATGCCCAGATCCGCCACCACCTTGTAGGTGGGCAGGATGCGCACTTCCACCGGCAGCATCAGGGTGATGAAGATCAGCCAGAAGGCCAGCTGGCGGAAGGGAAAGCGGAAATAGACGATGGCGAAGGCCGAGATGATCGAGATGGTGATCTTCCCGATGGCGATCGCCAGGGCCATGATCAGCGAGTTGAACATCATCGGCCCGAGCGGCGGTGCGCCGGCCGAGCTGTTGCCGCTCGTCATCATGGTGGTGAAATTGGCAATGGCCTCGTTGCCCGGCAGCATGGGGATGACGCCGGTCATGAAGTCACTCGGGCCATGGGTGGAGGCAATCACCGCCACATAGACCGGGAAGGCGACGATGAAGAGGCCCGTCAGCAGCACAAGATGCGTGAGGACGGTCAGCCAGGGTTTGTTCTCAACCATTTGCGCCTCTCTCAGTAAGCCACGCGCCGCTCGATGAAGCGGAACTGGATGATGGTGAGCACGATGACGATCGCCATCAGAATGACGGACTGAGCCGCCGAGGAGCCAAGGTTGAGGCCGACGAAGCCGTCGGAATAGACCTTGTAGACGAGAATGTTGGTGGCCTGCGCCGGGCCGCCCTTGGTGGTCGCATCAATCACCGGGAAGGTGTCGAACATCGCATAGACGAAGTTGACGACCATCAGGAAGAAGGTGGTGGGCGAGAGCAGCGGCAGCACGATGGTGAAGAAGCGCTTCACCGGGCGGGCGCCGTCAATGGCTCCTGCTTCCAGCAGCGACTGCGGAATGGACTGAAGCCCCGCCAGGAAGAAAATGAAGTTGTAGGAGATCTGCTTCCAGCTTGCGGCGAGGATGACGAGGATCATCCCGTCCACCTTGCTGGTGCTGTGGTTCCAGTTGTAGCCGAGCCCATGCAGCAGATAGGGGAAGATGCCGATGGACGGGTTGAACATGAACCACCACAGGATGCCCGCCACCGCAGGGGCCACCGCATAGGGCCAGACCAGCAGGGTGGAATAGACATTGCGCGAGCGGATCAGGCTGTTGACCGCCACGGCCAGCACGAGCGCCAGACCCAGCGACAGCAGCGCCGTCGAAACGGCGAAGATCGCCGAGACATAGAGCGAATTCAGATAGGTGGGATCTGCCAGCAGGCGGATGTAGTTATCCACCCCGACAAACGTGGTCTTGAAGCCGAAGGCATCCTCTCTGAGGAACGACTGCCAGATCGCCTGGCTTGCCGGCCAGAGGAAGAAGACACCCGTGATCGCAAGCTGCGGCGCCAGCAAGAGATAGGGCAGCAGCCTGTTGGGAAAGATGGCGCGTTTTGTCTGCATGGGTCCCACCCTGAACGCAAAAAGAAGCAAGCCCGCGCGGGAAGCGCGGGCTTGCTTGCCGTTTCCGGCTTACTTGTTGGCTGCTTCGAACTCGCGGATCAGCGCATTACCGCGCTTGACGAGGTCATCGAGAGCCTGCTGCGAGGTCTTCGAACCGCTGAGCAGCTGCTCGAACTCTTCGTCGATGATCGCACGGATCTGGACGTAGTTGCCGAAGCGCAGGCCCTTGGAGTTGGCGGTCGGGGCATTCAGCGTCATCTGCTTGATGGAGACGTCAGCGCCCGGGTTCTTCTCGTAGTAGCCCTGTTCCGTGGACAGGTCATAGGCAGCCTGCGTGATCGGCAGGTAACCGGTGGCCTGGTGCCATTCAGCCTGAACTTCAGCGGAGGACAGGTAGCTGAAGAAGGAGGCTACGCCCTTGTATTCCTCAGCCTGCTTGCCCTGCAGCACCCACAGGGTGGCGCCGCCGATGATCGAGTTCTGCGGAGCGCCCTGAACGTCGCTGTAATAGGGCAGCATGCCAACGCCGACCTTGAAGTCCTTGGCGTTTGCGTTCACGGCGGCGCGGGCAGCCGAGGAGTTCATGTAGATGGCGCATTCCTGCGAGTAGAACTTCGGAGGGGCGTCGTTGCCGCCGGCCGGGCCGCCGTACTGGAAGATGCCCTCGTCCTGCCACTTCTTCAGGTTGCCCCAGTGACGGGCCTGGGTCTCGCCGTTCAGCGTCAGCTCGGTGCCAAGGCCGCCGAAGCCGTTTTCCAGGGTGCCGATCGGCAGGTTGTGCCAGGCAGAGAAGTTTTCGGTCTGCGCCCAGGAAACCCAGGCCGTGGTGAAGCCGCACTTGGCAGCGCCGGATTCCATGATCTTCTTGGAGAAGCTCTCAAGCTCTTCCCAGGTCTTCGGCGGGGTTTCCGGATCAAGGCCAGCCTTCTCGAAGACGTCCTTGTTGTAATAGAGCACCGGGGTGGAGGAGTTGAACGGCATGGACAGCATGTTGCCGTCCGTGTCGGTGTAGTAGCCGACGACGGCCGGCAGGAAGGCCTTCGGATCAAAGGCTTCGCCAGCGTCAGCCATCAGCTGGTAGACCGGATAGACGGCGCCCTTGGCGGCCATCATGGTGCCGGTGCCGACTTCGAACACCTGAACGATGTGCGGCTGCTGGCCGGCGCGGAAGGCGGCGATGGCGGCCGTCATGGTCTCGGCGTAGCTGCCCTTGTAGGTCGGGACAACCTTGTACTCGCTCTGGGTGGCGTTGTACTTGGTGGCGATATCTTCGAGCTTCTGGCCCAGTTCACCACCCATGGCGTGCCACCAGGTGATTTCCGTGGCAGCGAACGAAACGGAAGTGGTGCCCATGAGGGCGGCAGCGGCAAAGAGGCCGGCTGCGATATGACGCTTAGCCATTGGTTTTCTGCTCCCTAACAAGGAACCGCCCCGCTCCACGGGTCCGGCTCCACACAGCGCTTGGAACACTCGAACCGGGCCTGAAAGACGGGCTTTCCGGCTGCAGTCTGTGTTTGTCCCCGCGCTTCTTATTATGTTCATATGAACGGCATATGTCGCTCATATGAACGTTGTACGACAGTTCCTTGAACAGGACAACGGCCATGTCCGGCCCCCTCCTCCCGAAGGGGCATAAAGACATGCAACCCTGAGCGCCAAATCACCACGGCAGCGCCGCACCACAGGCACCGCCCTTGCCAGGCTTCATTAATTTTGCCAGCTTATTTTCTCTTTGCTGCCAAAATGGCGCGTTTCAGCAGCATTTTTCCTTCTCCGCCTTATCATTTGCATCATTCGGGCGTATGAAGGAACAACAGGTTGTGCAGTGCGTATACAATCAGCCTTCCCGTTTGACGGGCTACTCTTGGAGCCGCCATGCATCCCTTTCTCGTCATCCTGCATCTGGCTGCGGCCGTCATGCTTCTGCTCTGGGCTGTCCGGATGGTGCGCACCGGTATGGAGCGGGCGCATGGGCCTGCTCTGCGCGATGCGCTGAGGCAGGCAAAGGGCGGGCGCTTCGGCATGGCGTTCGCCGGCATGGTTCTGGCCATCCTGCTGCAAAGCTCCACGGCCGTGGGCGTGCTGGCCGCGGGCTTTGCCGCCAGCGGGTTGCTGGGTGCCTCCATGGGGCTCGCTGCGCTTCTGGGGGCGGACCTTGGGTCTGCGCTGGTGGTGCGCATTCTGGCCTTCGATCTCTCCGAGCTCATTCCGCTGCTGCTGCTGACAGGCTGCGTGCTGTTTCTGAAGTTCGAGGCCAGACAGGTACGCCAGCTGGGCCGCATCATTCTGGGCATCGGCTTCGTGCTGCTGTCCCTGAAGATGATCGGTGAGGCGACCGCGCCCCTGCGCCACAGCGAGGCATTACCGGCGGTGATCACCTATCTGCAGGGCGACCCGCTCACCGCCTTCGCCCTTGCCGCATTGCTGACCTGGGCCATGCATTCCTCTGTCGCCATGGTGCTGCTGCTCGCCAGCCTTGCCGGCGCGGGCCTGCTGCCGTTCAATGCGGCCCTGCCGATGGTTCTGGGTGCCAATATGGGCGCAGGCCTGATTGCCGTGTGGCTGACGCGCGGGCTCAGCATCGAGGCGCGCCGCATCCCCATGGGCAACCTTGTTTTTCGTGCGGCCGGGTCTGCCGCCGTGCTGCTCACGCTTTGGATGGCCAGCCCGCCGCTGGACTGGCTCGGCGCTGCTCCGGAAAGCCGCATCGTCAACGCCCATGTGCTGTTCAACGCCGTTCTGCTGGTGCTGGCGCTGCCCTTTACCGGGCCGATGCAGGCTCTGACGGCGCTGATTCTGCCCCGTCCGCCGGTGGTGGCGGACCCGGTGCAGACGCGCCCGCGCTCCGCGCTGGACCGCTCAACCGTCAGGATTCCCAGCCTTGCCCTGGCTTCGGCCAAACGCGAGCTGCTGCTGATGGGCGAAACGGTGGAACAGATGTACCGGCCAGTCATCGACCTTCTGGCCGGGGCGCAGGACGGCCAGATTGCCGCGCTGCGCGCCCTTGATGAGGAGGTCAACCGGCGGCACACCGAGATCAAGCTGTTCATTGCCGAGGTGAACCGGGGCGAGCTGAAGCAGGAAGATGCCCGGCGCAGCATCGAGCTGACCGACTTTGCCATCAACCTGGAGCATATCGGCGACATCATCGCCAAGATGCTGCTGCCGCTGGCCGAGGAGCGCAACCGGCTGGGCTTGCGCTTCTCCGACGAAGGCTGGGCCGAGATCACCCGCCTGCACGAGCGGGTTCTGGCCAACATGCAGATGGCGATGAATGTGCTGATATCCGCCGACATCGATTCAGCCGAGCAGTTGATGCGTGAGAAGGAAGTCCTGCGCAAGCTGGAGCGCGACAGCCAGAACCGCCACCTGAAGCGGCTGCAGACCGGCAATCCGGCCAGCATGGCGACCTCGAACATGCATCTGGAGCTGGTGCGGGCCTTCAAGGAGATCAACTCCTTGCTGGTCACCGTCGCCCATCCTATCCTCGCCGAACAGGGCCTGATCCTCGAAAGCCGCCTCGCCGGGCGCAGCAGCCAGATGCAGGAGCAGACGGCCTGAGAAAATCCAGGCCTCTCTGCTCCGAAAAATTCTCATATATTTCAAAATCTTATTCGCATCATCCGGGCATCCGGCGCTGCGCGCTTTCGCACATGCACAATGCAATGTTGCATCAGGACTCAAACACCATCTTTACAATAATAATATAGTATGATTTTTTGACTTCCGGCCACGGCCATTCGTGTTCTGGGAGGAACCAATGAAATTGAAGACAGCTCTGGCGGGCATGACGATGCTCGCAACGGTCGCGCTTGCCTCAACCTCAGCGATGGCGCTGACGGTTGGCTTTTCGCAGATCGGATCTGAATCCGGCTGGCGCGCCGCCGAGACGACCCTGACCCGCCAGCAGGCGGAACAGCGCGGCATCGACCTGAAGTTTGCCGATGCCCAGCAGAAGCAGGAAAACCAGATCAAGGCGCTGCGCTCCTTCATCGCACAGGGCGTGGACGCCATCCTGCTGGCCCCCGTCGTCGCCACCGGCTGGGACGCGGTGCTGAAGGAAGCCAAGGAAGCGGAAATTCCGGTGATCCTGCTCGACCGCATGGTCGACAGCGACAAGGATCTGTACCTGACGGCCGTGGGGTCCGATCTGGTGCATGAAGGCTCCGTCGCCGGCGAATGGCTGGTCACGGAAGTGAACGGCAAGCCGTGCAACGTGGTGGAGCTGCAGGGCACGACCGGCTCATCCCCCGCCATCGACCGCAAGAAGGGCTTCGAGCAGGCACTGGCCGGGCATGACAACCTGAAGATCATCCGCAGCCAGACCGGCGACTTCACCCGCACCAAGGGCAAGGAAGTCATGGAAAGCTTCCTCAAGGCAGAAAACGGCGGCAAGAACATCTGTGCGCTTTATGCCCACAATGACGACATGGCTGTCGGCGCCATTCAGGCCATCAAGGAAGCGGGCCTGAAGCCGGGCACCGACATTCTCGTCGTCTCCATCGACGCCGTGCCGGATATTTTCCTCGCCATGGCCGCCGGTGAAGCCAATGCCACGGTGGAACTGACGCCGAACATGGCAGGCCCCGCCTTCGACGCGCTGGAAGCCTTCCGCAAGGACGGCACTTTGCCTGCAAAGTTCATCCAGACGGAATCGAAGCTCTACACCAAGGCTGACGACCCGCAGAAGGTCTACGAAGAGAAGAAGGACCTCGGCTACTGAGCCGGTCCTGATCGGGGGACCGGCAGACACCCTCCTGCCGGTCCTCCAGCTTCAGACCGCCCTTGCGGCGGGCAATGCCTGCGGAGCAGCGCCGTGACAGACAGATCTTTCCACGCCGGGCCGCAGCATCTGCTGCAGGCCACCGGCATCACCAAATCCTTTCCCGGCGCGCTCGCCCTCGACAACGTGGACTTCACCCTGCAGGCGGGCGAGGTGCATGCCCTGCTCGGCGAGAATGGCGCGGGCAAATCCACGCTGGTGAAATGCCTGACCGGCGCCTACCGGCGCGACCGCGGCGACATCCTGCTGGAAGGCCGCAGGATCGACCCGCGCGACACGCTGGACGCCCAGACCATGGGCATCGGCACCGTCTATCAGGAGGTCAATCTCCTCGGTAACCTGACGGTGGCCGAAAACCTCTTTCTCGGCCGCCAGCCCATGCGCTTCGGCATGGTCCACACCCGCGAGATGGAAGCACGCGCCAAGGTGCTGCTGGCCGGCTACGGCCTTGATATCGACGTGCGGCGCAGCCTGTCGGCCTATCCGGTCGCCGTGCAGCAGATCATCGCCATCGCCCGTGCAGCGGATCTCTCCGGCAAGGTGCTGATCCTGGACGAGCCCACCGCCAGCCTTGATACCCAGGAAGTGGAGATGCTGTTCAACGTGGTGCGCGGCCTCAAGGCGCGTGGCCTCGGCATCGTCTTCATTTCCCACTTCCTCGATCAGGTCTACGAAATCTGTGACACGGTGACGATCCTGCGCAATGGCCGCAAGGTCGCCACCCGTGCCGCTGCCAGCCTGCCACGCCTTGATCTGGTGGCCCTGATGCTCGGCCGCGATCTGGAGGCCGAAACGCGGGAGCGAGCCGTTCACACGGCACCGGAAGGCGAAGCTGCGCTGCAGTTCCGCCAGTTCGGCCGCAAGGGTCATGTTGCCCCCTTCGACCTCGCGGTCCATCCGGGTGAAGTGGTGGGCATGGCGGGTCTGCTCGGCTCCGGCCGCACGGAAACCGCCGAAGTTCTGTTCGGCGCCGCCCCCGCCGATACGGGCGAGGCACGGATGGATGGGCGGGTGCTGAAACTCGGCTCGCCGCGTCAGGCGATTGCCGAAGGCTTTGCCTTCTGCCCGGAAGACCGCAAGCATGACGGCATCATCGCCGAGCTTTCGATCCGCGAGAACATCGCCCTTGCGCTGCAGGCGCGGCGCGGCTGGATGCGGCCCGTACCGCGCAAGGAGCAGGTGGCGCTCGCCGACAAATACATCAAGGCCCTCGATATCCGCACCACCAGCCGGGAAAAACCCATCGGCCAGCTTTCCGGCGGCAACCAGCAGAAGGCGCTTCTCGCCCGCTGGCTGGCGCTCAATCCCAAATTCCTCATCCTCGACGAGCCGACACGCGGCATCGACGTGGGCGCCCATGCGGAAATCATCCGCCTGATCGAGGATCTTTGCGCCAAGGGCATGTCGCTGCTGGTGATTTCCTCCGAACTGGAGGAGCTGGTGGTCTACAGCCACCGGGTGATCGTGGTGCGCGACCGGGCGCATGTGGCCGAACTGACAGGAGAGGACGTGACCCCGCACAAGGTGATGCAGGCCATCGCAGAGGCCGGACATGGACATGTGCCCGCTCAGGACCAGGCCAGAGGAGCAGCCGAATGAAGCCCTTCCTCGAGGCCGCAGGCGGCTTTTTCCGGCGCTTTGCCCCGCAGCTGATCACCCTCGCCGTGGTGCTGACGCTGAACACCCTGCTGTTTCCCGGCTTTCTCGACATCGGCATTGCCAATGGGCGGCTCTACGGCAGTCTGATCGACATTCTCAACCGCGGCGCACCGGTGGCCCTGCTGGCCATCGGCATGACGCTGGTCATCGCCACGCGCGGCATCGACCTGTCGGTGGGCGCCGTCATGGCGATTTGCGGCGCGGCGGCGGCGGCAACGGTGACCAGCAGCGGCAGCGCCGTGGCGGCCATCACCGTTGCTCTTGGAATCGGCCTTGCCTGCGGGCTGTGGAACGGCATTCTCGTCGCGCTGCTGAACATCCAGCCAATCATTGCCACGCTCATCCTTATGGTCGCCGGGCGCGGCATTGCCCAGCTGATCACCGAAGGCACCATCCTCACCTTCACCCATGAGGGGCTGATCTTTGTCGGCAGCGGCTCGCTCTTCGGTCTGCCCATGCCGGTGGTGCTGTGGCTGGCGGCCGCCCTCATTGCAGCACTTCTGGTGCGCCGCACCGCCCTTGGCCTTCTCATCGAGGCCGTCGGCATCAACCGCCGCGCCAGCAGCCTCGCCGGTGTCAACGCCGGGGTGCTGATCGTCGCCGTCTACATGATCTCCGGCCTTGCCGCAGCGGTGGCAGGCATCATTGCCGCCGCCGATATCCGCGGTGCCGATGCCAACAACGCCGGCTTGTGGCTGGAACTGGATGCCATTCTGGCCGTCGTCATCGGCGGCACCTCGCTGCTCGGCGGGCGCTTCACCCTGTTCGGCACCGCCCTTGGCGCACTCATCATCCAGTCGATCAACACCGGCATTCTGATCTCCGGCTTTCCGCCGGAATTCAATCTGGTGATCAAGGCCAGCATCATCATCGTGATCCTGCTGATCCAGTCGCCCGCCATCCAGAGCCTTTTCACCGTGCTGCGCCGCCAGCCGGCAAGACCAGCCAAGAGGGAGCTGTCCAAGCCATGACATCCCGCCAGCTTCCGCTTCTCATCACGCTCGCCGTCTTCGTGCTGGCCTATGCCATCTGCTACACCCAGTACCCGGCCATGCTGTCCACTCGGGTGGCCGGCAACCTTCTGACGGACAACGCCTTTCTCGGCATTGCCGCCGTCGGCATGACCTTTGTCATCCTCTCGGGTGGCATTGACCTTTCGGCAGGTTCGGTCATCGCCTTCACCGGCGTTCTGCTCGCGGTACTGCTGCGTGATACATCCATTCATCCGCTGGCGGCTTTCGCATTGGTGCTGGCGCTGACCTCGGCCTTCGGTGCGGCCATGGGCGGCATCATCCACGCCCTCGCCATGCCCGCCTTCATCGTCACGCTGGCGGGCATGTTTCTGGCGCGCGGGCTTGCCTTTGTACTGTCGACCGAATCCATCCCTGTCACGCATGAGTTCTACGGCACCCTGCAGGACATGTTCATCCGCCTGCCCGGCAAGGGCCGCCTGACCCTGATTGGCGGCATCATGCTGCTGACGGTTGCGGCCGGCATCTTCCTGGCCCACCGCACCCGCTTCGGCACCAATGTCTATGCCCTGGGCGGCGGGGTGCAGACGGCCCGGCTGATGGGCGTGCCGGTGGGCCGCACCACGGTGCAGGTCTATGCCCTTTCCGGCTTCCTGTCGGGCCTCGCGGGCATCGTCTTTTCGCTCTACACTTCGGCCGGTTACTCGCTGGCAGCGGTGGGGGTGGAGCTGGACGCGATTGCCGCCGTCGTCATCGGCGGAACCCTGCTCACAGGCGGCAGCGGCTATGTGGCGGGAACTTTTGCCGGGGTCCTGATCATGGGCCTGATCCAGACCTATATCATTTTCGATGGCTCACTTTCGAGCTGGTGGACCAAGATCGTGATCGGATTGCTGCTCTTTGCCTTCATTTTGTTGCAGAAGGGCCTGGTTTGGTTTACCGGCGGGGTGGACAGGCGCATGCATCAAGCCAGCTAGAGGAGGCCCCCGGAGGGCCTTGGGAACCGGACATGAACGTGATGGAGCCCAGTATCGCAAATTTCTCCCCGCGCAACAGCCATGGGCGCGTGGTGGATGTGCTGGGCCGGGAAATCGTGGAAGGGAAATACCCTTCCGGTGCCGTTCTTCCGGGTGACAATGAGCTGGCCGAGCGCTTCCAGGTGTCGCGCACCGTGCTGCGCGAGGCGATGAAGACGCTGGCCGCCAAGGGCATGGTGCAGGCCCGCGCGCGCATCGGCACCAAGGTCACCGACCGCAAGTTCTGGAACCTGTTCGACGGCGATGTGCTGAGCTGGCACTTCAGCGGCGGCGTCGATGCCGCCCTCTTCAATCATCTGTCCGATGTGCGGCTGGCACTGGAGCCAGCGGCCGCATCCATGGCCGCCCTCAACGCCAGTGACGATGACATCCGCACCCTGCACCGGCTGACCGATGCCATGCGCGACGCGGAAGACGCCCGCGCCTTCGCCGAAGCCGACATGAAGTTCCATCTGGCCGTGCTGGAAGCCTCGCGCAATCCGTTCATGAGCTCGGTCGGGAGCCTCATCGGCGCGGCCCTCGTCAGCATTTTCCGCCTCAGCTCTCCCACGGGCAGCCGCGAAGGCTTTGCCGAAACCGCCGGCACGCACCGCGCCATTGCCGATGCCATCGGCCAGCGCGACCCTCAGGCCGCTGCAAAGGCCATGGAGCGCGTCATCATCATCGGCCGCGACCGGGTGCTGCCCAGCGCCAGACAGGACGCTGCAGACGCTTCTGCGTGAAGTCAGAACCTCTTATGCCAAGGCTTTCGATGCTGACGCATCTCGCCTTGAGATTGCTCAGGCGCCGCACGGGCTTGACCAACTCCCGGTGAGCCAAGCTCACCGGGAGTTGGTATCACAAACGGATGACGAACAGCTTGCGGGTGGTTTCGATCACCTCCCAGATGCCGGAAAAGCCGGGCTGGATGATGAAGCTGTCGCCGGTCTTCAGATCGCGCACAGAACCGTCCGCATCGGTCAAGCGGGAATGGCCGGACAGGATCGTGCAGAACTCCCATTCATCATAGGAGACACGCCAGGCGCCCGGCGTTGATTCCCAGGCGCCGGTGAACTGCCGCTCACCATCGCGGGTCTCGAGCAGCCAGGTGGTGAAGCGCGGGTCCCCCGAGATCACCTTTTCGGGGGCCGGTGCATCGTGCTCCGGCGTCAGCTGATCCAGATCGAGCGGAAGAAAGTGCTTCATGCGGCCTCGCTGCATTTCCGGAGACGGTTCCGGACCATGGCACAGGACGGGGAAACGAAAAAGGCAGGTTCAGTTTCCTGAACCTGCCTCGCCGAGGTTACCCTCGAAGTGGTGGAGCCAATCGGAATCGAACCGACGACCTCTTGAATGCCATTCAAGCGCTCTCCCAACTGAGCTATGGCCCCGAAACTTTTGAACCGGCTTGGGTCACCGGCGTCTGTGGAGGCGGGTTATAGAGGGGGTCTTCGAATTGATCAAGAGGCTTTTGCCAGAAAAATCAAAAACCGCCTGTGGACAACTCAACCCCTTGAAAAACCCCGCAGAAATCTGCGCATCCATGAGCCGGCAAAGGCCCGGAACAGCAAGGGGCGAGGCCTTGGCGCACCGGTTGCCCCGATGGCCTGCAGCCCCGCCCCCTTGAAGACTGGAGAATAAGGATCCGGCAGCAGCAGCTTGCCGGATGCGCATTTCAACAGATGCCGGTCTCAGCGGTCGGTATCGTCGTCCATCTCGACAACGATGCCTGGGACGGCTTCGTCTTCGTCTTCCTCGTCCTCGATGAAGACATCGTCATCGGCGTCATCGTCGATGGCCGCTTCGTCGTCATCGCCCAGATCCGGAACGATATCGCCCTCGACCTCGGCATCAGCCTCTTCCAGGGACACCAGCTCGGGAGCCACCAGATCCTCTTCATCCTCGTCCTCGTCCTCCTGCTGGACGACGCGGGAAGCCTTGGCAGCGCGGCTGCTCGACACGATGTCGAACAGGGTGCCGCACTTCGGGCAGGTGATGGGGTTGCGGTTCAGGTCGTAATATTTGGCGCCGCAGCTAGGGCACAGCCGCTTTGTGCCGAGTTCAGGTTTTGCCACCGTGCTTACCCTTTGTTCGTGCTCGAGGGTTTGTCCAAAATTCTGTCTCCGGCACTTCCGGGCTGGAACGCCTCTGTCCAGTCCGCAAACGCCGGGGCCGTCTTGCTCAAGGCGCGGCCCTTAAATGCGGCGCGCCCTCATGTCAAAGCCAAATGACCGGCCTCGTTGACTGAAGCATTCTCAGGCGCTGCGCAAGCAAAAATTCGTGCCATCCCGCACTCGCGGATGACGGGGGCATGGACCCGTGTTAGGAGTGACCACTTTTTCAGGCTCCGCAACTTCCGGAATTGACCATGTCTCACGCTTCGACGCCCCGCCCCTTGCGTTCGCGCGCCGGTTCCGCCCTCACGGGCCGCATCCGCGTGCCGGGGGACAAATCCGTCTCGCACCGCTCGCTGATGTTCGGCGCCCTGGCTGTCGGCCGCACCACCGTGACCGGCCTGCTGGAAGGCGAGGACGTGCTGAACACCGCCGGTGCCATGCGCGCGGCCGGCGCACGCATCCACAAGGATGAGAACGGCACCTATCACATCGACGGCGTTGGCCTCGGCAGCCTGCTGGAGCCGGAAGACGTGATCGACTTCGGCAATGCCGGCACCGGCGTACGCCTGACCATGGGCATCTTCGGCACCCATCCGATTGCCGCCACCTTCGTCGGTGATGCCTCCCTGTCCCGCCGCCCCATGGGCCGCGTGCTGGACCCGCTGCGCCAGATGGGCACGCAGGTCGTCGCCCGCGCCGGGGACCGGCTGCCGCTCTCCATCCGCGGCGCCGACATGCCGCTGCCGATCACCTACCGCGTGCCGATGCCTTCGGCGCAGGTAAAGTCGGCCGTGCTGCTGGCCGGCCTCAACACGCCGGGCGAGACGGTCGTGATCGAGCCCATCGCCACCCGCGACCACACCGAGAAGATGCTCGCCGGTTTCGGCGCCGATATCTCCGTGACGATTGACGAGCAGGGCGCCCGCATCATCCGCCTCAAGGGCCGTCCGGAACTGAAGGCGCAGGCCATCGACGTGCCGGGCGATCCCTCCTCCGCTGCCTTCCCGATCGTCGCCGCGCTGATCACGCCCGGCTCCGACGTGACGGTGGAAAACGTGCTGCTGAACGAGCACCGCACCGGCCTCATCACCACGCTGATCGAGATGGGCGGCGACATCACCATCGAGAACGAGCGCATGGCGGGCGGTGAGCGCGTCGGCGACATCCGCGTCAGGGCCAGCAAGCTGAAGGGCGTTACCGTCCCTGCGAACCGCGCGCCGTCCATGATCGACGAATATCCGGTGCTCGCCGTGGCGGCGGCCTTTGCCGAGGGCGACACCCACATGCCCGGCCTTGAAGAGCTGCGGGTGAAGGAGTCCGACCGTCTGGCCGCTGTGGCGCGCGGGCTGGAGGCCAACGGCATTCCTTGCAAGGAAGGCGAGGCAGAGCTGACCGTGACCGGCGGCGCCTCCGGCATCGGCGGCGGCATCGTGACCACCCATCTCGACCACCGCATCGCCATGAGCTTCCTCGTGCTTGGCCTTGCCAGCGGCAAGGCCGTGACGGTGGACGACGGGGCGGTGATCGCCACCAGCTTCCCCACCTTCACCAGCCTCTTTGCAGGCCTTGGCGCAGACATCAGCGAGCTGGAGGACGCCCGCGCATGATCATTGCCATCGACGGACCCGCCGCTTCCGGCAAGGGCACGCTTGCCCGCCGCCTCGCCGCCCATTTCGGCCTGCGGCATCTGGACACCGGCCTCACCTACCGGGCGGTTGCCGCGGCGCTGCTGGCGCAGGGCCTGCCGCTCGGGGACGAGAAGGTGGCCGTCGATATTGCCGGGCGTCTTGACCTTGGCCACATGGACCGCAGCGCCCTTTCCGCCCATGAGGTTGGCGAGGCCGCCTCGCGCATTGCCGTGCTGCCGGGCCTCAGGGATGAACTCGTCCGCCTGCAGCGCGCCTTTGCCCAGACCCCTCCCGGTGCGGTTCTGGACGGGCGCGACATCGGCACGGTGGTCTGCCCGGATGCGGATGTGAAGCTCTATGTCACCGCCGCCCCCGAGGCGCGCGCCAAGCGCCGCACGGCGGAAATCCTCTCGCAGGGCAAGGAGGCGGAATTCGCCTCCGTGCTGGAGGATCTGAAGCGCCGGGACGAGCGGGACATGAACAGAACCGTCGCTCCGCTGCGCCAGGCTGACGGTGCGCACTTGCTAGATACGACCGGAATGGGTATAGAGACGGCGTTCCAGGCGGCTGTGGATATCGTCACCTCCGCCCGGGCATCCTGATCAGGAGCCTCGGAAAGACCCGCCCGGCCATGCCGGAGAGCGGGATTTCGGCTTGATCAAACAGGCAGCCTTGTGACGGACAGGCGGGTCAGCCCCCCTCTCCGCCGGCATGGGCAGCATGAAGGAATTCCGGTTCGGGCAGCCGCTGATGCAGTGCCTGGACCAAGGACGTTACGGATCTCCGCCTTCCGTCCGCCGGCCCGCGCCGGATCTGCTTTTGGGGCAGGTTCTGCGTGGAAGGATGCCACCTTGCGGTGGTGTCCCGGAAGGAATGGGGGTCCATCATCAACACCAGCCCAGCCGGCGACGCCAGCAATGGCACCAGGAGTTTTTATGTCTGCAATGAACCCCTCCACCGAGGATTTCGCCGCCCTTCTGAACGAGTCCTTCACCACGAACGACCTCTATGAAGGGTCCGTCGTCAAGGGCATCATCGTTGCCATCGAGAAGGACCTCGCCGTCATCGACGTCGGTCTGAAGGTCGAAGGCCGCGTTCCGATGAAGGAATTCGGCGTCAAGGGCCGTGATGGCGACCTGAAGGTTGGCGACGAGGTCGAGGTCTATCTCGAGCGCGTCGAAAACGCTCTCGGCGAAGCCGTGCTGTCGCGCGAAAAGGCGCGCCGCGAAGAAAGCTGGGTCCGTCTCGAAGTGTCGTTCGAGAAGGGCGAGAAGGTCACCGGCCAGATCTTTAACCAGGTCAAGGGCGGCTTCACCGTCGATCTGGATGGCGCCGTTGCCTTCCTGCCGCGTTCGCAGGTCGATATCCGCCCGGTGCGCGATGTCACCCCGCTGATGCACACCCCGCAGCCGTTCCAGATCCTGAAGATGGACAAGCGCCGCGGCAACATCGTGGTGTCCCGCCGCGTCGTGCTGGAAGAGACCCGCGCCGAGCAGCGTTCGGAGCTGGTGCAGAGCCTGGAAGAAGGCCAGACCGTGGAAGGCGTGGTCAAGAACATCACCGATTACGGTGCGTTCGTCGACCTCGGCGGCATCGACGGTCTGCTGCATGTCACCGACATTGCATGGCGCCGCATCAACCACCCGTCGGAAGTTCTCACCATCGGCCAGTCCGTCCGCGTGCAGATCATCCGCGTCAACCAGGACACGCACCGCATCAGCCTCGGCATGAAGCAGCTTGAAACTGATCCGTGGGATGGCATCGAAGCCAAGTACCCGATCAGCGCCAAGTTCTCGGGCCGCGTGACCAACATCACCGATTACGGTGCATTCGTCGAGCTGGAGCCGGGCATCGAAGGCCTGATCCACGTGTCCGAAATGTCCTGGACCAAGAAGAACGTCCATCCGGGCAAGATCGTTTCGACCTCTCAGGAAGTCGACGTCATGGTCCTGGAAGTCGATCCGGTCAAGCGCCGCATCTCGCTCGGTCTCAAGCAGACCCTGCAGAACCCGTGGGATGCTTTCGCAGAGCGCTTCCCGGTCAACACGGAAGTCGAAGGCGAAGTCAAGAACAAGACCGAATTCGGTCTGTTCATCGGCCTCGAAGGCGACGTGGACGGCATGGTGCACCTCTCCGACCTCGACTGGAACCGTCCGGGCGAGCAGGTCATCGAGGAGTACAAGAAGGGCGACATAGTCAAGGCCGTGGTGCTCGACGTGGACGTGGAGAAGGAGCGCATCTCGCTCGGCATCAAGCAGCTCGGCGGTGATCCGTTCGAAGCTGGCGCCGCTGGCGAACTGCGCAAGAACGCCATCGTCTCCTGTGAAGTCATCGAAGTGAAGGATGGCGGTCTGGAAGTGAAGGTTGCGGACAGCGATCTGACCTCCTTCGTCCGCCGCGCCGATCTGGCCCGCGACCGCGACGGCCAGCGCCCCGAGCGTTTCTCGGTTGGCGACAAGTTCGACGCCCGCATCACCCAGTTCGACAAGAAGACCCGCCGCATCTCCGTCTCCATCAAGGCGCTCGAAATCGCCGAGGAGAAGGAAGCCGTGGCACAGTACGGTTCTTCCGACACGGGTGCCTCGCTCGGCGACATCCTGAGCGCCGCTCTGAAGGCCCGCGACGAAGACTAATCTTCGTCCGGTCACCTGACCTGAAACTGGAACGCCCCGGTCAAAAGCCGGGGCGTTTCGTTTGTGCGGGGGGCCTCTCTCGCCAAGACGGAGCGGCGCGTGTAGTCTGCCGCCTCTGCCCCGGATGCCGGGGCGCTGGAAGGACGCCGGGACACTCATGATCCGCTTTGACCTCAATCCCCGCCTTGAAGGCGACAGCCTGCACGTGACCGATCTGCCGCTGTGCGCGGTGCGGCTGATGAAGGACGCCAATTACCCCTGGGTGCTGCTGGTGCCGCGCCACAGCGACCTGATCGAGATCATCGACCTTTCCGAAGAGGACCGGCTGCAGCTGATGCGCGAGATTGCCCGTGTCAGCGAGGCCCTGCGCGCCATCACGACCTGCGAAAAGCTGAATGTCGGCGCCCTTGGCAACATGGTCTCCCAGCTCCATCTGCACATCATTGCCAGGTTCCACGAGGACCCGGCCTGGCCCGGCCCGGTGTGGGGCGCCGTTCCGGCAAAGCCCTATGAGCCGGGCGTGGCGGAAGATCTGATCAACCGTCTGCGCGCTGAACTGGACACTGGACAGAACACTGGGCCGGAAGCCTGAGTCGAAGCATTTCCGAGGGAGACTGAACCGATGGCATCTGACGCTGTGGCCTTGGCGAATACGCCGGCCGGCATGAGCTTTACCGTGAACCCGCTGGACCGCTGTTCGGAGCTGCGCGGCAAGACGGAGTGGCTCATCGAACAGATGACCCGGCCCGATGCCCGTTTCGTAGCCTCCACGGCAGGAAAGCTGGTGCTGACCCGTGACGGTGGCACGCCCTTGATCCGCCATGGCCGGGCGAGCGCCGACCGGCTGGGCTTTGATCCGGCGGAGGCCATCCTGCTTGGTCTGGAAGGGGATGAGCGCCGTCCGCTGTTCACCTTCGCCTGCACCAGCACGGACGAGGAACTGGAACAGCGGCCGGATCTCGAAGTCATCGATCTGCGCAGCCTGGCCGTCCGCGCCGATCTGCCGGAGGCCGATCTGGGCGCGCTGGCGCAGACGCGTGCACTTGTGCACTGGCACATGAGCCACCGTTTCTGCTCGCGCTGCGGCCAGAAAAGCGTGATGGCGGAGGCCGGTTACCGGCGCGACTGCCCGGCCTGCGGCGCCATGCATTTCCCGCGTACGGACCCGGTGGTGATCATGCTCATCACCCATCACGACAAGGTTCTGCTGGGCCGCCCGCCGCGCCTTGCCGAAGGCATCTTCACCGTTCTGGCCGGTTTCATGGAGCCGGGCGAGACCATTGAAGACGCGGTGCGGCGCGAGACTTACGAGGAATCGCGCATCCGTGTCGGTGATGTCTCCATTGTGCTGAACCAGCCATGGCCCTTCCCCGCCAACCTGATGCTGGGCTGCACGGGCGAGGCGCTGACGGATGAGATTGCCTTCGAGCAGGACGAGCTGGAGGCCTGCCGCTGGTGTGACCGGGCAGAAGTCCGCCAGATGATGGCCGGCACCCATCCGCTCGGCCACCGCACCCCGCCGCCCATTTCCATCGCCCATCAGCTGATCGCGGGCTGGCTGGCGGAGGAACGCGCATGACGGAGAGCGGCCGTTTCTGCGTCTATCTCACCCATCCGGAAGTGCGGATAGATCCGGCCGTGCCCGTGCCGGAGTGGGGTCTTTCAGACACCGGGCGCCTGCGCGCCGAACGGGCCGCAGCCCTTCCCTGGGCCGCCGGGATCCGCCATGTGGTGTCGAGCGGCGAGCGAAAGGCCATCGAAACGGCCGAACTCTTCGCCGCCGCCCGCGGGCTTTCCGTCACCATTGTCGAGGCCAGCCACGAGAATGACCGCTCCGCCACGGGCTTTCTGCCGCCGGCGGAGTTTGAAGACGTGGCCAACGCCTTTTTCGCAGAGCCCGAGGTCAGCGTGCGCGGCTGGGAGCGGGCGATTGATGCCCAGGCCCGGATCGTCGCGGCCGTCCGCTCTGTGCTTGCAGCAACTCCGGAGATGGACCCCGTGCTTTTCTGCGGCCATGGTGCCGTGGGCACGCTGCTGAAGTGCCACCTGCTCGGCCAGCCCATATCCCGCATCCATGACCAGCGCTCCGGCGGCAACTGGTATGCCTTTGACCCGCAGGATCTCGACCGGCGCAACGCCTCCGGCCTCGGGTGGACCGCGGTCTGACGGGCATCTGTGATGCCCCGCTCCGGCCGCGTCTTGCGCGGTCTGGCCGAATCAGCGGCTTCGGGCGACACTGAAGCCCCTTGATCAAACCGGATTGCCCATGCGCCCCCTGCGACTTGCCGCCCTTGCCGCCAGCCTGATTGCCATCTGCGCCGCCCTCAGCCCGGTACAAGCGGCCTATGAGGCCGAGTTCCGCGCCTTCCTGGCCGGCAAGGTGGCGCCTGCCGCCCGCGCCGCCGGCGTGCCGCAGACTGTGATCGACCGGGAACTCTCCGGCCTGACGCCGGATGAAAAATTGCCCGGCCTCAACCGCCCGGACCGGCCGGAAGCCCCGCCTGCCGTCAATTTCCAGGCCGAGTTCAAGGCCCCCGGCGGCTACTTCCAGGACAAGCAGTTCCGCGCACTGGCAGGACCGGGCCGCAGCCTGATGCAGAAACATGGCGCCACCCTGAAAGCCGTGGAAGCGCGCTATGGCGTTCCGGCAAGGATCATCGTGGCGATCTGGGGCCGGGAGACCGGCTATGGCGCGGCGAAAATCCCGCATGACGGCCTGCGCGTGGTGGCGACCCGCGCCTTCATGGGCGAGCGGCGGGAGTTCTTTCTGGGCGAGACGGTGGCCGCGCTGCAGATCCTTGCCGATGGTCATATCACCCGCGCAGAGCTGAAAAGCTCCTGGGGCGGGGCCATGGGCCAGCCGCAGTTCCTGCCCTCGTCCTTCCTGAAATATGCCGTCGATTTCGATGGCGACGGCCGCCGCGACATCTGGCGCTCCGTGCCCGATACGCTGGCCTCCATCGCCAATTATCTCAGCCAGCACGGCTGGGAGCGCGGCCGCGACTGGGGCTATGAGGTGATCCTGCCGCCGTCCGTCTCCTGCTCCCGCGAGGGGCCGGACCAGCAGCAGGCGATCTCCCGCTTTGTCCGCGAGGGCGTCACCCGGGTGCGCGGGCGCGAATTTCCCAAGGCCGAACTCGGCAAGCCCGCCAATATCCTGATGCCCGCCGGGCGCCATGGCCCGGCCTTTCTGGCAACCGGCAATTTCTATGTGCTGAAGGCCTATAACGAGAGCGACGTCTACGCCCTCTTCGTCGGACACCTCGCCGACCGCTATGGCCGCGACGAGGGCTTTGCCGCGAACTGGGACCCCACGCCGCATCTGTCACGCGGCGCCGTGCGCGACCTGCAGCTGAAGATGCAGAAGGCCGGCTATGACGTCGGCAAGCCCGACGGCCTCATCGGCTTCAAGACCCGCCGCTCCCTCGGGCTGATGCAGGAAAAGGCCGGCCGCAGGGCGACATGCTGGCTGGAGTGAGAGAGGTGGCCTCCCTCACCCTGCCGCTTTACGTCCCTCGCTCGTCTCGTCGAGGCGCTTGAGGAAGGCGATGCGGTCCATGACCTGAGCCGAGCCCTGCTGGTGCATCTGGCTGATTTCGGTCAGGTCATGCAGCGAGCGCTCGATGTTGCCGGCCTGAGCGAAAACCTCATCCACCCGCAGGACGATGTGCTTGTAGCGCTCGCCCTCGCGGGCAAACTGGTCACGGGTGGCGTCAATGATGCCGCCCAGTTCCCCCAGCGAAACCTCGATGTCGCCAATGGCCTTCTGGGTGTGCCCGAGCGATGCCTTGGTGTCGTTGGCAAGCTTCTTCACTTCCCCGGCCACGACGCTGAAACCTTTGCCGGCCGCTCCCGCCCGGGCCGCTTCAATGGTGGCGTTGAGAGCGAGAAGGTTGGTCTGGGCGGTGATATTGTCGATGATGCCCAGCACCTGGCGCAGGGAATTGAGCGATTCAGCCACGCTGCCGAACTTGCTGGCCAACTGCGCCGAGTTATCCTCCCCCGCACTCTCTGCGGACCCGCTGTCGCCCGTCATGGCACCGCGGATGTTGTTGATGACGTTGCCGACTTCCGACACCTCGGTCACGACATTCTCGATCCGGCTGGAGGCTCCCAGATAATGGGCGATATCATCCACCACCTGCGAGCGGAGCATGTTCAGCACCTGCACCTGATTGAGGCGGCGGCGGGTGAAATACTCGACAAAGCTGGCGTAGTGGATGGGGAAGTTGTCGATGAACTCGTCCTTCCAGGCAGTTCCGTCGTTTTCAAAAAAGACGAGAGCAACCAGCGTCTGGTTGATGTTGACGCCCAGAAGCTCACCGAATGTCGAAAACCCTGCGACCGGCGCCGGCCAGAGCCCCGTGGCATTGCGCAGTTCCGGGCCATTGGACAGGCGCCGCAGGATGCAGTCATTCATCATCACCGCCACCGGCTTCGGCTTGCCGGACAGGAACTGGCCGATGTCCCGGCGAGTCTGCTCGATGAAGCCGGTTGCTTCCAGAAGGTAGAGAGCATCACCCGGCGCGATATCGCAATAGAAGGTGATGATTTCGTTCTGAAGATCGATGCCGGAGATCGAGCGGACGAACACCTCACCGCCGATTTCAACGCCGCAGGTGCGGTTCTGCAGCGCCTTTTCCAGCCCGTCCGGACTGACGCCGAGAGCATGCGACAGGGCGCTGATAAGGGAAATCGTCTGGCCTGAAGCCGGATCCATCACCGCGCTCACCGTGCGCCGGTCCATGTCCGCATCCACAACGACAAAACGGGTCTGCGTCTTGCGGAAATTGTGGCTGCGCATCACGCCGTAACGGTAGGCTTCGGCGACCTTGATGAAGACGATGACAGCGTGGTTCTCCAGCACGCGCTTACCGTCAAAAAGCCGCGTGGTCTTGAAGTCCAGCGTACCGCCGGCCGAGCCGCCGATGAAGCAGCAGGGAAACCGCCGGGTGCGGTAGACCGCTTCCATGAAGTAGTTTTCGGAAAGCGACAGGCCGTCGATGAAGGTCAGCGCGAAGGCAGATCTGGCCTCCAGCGGGAAAGAGGGCCGCACGCTTTCCAGGCCTGACATGATGCGCTGAATCCGGTTCTCCCGGTCCATCGGTCTTTGTCCGCCGCGCAGGTCCTCGCTGTGCAGCGGCACGGCAAAGACCTCGGCCTTTTCCACGAGAGCACCACCGAACACCTGCAGCACGACAGAGCGCCAGTTGCCCGAGGCACTGCAGTAAACGCCCTCGCCCGCTTCGGCGCACAATTCACCTGCGGTGGTGGTGCCGATGACCATGGCCCCTTCCGCAAGACGCTGCAGCCGGCTCATCACGGTCTGGAAGTCCACATTCGGCGAGACATAGGCCAGCACCAGACGGGGCACAGAGCCGTTGATGAGAAGATCTGCGGCAGCGAGGCCGGACAGGCTGTCATCCGTCCGGATGGTGCGCACGGGCGGGGCGGCGTGCTCCTCCTGCACAGCCGTTGCATCCGTCTTGGGCACGGACAGGTTCTGCTCTGCTGTTGCTGCCGCCGGCCTGCGCTTCATCCCGAACATGCAGTTCTCTCCCCCGAACTCAGACTTATTCCCAAAAGGAAACAGAGCCCAACTCTCAGGGACAGCGCATAACGAAACGTAAACTTGAGCCATCAACCCCGGCTAAAGAGAAGTATTTTGGTGCAGTAAACCTGGAACCAATAAGAAACCTCGTAAAATTCCCTTGGGTAAATATAAATACCTAGGTCAAAATACTGATTCGCCTCAAGGTTCCGAGAGGCTGACGAATCAAGCCTTGAAGAGGCTCGGATGCCGCACGGGCTTGACCAAATCCCGATGAGCCAGGCTCATCGGGGTCCGGTATCACTCACTCACCACTCCCGCATCGGCCGTTTCCAAATTGAAGGCGGCGGACATGAGGGCGCGGGTGTAGCCTGAGGCGGGATTGGTGAAGACCTGCGTTGCCGGGCCTGCCTCCACCACCTTGCCATGGCGCATGACGATGACGTCATTGGCCAGCGCCCGCACCACCTTGAGGTCATGCGAGATGAAGAGATAGGCCAGGCCGCGCCGCTTCTGCAGATCGCGCAGGAGGTCCACCACCTGCGCCTGCACGCTCATGTCGAGGGCAGATGTCGGCTCGTCCAGCATGACGAACTTCGGTTCCAGCACGAGGGCGCGGGCGATGGAGATCCGCTGGCGCTGACCGCCCGAGAATTCATGCGGGTAACGGAAGCGGGAGGCAGCATCCAGCCCCACTTCCTCCAGCGCCTTGGCAACGATCCGGTCCCGCTCTGCCTCGCTCAGGCGCGGCTGATGCACCTGCAGTCCCTCGCCGACGATATCGGCGACGGACATGCGCGGGCTGAGCGCGCCGAAGGGGTCCTGAAACACGATCTGCATGTCGCGCCGCAGCGGGCGCATGTCATCCCAGGACAGGCCCGAGATGGTCTTGTCCTTGAAACGGATGGCGCCCTGCGAGGAAATCATGCGCAGAATGGCAAGGCCCAGCGTCGTCTTGCCGGAGCCGCTTTCGCCGACGATGCCCAGCGTCTGCCCCTCGCGCAGGGTGAGGTCAATGCCGTCCACCGCCTTCACGTGTCCCACGGTGCGGCGCAGCAGGCCACGGCGGATGGGGAACCACACCTTCAGGTCCTTCGTCTCCACCACCACCGGGCGGCTCAAGTCCTCGGCGGGCGGCTCGCCCTTGGGCTCGGCAGCCAGCAGATGGCGGGTATAGGTGTGCTGGGGATTGCGGAACACCTCTTCCACCGGCCCCTGCTCGACAATCTCGCCCTTCGTCATGACGCAGACCCGGTCGGCGATCTTGCGCACGATGCCAAGGTCATGGGTGATGAACAGCATGGCCATGCCGCGCGCCGTCTGAAGGTCCTTCAGGAGCTTCAGGATCTGCGCCTGCACGGTCACGTCGAGGGCCGTGGTCGGCTCGTCGGCAATCAAGAGCTCCGGCTCGTTGGCCAGCGTCATGGCGATCATGACACGCTGGCGCTGGCCGCCGGAAAGCTGGTGCGGATAGGAGCCGAGGCGGGTTTCCGGCTCGGGAATGCCCACCTGCGTCAGCAGTTCCAGCACCCGCGCCCGTGCGGCCTTGCCGCCCATGCCGCGATGGACCTTGAGGATTTCCTCGATCTGCCGCTCCACCGTATGCAGCGGGTTGAGCGAGGTCATCGGCTCCTGGAAGATCATGGAAATGTCGTTGCCGCGAAGCTTGCGCATCTCCTCTTCGCTGGCGGCAACAAGCTCCTTGCCCTTGAAATGGATCGTGCCGCCCGGATGGGAGGCGGCCGGATAGTTCAGAAGCTTGAGGATGGACATGGCCGTCACCGACTTGCCCGATCCGCTTTCCCCCACCAGCGCCAGCGTTTCGCCGGGCCGCAGATCGAAGCTCACCTTGTTGACCGCAAGACTGGTTGCCCCGCCTTGCGTGAAGGCGGTGCAGAGATCCTTGACGGAAAGAAGCGGCGTGTCGGTCATTGGGTCAGGCACCTTGGGTTCTCAACATCGTCAGAGCGGCCTCATCAAGGCCAAGCTTCTGCAATGGGGCAGGCGGCGTCAGGCGCCGGTCCAGAGACATGAAATACGTTGCATTGGCTGAAAGAGCCGCCGCCAGATGAAGCCTGTCCGGCATCAGCTCTGCCGCCCCCATCCGTCACGCTCGGCATCAAGGGCCTCCAGAAGAGCCCTGGAAGACCCCCGAACCCCCGCAGGAACCTGCGCAAAAAGCGCCTCCAGACTATGGCCGGCCTGCTGATGCTCAAGACCTGGTCCTTCTACAGTCACCTGCACGCGCGTACCGGCAGGAAGACCTGCGCGCAGGTCTTCTGGCAGGTTCTCGACCGGGTACCCTGTCTTGACGATCCTGTTCATGGCCAAGCTCCTTTGGCGCAAGTCTATCACACAAAACTCTTGCGCGGATCGAAGGCGTCGCGCACCGCCTCGCCGATGAAGATCAGCAGGCTGAGCATGAGCGAGATGACGAAGAAGCCGGTGATGGCGATCCAGGGGGCCTGAAGGTTGTTCTTGCCCTGCGCCAGCATTTCGCCGAGCGAGGCGGAACCGGGCGGCAGGCCGAAGCCGAGGAAATCCAGCGCCGTCAGCGTCGAGATCGAGCCGTTGAGGATGAAGGGCATGAAGGTCAGCGTCGCCACCATGGCGTTGGGCAGAAGGTGCCGCCACATGATCGTGCGGTTGGACACGCCGAGCGCACGGGCTGCGGCGATATATTCGAAGTTCCGCCCGCGCAGGAATTCCGCCCGCACGACGCCCACGAGCGACACCCATGAGAAGGCAAGCAGGATGAAGAACAAGGTCCAGAAGCCGGGTATCAGCACGGAAGAGATAATCAGGATGAGATAGAGCGTCGGGATGGCGCTCCAGATCTCGATGAAGCGCTGGAACAGAAGGTCCACCCAGCCGCCATAAAAGCCCTGCACCGCACCGGCGCCGATGCCGATGCCCGAGGAGGCGATGGTGAGCACGAGGCCGAAGATCACCGAAATGCGGAAACCGTAGACGAGGCGGGCGAGGATATCGCGGCCCTGATCATCGGTGCCGAGCCAGTTCCAGTTGCCCATGGTGCAGCCGGGATCTTCCGCACCCAGCGGATAGCGGGCACAGCGCTGCTCCTTGTCCATCATCCAGGAGGGCGGAGCCGGTGCCGGCACCGGAATGTCGCGGTTGACCGTCCGGTAGGAATAGCGCACCGGCGGCCAGATCATCCAGCCATTGGCGCTGATCTCGTCCTGAATGAAGGGGTCGCGGTAATCGGTGACGGCGAGAAAGCCGCCGAACTTCTCTTCCGGATAGTCGACCAGAACCGGTGCCAGCAGCTCGCCCTTGTAGGAGACAAGCACCGGCTTGTCGTTGACCAGAACCTCCGCAATGAGCGACAGGCCGAAAAGCACGAGGAAGATCCAGAGCGACCAGTAGCCGCGCCGGTTGGCCCGGAAATTGGCGAGGCGGCGCCGGTTGATCGGCGACAGGGAGAAGCGGCCGCGCGGGGCAGGCGCTGCCACGGGAGAGGCGGATGCCGTGCTGGTGCTGTCCATGGCTCAGACCTCCCGGCTTTCAAAGTCGATCCGGGGATCGATCCAGGTGTAGGTGAGATCGGAGAGGAGGTTCACCAGAAGCCCCATGAGCGAGAAGATGTAGAGCGTCGCAAAGACCACCGCATAGTCCCGGTTGATGACCGATTCAAAGCCGAGCAGACCCAGACCATCGAGGGAGAAGATGGTTTCGATCAGCAGCGATCCGGCAAAGAAGGACGAGATGAAGGCGCCGGGGAAGCCCGCCACCACGATCAGCATGGCATTGCGGAACACATGGCCATAGAGCACCTGGCGCTCTGTCAGGCCCTTGGAACGGGCGGTGATCACGTACTGCTTGCGGATTTCGTCGAGGAACGAGTTCTTGGTGAGCAGGGTCGTCGTGGCAAAGGCGGAGAGCACCATGGCGGCCAGCGGCAGGGTCATGTGCCAGAAGTAATCCGCGATCTTGCCGAAGAGCGACAACTGCTCCCAATTGTCGGAGGTGAGGCCGCGCAAGGGGAACCAGTCATAGAAGGAGCCGCCCGCAAACAGCACGATCAGCAGCACGGCAAAGAGGAAGCTGGGGATCGCATAGGCGACGATGATCACCCCTGACGTCCAGATATCGAAGCGCGAGCCGTCCTTCACCGCCTTGCGGATGCCGAGCGGGATGGAAATCGTGTAGGAAATCAGCGTCATCCAGATGCCGAGCGACATGGAAACCGGCAGCTTTTCCTTGATCAGGTCGATGATGCGGATGTCGCGGAAATAGCTCTCGCCGAAATCGAAGCGGGCATAATTCCACAGCATGGTGAGGAACCGCTCCAGCGGCGGCTTGTCGAAGCCGAACTGCGCCTCAAGCTGCTTGATGAAATCGGGATCCAGCCCCTGTGCGCCGCGGTACTTGGAGCTGACGCTGTCGCCGGCGGTGGCCTGCGCCTGTCCGCCCGCACCGCCGAAGTCGCCGCCGCCGCCGCCGCTGATGCGCGATGTGGCCGAAACGTCGGTGCCCGACAGCTGGGCAATGACCCGCTCCACCGGACCGCCGGGAGCAAACTGAATGATGACGAAATTGATCGCCATGATCCCCACAAGCGTCGGGATCATGAGGAGCAAGCGGCGGAGAATATAGGCGCCCATGTGTCTGGTCTTGTGCCCTTGTGCCGGAATGGATGCGAGGCGTCAGTGCCTCTCAGCCCCCCATGCCAATCTTCTTTGCCTTTTCGGTGTCAAACCACCAGGTCGATTCCACCGGAAAATCATAATACGGCGGCTCATCGGGATAGCCGAACACATCCCAGATTGCCACCGTGTGAACAGGCTTGAACCAGTGCGGCACCCAGTAATGCCCGGCCCGCAGAACCCGGTCGAGCGCCCGCGCGGCGATGTACATCTCCTCACGGGAGGCTGCGCCGATGGCCTTTTCAAGCAGCGCATCGATGACCGGACTGCTGATACCGGCCAGATTGTAGCTGCCATTGGTCGTGGCGGCCCGGCTGCCCCAGAAATTGCGGACCGATTCGCCCAGCGTCGGCGACAGCGAAAACCGGCGGCTCGTCATCTCGAAGTCGAAGCTGTTCAGCCGCGACTCATACTGCGCCGGATCGACGATGCGTGATGTTGCTGCGATGCCGAGGCGGCGCAAGTTGGTGATGAAGGGCTGGACGACGCGGTCAAAGCTGGAGGAATTGTCGAGGAATTCGATGGTGAAGGGCCTGCCATCCGCATCCAGCAGCGTGCCGCCATCCCGCTTCAGCCCGGCTTCGGCCAGAAGGCCGGCGGCACGGCGCAGCAGGTTGCGGTCATTGCCTGACGCATCGGAGACCGGCGCCACGACGGCTTCCTCAAAAACGGCTTCCGGCAGATCAGCGCGGAAAGGCTCCAGCAGCGCCAGTTCCTCCGCCGAAGGCGTGCCTTCGGCCATCATCTCCGTCTTCTGGAAGAAGGACTGGGTGCGGGTATAGGCGCCGTGGAAGAGGTTCTGGTTCGACCATTCGAAGTCGAAGGCAAAACCAATCGCCTCACGCACGCGCGGATCGGCAAATTTCGGCAGGCGGGTGTTGAAGAACCAGCCCTGTGCCCCGCTCGGCCGGTTGTCGGGAAATTCCTTCTTCACCACCCGGCCGTCCTGCACGGCTGGGAAGTTGTATTCGGTCGCCCAGGTTCTGGCTGTGAATTCCTCCTGGAAGGTCATCACGCCCTTCTTGAAGGCCTCGAAGGCCACCTGGCGCTCGCGGAAGAATTCAAGCCGGATCACGTCGAAATTGCCCTGCCCCACGTTGACGGGCAGATCCTTGGCCCACCACCCTTTGACCCGCTCATATTCGATGAAGCGGCCAACTTCGTAGCGGCCCACCTTGTAGGGGCCGGACGACAGGGGCGGGGTCAGCGTCGACTGGGTGAAGTCGTAGGCTGTGTAGTAGCGCTTGGAGAAGACCGGCAGCCCGGCCACGATCAGCGGCAGCTGGCGGCTGTGATTGCCGGAGAGAATCACCTCCACCCGCGACACATCCAGTGCATTGGCGGTGGTAAACTCCTGCAGCATCTGGACGAGCAGCGGATGGCCCTTCTCCTTCAGCAGATTGAAGGAGAAAGCCACATCTTCCGCCGTCAGGCGCGATCCGTCGTGGAACACGGCTTCGGGCCGCAGATGGAAGACATAGCGGTTGCCGTCATCCAGAATTTCCACGCCCGAAGCGAGCAAGCCATAGACCGCATCCGGCTCGTCCAGCGCGCGGGTCATCAGCGTGTCGAAGCACATTTCCATGCGCGGCGGCGCATCGCCCCTCAGAATGAAGGTGTTGAAGGTGTTGAAGGTCTGCGGGTTCTGGTTGAAGGCCCAGCTCGGCGCCGTGAAGACGAGACGTCCGCCCTTTGGCGCCTCCCGGTTCACATAATCAAAGGCGGTGAAGTCCGGCGCATATTTCAGGTCACCGAAGACCGACAACCCGTGGCGCAGGTCCGGCCTTGCCGCCGCTTCCGCTGCTGCAGTCGCCGCAGCATCAGGCGCTGCAGGACTTGTCCCTTGCGCGAAGGCCGAAGCGCTCCAGGGCAGGACACCGAGCGCGGACGCCGAGGCGCCCAGCTTGAGGATGGAGCGGCGGGACAGGGTGTCAGACGGGCTCATCGCGCGCCTCCCGTCTTGGTTGCCAGGCTGGCGTCATACCACCAGATCGTTGGGAACCCGTAGGTGAACTCCGGCATGTTGTCCGGATGGCCGAAGCGGTTCCAGCGGGCCGTCCGGTCCACGTCAGCGTAGAATTGCGGGATCACGTAGTGGTTCCAGAGCAGCACCCGGTCCAGCGCCCGTGTGGCGGCCACAAGCTCTTCGCGGTCCTTGGCGAAAATGACCCTGTCGATCAGCTTGTCGACGGCCGGGTTCCGGATGCCGGCGTAATTCTGCGAATTCTCGCGGTCAGCCGATTCCGAGCCCCACATGTTGCGCTGCTCGTTGCCCGGTGACAGGGACTGGCCCCAAACCAGCGTCGTCATCTCGAAATCGCGGCTGTTCACGCGGTTGATGTACTGGGGCATGTCAACGACCCGCAAGGTCATCGTGATGCCGATGTCCCGCAGATTCTGCTGATAGGGCAGCAGCGTGCGCTCCGCGCCCTGGTCGAAATAGAGCATCTCGAAGGAGAGCGGAGTGCCCTGTGCATCCACCATCCTGCCGTTCTGAAGGCTGTAGCCTGCCTCGCGCAGCAGTTTCACCGCCTCGCGCAGGTTGGCACGCGCCTTTTCAGAAGAGCCCCCGACCGGGTTGACATAGGGCGTGGTGAAGACCTCCGGCGGCACCTCATCGCGCACGGTTTCCAGAATCTCCAGCTCCTTGCCTTCGGGCAGGCCCTTGGCTTCCAGTTCATCGGTGCCGGCGAAATAGGAGTTGATCCGCTTGTTCAGCCCGCCGGAGATGATGGTGTTGCTGGTTTCGAAGTCATAGGCGTAGTTCAGCGCCAGGCGGACGCGCGGATCCTGGAACTTCTTCAGCCGCAGATTCGGCACGAAGGCCTGCATCCGGCCCGAACCGTGGTCGATGAACTCCTCTTTCACCACGCGGCCATCGCGCGCAGCCGGAAAGTCATAGTTCTTCAGCCAGGCGCTGGCGCTGTTCTCCAGGTGAAAGTCGTACTGGCCGCCCTTGAAAGCCTCGAAGGCAACCGTGCGGTCGAGGAAGGAAATGTAGCGGACTTCATCGAAATTGTTGGTGCCCGCGCGGATCGGCAGGTCTTCCCCCCAGTAATCCTGGACGCGCTCATAGACGACTTCGCGGTTGGCGACGAAGCTCTTCATCCGGTAAGGACCCGAGGCAAGCGGCGGCTCCAGTGTGGTGCGGGAAATGTCGCGCTTGTTGCCTCGCGCGTCCGTGCCTTCCCACCAGTGCTTCGGCAAGACGAGGATCTGGCCGACCGTGTGCGGCAGTTCGCGGTTGCCGGCAGAGGCAAAGCTGAAGCGGATGACGCCGCCCGGCAGCTCCTCCACCTTGCTCACGTCCTTGTAGTAGAATTTCTGCTGCGGGCTGAGTTCGATCGCCTTTTCAAAGGACCAGATCACATCCTGCGCCGTGATGGGCGTGCCGTCCTGCCAGCGGGCCTTGGGGTTGAGCCGGTACTCGACCCAGGAATAATCGTCAGGATAGCGCATGGCTTCGGCAATGACGCCATACATCGAGCTGATGTCATACTCGTCGAGCGAGGATTCCATCAGGCTTTCGTAGATGAGGCCAAGGCCCGGCGCGAGATTGCCGCGCGGGGCGAGCACGTTGAAATTGTCGAAGCCGCCGATGGAAGACAGTTTGACCGTACCGCCCTTGGGGGCATCCGGATTGACATAGTTGAAGTGGGTGGCATCCGCCCCGTAGCGCGGTTCACCGGTGAGTGCCGTGGCATGGCGCCATTGCGGCTCCTCTGCAGCCCTTGCCTGCCCCCCGCTCATTTGCCAGCAAGCCATGGTCATGACTGCCGCTGTCATCAATGCACGGAAGGAAGCCTTGCGGGCTAGCGTCATCAACTGTTCTCCTGTCCAGCGGTCCGCCGGCCAGCCGCCCATGATGGATACAGCCTGCCGCGGGCTCAAATCAGCCGCAACCGCCGCTATAGTAAAAGGCGATGTGCCGTGCCGTCACCGGGTAAAACGGGAGATGACAGAAATTTAACCGGCAGTGCCCGCCGGACACGGAAGCGCAAGTCCGGGGAGCCAGAAATCCGCGCAAACAAAAACCGCGCCCTGGGGGGACGCGGTTCCTGCGTTTTCTGTGCCGTGCAGCTTTACTGCGGCAGCGGAGCCGGATTGTCCGACAGGCTGTTCAGGTAAACCAGCATGGAAGCGCGCTCCTCTGCACGCTTGAGACCGGCAAAGCCCATGGCCGTGCCAGGCATGTGGCCGCGCGGGTTCTCGATGAAGGCATCCAGTTCTTCGATGGTCCAGGCGGTATGGGTTTCGCCATAGGCCTTCATCGCGGCGGAATAGGCAAAGCCCTCATGCGCACCGGGCACACGGCCGACGATGCCCCACAGGTCCGGACCGACCTTGTTCGGGCCGCCCTTTTCAAAGCTGTGGCAGGCAACGCACTTTCTGGCGGCCCTTTCGCCATCAGAAAGCGATGCAGCGGCCAGCAGCTGCGGCAGCGGAACAGCTTCCGCGGCAGCCGGTGCAGCCGCACCTTCACCTGCCTCTGCCACCTCGATTTCGTACCCAGGCTTCTCCGGCACCTTGGTCTCAAAAATCACATCAGAGACGATGCCCACGCCCATCGTCAGAAGAAGCACCATCAAAACCGCTCCCGCGGCCTTGTTCAGCTCGAAGGAATCCATCAGGTCTGGCTCCAGATTAACGCGTCCATGGCCCGCACCCCCAGAGGCGGAACCATAATCTGCTCCATGAATTTGGGCTGGAAACTACAAATTTTTTGACGCCGCTGTCCATAGGTATAAAAGTCCCGGCACAAGGAAATTGGGCCTTCTACGCATTAAGACGCAGAAGTGGGGGCCCGGCAGCACCCGGAGCAAGGCGTGACATCGGCACTTGTTATTATACCCTCGCGTCTGGCAGCGACTCGTTTGCCGGAAAAACCCCTTGCAGACATAGCTGGCAAACCCATGATCGTCCGGGTTCTGGAGCAGGCTCTGGCGGTGGATATCGGCCCGGTAGCGGTTGCCTGCGATGACAGGCGCATCTTCGAGGCCGTCCGCGATCACGGCGGCCACGCCGTCATGACCAGCCCCGATCACCAGTCCGGCTCGGACCGCATCCAGGAAGCGGCGAACATTCTCGATCCGGAGCGCAAGTTCGATGTGGTGCTGAATCTGCAGGGGGATGTGCCGCTGATTGCCCCGGAAGCGGCCCGCGCCGCCTTCCTGCCGCTGGCCGATCCCTCCGTGGACATCGGCACCATCATGACCGAAATCCGCACCGAAGAGGGCCGCAACAACCCGGCCTTCGTGAAGGCCGTGGTGACGCCTGTGGAGGGCGAGCGCTTCCGCGCCCTCTATTTCACCCGGGCCACCGCCCCCACCGGCCCCGGCCCGCTCTACCAGCACATCGGCGTCTATGCCTACCGGCGCAGCGCGCTGGACCGGTTCGTCTCCCTGCCGCCCTCCGGCCTCGAGCTGCGGGAAAAGCTGGAGCAGTTGCGCGCGCTGGAAGACGGCATGCGAATCGATGTGTGCCTGACGCCGACCGTCCCCATCGACGTGAACACACCGGAGGATCTTGATCACGTGCGCAAGCTGTTCGAGGGGCGCTAAGCCCCTCTTCCGGCCTTGCCCTCCGGGCACTTCCTCTTTAATCGCAGAGAGCCTCAAACAGCAGAAAGCGGACGTCCATGTCTGACCGCAAGAAAATCGTGTTTCAGGGCGAGACCGGTGCCAATTCGCACATGGCCTGCCACAGCGTTTATCCGGATTACCAGGCCATCCCTTGCGCGACGTTCGAGGACTGCTTTACGGCCATGGAATCGGGTGAGGCCGATTTCGGCATGATCCCGGTGGAGAATTCCATCGCGGGCCGCGTGGCCGACATCCATTACCTGCTGCCGCGTTCCAGCCTGCATATCATCGGCGAATATTTCATGCCGATCCGCTTCCAGCTGATGGCGCTGAAGGGCGCGACGCTGGACGGGCTGAAGAGCGTGCAGAGCCATGTGATGGCCCTTGGCCAGTGCCGCAACATCATCCGCGAACTGGGCCTGAAAGCCATTGTTGGCGCCGACACCGCAGGCTCTGCCCGCCAGATCGCGGAGAGCGGCGACCTGACGGCCTCGGCCCTTGCCCCGGAAATGGCGGCGGATGTCTACGGCCTCGATATCCTGAGGCGCAATGTGGAGGATGCGGAGCACAACACGACGCGCTTCCTCATTCTCTCGCGCAGCCCGGCGCGTGCGGCCAACAACGGCCAGCCGGTGATCACCACCTTCATCTTCCGCGTCCGCAACGTGCCGGCCGCGCTTTACAAGGCGCTCGGCGGCTTTGCCACGAACGGCGTGAACATGACCAAGCTGGAGTCCTACCAGCTGGAAGGCCAGTTCTTCGCCTCCATGTTCTATGCCGATATCGAGGGCCATCCGGATGATCCGTCCGTGGCGCTGGCGCTGGAAGAGCTTGCCTTCTACTGCGCCGAACTGAAGATCCTCGGCGTCTACCGGGCCAGCCCCTTCCGCGAGAAGATCCGCGAGCCCGAGGCCAACCGCGCCCTGCGCCCGACCCCTTCCGTCTGATCTCCAATCCTTCCGGCCGCGCACCGTCTGCGCGGCCCGGCAACTGTGGACTGCCATATGACCAAACCGGCCTTTGATGCCCTGTGCATCGGCAATGCGATCTGCGACGTCTTCGCCCATGTGGAGGAAGATTTCCTCGTGCGGGAGAACCTTGTGAAGGGCTCCATGCGCCTCATCGACACGGCGGAAGCCTTGCGCCTTTACGAGCGCATGGGCCAGACCGTGCTGATCTCGGGCGGCAGCGCGGGCAACACGGCGGCAGGCATTGCGTCGCTCGGCGGCAAGCCGGCTTATCTCGGCAAGGTGGCCAATGACGTTCTGGGCGCCAGCTACGCCCATGACATGAAGGGCACGGGCGTGCATTTCGAGACGGCCCCGCTGGTGGACAGCGTGCCGACTGCCCGCTCCATGATTCTGATCACGCCGGATGGCGAGCGCACCATGAACACCTATCTGGGGGCCTGCGTCGAGCTGTCGCCGGCAGACGTGGACCCGGCGGTCGTCGGCGCCTCGGCCGTCACCTACATGGAAGGCTATCTGTGGGATCCCCCCGCTGCCAAGGAGGCCTTCCTGCAGGCTGCCCGGATCGCCCATGAAAATGGCCGGCTGGTCGCCATCTCCCTGTCCGATTCCTTCTGTGTCGACCGCTACCGCAGCGAGTTCCAGGGACTGCTGCGCGACGGTGTGGTGGATCTGATGTTTGCCAACGAGCACGAGCTGAAGGCACTCTACCAGACCGCCGACATCGATACGGCCATCCGCGCCGCAGCCGAGAGCTGCAAGCTGACCGCCCTGACCCGCGGCGAGGATGGCGCCATGGCCATCACCCGCGAGGAAACCGTGCATGTGCGCGCCAACGAGGTGAGCGAGGTCGCCGACCTGACCGGCGCGGGCGATCTCTTCGCCTCCGGCTTCCTCTATGGCCTTGCCCATGATTTCGATCTGGCCACCTCCGCCAGCCTCGGCTGCCTGTGCGCCTCTGAAGTCATTGCCCACGTGGGCGCCCGCCCGCAGAAGAGCCTCAAGGCACTGGCCACGGACAGCGGCTTCACGATCTGATACCGGGGCGTGTTGATACCGGGGCGCGCAATGGAAAAACCCTCCGGCGGGTGAGCCACCGGAGGGTTTTTCATGTCACATGCAAGCCTGTTTCCTGCGAGGACTTTCGAGGCCGCTGGGGGATCTCACGCCGCGCGGATATCGGCGAAGAAGGTCTCCACCTTGCCCTTCAGCGTTTCGGACTGGCGTGCCAGCTCCTGCGAGGAGGTGAGAACCTGCGATGCGCCCGCCCCCGTGTGAGTTGCCGCCTGCGTAACGGCAACAATGTTGGACGACACCTGCTGCGTGCCTGTGGCAGCTTCCGTGATGTTGCGGACAATCTCGCGCGTCGCCGCGCTCTGCTGCTCCACGGCGGCCGCAACGGCAGAAGACGATTCCGAAATCCGCTGGATGATGTCGCCAATCGAGCGGATGGCGGCGGCGACACGGCCCGTGGCGCCCTGCATGTCGGTGATCTGGGCATCAATCTCTTCGGTGGCCTTCGCGGTCTGGCTGGCCAGCGATTTCACTTCCGTGGCGACGACGGCAAAGCCCTTGCCCGCCTCTCCGGCCCGCGCCGCCTCGATGGTTGCGTTGAGTGCCAGCAGATTGGTCTGGCCGGCAATGTCGTTGATCAGTTCCACAACGCTGCCGATCTTCTCGGCGGAGGCCACCAGCCCCTCCACCATCGTCTCGGTCTCATTGGCGGCCTTCAGGGCCTTGCCGGCCACATCTGCCGATGACTGCACCCGGTTGGCGATTTCCGCGATGGATGCATCCAGCTCTTCCGACGCCCCGGCGACAGTCTGCACATTGGCCGACGCCTGCTCCGAGGCCGCGCTGACCGTTGTGGCGCTCTGGGCACTTTCTTCTGCCGAAGCAGACAGAGACGCAGCCGTTGCCTCAAGTTCGGAAGAGGCGGCGGCGACGGTGCGCAGGATCAGGCTCACATCGCTGTCAAAGCCATTGATCACCTGCTCGATGGCCATCGCCCGGCGCTCGGCGACGGCACGCTGTTCCGCCTGTTCAGCTTCCAGACGGCGGCGCTCCAGGCCATTGTCCTTGAACACCTGCACGGCAGCTGCCATGGAGCCGATCTCGTCCTTGCGGGTGAGATAGGGCACATCGGCTTCCAGATTGCCCTCAGCCAGCTGGCGCATGGCGCCCTGCATGCCAGCCAGAGGCCGCGTCACCCCCGTAACCACGGTGTACCCGGCGAAAGCGATGACAAGAATGGATGCGGCGGCAATGACGATCATGATCGTCTTGGACTGGATGCGGTCTTTCACCGCTTCCGCGTAGACCTGCTGTGCCATCTGGATCTGCAGGTTCATCAGCCGCGCAATCGGTTCGCCAACCGGATCAACCGCAGGATAAAGCTCATTCAGCACAAAGACGTCGAGAGCCCCCGCGTCCTGTGCCTGCAGAATGCCCGCCAGCTTGTTGATGGCAGGCTCTGCGCGGGACTTGGTAGAGACAACCTCGGCAGCCAGCCTTTTTTCCTCAGACCCCATGGAAGTTGAGCTATAGGCCATCCACTGAGCCTCGATGATGGCCAGCGCCTCCTTCACCTGGGCTTCGCCGTCGGCCCAGGGCATGTATCCTGACCGGACCTTGTGCGCTGTATCCTTGATGTTGACCGCATACATGTCCGAGACGGTCTTGAGCTGTTCCATGGGAACAACCCGGCCTTCAACGATAGATTCTGTTCTGTCGGATGCATCCTGCAACGCAATCCAGCCTTCGAGGCTTGTTGCAAACAGCGCCAGCGCCAGAAGGCACAGCGAAAGGAAAAGCTTGATGCGAATGGTCATCGCGAACTCCCAAACATGGACATTCGCTCACGCTAACGTTCATTCCTTAATTGAAAATTTCAGTAAAATTCTAATAACGCCCCATTTACCAATATTTATTTTCTTCTATAAGTAATAGTGACAATTTATACGCATTTACTGGTTGATTTTTTATCAGATTCAACTTTCCGACGAGCGGCTAAACTGAAACCATATAGTGCAATAAAGGGTTATTACACTGTCTCATCGATGTTTTCCAGACAGATAATACCATCGAGCAAAACTCCATTCATATTATTTTCCAGTTTTCGAATATTTTGAACTCCACATGAAAAACCCGCCTGGCAAGGCCAGACGGGCAGGGACAGCTATCTGAGAGGGAATGCGAAGCGTTCAGAGCTTCAGAAGGCGCCTTGCGTTTTCCTTGAGTATCAGCGGGCGCACGTCGTCGCGGATGTCGATCTGCTCGAAATCGGCGAGCCAGCGGTCCGGCGTGATGGCCGGCCAGTCGGAGCCGAACAGCATCTTGTGCTTCAGGAGGCTGTTTGCATATTTCACGAGGATCGGCGGGAAGTATTTCGGCGACCAGCCGGACATGTCGATATAGACATTCGGCTTGTGGGTCGCCACCGACAGGGCCTCTTCCTGCCAGGGGAAGGACGGGTGCGCCAGCACGATGGGCATGTCGGGGAAATCCACCGCCACGTCATCAAGATACATCGGGTTGGAATATTTCAGCCGCATGCCCATGCCGCCGCGCATGCCGGCACCCACACCCGTCTGGCCGGTGTGGAACAGGGTGATCGCCCCTTCCTCGGCAATGGCCTCATAGAGCACATAGGCCGAGCGGTCGTTGGGATAAAAACCCTGCATGGTGGGGTGGAACTTGAACCCCCGCACGCCGAAGTCGCGCACCAGACGGCGCGCCTCGCGCGCACCGGCCTTGCCCTTGGCCGGATCGATAGAGGCAAAGGGGATGAGGATGTCGCTGTTCTCGGCGGCAATCCGGGCCACTTCCTCGTTGTCATAGCGGCGGAAGCCGGTTTCGCGCTCCGCATCGACGGGGAAGATCACCGCGCCGATCTTGCGTTCGCGGAAATAGTCCGCCGTCTCCTGCACGGTGGGCAGGTGATTGTGCGACACCGGATTGCGGAAATACTTGGCCATGCCGGCCTGAAACTCGTCATAGCCGTCATCGCGCGGGCCGCAGCAGGGCTCTTCCGCGTGGGTGTGAAAGTCGATGGCAATCAGATCGTCGATGTTCATGTGGGCCTCCCTTCAATCCCGATGAACTTGCGCAACAGATGCACCAGTTGATCGCGCTCCTCCGCGGCCAGATTGGCGCCAATTCTTTCCTCGTGGCGGAAGAACCAGCGGCTGGTCCGCTCCACCAGATCCTCACCTTCCGCCGTCAGTGTCAGCTCCACCGCACGGCGGTCCTCGTCCGGCACCCGGCGGGAGACAAGCCCCTGATCCTCGAAGGCGCGGATGAGTTTGGTCATATGCGCCCGCTTGATCATCAGCCGGTTGCCCAGCGCGCTCTGGCGGATGCCCGGATTGCAGGACATGACCCACAGCACGGAGAATTCGCCCGGCTTCATCACCAGCTCGGCATCATCCGCGAAGAACTGCTCGTAGACCTTGAGCTGCGCCATGCGCAGCAGGAAGCCGACGGCGCCATCCAGCTTGCCGATTTCCACCTCACCCTGCTTCGGGCAGATCACGTCCGCATCCATGGCCATGATGGCATCTCCTTCAGGCGGCGCCCGGAGCCTTCAGCCGCGCGGCGCGCTTCTCGAGGAAGGCGCGCAGGCGCTCTTCGGCTTCCGGGCTCGTGGCCGTGAAGGATGCAATAAAGGATTCGACGAAAAGTCCATCCTCCTTTGCCATGTCCTGAATGCGCGGCAGCGCATTGATGACGGCATAGTTGGACAGTTCCGCATTGCTGGCGGCGGCTTGCGCCAGTTCGGTGGCCTTGGCCAGAGCCTCGCCCTCCCCCACCACATATTGCGCAAGATTCCAGGCCTCGGCGCTGGAAGCGGGCACCACGCGGCCCGTGAGCATCATGTCGGTCATGCGGGCAACACCCGTCAGCCGTGCCACGCGCACCGAGCCGCCGCCGCCGACGAAAATGCCGCGCTGGCCTTCCGGCAGGGCGAAGAAAGTGGTCGCATCGGCAACACGGATATGGGTGGAGGCCGCAAGCTCAAGGCCGCCGCCGACAACGGCGCCATGCAGGGCCGAAATCCAGGGAATGGTGCCATGCTCGATGCCGCCAAACACCGCATGCCAGCGGCGGGAGTTGCGCACGCCCTCGATCGGCGAACGCTCCACATGCTCGGCCAGATCCAGCCCGGCGCAGAAGTGGCTGCCATAGCCGAAGAGCACGGCGGCCTTGGCCTCGCGCTCGGCGCGGGCAATGGCCAGGGCCAGGGCCTCGACCACCCGGTCACTGATGGCATTGCGCTTTTCGGCCCGGTTGAGGCCGACATGGGCGACATTGCCCTTCAGTTCATAGGTGACGATGTCCCCGGTGACGGTGCTGTCCATGGCGTTACTCCCGCTGCCCATCTTCGTGTGCATGATTTTGATTGTTTACAGATGGATTGTTTCCTTGTAAACAAATTTCAGGAGGGGCCATCCGGCCTAAAAAGTTTGTTCACGTGATTGACGTCTGGGAGGAGTCATGACCGCAGGAGCTATGGTCCGGAAGGAATTCTGGACGCCGGAACTTGCATGGGAAACCCGGGCCGACGGCTCGATCGTCATCTGGCGCGAGGATGCGCTGGGGGCCTATGCCAGCAAGATCAACGAACGGCTTGTTCACTGGGCGCAAGCAGCCCCGGACCGCACCTGGATGGCGGCCCGCGAGGGCGACGGCTGGAAGCGCATTTCCTATGCACAGGCCCTCACCCAGGTGCGCAGCCTTGCGCAGGCCTTTCTCGACCACGGCCTGTCCGTTGACCGGCCTGTTGCGATCCTCGCCGAAAACTCGCTCGAACATGCATTGATGGCGCTCAGCGCCCAGCATGTTGGCATACCTTCGGCCGCCATCTCCCCCAATTACGTGACGCTGGCCACCGACTTCGGCAAGCTGACCGAAATCGCGCAGCAGATCACGCCGGGCCTTGCCTTCGTGGAAGACGGCATGCGCTTCCGGGCAGCCGTCGATGCGGCTTTCGGCACCGAATGCGTGCTGGTCGCGGCCCGCAATCTGCCCGCAGACCGGCCCAACAGCTTCCTTTTCGAAGACCTGCTGACGACAGAAGCCACGGCAGCGGTTGATGCCGCCTTCGATGCGGTGGGGCCGGACACGGTGGCGAAGTTCCTCTTCACCTCCGGCACGACAGGCTCGCCCAAGGCGGTGATCCAGACCCAGCGGATGCTGTGCTCCAATCAGGAAATGATCCGCGACTGCTACCAGTTCCTGAAGGACGAGCCGCCGGTCATCGTTGACTGGGCGCCGTGGAACCACGTGGCGGCGGGCAGCAAAATCTTCAATATGGCGCTCTACAACGGCGGCACCTTCTACATCGACAATGGCCGCCCCTCGCCCCAGCACATCGGCGAGACGATCCGCAATCTCAAGGACATCTCCCCGACCTGGTATTTCAATGTGCCGGCCGGTTACGAGATGCTGGTGCATGCCTTCGAGGCGGATCCGGAGCTGGCGCGGAACTTCTTCAAGAACCTGAAGCTGATGATGTATGCGGGCGCCGGAATGGCGCAGCACACATGGGATTCCTTGCGCGAAATCTCGCAAGGCATTCTCGGCCACAGCGTGCTGCTGAGCACGGGCCTTGGCGCCACGGAGACAAGCCCCTTCTCGCTCTTCTGCACCACGCAGGAGGAAAAGGCCGGCAATGTCGGCATCCCGGCGCAGGGCATCACCATGAAGCTGATCCCGGTGGAGGACAAATACGAGCTGCGGCTGAAGGGCCCGAACGTAACCCCCGGCTACTGGCGCAACCCCGAACTGACGGCAGCGGCCTTTGACGAGGAAGGTTTCTACCGCATCGGTGACGCGCTGAAGTTCGCTGAGGAAGGCGATCCCACCCGTGGCTTCTTCTTCGACGGGCGCATTGCCGAGAACTTCAAGCTGCAGACCGGCACCTGGGTGGCTGTCGGCCCCTTGCGGGCGCAACTGGTCGATCAGTTCGCCGGATTGATCCGCGATGCGGTGATCACCGGCGAGAACGAGGCAGAACTCGGCGCCCTCGTGCTGCTCTCCCTGCCTGCGGCACGCAAGCTGATCGACGGCGGCGAAGCCCTTGAGGAGGCCGCCGTTCAGGCGCACCCAGCGGTGCAGGCAGCGCTCGCCGCAAGGCTCTACCGGCACCAGAAGCAGGCGACAGGCTCGGCCAGCCGGATCATGCGCCTTGCGGTGCTGATGGACCCGCCACGCCTCGACAAGGGCGAGATCACCGAAAAGGGTTCGCTGAACCAGCGCGCCCTGCGCAGCCACCGGCACGAGCAGATCGCAGCGCTTTATGCAGGCGGCGCGGACGTCATTCTGGCAAGGGAAGAGGCAGCAGCATGAAGATTTCAGGTTCCAGCGCACTCGTCACCGGTGGCGGCTCGGGGCTGGGCGAGGCCACTGCCCGGCTGCTGGCCGCAGAAGGGGCCATCGTGCATGTGTTCGACCGCGATGCTGCGGGTGCTGAGCGCGTGGCCGCAGAGATTGGCGGCGTTGCCATTGCCGGGGACGTGACCAGCGAAACCGACGCCAGCGCCGCACTCGACACGGCGGCGGCTGCCGGAAATGGCCTGCGCATTCTCGTCAATTGCGCCGGGATCGGCACCGCCGCCCGGCTTCTGGGCCGCGACGGGCCGATGCCGCTCGATGCCTTCGAGCGGGTAATCCGCGTCAATCTGGTGGGCACCTTCAACATGATGCGCCTTGCCGCAACCCGCATCGCCGAAACGGCGGAGCTTGAGGGGCTGGGCCGGGGCGTGATCGTTAACACCGCCTCGGTGGCCGCTTTCGAGGGCCAGATTGGCCAGATCGCCTATTCGGCCTCCAAGGGCGGGATCGTCTCCATGGCCCTGCCCGCAGCACGTGAGCTGGCCCGTTTCGGCATCCGCGTCAACACCATCGCGCCGGGCCTGTTCCGCACGCCGCTGCTCGCGGGCCTGCCGCAGGAAGCGCAGGACAGCCTGGCCGCCGCCATTCCCGGCCCGGCGCGTCTGGGCACGCCGGAGGAGTTTGCCGATACGGTGCGCTATCTCGTGACCAACTCTTACGTCAACGGCGAGGTCATCCGGCTGGACGGTGCCCTTCGCATGCAGCCGCGCTGACCGCGATGGAAGGCTTTCGCGCGCAGGCGGACCGCACCGCCAGACTGTTGCAGGCAACCCCCGGCTGGCAGGCCGTTCAGGCGATCCTGCCCGATTATGACAGCGAAACGGTGGAGGCGGTCCTGCGGGAGGCTGCTGCCTTCGCTGTAACCGAACTTGCCCCGCTGAACTCGGTTTCCGACCGGCAGGGCTGCCGCGTCGTGGATGGCCGGGTGAAGACCCCAGCCGGTTTCGCGCAGGCCTACCGCCGCTATGCAGAAGCTGGATGGCTGGGAATGGACCTGCCGGAAGCCCACGGCGGACAGGGCCTGCCGCTGACGCTTCAGGCCGCCTGCCTGCCTCTGTTCGAGCGCGGCTGCGTTTCCATGATGATGGCGGCCGGCTCCTCCCGGGCCGCCTGCCATCTGCTGGCCGCTGTTGCGGAACCGGCGCTGGCGGAGGAATGGATCAGCCAGCTTCTGGCCGGTGAATGGACCGCCACGATCTGCATTTCCGAACCTGATGCCGGGTCTGACGTGGGCCGCATCCGCACAACGGCGGCTCAAGGCAGAGATGGCCTGTGGCAGATCAATGGCGTCAAGAGCTGGATTTCCTTCGGGGACCACGACCTTGCCGCGCGCATCGGCCATTGCCTGCTTGCCCGCACGGGCAAGACGGCGGGCACTGCCGGGCTCAGCCTCTTCCTCGTGCCGGATCAGATGGACGGCAAGGCCAACGGCATAACCGTGCAGCGGATCGAGGAGAAGATGGGCCTGCATGGCTCGCCCACCTGCATCCTCGGCTTTGATGGCGCGCGCGGCTGGCTGCTGGGCGAGGAAGGGCGCGGGCTGCATGCCCTGTTCCACATGATCGAACTGATGCGCCTGCAGACCGGCTGCCAGGGCCTCGGCCTTGCCTCCGCCTCCGCCGATATTGCGGAAGCCTACGCGCAGGACCGCAAGCAGGGTGGACCGGCGGACCGGCCGCCCGTGCCGATCGCGCAGCACCCCGATGTCCGCCGCCAGCTCTCGCTTCTACGCCGTCAGACGGAGGTCACCCGAGCTGCCATTCTGGAAAGCGCCGCCCGTATGGACCTTGCCCGTCTGTCGCCGGATGAAAAGCTGCGGGCAGACATGCGCGATTTCAGCGCCTTCATGCTGCCGATGATCAAGACTTTCGGTGCGGAAGCGGGCTTTGACGTGTCCAACAGGGCGATTCAGGTGATGGGCGCTGCAGGCTATACCAAGGAATGGCCGGTCGAGCAGCATCTGCGCGACAGCCGGGTGATGACCATCTACGAAGGCACCACCGGCATTCAAGCCATCGATTTCCTGACCCGCCGCCTGTGGCGCGATCAGGGCCGGGGCCTTGCCGTGTTCGAGCGGCTGATGCGCGAAGGCATTGCCACTGCTTCGGCAGACCGGCCGGCGGAAGCCGCAGAGGCTGAAGCTGCCCTTGCCTCCTTCCTCGCCATGGCGGCGGAGCTGAGCGCCCTGCAGGGTGATCCGGAGGCGGCGCTTTACCGGGCCGAGGACTACATGCGCTGCGCCTGGGCAGCCGTCACCGCATGGATGGCGCTCCGGCTGGACTGATACCCAGCCGGAAGCACAGCCCCGGTTTCCAGTTCACTCACTCCGCCGCAACGCTGAACGCGGCTTGCGGCGGAACAGTGCCCATGGCCAGCGCCCTCAGCGCGGGCAGATCATGTACGGCCACATCGCCCTGCACATTCAGCGAAATATAGCCATCGCGGCGCAGGCGGCTGATGCAGCGGCTGACGGTTTCCAGCGTCAGCCCCAGCCAGTCGGCCAGATCCTGCCGCGTCAGATACATCGGAAAGCGCAGCACGGCGGTTTCGGCCCCCACCTTGGCGAATTGGCGGCACAGGTCCACCAGCGCCGACGCCACCTTTTCCGTGGCCGTCTTGCGCCCCAGCAGCATGGCATGGGCCTGCGCCCGGCGCAGCAGCAGGCGGACGGCGGCGTTCAACTCGCCCTCCATGCGCCGCTGACCGGCGGCCACCAGTTCCAGCCGGGTCGGGGCCATGGCTTCGGCCCCGCACTGCTGCACATCCGAGAGGCCGCGGCCGAACATCTTGCCAGGCCCCAGCACATCGAGGATCTGCCGCCGCCCGTCGGGCAGGCGCTGGTAGAGCGCGATGCAGCCCTCGAGGATGCGGAAGGTCTCGCTGCGGTTGACACCGGGCAGGAAGATGCTGGCACGGGCGGCAACCGTGGCGATCTTGCGGCCATTCTCGCTCATCAGCGGATCAATGAGAAAATCAATCGGGACGGCAGTTTGCGTGCCGCGGCGCGGGGATAGCATTTCCATCTGAAGACATCCGGTCTGGCGCCAGCGGGGCTGGCGGAACAGGGACAGGCCGGAAAGGCCCGGCCGGTTTAGATCAGGATGTTTGCAGGGGGTGCCCTGGAGCCGCGGCTGCCCGGCGGCACGCCGGAGGCTGGCACCTGCGGCAGATAGAGAACCCAGCTGCCCTGTTCTGCGAAGGACATGGCCTCGCCGGTGCCCAGCGCAGGCTCCGGCAGAACCACGGAGGCCGAGAGACGGCAAGCCTCGCATCCTTCGGAGCCGGAATGATGCGGCGTGCCATCCTTTCCGGTGGGGGTGAGACACAGCACCGGCAGGCTGCCATCCGGCAGACGGAACGCTTCCAGTTCCTCCAGCTGGCTGGCGGAAAGGGCAAAGGCAGGCGGCTGATGGGCAAAGCCAAGCAACAGAAAACCCATGGCGCAAAGAATGCGCAGCAGGTTCGCCGTGTGTTGCCGTCCTTGGTGCATCAGGGATCTCCAGACCCCATATCTAATGCCAAAGCGGCACCCGTTCAATCATGCCCGGCGCTGACGGCCTGCAATGGCCAGCGGCGCATCAGCGCAGGTAATCCAGCAGCGAGAAGTTCGAAAGCTTGCCAATGATCGAATAGCTCGCCTGCAGCTGGGTCTCCATGGTGGAAATCTCGGCGGCAAGGGCAACCACATCGACCGATTTCTTGCTGTTGATCGTCTCGCTGATTGCCGTGATGTAGTCCTCTTCCCGGGCGATGGCCGTCTCCAGCGAAGCCGCCTTGATGGACAGCGTGCTCTGGACAGCGATGACCTTGTCCTGGGAGGAGACAAGGGCCTCGGAAATCTCGGGCAGACCGGCAACAGTGAGGTCTGACGCATTGGCCAGATAGGACAGCACGCGCAGAGTTTCCTCGAAAGCGGCATTGTCCCCCGTCACACCATAGGAAAGCTCACGGTCTGCCGAGATGCGAACGCTCTGGATGACGCTGTCACCGCTGTAGTAGCTGGTGTCCGCAGTGTCCAGGTCCGTCACCACATAGGAGCCTGTATCGACGGGAGCCGACGATGTCATGCCTCCGCCAAAGAGATAGCGGCCTTCATACCGGGTGTTCAGCAGGCTGGATATATCTTCGAGATAACTTGCGGCGAGGGCCTGGAGATCGCTGAGCTGATCTTCCGTGATGACGCCGTTCACCGAGCTTCTGATGCTCGTCAGAATGTCGCTGATGCCGCCAACGGCTGAATACATCATTTCCACGCGGGACAGGGCCATCTGGGCAGAAGACAGATAGCTCTGCGCACGGGTCAGGGAAACCTCAAGATTGACCACTGACCCGGCATCGGCTCCGAGCCCGCCATAGGTGGAGGAGATCAGCCCCGACGCTTCCTGGACCTGCTTTTCAGCCAGCCGGGACTGGGTCTGCATGGCAAGGGAGAGAAGCTTGCTCGAATGTGCGAATGTCGCAACGCGTCCGACCATTACCAAACTCCCTTTTTACATCAAGACGCTGATAGACTGACACATCACGCCTCGAAACTACTGCACCTCGCCCTGACGCGGCCGGCTCTCGATAAGACAAAATTGCCTCGGCCTGACATCGATCACTTCACTGCAGCCAGAAGATCTTCATACATCTGCTTCAGCACCGTCAGGATCTGGGCGGCCGCGGAATACAGCTGCTCCAGTTCCGAGGCCCGTGCCGTTTCTTCATCAATGTTCACGCCGTAGAGCGAAGACATCGTGTCCGAAATTTGCGTCAGGGTGGCGGTCGCCGCCGACAGGCGCGTCTGGGCCGTCGTCGCATCTGAGACCACGACAGACAGAATGCGGTTGGCATAGCTGGTGAAATCATAGTCGCCGGCACCGATGCGGCTGGTCGTACCAAAACTGCCCCCTCCGGTCAGGGCATCCAGCAGGGCTTCCGCCGTCTCGCTCGACCCGGATTTGTCCGCCAGTGACCCCGGATCTGCCAGAAGGCTTGCGTTGACCGAAATGGTGGAACCATCCGTTCCTGACAAAAGGTCCGGATAGGCGCTGTTGAGCGAGGAAATCAGCGCTCCGGCCAGTTCGTCAAGCATGTCCTGGGCATCCGTCAGGGTCTCGTCGCGCAAGGTGATCAGCGCGCCAAGTGCCCCTTCCGAGAGCTGGCTGGTGATGTCCTTGCCATCGACCGAAATCCCCGACAGACCGGAGCCCGATCCGTCATAGGAAACACTTGCCCCCACGGACGAGGAGGCCGTGAACTCCAGCAGATGCGCAGAACCATCCACAAGGACCTGGCCCTGCTTGGTATAGACCTTCAGCGTCCCGTCGCTGGACGTGAAACTGGTCACCTCCAGATATTGCGAGAGCTCGATCAGCGCCTGATTGCGCTTGTCTTCCAGATCGGAAGTCGACGCTCCCTGGGATTTCGCCGTGGCAATCGCTTTGTTGAGCTCGTTGATTGTGGTTATGGCATCATTTGCGGCGGAGACGGACGCCGCGATCTGCTGGTCCGCGGATGTTCGCAGTTCCTGAACGCTGGAACTGAGGCTGCGGATCTGGCTGGCCAGTTCGTCCAGCGATGAGACCACAGCCGCAGACAGCGTCGAACTCTCGGGAGTATCCGTCAACGAGGACAGCGCGCTCTCAAGGTTTGAGATCTGATTGGAGAGCGACGTGCCCGTATCCGAACTGGATGACGTGTTGCCCAGTGCCGATTGCAGACGGTCCATATAGTCGGCCGTCACGGACGCCCCGCCCGCGGCTGAGGTTGCTGCGGACAGGTCTGCCAGCAGAAAACGGTCAACCGCCGAACTGGCCGCGGAAACCGCGACCCCGCCACTTGATGTGGTGCTGGTCGAGACGGTCTTGCGGGTGTAGCCATCCGTGTCAGCATTGGCAATGTTGCTGGAGGTGACGGCTATCTGCACCTGGGCTGCGGCCAGTGCGCTGGATGCAATCTTGCCTGCTGCGGATAGCGTCGTCATTGCGGCCTCCGTCAGATTTCCCGTGGCTGGTGGATCGAAAGCGGCATGTTTCCACGGCGCTGCTGATACCGGCCGCGGCTGCCATAGGCGATGGGCTGCAGCTGCTCTTCGCAGATGGCGCGCATGATCGCATCCACCCGGCGGCGGCTGACCGCAAGAGCCCGCTGCAACAGCCGGGTGTTTTCCTCCAGGAGAGGCTCCAGATCACTGATGCGCTGCATGAGCCGTGCCGAGAGTTCGGCGGACGCGCCGTGCAGGATGACCTGCTGCGTGCTGACGGCACGGAACCAGCGCTCGAACTCGACTGCAAGCTCCTGCTTGCTGATACCGGAGTCTTCCAGAGAAACAGGAAGTCCCCCGGCAAGCCCTGCATTTTCTGCTGAGGTCCGGCTGATCAGTTCCTCCGTCAGGTCCAGCATCCGCCGGACAGCCGCCTCGGGGGCAATTCCTTCTCTCATAGCTGACACCTGAACCTCCTGAGAATTATCTTGATCTGGCCATGGCCGCGCCGCAGCGCATGTAGGCCGATGCCGATGAACTGGCCTGGGTGAGCCGGGACAACTCGCTGGCGGCGGCGTCCCGGCCCGCTTTGAGCTGCTCGAGCAGACGTTTCAGCTGGTCCTGCAGCACGAGCGCATTCAGCCTTGCGTGGCTGTCTCCCGCTTCCAGAGCGGCGGCGGCTGCTTCCGCTTCGGCCTGAAGGCGGCGGAGCTGGCCGAACAGGCGCTGACCGTCATCCTGTCCGGGCGTGTCAGTCATCAGCGGACGGCCTGCAGCAGCGAGTCGAACATGCTGTTGGAGGTCGAGATGATCTGGGAGGCCGCAGAATAGGCCTGCTGCGCGGTCAGCATGCGGCTGAACTCGGTGCTGGTATCCGTCGTGCTCGCTTCAAGATAGCCGCCGTTGATGGACCCCGCTCCACTCGTCCCCGCAATCTGCAGCGTGCTGTTGCCCGATGTCGGTGACCGGGAATACATGCCGTCGCTGTTGAGCGTCAGCCCATTCGAGTTGGTGAAGGTCGCGACCGGGATCTTGTAGATCGTGCGCTCGTCACCATTGTCGTAGGACGCAATCACGGATCCGTCCGAGGTGATCGAAACGCCTGTCAGCGAACCATAGGGCAGCCCGTCATTCGTGATCTTGTCGAGCTTGAGGTAGGGATCGCTGGAACCGGAGGCATATTGCGTCAGGCCATTGGCGAGACCGGAGGTCCCGAGATCCAGAGTGACCTCGGTGTCGGCGGCCCCCGTCGTCCAACCGGTCACGGAAAGCGTGGCCGGGGACGGGTTCGTCGAGGCGAGCGTGCCATCACTGTTGAAGGTAATCTCGATCGCGTCCGTCGACACGGTGCCACTGGTGGTGCCGTTCAGCGTCGGATCGTCGAACGCCATCTCCCAGGTGTTTTCTCCGGTCTTTGTCCAGGTCACGCTCATGTTGTGCGTGGAGCCCAGGCTGTCATAAATTTCGACCGTGGTGGAGAAGGTGTCTCCCGTGACTGCATCCGCAGGCAGGTTCGCCTGAATGCCGACCGCAGTGGTAGCACCAACCGAACTCTGAATGGCGTCGATGTCGATCGGAACGAGCGAGGCTTCACTGGTTCCGCCGATGATGTTGCCATCAGCATCCGTCTGCCAGCCCATCAGATAATAGCCGTTGTTGACCAGATAGCCGTTCTGGTCGACTTCGAACTCACCGTTACGGGTGTAGTAGGTCTGCCCGCCCGTGACCGACGAGGAGACGACGAAGAAGCCGCTCCCGTCGATGGCGAGGTTTGTGCTCGTGCCCGTTGCTGTCAGCAGGCCCTGATCGGAGACGGACGCACGTGTCGAGGCCGTTACGCCGCCGCTCGTCGAGGTGCTGGAGCCAGCGATCAGGTTCGAGAAACTCGTCGAACTCGCCTTGTAGGCCGTGGTCGACGAGTTCGCCAGGTTCGAGGAGATGTTGGATAGCGCCTGGCTCTGTGCCGCAAGCGCGGAAATGGCGGAATTCAGGGAACCCATCAGGCTCATGACGTCACCTCACTCTCAACCAATACTGATGACATTGCTGACGAGAACGGATGCTCCGCCGATCTTCAGGACGGAGCTTGTGCCGCTCGTATCGACACCGGTAACCGTGCCCTTGACCGTGGTCGTGCCGTCGATCTCGCTGCCGCTGGAGTCCTTGGCCGTGATGGAGATCGTGTAGACACCGCCATCCTCGAGCTGTGTGCCGCTCGTGGTCGTGCCGTCCCAGGTGAAGCTGTGCGAACCCGCTTCGGTCCCGCCTTCGCCGCTCCAGACCTTCGTGCCGCTCTCGTCGTAGATCGAGATCGTGACGCTCTCCGCACTCTCGTCGAGTGTGTAGCCCCAGGTCGCCGACCCGTCGGTCAGGGTGTTCGTGTTGCCATAGGCCTCGACCGTCTGACCCAGGTAGCCGAGACCGGAGCTTGAAATCACTGAGGCGACGTTTGCGGACAACGAAGTCAGCTGCTCGCTGATTGCCGTCTGCGTATCGAAGCTGGCGTAGGACACCATCCGGTCCAGGTAGGTGTCCGTATCCGTCGGATCGAGCGGATTCTGGTTCTGAAGCTGCTGAAGCATCAGACTAAGAAAATCGGCACTCGTAAGTCCGAGAGAATTACTGGAGCTGCTGCTCGACGTTGTGGTCGAACTGGCAGAGCTATAACTGTTCAGAGTTGAGATGCTCATGGCAGCCCCGCGATGTTTTTCTCGTCATCGACCGGTGTCTGCATGAAAGCATGCATAGAACGCCCCCGATCACTTCTCAAACGGAGGCGAGATCGAAATCAGGCGCTGTATTTGAAAATAAATACTAGGAATATTTTGCCTATATTTGACGTAGGCAAGATTTACCGGGTGATACAAACTCTTGGAAGAGTATGTTTCAAGCCGTCCCGGATACGCCGCGGCAATGACACCGCAGCACAAGATCGCAGCCGGGCGCGCGTCAGGTAATCGCCAGAACCTGCAAGCCGCTTGGGGGGAAGTCAGCTGCCGGCCCGTTGCGCGCCGGCCGGCCCGGTCATCCGCTCCGGTTTCTTCCGGCCACACTGCATGGGCTTGCCCAAATCCCGATGAGACAAGCGCATCGGGATCTGGCACAAGGCGCAGCAAACGCATCTGGAAATATCTGGAAAAGAAAGCGACAAGTTACCCCGGACAGTCCTCTGTCCGGCCGACACGCAAACCGCTTGTGTCAGGCGAAGCGGACCTGGCGGGGAGAGACCCTGTCCGGTCCGGATGTCTTGCCCTTCTCGCTGCCATGCCCGGCCGTCACGGAGGGACGGTCAGAACAGGTCTGCACTGCAGCTGCCGCGATCCGGGCCGCAAGTCCGGCAGGGGCCTTGATTCCGCTGGGGGAACCGAGCGCAAACAGCGACCGCAAGCGCTTCATTTCCTCAAGCCGTCCGCGAGCCTCTGCGCTTTCCACCAGAAGACCAGCAGCCGCCTCCGGATATGGCCAGTCGCGGATGTCCTCGCCATACCGGTCAAGGCAATCGCGGAAAGCATCTTCGGTCATCTTCTGGCTTGGCGAGGTCATGATCCAGCCTTCTGGGAAAACTGAAGATACGTTAACGCGGTTTGCGGAAACTGTCCAGCAAAGCTGCCGCAGCAGCATTTTGCCGGATTGCGCAGAAGTGTTTCTATCTAGATAAAAATTACGAGCCTCGAGGCTGCATTCCGGGAATTGAAGCAAAGGCATTGCGAAGTTCGACAAGGCCGTTGAACAATTTCTGCAGCCGCTCGACAGCGTCGGGTTTGCCAAGAGTGGCGTTCAACGCGAAGATATTGCGCGTATATGTATCGCAGAGCTGCTGCCCCACGGTGCCCCCCTGCTCAAGATCAAGGTTCTGGCGCAGGCCACGCAGAATATCGACAGTGCGCTGTACGCGCGCACGGCCCATTTCATATTCCTTGAGCTCGAGGAAATGCTGCGCCTGAACGATGGCATTGAGGGCTTCATCGTAAAGCATCACGACGGCAACGATGGGAGAAACCGCAGTTGCTGCCTGGCGGTAGGCGGAGATGGCGCGCGACATGGCGTAGGACATTTTTTAGTCGTCTCCCGAGTTGAGGAGGGCCTCAAGATACAAAAGTGTGGAATTCGCCTTTTCAATCGCTGCCTGATAGGAGGCGTAGCGATTGGTCAGATTGGTCCTGTAGGTTTCAGCCCGGCTCCGGATATCAGCCGCCCGGGTGCTGTAATCCTCGTTCTTCTCTGTCAGGTTATCGATCAGCCCGGACACGAGACCGCTGGATGAATTGGAATAGAGATCGACTGAATTATAGAGCTTCTCGACGATGCCAGACGAAGTCTGGATGGTGACGGTCTGGCTGGTGGAACCGGTAAAAACCAGCGTCATGCCTTCATAGATCGTCCCTTCTGCCCCCTTGATACGCGTGTCAGAAACCGTGAAGAGGCTGGTGTCGCCATTCACGCTGACAGAGGTGATGTTGCCGTCACTGTCGACCTGGATATCCAGTGTCAGTTCGGAGGGCATGCTGCTGTTGCGGCTGAGCAGAACGAGATCTTCCGAAGACGACTCGAACTGGAACATCAGAATGTTTTCCAAAGCTTCCAGATCGTTGAGCAGCACCGAGTTGAGCGTCGTCTCGTTGAGGACGAGATAATTCGAGGTGTCATAGCTGAGGCCGAGCAGCGCCATGGATGAACTGTCGATCATCGTGGACAGTGCGGAGGCAACGGCATTGTTGGCACTGCGCAGGGTGCTGTCGCCAAACAGGGTCGCATCGGCTGCGGCGCCGCCTGAGGAGGACACAGCCTGCTGGGTCAGCGCCCACTCGCGATACGCATTGTAGGCGTCCACCAGGGCGACAATCGCGTCCTTGATGGAGGTCAGATCGTTGGCGATCTCCACCGAGATGGTGGCATCAGACCCCGTCGTCTGGTAGATCGTGAAGGAAATGCCATCCAGAACATCATCAATCGTGTTTGTCGAACGGGTGATCTCGATCCCGTCGAGCGAGATAATCGCCTGCTTGGCGGCCTGAATCTCGCTGGCGAAGGCGCCGTCACTGTCCGTAAGCCCGAGAGCCTGGCCGATATCATCTCCCGAAATGCTTTCCAGCGAGATTTCCTTGCCCGTCTCCGTTCCGGACAGAACCAGCCGGTAAGTACTTTCCGTCACCTTGACGACAGAGGCCTGGACACCGGTCGTCGCGCTCTCAGCATTGATTGCACTCGCAATCTCGGAAAGCGACATATCCTCGGTGACGGTGATCTCGACGCTTTCCATGCCTTCAAGGCCAATGGAGAAAGTGCCCGAAAGCTCCAGATCGCTGCTGCGGCTTGAAAAGTCGCTGCTGGCAACTTTCTGTGTGGTCGCCAGTTGCAGGATCTGCAGATCATAGGTGCCGGTCTGCGCCCCATTCTCGGCAGTAACGACAACGGCAGAAGAGGCTGTGACACTGCTGCTCGACGACGTCAAATAGGCTTCACGCAGGGAAAAGACATCATCTTTCGTGACGATCGAATTGGTCGTGCCGCGCATCGCATCTGCCGCGGAGGTGATGGCCTGCAGAAGGCTCTGCATCTCCTCATAGGCCGCAATCTTCACTTCATTTGCAGCGATCTTCACGTCAATCGCGTCAGCCGGAGCCGTCTTTGCGGCAACCGCAACCTCGACCAGCGCACTCCAGTCAATATCCGTCGATGACGAATAGGTATAGGACGACGCGGTTGTTGTGGTCGAAGTGGTGCTGGAGACCGTTGCCATGACTGCCGCCTTCTGCTGCGCTGCCCCTGGCGGGCAGGCCGGGGTCTGAGGCAGCCCGCCTCCAGGGCGGGCTGCCTGTCATCCTGAGGTGAAGCCGGTTACTGCAGCAGCTTCAGCAGGTTTTCCGGCATCTGGTTGGCCTGGGACGCGGCAGCAACGGCGGCCTGCACCATCACGGAGGTGGCCGACAGCTTGGACTGCTCGGAAGCGATGTCCACATCGGCGATGGCCGACTGGGCAGCGTCCAGGTTCTCGATGCTGGTGGCGATCTGCGAACTGCGGAACTCGAAGCGCGACATGATCGCACCCATTTCAGCGCGGGCATTCGACACCGTGTTGATGGCGGCATCCAGCGCGTCCAGAGCCGCTTCCGCACCGGTCTGCGTCGAGATGTCGAGCGTGTCGACCTCAAGGGCAGAACTGGTCAGGATGCTGAGCTTCAGCGTGATGGTGTCCGACGAATCCGAGCCGACGATGATCTTGGAACCGCTGGTATCTGCTTCGACTGCGGCGGTGCCGGTTGCCGTAAATGTGCCGGAACCATCATCCGTCAGGCCGAGGGTTGTCAGGTCAGCCGCCGTCAGTCCGGTGTTTGTGCCGCCGGCGGTGACGTTCGAGACGGAGACCGTGCTGGTTGCACCCTTCGTCTTGTCCGTCAGGACCAGAGCGCCGGTGTCGGCATCCGCCGAAGCTGTCACGCCGGTCTTGCTGGTCTGAGCATTGATCGCGGTGATCAGGTCGTCGATGGTGATTTCGCCGGCGGTGGTGGCGCCAACAGTCAGCTCGATGGACGTGCCCTTGAGATCAAAACTCAGCGTATCGCCATCATCACCGGTAATGCTGGCCGTCAATGTGGTAGTGGCAGTCGCCGCGGTCGCGGCCGTCTCGATGTCCTTGGTGAAGTCACTGGTGCCGTCGAGCAGGCTCTGGCCGTTGTAACGGGTGCTCGAGGCGATGCCGTCGATTTCGTCCTGCAGTTCGGCGAATTCGGCCTGGATGTAGGCGCGTTCGGTGTCGGTCACGGTACCGGAGGCGGACTGCGAGGCCAGCACCTTCATACGCTGCAGGATGTCGCTGACGTTCGAGGCGGCACCATCAGCCGTCTGCAGGATCGAGATGCCGTGCGAGGCGTTGGTCGAGGCCTGCTCGAGAGCGGCAACGTCCGACTTGATCTTGGTGGAGATCGCCAGGCCCGCTGCGTCATCGGAGGCCTTGGTGATCCGCGAGCCGCTGGCCAGCTTGGCCAGAGAGTCAGACTGGCTGGCCGAGTTGGAGTTCAGATAGCGAACAGCGGTGTTCGCAGCGGTGTTTGTCGTGATAACGGGCATGGACTACTCCTGATATCCTTGAATCCACGCCAAGTATTCGGGCGCGGTACGGACGCATGTCCTTGCGTCTGCCCATTTCAACGAACGAAGCTGCCAATTTCAGGCGCAGGAAAGAGCCTGCCGTCAGAGTTTTTCGTTAATCATTTGTAAACGAGGCAAGGATCTCCCCGGCACGATTACGCAAAAGATGGCGCAATTTCTGACGTCCCCGCTTCAGAAGAGACTCCACGGCGAAGACGGACGTTTCCATGATTTCCGCAATCTCGGCGTTGGACAGGTTCTCGTGATAGGAGAAGACAAGGGCAATCCGCTGAGGATCGGGCAGTTGCCCCATCGCCGCGCTCAACAGGAATGCGGCCTCCTCCTGCATCATCGCCTGGACCTGATCCGTGGCACGGTCGGCAATCTCGGGCGCAGCTTCCATGGCCTCGGTGCGCGGGCGGCGAAGCTGGTCGATGCAGCGGTTGGTGACAACGCGGAACAGCCAGGTGGAGAACCGCGCCTTGCCGGGCTGCCATTCCCCCCGCCTTGTCCAGACCTGCATGAAAGCATCCTGAACCACATCTTCGGCATCCGTGGGATTGCGCAGGATGCGAATGGCGACTGCGTAAGCCTTGTCGACATGACGTTCCACAAGAATGCGGAAAGCTTCATCGCTCCCGAGACCGATGGCATGGAGCAGTGCATCATCCGACGCATCCTGCAGGCGCGTCAAAGGATCCCTGTCATGCGCGCCTGTTGCCACTGCCGTCTGTCCAGCGTTTCCGGGCCCTACCCCAGCCCGGGAAAGTGTTGCGAAGCCCATGCCCATACCCTCGGCTGCACCAGTCATGCGCGAACAAGGAATGCTGCGCTCCAGCCTATAACGGGGCAGGCTTTCCGATCAGGCGCGGAAAAAGTACAAAAGCTCAATTTTTTCAAATACTTAGTGAGAATTTTTTGCCTATCTGCCCGGCAGTTTTTGCCGGGTATGCCGGCGAGAACAAAAAATGGGTGACCAGCCAAGGACTTGCGGAAGCCTGCCGGGCTGCAGGAATTGCCCCTCATGCGGTTTCCTTCCGGCCTATACCTTGCAAAAAAATCCGGATGCAGAGCGCCAGATGCTGTTTTCGCAGTGCGTGGTCGCGGAAAGGCTCCGCCTGTCCGCCGTGCGGCTTGAGGATGCCGAGAACCATGTCGAGGAAGATCTTGGCGGTCAGCATCGGATCCTCAACCGCCAGTTCACCGGCAGCGGCCCGCTCTTCCAGCCAACTGGCCAGCAGCACCTGGGCCGCACGGCCGCCATGCTCGCGCATCAAGGGGTTCAGGTCCGGATTGCGCGGCAATTCATGCATCATCATGTGCATGAAGTTGAACCGGTCGAGATCGCTCTCTGCGTCGAGGTCCAGCCGGACGATGGCGGCCAGCGCCTGTTCCAGCGCCAGATGGCTGTAGTCGCCGGGCAGGGCAAACAACGAGAAACGGTGCGAGGTGACGACGGCCGCAAAAAGGCTGGCCTTGGAGGGAAACAGCTCATAGACGGTGCGCTTGGATATGCGGCAAGCCCTGGCCACCTGCTCCATCGTCGTGCCGCCGTAGCCTTGCGCAGAAAACAGCGGCACCGCGGCCCGCACGATCATCTGCACCTGCACATTCCGGGGTGCCCCTGGCGGGCGGCCACGCTTGCGGACGGCTGGCGGGAGCCCGTCAGGCAAGTGTTGCGATGCAGGTTCCGGAAGCTCCCCCGTCACGCTGCCATTGCATAGCAGATCAGGGTGCGCAGCATTCCCCATCCTTACCATTTTCCGTCCATGTTACAAATAATGACACTTGGTCCCATTGACGAAGCATCGTCGAAAATTTAGGTACCATTGCGTTTCTTAATTCGACCACGGCGGTCCTGTCCATGCGTTCCGTGATTTCGTTAAAATTATCTTCCTCTTTGTTTCCAGACAGAAACAAAAGGCGCAAAATATCACTCCCATTGCTTCTGAGTGTTTCTGCACTCCTTGCGGGATGTGCCGTTGGTCCGGACTACGCCAGCCCCCAGATGACCTTGTCCGGGGCCTACAGCAATTCCGCCGGAAAGGATCAGAACCAGCGGGCTGAACTGGCGCGCTGGTGGGAGCGCCTGGGCGATCCGGTTCTGAACGAGCTGGTCGAAACCGCGATCCGGCAGAACCTTGATGTCGCCACGGCCAAGGCAAAGGTGCGGGAAGCGCGGGCGTCGTATGCCAAGGATGCGGGCGGGCTTCTGCCCTCTGCCAATGGCTCCGGCAGCGCCAGCCGCTCCCGCTCCTCCGGTGACGCGCCGAAGATGAGTAATCTCTTTCAGGCCGGCGTCGATGCCAGCTGGGAGGTGGACCTGTTTGGCGCCAATGCCCGGACTGCAGAAGCCTCGCGTTATGGCCTGGACGCTGCAGAGGAAGATTTGCGCGCTACCATGGTTACGCTCATAGGCGACATCACCACCTATTACGCGCAGGCCCGCGCCTATCAGGCCCGCATTGCCCTGGCGCGGCGCACCGCAAGCTCCCAGACCGAAACCGTCCGGCTGACACAGTCCAGGTTCGACGCCGGCGCCGTATCGGCAGCGGATGTTGCCAACGCCACCGGACAGGCTTCGACGACCGAGGCGAATATCCCGAGCCTGCAGATATCCTATGCCGAATCCCTGCACCGGCTGGGCGTGCTGACGGGCGGGGAGCCTGCCTCTCTAGCCAGTGTCATGACCAAGACCCGCCCTATTCCCCGGCCGAAGCTGCCGCTTCCCGTGGGCGTACCCGCAGATCTTCTCAACTCCCGGCCTGACCTGAAGGTGCTGGAGCGGCAACTGGCACAGTCCACTGCCTCCATTGGCGCGGCGGAAGCTGCGCGCTATCCGGCCATCAGCCTGACGGGCAACATCAGCACCTCAGCGGCCAAGACCGGGGATCTGGCGAAGAATTCCTCCATCAGCTGGTCCTTCGGCCCCACCCTCAGTGTGCCCCTGTTCAACGGCGGCTCGCTGGCTGCCGCCGCAGACGTGGCCAGAGCCCAGCGCGATGCAAGCTTCCTGGCCTACCGGAAGGGCGTTCTGGAGGCGCTGGAGGAAGTCGAAAACGCACTGGTCAGCCTCAGCCGGCAGCGCCAGCGCACGGGCAAGCTTGTCACGGCGGCCAATGCCTACCGGCAGGCCGCAGATATTGCCCGGTCTCAGTACCAGGGCGGTTCCAGCAGCTTCCTGGATGTGCTCGACGCGGAGCGTTCGCTCTACAGTGCCGAAGATACCCTGATCACGAGCCAGCTTGCGATCGTGACCGCCTATATCAGTCTCAACCGCAGTCTTGGCGGGGGATGGGACGGTGCAGTTGACACAGCAACGCCAGCCGTCGCGGACGTCCGGACAGGCCCGCACCTGCGCAAGCTGGCAAAAGACAACTGATGCAGCGCCGGGAGCGAACCATGTGCGCTCCAGCCCTGCCCTGTGATGAAAGCAGTGTTCACGATGAACGCAACCAAACCGAGGAAGAAGGCGCGCTGGCTCCTCACGGCCGCCGTGCTGGCCGCTGCTGCGGGCGGCATCTACTACGCCCGTACCTCCATGCAGGCAGATACCGGGCCCACGGTCATGACCGCCCCCGTCCGCAAGGGCACCATTGAGGAAACCGTGCTGGCGACCGGCATTCTGAAGCCGGCGAAACTTGTGGCCGTCGGCGCACAGGCTTCTGGCCGCATCACCTCGCTGAAGGTGTCCCTTGGACAGGAATTGAAGGCCGGTGATCTCGTTGCCGAGATCGACGCCACGACCCAGACCAACAACCTGCGCACCTCGGAGGCCGCTCTGGCCAATGTGGAAGCGCAGCGGGTGGAGAAGGAGGCAACCCTCAGGCTTGCCAACATCTCGCTGGAGCGCCAGCAGAAACTCCTCGCACAAAATGCCACCTCCAGGGCGGATTTCGATACGGCCGATTCGGAGGTGAAAACCATCGAGGCGCAGATCAAGGCGCTGGATGCGCAGATCATCGAGGCGCAGGTGGCTGTTGAAACCGCCAAGGCAAACCTTGGCTACACCCGCATCACCGCGCCGATGGACGGCACGGTTCTGGCCATCGTCAACCAGCAGGGCCAGACCGTGAATGCCACGCAGTCGGCTCCGACGATCATCATCATGGGCCAGTTGGACGTGATGACGGTCAGGGCCGAGATTTCAGAAGCAGACGTGGTGAAGGTGAAACCGGGAGCAGAAGTCTATTTCAACGTTCTGGGCGCGCCGGACACGAAATATCAGGCGCATCTTGAGTCCATCGAGCCCGCGCCGGAATCGATCACCAGCGACAGTTCCGTCAGCGGCTCGTCCACATCGTCGTCGTCCAGTTCCACCAGCACGGAAGCCATCTATTACAACGGCATATTCAACGTACCCAATCCGGATGGCCTGCTGCGCACCTACATGACGGCAGAAGTGACCATCGTGCTGGGCAAGGCGGAAAACGTGCCCGTGATCCCGGCAACCGCGCTGGGTGCCCGCAATGCGGATGGCAGCTACAGCGTTCAGGTCATGGGCGGCACCGGCACCATTGAGACGCGGCAGGTGAAAACGGGCCTCAATGACAAGATCACTGTCGAGATCATATCCGGCCTTGCCGAAGGGGAACGCGTGGTGACGGGCACGCTGGATGCCAGCGCCGTCTCAACCTTCACCCCAGGCGGCCCGCCAATGGGAATGTGAGGCCAGAAGATCATGCCGGAACCTCTGATCAGCCTCAAGGGCCTCACCCGCACCTTTCCTGCCGGGGACGGCGTGGTCGCAGTTCTCAAGGGGATCGACCTTGAGATCCGCAAGGGAGAGTTCGTCTCCATCATCGGCCAGTCCGGTTCGGGCAAGTCGACCTTGATGAACATTCTCGGCTGCCTCGATACCCCCAGCGGCGGCAGCTATCGCATTGACGGGCGTGAAACAGCCGATCTTCAGCCCGATGATCTGGCAGCTCTGAGGCGTGAAAAATTCGGCTTCATCTTCCAGCGCTACAATCTGCTGGCGGAGCTGACGGCGCTTGGCAATGTGGAGGTGCCTGCCGTTTATGCCGGGCTTACCCCGGCAGACCGGCGGCAGCGGGCGGCGGATATTCTGGAGCGGCTGGGCCTTGGCGACCGGATGGAGCACCGCCCGCCGCAGCTTTCGGGCGGGCAGCAGCAGCGCGTCTCCATCGCCCGTGCCCTGATGAACGGCGGCGACATCATCCTCGCCGACGAGCCGACGGGGGCGCTGGACTCCCGCAGCGGACAGGACGTTCTGGACATCCTGCGTGAACTGCATGCCGAGGGGAAGACGGTCATCATCGTCACCCATGACGCCAATGTGGCGGCACTGGCCGAGCGCACCATCGAGATCCGCGATGGCGAGATCGTTGCCGATTACAGGCAGGACAAGCAGGCCGGTTCAGCCGCCGTTTCCGCAGCCCCGCAGGAGGCGCCGCACCGTTCGGTCCGGGGACTGACAGCCTGGGCGGACCGCTTCCGGGAGGCGTTCCAGATGGCGCTTCTGTCCATGAAGGCCCACAAGCTGCGCACCTTCCTGACCATGCTCGGCATCATCATCGGCATTGCCTCCGTGGTGAGTGTCGTGGCACTTGGCGCCGGGACACGGGAGAAGGTGCTTGCCAACATCGCCAGCCTCGGCACCAGCACGCTGGAAATCTTCCCCGGCAAGGACTTCGGCGATGCGCGCTCCGGCAAGGTGACGACGCTGGTGATTTCCGACGCCAAGGAACTCGCCAGGCAGCCCTACCTGCGCGCCGTGACCCCGACCGTCTCGACCAGCGTCACCCTGCGCTATGGCTCGAAGGAGGCCTCCGCCCTCGTTAACGGGGTCAATTCCGCCTATTTCGATGCCAAGGGCACCAAGATTGCCACGGGCCAGTTTTTCGATGCTCGCAGCGAGCACAGTCTCGATGCCGTGGCCGTCATCGACGAGAACACCCGCAAGACCCTGTTCGCCAATGAACCGGACGGAGCTGTCGGCAAGGTTCTGCTGATCAACAACGTGCCCGCCCGCATCGTCGGCGTGGCTCAGGCGCAGCAGGGCGGCTTCGGCGGCAGCCAGAACCTGTCGGTCTATCTGCCCTATACCACCGTGCAGGCGCGCCTGACGGGCAGCAGTACCCTGCGCAGCATCACCGTGCGGGTGGAAGACGACGTGGACATGAAGCTGGCCGAGCAGATGGTCACCGCCTTCCTGACCCAGCGCCATGGCATGAAGGACTTTTTCATCCTCAACACCGATGACATCCGCCAGTCGATCACCAGCACCACGGCGACGCTGACGCTGCTGATCGCCGCCATTGCGGTGATCTCGCTGATTGTCGGCGGCATCGGGGTGATGAACATCATGCTGGTGACCGTCTCCGAGCGCGTGTCGGAAATCGGCGTGCGCATGGCTGTCGGGGCGCGGCGGTCCGATATCCTGCAGCAGTTCCTCATCGAGGCCGTCACCGTCTGCATCATCGGCGGGCTGGCGGGCATCGCTACGGCCCTGAGTTTCGGCGCGCTCTTCCCGCTGTTCACCAGCGACTTTTCGCTGATCTTCTCCAATGCCTCGATTGCCTATGCCTTCGGAATCTCAACCCTGATCGGCATCGTCTTCGGCTTCCTCCCCGCCCGCAACGCCTCCCGCCTCGACCCCGTGGCGGCGCTGAGCAGGCTGTGAGCGATCAAGCCGGCTTCGTAACACGGCGGAGCGTCAGGTTGATGCGGCCGCCGTTTTTCAGAAGGGTGGAGGTGCCCGGATAGAGCCGGTCGATGCCGTGGAAGGCGAGCCGGGACGGGCCCTCCAGCAGCAGCACATCGCCCGAACTCAGCCGGAACGAGCGGGTCGGGTCCTTGCGGGTGAGGCCGCCGATGCGGAAGAGGGCCGAATCGCCCAGCGAGACGGACAGAACCGGCGCCTCGAAGGTTTCCTCGTCCCGGTCCTGATGCAGGCCCATCCGGGCCGTTTCGTCATAGAAATTGATCAGGCAGGCTTCAGGTTCCGGGGCATCCGGGGCAAGCGTATGCCAGAGCTCCTTCAGTACATCCGGCAGGGGCGGCCAGGGCTTTCCCGTCACCGGATGCAGCGGCTGGTAGCGGTAGCCGCGAATGTCCGACACCCAGCCCAAAGGGCCGCAATTGCTCATGCGCACGGAAAAGGGCTTGCCGGTTTTCGGCATCACCGGACGGAACAGCGGCGCCTCGGCGACGATGGCCCGCAGTTGCTCCGCCAGATCTGCCTGTGCGGATAGATCCAGATGGCCGGGCAGGAAACGCACCCCCTCCGGCAGCGGGCCTTGCGGCTTGCGGGCACTTTCCGGTGCAGCGTTGTCCAAAGTCATTCCACAGTCTCCGGCAGCCAAAGAACGCAAGTCCGCAAGGCATGTAGCGATCCTTGCGCTGATAAGGGCTTTTGCACAGCAAGATCAGGCAGGCAGACGCCTTGCAGCAAGCCTGTCTCCCGCCTATATAGCGGTCAAGCTCAGTGCTGACAGGCGGAACAACCTGCTGACAGCCCCGGACAAGGCCAAGGGTCAAAACTCGTGATCAGGGCCTCAGGGATCAAAAGGGGCTTGGGCCAGTGCTCCCATGGCGGAGCATCAGGCCTTAAGCGCGCCGGCATCACTGATTGTGAAAGGGAGCCGGATTGACGCCGATACGGGTTTTTCCGGTTTGCTAGAAAGAGAGGAAGAAATGGCAAAGGTCATCGGTATCGACCTCGGCACGACGAATTCGTGCGTCGCCGTCATGGACGGCAAGGATGCAAAGGTGATCGAGAACTCGGAAGGCGCACGTACCACGCCCTCCATGGTCGCCTTCTCGGACGACAATGAGCGCCTCGTCGGCCAGCCGGCCAAGCGCCAGGCCGTCACCAACCCCACCAACACGCTCTTCGCAGTGAAGCGCCTCATCGGCCGCCGCTTCGATGATCCGACCGTGGCGAAGGACAAGGGCCTCGTGCCCTATGACATCGTCAAGGCGGACAATGGCGATGCGTGGGTTTCGGCCAACGGGCAGAAATACTCGCCCTCCCAGATTTCCGCCTTCATCCTGCAGAAGATGAAGGAAACCGCCGAGAGCTATCTCGGCGAGACCGTGACCCAGGCAGTCATCACCGTTCCGGCCTATTTCAACGACGCCCAGCGTCAGGCCACCAAGGATGCGGGCAAGATCGCCGGTCTCGAAGTCCTGCGCATCATCAACGAGCCGACCGCGGCCGCGCTCGCCTATGGCCTCGACAAGAACGATGGCAAGACCATCGCTGTCTATGACCTTGGCGGCGGCACCTTCGACGTGTCGGTTCTGGAAATCGGCGACGGCGTCTTCGAAGTGAAGTCGACGAACGGTGACACGTTCCTCGGCGGTGAAGACTTCGACATGCGTCTGGTCGATTACCTCGCGGCCGAGTTCAAGAAGGATCAGGGCATCGACCTGAAGAACGACAAGCTGGCCCTGCAGCGCCTCAAGGAAGCTGCGGAAAAGGCCAAGATCGAGCTGTCGTCCTCGTCGCAGACCGAAATCAACCTGCCCTTCATCACGGCAGATGCGTCCGGTCCCAAGCACCTGACCATGAAGCTGACGCGCGCCAAGTTCGAGAGCCTCGTCGAGGATCTGGTCCAGCGCACGATCGAGCCGTGCAAGGCAGCCCTGAAGGACGCCGGCCTCGTCGCCGGCCAGATCGATGAAGTGGTTCTCGTCGGCGGCATGACCCGCATGCCGAAGATCCAGGAAGTCGTGAAGACCTTCTTCGGCAAGGAGCCGCACAAGGGCGTGAACCCGGACGAAGTGGTGGCCATGGGCGCTGCCATCCAGGCCGGCGTGCTGCAGGGTGACGTCAAGGACGTGCTGCTGCTCGACGTGACCCCGCTGTCGCTCGGCATCGAGACGCTCGGCGGCGTGTTCACCCGTCTGATCGACCGCAACACCACGATCCCGACGAAGAAGAGCCAGACCTTCTCCACCGCCGAGGACAACCAGACCGCTGTGACGATCCGGGTGTTCCAGGGCGAGCGCGAGATGGCGGCCGACAACAAGATGCTCGGCCAGTTCGATCTCGTCGGCCTGCCGCCCGCCCCGCGCGGCGTGCCGCAGATCGAGGTTGCCTTCGACATCGACGCCAACGGCATCGTCAACGTGTCGGCCAAGGACAAGGGCACCGGCAAGGAGCAGCAGATCCGCATCCAGGCCTCCGGCGGCCTCAGCGACGCCGACATCGAGAAGATGGTCAAGGACGCCGAAGCCCATGCGGACGAAGACAAGAAGCGCCGCGAGCTGGTGGAAGCCCGCAACCAGGGTGAATCCCTGATGCATTCCACCGAGAAGTCCCTCAAGGACTACGGCGACAAGGTCTCTGCGGACGACAAGGCTTCGATCGAAAGCGCGATTGCCGCCCTGAAGACGGCTCTGACCACGGAAGACGTGGCGGACATCCAGTCCAAGACCCAGGCTTTGGCCGAGGTTTCCATGAAGCTGGGTGAAGCCATGTACAAGGCCTCGCAGGCGGAAGCAGAAGGCGGCGAAGACGCCGGTGCTTCCTCCGCGCAGGATGACGACGTGGTCGACGCCGACTTCGAGGAAGTCAAGGACGACAAGAAGTAAGTCACTGGCACGGCGCGGTTTCCTTATGGATCCGCGCCGTTCCGGCTTTCCAGCGGCAGCTGGCGGCGACCGGACCTGTCCGGCAGGCCGCCGGCGGTTGCGATGCAGGGCGTGATGCCTGCACCGTTTTTCCCCGATGATGCGCATGACGCGTGGCGGAGAACCTGTCTGAGGCCTGACGGATGGCCGGACAGAGGCGGATGGCAGGCCCCCTCAGGCAGATACCCAGCGGGCAGCAATTCATGGCGAAGCGCGACTTTTATGAAATCCTCGGCGTTGCGCGCGATGCGGACGAGAAGGTGCTGAAAAGCGCCTACCGGAAGCTTGCGATGCAGTTTCATCCGGACCGCAATCCGGGCGATGCCTCGGCCGAGGCCAGCTTCAAGGAAGTCAACGAAGCTTACGACATCCTGAAGGACGGCCAGAAGCGGGCTGCCTATGACCGTTATGGCCATGCTGCCTTTGAGAATGGCGGATTTGGCGGCGGCGGTGCCGGATTTGGCGGCGGCGGCGACTTCGCCTCCACCATGTCCGACATCTTTGAGGAATTCTTCGGCATGGGCGGCGGGCGCCGCTCGTCCGGCGGGCGCGAACGCGGCGCGGACCTGCGCTACAATCTGGAAATCACGCTGGAAGAGGCCTTCACGGGCAAGACCGTGGAGATCGAGGTGCCGACCTCCGTCACGTGCCAGCCCTGCAGCGGCTCCGGCGCCAAGCCCGGCTCCAGCCCCACCACCTGCCGCACCTGCGGCGGTTCGGGGCGCGTGCGGGCGGCACAGGGCTTCTTCACGCTGGAGCGCACCTGCCCGAGCTGTCAGGGGCGCGGCCAGGTCATCTCCGATCCCTGCCCGCATTGCTCCGGCGTTGGCCGGGTGACGCAGGAGCGCACCCTGTCGGTCAACATTCCGGCCGGCATCGAGGATGGCACGCGCATCCGTCTTGCCGGCGAGGGCGAAGCGGGCCTGCGCGGCGGGCCGTCGGGCGATCTCTATATCTTCCTGTCGCTGAGGCCGCATGAGTTCTTCCAGCGCGACGGGGCAGATCTTTATTGCCGCGTGCCCATTTCCATGACGACGGCTGCCCTTGGCGGCCAGTTCGACGTGCCCACCGTCGAGGGCGGCACGACCCGGGTCAAGGTGCCGGAGGGGACGCAGAACGGCCGCCAGTTCCGCCTCAAGGGCAAGGGCATGCCGGTGATGCGCACCACGCAGCATGGTGACATGTATATTCAGGTCACGGTGGAAACGCCGACGAACCTGACCAAACGCCAGCGCGAATTGCTGGCCGAATTCGAAAAAGAAAGCTCTGGTGAGAACAATCCGGAGAGCACCGGTTTCTTTGCCCGCGTCAAGGATTTCCTCGACAACCTGGGCAATTGACCGCCGCTTTCAGTCAGGGCCCCGGAGGCTGACTGCCGCCAGGGGCCTTGAAATGGCCACTGTTGCCCGGCTAGATGTTTTTACCAATCTGACCGGAGGACATTATGGCGGCATTCAGGACGCTCGACGCTAAGCCCTTGAAGAAAAAGCTCAAGGACGAATTCCGCTTCTTCCGGAACTGGCTCGACAGCCCTCTGACGCTTGGTGCCATCTCTCCGTCCGGTCCCGAACTTGCCCGCCGGATCGCCTCCCTCGTGCCGGTCCGGCCCGATGGGCGCTATCTGGAGCTTGGCCCCGGAACCGGCGTGGTGACACAGGCCATCTTTGACCGCGGCATAACCCAGCCGCAGCTGACCGCGCTGGAATACACCAGCGAATTCTGCCGCATGCTGCGCGACCGGTTTCCCCGCATGACGACCATTCAGGGCGATGCCTATGCGCTGCGCGAGACGCTGGAAACGGCCATGCCTGTACAGAATGGCATGTTCGCCGGCATTGTCTCCGGCCTGCCGCTGTTCACCCAGCCGGTGGAAAAGAGAAAGGCGCTGATCCTGGATGCGCTCGATCTGTGCGAGCCGGGCGCGCCCTATATCCAGTTTTCTTACGCCATGGTACCGCCGGTGAAGCCGGAGCCGGGCGTTCTCAACCTCGACAAGACCGGCTGGATTTTTGCCAACCTGCCGCCGGCCCGCGTCTGGGTCTACCGCAAGCCGTAATCAGGCTCGCCGGCCGCTGGTGAACAGCCTGCCTTTGTGCTTGCGCTGCGGGTCCCTGCGATGGCAGGCTGCGCGAAATTTCTGTCGCCGACTGATCATGCCCCTTCTTCCCGGGGGTGTTGCGGCTGCGGTGCGGCACCATGAGGAGACAGTATGCGTCATCCGAAGATTCTGGTTTTTTCAGGCTCCATCAGGGGCGGCTCGCTCAACACACGCCTTGCAGGCCTTGCCGCCAAGCGGCTGGCCCTGGCCGATGCGGAAGTGACGCGAATCTCGCTCGCCGACTACCAGATGCCGCTTTATGACGGCGATCTGGAACAGGAAAAAGGCCCGCCGGAAGCCGCCCGCAAGCTCAAGCGCCTGATGCAGGAGCAGCACGGCATCTTCATCGCCTGCCCGGAATATAATGCCGGGATCACGCCGCTTCTGAAGAACACACTGGACTGGATCAGCCGTGTGGGCGATCCGGGAGACGTGCCGGGCGCTGCCTTCAAGAACAGGGTGTTTTGCCTCGGCGCCGCCTCGCCCAGCGCACTGGGCGGCATTCGCGGGCTCATGGGCACGCGCACCGTTCTGGAAGTGGGCCTTGGTGCGCTGGTTCTGCCCGAGATGGCCATGGTGCCGGATGCAGGCTCTGCCTTTGATCCGCAAGGCAATCTCGTCAACGAGAAGGCATCGCGCGCCCTGGATGCCGCCGTGCAGCGGCTGATCCGCGAAACCCGCGCCCTCGTCTGACCCGGCTTCGCCGCCACGCGCTTTTCACCGGCCGGTCAGGTCCGTGAAAGCCTGCCGCTTGGCGGATGGGGTTTTCCCTCCTAAATAGAAGACAACGCTGGCGGCCCTGCGGCCGCCTTTCTTTTGGCGATGCAAGCCAATCATCTGCAGGATCGGACAAGGCATGAGTTCAGAACACGGCATGGGCACCTGGCACGGCACCACCATTCTCATGGTGCGCAAGGGCGGCAAGGTGGTGATTGCCGGTGACGGCCAGGTCTCACTGGGCCAGACCGTCATCAAGAACACCGCGCGCAAGGTGCGCCCTCTGGCCAAGGGCACCGTCATCGGCGGTTTTGCCGGGGCGACGGCGGACGCCTTCACCCTGTTCGAGCGGCTGGAAGCCAAGCTGGAACAGTATCCGGGCCAGCTGATGCGCGCCTGCGTGGAACTGGCCAAGGACTGGCGCACCGACCGCTATCTGCGCCGCCTCGAAGCCATGATGCTGGTGGCCGACAAGGATGTGTCGCTGGTGCTGACCGGCACGGGCGACGTGCTGGAGCCGGAAGGCGGCGTCATGGGCATCGGATCGGGCGGCAACTACGCACTCGCCGCCGCCCGTGCGCTGGTGGAAACGGACTTTGATGCAGAGACCATCGCGCGCAAGGCCATGGCCATCGCGGCAGACATCTGCGTCTACACCAACGGCAATCTGACGATCGAAAGCCTCGGCAGCACCAGCTGATCCCGCCCCTTCACCGGATACCCACAGATGACCAACGAGGCCTTCACACGGGAGGATCTGCAGGGCGCGGTGCGCGCCGGCATCCTCTCGCCGCCGCAGCTCGAAGCGCTCTCCACCTATCTGGAGGGATTGCGCCAGCCCGCCATTTCCAGCGTGGATGCCGAGGAACTGCGCTTCGTGCGCGGCTTCCATGACATCTTCATCTCCATCGGCCTTCTGACCCTGCTGTTCGGCCTGTTTTTCTTTTTGACCTTCTCCCGCAACTGGGGCCTGAACTTCTCCGTTCAGGCACTGGCCATCTGGGGGTTGTCAGAGGTTTTCGCCCGGCGCATGCGCCTTGCCCTGCCCTCCTTCATCCTGTCGATCCTGTTCCTGCCTGCAACCCTGCTGGCCGTGATCTTCGTTGCAGCGCAGTTTGCGGGAGGATCATCTCCGGATGCATCACAGAAGTTCCAGACCGCGCTGGATGCACTCCCCGGTTCCGCGCTCGTACTGCTGACAGTGGCCGCAACGGCCATCGCCGCGCTGCATTACTGGCGCTTCCGCGTCCCGGTGGGTGTGTCGGTCATCTGTGCAGGGGCGATCTGCAGCCTGCTGGCAACGGTACATGCCATTGATGGGACCTTCGTCGGCAACTATCTGCCGTGGATCAGCCTCGGCGCCGGTCTTGCCGCCTTCACTGTCGCCATGCGCTTTGACAGCCGTGACCTGACACGGCGCACGGCCAACAGCGACAAGGCCTTCTGGCTGCATTTTCTGGCAGCTCCCCTGCTGGTGCATTCGACACAGCTCCTCCTGCTGTCCGGCCTGGACAGTTCGGGCGCAGGCGACATCCTGCAGGCGGTGGTGATGCTGTCGCTGGTGCTGATGCTGGCCTTTGTCGCCGTGCTGGTGGACCGTCGGGCGATCCTCGTCTCGGGCCTCGGCTACTTTGGTGTGGCCGTCAGCATGCTGCTGTGGAGCGCGGAAGTTTCCAACATGGCCGGCACGTCCATCACGCTGCTGGTGCTGGGCAGCTTCATCCTGCTGCTGGGCTCCGCCTGGGTGCCCGTGCGGCGGCGGCTGGTTGCGCCTTTCACCGGCACGCGCCTGATGCGTTACGTGCCTGCCGCCCAATGATCCTGATGACTGAAAGCTGACACGATGACCAATTTTTCACCCCGGGAAATCGTCTCCGAGCTCGACCGCTACATCGTCGGGCAGAAGGATGCCAAGCGCGCCGTGGCCATCGCCCTGCGCAACCGCTGGCGCCGCCAGCAGCTGGAAAGCCCGATGCGCGAGGAGGTTCTGCCGAAGAACATTCTCATGATCGGGCCCACGGGCGTCGGCAAGACCGAGATTGCCCGCCGTCTCGCCCGCCTCGCCAATGCGCCCTTCGTCAAGGTGGAAGCGACCAAGTTCACCGAGGTCGGCTATGTCGGCCGCGATGTGGAGCAGATCGTCCGTGACCTTGTAGAGGCCGGCATCACGCTGGTGCGCGAACTGCGCCGCGAGGAAGTGAAGGCCAAGGCCCATGTGCTGGCGGAAGAGCGGGTGCTGGATGCGCTCGTCGGCAGCAGTGCCAGCCCGGCCACCCGTGACAGCTTCCGCAAGAAGCTGCGCGAGGGCGATCTCGATGACAAGGAAATCGAGATCCAGGTCCGCGCCCAGCCGCAGATGCCCAGCTTCGAGCTGCCCGGCATGCCCGGCGCCAGCGTCGGCGTGATGAACATCTCCGATATTCTCGGCAAGGCGCTCGGCGGCCAGACCAAGCCGCGCCGCGTGACGGTGAAGGAATCGCACGACATCCTCATCACCGAGGAGTCCGACAAGCTGCTGGACGAGGAGAAGGTGGTGCGCGAGGCCATCAGCCTCGTGGAGAACTCCGGCATCGTCTTCCTCGACGAGATCGACAAGATCTGCGCCCGCGATGGCCGCACCGGCGGGGATGTGTCGCGCGAGGGCGTGCAGCGCGACCTGCTGCCGCTGATCGAGGGCACGGTGGTGTCCACCAAGCACGGACCGGTGAAGACCGACCACATCCTCTTCATCGCCTCGGGTGCCTTCCATGTGGCCAAGCCTTCCGATCTTCTGCCGGAGTTGCAGGGCCGCCTGCCGATCCGCGTCGAGCTGAAGGCGCTGACGCAGGAGGATTTCCGCGCCATCCTGACCGAACCGGAAGCCAGCCTCATCAAGCAATATGTAGCGCTTCTGGGCACCGAAGGGGTGGAATTGAGCTTTGCCGATGACGCGATTGACGAGATCGCCACCATCGCCGTCGATCTCAATTCCAGCGTCGAAAACATCGGCGCCCGGCGCCTGCAGACCGTGATGGAGCGCATTCTGGACGAGGTGTCCTACACCGCACCGGACCAGTCCGGCAGCAAGGTGGAGATCACGGCGGACTTCGTGCGCAGCAACATCGGCGAGCTGGCGAAGAATGTCGATCTGTCCCGCTTCATCCTCTGAGGCCGCAGCGATGCATCACAACTTTTGCGCCATGCACAGATCCGGCAATTTGCCGCGCTTGCAGGCGGACGGGCCAGATGGCAGCATGCGGCCATGGTAGCGATCCGCAAAAGCTTTGAAGAAGGGCACAGGCGCAAGTTTCTGGTGGTCGTGGACGACACACCGGAATGCGACCGTGCCATCATTTACGCCGCAAAACGCGCCGCCCGCACGGGCGGCGTGGTCACCCTCCTCTTCGTCATTGCCCCCGGCGATTTCCAGCACTGGCTGGGCGTCGAGGACATCATGCGCGCCGAGGCGCAGGAAGAGGCGGAGAAAACCCTCGCCAGGGCCGCTGGCCGGGCCCGGGCTGTCGCCCGCACCGAGCCGGAGCTGGTCATCCGCGAGGGGAACAAGTCCGACGAGATCGTCAAGCTGATCGAATCCGACGACGACATCGCCATTCTGGTGCTGGCAGCAGGCATGAGTTCGGAAGGCCCCGGCCCGCTGGTCACCTCCATCGCCGGCAAGGCAGCTGGCAATTTCCCGATCCCCGTCACCATCGTGCCGGGCAATCTGGGTGATGACGAGATCGCCGCCCTTGCATGAGGGCGGACGAAGCGCCAATTCTTCTGCCGGACGCGCGCGGATGTGCTTGACCTGTGGTCAAACGCACCTAAGTAGTTTATAAAGATTCCAATCTGGGGCGCGTCCGGCAAGCCGTTACCGCCAGTCGAAGAGACCTTGCCCCGACGATCGACTGAGGATCAGACCCATGTTCATCCAGACCGAGGCAACCCCGAATCCCTCGACCCTGAAGTTCCTGCCCGGCCGTGTCGTGCTGCCGGAAGGCACGCATGATTTCCGCTCGGCCCATGACGCTGCCGCCTCGCCGCTGGCGCAGCGCCTGTTCGACGTGCCGGGCGTTTCGGCCGTGTTCTTCGGCCATGACTTCATCACCGTGACCAAGGACGACACCGACTGGCAGCACATGAAGCCCGCCATTCTGGGCGCGATCATGGAGCAGTTCATGTCCGGCCAGCCCGTGATGCAGATGGGCGGCAATACGGATGACGGCGTGGACGGCGAGGAGTTCTTCGACGCCGCCGACGAAGAGACCGTCACCGTGATCAAGGACCTGATCGAGACCCGCGTGCGCCCGGCTGTGGCGCAGGACGGCGGCGACATCACCTTCAAGGGCTTCAAGGAAGGTATCGTCTACCTGTCCATGCGCGGCGCCTGCGCCGGCTGCCCCTCCTCCACCGCGACACTGAAGCACGGCATCCAGAATCTGCTGCGGCATTTCGTGCCCGAGGTCGAGGAAGTCCGCGCTCTGTAAGCCGGTTCACCGAAAGCTGCTCTCGACAAGCGGGGTTCGGGCCACTACAGCAATCCGGATGCAGCAGCCGCTGCATCCGGATTTTCTTTAAGCCGCACCCCAGTCCGGTGCCGCTCCAGTAAGCCTTGCGGAGGCCGGGACAGGCGATGACCCGACTGCTTGCCATCGATACGGCCCAGGCCAATTGCGCGGTTGCCGTGCTGACGCTGACAGACGGCGGCGAAACGCTGGTGTCCCGCAGCGAGGCCATCGGCCGGGGCCATGCGGAAGCCTTGATGCCGATGATCGAGGCGGTGATGGGCGAAGCGGGCGTCACCTTTGCGGATATTGACCGGATTGCCGTCACCTGCGGCCCCGGCAGCTTTACCGGGCTGCGGGTCGGCCTGTCCGTTGCCCGCGGCTTTGCGCTGGTGCGGCAGATCCCGGCTGTTGGCATTTCCGTTCTCGACGGCCTTGCCGCTGAAGCACGCTCCGGAGCAGACGGACGGCCCGTTCTGGCCGTGCTGGAAGCCCGCGAAGACGAAATATACGCAGCCTTTTATGATGAAACGGGCCATCCGGCAGGCGAGCCGGAGGTGGCCTTGCGGCACGATCTGGCCGCCCGCATCACGGCGGACATGGTGCTGACCGGTTCGGCAGCACCTGCTTTGGCGGATGCTTGCGGCCTTGCCGGGGTGAAGGTGCATGGCGCGGCCAGCGTGCCGGATATTGCCACGGTGGCACGGCTCGGGGCGGCGGCACAGGCCAGCGGCCTGCCGCCGGTGCCGCTTTACCTGCGCCCGCCGGATGCCAAGCCGCAGCTCAAAGGGAGGATCGAGCGGATATGAGTTTCTGGTGGTTCTGGTCTGCCCCGCCCGTCATCGAGCCCGTTCTGGACGAGGATCTGCCGCGCCTTGCGGATATTCACGCCAAATCCTTTGCCCATGGCTGGGATGAAGACGAACTGGCGCGCCTGCGTTCGCAGGACGGTGTTCTGATGCTGCTTGCCCGCCGCGCCAGCCCCTATGGCACGCGCGCGCCCGTCGGTTTCGTCATCATGCGCCAGGTGGCCGATGAAGCGGAGGTGCTGACGCTGGCCGTCGATCCGCGCCAGCGCGGGCGCGGCGTTGCCCGCAGGCTGATGCAGGAAGCGATGTTCCGCCTTTATGGCGAGCGCTGCGCCAGCGTCTTTCTGGAGGTGGATGCCGCCAACGAAGCTGCGCTGCATCTTTACCGGAGCCTCCGGTTCCAGCAGGTGGGCGAGCGCAAGGGCTACTACCGGCAGAGCGAGAAAGACGGGACTGCGCTTGTCATGCGCGCCGATCTTGGCTAATCGCTCAAGACAGGGTTCAACGCGGAAGGAAAGGGTCAGGCATGTCCGGTGACCGGCAAAACTCGCTTGCCGATCAGTGCATCGCCAAAGGCATGCGCATGACGGAGCAGCGCCGCATCATCGCCTCCGTGATCGAGGAAGCGACGGACCATCCGGATGTGGAGGAACTCTACCGCCGGGCCTCGGCGCTCGATGCCCGCATTTCCATCTCCACCGTCTACCGCACCGTGAAGCTGTTCGAGGATGCCGGCATCATCGAACGGCACGATTTCCGCGACGGGCGCTCGCGCTATGAGACCGTGCCGGACGAGCATCACGACCATCTGATCGACCTGCGCAACGGCACGGTGATCGAATTCCGCAGCGAAGAGATCGAAGCGCTGCAGGAGCTGATCGCCAAGCGGCTCGGCTACCGGCTGGTGGACCACCGGCTGGAACTGTACTGCGTGCCGCTGGCGCCCAAGGCCCCGGAGGGCAGCGATGCAGCAGAGTAAGGCGGTCTGCGTCATCTTTCTGCTGACAATCGTCTCCCTGATCCTCATTCCGCTGCAGTGGCTGGCGATGAAGGCCGGCCATCCGGTGCAGCGGCAGCTGCCGTATCTGTGGCACCGCATTGCCACAAGGCTTGTCGGCATCCGCATCACGCAGAAGGGCAGGCCCGCCACCCACCGGCCGCTGCTGATCGTCGCCAATCATGCGTCCTGGGTGGACATCACCGTTCTGGGCGCCGTTATGCCCTTGTCCTTCATCGCCAAGTCGGAGGTCGAGGGCTGGCCCATCCTCGGGCTTTTCGCCAAGCTTCAGCGCACCGTTTTCGTCAACCGCACCCGCCGGACCGAGACCGGCGCTGTCGCCAGCCAGATTGCCGGGCGCATGGCCAGCGGCGATGCCATGGTGCTGTTTGCCGAAGGCACGTCCAACGATGGCAACCGGGTTCTGCCCTTCCGCTCTGCCCTTCTGGGCGCAGCCACAAAGGCGCTGGAAAATGGCGCGCCGGTTGAGGTGCAGCCGCTGTCCATCGTCTATGCCCGCCAGCACGGCATTCCGCTGGACCGGCGCACCCGTGCGCGCATTGCCTGGTATGGCGACATGGAGCTGGGCGGCCACCTGTGGGGCGTGTTCTGCAATGGCGCCATCGATGTGGAGCTGACCTGGGGCGAGCCGGTTGAAGTCAGCCCCGGAACCGACCGCAAGGCCCTGACCGCGCGCCTTCACGCCGATGTGGAGCGCATGACCATTACCGGGCTGACGGGCCGCGAGCCGCTGGATCCGGAGGCCGGTGAGGCTGACGTTCCGGCCAGCGAAGCAACACAATGACGCCTCGCCTATTCTCATCGGCGGTAAAAGCGGCTAAAGCTGGCGGAAATCGAGGGTGGCCTCTCCTGTGACGGCAAACCGTCACATGGCCCCTGTATATCTGATCTGCGCGAGCCCGCGTGATGGTATTGACCGTCCGGGCGCCGTGAGGAGCTCATGACCCAGCGTTCCAGTGAACTGCATTCGGCCAGCCCGGCCCAATCCCCTTCCACGGCCCCTTCCAAGCCCCAGGCCCACACCAATGGCGGCCAGACGGCGGGCGGCGAAGGCTCTGACGAGGCTGTGGTCAGCCGGCGGGCGGAAGGCAGTGATCAGGACGGCATGAAGAAGGTCTTCGTGCGCACCTATGGCTGCCAGATGAATGTCTATGACAGCGACCGCATGGCCGATGTGCTGGGCCCGCAGGGCTACCGCACCACGGACAGCATGGATGACGCGGATCTGGTGATCCTCAACACCTGCCACATCCGCGAGAAGGCTGCCGAGAAGGTCTATTCCGAGCTTGGCCGCATCCGCAAGCTGAAGGACGAGCGCGGCCCCGGCGGCAAGCCGCTGATGGTGGGCGTTGCCGGCTGCGTGGCGCAGGCGGAGGGGCAGGAAATCGCCCGCCGCGCGCCCGTCGTGGACATGGTCTTCGGCCCGCAGAGCTATCACCGCCTGCCGGATCTGATCGCCCGCGCCTCACGCGGGGAAAGCGTGGTCGAGACCGAATTCGAGATCGAGGACAAGTTCGAGCACCTGTCGAAGGAAGCGGCAAAGCCGGGCCTGAAGCGGGCGCCTTCTGCCTTCCTGACCGTGCAGGAAGGCTGCGACAAGTTCTGCACCTTCTGCGTCGTGCCCTATACGCGCGGCTCGGAAGTGTCGCGCCCGCTCGCCCAGATCCTGCGCGAAGCGGAACAGATGGCCGCACAGGGCGTGCGCGAGGTGACGCTGCTGGGCCAGAACGTTAACGCCTGGCATGGCGATGGCCCGGACGGAAAGCCCCTCGGCCTTGGCTATCTGCTGCGGCGCCTTGCGGAAGTTCCGGGGCTCGACCGGCTGCGCTACACCACCAGCCACCCACGCGACATGGATGACGACCTGATCGCCGCGCACCGGGACCTCAAGGAACTGATGCCCTATCTGCATCTGCCGGTGCAGTCGGGCTCCGACCGGATACTGGCGGCGATGAACCGCCGGCACACGCGCGACGACTATTTCCGCCTCATCGACAGCATCCGCGAGGCGGCGCCGGGTCTGGCGCTTTCGGGCGATTTCATCGTCGGCTTCCCCGGCGAGACGGATCAGGACTTTGCGGACACGCTGGATCTGGTGCGGCGCGTGGAATATGCCGCCTGCTTCTCCTTCAAATACAGCCAGCGCCCCGGCACGCCGGGGGCAACCATGGCAGATCAGGTGCCGGAGAACGTGAAGACCGCCCGGCTGCTCGAGCTGCAGGGGCTGCTCGCCGATCAGCAGCGCGCCTTCAACCGCTCCCGCGTCGGCATGCGGATGGACGTGCTGTTCGAGAAGGTTGGGCGCATGCCCGGCCAAATCACCGGCAAGTCCCCCTGGCTGCAGCCGGTGCAGGTGGACGGGCCGCAGGATCTGATCGGCACAATCCAAACCGTGGAAATTTACGACACAGGCTCCAATTCGCTGTTCGGACGGCTGATTGCAGGGCACACTGATGCTCAGCTCAGTTCCACGAGCCCTGCCAAGGAGGCGGCCATTGACGCGTGACAGCCAGACAACGCTTCGTAAGCCCTCTGACCGGGGAGCAGTCCCCGCCTCTGACATGACCCACATTGTCCTTGCGTTCGAAGACAACAGGCTGATTGGTGACCTTTTCGGCCAGTTTGACCAGAACCTCGCCCTGATCGAGCAGCGCCTTGGCGTCGATGCCATCGCCCGCGGCAATCAGGTGACGCTGAAGGGCAAGCACCGCCAGTGCGTGCAGGCACGCCACGCCCTCGAATCACTTTACCAGCGCCTGCAGCAGGGCCACGAAATCCACCCGGCCGACGTGGAAGGCGCGCTGCGCATGGCGGTGGCCGCCGATGCCCAGCTGCCGCTGCCGACGCTGGAGCCGCGCTCGCGCCTCTCCTTCGCGCAGATCTCGACCCGCAAGAAGACCGTTGTCGCCCGCACGGCGGCACAGGATGCCTATATCCGCTCCATGGACCGCGCCGATCTGATTTTCGGCACCGGCCCTGCCGGTACGGGCAAGACCTTCCTTGCGGTGGCCTATGCCGCTGCCCTGATCGAGCGCGGTGATGCCTCGCGGCTGATCCTCTCCCGCCCGGCCGTGGAAGCGGGCGAGCGCCTCGGCTTCCTGCCGGGTGACATGAAGGAGAAGGTCGATCCCTATCTGCGCCCGCTTTATGACGCGCTCTACGAGATGATGCCGCCGGAAAAGGTCGATCGCGGCCTGCAGTCCGGCATGATCGAAGTGGCGCCGCTCGCCTTCATGCGCGGGCGCACGCTCTCCAATGCCGTCGTGCTGCTGGATGAGGCGCAGAACACCACGACGATGCAGATGAAGATGTTCCTCACCCGTCTGGGCGAGAACTCCAAGATGATCGTCACCGGCGACCCCAGCCAGATCGACTTGCCCATGGGCCAGAAGTCGGGCCTGCGCGAGGCGCTGGAACTGCTGCCGGACATCGAGGGTGTTGCCCACGTGCAGTTCACCGATGTGGACGTGGTGCGCCACGAGCTGGTGGCCCGCATCGTGCGTGCCTATGACGACGCCAGCCGCGAAGAGCTGCAGGAGCGGGAGCGCCGGCATGCCCTGCGCGCTGCCGCCGCGCAGCAGCAGGAGTAAGCCCTGTGGCCCCTGCCTCTGCGGCCGCCAGCGGCCTGCCGGAAGATTTCCTGCTGGACCTCAGCATCGAATGTGATGGCTGGCCGGAAGAAGACGAACTGGAGGCCCTGAGCCTGCGCGCTGCGGAAGCCGCCTTCCGTATTGGCGGGCTCAAGGCCATGCCCGGCTCCGAACTGTCGCTCCTTTTCGTCGATGATGCGCGCATCCGCGAGCTCAACGCCGAGTGGCGGAACAAGGACAAGGCCACGAATGTTCTCTCCTTCCCGGGCGGGGAAGAGATGAACGGGCTTTACGGCCCTCTGCTTGGTGATATCGTATTTGCGCTGGAAACAGTCTCGAAGGAGGCTGAAGAGCAGGCTATTTCGTTTCAGGATCATTTTTTGCATCTTGTAGTGCACGGACTCCTTCACCTTTTCGGGTATGATCACCAGATGGAGGCCGAAGCCGAAGAGATGGAAGATCTGGAGCGGCGGATCCTTGCCAGCATGGGCATTGCCGACCCTTATGCGGATGCGCCGCTTGTGGCGGACGACCCGCAGGAGCCCTGACCCCGCAAGGGTGACAGCAGGGACAACGAACGAATGGACAGATGACAGTTTCTGACAGTGGCAGTATCGCAACGCCTGCGGCCAGTCCGGCTTCCGTGCCGGTTCAGGAAGACGGCGCCGACCCACGACTATCCGGGCCCCGAAAACCGGGGCCTCTGGCCCGGATTGCCGGGCGCTTGGCACGGCTGCGGCGCAGCAGCGCGTCGAGCCTGCGGGAAAATCTCCAGGATGAACTGGCCCGCGAACTGGTTGAAGGCGGGGATACGGCGTTTTCGCCGGAAGAGCGGCTGCTGCTCGGCAACATCCTTCGCCTGCGCGAGCTGCGCGTCGATGACGTGATGGTCCCCCGCGCGGATATCGAGGCGGTGGATGACAGCGTGACGCTGGGCCGCCTCATGGAGGTGTTCCGCGAGAATGGCCACTCCCGCATGCCAATCTATCACGAGAGCCTTGATGACCCGCGCGGCATGGTTCACATCAAGGACCTCATGGCCTTCATCGCCCGTCTTGCCACGCCGTCGTCCGAGACCGGGGCCGCAAAAGACACCGATCTGCCAGCGAAGAATTCCGCCCTCGATCTGACCTCGGTCGATCTGACGCTGACGCTCGCCGAGACCGGCCTGCTGCGTCCGCTTCTGTTTGTGCCCCCCTCCATGCCGGCAACCGACCTGATGGCCAAGATGCAGGCAAGCCGCGTGCAGATGGCGCTGGTCATCGACGAATATGGCGGCACGGATGGCCTCGTCTCGCTGGAGGATATCGTCGAGACAGTCGTCGGCGATATCGAGGACGAGCACGACGAGGACGAAGAGGCAATGCTTCAGCCGGCCGGGGACGGCGTCTGGATTGCCGATCCCCGCATTCCGCTGGAAGAACTGTCCGAACAGCTGGGCACCGACTTCAACGCTGGGGAAATGGCCGAGGAAGTGGACACGCTGGGCGGCCTGCTGTTCACCCTGCTCGGCCGGGTGCCGGTGCGCGGCGAGCTGATCGCCCCCAAGGAGGTCACCGGCTACGAATTCGAGGTGCTGGATGCGGACCCGCGCCGGATCAAGCGCCTCAGAGTGCGCAAGCGCCGGGTGGAAGTTCGCACGGGCGACCAGCGGCGGCGGCCCAAGCGCGACGATAAGACAGCAGGCACGGAGCCTCCGGCCACGTAAATGCCAAGGCTTTGAAACGCCGGCTCATGATGCCTTCAGGTTGCCCGGGCGCCGCGCGGGCTTGCCAGCTCAAAGGCTGCTCCCGGAGGCTTGACCTGCGCTCTGACGCCTCCCACATGCTGCAGGCCGTAAGCGGCGGAGAAATATGACAATGCCCTTCCTGCCAGACCTGATACGGCGCGCCGCCAGCCCCTTCCTTCTGGCGCACGGCAAGAGACGGTGGCTTCTGGCCTTTGCCGCAGGCGCAGCGTCGGTTCTGGCCCTGCCGCCGTTCAACATTCTCCCCGTGCTCTTTGTCACCCTGCCGGCTCTCGTGTGGCTGATCGACGGTGCGGCGGGCGCAAAGGACAGCGTTCCCCCCGGACGGCGGATGCGTGCCGGCTTTGCCATTGGCTGGTGCTTCGGCTTTGGCTATTTCCTTGCCGGCCTGTGGTGGATCGGCAGCGCCTTTCTGGTGGAAGCCGAGCAATATGCCTGGATGCTGCCCTTTGCCATTGCGGGTCTTCCGGCCGGGCTGGCGCTGTTTCATGCAGCGGCCATTGCACTGGCCACCCGCTTCTGGCCCGAACATGCGGGCCGCATGCTGCTGCTTGCGGGGCTTCTGGCCATTTCGGACTGGCTGCGCGGCCATATCCTGACCGGATTTCCCTGGAACAGCTTTGGCTACAGTGTGTCCGGCAGCCTCGCCCTGTCCCAGAGCGCCAGTCTCATCGGCATCTACGGGCTGAGCGCCCTTGTCATCGCCTGTGCAACCGCACCGGCGGCCCTTGCCGATACCGGGCGCCGCAACTGGCTGCCGCTGGGCCTGAGCCTGGCACTGCTCGCCGGGCTGTGGGGCTGGGGCACGGCTAGGCTTGCAGAACCAGCCGTGCTGGCGCAGCCTCCGGCCGTCATCCGCATAATACAACCCAATATCGCGCAAAAAGAGAAATGGCTTCCCGAGAATAAAGTTTCGATTTTCAGAAGCTATCTTGGGTTGAGCCGATCTGCCAGAAATGATGAAATGGCCAGCACCACGCGCACGGTCTTTGTCTGGCCCGAATCTGCATTTCCTTTTCTTCTGACAAGTTCTCCTGAAGCTTTATCCGAGATAGATTCTCTTCTGGAGCCGCATCAGACACTTGTTACAGGCGCAATCCGCGCCGAAAGAGGACCTGACGAAACCAAATATTACAACAGCATCTACGTCATTGGCGACGGCAGCGAGATTCTGGACGCCTATGACAAGGTCCGGCTCGTGCCCTTCGGAGAGTATCTCCCCCTGTCGGACCTGCTCGAACGGCTGGGTATCCGCAAGCTGGTCAATGCCCCTGGCGCCTTCACCGCCGGCTACGCACCCCGCGTCATGGCGACGGGCGGACTGCCCCCCTTTCTGCCCCTGATCTGCTACGAGGCGATCTTTCCGCAAATGGCGTCAGAGGCCGGAAACCGGCCGGAGTGGCTGCTCAATGTCACCAATGATGCCTGGTTCGGCGATACGGCAGGACCCTATCAGCATCTGGCGCAAGCCCGGTTCCGGGCCATTGAGCAGGGATTACCCCTTGTCAGATCTGCCAATACAGGTATATCAGCTTTTGTCGATCCATATGGCCGGGTAACAGGGTCCCTTGCCCTCAACCGGTCCGGCGTGATTGACGCACACCTCACCGCACCGTTGCCGGCAACGCTTTATGCCCGGTACGGCGATGCGGGACTGGCCGGACTCCTGATCATTTTTACTACATTTTTTACTTTAGCGAGCCTCAACCTGCCTTCGCGTCATAATTGATATTGAATGAGAGAGTCCGTCAGCATAGTGTAGTACAACCGCAGCTTCCGGAGGAGCAGTGGAAACCGCGAAACAGAGGACCGGCAGTGGGTGGTCCGGTCCGCACCCGAAGCGCCAGGATGGCAGCTCAACGTGTGTTTCGTGTTCTTGAAAACCCGCGTGCACCTTCTGGCCGGAGGACACGCTGAACCGAAAGATGAGGGCAATGCCCAGCAAGAAAGCACCTAACCCGATCGACGTGCATGTCGGCAGCCGCGTCCGTCTGCGCCGCATGATGCTTGGCATGAGCCAGGAGAAGCTCGGTGAGAGCCTCGGCATCACGTTCCAGCAGATCCAGAAATACGAAAAAGGCACCAACCGCATCGGTGCCTCGCGCCTGCAGCACATCTCGACCGTGCTCAAGGTGCCGGTTGCCTTCTTCTTCGAGGACGCCCCCGGTTCGCCGGACGACTTCGAAGGCTTTGGCGAGTCGCAGCCGACCTCCTATGTGGTCGACTTCCTCTCCTCCTCCGAAGGCCTGTCCCTGAACAAGGCCTTTGTGCGGATCGAGGACCCCAAGGTGCGCCGCAAGATCGTCGATCTGGTCCGCGCGCTTGCCGGCGACGAGGCCTGACACAAGGCTTTGAAGATGCTGCTACATCAAGCTTCGAAAATGCTGAGACAGCATAAGGGTTTGATTACGCTCCGGTGATATAGGCTCACCGGGATGCAGCGTCAGATGATCTTCAACGGCGAGGGAACTTGACGCTCGCTGGCCAATCTGCTTCATCACTTGACTTGGCGGCGGAGAAATTCCGCCGCCATGTTCATATTTTTCCCAGAAGGACGTTCGGCTATGGCCCGTCAGGACTATCTCTTCACCTCCGAGTCCGTCTCGGAAGGTCATCCCGACAAGGTGTGCGACCGCATTTCTGATGCCGTCGTTGACGCTTACCTGCGTGAAATGCCCGAGGCACGCGTTGCCTGCGAGACCCTTGCAACCACGAACCGCATCGTGATTGCCGGTGAAACCCGTGGTCCTGCGACCATCACCAAGGATTACGTGGCCCATCTGGCGCGCCTGGCCGTCAAGGATATCGGCTACGCCCAGGAAGGCTTCCACTGGGAAAACTGCGACATCTCCGTGTACCTGCACGCCCAGTCCGCCCATATCGCCCAGGGCGTTGACGCCGGCGACAACAAGGACGAAGGCGCAGGCGACCAGGGCATCATGTTCGGCTATGCCTGCCGCGAGACGCCGGAGCTGATGCCCGCGCCGATCTACTACTCCCACAAGATTCTCCGCCTGCTCGCCGAAGCCCGCAAGTCGGGCCGCGAGCCAGTGCTGGGGCCTGATGCCAAGAGCCAGGTGACCGTCCGCTACAAGGGCGGCGTTCCGGTTGGCGTCAGCTCCATCGTGCTGTCGACCCAGCATCTCGATGCCACGCTCACCTCGCGCGATGTGCGCACCATCGTCGAGCCCTACATCCGCAGCGCCCTGCCGGATGGCTGGATCGACGAGCAGACCGCATGGCACGTGAACCCGACCGGCGCCTTCGTCATCGGCGGTCCGGACGGCGACTGCGGCCTGACCGGCCGCAAGATCATCGTCGACACCTACGGCGGTGCAGCGCCCCATGGCGGCGGCGCCTTCTCCGGCAAGGACCCGACCAAGGTGGACCGTTCGGCCGCCTATGCCGCGCGCTACCTCGCCAAGAACGTCGTGGCCGCCGACCTTGCCGACCGCTGCACCATCCAGCTGTCCTACGCCATCGGCGTGTCCGAGCCGCTGTCGGTCTATGTCGACCTGCATGGCACCGGCCGCTGCGATGAAGCCAGACTCGAAAAGGGCCTGCGCGACATCATGAGCCTCACCCCGCGCGGCATCCGCCAGCACCTGAAGCTCAATGCCCCGATCTATGAGCGCACCGCCGCTTACGGCCACTTCGGCCGTGCGCCGGAAGCCGATGGCGGCTTCTCCTGGGAAGCCACCGATCTGGTGGGCGCGCTCAAGGGCTTTGCCGGCTGAGGCAGCCCGTCTTCATGAACCGGAGCGCCGGCTGCCCGATGGCGGCCGGCGTTTCCTATCCGGGGGCGCGTTTCCTGAAGCGCCCAGCCATTCGTTTGACCGCATGGACCCATGACTGATTTCTACGACGGTTCCTTCTATGGACGGCGCAAGGGCAAGCCGCTGACGCCGCGCCAGAGCACGCTGATGGAAACGGACATGCCGCGCCTGCGGCTGGATCCGTCCGTTCCCGCGCCTGCGGATCTTGCCAGCCTGTTTGAAGCGCCCGTGCGCGAAGTCTGGCTGGAAGTGGGCTTCGGCGGCGGCGAGCATCTGCTGCACCGGGCCCGCGAGAATCCGGATGTCGGCATCATCGGTATCGAACCTTTCAGCACTTCCATGGGCAAGGCGCTGGTCGAGGTGGTGGATGGCGGGCTGAAGAATGTCCGCCTTTATGACGACGATGCGGTGCAGATCCTTGACTGGCTGCCGGAGGCAAGCCTGTCCCTTGCCTACCAGCTCTATCCGGACCCCTGGCACAAGAAGCGCCACTGGAAGCGCCGGTTCATCAGCCCGAAAAACCTCGACCGCTACGCCCGCGCCCTGCGTCCGGGATCGCAGTTCCGCTTTGCCAGCGACATCGACACCTATGTAGACTGGACCCTGCGCCACATCCGTGACCACGAAGCCTTTGAATGGACGGCCGAAACGGCTGATGACTGGCGCCAGCCATGGGCCGGCTGGCCGGGCACCCGCTATGAGGCCAAGGCCCTCAGGGAAGGCCGCGTGCCGCGCTATCTGACCTTCCTGCGGCGCTGAACCCGCAGAAGGAGCATCTGCCGGAAGGCGGCAACAGGGCTTTGCCCTTGCTTTTCCGGCAGACTTGCGTATAAAGGCGACATTCATCTTCTCTAGCGGCTCGATCGGAGCAGTATGAGAGTGGGCCCCGCGAAGGACCCGCTCTTTTTTGTTTAGGCCGGTCGTGATGCTGGCGGAATGGACGGCCGGAAGATCCCGGCGCCGGACCGCCCCCGGACAGGAGACACGCATTGAGTTTGCAAGAGCCCCGTATCGTCATCGAAGACGGCCTTGATGCCCGCGTTGCCGCCATCGTGGAACCGGTGATCGCCGACCTTGGCTACCGGCTGGTGCGCGTGAAGATCAGCGCCGCAAACGGCTGCACCCTGCAGATCATGGCCGAGCGGCCCGACGGCACGATGACCGTGGATGACTGCGAAGAAATCAGCCGCGCCGTTTCGCCCGCCCTCGACGTGGACGATCCGATCAACCGCGCCTATCATCTGGAAGTCTCCTCGCCAGGCATCGACCGCCCGCTGGTGCGCGAGAGCGATTTCGTCCGCTGGTCCGGCCACGAGGCCAAGGTCGAAATGTCGGTGCCGCAGGATGGCCGCAAGCGCTTCCGCGGCGTCATCACCGGCGTTGAAGGCGGGGCTGCCGTGCTGCGTCTTTCCGACGCGCCGGAAGGCACGCCGAACCCGGTTCTGCTGCCGCTTGGCGAGATCGGCGAAGCCCGGCTGGTGCTGACCGACGATCTGATCCGCGCCGCGCTCAAGGCCGAGAAGGCTGCCCTTGCCGCCCGCGGCATCGATGCCGACGACCTTGACGACGAGGACACGGAATTCGAATACGAGCACGATAACGACGACGACGAAGATGATGACGGGGACGGCTCCGGCTCCTCCGGAGACCGGGCCAACTGAGGCCTGCCCCTTTTCAACGCTTTGAGACAAGCGCGCGGAGAACAGGCGCGCAAGAGGAGTGAACGAGAATGGCTATCAGCGCGAACCGGCTGGAACTGCTCCAGATCGCCGATGCGGTTGCCCGGGAAAAGACGATTGACCGGGGCATCGTGATCGCTGCCATGGAGGACGCCATCCAGAAGGCGGCCCGTTCCCGTTACGGCACCGAGACGGAAGTGCGCGCAGAGATCAATCCGAAGACCGGTGAGATCCGTCTGCAGCGCCTGCTCCAGGTGGTCGAGACGGTGGAGAATTTCTCCACCGAGATCGCGCTCGAGGATGCCAAGCAGCGCAACCCGGAAGCCACGATCGGCGACTATATCGCCGAGCCGCTGCCGCCGCTCGACTTCGGCCGCATTGCCGCCCAGTCCGCCAAGCAGGTGATCGTGCAGAAAGTGCGCGAGGCCGAGCGTGACCGTCAGTTCGACGAATTCAAGGACCGTATCGGCGAAGTGGTCAACGGCACGGTCAAGCGCGCCGAATATGGCAACGTCATCGTCGACCTTGGCCGCGGTGAAGGCATCGTCCGCCGTGACGAGCTGATCCCGCGCGAACTGTTCCGCACCGGTGACCGCATCCGTGCCTATATCTACGACGTGCGCCGCGAACAGCGCGGCCCGCAGATCTTCCTGTCGCGCACCCATCCGCAATTCATGGCGAAACTCTTTGCGCAGGAGGTCCCGGAGATCTATGATGGCGTCATCGAGATCAAGGCCGTGGCCCGTGACCCGGGTTCGCGTGCCAAGATCGCCGTCATTTCCAAGGACAGCTCCATCGACCCGGTCGGCGCCTGCGTCGGCATGCGCGGTTCGCGTGTTCAGGCCGTTGTGGGCGAGCTTCAGGGCGAGAAGATCGACATCATTCCGTGGAACCCGGATGAGGCGACCTTCATCGTCAACGCCCTGCAGCCGGCGGAAGTCGCCAAGGTCGTGGTGGACGAGGATGCCGAGCGCATCGAGGTCGTGGTGCCGGACGAGCAGCTGTCGCTGGCCATTGGCCGCCGCGGCCAGAACGTGCGCCTGGCTTCGCAGCTGACCGGCTGGGCCATCGACATCATGACCGAGCAGGAAGAAAGCGAGCGGCGCCAGAAGGAATTCCAGGAGCGCTCCACCCTGTTCATGGAGTGCCTCAACGTGGACGAGATGGTTGGCCAGCTGCTGGCGACCGAAGGCTTCACGTCGGTTGAGGAAGTGGCCTATGTCGATCTCGAGGAAATCTCGATGATCGAAGGCTTCGATGATGACACCGCCGAGGAAATCCAGGCCCGCGCCCGTGATTACCTCGCCGAGCTGGAAGCCAAGCAGGACGAGGAGCGCCGCGCTCTGGGTGTTGCCGACGAGCTGCGCCAGATCGATGGCCTGACCACCGCGATGCTGGTTGCCCTGGGCAAGGAAGGCATCAAGACGATCGAGGATCTGGCGGGTTGCGCCGCCGATGATCTGGTAGGCTGGACCGAGCGCAAGGACGGCGAGACCAAGCGTTTCGACGGCGCCCTGTCGTCCTTCGCGGTGTCGCGCACCGATGCTGAGGGCATGGTCATGGCTGCACGCCTTGCGGCAGGCTGGATCACCGAGGAAGAGCTTGCAGCCCATATGGGCACCTTCGAGGAAGAGGCGGAAGACGGCGAAGAAGAAGACGCCGGCGAGACCGCCTGACGAAAAGGCTTCCGGGGCGGTTTCGCCGGGAAGCGCATCCGCAGGACGGGCAGGGGCACAGCGCCGGCGCCCGCCTTGCGGGATGAACGGGAACCAGAACCTGCCTGCGGCCTTGTGTGAGGCGCAGGCGGGCGGAAGGAATGGAGGCCCACCGGGTGCCGAGGAAGAACGAGCCGCTGGAACGGCAATGTGCGCTCTCGCGGGCGGTCTTGCCGGTTTCGGAGCTGATGCGCTTCGTTCTGGACCCGGAAGGTCAGGTCGTGCCGGACCTCAAGCGCCAGCTGCCAGGGCGCGGGGTCTGGGTCACGGCAAAGCGTGAGGCCGTCGAGACGGCCGTGAAAAAGCGTGTCTTTGCCAAGGCCTTCAAGGCAGAGGTGAAGGCGGAGCCCGGACTGGCGGATCTTATCGATACGCTGCTCGTCAAGGGCGCGCTGTCCGCACTGTCCCTGTGCCGCAAGGCCGGGGAACTGGTGACCGGGTTTTCCAAGGTCGAGGCCGCGTTGCGGCGCGATCCGGTGATCGCCCTCATTCATGCCTCGGATGCATCCGGGGACGGGATTCGAAAGCTCGCGGCAGCCGCTGCGAGCCAGACAGAGCTGGCAAGCGGCCGTCCGGTCGTCCGTTTGTTCGATTCGACTCAATTGGATTTGGCATTGGGTCGCACTAATGTGATACATGCTGCACTGCTCGCTGGCCGGGCGAGCGAAGGCTTCCTTGAACGTGTGCGTCAACTGGAGGCTTTCCGGGCAGGTTCCGTCACGTATGAACGCTGTGGCGCGGACAGTGCGGTAGCGCAGGACTGAAGGCAAATATGAACGATACGAAGAATCCAGGCGACAAGACGATCAACGTCGAGCGGAAGACCCTCGGCCTCAAGCGGGGCGGCGTCGAACAGGGAACTGTTCGCCAGAGCTTCTCCCATGGCCGGTCGAAGGCTGTCGTCGTGGAAAAGAAGAAACGCCGGGTGGTGGTTCCCGGCCAGGAAGGGCGCCCCGAGGGCGAGGCCCCGGCAGCAGCATCTGCGCCGGCCGAGCGTCCGCGTGAGGCAGCTCCTGCCCCCGCACAGGCCCAGTCCCCGGCGCCCCAGCGCCAGCAGCAGCCCCAGAATCAGAACCAGGGCGGCGACCGCAATCAGCAGCAGCGCCGTGGGCCGCAGCAGCAGAACCGCGGCCAGCAGCAGCGCCCCGGTGGCGGTGCCGTGCTCCGCTCCCTGACCCAGGAAGAGGCAGCCGCCCGTGCCGCCGCCCTCAAGCTTGCGCAGCAGCGCGAGATCGAGGAGCGCAAGCGCGCCGAAGAGGAAGCCATCCGCCGGGCCGCGGAAGAGGCGGTCCGCCGCGTTGAGGAAGAAGCCCGCCGCAAGGTCGAGGAAGAAGAGCGCGCACGCCGCGAGGCCGAAGAGGCCGAGCGCCGCGCTGCCGAGCCGGAAGTTCAGCCTGAGCCGGTGAAGCCGGCGGCTGCAGCTCCCGCTGCCCGTGCTGAAGCCCCTGCCGCGCGCAAGCCCGAAGCAACGGCTGCCCCCGAGCGTCCGCGCCCGGCCGCCGGCCGCACTGCCGAGGAAGAAGCCGAGGAAGAGCGCAAGAACGGCCTCAGAACCGTCAAGCGCCCGAAGGCTCCGGCAGCTCCGGTTGCCAAGCGCAGCACCGGCGATGACCGCCGCCGTTCCAAGCTGACCATTTCTGCCGCGACCGGCGGGTCGGACGAGCAGCGTTCGCGCTCGCTTGCCTCCCTGCGCCGCCGCCGTGAAAAGGAAAAGCGCGGCGGCATGCAGGCTGTGCGCGAGAAGATCTCGCGTGAAGTCATCCTGCCGGAAGTCATCACCATCCAGGAACTCGCCAACCGTATGGCCGAGCGTTCCGTGGACGTGATCAAGCTGCTGATGAAGCAGGGCCAGATGCTGAAGATCAACGACGTGATCGACGCAGACACGGCCGAACTGATCGCTTCCGAACTGGGCCACACGGTCAAGCGCGTCTCCGAAGCGGACGTGGAGGACGGCCTGTTCTCCGCAGCCGACGAGGAAGGCACCCTGATCTCGCGTCCGCCGGTCGTCACGATCATGGGTCACGTTGACCACGGCAAGACCTCGCTGCTGGATGCGATCCGCAATTCCAAGGTGGTGACGGGCGAAGCCGGTGGCATCACCCAGCACATCGGCGCCTATCAGGTCGAGAAGAATGGTCAGAAGATCACCTTCATCGATACGCCGGGCCACGCCGCCTTCACGCAGATGCGTGCACGCGGCGCCAAGGCGACAGATATAGTCGTGCTGGTGGTGGCTGCCGATGACGGCGTCATGCCGCAGACCAAGGAAGCGATTTCGCATGCCAAGGCTGCCGGTGTGCCGATCATCGTTGCCATCAACAAGATCGACAAGCCGGCCGCTGACCCGAACCGCGTGCGCACCGAACTGCTCCATGACGAAATCGTCGTGGAATCCATGGGCGGTGACACCATCGACGTGGAAGTTTCGGCCAAGACCGGCCTGAACCTCGACCGCCTGCTGGAAATGATCCTGCTGCAGTCGGAAGTTCTGGAACTGCGCGCCAACCCGGAACGCACCGCCGAAGGTCTCGTCATCGAAGCCCAGCTCGACAAGGGCCGTGGTCCGGTGGCAACCGTTCTGGTGCAGAAGGGCACCCTGCGCGTTGGTGACATTCTTGTCGCCGGCGGCGAGTGGGGCAAGGTCCGCGCCATGCTGGACGAGGACGGCAACCAGGTGAAGGAGGCAGGTCCCTCCAAGCCGGTCGAAATCCTCGGCTTCCAGGGCACGCCGGACGCCGGTGACCAGGTTGCCGTGGTCGAGAACGAGGCCCGTGCCCGCGAGATCGTGGACTACCGTCAGCGTCAGAAGCGTGAGAAGCTGTCCGTGCTGAAGGCCGGTTCGCGCGGCTCGCTGGAGCAGATGATGAGCCGTCTGCAGAGCGGCGGCCGCAAGGACTTCCCGCTGGTGGTCAAGGCGGACGTGCAGGGTTCGGCGGAAGCCATCGCCCATGCGCTGGAGAAGCTCGGCAACGACGAAGTCGGCGCCCGCATCCTCCTGTCCGGCGTTGGCGGCATCACCGAGAGCGACGTCACGCTGGCAACCGCCTCGAATGCCTCGATCATCGCGTTCAACGTGCGCGCCAACAAGCAGGCCCGTGAAGCGGCCGAGCGTGAAGGCATCGAGATCCGCTACTACAACATCATCTACGACCTCGTGGATGACGTGAAGGCGGCGATGTCCGGCATGCTGGCTCCCGAGCGGCGCGAAACCTTCATCGGTTATGCCGAGATCCGCGAGATCTTCGACATCACCAAGGTGGGCAAGGTGGCAGGCTGCCTTGTCACGGAAGGTATCGTCGAGCGCGGCGCCGAAGTCCGCCTCATCCGCGACAACGTCGTGGTGCACGAAGGCAAGCTGGGCACGCTCAAGCGCTTCAAGGATGACGTCAAGTCTGTCGAATCCGGTCAGGAATGCGGCATGAACTTCGTCAACTTCCAGGACATGCGCGTCGGCGATGTCATCGAGTGCTTCCGCGTCGAGCAGATCGCCCGCACGCTGTAAGGCAAGCGCCAGGCCCGGCGGCATCCGCCGGGCATCGAGCCAGATGAAATGCTGGCAGGATTGCACGCCGGCGCGAGGAGCTTCCTTTGCGCCGGCGGTTTGTTTTCGCAGGGCACCGGCCGTCCCCGGTGGGCCTGTTTGAGTGGATGACCCAATGGCCAGAACATCAGGAGAGGGCGCCGGCATGCCCTCGCAGCGCCAGCTTCGCGTCGGCGAAATCGTGCGCAAGGAACTGTCGGAAATCCTCACCCGCGGCCAGCTGTCCGACCCGGACCTGGACGGGGTGATCATCACCATCCCGGAAGTGCGGATGACGCCGGATCTGCGTCTGGCCACCTGCCTGATCATGCCGCTGGGCGGCCAGAACGGCGACAAGGTGGTGAAGGCGCTGAACCGCAGCGCCAAGTACTTCCGTGGCCAGGTGTCCCGCCGCATGACCATGAAATTCATGCCGGACCTGCGCTTCATCCTCGACACCCGCTTTGATGACGACGACCGCATCGGCGCGCTGCTGCACACACCCGATGTGAAGCGCGACATTGCAGACGGCGATGACGAAGACAGTGATGAGGGCGCGGATTGAACCGCGCCCTTGGGTCCATCCGGAATTTCAGGAAACAAACATGTCCCGTCCGCAGAAGCAGCGCCGCCCGCGCAACGCCATTGACGGCTGGCTGGTGCTCGACAAGCCCTATGGCCTGACCTCCAATGACGCCCTGTCGCGCCTGAAGCGCATCCTGCATCCGGAAAAGGTGGGCCATGCCGGCACGCTGGACCCGCGTGCCTCCGGCTGCCTGCCTATTGCCTTCGGCGAAGCGACCAAGACCGTGCCCATGGTGATGAACGGGCGCAAGATCTACCGCTTTGAAGTCACCTGGGGCGCGGAAACCAACACGGACGACACCGAAGGCGAAGTCATCGCCACCTCGGATGTGCGGCCGGATGCTGCCGCCATCGGCGCCGTGCTGCCGGAATTCACCGGCACCATCCTGCAGGTGCCGCCGAAATTCTCGGCCATCAAGGTAGACGGCGAGCGCGCCTATGATCTTGCCCGCGACGGCGAGGACGTGGAGCTGGAAGCCCGGCCCATCGACGTGCACCGCCTGACGCTGGTGGACATGCCGGACGCGGACCGCGCCGTCTTCGAGGCAGAATGCGGCAAGGGCACCTATGTGCGGGCTCTGGCGCGCGACCTTGGCCGCCGTCTTGGCACCTGCGGCCATGTTACCGAGCTGCGCCGCCTGCTGGTCGGGCCTTTTGGCGAAGCCGACATGGTGACGCTGGAGGAGCTGAGCGAAGCTGCCGAAGAGGCGGAAGGCAATGTGGAAGCGCTGATGGACTTCCTGCTGCCGGTGCGCGAAGCGCTGGAGGACCTGCCGGAAGTGCCGGTCAGCAGCGACGATGCCGCCCGCATCCGCCAGGGCATGGCGGTGCTGCTGCGCGGGCGCAATGCGCCGCTGTCCTGCGATCTGGCCTTCGCCAGCCATGGCGGCACGCCGGTGGCGCTCGGCTTCATCGACAAGGGCCGGTTCCAGCCTTCGCGCATTCTTCACCTTTAGGAACGGCGGGGCGCGGCCTTTCAAGATTCTTCTGGAATTTGCAGGCCGTCTCCGTCATATTCCCGCGCAATCGGGCCAATGATGGCCCCGATCCCTTCTGCCCGACCTTTGCTGGACGACATCCCGGCCCTGGCTGAACGGCAGGAGCGGCACACGGTGGCCACGCGCCACCAATATATAGCTGGCCCGGCCAGCTTCATCCCAAGAAAGGACATACCGATGTCGATCACTGCAGAGCGCAAGGCGCAGCTCATCAAGGAATATGGCATCAAGGAAGGTGACACCGGTTCTCCGGAAGTGCAGGTCGCCGTTCTGACCGAACGGATCAACAACCTGACCGAACACTTCAAGGGGCACGGTAAGGACAACCATTCCCGCCGTGGCCTGCTGAAGATGGTGGCCCTGCGCCGTTCCCTGCTCGACTACCTGAACCGCAAGGACGAAGGGCGTTACAAGACGCTGATCGGCCGCCTCGGGATCCGTCGCTAAGGATAACAAGGAAACGCGGTGGGTGGATTTGCCCGCCGCGTTTGCTTATAGGAAGTCTCATGACAGTCATGGGGCAGGATCGCCGGATGCTCTCCCGGAAGTGCCAAGGGGCACGGGAAGCGTCTTGCCGTCTTGCCCATGATCTGTCCCCGGTAACCGGCCCATCCGGGGCCAGCCGGAAACCGCCCGCATGCCAAGGGGCTGCGGACGCATATGTAAGGACATTGCATGTTCAATATTCATCGTGTTGAAGTCGACTGGGCAGGCCGCCCGCTCGTGCTCGAGACCGGCAAGGTTGCCCGTCAGGCTGACGGCGCCGTGATGGCCACCTATGGCGAGACTAAGGTGCTGGCCACTGTCGTGTCCGCCAAGGAGCCGAAGCCCGGTCAGGACTTCTTCCCGCTCACCGTCAACTACCAGGAAAAGGCCTTCGCGGCCGGCAAGATCCCGGGTGGCTACTTCAAGCGTGAAGGCCGTCCGTCCGAGCATGAGACCCTGACCTCGCGCCTGATCGACCGCCCGATCCGCCCGCTCTTCGCCGACGGCTACAAGAACGACACCCAGGTGATCGTAACCGTCCTGTCGCATGACATGGAAAACGCCCCGGACATCCTCGCCATGGTCGCAGCCTCTGCTGCCCTGACCCTGTCGGGCGTTCCGTTCATGGGCCCGATCGGCGGCGCCCGCGTCGGCTATATCAATGGCGAATACGTGCTGAACCCGGCCGTTGACACCATGGCCGATTCGCTGCTCGACCTCGTCGTCGCCGGCACCAATGACGCCGTTCTGATGGTGGAATCCGAAGCCAAGGAACTGAACGAAGACATCATGCTCGGCGCCGTGATGTTCGGTCACCGCGGTTTCCAGACCGTGATCGACGCCATCATCAAGCTGGCCGAGACCGCAGCCAAGGAGCCGCGCGTTCTCAACCTGCCGGATCACTCCGAGCTCTATGGCAAGATCAAGGGCATCGCTGCCGCCGATCTGACCGCTGCCTACAAGATCACCTCCAAGACCGAGCGCAAGAATGCCGTTGACGCGGCCAAGGCCAAGGTCGTGGAAGCCGTCATCACCAACGGCGGCGACGCAGCTCCGGCTGGCACCGTTGTCGGCGAGCTGTTCAAGAAGCTGGAAGCCGAGATCGTTCGCGGCGCCATCATCGAGACCGGCCACCGCATCGACGGCCGCGACCTGAAGACCGTCCGTCCGATCGTCTCGGAAGTCGGCATTCTGTCGCGTGCACACGGCTCGGCCCTGTTCACCCGCGGTGAAACCCAGGCCATGGTCGTTGCCACCCTCGGCACCGGCGAAGACGAGCAGTTCGTTGACGCGCTGGAAGGCACCTACAAGCAGCACTTCATGCTGCACTACAACTTCCCGCCCTATTCCGTGGGCGAGACGGGCCGCATGGGCTCGCCGGGCCGCCGTGAAATCGGCCATGGCAAGCTGGCATGGCGCGCCATCCACCCGATGCTGCCGAACCACCACGAGTTCCCCTACACCCTGCGCGTCGTCTCCGAGATCACCGAGTCCAACGGCTCGTCCTCGATGGCAACCGTCTGCGGCACCTCGCTGGCGCTGATGGATGCAGGCGTTCCGCTGAAGGCTCCGGTGGCCGGTATCGCGATGGGTCTCATCAAGGAAGGCGACAAGTTCGCCGTTCTGTCCGACATTCTCGGCGATGAAGACCACCTCGGCGACATGGACTTCAAGGTGGCCGGCACCTCCAACGGCGTCACCTCGCTGCAGATGGACATCAAGATCGACGGCATCACCGAAGAGATCATGAAGGTCGCTCTGGATCAGGCCCGCGATGGCCGCATCCACATCCTCGGCGAAATGTCCAACGCGATCACCGAAGCCCGTTCGGAACTCGGCGAACATGCGCCGCGCATCGAAGTGCTGAAGATCCCGGTCGACAAGATCCGTGAAGTCATCGGTTCGGGCGGCAAGGTCATCCGCGAGATCGTGGAAAAGACCGGCGCCAAGATCAACATCGAGGACGATGGCACCGTCAAGGTGGCCTCCTCCGATGGCAAGGCGATCAAGGCTGCGATCAACTGGATCAACTCCATCGCCGCTGAGCCGGAAATCGGCATGATCTACGAAGGCACGGTCGTGAAGTGCGTCGATTTCGGCGCCTTCGTGAACTTCTTCGGTGCCAAGGACGGCCTCGTCCACATCTCCCAGCTCGCCCCGCAGAAGGTCGCCAAGGTCACCGACGTGATCAAGGAAGGCGACAAGGTGTGGGTCAAGCTCATGGGCTTCGACGAGCGCGGCAAGGTCCGCCTGTCCATGAAGGTTGTCGATCAGGCAACCGGCAAGGAAATCGAGAAGGAAAAGGAAGCGGAATAATCCGCTTTCACATCCTGAAAGACACGGGACCCGGGCCGCAAGCCCGGGTCTTTTCTTTTGCCCGGCAGCGCCCGGCAGGTTTGATCTGCGCTGCCGCTGCGTCCCTTGCGGCCTGCGGCACCCTCGCGTCCCTCCCGCGTATGCGGACAAGGCACCCCGGGCATGAATGCACGTCGCCCGGGCACACAGCTTCACCGCCACAAGCCCTTTCGCGCGCCCCTCCCGCCTGATATATCGGGCCGGAAACAAATTCAGGAACACACATGAGCCAGATGCGTCTTGTCGTCGTCGGGGCTGCCGGCCGGATGGGCCAGGCCCTTGTGCGCGCCATCACCGCCATGGAAGGCAGCGTGCTTGCTGCCGCCATCGAACGCGAAGGCTCACCGGCCCTCGGCAAAGATGCTGGCGAGCTCGCCGGTCTCGGGCCCCTCGGCGTGAGGATCACGGATGATCCGCTGACCGCCTTTGCCGCAGCCGAAGGTGTGCTGGATTTCACCGCTCCCAAGGCCAGCCTGCATTTTGCCGAACTCGCCGCTCAGGCGCGCATCGTGCACGTCATCGGCACCACCGGCTGGACGGATGAAGACCTGCCGAAGCTGGAGGCTGCCGCCCGCCATGCCCGGCTCGTCAAGTCCGGCAACATGAGCCTTGGTGTCAACCTGCTGGCGGCGCTGGTGAAGAAGGCCGCTGCTGCCCTTGGCCCCGATTACGATCTGGAAATCGTCGAGATGCACCACCGCCACAAGGTGGATGCCCCCTCCGGCACGGCGCTGCTGCTGGGCGAGGCTGCAGCCGAAGGGCGCGGCATCGGCTTGGCGGAGCATTCGGTGCGGGTGCGCGACGGCCATACCGGCCCACGTGAGGCCGGCACCATCGGCTTTGCCACCCTGCGCGGCGGTTCTGTCGTCGGCGACCACACCGTCATCCTCGCCGGTGAGGGCGAGCGGGTCGAACTGACCCACAAGGCGGAAGACCGCCAGATCTTTGCCCGTGGTGCAGTCAGGGCGGCCCTGTGGGCGCGCGACCGCAAGCCGGGCCTCTACTCCATGGCCGACGTGCTCGGCCTCAACGACTGACAGACCTTCAGAAATTCAAGGAGATCGGTGCATGGAACGTCTCTTGGTGCTCGTCCGCCACGGCCAGAGCGAATGGAACCTCAAGAACCTCTTCACCGGCTGGAAGGACCCGGACCTGACCGAACAGGGCATCGGTGAAGCCAAGGCTGCCGGCGGCAAGCTGCGCGACATGAAGCTGAAGTTCGACGTCGCCTTCACCTCCGACCTGACCCGCGCGCAGCACACGCTGAAGCTCATTCTTGCCGAACTCGGCCAGGACGGTCTGGAGACGATCCGCGATCAGGCCCTGAACGAGCGCGACTACGGCGACATCACCGGCATGAACAAGGATGAAGCCCGCGAGAAGTTCGGTGAAGAGCAGGTGCACATCTGGCGCCGCTCCTTCGACGTGCCCCCTCCGGGCGGCGAAAGCCTGAAGATGACGGCCGAGCGCGTTCTGCCCTATTACCGCGCCGAAATCCTGCCGCGCGTCATGGAAGGCACCCGCGTCATCGTTGCCGCCCATGGCAACTCCCTGCGCGCGCTGATCATGGAACTGGAAAAGCTGACGCCGGAACAGATCCTCAAGCGCGAACTGGGCACCGGCGCACCGGTCGTCTACCGTCTGGATGAAGACGGCCAGGTGGTCAGCGTCGAGGATCTGGCAGACTGATCCTCAGAGCGGCGCCGGCCACTGGCCTGCCGCAGAGCACATCCGGAAAGGCGCTCCCGCAAGGGGCGCCTTTTTTGTTGGCACCACCGCACAGCTGCAGCTTGACGGTTCGCCTTCCGGAAAATACTACTTCTGCGACGGTTTCTGGCAGTGAGAGCTGCCGGGATTAAAAGGGAACACGGTACGGACGACCCAATCAGGGGCCAAATCCGTGGCTGCCCCCGCAACTGTAAGCAGATGCCGGTCATTCTTGCGGCACTTCCTTCGAGGCGCCGGGTCACTGCGCCAGTCCTCAACTGGTGCGGGAAGGCAAATGACCAGCCTGAAATCTGTGAGCCAGGAGACCTGCCGTCATGTGCAATCCAGATGCTTGAGCGGGGATGCTCAAGGAGGATCAAAATGACGGTATTCCTGCCTCAGGCCCTCGGGCCTGCAAGACGTTTTGCTGCCCTTTCCTCCGGGGGGCATGCGCTTCCCTGCCTTCCCGGTCCTGCGCTGGCTCCAGCCGCTTCAGCGGACTGCTGTCTGGTCCGCGCGGAGCTTGAGCATTTCAAGGCGTGATGCAGCCGCATTGCGGCGCCTTGACATGACATCTGCCCAAAGGAAGGAAACCTCCCGTGCTTCTGCGCAATTTTGCTGCCGCCGCAGGCCTTGCTGCCTGCGCATCTTTCGCCTTGTCTGGTGCCGCTCACGCCGGAAAGACCCAGTATCCGCTGACGCTGGAGAACTGCGGCAAGGAACTGACCTTCACCAGGGCGCCGGAGCGCACCGTCTCCGTGGGCCAGAGTACCACCGAGATTCTCTATCTGCTGGGACAGGCGGACAAGATCACCGGGACAGCCCTTTGGATCGGCCCGGTTATTGAGGGCTATGAGGAGGTCAACGCCACGGTGCCGCGTCTTGCAGACAATGCGCCGAGCTTTGAAAGTGTGACGGGGGCCCGGCCGGAGCTGGTGACCACCCAGTTTCAGTGGCAGATCGGCCCGCAGGGCGTCGTTGCCACTGTGGAACAGTTCGAGGAACTGGGGATCGCCGTCTACACCTCTCCGGCCGACTGCACCGGCAAGGACAATTCTGCCGGTGATGACGGGCTGCGCAAGGCCAGCTTCTCCATGGACCTGATCTACCAGGAGATCGACGACCTCGCCCGCATCTTCGATGTCGAGGACAGGGGCGCTGCCCTGATCGCAGAGCTGAAGGAGCGGGAGGAGGCCGCACGCCGGAAGATCGGAGCCGTCAATGGCGAAGTCTCGGCGGTCTTCTGGTTCTCGAGTGCCGATCTGGCGATCGACCCTTACGTGGCGGGTCAGAAGGGCGCACCCGGCTACATGACCGCGAGCCTTGGCCTGAAGAATGTGATCGAGAGCGACGAAGAGTGGCCGACCGTCGGCTGGGAGACGATTGCCCGGTCCAATCCCACGGTGATCGTCGCCGGCAAGATGGACCGCCGCCGGTTCCCCGCCGATGACGTAGAGCTGAAGCAGAAGTTCCTCAAGGAGGATCCGGTCACCAGCCTGATGCCTGCGGTCAAGGAAGGACGGATCATCGTCATGGATGCACAGGCCATGAACCCGACGATCCGCACCATCGAAGGCATGGAAGTGCTGGCCGATGCGCTGGCCGGTTTCGGCCTCGCCAAGTGATGGCGCTTCCTTTCCACGCCGGAAAATGGGGAGGCGGTGCGCTTGGCGCCGCCTCTCTCATTGCAGCTCTTGCCGCCGGGGCTGCCATTGGCGAGACCTCCATCCCGGTTGATACCGTCTTCCAGACGGCCGCCAACCGGCTTTGGGCAGCCGGCTATGTCCTTGACCCGATCGACGAAGGGGTGATCTGGAACTACCGGGTCGCCCGTGCCGTGGCTGCTGCGGCCTGCGGGGCATCCCTGGCCTTGTGCGGGGCAATCCTCCAGTCGCTGCTGCGCAATGCCCTGGCCGACCCCTACATCCTTGGCATCTCGGCGGGAGCCTCCACCGGTGCGGTCAGCGTTGCCATTCTCGGGCTCGGGGGCGGGCTGCTGTCGCTTCCCCTCGGTGCCTTTGCCGGTGCGCTCACGGCCTTCGGCCTGGTCAGCCTGCTGGCCGTCCTCGCCGGGCGCAGCAGTGCCGCCGTGATTCTGGCCGGTATCGCCTGTTCGCAGCTCTTCAACGCGGTCACCTCCTTCATCGTCACCAAGTCGGCGACGGCCGATCAGGCACGCGGCATCATGTTCTGGCTGCTCGGCAATCTGTCGGGCGTACGCTGGCCGGATGCCGGGCTGGCCGTGCCGGTGGCACTGGCCGGTTTCCTCGTCTGCCTGCTGCATGCAAGGCATCTGGACGCCTTTGCCTTCGGAACCAACGCCGCCGCATCTGCCGGGGTTCCTGTGCGCCGGGTCTACATCATCCTGATCGCCACGGCGGCCATCATGACCGCCGTCATGGTCAGCATAGCCGGATCGATCGGCTTCGTCGGACTGGTCATTCCCCATGCCGCCCGGCTGCTGGTTGGCGTCCGGCACGGCCTGCTGCTGCCGGTTTCGGCCTGGCTTGGTGCGGTGTTCATGATCTTTGCCGACATTCTGTCGCGGATCCTGATCCCCGGTCAGGTGCTGCCCATCGGCGTGATGACCGCCCTTGCCGGAGCGCCTGCCTTTGCTCTTCTCCTGATCCACAGGCCAGTGACACGATGATGCTGACAGCTCATGACCTGACATGGCGCGCGCAAGGCCGCCTCATCAACGACAAGGTCAGCCTTGATCTCGCAGAAGGCGAGTTTCTGGGCATTGCCGGACCGAACGGCTCCGGGAAATCGACCCTTCTGTCCATGCTCTCCGGGCTGCGCAAGCCTGCATCCGGACATGTGACCGTCATGGGCACGCCCATGACGGATCTGTCCCGGCGTGACATTGCGCGCCGGATTGCCGTGGTCGAGCAGCATGCGGAGACCACCGAGCGGCTGACCGCGCGCCAGGTCGTGGAACTTGGCCGCACCCCGCATCTCAGCATTCTGCGGCAATGGTCCGGCGAGGACGATGCCATCGTCTCGGGCGCAATCGCGGCGGCCGGCATGCAGGATTTCGAGACACGGGAATGGCTGACCCTCTCCGGCGGGGAAAAGCAGCGGCTGCAGATCGCCCGTGCCCTGGCACAGCAGCCGGCGGTCCTCATCCTGGATGAACCCACCAATCACCTCGACATCGAGCACCAGATCGGGCTGCTGGATCTTGTCAGCTCGCAGGGGCTCAGCGTCATTGCCGCGCTGCATGACCTCAATCACGCGGCCATGTTCTGCGACCGGCTGATCGTGATGGACGCTGGCCGGATCGCTGCGCAGGGCCGTCCCGGCGGCATTTTCACCCCCGATCTTCTGGCCAGGGTCTTCAAGGTCGAGGCCACGGTGGAAACAGGACCGGAGGGCGAGTGCCATATCCGGTATGCCCGGCCATCCAGCCGCCGCCGCAAACACCCGCTTCAAGGAGCCGCAGCATGATGATGCGCAGCCTCGCCCGCACCCTTTTCCTCAGCTTTGTTTCTGCCCAGTCCATGCTCGTGGCAAGCACCGCCGCAACCCGCGCCGGAACTGTCGACGTCCAGATGCTGAACCGGGGCGCCCATGGTACCATGGTGTTCGAGCCTGATTTCGTGCAGATCGCGCCGGGCGATACGGTGACCTTCCGGGTCGGTCACAAGAGCCACAATGCCGCTTCCATTGCCACAATGGTGCCCGAGGGCTTTGCCGGTTTCACCGGCAAGATCAACGAGGAGATTTCCATCACCTTTGATCAACCGGGGCTCTATGGCATCAAATGCTCACCGCACTATACCATGGGTATGGTGATGGTGATTCGGGTTGGCGATGCCACCCGGCCCGAGGGCTTCCCGGATCCAAGCGTTCCCCCCGCCTCCCTCAAGCGCTTTGAAGAAATTTTGGCTCGCTCCGGCCTCTGAGCCAGATAACTACATGTTGTGGGTATCCTGTGTCGGCTCACATAGGGATTGATAAAAATCGAATCTGCGCTATGTTGAGTCCTGTTCAGGGTTCTCCGGCGGAAACGCCGATGAGCTAAGACGGGAACAGGGTGAACCCGGCGGAAATCCGGCAATTCCCAGGCTGCCCCCGCAACTGTGAACGGTGAGCGTTCGTCCCATTCTGCCACTTGGCCGCAAGGCTTGGGAAGGCGGGGCGGCGTGATGACCCGTGAGCCAGGAGACCTGCCTTGAGCGTAACGTCCACCGGCGGGGTGCCGGAGGGGTGTGGTCAGTTCATGTCCGGCTTTGCCGGGCTGTCCGCTCCCTCTGGTCCGTGCCATCTGCTTCGGCAGCAGTGCTTCGGGGTGCAGGCATGATGAAGAGAGCCGTTTTCGAGTTTCCGCCCGGGTAGTCACCTGCGGCCCGTTTTCCTCCGCTCCACCGGATTGCTCCGGGTGCCGCAGCGCGGGAATTGTCCTTGAGTTTTTATCTGCCTCCGGCTGCGCAGAAGCGTGGCCGAACCCTTTGTCACGTCCGTCATATGAGGATCGACCGATGACCGTCACCGTCTACAGCAAGCCCGCCTGCGTCCAGTGCAATGCCACCACCCGCGCCCTGGAGCGCAAGGGCATCGACTACACGCTGGTGGACATTTCCGAAGACACGGCGGCCTATGACTACGTGACCGGCCTTGGCTACCGTCAGGTGCCGGTGGTTGTCGCCGGTGAAAACCACTGGGCCGGTTTCCGTCCGGACCTGATCGGCGGCCTCGGCTGACCCCCTGAAGGGCGCGTGCACCATGGGCAGGCTCGTCTATTTTTCCAGCACGTCGGAAAACACCCGCCGCTTCGTCGAGAAGCTCGGGACTGACGCCATCCGCCTGCCCGTGGACGCCAGCGCGCCCGTGCCCCTCGTGAGCGAGCCCTTCGTGCTGGTGACGCCGACCTATGGCGGCGGCACGGCGAAGGGCGCGGTGCCGAAACCGGTGATCCGCTTTCTCAACGAGGAGCAGAACCGCAAGTTCATCCGCGGCGTCATCGCAGCGGGCAACACCAATTTCGGCGAAGGCTATGCCATCGCCGGCAACATCATTTCCGCCAAGTGCAACGTGCCGTTCCTCTACAGGTTCGAGCTTCTGGGCACGGCGGAGGATGTCGAGAACGTCACCCTCGGACTGGAACGGTTTTGGACATGCTAGACACGGATTCCCCGCAGGACGCGGGCGCAAAGACCCACTCCGCAGCCGTTGCCCCGGCTTCCGGCGGCAGCAATGCCCGCCAGTCCACGGCGCTGGACTATCACGCGCTGAATGCGATGCTGAACCTCTATGATGATGAGGGGAAGATCCAGTTCGAGAAGGACCGCGAGGCTGCGCGCCAGTATTTCCTCTCGCACGTGAACCAAAACACGGTCTTCTTCCATAACCTGAAGGAGAAGCTCGATTATCTGGTTACCGAAGGCTACTACGAGCCCGAGGTTCTGGCGCAGTATTCTTTCGAGTTCGTGCGCGACCTGTTCGACGCTGCCTATGCGAAGAAGTTCCGCTTCCCGACCTTCCTCGGCGCCTTCAAGTATTACACGTCCTATACGCTGAAGACGTTTGACGGTAAGCGCTATCTGGAGCGTTACGAGGACCGCGTCTGCATGGTGGCGCTGGCGCTGGCGCGCGGCGACGAAGCCCTGGCCATGGCTATGATGGAAGAGATCATCACCGGCCGCTTCCAGCCGGCAACGCCGACCTTCCTCAACGCGGGCAAGAAGAGCCGCGGCGAGCTGGTGTCCTGCTTCCTGCTGCGCATCGAAGACAACATGGAGTCCATCGGCCGGTCGATCAACTCGGCGCTGCAGCTGTCCAAGCGCGGCGGCGGCGTGGCCCTGTGCCTGACGAACCTGCGCGAATCGGGTGCGCCCATCAAGCACATCGAGAACCAGTCTTCCGGCGTCATCCCGGTGATGAAGCTGCTGGAAGACAGCTTCTCCTATGCCAACCAGCTGGGGGCCCGTCAGGGCGCGGGCGCGGTGTATCTCAATGCCCACCACCCGGACATCATGCGCTTCCTCGACACCAAGCGCGAGAATGCGGACGAGAAGATCCGCATCAAGACCCTGTCGCTGGGTGTCGTCGTGCCGGACATCACCTTCGAGCTCGCCCGCAACAACGAGGACATGTATCTGTTCTCGCCCTATGACGTGGAGCGGGTCTATGGCATGCCCTTCTCCGAGATTTCGGTGACGGAAAAGTACCGCGAGATGGTTGAGGACGCGCGCATCCGCAAGTCCAAGATCAAGGCCCGCGAGTTCTTCCAGATCATCGCCGAGATCCAGTTCGAGAGCGGCTATCCCTACCTCATGTTCGAGGACACGGTGAACCGCGCCAATCCGATTGCCGGCCGCATTTCCATGAGCAACCTGTGCTCGGAAATCCTGCAGGTGAGCGAGGCCAGCCTCTATGAGGAGGATCTCTCCTACTCGCACCTCGGCAAGGACATCTCCTGCAATCTGGGCTCGCTGAACATCGCCAAGACGATGGATTCGGATGATTTCGGCCGCACGGTCGAAACCTCCATCCGCGCCCTGACGGCGGTCGCCGAGATGAGCAACATCACCTCCGTGCCCTCCATCGCCCGCGGCAATGCGGAGAGCCATGCCATCGGCCTTGGCCAGATGAACCTGCACGGCTACCTCGCCCGCGAGCGCATATTCTACGGCTCGGAAGAAGGCATCGACTTCACCAACATCTACTTCTACGCCGTGACCTATCATGCGATCCGTGCCTCGAACCGTCTGGCTGTCGAAAAGGGCCGCAGCTTCAAGGGCTTCGAGAACTCCAAGTATGCTTCGGGCGAATATTTCGACAAGTACACGGATCAGGTCTGGGCGCCGAAGACGGAGCGCGTGGCGCAGCTTTTCGCCGATGCCGGGATCCATATCCCGACGCAGGACGACTGGCGCGCCCTCAAGGCCGAGGTGATGGCAGGCGGGCTCTATAACCAGAACCTGCAGGCCGTGCCGCCCACCGGCTCGATCTCCTACATCAACCACTCGACCTCCTCGATCCACCCGATCGTGTCGAAGATCGAGATCCGCAAGGAAGGCAAGATCGGCCGCGTCTATTATCCGGCGCCCTACATGTCGAATGAGAACCTCGACTATTATCAGGATGCCTACGAGATCGGGCCGGAGAAGATCATCGACACCTATGCCGCGGCCACCCAGCACGTGGATCAGGGCCTGTCGCTGACGCTGTTCTTCCGCGACACGGCCACGACCCGCGACATCAACCGGGCGCAGATCTACGCCTGGAAGCAGGGCATCAAGACCATCTATTACATCCGCCTGCGCCAGATGGCTCTGGACGGCACGCAGGTTCAGGGCTGCGTGTCCTGCACTCTCTAATACCAAGGCTCTGAGATGCTGACGCATCACGCCTTGAAAATGCTCAAGCGCCGCACGGGCTTAACCAATGCTCGATAAGTCAAGCTCATCGAGCATTGGTATAAGCTGTCTGGCCCGTGGAGAAAGCATCATGAACATGCACATCAAGCCCGCCTCCCGCGTGCGCGCCATCAACTGGAACCGCATCGAGGACGACAAGGATCTGGAAGTCTGGAACCGCCTAACCGGCAATTTCTGGCTGCCCGAGAAAGTTCCGCTGTCCAACGACATCCAGTCCTGGGCCACCCTGCGCCCGGAAGAACAGCGCCTGACCATCCGCGTCTTCACCGGCCTCACCCTGCTGGACACGATCCAGAACGGCGTTGGCGCGGTGACGCTGATGGAAGATGCCGTCACCCAGCATGAAGAGGCGGTTCTGTCGAACATCTCCTTCATGGAAGCGGTGCATGCGCGCTCCTATTCCTCCATCTTCTCCACCTTGTGCCTGACGCCGGACGTGGACGAGGCCTACCGCTGGTCGGAGGAGAACGAGTTCCTGCAGCGCAAATCCGCGCTGATCCTGGAGCAATACGGGAGCGGCGATCCGCTGAAGAAGAAGATTGCCTCGGTCTTCCTCGAAAGCTTCCTGTTCTACTCGGGCTTCTATCTGCCGATGTACTGGTCGAGCCGCGCCAGGCTGACCAACACCGCGGACCTTATCCGTCTCATCATTCGTGACGAGGCCGTGCATGGCTATTACATCGGCTACAAGTTCCAGCGCGCGCTGGACCGGGAGCCGGAAGCCCGCCGCCAGGAGATCAAGGACTTCGCCTTTGACCTGCTGCTGGAGCTTTACGACAACGAGACCCGCTACACCGAAGAGCTTTACGACGGTGCGGGCCTGACCGAGGACGTGAAGAAGTTCCTGCATTACAACGCCAACAAGGCGCTGATGAACCTGGGCTATGAGGCCCTGTTCCCGGCGGAGGCCTGCAAGGTGAACCCGGCAATTCTCTCGGCCCTGTCGCCGAACGCCGACGAGAACCACGACTTCTTCTCCGGCTCCGGCTCGTCCTATGTCATCGGCAAGGCCGTGGCGACCGAAGACGAAGACTGGGATTTCTGAGACCCGGCCAGAAGCTTGGATGATTTCAGGGCGGCTGAATACCCTCTCCATCGTCATCCTCGGCCTTGTGCCGAGGATCTACAGAAGTCAACCGCTTGCAGATGGCCGGGACAAGCCCGACCATGACGAAAAAGAAGAACACCAGCTTTGCCGTCAACCTCAGGGCTTCACGCTGCCGCGTGAGGCCCTGATCTTTTTCACGCGGCGGCTTGCGGCGTCACAAGCCTTCCCGGCCCCTGAAGCGGCGCTGATAGGCTGGATCGTAGAGCGCGCTTTCGCGGAATTCCTTGGCGCCAAGCCCGTGGCCCACAAAGATCAGCGCCGTGCGCTCGATCGGGTTTTCGGCCACTTTCGCGCAGATATCCGCCAGCGTGCCGGAGACGATCCGTTCATCCGGCCAGGAGGCCTTGACGACGATGGCAACCGGGCAATCCGCCCCATAGAGCGGGGTCAGCTCCGCCACCACCCTGTCAAGCGCATGGATGGCGAGGTGGATCGCCAGTGTCGCGCCGGTGGCACCAAACCGGTCGAGCGTTTCCCCCTCTGGCATGGGCGAGGCCCGGCCCGACACGCGGGTCAGCACAAGGCTCTGGGCCTCGGCCGGGATCGTCAGTTCGCGCCCGAGCGCCGAGGCCGCCGCCGCAAAGGCAGGCACGCCCGGTGTCATCGTATAGCCGATGCCCAGCCGGTCCAGCCGCCGGATCTGTTCGGCCACCGCACTCCAGACCGACAGGTCGCCCGAATGCAGACGGGCCACATCCTGCCCGTTTTCGGAAGCACGCAGGAACTCGGCCTCGATCTCGTCCAGCGACAGCGGCGCCGTGTCGATGATCCGCGCACCTTCCGGGCAGAAGGCCAGCAGCTCTTCCGACACGAGAGACCCGGCATAAAGGCAGACCGGGCAGCTTTCGATCAGGCTGCGGCCCCGGACGGTGATCAGATCAGCCGCGCCCGGGCCTGCGCCGATAAAATGGACCTTCATCATTCTTCCTCTTTGATTGGGTCTGCAGCCGCACCCGGCTTCGTCCAGCTCCATTGGGTGACGGGCATGGCCGGCCGCCAGCCGTGCATCGAGCCGATGGGTGAGGCGCGGGCGATTTCAATGCGCGTCAGCGAGCCGCCACTGCGGGCATGCAGGGCAAGAAGCACCGCTTCCATCTCTGTCGTCACCGCATTGGCCACCAGCCGTCCGCCCGGCTTCAGCCGCTCGATGACCGTTTCCATGACACCGGGGTTCGTGCCGCCACCGCCAACGAACACGGCATCAGGCGCAGGCAGATCCGCGAGCGCTGCTGGCGCTTCGCCCTCAAGGACCTGCAGGCCGGGCACGCCGAAGCTTGCGGCATTACGGCGGATGCGGGCCGCGCGTTCGCCATCGCTTTCGATGGCAATGGCCCTGAGCGAAACATCCGCCAGCATCCATTCGATGCTGACCGAGCCGGAACCGCCGCCAACATCCCACAGAAGCTCCCCCCGCCGGGGGGCAAGGGCGGAGAGGGTGAGCGCCCTGATTTCCCGCTTGGTGATCTGGCCATCATGCTCGAACAGGCTGTCATCCAGCCCCGGTGCATAGGCCAGCACCCGCGCCCCCGGACCTGCCAGCACCTCGATGGCGCAGACATTCAGCGCATGGAAGTCCTGAGGCGCAAAAGCCCCGGCAGTCTGGCGGCTGATGCGCTCCCTGTCCCCGCCCAGCGCCTCCAGCACATGGATGTGCGAGGCGCCGAAGCCATCTCCGGCGAGAAGGCTTGCGATGGCGGCGGGTCCGTTCTCATCGGACGTCAGCGCAATCATGCGGGCACCGGGATGAAGATGCGGGCGGATCAGCTCCACGGGACGGCCATGCACGGACACACAGACCGTCTCCGCCAGAGCCCAGCCAAGGCGTGACGCGGCAAGGCTGAAGGAAGACGGGTGCGGAATGACCCGCATTTCGCTGGCCGGGATCCGGCGGGCAAGCGTCGCCCCTGCGCCATAAAGAAACGGGTCACCCGAGGCGAGCACAACAACCGCTCGCCCGCGTTCGGCAGCAACTGTCTCCACCGAACGCTCGAACGGGCTGAGCCAGGGCCGGGCCTCGCCCGTGATCGCCGCCCCGGCCAGATCGAGATGCCGGACACCGCCAAAGACCACCTCCGCCGCTGCGAGCGCTGCCTTGGCAGCCTCGCCAATGCCCGTTAAACCATCCTCACCGATGCCGATGATGGTCAGCCAGGGATGCTGGAGAGACGGCGGGAGATCACGCTTGGACAAGAGTCATATCCTCATTCTGGCGGGCACGGCGGAGGCGCGGGCGCTGGCGGAACAGCTTGTCCTGCGCACTGACCTGACGGTTACCCTGTCGCTTGCGGGCCGCACGCTGGATCCTGCCGCCCTGCCCGCACCGGTGCGCTCCGGCGGGTTTGGCGGCGCGGAGGGGCTTGCCGCCTATCTGCGGCAGGAGAATATCAGCCTGCTCATCGATGCCACCCATCCTTTCGCCCGGCGCATGACGGCCAATGCGGTGGAAGCAAGCCGGCAGACCGGAATACCGCTGCTGAAGCTGGAGCGGCCCGCCTGGACGGCGCAGCCGGGGGACAACTGGAGCCCTTTCCGTACGATCCGGGAGGCGGTGGAAGCCCTCGGCGCAGTACCGCGCCGCGTCTTTCTCGCAACGGGGCGGCAGGGGGCTTCGGCCATCGAGGCCGCGCCGCAGCACCACTACCTGATCCGCAGCGTCGATCCCGTCGATCCGCCGCCTGCCGTGCCCTATGCCCAGAACATTCTGGCGCGCGGTCCCTTCACGGTGGAGGCGGAGCTGGATCTTCTGACCGGCCACGGCATCGAAGTCATCATCTGCAAGAACAGCGGCGGCGAAGCCACCTATGCCAAGCTGGAGGCCGCCCGCCACCTCGGCCTTCCGGTGATGATGATCGAACGCAGTGCTCATGAGGCGCCCCTCAGTGCCGGCAGTGCCGATGAAGCCATGACGCTGATCAGTCACTGGCTTAAAGATGCTGCAAAGCGCGGCGTGTAGACGAGATCCGGCAGGCCCCCACGCGGCACGCGCCGTGTCTCCGCCGAGCCGATGATGACGCAGGTGGCCATATCCGCCATTCCGGCTTGGGCTGCGGAAAGCGGTGCTACCACGATCCGCTCATCCGGCCGCCCCGCAGCGCGGCCGAAGATGACCAGCGTCTGAGGGGGCAGAACTTCCCGCAGCAGCTCGAAGGCCCGGTCCAGCTGCCAGGGCCGGGCCTTGCTGACCGGATTGTAGAAGGCCATGACGAACCCGGCTTCGGCAGCAAGGCGCAGCCGCTTTTCGATCAGCGGCCATGGCTTCAGGTTATCGGACAGGGAAATGGCACAGAAATCATGGCCGAGCGGCGCGCCAATCCGGGCAGCAACCGCGAGCATAGCCGTGATGCCCGGCACGATGACGAGATCAACCTGCTTCCAGCCGTCCGGCCCATGCTCGATGGCCTCGCACACGGCCGCCGCCATGGCAAAGACGCCCGGATCACCGCCGGACACCATACAGACCCGCTCGCCCCTCGCGGCTCTCTCCAGCGCATCGCGGGCACGGGCCAGCTCTTCCCGGTTGTCCGAAGCGATCCGCATCTGATCCGGGCGCAGGGTGAGCCGTTCCAGATAGGGCAGATAGCCGAGGAAGGCGGTTGAATCATCAACGGCAGCCTGGGCTTCCGGCGTCATCTGCAAGGGGTTGCCCGGCCCGGTGCCGATCACATAGAGGCGCCCGCTCATCGCAGCCCGCTCCAGCCCGGCACGAGCACCAGCGAGAAATAGGGCGCGGCGTCATCCGGCTTGGCAGCCAGACGCACCACCTTTTCCGCCGCCATGGTGCCGCGTTCCACGTAGATCGCGTCCTCAAGGCGTCCGCAAGCCGCCAGCGCCCGCCGGACCTTCGGCAGGTTGCGGCCAATCTTCATGATCACCGCCGCTTCCGTATCGGCAAGCCGGCGCTGCAGCTCGGCTTCGGCCATGGTGCCCGGCAGCACGGACAGGACGTCATCCCCTTGCGCAATAGGCACACCGGTGCGAGACCAGCAGCCGGACATCGCGGTGATGCCGGGAATGACTTCGACGGCAAACCGGTCCGCCAGCCGCACATGCATGTGCATGTAGGAGCCGTAGAACATCGGATCGCCTTCGGACAGGACCGCGACCGTGCGCCCGGCACTCAGATGGGCGGCGATGGCCTCTGCCGATTCCTCGTAGAACGCTTCAAGGCATGTGGTATAGGCCGCCTCATGCTTGTCGATTTCGGTGGTGACCGGATAGTAGAGCGGCAGTTCCTCCACCCCGGGCCGGATCATGCTGTCCGCGATGCGGCGGCCATTGCCGGTGCGCCCGGCCTTGGCGAACCAGGCGATCACATCCGCCTCGCCCAATATGCGCACGGCTTTGACGGTCATCAGTTCCGGATCACCCGGCCCCGTTCCCACGCCGTAAAGGCGACCGGGGGCAACGTTCTGCGCACTCATAGGCCGGGCCTCGCCAGAGCGTTGACTGCGGCAGCCGTCATTGCGCTGCCGCCCAGCCGTCCGTGCACCGTGGCAAAGGGCACGCCCCAGGGGTTATCCGCCAGCGCTTCCTTGGACTCCGCCGCGCCGACAAATCCCACCGGCATGCCGATGATGGCTGCGGGCTTCGGCGCGCCGTCGCGCAGCAGCTCCAGCAGATAGAACAGCGCCGTCGGGGCATTGCCGATGGCGACGACCGAACCGGCGAGCCTGTCCAGCCAGAGCCGCATCGCCGCTGCCGAACGGGTGTTGCCGATCTCAGCCGCCATCTCCGGCGTGCGCGGATCGCGCAAGGTGCAGATGACCTCATTGTTTGCCGGCAGGCGCGCCGCCGTGACCCCGCGCGCGACCATTTCCGCATCACAGAACACCGGCGCGCCCGAAACCAGCGCCTGACGCGCCGCCGTGACGAAATCCGGCGAGAAGCTGAAATGCGCGGCGGCCTCGACCAGGCCGCAGGCATGAATCATCCGGACGGCAACATCCGCTTCAGCCACGGAGAACCGCGACAGGTCCGCCTCTGCACGGATGATGGCGAAGGACTGCTCGTAGATGGCTGTCCCGTCCTTGATATAGTCGTAATGCATCATGCCCTTTCTGCCCCGGCCATGGCGAGGATGGCGGCTCCGCTTGCGCCGAGCACGTGCTGCGCTGTTTGCCCCGGTTGGCGGTTCAGTTCAATCCCGCGCTGCAGGCGGGGCAGAACTGTTTCCAGCCTCTGCGGAGAAAGCTGCAGGTCCGGCCGGCTGTCCGCCCGTCCGCCCAGCACGATGGCCGCCCCCTGCTCCGTGCCGGTGACCGTCAGCGCCGCCGCCTGCGGATGGGCGCAGCCCTTGGAACAGCCGGAAACATGAACGCGGCAGGAGCCGTCGAGCACACCCGGTTCTGCGGCTGAAGCGGCGCTGATGAGACGTTCCGCCTGCTGGCGGGTGTTGATCCTTGCCGCCGCACAAAAGCCGGTGCCGGGACAGGCGGAAATGAAATGCGCCGGATCAGACGGCGAGGTGATGAGCCCTTGCGCCGCGGCAAGCGCTGCGGCGGCTTCCACCGTCTCTTCCGTCAGCCCCAGCACCAGCAGCGCGTGATCCGGCGCAAGCCGGATTTCCGTGGCGCCAAGGCGCTGAAGCCCGGCCATCAGTGCTTCCAGCTCATCCGCGTGGATGCGGCCATAGGCGAGCCGGAGCGCCAGCACGAGGAGAGCGCCGCTGCGGATCACACCGGCCGGCCTGACCGGCGCGGGGAAGCCTGCCTCAGGACCTGCGCCGTCCTCGCTCCCCTCGATATCAGGGGCAATATCCCGCCCGCGTGCGTGGCCGCCGCGCTGCGACAGGGCGCGCAGCAGCTCCATCACCCGGGCTGCTGCAGCTTCCTCCGGCAGAAGGGCAACGGGCTTAGCCGATCCGACATCACCCGCCAGTGCAAGGCGCCAAAGCACGCCGCCCTCTGCCTTCACCGCATCGAGCCGGATGTCCGCGCTGGCCGTGGACAGGTTGAAACAGCCGCCGCCATTGACCGTGATTGCCAATTTCGGCGCAAGGGCGAGCGGCGGAACATGGCTGGCAATGCCCTGCCGGATCGCTTCGGCAAGCTCTGTGGCATCCGCCGTTTCAGACGGGTCAAGCCCGGACAGGGGCGGAACCTCGATGGCCGTGCCCGTGCGCGTCACGATGCCGGCGGCCTGCAACCCTTCGGCCAGCGGAGCGGCGTTCTCAGCCGTCAGGCCGCGAATCTGCAGATTGCCGCGCGCGGTCACTTCCAGAAGGCCATTGCCGGTGCGGCGGGCAAGGCCTGCCATCGTCATCCATCCGGCCGGGCTAAGGCCGGGCGCCTGCGGGCGCAGCCGCACGAGAAGGCCATCGCCCGTGGCCATGGGCGCGGCCAGCGACGGGCACGCCCCTCGCCGGACAGGAACGCGAGGGGCCTCAGCGGCGCCCAGAGCCGGTGTCTTCAGCGCGCTCATGCGGCGTCCTCCCGGTTCAGGGGGACGGCTTCATCCTGCGCCGTCAGACCGGATGCCGGGCGGCGGATGAGATAAGTGTCCATGATCCAGCCATGCTTTGCCCTTGCGGCCTGCCGCAGGCGGGAAATCTCCGCCGCCACGTCTCCCAGCCGGCCCGAGACGAGAATTTCCATCTCCGTGCCCAGATAGGCGCCCCAGAATATCTGCGCGTCCGGCTCACCGGCGCCCTCATAGGCCTGAACCCCGTCGAGCATCACGGCCACATCCGCAGAACCTGTGGTCCAGCCCTGCGCCAGCCGGCGGCCGGTGGTGATCTCCACCGGCTGGCCGATGCGGTTGAGCGGAATCCTGTGCCTTGCGCACAGCACCTGCAGGCTGCTGATGCCGGGAATGACGTCATAGTCGAAGGCAATCCGCCCGCGGTCGCGCAGGTGCTCCATGATGCGGATGGTGCTGTCATAGAGCATGGGATCGCCCCAGACGAGCACGCCTGCGGTCCCTTCCGGGCCAATCTCTTCGGCCAGAAGCTGCTCGTAGATTTCGGCAATCGCCAGATGCCAGTCGTCCACGGCCGCCGGATAGTTGCTGTCCTTGCGGCGGACGGGCATGTCGAAATGCACGAGTTTCGGGTCTTTGCGAGTGATGTAGCGGCCGCAGATCTGTTCGCGCAGCCGCACGAGGAAGTCCTTTTCCCCGCCTTTCCTCGGCAGAAAAAGCGCGTCGCAGCTGTTCAGCGCATTGATCGCTTCCATGGTCAAATGCTCGGGATTGCCTGCGCCAATCCCGATGACCCGAACCCGTCTCGTCATCATTCCCCCGTGCGCCCAGCGCTCCCGGTCCGCGTCCCTGCATGGGTCCCGCGGGAAGTCATTGCGGCGCAGGAACTGGCCCGCGCCCTGAGCCGCGACATTAGCCTGCCCCCGCCGCGAAGGCCAGCCGCAAGACCTGCGGCAGTTTCCTCCTTTTGGCCAACAGGCTGCCGGGAAAAAGAAACCCCGGCCGCAATCTCCTGCAGCCGGGGCGCGAAGCATGCCTTTCAGGCTGCGGGGTCAGGCGTCCGCCTTGATCATGTCGGCCGCCTTTTCGGCGATCATGATCACCGGCGCATTGGTGTTGCCGGTGGGCACATCGGGCATGATCGAAGCATCGGCGATGCGAAGGCCGTCAATCCCGCGCACGCGCAGCTGCGCATCCACGACCGACAGCTCATCCTCGCCCATCTTGCAGGTGCCGCACTGGTGGTGATAGGTCACCAGCGCAGAGCGGGCATAGTCTGCCAGCGCCTCATCCGACTGGGCCTCCGGCCCCGGATAGATTTCCCGCTTCACCCAGGCCTTCAATGACGGCTGTTCCGCCACCTCGCGCAGCAGGCGGATGCAATGGACAAGGGCGTCCACATCTTCCTGAGCGGAGAGAAGGTTCGGATCCAGCAGCAATTCCGCATCCGGATCGGCCGAGGACAGCCGCAGCGTGCCGCGCGAAACCGGCCGCACGCCGCCTGCGTTGAAGGTGAAGCCGTTGCTGACCGAGGCATCCTGCCCTTCCACATAGGTGGGCACGTGGAAGCCGAGCGGCTGCAGGTCCGGCTCCGGCAGATCGGGCTTTGTCTTGGCGAAGAGCTGCACATGCAGCACAGTCAGCCCCGGATCCTGCGGCGGCGGCACAGGCTGGGACGCTTCCCAGATGACCGGCAGCAGCGTGTGGTCATGCAGGTTCTCGCCCACGCCGGGCAGGTCGAGCTTCACCTCGATGCCCATCTCTTCCAGATGCGCCTTCGGGCCGATGCCGGAGAGCATCAGCATGCGCGGGCTTTCGATGGCACCGCCCGTCAGCACCACTTCCTTGGCCGCCTTGACCGTGTGGGTCTGGCTGTCCTGCATGTAGGTGACGCCGGTGGCGCGGCCATTCTCGATTTCCACCTTCAGCACGCGGGCATTGGTGATGAGCGTCAGGTTCGGCCGCTCCAGCGCCGGGCGCAGGAAGGCAACGGCGGTGGACTGGCGCTTGCCGTCCTTGATGTTGAGGTGGCAGTAGCCCGCCCCCATCTGGCTTTCGCCATTGCAATCGGGATTGTCCGCATGCCCGGCCTCGATGGCCGCATCGCGCATGGCCTTGCAGACCGGGTGCGGGGTGATCTTCGAGCGCACATGCAGCGGCCCGCCCTTGGCGTGATAGGCCGAGGCCTTGCCATCGTAATCCTCGGACTTGAGGAAATAGGGCAGCACGTCCTTCCAGGCCCAGCCCTCGTTGCCGAAGGAGGCCCAGCGGTCATAATCGGTCGGCGCGCCGCGCACATAAATCATGCCGTTGAGCGAGGACGATCCGCCCAGCGTCTTGCCGCGCGGCCAGTCGATCCGCCGTCCGTTCGCATGTTTCTGCGGCACGGTGCGGTAGGCCCAGTCATAGTCCGAACGCCACAGCTCGATCAGCCGGACAGGGGTGGAGATGGCTTCACTGTTGTCGGGGCCGCCCGCCTCGATCAGCAGCACCTTGGCCCCCGATTCGCTGAGCCTTGCGGCCAGCACGCAGCCTGCGCTGCCTGCCCCGCAGATGATGTAGTCAAAGCTGCCGTCCAGCGCTTCGGCCGTGTTGATGGATGCGCCCGGCAGGCCGTTGGCCAGCACCAGCACACCGCTGGCGACGGCAACCTTGCCTATGAAACTGCGCCGGGTGAGCCCGTTGTTCATCTCTTTGGTCATGCCTGCCCCCTCAGAGAATCATCACCTGAATGTCCGTGTATTCGAGCAGCCCCTCCTGGCCGAACTCGACACCAAGGCCCGACATCTTCGTGCCGCCGAAGGGGGCGTTGGGCTGGATCATGCCGTGCTTGTTGATCCAGACCGTGCCGCATTCGAGCCGCGAGGCGACAGCGCGCGCCTTCTCCGGATCGGATGACCAGACCGAGCCGCCGAGGCCGGACGGGCTGTCATTGGCGGCGCGGATCGCCTCTTCCAGATCGGTGTAGCGGATGACCGGCAGCGCCGGGCCGAACTGCTCCTGATCAACCAGCGGATCCCCGTTCGACAGGCCGGTGATCACCGTCGGCGGGAAGAACAGGCCTTCGCCCGGAGCCCCGCCGGTGACGACAGTGCCCTTGGCCTTGGCGCTTTCCACCAGCGCTGCCACCTTGTCGAACTGCATCTTGTTGGCGACCGGCCCCATCACCGAGGTTTCCTCCAGGCCATTGCCGACCGGGATGTTGCGGATATAGGCGGCCAGCGCCTCGACCACCGCATCATGGATGCTGTCGTGCACGTAAAGCCGCTTCAGCGCGGCGCAGGTCTGACCCATGTTGATGAAGGCGCCCCAGAACAGGCCTTCGGCAATGGCCTGCGGATCGGCGTCGGGCAGAACGATGCCCGCGTCATTGCCGCCCAGTTCCAGCGTCAGGCGCTTCATCGTGCCGGCGGCGGAGCGCATCACCTTCTGGCCCGTGGCCGTCGAACCGGTGAAGACCACCTTGCGGATGTCCGGATGGGCGGAAATGAGCCCGCCGAGGCTGGTGCCCTTGTCATCGCCGGTCACCACGTTGACGACACCGGCGGGGAGAACCTCGTTCATCAGTTCCACCATGCGCAGGGTGGAGAGCGGCGTGTAGGGCGAGGGCTTGCACACGACCGTGCAGCCGCTGCGGATGGCCGGAAGGATGTGCCAGACGGCAATGATCATCGGCCAGTTCCACGGCGTGATGGAACCGACGACGCCAACCGGCTTGCGGTGCATCTCGACGCGCCCGGCCTCACCGTCCTGCAGCACCTCCACCGGCAAGGTCAGACCGGCCGTGTAGCGGCACCAGCCCGCAGCACCCTGCACCTCGAAACGGGAGCCAACGCCGTTGAGCGGCTTGCCCTGCTCGCGGGTGATGAGGCGCGAGAGTTCATCCGCATGGGCTTCCAACTTGTCTGCAATCGCATGGCAGGCGGCCACACGGTCCGCATCCGGGCGTGCGGCCCAGCCCGGAAAGGCCGCCGCGGCTGCGGCAACGGCGGCATTCAGCTCCGCCTCGCCCGCATTGGGGGCAAAGCCGACGACCGCACCGGTGGCAGGATCATCAACTGCGAAAACAGTGTCCAGATTGACCTTCTGGCCATTGATGATGAGCGGATAGACGGGCGCGGATGCAGCGGCATCCGAAGCATGCAAGGTCATGTGAGTTTCCTCCTTCAGGATTATTATGAAGGAAGGTTAGGCGCGCCCGCCGGGTGCGGTCTTGGGCGCATGCGACAGATGCCTTGGTGTGAAGCGTCACAACAGAGACATCCGCCGCCCGTTTTCAGTGATGGCTGGCCGCCCCCGGTGCATGGCCGAAACGGCGGCGGTAGGCGCGGTAGAAATGCGACAGATCGCCAAAGCCCTGATCATAGGCAATATCGGCCACCGTGCGCTGCGGCTCGGCCATGAGGCGGCGCCGCGCTGCATCGAGCCGAATGGCGAGGATCTGTTCGCGCGGGCTGTCCCCGTGCCGGGCAAAAGCCCGCTGAAGCTGCCGGGGCGCAACCCCCAGAAGCGCGCAGAGGGTGCCGGCGCTGAAATCAGGATCACGGAAATTCTGCCGGATCAGCCGCAGCGCCTCGCCGAAAAGCCCCTCTCCCTGCACACCATGGTCCGCAGAGCCGCGGGCAAGATCATGCATGTAGCTGCCGAAGAGCGCGAACAAGGCCTCCTGCAGCGGCGTTGCCGCCTCTTCCCGGCTTTCGCAGAGCCGGTTCAGCACCGCCTGCATGGCAATGGCGATGCTGTCCTCCCGGCGGATCGCAATTCCCCCGCCCGGCAGGCCCGGAATGCGGCGGATCAGATCCTCCCGCGGCAGATGCACGGAGAGCTGCTCGCTGAAACCCTGCTCGAAATTGAAGTGGCTTGGCCTTGCCGCATCCATCAGGAACATGTCGCCGGGGCGCATGACCACATCGCCCTCCAGCTGGCGCATGCGGGCCGAGCCCCGGTTCTGGATGGTCAGGACGAAATGATCAAGATGATCCGTGCGGTAGGCCTGCCCGCTGCGCAGCACGCTGGCGCCCGCCACCGCCACATAGGCCAGCTCCAGCCCGTTCGACTGGCGCAAGGCCGTGCTGGCCTGAAAGGCCGGGCTGGCGGAATCCGTTCCGCCCTCTGCTGCGCGCACGTCAAAGCAGCCGCAGACCTTCGCGATCCCCTCCCGGAAGGCCCCGATGCCGGAAAAGTCGTGTGCTGCGAAATGCTCCCTCATGGCGTGCCACGCCCCATCCGCATGTGAAGGTGGCTCCGGTCATTCCGGTCTGTGCCTTGCGCTTGCGGGCGGTTATCCGCCTCTACGCATTATTCCTGAGCCACCTTCATTGAGCCCTTGCGCAACCGCGCTGTCAAGCCGCTCCTGCGCAGAGCCCTGCGGCCCGGCTCTGCGCCGCGTCCCTGCGGGGCGCCTCACGCGGCTTTTTTCAGGAGGTCGGCGGCGCTGGTCCAGGGCTGCGGGGCGCCGAAATGAAAGCCCTGCGCGGTGAAGACGCCAAGCTCGGCGAGGCAAACGGCGGTGTCCTCATTCTCCACCGCTTCGGCGATGACCCTTGCCCCCAGCGAGGCGGCCACCAGCACGATGCCCTTGACCTGAACCCGCTGCACCCGGTCGCTCAGCAGGCTCGCCGTCATGCTGCCGTCGATCTTCAGCCACTTGAGGCCGAGGCCCTTCAAATGCGTGGTTCTCGGCCAGTTGCCGGCGAAATCGTCCAGAATCAGCGTTGCGCCATGGGCCTTGAGGATGGCGGCAAGCCGCGTCATGCCTGCGGTTTCGCGCGCGACCGCCAGCTCGGACACCTCAAAGGCCAGCCGTGTGGCGATGCCCCGGTTTCCAGCAAGAGCGCCATCCAGGAACTCCAGAAATCCGCCGTCGCCCAGCGACTGCTCCGACAGGTTGAGGGAGAATTGCCCGGCTGCGGCCCGGCCGCCCCGGCGCAGCCGCGCCAGCGCCAGTTCGACCACCCGCCGGTCGACCTGCGGCAGCAGGCCATGCCGTGCGGCGGCGGACAGCACGCCTTGTGGCTCCAGAAGGCCCAGTTCCTCATCGTCCACCCGCAGCAGCAATTCGGTCATCACCGTGCGGCCCGTGGCCGTGCAGCACACCGGCTGGGAAAAGAGCTGCAGGCGGTCAGCGGCCAGCGCCTGCTCAATCCGCTCCAGATTGGAGCGCGAGGCCTTGTAGGAGGCCAGAAGATGCTCATCAAAGCGGAACTGCAGCACCTTGCCCCCGCCCAGTGCCTTGCTGGAAATGCAGGCCTGATCGGCCCAGCGCAGCACATCCGCTGCCGAAGCATTGAGCGTACGGGCAAATTGCCGGTCCAGAACGGCAAAACCGATGCTGCCGCCGGTGCGGTAAACCGCGCCGTCCCAAGGGAAGTTGAGTTGGGCCAGAGAGGCTGCGATGGTGCCGGCAAAGCCATGGGCGCCATCCTCATCGGCGCTGAAGCGGATGATGGCAAACTCGTCTCCGCCGAGCCGCGCCACAAGCGCCGTTTCTCCGGCGATCTGACGGAGCTGGGCAGCAATGCGCTCCAGCATGGCATCGCCTGCCATATGCCCGGCCCGGTCATTGATGATCTTGAACTGGTCAAGATCCACCACCAGCACCGTAATGCCGGCAGAGGCGCCCGCCCGCACCCGCGTCAACTCATCCTCAAGCGCCTGCTGAAAGGCACGCCGGTTGGCAAGGCCCGTCAGCGGGTCCTCCATGGCGAGGCGCTCAAGCTCCCGTGTGCGCGCTTCCGGCTCGCGGCCTGCCCCGGCTCCGGCGGCGGTGCCCAAAAGCACCATCACCCCGTCGGCGCGGCCAACCCAGTCACGGCTGGGCGCAAAGGTCAGCACCAGATCCTTGAGCATTTCCGCTCCGCCTGACGTGCCGGCCTTGCGCTGGCACAGCTGCGCCAGCGCACCGGTCACCTGACCGGACGGCAGGGTGACATGGGTGCACTCGCCCTCCAGCGCGGCGGCAAAGGCCGGCTCCAGCGTCCGGCGGAAAAGCTCATGCCCGGCAAGCTCTGCCAGATGCATGCCGGTGAGAGCGCTCTCATCCATATCCTGGAGCGTGGCCAGCTGCGGGTCATGGTCGTCGACGGGGAGCACATCGGCCACCCGGCCATTGCGCCCCAGCATCAGCACCCGCCCGGCCAGCAGATGCGCCGCCTGCTGGGCAATGCGCATGCGCCGCTCGGCAGGACCAACAAATGCAAGCTCGCGCAACTCCAGAAACAGCAGCTGCGTCTGGCGCGGCGCAGCGGCGGTGCGCAAGGGAGTGCAGGTCAGCCGCATCGGCGCCCCGCGCCCCTCGTCAAAGGCAAACATGCCTTCGGCCATGGCGGGTTTGCCGCGCGCCGCCATCTCGATCAGCGGTCTCAACCGGCGCAGGGCCGGCTCGTTGATCACAGCTTCAAGGGGACGCCCGGTCAGAAGCGCGCTGCTGCAGGCCAGCTCTTCCAGCAAGGCCTGATTGGCCAGCAGAAACCTTCCCCGCGCCGTGAGCAGGGCGGCCGGATGGCGCACGCTGTGCAGCAATGTTCCCGCCGCGCAGGCGAGATCAAGTTCCGTCAGCGGCCTGACATCTACATGGGTCTGCGGAGAAATCGAGGTCTCTTCAGTCAAACCGTGTCCCTCAGCAAAAGGACCAGGCTTCCTGATCCTCTCTCCCCCCAAATCGATCTCCAGAAGTGGACCACCACCGCGCTGCGGGCAACCGGGACGCGGACAGTTTTCCCAATGGCGTTCCCCGTGACCTTAACAAACTGTTAACGCGCTGGCGAGGGTTTCCGCCGCACCCGGCCACGATGCGCTCAGACGCAGCGTCACAATATGGCCCGATTGTATAGGCATCAGGCCGCCATCGACTTCCGGAGTCATCGAAGGTTTGGCTCCAGATGAACTGCTGACTATCCTGTGAGGGCTGGCTGTAGCCGCGTGCCCCTCCTGGCGGATTTACCATTCCGTTTCAGCCCTGTGCTGAACGCCGCCGCAGGAAGATCACCGGGGGATGAGACAATAGAGTCCGAATATGAAATGAAGACCAGCGCCTCGCGCGCGGTATACGCCAGGTCTTTGGCAGCATTGGCTTTTTCCATGGCAGCGGCCGCCTCTGCGACAGCTTCTGCCGCCACATCCGGCCAGTGCGGCATGGCATCCTGGTATGCAATGACCAGCAAGACCGCCAGTGGCGAGCGCGCCAATCCCAACATGCTGACAGCCGCCCACCGGTCCCTGCCCTTCGGCACCGTGGTCACGGTCATCAACCTGGACAACGGCAGGCAGGTGAAGGTCCGCATCAACGATCGCGGTCCCTTCATCCGGTCCCGCGTCATTGACGTGACCCGGCAGGCTGCGAACGAGCTGGGCTTCACCGGCAAGGGAACCGCCCGGGTCAAGGTCGTTGGCCCGCATGGTGAGCTTAAGGCCGGCAAGCACTGTTAATAATGCGGGTGCACAGGTGCCATTTTATCTTCCGCCGCAAGAGCGAAGCATTATTTATGATGATCTCTGACATTAAGTAATGACAGCATCAGAGGCGAACGTTACATTTCGCCGTCGTGGTCGATGGGGCCATGTGCACAAAACTTGAGCCGCGCACCTTCGTCCGAAGGGCGCGGCTTTTTTTTTCTGCTTCAGACTGCCCAGGAATTATGCAAAAGCTTCAATGCGCCTGGCTCAAGAGGGTCTGCTCAAGCCCCTGCGGCGCCCGAGTAATTTCTAGGCGTGAAGCGCCGGCCTCCCGCATGCCCCGGTGTTAAAGCGCCTTGAGAAAAGCGGAAGCCTGCCGGTGCAGATCGCGTTTGGCCTCTTCCGCCATCTTGCCGTATGTGCGGAAGACCTGTGCCAGACGCGGATTGCCGCGCAGCTTTTCGCCATTGCGCACCAGAAAGTCCCAATAGAGCGCATTGAGCGGGCAGGCATCACGCCCCGTCCGCTGCTTCACGTCATACCGGCAGCTGCCGCAATAATCCGACATGCGGTTGATATAGTTGCCCCCCGCCGCATAGGGCTTTGAGCCGAGCAGTCCACCATCGGCAAACTGGCTCATGCCGATGGTGTTGGGCGCCTCCACCCATTCGAAAGCGTCGATGTAGACCGCCAGATACCATTCATGCACCTCGCGCGGGTTGATCCCAGCCAGCATGGCGAAATTGCCGGTCACCATCAGCCGCTGGATGTGATGGGCATAGGCCGTGTCACGCGTCTGGGTGATGGCCTCGCGCAGACAGAGCATGTCCGTTTCGCCCGTCCAGTAGAAGGCCGGCAGGGGCCGGTGCGCTGCCAGCGCGTTTTCTTCCGTATAGCCGGGCATCTTCAGCCAGTAGAGCCCCCGCACATATTCGCGCCAGCCGATGATCTGGCGGATATAGCCTTCGGCCGAATTGAGCGGCACCCGCCCGGCCCGCCATTCGGCCTCCACCCGGCGGCAGACCTCCAGCGGATCGAGAAGCCCGGTGTTGAGATAGGGCGAGAGCACCGAATGATAGAGCCAGGCCTCGCCCTTGAGCATCGCGTCCTGATAGTCGCCGAAACAAAGCAGCGCCTCGCGCAGGAACCACTCCAGCGCCGCCTGCGCGTCTTGCGCCGTCACGCCATAGGCAAAGCCCTCCAGCCGCCCGAAATTCTGCGCAAAGCGGTCACCCACCAGCGCCAGCACCTCCTTCGTCACCGCATCGGGCACGGCACGGAAGGGCCGCGGCAGAAACAGGCTGCCTTCCGCCGGCTTGCGGTTCTCCGCATCAAAGTTCCAGCGCCCCCCTGCCGGTTCGTCTCCCTCCATCAGCAGACCGGTCTTGCGCCGCATCTCGCGGTAGAAATATTCCATGCGCAGCTGCTTGCGCCCTTCCGCCCAGGCGGCAAACTCATCCAGCGGGCAGAGGAAGCGGGTGTCCTCCAGCAGCACGGCCTCGCATCCGGTCAATGCGCCCCAGCCGCTCATGTCCTCCAGCACCCGCCATTCCCCGGGCTTTGTGGCGAGGACCCTGCCGCAGCCATGGCGCGCGGCTGCCCGCTGCACCTCTCCGGCAAGGCTGCCCGTATTGTCCGGGTTCTCCAGCGTGATGTAGTCCACCCGCCAGCCGGCCTTGCGCAGAGCAATGGCAAAGTGGCGCATGGCCGAGAAGATGAAGGCGATCTTCTGCTTGTGATGACCAACATAGCTCGCCTCGCGCATCACCTCCGCCATCAGCACCACAGACCGCTCCCTGTCTGCGGCAGCAAGCGAGGGCAGGTTCAGCGACAGCTGGTCACCCAGCACGGGCACAAGCGTCTCCACCGGACCTGCCGGTGCATGCGGTTCAGCAGCAAGGGCAGCGGCAAAGGCCGGAGCATCCGCCAAGGCAGAGATACGGGCAATTGCGGCGTCAGCTTCCGGCAGACGGGGCATGGGCAAGGGCAGCTCTTTTGTCCGGCAGACCCTGCCGCCGCAGGGTGCCGGAGGGGGCATGGCGAGAGATCGGGCAAGCCCCCCTCCCTTTTCCACCTCTACGCAACCGGCGCAGCGCTGTATCACTGGTACGGGCGAAGAAACATCGCCGCATGGCCGGAAGATGGACACAAGCCTTTCCTTGCCGGCTTGACTGACGGGAGGAGCCCGCCACGCCGCCAACAGGGCCGCGTGCCGCAGGACAAGGGCGGCCTGAACCCGGCATATGCATGAGGCCGCAAGGTCTTGCCGGAACCTCGCAACTCTGCGCCTTCCTGCTATCCACGCGAGAGAACAGAAAAGCCGTTGCCGAGACGGTTTCATTCCTGTATCAGAACCGAACCGGCCGGTCCCAACCGGCGCCCGGTCAGCACCCGTAGCTCAGCTGGATAGAGCGCTGCCCTCCGAAGGCAGAGGCCAGGGGTTCGAATCCCTTCGGGTGCGCCAAATACTGTCGATTTCCCTTCACAATACGCTTTTGCCGCCGAGACCAGGCCCTTGCATGCAGCAGAGGCTGGCGCGTGCGCGGAAGAGCGTAGAAACGGCGGCGTTTGGCGGTGAAGAAGTTCGAAACGCCTTTGGCCGGAATAATTGCACGAGGTGAGGCGCGCAAGGGTGTTTGATCTGGAGCCCATCATAGATGGCCGCCCTCAGCGAACATCCGGATCACAAATCGATCGCACTGGTTGCGTGCCCGGCGGGATCGAACGTTTTGGCTCTCCAGCGGCTCCGTTCCGCAGCGGGATCATTGCCGTGATCGCCGCTCCACCATGCCGGGTTGATCCACTGGAATGTTGCGAGCGGCTTGATGACGGAAGTTCAGGTGTTCCGCCACCGCCAACGTCTGAATCAATGCCGCCAGCGGAATGCGCGTACCGAGAGGTGGGCGGTGGCCATCCCCAAGCAATAGCCCTTCATGGCCAGCGTGAACTGAAGTTCGTCTTCGCACCGTCCGCTCAGCCGTTTGTCAGGCTGTTGCAGACCCGGCGCGCTCCGACAGCAGTTTCCCGGCGATCTCCAGGGCCTCCTCGCGAGACGAGGCGAGCCTCATCGGATAGCCCCAGAACTTGGCGAAGGCCACACCGAAAGGCTTGAAGGCCAGACGCTTGGCGGCGCTCGGCTCGATCACGATCATCGCCAGCACGAGCGTGCGCAGTTCTGCCTTGTGCTTCTTCATCCACAGCGCGGTGCGCTTCTTTTCTTCCTGGCTGTGCTCGTGCTCTTCGGCCGGAACGGAATCGGTCAAGACCACGAACGGCGCGCCGCGCTTCAGATTGGCCTCCAACGCCTCGAAGTCCTCGTCGTGGCCGTGATCGGGACCGTGGTCATAACTCATCCAGACGAGCGGGAAGTTCGTGCTGTCCAAAGGCATGTATCGTCTCCTTAGAGTTTCTGCGCAATTCCGGACGGTGAACCGGTGTCCACTTCACCTGGAATTGCTCAAGCCGGGATGGATGCTTTCAATGCGAGCGGATGTGCCGCCACGACATGAGCAGCGCGGCCGCGCCCGGAAGCGTGACTGCTAGCAGTTCCAGGGCAACGAGATGGCCGCCGTCGCGCAAGCCATCCGCCACGCCGGCGAGCGTGCTCATGGCGAAAAGGAGACCGCCGAGGACGAGCATGGCCCAGTCGGCCGCGCGCCTTCCGGCAAGCGCCAGCAACGGCGGGACAACCCAGGCGCCGTAAAAAACAGATAAGCCCCACAACGCGGCGGGGCCGAACGTCATGGCCTGCATCGTCCCGCCGCTTCTGACGTAATCGTTGAGATAAGAGAAGCACTGGATCGTGACAAAGATTGCGGCACCGGCCGCAGGAACAAGCCACGCGAGTGCGAGCTCAACTGGTTTCTTTGCGATCACATCAACACTCCTATCCGAATTTGCTCGATAGGGCAGTTGAGCACTGCCCTATCGAAGGGACACGCGATCATGATTGCCGCGTGTCCCTTCTGCCTGAAAGCAATAGGTCAACTGAAGAATGGCGTCATTGCGCAACTCTGCCATTGTATGTTTCAATCCGGCCAAGATGGAAAACGCCGGGGCCTTTGATGTATGTAGACGTCCGCAGCGATTGGCTTTCTTATGTTGATGAGATTCCGCGCGCCCTCGTCGCGGCCAATGCCGTCGCCAGTCTTGAAAGCCTGGAGCAATCGCCCCGGCACTCGCATCAGAAAGCGCAACTGCTTTTCACGGTCCGTGGCGTCATCAACTGCGAGGTTGAAGACGCTGTCTGGATCGTGCCGCCGCAATGCGCCGTGTGGATTCCCGGCGGGCTGCCCCATACCGTCTTCGGCTCAGGTGAGGTGGAGTGCATCTCCCTCTTCATCGAACCGCCTGAAGCTCCGAACCTGCCGGACCAATGCTGCACGATCACTGTGTCGGGCCTGCTCCGTCATCTGCTGATCAGGGCCAACGAGCTTCCGGAGCGCTATGACGTCGACGGTCCGGACGGCCGCATCGTGTCCGTTATCTTCGATGAGCTGGCTGCGGCGCCGGTCGAAGACCTCCGCCTCCCGATCCCCAGTGATCCGCGCCTGAAGAAGCTGACCGATCTGTTGATCGCCGCACCTGCGGATCATGCGACCGTCGCGGAGTGGGCCGCCCGCATCGCGCTCAGCGAGCGCAGCCTGAACCGTATGCTGGCGGAACAGGTGGGCATGAGTTTCGGCCGCTGGCGCCGGCAGTTGCATGTTGTCCTCGCCTTGCGGCATCTGAGCGCCGGCCAGACGGTCCAGGCCGTCGCGATGGATCTCGGCTATGAAAGCGCCAGCAGTTTCGTGACCATGTTCCGAAAAATGGCCGGCAAGCCGCCAAGCCGCTATCTGCTCGAGCGGCTCCGGCCTGCACCTCACAATCACGGCGAGCGATAGGGACTGCTGGGTTTCATCCACGTTCGCCGCACAGCGAGGCCGCCGTCCCGACACTCGACGTGCTCACGATCAGAAGCTCCCGGTGATCCCGAGCCCGACGATGCGACCCGGTCCGGCCGCAATCACTCCCCCGGCGTGATCTTCGCAGATGTGCGCCGTCAGCACACGAACGGAGGTCAGCGACCAGACTTGAATATGGTTCACGTCTGGATGCCCGGAACCGCTTTTCCAGGACGAGCCGAGATACCGGAGCACCCGGCGTTACCGGATGCCCCCTCAAGGAGGAGGAGCAGGGTATGCTCGAAGAGTTTCCATGCACCGCGCCGGATCAGCAGTGCCACCAGCCGGACAGGATGGGGGCGATGGGGGGCCAGCCGGTATAAGCCCCCCTGCCCCTCCGCGAAGGGACGGACATGCCGGAAGATCGAAAACACCACAACCGGAGAGGCCGCGTCCGTCTCGTGAAGGGGATGCAAGCTGATGTCAGCGAGGGTTTTTCGCCTGCATTGCGCGCATGCCGTCTGCCGCCGAGATGACCGGAGCGTAACCGAGTTGATTTCGCGCACGGCTTACGTCGATGGTGAAATCCTTGCCGATGAACCGCAGCATCTGCCGGGTGACCGGCGGCTCACCCTTGCGGCGGAAGATCCGCCAGACCGCACCCATCACACCCGCCATCGTCCAGGCGATGCCAAACGGCACGGCGCGGTCCTTGGCCGTCACGCCGCGGCTGGCGAGCAGGCGCGTCAGGAAGGACTTCAGCGTCGTGTCCTCGCCATCGCTCACAAAGAAGGCCTCTCCGCCTGACCCGCGATCGGCGGCCAGGATCAGCGCGTGGCACAGGTTATCGACATGGCAGGTGGAAAGTGCCTGCCCGCCGCCGGCAACCCATTGGAACTGCCCCGCGCGAACGGTTTCGACCATGCGGTCAAGCGCCGGCATGCCCGGCCCCCAGATGAAAGGCGGCCGGATGGCCACCGTGGAAAAGTCCGCGCGGCGGCCATTTGCCGCCAGCAGCACTTCCTCCGCTTCGGCCTTGGATGCGGCGTAGGGAGCAAACGGCATCTTGTGCAGGGGCATGTCCTCGGTCACGCCACGCATCGGTTCGGGGCGGCCCATGACGACGGCGGCGGCGCTGACATAGACGATGCGGCGCACACCGGCGCGCTCAGCTGCGTCCACCACATTGCGCGTGCCCTCCACGTTGATCCGGCGGAACAGGGACATTGGCCCCCAGAGCTTGAAATGCGCCGCAACGTGGAACACCACCTCGATCCCTTCCATCGCGCCGGCCAGCGCCGTGCGGTCCAGAAGGTCGCCCTCAACCGGCTCGGCGCCGAGGGCCTCGATCTCCGCCCGCGCCTTGTCGCTGCGGCCAAGCGCAAGGACGCGCCAGCCATCCGACAGCAGGTGGCGGATGAGGTGCCCGCCGACGAAACCGGAGCCTCCGGTGACGAGGGCGAGGCGGGGTGTCTGCTGGGAAGAAAACTGGCTCATGACTATCTCCTGAAGATCGTTTGTCCCAACGTGTCACATCCCCAAATGCAACACAATACAAAATATGAAATTTGTTACATGTTGCATGCGTGCGATGTGTCAGCTAAAAGCTGCGCATGACGAACGACGCCCACGATCATCGCGACCGCATTCTGGATACCGCGGCCGAACAGGTCCGCCGGTTCGGCGAGGCCAAGACAAATGTTGTCGATATCGCCAAGGCCATGGGCCTGTCGCATTCGGCGCTCTACCGGCACTTCCGGTCGAAAGCGGATATCTTTGACGCCCTGGCGGCGCGGACGATGGCCGAAGAGGCCGAACTGGCGGCCCGCTTCGCCAAAGCCGATGGATCTGCGGCAGAAAGGCTGCGCGGCCTTGTCCTGGCGCTCCACCGCAGCAAGCGGGCCAAGCTGGGGGACGATCCGGAGATCCACGGTCTCTACCGCCGGATTATCGCCGAACGCCCGGACCTCGTCGGCGACTATGCGCGCCGCATGACCGGGCTCGTGCGGCAGGTGCTGGAGGATGGGGTGGTGCGGGGCGAGTTCCGTATCCCCGACCTCGACGTGGCTGCCGGTGTGGTGCGGGATGCTGTTACGGTCTTCGTCCATCCTGCTCACGTGGAGCAGGCCGTCGTCGCTGGTCTGGATCTGGAGCCGCGGCTTCATGCGGTGATCGATACATTGGTCACGGCTTTCACGGCAGCCAGCCAGCCGGACATGTAGGCAACGCGGATCGTTCAATGGCCCGCAATCCCTCAGGGCAGCTGCCGGTTTGGAGGCGCAGCAGGGGCGGGGCATCCATCTGCGGCCTTCCTCATGGCGGCCATGCAAGCCTCTGCGCGCGAGGCTGGAATTCGAACGCCACCGTTTCTACACTCGAAGCGGCGCCCAAAGTTCGCAGCAATTCCGATTTCGGCCCCATGATGCAAAGCGCGCCGCCGGCGGCCCGGGCGCGATGCTGAAAAGCCCGCATATGGCCGTGACAGGAGCCGTCATCGTATTGGCCGGAGATGCGCGTCTCTGCGGGATCAGAAGCAGCGATCCGGCCGGGCGGTCACATGTATTCGCCGTGATCTGGCCCGGCAGGTCCGGCCGGATGCCGGTGATGAGCATGGCCGTCAACAGGACGGCTGGTGTTCATTCCCCTCGAATCAACCGCGCCGCCAGTTTGTAGGTCTGCTTCGTTCCGGGCTCATCAAGGTTCCATTGCTCCACGGCTTGCCTGACCAGTTCGGGATGCTTCTTGCTGATATCCCGCAGCGCGTTGCCAACCGACTTCCTCAGATACTCGCTGCCGTCGTTCCTGAATGGGGAAAGCAGTTCGATTGCAGCCATAGGGTGATCGCAAAAATACGGGCGCCCCGTCCAGATTCTCAGCCCCTCCGTCACGGCACGGCGGACATTGGCGGATGGATCTGCCAGCCACTCCCGGATGACCGGAAGCGCGGCTGCGTATCCAATGTCTGCACAATAACGGTCAAAGGCCTTGGCAAGGATCTCCTGCACGCGCCAGTCGCCGTCCCGGCTGACCTGCTTCTTCATTATCCCCAGCGCCGTTTCATCCGACGATGCCAAGCCACCCAGGATGAACGTTCCGATACTGCGCGCCTGGGCCAGTTCGACGTTCAGAAGGGCGATCGCTATCTGCAAAGCTTCGCCGGCCGCTGCCTCGTCAAGGACCTCGGCAGCGGCAGCCTCGAGGTCCTTGAAGCCGTGCTCCGTGCCTTTGGCGCGTTCAATGAGTTGCTGGAGGTCCGGCATCGAGCGGCAACCTTTCCCGAACATCATCGGTGCGGTGAAAACTCAAAGAGATCACCTCTTCGCCGGGAGGTGCAGACCGCAGCCTTGCTTCATCTATATCGTGCCGCACCTCTTTGGGGAACAGGTCTCCCACAGCCAGGCGCCGGCCGGCGTCTGGCGGCAGGTGCGCGCCCAGATAGGCCAGCGCTCCCCGTCGACGGCCCATCATCGGTGCCGCTCGCCGGTGCATGGCTCAACGGTTGTTGCCGGTGCTCGTGTCCGTGTCTAGCAAGCCATTTTTCCGCGGAGACGCAAAACCGTGAGACCGCGCCGCCCAGGCGGCAGCCAGGGCTGCGATGAGCAATGCCAGCACGGTCCATGGAAACGAAGCGGCACCGGAGGTTTCCAGCAGGACGCCTCCGGCGATGCCGCCACCGGCGATCGCCACATTCCAGACGGTGACGATCATGGACTGCGCCACGTCCGTCGCCTTGCCTGCCGTCTTCGCTGACGCCGTCTGGAACAGCGTCGCAGAGCCGCCAAACGCGAGCCCCCAAATCGCTACGGACACATAGACCACCAGCGGCATGGCGCCTGCGATGCCGAGAGCCAGCGCAGACAGCCCGAACAAGACTATGCTGGCCAGAACGAGTTGCCGCAGCCATCGATCGATCAATAGCCCGGCAATCCAGATGCTGACGAGCGCAGCCATACCGAAGACAAGCAGCACAAGGTCGATGCGGTCAGCCAGACCCGCTGGCACAAGAAACGGGGCGATGTAGGTGTAGAGGATGTTGTGGGCGAGAACGTAGGCCAGCGTCACAAACAGCACCGGCCGGATGCCTGGCAACGTGAAGACCGTCGCAATGGAAAAGCCTTTTCCGCGCGCCTGACCGGGATAATCGGGCACCTTTGCCAGCACCCAGAAAACGAGAATGACGGTCAGCGCGCTCATGAGGCCAAAAGTGACGCGCCAGCCGACGGTGGCACCAAGGAAAGTTCCGGCCGGAATACCGAGCGAGAGTGCAATCGGTGTTCCCGCCATGGCGATCGCGATCGCCCGGCCCTGCAAATGCTCCGGTACCATACGCGCCGCGTAGCCCGCCGCCAATGCCCAGAGCAGCCCCGCAAAGACCCCGGCAAAAAAGCGCGCAATCATGATGACAACGTAGCTGCCGGATAGGGCCGTCACCGTATTCACGATGGCGAAGCCGCTGATAGCGAGCAGCAGAAGCGGACGGCGGCGCCAACCCTGTGTCGCAGTCGTCAGCGGAATGGCTGCCACCAGCGACCCAATCGCGTAAATGGTGACAAGCTGCCCGACCAGCGCTTCGGAAACAGAAAGGCTTTCAGCCATCTGCGGCAGCAGGCCCGCAGGTAACGCTTCGGTCAGAATGGTGATGAAGGCCGCCATGGTCAGTGCCAGCAGCGCCGCAAGTGGAAGCCGCCCGCCGGGTATGGCCGGTGCCGCGCTGTTCGGTTGAACCGGTGATGTACCGCTTGCTGTAGTCATTGGTCCGCCTGTGCCTTGTCTGAAAAGCCGCTTGCGGATGGCCGGCATACAAGACGGCACGATCCGCCGGTCACGGCATGACGCGAAGCTAGGCAGGTTCCGGTTTGATGAGAATAAGGCTACAGTTCCGAACACTTCGGACAGATATGTCAACAATGGATCTGCAATGGACAGTCTCGGCTCACTCAACGCCTTTGTGCAGGCAGCGGAGATGCGCAGCTTCACCGCTGCCGGTCAGAAACTTGGCATTTCCTCTTCGGCGGTCAGCAAGGCGGTTGCCCGGTTGGAAGACCGGCTCGGTGTGCGCCTGTTCCACCGCTCCACGCGGACAGTCACTCTAACGCCGGAAGGCGCGCTTTTTCTGGAACGATGCCGCCGCATTTTCAGCGAAATGGAGGCAGCCGAACTGGAATTACTGCAGACGCGGGGGACGCCGGGTGGCAAACTGCGCGTGAGTCTGCCGCTGGTCGGCATGTTGATGATGCCGACACTCACCGCCTTCATGCGGGCATGGCCCGGCATTGAAATGGACCTTGATTTCACGGACCGGCTGGTGGACGTGATCGACGAAGGTTTTGACGCGGTGGTGCGCACCGGAGAAATCAGCGACTCGCGCCTGATGACGCGCACACTCGGCACGTTCCGCTACAGGCTGGTTGGCTCTCCCTCTTATCTCGCCGGGCATGGCACGCCCCAGACTGCTTCCGATCTGTCGGAGCATCGTGGCCTGCGTCATCTGTTCCCAAGCACAGGCAAGGTCGAAGAATGGCCTTTGCAGGTCGATGGCAAGCCGTTCTCTCCTGCGATCAAGACTGCGGCTGTCGCCAGTGCCATTGAGCCGCTGATCCATCTTGCGCAGGAAGGTATCGGTCTCGCCTGCCTGCCTGACTTTGCAATCCGCGATCAGCTTGCCGACGGGAAATTGGTTGCGGTGCTGGATGACGCAGTGAAGCACTCGGGCAGCTTCCGTATTCTGTGGCCGTCGAGCCGGCACTTGGCCCCGAAACTGCGGGTTTTCGTAGATTTCATGGGTGGCAATCTTTTCCCGCACGAACAGCGCGGCTGACGAGGGCGCAGGGGCGGTTGGCAGGGTGGGCGCGCGGTATCTTGGTTTGCCGGGCTGGAGCATTTCCATCTTTCCCCGTGTCACGGAAAGCTCCGCCAGTTTGTTTCATGCCATTGCGGGCGGAAAAGCGGTTCTCACCTTTCCTGGAATTGCCCTAGCGGCCGGCGGCTGCATCAAACCGCTGGCGGGACTGCTCGATCTCCTGCCAATTGTCCCTGATCCAGCCGGTGAAGCCTTCGAGGGCCGGGAGCATTGTCCGGCCCATGGGCGTCAGCTCGTACTCGACGCGCGGCGGCACCTCGGCAAAATAATGGCGCAGGACAAGGCCGTCCCGTTCAAGATTCCGGAGCGTGACTGTGAGCATGCGCTGCGAAATGTCCGGAATCCCGTTCCTGATTTCAGAGAAACGGAGAGGCCTGGCTGGATCCAGCGCAAGAATGCTCATGACGAGGATCGTCCACTTGTCACCCAGCCTCGCAAGGATGTTGTTCGGCGCGCATGGCGTGAAGACCGGGCCTCTCTTCGTTTCCGTGTAGGGCCTGCCGTGGATCAGCTTCTCCATGAGTTACCTCCTGGTCACCGGCTTACAGATATGTGCCGTCTTGTGCGTTTCTTATAACGGTGCCATTTCATAACCATCAATAGTTACCAAAGGGAACAATAGATGGTGAACGGAAATGCGGTGCTCGTGTCCGGAGCGGCGGGCAACAGCTGTGTCAAGGGCGCTCGCCCGTGATGTGGCCAGCGGCACTGCATGCAGCGAACCGGTCTTTCTTCGGCAAGAGACCGTCCGGCCAGTAACGCGGCAGAGCGGGGCGGACAGTGTTCCGGGCGGTTGCCGAAGCCTGTCCGAACAGCCCGCCGGCCCCGGCACCCCGTCCGCGAGACAGGGCCACTCAGCATGGACTGCCGCCTATCTGTACCTCAAGGTGAATAACAGCAGGGAACTCGATCATGACCTATCTGAAAACTCTCATGCTCTCCTGTGCCATGACGCTCGGTATGTTGACCGCCCAATCAGGCGCGGTGCTCGCCGATGTGAAGAACATCGTTCTTGTGCATGGCGCGAATGTCGACGGCAGCACTTGGCGCGGCGTCTATGACCGTCTGACTGCGGAAGACTACAAGGTAACGATCGTGCAGATGCCGCTGACCTCGACCGAAGACGATATTGCCGCAGTCCGGCGGGTTATCGGCGTTCAGGACGGTCCGATGCTGCTGGTCGGGCATTCCTACGGCGGCATGGTTATCAGCGAAGCTGGCGGCGACCCGGACGTAAAGGGCCTTGTCTATATCGCGGCATTCCAGCCCGGTGCTGGAGAAAGTGCCGGGGCCCTGTTGGCCTCGGATCCGACTGAGTTCATGTCCGATAAGCTCACGGTCTTCGACGACGGTCACTACCTGATCGATGAAGATGCCTTCGTCTCCATCGCCGGAAATGGCTTGTCCCGCGACGACGCCACCTACGTGGCAAGGTCGCAGGCAGCATCGAACACCGCAATCCTCGAATACGAGGCCCGGGTCGCTGCCTGGAATGAAAAGCCGAGCTGGTCAGCCATCGCGACCCTCGACCGGATCATTGCACCCGGTCTGCAGCGACAGATGTCCGAACGGGCTGGCTCCACGATCATCGACATCGAGAACGGCCACATGCTGCCGATGACGAGCCCGGACGAGGTGGCCAACATCATCCGGCAGGCAGCAAAGGCGGTCGAATAACCATGCCTTGCAGCACGGACCGGGCAAACCGGTCCGGGCACTTTGCCGCCTGTCCGGATACCGGCCGGGAATGCCGGACCGGCCAATGCGGCATTTCAGGAAGGTGCGGCCGTCTGATCCCAAGGCGCAAGGATGCTGACGCATCACGCCTTGAATGAGCTCATACGCCGGCAGGCCCGACCAGCTCTCGATGAGTGACGCCCATGGAGGACTGGTGGCCGCGCTGTATCTATCGTGGCGTGGGAAGATCGACGGTCTGACCGGCAACATCGATCGCCACCTTGCCGCGCAGCCCGCGGAAGCCTCCGCCTTCGAGCAATTCATGCGCCTCGCCGATCCGGGCCAGCGGCAGCACCGCGCCGACGATGGGCTTGATCAGGCCGCGTTCGACTAGGTTCGTCAGTGCGTCGAGCTTGCCGCGGTTCTGCCGGGTGAACACGAAATGGTAAGCGGCATTCTTGCCCCACGCCTCGATCAGGTTTTGCGGCTGTGCGATGTCGACAATGCTGACCACCCGCCCTGCATCTGCGAGGACGAGCGGGCTCTTCGTCAGGGCGTCACCGCCTATTGTATCGAACACGACATTCACCCCCTGTCCATGCGTCAGGTCCGCCACGGCTGAGACATAGTCGCCGGAGGTGTAGTCGATGACCTCGTCCGCACCGAGCGAACGCACGAATGCGTGGTTGCTGGAGCGTGCGGTCGTGATGACCCGCGCGCCCATCGCCTTGGCCAGCTGGATCGCCACGGAGCCCACACCGCCGGCGCCGCCGTGGATCAGGATCGTTTCATGGACGGCAAGCTGGGCGCGGCTGACGAGGGCTTCCCAGATCGTACCGCCAACCAGCGTCAGGCTGGCAGCCTCCAGATGGCTGATGTTGCGCGGCTTGCGGGCAACCAGACCGGCATCGGCAACGTGCTGCTCCGCATATGAGCCGGGGCCGCCGAAGATCTTGGGCGTGTAATAAACCTCATCGCCGGTCTCGAACTCGCTCACGTCGGCTCCCTTCTCTTCCACGACGCCGGACACGTCATGACCGATGATGGCGGGGAGCGGCACATAGTCTGCATAGTCGCCACGGCGGATCTGATAGTCTAGGGGATTGATGGCCGTGGCGTGGACGCGCACCCGGACCTGCCGCGGCCCGACGGCCGGTACAGGCACATCGCGCAGCTCGAATGCGTCGTAGCCACCGAATTTTTCGAGAACGATTGCCTTCATGGTGCCGTTCACAGTCTTGCCCTTTCCCGCTCCCAATTGACGGTGGATGCCTTGTTGGCAGGCGCACGTCATTGCTGTGACTTTTGCTTCCGGTGGCTTTCCCGGGCTGCAGAGAGCAGCTGATCAAGACACGGGGAGCGATATCCCGGCCCGCTGCTTTCCTCTTATGGCTGGCGCACCACGTCCTGCCACTCCGGGTGCCGATCGATTTGCGCCTTCGCGAAGGGGCACAGCGGCACAATCGCGACCCCTTCGCGGCGGGCATCCTCGATCGCCTGGCGCACCAGCCGCTCCCCGGCCTTGCGGCCGCGTAGGGCCGCTGGCACGTCGGTGTGATCGATAATGATTATTCCCGCACCGGCGCGGCTGTAGGCCATCTCAGCCTCAACACCATCGATGACGAGGTGATAGCGCCCCTTCGACACGCCATCCTCCCGCCTGACCTGTTCATCACCCACCGCAGGCGCATTCCCCGTCACCGCCGCATCGGGCGCGCGCACCTGCCGCGGCTGCCCATGTGCGCATTCGAGAAGATCACGGTCCCAGCCACCCGCTTCAGCGGCGGCTTCATAAGTCGAGACAAGGAAAGCCATCAGGGCTTCGCCGGGATCAACTGCGGACTGGACAGCGTCGTAAGGAAGAATGAACTCAGAAAGACCCTCGTGCCAGAACGCGGCACCGGGCTGCACCGCCGCAGCACGGTAACCGCCGGGCGCAGGATAGGCGTAGGCATAGAAGGCCGGATAATCGATGCCACCACCGCCCGGCCAGAAACCTGCCGACGAGACCTCGCGGTCGTAAGCCTCCTGCGCCACATCATCCGGCAATGCCGGGACACCGCCAGGGTGAAGGGGTGCGCGCCGTCCCGAAAAACGTGTAACGGCCAGGTCGAAGCTGCCCCAGAAGAGGTGAACAGGACTGGACTTGCCAAGGAAGGACGTGCGGAACCGGTTGAAGACCTTGCCGGCCGCCATCAAGGCCTGGTGGAAGCGCTGCACGGCCTCGCCGTCGTAGGGCCGGTCCCGGTCATCTTCGGCGAAGGGAACCGGAAATGGGACCTCGTTCGGGTGGCCGTTGAAGGTGGGAGTGCCGCCCAGATCCGAAGTCAGCTGCACGAAGCTTGCATGGAATGACGCGACCGTGGCCGGCCCGAGGCTGAAGGACGCTTTCTGACCGTTGCCGTTGATGCCCACGACCCTGTGCTCATGAAAGTCGAACAGGATTTCGATGCCCGGTCCGTCCGGGATGAGTGAAGAGGTCAAACCAGCCGGCGTGACATAGAAGGTCGCGTTCCATGAATGGTTGACCCATGGCGTATGCGCCAGCCGGTATTTGCCGGCGATCTGGAGATAGAGATGCAAGGCTGAACAGGTTTCACGCCAGCTGAGGTAATCGAGATGAGGCCAGTTGTTCATTTCTTGCTTCTCCGGGCTGCATCCGGTCAATCCGGAAGGGGAATGTGCTCGTTGCGGTCGCCCGCAGGCAGATCGAAGCGGCCCTTGCCCCAGTTCGCGGCACGCCATTCGGCCTTGGCGAGCTCGATGCGCTCCTGCGAGGAGGCGACGAAGTTCCACCAGATGTAGCGCGGTCCGTTGAAGGTCGCGCCGCCGAGGATCATCAGCCGCGCACCTTGGCTCCCGGCGGCCACCGTGATGCGGTCACCCGGCCGGAACACCATCATCTGCGCCGCCTCGAATTCCTGTCCGGCAACCGAAATCGAACCTTCGACGATGTAGATGCCACGGTCTTCGTGATTGTCCGGCATCGGCAGCCGGCTTCCCGGTTCAAGCTTCACATCGGCGTAGAATGTCTCGGAAAGCATCGTCGCGGGCGCGGTCTTGCCATAGGCGTTTCCAAGAATGAGCCGGACGGTGACACCGCGGTCCTCGATCACGGGCAGTGTCTCCTTGCCGTGGTGCTCGAAGCTTGGCGCCACATCCTCATGACTGTCCGGCAGGGCCAGCCAGGTCTGGATCCCGAACAGGCTGTTCGGGCCGCTCCGCGCTGCTGCGGACGTGCGCTCCGAATGCGTGACGCCGCGCCCGGCCACCATCCAGTTCAAAGCACCGGGGCTGATGATCTGATCGGCACCGGTGCTGTCGCGGTGATGGAAGTCGCCTTTGAACAGGTAAGTGACCGTGCCGAGGCCGATATGCGGATGCGGCCGGACGTCGACGCCATGCCCGGTCAGCAACTCTGCCGGCCCGGCCTGATCGAAGAAGATGAAGGGCCCGACCATCTGCCGCTTCGGCGCGGGCAGGGCGCGCCGGACCTCGAAACCGCCAAGGTCGCGGGAGCGCGGGACAATAAGGGTTTCGATCGCGTCGATCCCGGCTTCATCGGGACATCCCGGCTCGATTGATGGGTTCCAGCTCATGTGCATCATCCTTTGTCTTCGGGCGCCCCGGCACCAGCCACTCCCGCGAATGTCCGCAAGCCAGCGATGTCCATCCGGCCGTTCCTGCCGTACCGCCGGGGGAGATGTCATTGGCTGCGCCCGCCGCAGGGTCTGGCAGACACGCCCTCCTGCCGGCAGGTCCGCCGGAGTTCGGTCTTACCCTCCTCGGGAAACCGGGCGGACTCAAGCGTTCGTGTCGCGGTGCGCCGGAAAGGGAGCAAGAACGGCACCTGAGAGGCAAGTCCTGCACCGCAGTGCCCGGATGCATTCGCTACTTACCAGAAGCCGATGAGCGCTACCCTCACGACGCAGGAGACTAGAATGACTTTTCGTAACGGCCTTGCCTCGCTTCTTCGCCCCGAGGATTCCGTACTGGTCCTGATCGACCACCAGCCCTACCAGCTGGCCAACCTCAACAGCCACGACCCGCACATGGTGGTCAACAACACGACCGGCCTGGCCAAGGCAGCCAAGGTGTTCGCTGTCCCGACCATCTTGACCAGCGTTGTGGCCGACCGCGGCGGAAAGCTGTTCCCCCCGATCACCGACGTGTTCCCCGGCCAGGAGGTGATCGACCGGACTTTCGTCAACACCTGGGAAGACAAACCGACCGTCGACGCGGTCAAAGCGACCGGCCGCAAGCAGTTGATCATCGCCGGCCTGTGGACCGAGGTCTGTGTTGCCATGCCCGCCATCCAGGCGGCCGGCGAAGGCTGGGACGTGACCGTCGTCACCGACGCATCGGGTGGCACCTCGCTCGAGGCGCACCAGGTCGCGATCCAGCGTATGATCGCCGCCGGCGTCAACATGATGACGTGGCTGGCCGTGGCGTCCGAATGGCAGCGCGACTGGGCGCGGGCCGAAACGGCCGAAGCACTCACCGAGGTGATCAAGTCGCACGCCTATGGCAGCGGTATCGCCTACCTGTGGGAGCAGCAGCTGCTCAACACGCCGGTGCCGAACCCGGCAGGCTGATTGGAGCCCGGATGGCGAGGCGAACCCTCGGGGCATTCCCCGAACCGGCTTCGCTTCGTCATCCACGGCATCGCCCGAAGCTGCCGCAAAAGGGGGCACGGATGGATTTCGAGACACTCATGCAGGCCAACCTCGATCTGGTGTTCGGCGAACATGACCCCGCGCGGCGCATCGCGGCGATCCGGAAGATCTACCTTGAAAACGCGGAGCTTCACGAGCCCGGGCGTTCGGCGCGAGGTCATGACGCGATCTCGCAGGCCGTGGCGGACGTTCTGAAGCATCTGCCTCCGGGTTTCGTGTTCACCGCGGTAAGACCGGCTTCGGGCCACAACGGCGTTGGGCGCTTGCAGTGGCGGGCAGGCCCGCCCGGAGGTCCCGCCGCAGTGACGGGCACCGATGTGGCACAGGTCGAAGGCGGCCTCATTCGAACCCTGCATGTTTTCCTCGACCAGCCGGATATCTGAACGGCAAGAGGAGCTGAGCGGAGTTCTCCGCGGACGTTTATCTGCCGGGCCACTGTCAATTCAAAGGAACTGCTGCACATGACCGGATATGGTTTTCCTGTGGGACTGGAGATGGATGTCTCCTATCCGGCTTTCCAAGTCAGCCTGACGCTCCTGTCCGCCGGACAATTGAGGTTCGAGATCAAGGAAGGACCGTTCGCCCGGACCGAGACCGTTGACATTCAGGCCGTGCCGATCGGCAACAGCATCTTCGCGGTCAGCTGGCAGGAGGAGAGCGGAGCGACGGTCACGAATGTTCAGGACTATGATCGCAATCTGGTCTTCTCGTTTGCGACACTGCCCGGAGGCCAGTTTCTGCGGATGACGGGGACGATGACCATCACCCGGCCCGCGGACCGCCCCTCCGATGACCGTCCTCAGCGCAACAAGGCGCTGGTTCTCGAAGCGATGACCTCACTGTTCCAGCGTCACGATGCGCAGGCCGTGGACCGGCTTTACGCTCCGGATTACATCCAGCACAATCCCGGCATTCCTCAGGGACGGGACGCATTGCGGGCGATCGTCGAAGGGCTGCCGGAGCATGTCCACTACGAGCCCGGCCTGATCATTGCGGATGGCGATCTCGTCGCGATCCACGGCCGCATCCGCGGCTGGGCGGATGAACCACAGATCGCGATCGACATCTTCCGGGTCGAGGACGGCAAGCTGGTCGAGCATTGGGACGTCCTGCAAAACGAGGTGACTGCCACGGCAACCGGTAGCGGGATCGCGATGTTCGATCCCCTGGAAGGGGCACGCGGTGCCCGCCCCGAACCGGCATAACCGCAGGCTGCCCGGCCCGGGCCTGAAACATCTTATTGGAGAATGAAGCCATGAAAGTTGTGATGATCCTGACGTCGCATGACCAGCTTGGCGACACCGGCCGCAAGACCGGTTTCTGGCTCGAAGAACTGGCCGCGCCTTATTATGTGTTCAAGGAAGCCGGCTACGAGATCACGCTCGCCTCGCCGGACGGCGGCCAGCCGCCGCTTGATCCCAAAAGCAACGAGCCCGCCTTCCAGACCGGGGACACGCGCCGCTTCGAGGCCGACGCCGAGGCGCGAGAAGCGCTGGCGAATACCGTGAAGCTCGCCGGCATATCCCAGGCTGATTTTGATACGGTCTTTTATCCAGGCGGCCACGGTCCGATGTGGGATCTCGCCGAAAGCCCGGTCTCGGCGGCGCTGATCGAAAGTTTCCTTGCCGCCGGCAAACCGGTCGCGCTGGTATGCCATGCGCCGGGCGTGCTCCGTCACGTTAAGGCGCCGAACGGCCGTCCGCTCGTCGAAGGAAAGAAGGTCACCGGCTTCACCAACAGCGAGGAGGCTGCCGTCGGCCTGACGGAAGTCGTGCCGTTCCTCGTCGAGGACGAGTTGCAGGCCAAGGGCGGCCTCTATTCGAAGGGGCCTGACTGGGGTCCGTACTTCGTACAGGATGGCCTGCTGATCACCGGCCAGAACCCGGCTTCCTCGGCCCCGGCTGCCGAACGTCTCGTCGAAGTGCTGCAGAAACCGGCATGAGCGCCTAGCCGTCTTCATTCGTGAGTGCAGCACCTCGTCCGCTGAGATCACAGACGGTGCCGGGGCATTCCCCGGCACTCCGTGCTGCCGTTGGTTCAGTTTTTGGCCGGTCCGAATGACTGTCTGTGCAAGGGCAGAGCGCTCTGCCGAACTGACCGCTTCCCGGCAAGGCCCCTAAGCGACCTTCGCCGGCTGTTCCCGCTTTTTCACGATCGCCGCCACCTTGTCGCTGTGACGGGTTCCCCATTCGCATAACGGCGCGAGCAGGCAGGTCAGACTTCGGCCAAAATCCGTCAGTTCGTACTCGACGTGCGGTGGCACCTTCTGGAAATCGATGCGGCGAATGACGCCATCGTCCGTCAGTTCCTTTAAATGCTGGATCAGCATTTTCTCGCTCACATTGGTGACGAGCCTGCGGAGTTGACCGGTGCGCTTGGAACCGCCGGCCAGATGATAAACGATCAGCGGCTTCCATTTGCCGCCAAGAATGGCCAGAACCGCTTCCAGGCCACACTGGAAAGTCGTCTCGGTCATCGTGAACTCCTAAATTCGATACTTACAAAATAGTCGGTACTGGAACCAAAGTCTGCCCTGTCTTAACTGGGTCGGGCGGCGATGTCGACGCGTGAGGCGTTCGATGATCGCCGAGCCAACACAGCGGATGCAGAATTCCAGGAGGCCTGCATGAAGTTCGGGTTTATCGGAGCAGGTGAGGTCGCACAGACCATTGCGCGTCACATACTGCCATTTGGCCACGAGGTCCTGCTCAGCAACAGCCGCGGGCCGGCCACTCTCGCCAAGGTCGTCCGGAATCTGGGCCGGGGAGCGTCCGCCGGGACCCCGCAGCAAGCCGCCGAGCAGGACGTTGTCGTGCTGAGCGTCGAGTGGGCACATGTCCCGGACGCTCTCGCATCGGTCCCGGACTGGTCCGGCCACACTCTGATCGACGCCACAAACCGGATCAACCGCGAAAATCCAAGCGATCTTGGCGACCTCTCGGGCCGCACGTCGAGCGAAATCGTTGCCGATCTGGCGGTGGGCGCCAAAGTGGTCAAGGCGTTCAACACAGTCCCCATGCAGTGGATCAATGACACATCGCCCGAAAAACCGAGAACCGTTCTCTTCCTCTCGGGGGACGATGCTGGTGTGAAGAAAGCGCTGGGTGAAGTGCTGGAACAGGCCGGCTTCGCCGCTGTCGATCTCGGGACACTCGCGATCGGTGGCAGGCAGCAGCAGGTCGGTGGCCCCTTGGCGGGCCTCAATCTCACCCTGGCCGATCGGTTCGTGCTGTGAGAGCGCTTGCTTACGAGAAGGCCCACACTCTCGATGCCTATGCGATCGAGGAGATGGAAGTCGCCGAACCGAAGCTGCGTGATGCCGATCTTCTGGTCGGCATCCGGGCGGTCGGGGTCAATCCCGGCGAGGCATTGATCAGGAGCGTGCGCAGCGCCGGGGCAGGCGGGCGCGTTATTCTGGGCTGGGAATTCGCCGGAGTAGTGCTCCAGACCGGTTCAAAGGCAAAGGGTTTTGCCGCTGGTGACCGTGTAATGGGCACCGGCGACCTCACCCGCGACGGATGCTGGGCAGAACGTCTTGCCGTCGACCATCGTGTCGTCACCAGTATCCCCGATCAGCTTGCTTTCACCGATGCCGCTTCCTTGCCTATCGGGAGCCTGACGGCATGGGAGGCGGTGTTCCGCGATCGCGGCACGCTGCCGTCCGGTGTTGACCGTGTGCTCGTCATCGGCGGCGCCGGCGGTGTGGGCTCCATGGCAATCCAGTTGCTGAAAGCCAGGACAGACGCCTTTGTAATTGCCACCGCCTCACGTCCGGAAACCAAGGAATGGTGCGAGGTGATGGGGGCCGACCTGGTCGTCGATCACAGCCAGGACGTGGCCGCCCAACTCCACGCCGCCGGCATTGATCAGGTGGATATGGTGTTTTCCACCGCCGGTACGGCTGGAAACCTAAGCTGGATCGCGAAGCTGCTGCGGCCATTCGGGCACCTGTCGGCGGTCGATATCGCGCCGCCGTTCGACGCCAGCCCAATCGTCTCGAAATCCATCTCGCTCCATACCGAGATGGTGTTCGCGAAGGTGATCAGCGGCTTCGATCTCGCCAGCCAGAGCGAGATCGAAGCCGAGATTGCCGATCGCGTTGCCTCTGGGGGGCTGCGCCCGATCGTTTCCACTCGGCTCGACGGACTGACCGCCCAGAACATGAAGACCGCACATGAACAACTCGAGAGCCGGCGTACGATCGGAAAGATCGTGATTGCCGCCTGACTGATCCAGCTCGCCCCCACTCAAGTCAGAGCTTGGCGCAACTGCGCTGCGCCTCCATGAACCGAAAGGGAAAATCCATGTCCAAAATCCTCGTCACCGGCGCTACCGGCAAAATCGGCCGCATGACCCTCAACCATCTTCTGAACCGGGTGCCCGCCAATGATATTGCCGGTCTCGCGCGCGATCCGGTCAAAGCGGCAGATCTTACCGCCAAGGGGGTCGAGATCCGCCAGGGCGACTACCTGGATTATGACGGGCTGGTGCGTGCGTTCGAGGGCATCGAGAAGGTGATGCTCGTGTCGGCGACGGCATTTACAGACCGGAATACCCAGCATGAAAACGTGATCAATGCAGCACGGGAAGCCCATGTCCAGCACATCGTTTTCATGCCGATTATCCGCAAAGCCGGGTCTGACTTTATACTGCCGCAAGTCACCGAGGAGGACCGCTTTGTCGAGGAAAAACTCAAATCCTCCGGCCTGACGTGCACGCTTGTCCGTCATCCGCCATTTCTCGACAATGTCGAACTCTACGTTGGCGGCAATGCGCTGGAGACCGGGGTCCATGCGCCCGCCGGTGCAGGCAAAGCTGCGTATGCATGCCGTGACGATCTTGCCGAAGCGCATGCCGTTGTCCTGAGCCAATCTGGTCATGAGAACAAGTCTTATTCGCTGTCTGGCGGCCCGGCGGCCTCCTTCCAGGATGTCGCACAGATCCTGACGGAAATCACGGGCAAGCCGGTGCCTTACAACATGGTTTCGGATCAGGACTACATCGCCCAGCTCATGGCGGCCGGCCTGCCCGAGCCCGCCGCCGGCTTTGTGCTGCTTTGGGTCCATGGCGTCAACACCGGCGAGTGGGACGGCCAGACCGGGGATCTGGAAAAACTCCTTGGCCGTAAGCCGGTAACCCCGGCTGAGTTCCTGCGCGCCAGCTTTGCTGCCCGCCAACTCGAAACCGGAAACTAGTCCGGGAGAGCCATCGGATCATGGCTGTCGAGAGGCGGGAGGGTCCAACCACTGTGCCTTCCCGCCCCGGAGCGCAATTACCTGTGAGCCCCTGGCATCTCCCTTAATTGCCCTCAGCCTGGGCGGCATCGCTCGGATGGCCAGGGACGCCGGATGACGGGTCCGTCCGCATAGCAGACGACCTGTTTTCGTGAGGTATTTCACTCAAGCCCCACCTGCTTGGTGAAACTCGAAACCGACCAATAATCGCTGCGATGACTGACGAGACCGTTGGAAAAACGCATGATTGAGGCCGCGCGCAGTTCCCACGAGACGCCGGTCGCCGGAAAATCCATGAAATCGCCGGTGTGCTTGCCCGCCATGATCCATTCCGCTCCACCGCCATTCTCATCGGCGTAAACTGAAGTCAAGGTCATCGAATACCCTTCCATCGCAGCATAAACGGTTTCCAGCAGTCGTCTCACTTCAGCTTTTCCTGTCGCGAGCACATCCAACGCGACATCGCGAAAGATCACATCGTTGGTGTAGAGGGCGAAAAGCCGGTCTCTGTCGTGCGCGGTTTCGAATTCGGCCATCTGCCGCATCAGTTCGATGTTTCTTTCCGACATTGCTCATCTCCTTCCGGATTTCTGAAGCACTCTTGAAATCATGACGGAGACGGGAACCAAGTTACGATTGAGATGTTCCCTCAGCGTGGCCACGACGAAACTTGAGACATCGGCCGGTGCCGCGGGTCTGTCCCATGAGGAGCGCATCGCCAACTTCTCCAAATTGCACGACCTATGGCCGGGGAAGAGGGAACAGATGGGCGCACGCTTGCACGCCGCGCCGAGCGAGCCGGTGGCTCCAAGACCGTTGCCTATGATCATTTCCGCAGGCGGATTGATCTCCTTCCGAACTCGAGAGGCGACACCGGCATCATCGCGGGACGCACCGGTCTCGATGACCTCTGACTGCACCGGAATTCAGAAAGGAAAGAGATGAAAGTCCTCAGGTTTGAACCAGCCGATGCCGTATTCGAACGCTCGCCCGGACAGGACGCCGACATCTTTGCCGCGAACCTGGCGGATCAACGGCAAGGGGGGCCGGTCACCATCGGGTATGGACGGTATGGCCCCGGCCAGGTGTTGGAGACCACCATCGTCGTCGATGACGTAATGGTGGTCCTGGAAGGAAGGGTTTCGGTCGAAGCAGGTGGCGAGACCGTGACCGCAGGTCCTGGCGAGATCATCTATATGCCGAAGGGGAACGCCGTGATCATTCGCTCTCACGCAGAGGGCGCGCTGACCGCCTATGTCACGTATCCCCACTGGTCAGAAGCGGAATAGCATATCGCGGAACAACGCACTGCGGCCTTGGAACGGGGAAAAAGGCGTCCGATGCGGCCTGAGCGTCACGGCGTGTCCTGAGCACCGCCTCGGGCGCGGAAGCCGGATTTCCGGCGGTTTAGGCGCGGTGAGGCCGACGGGGGAGCCTCTTGACAGCCGAGCAGGCCCTGTTTACTTCCGAACGGTCGGAAATAAACAGGGAGAATTGCGTGCCCCGGCCTCGCATACATGATCAGTCAAATATTCTTGACGCTGTGGAACGCGTTATTGCCCGCGACGGCGTGTTGACTCTCGGCGCTGTTGCGAAAGAGGCGGGGGTTTCCAAGGCCACGGTGCTTTACGAGCACACCAGCAAACGTGATCTCCTGGCTGCCCTCGTCGCAAGGACAATCAAAGCTGACAACGCCTTCAATGCGAGTTGCGAAGCGCAGTTCGCCGGAGAGTTGGATGCGCCGCTGCTCGGCAGGATCGAAGCCGCCAAGCGGATGCAATGGGTGAGTGGAGGCAACGCCGCCGTCCTCGGCCTGATCTCTGCACTGATGCAGGATGAAGCGCTTCGTGGTGAATTTCGGGCAAACCAGGAGAAATTGCGCGCGGGGCTGATCGAGGCCGCTGCCGACGCCCGCACGACACGGCTGGCGTGGCTTGCTCTCGAAGGATTCAAGTTCCAGCAGCACATGGATTTGGTTGCCTGGAGCGAGGCCGAACGTGCTGAAATCCTCGACGACATCACAACGCTTGCCCGAACAGGCACACTCATCGGGGAGAATTCGAGTGACTGAACGGCATATCTTTGTCACCGGCGCCAGCGGCTATGTTGGACGAAACGTCATTCGCCACTTCACAACTGCCGGACATCGCGTGACAGGGCTCGCCCGCAGCGATCGAGGCGCGGCGGTCGTCACCGAATTGGGGGCTACCGCGGTGCGAGGTGACATGCGGCATGATGACCTCGAACCGCTCATGGCCGGGGCGACAGAACTCGTCCATGCGGCCGCCAACCTCGACCACGGACCTGGCCGGGACGCTCATGAAGATAACGTCCGCGGCACCGAGGCCGTCGTCACCGCCGCCTCTGCTGCGGGTATCAGACGCCTTGTGCACATCAGTTCGGACTCGGTGCTGCAGGATGGCCATCCCCTGCGCAACGTCAATGAGAGCCATCCCGTCCCGGTACGTCATGCGGGAGCCTATTCCGCCGGCAAGGCCGAAGCGGAGAAGGTCGCGTTGAAAGGGAACAGTGACGCCATGGCCGTGATTGTCCTTCGCCCCCGTATGATCTGGGGACGCGACGACACCACAGCCCTGCCCACGCTCGCGGCCATGGTGCGAAGCGGACAATTCGCCTGGATCTCCGGCGGCGATTACCTTTCCTCCACGACGCATGCCGGCAATCTGTGCCATGCGGCCGATTTGGCGCTCACCAAGGGGCGGGCCGGTGAAATCTATCATATCAGCGACGGTGGCCCGGCCCGGCCGTTCAGGGATACCGTGACAGGTCTGCTCGCGACACGAGGGATCTCGCCTCCTGACAAGTCAGTGCCGCGCTCCGTACTGCGCCTGTTGGCTCGAGTGAGCGATGGTCTTTATCGCTTGTCCGGAGGCCGTCTGCGCGGACCTCTGAGCTTTCAAGAATATGCGACGAGTGCCGTTGAAATCACGCTCGATATCTCCAAGGCAAAACAGGAACTTGGCTATCAGCCGGTCATTGGCTGGGAGGAAGGGCTGGCCGAACTGAGAGCATGGACGCCGCGAGGCAACACGCCGGCTTTGGCCTGAATGGAAACCGTCTCACCGCGTTTGCCTGAAAGGTAACCACGGTTTCCCGCTGGCATGACCGGGTGCCCGGGGACGCGGAGTAGGGCTAGATCTCAAGGCTGTCTGCGTCCCGGAATTCTTTCAGAACGAAATCGACATCCTTGTCGCCTCGGCCGGACAGGTTCACCAGGATGCTTTCCGACGCAGGGCTGCGCTCTGCCAGCCGGATCGCGAAGGCGAGCGCGTGGGAACTTTCGAGCGCTGGTATGATCCCTTCAGACTTTGCAATGCGGAAGAAGGTGCTGATCGCCTCTTTGTCGGAGACAGCCGAGACCTTTATGCGGCCTTCCTCATGCAGCATCGCGATCTCTGGCCCAACCCCGGGATAGACGAGGCCCGATGCGACCGAGGACACCTGCGAGGGCTTCCCGTCTTCCTGCTGCAGAACGATGGACTGCGCGCCATGAAGGGTTCCCGAGGTTCCGAAGGAAAGCGTCGCAGCATGTTTCCCGGTTTCATGTGACGTTCCAAGAGGTTCCACGGCATGAAGAGTAACGGTTGGATCATCGAGGAAACCCGAGTAGAGGCCCATCGCGTTTGATCCGCCAGCCACGCAGGCAACGACGTGACCAGGCAAAGAGCCCCCGCTCAGTGACAGGAACTGACTGCGAGCCTCCCGCCCCACGACCGACTGGAAATCTCTCACGATCATGGGGAAGGGGTGCGGCCCTATCGCCGAACCGATTGCGTAGAGGGCGTGTTCATGCTGCTCGACATAGGCGCTGAATGCGGAGTCGCTCGCCTCTTTCAAGGCAGACTGCCCAGCGCTTGCAGCAACCACCTTCGCACCCAGAAGGCGCATGCGTCCGACATTCGAGCTCTGCTTGCCGATGTCGGCTTCGCCCATATGAACCTCGCACTCGAGACCGAAATAGGCAGCGGCAGTGGCCAGCGCGACCCCGTGCTGCCCGGCCCCGGTTTCAGCAATCAGCTTCCGCTTGCCCATCTTGCGGGCGAGCAGTGCGAACCCGACACAATGATTGATCTTGTGCGCGCCCGTATGGTTCAGATCCTCACGCTTTACGTATATGCGCGCACCCCCCACTTCCGCGGTGGTGGTCTTGAGAAAGTGGACCGGTGTCGGGCGCCCCTGCAACCCGGCGCGAACCTTATCAAGGGCGAGCTGAAAGTCCGGCGTATCTCGTAACGCCAGATAGGTTGCTTCGAGTTCCTGGAGTGCCGGCCACACGTCCGGCGGATAATGGTTGCCGCCAAACCGCCCAAAACGCCCCGAAGAATCAGGGAATTTCCTCAAATACGGAAGATCATCTTGTTGCATCTTAATAACCTCGACGTTTCAGTGCCGAGCTTATGCGACCCTCCGTATGGCGTATTGAACAGGATTTGCATGCCGTGTTGGCGGCGGCCGAACGCCGCAAAGGCAGGCAAGACTGCGTAGCTGTCAGCTTAATCTTGTGAAAGCACTTGATGGGGGGAAGCGCCGATCTGTCATCGACGTCTCCCAAGGGCTCTCGCAAGCGCGCCGGGTGGCACCCCATAGACCTTTTTGAATTCTCGAGTGAGGTGAGCCTGATCGCTGAAGTCCAGCATGAGCGCGACCTCGCTGATCGGAAAGCCCTCGGTGATTAATTCCCTGGCCTTCGCCACGCGTACCTGACGCATATAGGTCTGAGGTGCCATGCCCACCGCAGTGCTGAAGGCCCTGACGAGATGGCTCTTGTGCACGCCCATTTCCCGCGCGAGCGCCTCGGTCCGCATTGCACGCGTGCTGTTCTTCCGGATCAGCATACAGGCTCTGCGCGCGAGCGCCCCGGCGCCTTCGTCTGCGGAACTCGTCGAGAAAGCGCAAGCTGAGAGCATCCGCCGGAGTGAAGCCTCCACGGAATTGCCATCGAGCGCAGGCGTGCACAGGGCCTCGATAAACTCCTTGGTCTCCGAACTCCGCCTGAGAATGGTGGTCTGGATGCTGAGAGGTCCGTCATGATGCTCAGTGCCGAGGCATCTGCTGAAGAACTCCATGGATGGGTACAAGGTGTCGTACTCAGCACCATCCTGAGAGCAATGCGCCGAGTGGACCTCGTAGGGATTGAAAAAGAAGATATCGCCCGCACGGGCGGTTTCACTCCATCTGGCCGATCTGATCTCGGCCTCCCCCCGTTTGAGAGCCACTATCGAGTACGTGCTATGAAAGTGGGGATCAAAACGGCTTGCCGTTGCGTGAGCACGCAAGAGGTCAGCTTGCTGCTGGGCAAAGCTCATCGTTTCAACCTGCGTCATCGAAAGCGTCCGGCGCGTGTCACTCTACACAACAAGCTTAGCCGATTTCGAGCACAGTGACTTCAATGGCCTGGAGCACAAGCATCGCTTGAGCCGTTTCGCTCCCCCAAGAGCCGGCAGACCGCCCGAGCGCGCTCTGGCCCGACAGGCTGCAAAGTCTTCCATGAGCGGTGAACAACAGTAATCAACGCTTCCAAGACATATCCAATTGGAGGGCTTCGCCGATGCTAGGATGGTTGGACTTTGGCCGGCCGACCGGTGCAAAGAAGTCCTTTTACGAGTTTCGGTTACAGGCCCGGCCTCCATTTCCCGCAACCTTGAGGCAATGTTCCCTGTTAGAAATGTCGTGAAACCGAAGGGGTCTTGCGTGCGCATTCTATTGGTCGAAGACGAAGGGGAGATGGCAGACCTGATGACCGTCGCGCTCGGCAGACAGGACATATTGGTCGACCACGTGCGGACCCTCGAACTTGCAAAGGAAGCCTGTCGCGGCGGCCTTCATGACGCGGTGTTGCTGGATCGCAAATTGCCCGACGGCGATGGGCTCGCTCTCATTCCCTTGCTGCGCAAAGAAAGCGCCGGGATACCAGTGATCGTCCTCTCCGCTCTCGGTACCCCAGACCAGAGAATCGCTGGGCTCGATACCGGGGCGGATGACTATCTTGCCAAGCCATTTTCCGTAGCTGAGCTGCTGGCAAGGCTTCGCGCTGTCATGCGCCGGCCCGCTCAGTTGCAAGCCAGCTCGGTCAAAGTCGCAAGGCTGTCCTTCAGCCTGACCGAGCGGCAGGCCTACATCGGCAACGTGCCGCTCGATCTTACCCGGCGGGAATTGCTGGCACTCGAAGTCCTGGTACGGCGAGCAGGGAGGACCGTAGCCCGTCCGGCTCTTGAAGAGGCGGTATATGGCTATGACGACGAGATTGCCTCCAACACACTTGATTCTCACATATCGAGGCTGCGGCAGAAGCTAGCCTCGGCGGGCGTCGAGATTCATGGGATACGTGGGATCGGGTATCTCCTGAAAGCGGCGCCATGAAGCTTTTGGGATCCAACTCCCTGCGCACTCGCCTCACATGGCTGATCGTGGTCATGCAGGCCTTGGTGCTGATTGCCTTCACTGCCATTGCCGCAGTGCCAATCTATCGTTTCCTCAGTGAGGAACTGCGCTACGACAGCGACATTATCAACGACATTACCAACGCCATCGTGGTCGGCGAGGACGGCAGATGGCAACTCGTCATGGGCGGTGAACTCGCGGAAGACGCAACCGGCTATCCCGACCTGTGGTTCTACGCGCTCGATGCAAATGGTCATTCGGTGCAGTGGGGCGAAATCCCGGACCGGTTGCTGACCATGGTTGAGGCGCTCAAGACCGTGCGCTCAGCCAATATTTCCGGCCTGGGTCCGAATGAAGACGTGGTCGCCCTCCTCAGGCGCCACGAAGGGGAGATGGGGCGCATCTGGATTGTCGTTGGCAATGGTCCCGAAATCGGCATTCGTTCTGCATTCGGCAACCCGGTGTTCGTCGGCCTTCTCTGTCTCCTGACTCTTGCCTCGTTTCTTATCATTCCGCGGATCGTGCGCAGGGAACTGAGCGGCGTCGATCAGGTCGCGCTCGATGCCGGCAAGATCGACTTCGAGCGGCGTGGCACAAGGCTATCGGCGGACCGGGTACCGGGCGAACTCCATTCGCTTGTTCGCGCGGTGAATGCAGCCCTCCAGCGCCTCGACGACGGGATCGAGCGCCGCCATCGGTTTATTGCCGGCGCCGCCCATGAATTGCGTACGCCAATTGCCATCCTGCAAGCACGGTTGGAACTGATGCATGGCGGCGAGCACCATGGGAAACTTATGCTGGATGTTGCGCGGCTCGCCAATCTCTCCAATCAGTTGCTCGATCTCGAGCGCCTCGAGGCCGAAGTTCCGCAGTTTCAACGCACCAATCTCGTCGAACTGGCGACAGAGGTTGCTGCTGACATGGCGCCCGTCGTGATTGCGGCGGGAAGCACGATTGTCTTCGACGCCGAGACCAAGAATGTTCCGGTCCTCTGCGATCCGCCTTCCCTATCTCGCGCTCTGCAGAATCTGATCCAGAACGCTGTAAATCATGGGGGCGAAAAGTCCATCATCAGCGTCACGGTCAGCTCTGATGCCAAAGTGAGGGTCGCCGATACAGGTCCGGGCATTCCCGAGGAGTATCGCGACGTCATTTTTGAACCCTTCGGAAGGGTAGCCCCGCTCGACCAGGGCGCAGGGCTGGGGCTTGCTCTCGTCCGCGATATCGTAGCGCGGCATAAGGGGCGCGTCACAGTGGGTGACGCCTCTGGTGGAGGGGCCGTTTTCGAGATCTCGCTACCGCGGCTTTCTGAATAGGGCGTTGTATGCGGTCTGGAGTGTCGCAGACCCGGCGCCCGGATCATGCAGTAAAGACCTCCGGTGCCCGGCTGGCCGGTCATCCCTCGATATGAGCGGTTGACCTTCTGTTCCTTCGCCGATCAGCACGGCGCACAACGTTCCCGCAATCTTGGGCCTCGACGGTAGGCGCTGCAGACAAAGTTCGAGACAGCGTCAACAACAGGCAGCAATGGCCCGGCACAGACTTCTGTGGGTTGGACTGAACTCTTTGTCGCGCGAAAGGCGCACCCGAACTGCGCAATGCAATATCGGAGTAGAAATTGACATGAAACGGATCGAAAACCCCCAGAAGAGCCTCGCGATGGGGCGCCGCAGTTTTCTCGGCGGCGCGGCTGCACTTGGTGTTGGTGCCGGATTGTCCGCGCCTGCCATTATCTCCAGTGCCTCAGCGAAAGAGATTTCGGACATCTACCTGCGAGACCAGGACCTGCCATTTATCGGCACGGAAGAGACCTTTTCCACCTATGAGTTGATGGAGCGGAATGACAGGCTGTTCCTTGAGGGGACCGGTCTTGCCGAACTTGGCCCGCGCCGCATCGGTGCAATGGATGAAGCGGGGATCAACGTCCAGATCCTCTCCGCACATACGCCGGGCGTGCAGAATATCCCCGGTCAGGAGGGCATCGATTTTGCCTATCGTCTCAACAGGCTGATTGTCGAGGGACCGATGGCCACCTATCCGGGGCGGTTCCAGGGATTTGCAACCTTGCCGTTGCAGAGTCCGGAAGCCTCAGCGGACGAACTGGAGCGCACAGTGCGGGAGGATGGTTTGCTGGGAGCCCTGACCAATGGGATCATCGGGAAGAAATTCCTCGATCATCCCGACTTTGAACCCGTGCTGGCGCGTGCCGAAACCCTTGATGTGCCGATATACATCCATCCAGGCATTCCTCCAGACGAAGTTTTCCAAATCTACTACAGCAATATGCGGCCGGAATATCAGGCGGAGTTCCAGGACCAGGTCCTCAGCATCTCGGCATATGGATGGCACCAGGAAGTTGTCACTCAATGCCTTCGAATGATCACGTCTGGGGTATTCGACAGACATCCCAGGCTCCAGATCATCATCGGCCATATGGGCGAGGGCCTTCCGTTCTTCTACGAACGCATCGTGGAAAAGATGAGCGAAGTCACCGAACGCACCCTGGACAAGCCGTTCGAGCAATATTTCCATGACAATTTCTGGTTTACAACCAGTGCATTCCCCCAGGATGAACTTTTTCATCTTCTGTTGAAGTACATCAGTGTGGATCGGGTAATGTTTGCAACCGACTACCCATTTGCAGACATGAAGCAACAGACCGATTGGTTCCGGGCGGTCGATCTGCCACGGGAAGACAAGGAAAAGATCGCGTTCCGGAATGCGGAAAAGCTGTTCGGCATGAAGGTCTGACGCATCACGCCTTGAAAATGCTCAAGCGCCGCACGGGCTTGACCAATTCTCGATGAGCCGGGCTCATCGAGAATTGGTATGAGAGGCGCCTCCTCGCTCGTGCGCCGGGCGGGGCCGATGGATGCAAGGCACCGAACCGGTCGCAATAAGCAGGAGCCGGATGAACACGGCCTCGCTCGAAACCGCCGCGATGGAACGCTCCATCGAGCTTCCCGGCACAGAAGCCGCGCCGGTTGTCCGGGCGGCGGTCCCGCGCAAAGGGACTAGTTCTTCATTGAGAGCTCCTGCTGAATCCACTGAGTGGCTTCAGTGATGTCCGCAGCGGTGAGTTCATGACTGGCCGGAAGCTCCAGGCTATTGGCATGCGCCCCATGAGCCACGAGGGCGTCTGCCAGAGCCGGCGCATGACGGGCAAGCTCATCATCACGTCCGGTCAGCACCAGTGCGCGCGTATCCGACAGGTCAAGGGCCGGCGGGGTCTCCAGGGGCTGGATACCACGCAGCAGAACCGCGCGGCGCACGGTGCCAGGGTGAAGCTGGATGACCGCCGCCAGCATGTTGGCACCGTTGGAATAACCGAGGAAGACAAGTTTCCCGGGATCAAGGCCATAGCCGGCTACAGCGCCTTCGACAAACGCTGCGAAGGCTTCTGCTTCACCGCGGATGTCCTGCTGGTCGAATGCCGTTGCACCGGTGCGGCGGAACCAGCGGTTGGTTCCCTCTTCGGTCGAGCGGCCGCGCACGCCAAGCAGCACCGCATGCGGAGCTATGCGCCGTGCGGCCGGCATCAGGCTGGCTTCATTGCCGCCGGTGCCATGCAGCAGCACCAAGACCGTTCCGTCTGGCTGCTGCGGCCTGTTGAAGCGGTGAATGAAAGGGAGGTCGCGGACCGGAAACCGCTCTTCGCCGGGAAGGGCGAATTGCGGAAGCATCGCCTCCAGATCCTCCGCACGGCCGGCATCATGCGGGGGCAGGAACAGCGTCCGGCCAAGCCCGTCCGGCGTTTCGTCGACGGTCATGCCCGGCCCGTCGGTCGCATATTCAATCAATATCCCGGCGGGATCGCGAACATAGAGGGAGGTGAAATACTTCCGGTCATGCACCTCGGTGGGCCCGTGATCCTTCAGCGAAAGCCGCATGGAGCGGAGATCATCGATCCCGCTCGCGCGAAAGGCGACATGGTCAGGCACTCCGCCGCCGGGCACGGAAGGCACGAAACCTGTGACCTCCCTGATATCGATGATGTCGGTATCGGACCTCATGCGCCGGGTAACACCGGAGCGGCCTTCTTCCCTGTACCCGAAACGTGTCAGAAAGCTTGTGGTCTCAACCGCCTTGTCCGTCAGAAGCGTGACGCCCCGCAGCCGGGTGGGAGCGTTCGGAAGCGGTACTGGCGTGGCCATGTCCACGCCCGCCAGCTTCACGATCAGCCCATCCGGATCCTTCAGCCGGAGGACCGGCTCCCCGAACTCGCGGGATGGGCCCTCGAGCGGTATGCCGGCGGCAAGTGCCTTTGTGATCCAGTCCCCGAGCGAGGCAGGCGGCACCGCCAGCGTCACTTCCGATACCTGGCCAATGCCCGTGCGGCCGCGGCCTGCCGCTTCCCAGACAAGGAACGTCAGCAACGAGCCGGGACTGCCGATGCCATCTCCGTAGACGAGGTGCAACTGCTCGGCATCCGCATAGCCGCCGGTGCGCTTCACAAGCCTTAGCCCGAGAAAGCCGGCATAGAAGTCGACGTTGGCCTGCACATTGGAGGTGATGCCGGTGACGTGATGTATGCCGCTGATCATTCCGCTGATACCTTCCGCACTTGGTTTCTTCCTATGGTTATGGACCTTCGGACGGGCTTCCGCCTAGAGCAACTCCAGCAGAAACCGGAACCGGGTTCGCGTCCGGAATTGCGTGAAGACAAGGAGCTGGAGCACGCTTCGTTTTCATCGGAAGTGCTCCAGGCCCGCGGGATCAGAATTGCGGATCGATTTCGTCCAGCGTAGCGCATACTCCGGCGCCGAAGTCCGGATGAACCTGCCGGAAAAGCTCGACCTGCCGCTCGATGATCGAGCCGGGAACACCGCCCATCGCGGCGGCAATGTTGGCGAACAGCCGTGCCCTCTGCGCGTCGTCGAACAGCAGAAACAACGCGCGCGGCTGGCTGAAATCGTCGTTTCCTTCCCGGTGATCGAACCGGTCAGCCGGACCTTCGATCTGGAGCGGTGGTTCGGCAAACGAGCGATCCTCCGTTGGACCGCCGAAACTGTTGGGCTCGTAATAGGCATCGGAATTGGGCATGCTGCCGAAGAAGCGCATCGCCCCATCCTTGTGATAATGATGCACCGGGCACAGAGGCCGGTTGACCGGCAGCGCCTCGTAATGCGTGCCGAGCCTGTAGCGGTGAGCGTCCGCATAGGCGAAGATTCTGCCTTGCAGCATCCTGTCCGGCGAATGGCCGATGCCGCGCACGACATTCGATGGGCTGAAGGCCAGCTGCTCGATTTCGGCAAAGTAATTGTCCGGATTGCGGTTGAGTTCGAGCACGCCGATCCCGACCGGCGGAGATCCGGCATGGGGCCAGACCTTCGTGACGTCGAAGGGGTTGAAGGGCAACTCGCGCGCCTGGGTTTCGGTCATGACCTGAACCTGCACGATCCAGCGAGGATAGTTGCCCTCCTCGATCGCGTTGAACAGGGCTTCCTGATAGCCTTCCCTGGTTCTGCCGACGACTTCTTCCGCCTCGGCATTCGTGTAGTGGCGGTGGCCTTGTGAGGTCTTGAAGTGAAACTTGACCCAGACGCGCTCGCCCTTGCCGTTCCACAGGCTGTAGGTGTGGCTGCCGTATCCGTTCATGTGCATCGGGCTGACTGGCAGGCCGCGGTCGGAAAAGAGGATCATCACCTGATGCAGGCTTTCCGGTGACAGGGACCAGAAGTCCCACATCGCCGTTGCCGATCGCAGATTGGTGCGCGGGTGGCGCTTCTGCGTGTGGATGAAATCCGGGAACTTGGCCGGGTCGCGGACGAAGAAAACCGGCGTGTTGTTGCCCACCAGATCCCAATTGCCTTCTTCGGTGTAGAACTTGAGCGCAAAACCGCGAACGTCCCGTTCATGATCGGCCGCTCCTGCTTCCCCCGCAACCGTCGAGAAGCGCGCGATCATCGGCGTTTCGGTGCCGGGCTGCAGCACCTTGGCGCAGGTCAGGTGCGAGATGTCTCCCGTTATTCTGAGTGTCCCATGCGCACCCCAGCCCTTGGCGTGAACAACCCGCTCGGGGATCCGTTCCCGGTTCTGGTGGGCCAGCTTCTCGATCAACTTCCAGTCCTGCATGAGCACCGGACCGCGGTCACCGGCGGTCAGGCTGTTCTGGTTGTCGGCAACGGGTGCGCCGGCGGTTGTCGTCAGGCGTGAGTTCCGGTCATCCTGCGGAGGCATGCTCAATCCTTCCTCTCGTCCACACCGCGCGCCGTCTGGCGGCATATCCGGTGAACAAGCTAACGAACTGCGCCGGCAGGGCGTCGCAGCCCCTGCGGTGACGATGCCGTTCTTGCGATGTTTCGCCGGGGGCAAATGGAAGGATTGTCCCCATGCCGGTGTGCCGCGAGCCCCCGTGGTACTGGCGGGGCGTCAACAGTTCCTGATGGCGGCATGCAGGGCGATGCCCAGCCTGTCGAGTTCAGCCTTCGTGAAGCTCTTCCCCCGGATGATCATGCGCGAGTAGAGGGAAGCAAAGAGAAGATCGAGCGCCACCCCCCTGTCGACGTCGGCGCGCAGTTCGTTGCGGGCAATGGCGCGATCAAGCAGCTGGTGTCCGAACTGCCGCCGTGCCTCGGAAACGCCATCCAGCATTGCCGACAGTTCGTTCGATCGCAGACGTTCGGCAACCAGATCGGGGACTATACGGCGGACCAGTGGATGCCGCAGGACCGCGCGCGTCGCTCTGAGATACTCCCTGATGTCCGCCTGCAGAGAGCCTTGATCTGTGGCTCCCAGCCGCATCACCTCGACACTGCGTATCGCTTCGCATGCGAATTCCAGCTTCGAGGGCCAGCGCCGGTATATCGCCGCCTTGCCTGCGCCCGCCCGTGCCGCCACGCGCTCCAGGCTTACGGCCGCAAAACCGGTTTCTGCCCACTCCTCGAACAAGGCTCTGAACAGCGCCGTCGTCAGTTCAGGCCGGATGACCGCCGCCCCGCTCGGCTTCCGTCTTTTTATCAGGTCGATACTCTTGCGTTCCATTCAAAAGTTCTCCACAGTGGATGGAACGGTAGCGTTTCAACCTGTGAGTGAGAAGAGATTGACGCGGGCTTCAACGTCTATTCCTGATTGATTTCAGAGAACCGGAGACGAAGATCGCGGCAATGCCTTTCATACGCCTCCGGAAGAAAGATATTTGCTTTGACTAATTAGGTCTACAGCCGGTCTGAGCGGCACGAATCAAGCTGCCGGCCCGGATTAGGAGGGCTGCCGGAAGCATAGGAGACACAGCATGACCGTGCCTGCCTATCATTCTTTTGCCCAATGGTACAGCAATGGTCACCTTGCGCACTATGTGCGTACGATGAAGTCAGCTGGTGGCATCATACATCTTCTGGAGGCCTCTCAACCGGCCGGAGACATGTCCGATCCCGCTGTCCCGGATCTCGTCCTGTATCAGGACCTGCATGGCGGCAGCCGCGTCAGCGGCGATATGGGAGGCGGGCGCTTCAGCGTGAAGAGCGGAAAAGGCAGCTTTTTTCTCTCCGCTCCGCGGTTTGCAAACACGGTCATTGTCGACGCCGAGCATGAGCTGCGCAGCTTGTCGTTTCCCCTGGCGCAGTGGCAGCCTGTTCTGGATGAAGCCGCCGGAGGACAGTTTTCTCTCGACTATCAGAAACTGTGCATGGGGGCATTTGCCTCGCCAGCGATCCGGTCGGCGGTCCGGAATCTTTGGGCCTTGTGCGATGAAGAGGGAGCACCCTCGCGCTTGCTGGCGCAGGCCGCAGGCTGCGAGATACTGGCCGAATTGTGCCGGCTCGGCGGAGCACCTTTCACTTCGGCAAAGGGCGGCCTTGCCCCCTGGGCCGAACGGCGCTGCCTTGACCTGCTGCAGGAGCGGCTTTCGGAGGACATCAGCCTCGATGAACTGGCCGCTGAAGCGCGCCTTTCACCCTTTCATTTTGCCCGGATGTTCAAGCAGAGCTTCGGCGTGCCGCCACGGGTCTATCTGACCCGGCTGAGAATGGAGAAAGCCTGCGAACTCCTGGCCCAGACAGACCTTCCGGTCACGGAGATCGCGCAGGAAGTGGGATATTCGTCGAACCAGGTCCTCGCCCGGGTGTTCTTCAAGCATCAACGCATGAGCCCGTCCGACTACCGCCGGACCGCTCGCGATCCGGTTCGCGCCCCGCTTCGCGCCCCAGGCCCGCTTCGCGCGCGCTCGCCTCTGGAGGGACGGCAATGACCATCGATGCCCATGCCTCATTCGCCCAGTGGCACAGCACAGGCCAGCATTCGTCCTACGTGCGCTCGATGAAATCCCCGGGCGCAATTCTCGACCTTCTTGAGATCCAGCGGCCTGCCGGGGACATGTCCCGCCCGGAGCTGCCGGACATCGTCCTGATTGAAGACATGCTTGGCTGCAGCCGTGTCCAGGGAGACCTGGGAGGCGGCCGCTTCGACATGACAACCGTGAAAGGCGCCCTTGCCGTCGCCGCGCCGAACTTCGCGACCACGGTGATCAATGACGGCAGCCATCGGCTCCGGAGTCTGGCTCTCCCTGTGGCGCAATGGCAAGGCGTGCTTGACGACGCCGCCAGCGGCGGGCTCTCGCTCGACAGCCTCTCCATCTACGGCCGGGTGTTCGACTCACCGGCCATCCGCTCCGCGCTGCGGAACCTGTGGACTCTCTGCAATGACGAGGGGGTACCTTCCCGGCTGCTGGCGCGCGCCGCAGGTTTGGAGATTCTGGCTGAGTTGTGCCGGTTGGGCGGGGCACCGTTGACGGCTGCCAAGGGTGGTCTTGCTCCTTGGGCGCAGCGGCGGTGTCTGGAGCTTATGCACGCCCGGCTTTCGGAGGACATCAGCCTCGACGAACTGGCCGCTGAAGCGCGCCTCTCCCCCTTTCATTTCGCCCGCATGTTCAAGCAGAGCGTCGGGGTGCCGCCACGGGTGTATCTGACCCGGCTGCGGATGGAGAAAGCCTGCGAGCTCCTTGAGATAACGGACCTTCCGGTCACCCAGATCGCGCAGGAGGTGGGATATTCGTCGAACCAGGTGCTGGCCCGGATTTTCATCAAGCATCAGCGCATGAGCCCGACCGACTATCGCCGGGCGGTTTGCGATCCGCTGTGTTCTATGACGCCGCAATGACTTTCGATGACGGCGCCTGGCGGCGGGAAGCCTGGCGATGGAATTAGCCCGTCATGGCCTTGTTCCCGAACGATAGGTGGCCTGTACCGCTCTTGCCGTGAGGATATGTTCGAGATCCTTCAGTGCGGCGGCCGCTGTGGCGAGAGGCTCCGTGCCGGATCCGAACGCGATCGTCTCGCCCATGGCATCGGTGGTGATGCGGACCGCCTTGTTCTTCCCCGATACATGCGCGAGCGGATCGTCCGGCGGGTAGGTCCGGATGCGCACAGTTGCCCGCATCACGCCTCCCGTCCGGACAAGGCTCCCGACGAGCTTTGGAACAAGACGCTGCTCGCGCCATGCAGCGATGCGCTGCTCCGAGACCGATTGGATACCATCGACGGCGAGGCCGTCCATCGTCAGACCCGCATTGAGGCCGAAATTGGCAAGGATCAGAAGCTTGCAGGCGGTGTCCCAGCCCTCGGTGTCGTTGCGCGGGTCGGCTTCGGCGAACCCGCCCGCCTGCGCGCGCGCAAGCGCCTCGTCGAAGCCGAGGTTCTGGTTCATCATCGCATCCAGCAGGTAATTGGTGGTCGCGTTCAGAATGCCTTCGATTTCCAGCACCTCGCAGCCTTTCAGGCTGTGCTCGAGAAGGTCAAGCGCCGGCAGTGCGGCAGCAGCGGCGCCGCTGAGTTTCAGCATCGCCCCCGAAGAATGCGCCAGGGCCTGCAGTTCCGGTCCGCTGTGGACCAGCGCGCCCTTCGATATGACGATGGTGTCGCGCCCCGCCGAAAGCGAGGACCGAATATAGGCGAGGCCGGCCCCCCCGGTGCGAAAGTCGCTTGGGCCTGCCTCGATGAGGATGCTGGCATCACTCGCCTCGACGAAGGCCGGGCCAGTCAGGCCCGGCTCCAGCGCCTCAAGGCGCCCGGCGTCCAATCCTTCCGGATCGGCCAGGCCGGCTCGCGATCCGCAGATGGCGACGAGGCGAATATCGGCCCCATAGACCTGCCGGTAGCGTTCACGCCGGGCCAGAAGAAGATTGGCCGTGGCGCGGCCCACGCCTCCGAAACCGGCAATCGCGACCCTGACGACATTCATAGTTTCAACGCCTTATCTTTGAGCATCTGGCCCGTATCCCAATGCCTCCAACAAAGCCGGACATGTTTCCCCGGCAGCCCGGCTTCTTCCGGACCGGCATCCCTGCGCTGGCTGCGGCGGGCAGGACTGCACGAAAGCGCACTTGCGGCGGTCACGCAATCCGCGACCGCCGGACTCCTTGACCAGCCATCTCAGGCGCGGATGAAGGCCAGCATATCCGGGTTCACCACCTCCGGATGGGTGGCGAATAGGCCGTGTGACAGGCCGGGATAGGTCTTCAGCGTCCCGTCCCTGACGAGCTTGATCGCCTTATAGGCCGAGTTCCCGATCGGCACGATCTGATCGTCCTCGCCATGAATGATCAGGACGGGAACTGTGAGTGCCTTCAGATCCTCCGTGAAGTCGGTTTCCGAAAACACTTCGATACAGTCATGATGCGCCTTGGCGCCACCGCTCATACCCTGGCGCCACCAATTGTCGATCAGGCCCTGGCTGACCTTCGCACCTTCCCGGTTGAAGCCGTAGAAGGGTCCGCTTGGCAGGTCACGGTAGAACTGCGCCCGGTTTGTCTCCAGCGCGGAGCGCAACCCGTCGAAGACCTCCATCGGAACACCGTCAGGGTTGACGCCGGACTGAACCATCACCGGCGGGATCGCCGCGATCAGAATGGCCTTGGCCACCCGGCCACGTTCGGCACGCGCCGCATAGCGCGTGACTTCGCCGCCGCCGGTCGAATGGCCGATATGGACCGCGTCGCGCAGATCGAGCGCCCTGGCGAGTTCAGCCACGTCCGCGGCATATGTGTCCATGTCGTTGCCGGTGTCAGTCTGGCTGGACCGGCCATGGCCGCGCCGGTCATGCGCAATCACCCGGTAACCTTCGGACAGGAAGAACAGCATCTGGGTGTCCCAGTCGTCGGCGCTCAGCGGCCAGCCATGGTGGAACATGATGGGCTGCGCGTCTTTCGGCCCCCAATCCTTGTAGAAGAGGATTGTCCCATCGGATGTGGTGATAGTTGCCATTGCACGTCTCCTTCCAAACCAGGTTGAGCGGATGTCCGAAATGGCAGGTCCTCGCAGCGGCGCTCGCAACGCTTGCCACCTGCTTTTCGCATGTTGGTTCTAGCGGGTTGGCGAAAGTGCTGCGGCGCGGAAGCTGCTGTGCAAGTGCCGATCTTGCGGACCGGTGGCCGCAGCAGGCAGTTTACGGCCCCGGAACATGATGGCACGGCGCGTTCCCTGCCAGTGCCCGGTCACAAGGGCCGCAGGAGATGACGCACGATCGGCGGCCGGTCGCCAGCATGGAACGCGTTGATGGTTGCCTGATCCAGCTGATCGGTGCGCGTTACCCGGGCATGCTGCCGTTGATGCTCGATCCAGCTTTCGACGACAAAGCTCTCGATGACCCGCCCGGGCTCCGCAGCATCCTCCCATACGTCCCACCGTATCGCGCCGTCACGCTGCCTCGAGGAGCGGAAATTGCGCAGCGCCGCAACAAACTCGGGAAGCCGCGCGGGCTCGATCTGATATTCGATCTCGATGAGGACCGGCCCCCGGTCGCCCGCTGGCTGCACCGACACCACCGGTTCGGCCCAATGGTTCGAAGGCGACAGATCGGAGGCTGAATCCTGTGGCAGGCGCCAGCGGAAGGCCAGCATCAGCGCCGCCGCCTGCCCGGCGGCGGCGGCCACAAGAGCGGTGCTGACGCTGGTGCTGGCAGCGATCGAGCCCCACAGGATGCTCCCGCCCGTCATGGCTCCCTGAAACACGAGAATGTAGACGGCGAGCGCGCGCGCCTTCACCCACCCGGGCGATGCCATCTGTGCCGCGACATTGAGCGACGTCAGCATTCCGATCCAGGCGAGGCCGGCAGAAAACATGACCGCCCCGGCGATCCAGGCGCTGTTGGCGAGCGCCAGAGCCAGCGTCGACAGGGCAAAAAACACCGTCGCCCCGACGGAGATCGTGTTGGCGGGAACCGTCTTGCGCAACCGCTTCAGCAGGATCGCGCCCAGAACCGCACCGGCCCCCATGCAGCCGAGCAGGGCACCGTAGCCGGCGGCATCGAGCCCCAGCCCGCGCCGCGCGATCAGCGGCAGCATGGCCCAGAGCGCGCTTCCGAACAGGAAGAACCCCACCGCCCGGACCAGCACGAGCCGCATCGCCGGCGAATGGCGCGTGTATCGGTAGCCCGCCTTCAGCGCACCGAAGAAGTGCTCTGGCGGCAGAGCGTGAGCGGTTGGCGGGCGCTTCCATGTGTAAAGGACGGCCAGCACCGCCACGACCGACAGTGCGTTCAATGCGAAGACGGCCGGTATTCCGGCAAACGCGACGATGACCCCGCCGAGCGCCGGACCAATGGCCCGCGAAATGTTGACGCCGAGGCTGTTCAGCGCAATGGCATCCGGCAATGCCTGCTTGTCCACCAGTTCGGGCACGACCGCCTGGAACACGGGAGCGCTCAGGGCCGCAGCGGTGCCGAGCACGAAAGTCCCTGCCAGCAGCACCTCGGGAGTGACGAGATCCAGCAAGGTCAGAACCGCCAGAAGTGCGGCCGCCAGCAGACCGAGCAATTGCGCCGCCATCAGCATCCTGCGGCGGTCAACGATGTCGGCGAGCGCGCCTGCCGGAAGCGCCAGCAGGAACATCGGCAGCGTCGTCGCCGCCTGGACCAGCGCGACGAGCAGCGGGCTCGGCGACAGCGAGGTCATGAGCCATCCGGCGCCGACATCGTGCATCCATGTCCCGACATTGGAAACCACCGTGGCGATCCACAGCGCCCGGTAGACGGGGAAGTCAAGCGGACCGGGAGCCTTCTCGTGCCGTATCTCGCTCATGGCGGTTTCCTCGTTCGTCCTGGATGAAGGGTTCATTGCGGACAAGGTCAGACCGCCCAGCAGCCGCATCCGAGGGCACCCCAGAAGGTACGGGCGTCTGATGCCGGAACACTTGCGCCAAGCGCTGCAGCGTGATCGTGCCCGTGCACCGCGCAACCACTCGCGCAACCGCAATTCACCATCATCCGGGCGCGCGTTTCCGTTGTCCGGTGGTAGCCGCCGAAGGTTGCGACCGGCGACCAGTCCGGCATCGGCGCGGGAAGATCCGGTGCGAGGCGCTCGTAGTCACCCTCGCCATGCACGACCTTGCCGCCGAGAATGGTCAGGACCGACCGCAGGTGAACGATGCCGCTTTCCGGCACCGAAAAATAGTCTCCGGACAACAGGGCGAGGTCGGCAAGCTGACCTGCTTTGATCTGCCCTTTCTTCCCCTGCTCGTTGGAGAACCAGGTGTTGGCTTCGGTCCACAGCCGCAACGCTGTTTCCCGGTCAAGGCGGTCCTGTTGCGGATAAAGGGCAAGCCCCCCGACCGTCCTGGACGTCACCAGCCAGGAAAGCGAGACCCATGGATTGTAACTGGCCACGCGGGTTGCGTCCGTGCCGGCGCCCAGTGCCACGCCCGCCTCCATGATCCGGCGGACGGGCGGCGTGCGCTCTGCAGCTTTTGCCCCGTAGCGCTCGACGAAATATTCACCCTGAAACGCCATGCGGTGCTGTACGGCAATGCCGCCGCCGAGCGCGGCGATCCGGTCGATGTTGCGGTCGGTGATCGTTTCGGCGTGGTCGAAGAACCAGTTGATGCCGGAGAGCGGAATGTCGCGGTTGACCTTCTCGAACACGTCAAGCGCGCGATCGATCGTTTCGTTGTAAGAGGCATGCAACCGCCAGGGCCAGCGGTTTTCCGCCAGGAGACGGATGACGGGTTCCAGATCGGCTTCCATATCCGGCGGCATGTCCGGGCGCTCGGCGCGGAAATCCTCGAAATCGGCGGCGGAATAGACGAGCATCTCGCCAGCGCCGTTGTGGCGGTAGACATCGTCACCCTGACCGGGCGAGACCTGCTTCACCCAGCTTGAGAAATCCGCCAGCTCCTCCTTGGGCTTCTGGGTAAAGAGGTTGTAACTTATGCGAACCGTCAGCTGTCCGCCGGCGTGAAGTTTTTCGATGATCTCATAGTCGTCGGGATAGTTCTGGAAACCGCCGCCGGCGTCGATCACGCTGGTCACTCCGAGACTGTTCAGCTCGCGCATGAAATGGCGGGACGAATTGATCTGGTACTCGGGATCCAGCTTCGGCCCCTTGGCCAGCGTCGAATAGAGGATCGTTGCATTGGGCTGCGCCAGCAGCAGGCCGGTGGGATTGCCTGCGCCATCCCTGACGATTTCGCCGCCGGGAGGATTGGGCGTGTCCTTCGTGTAGCCAACGACACGCAATGCGGCGGCGTTGAGCAGCGCGCGATCATACAGATGCATAATGAAGACGGGCGTATCAGGCGCGACGGCGTTGATTTCCTCAAGCGTCGGCAGGCGTTTTTCGGCGAACTGGTGCTGAGTGAAGCCGCCGACGACGCGCACCCATTGGGGCGCAGGCGTGCGGTCGACCTGCCGCTTCAGCATCATCATCGCATCGGAAAGCGACGGGACGCCATCCCAGCGAAGCTCCATATTGTAGTTCAATCCGCCGCGGATCATATGGGTGTGGCTGTCGATCAGCCCCGGAATCAACCGGCGCCCTTTTGCGTCGATGATCCCGGCGTCCGGGGCAGCGGCCCGGACCTCCGCCTCCGGACCCACGGCAAGGAACCTGCCGTCCCGGATCGCCACGGCATCAGCCGAAGGGTTCTGCCGGTCGAGGGTCGTCACCTTGGCGTTGATGATGATCAGATCGTGGGCAGTCATGGCTTTCTCCTTGGCGGCGCATCCAATCCGCAGCCGCACCGCCGGGAAGGCGTCACGGCGTCACGGTGATGCGGCGGATGGCATGGGAAGAGGGCAGCACCCAGATGCACGGAGCCGGCGGCTGATCCCGGCGGGACAGCCGGCCGGGCCGGTCACATCATTCAGGCCGCAGGCTTGGGCGGCATGACCGGGCCGTGCGCTGTGCGCTCGGGAGCCTTGTGAACCATGGTATAGGCGTAGTCGACACCCATGCCATAGGCCCCGGAATGCTCCCGCACGATGGCCATGACGGCTTCGTAGGTGTCACGCCGTGCCCAGTCACGTTGCCATTCGAGCAGGACCTGCTGCCAGGTAACAGGGACAATCCCGGCCTGCACCATACGGTCCATGGCGTAGTTGTGCGCGTCAACGGACGTTCCGCCCGAGGCATCGGCCACCATGTAGATTTCATAGTCGGTGTCGGCGAGACAGGAGAGGGCGAAGGTCAGATTACAGACTTCGGTCCACAGACCCGAAACAACGATCTTTCTGCGCCCGTCCGCGGCATTGGCTGCCAAGGCCTCGCGGACCTTCAGATCATCCCAGGAATTCATCGACGTGCGCTCCAGAATAGGAGCCTCGGGAAACACCGAAAGCAGTTCCGGAAAGGTCGGGCCCGAGAAGCTTTCCGTCTCCACACTTGTGATGGTCGCCGGGATCTTGAAGGCCTTTGCCGCCTTGGCAAGCCCTACGACGTTGTTCTTCAGGGTTTGCCGGTCGATGGATTGGACACCAAAGGCCATCTGCGGCTGCTGATCGATGAAGATAAGCTGGCTGTTCTGAGGGGTGAGAACCTGTAGCTTGCTGGACATCTGTGTTCGCTTTCGTGTGATGGGAGAACTGGCGGGCACCTCAGGCGGTGCCGTCTTTCTTCGCTGCCTCACCGGTGCGCGGCAGGGCGAAGGATTTTTCGTGCAGCACTGCCTGGACAAGGTTCTTGTGGCCCTTGAACCACTGGACACCTGCTTCACCTGCAAGCATCCCCAGGAGGCCAAGCAGGGCGATGATGGGAGGCGCAGGCGACCGGACCGACAGCAGGCCATAGAGCACGCCGATCCCCAGGCCAACGGCCAGCGAAAGAAGGTAAGGATGAAGCTGGCCCATGGACTGATCTCCCCGTGATACCAAGTCTTGCGATGCTGGCGCATCACGCCTTGAATGTGCTCAGACGCTGCACGGGCTTGGTCAACGCCCGGCGTCCAGGCACTGACCGGCACCCGAAGGGACCGGCGCGCACACGCAAGCACCGCTGCAACAATGACAGCGGGAAGATACGCGCCGTAACGGCCAGATTGGCGTCACGGTATTTACTCTAGTGCCGGTGCTTGATCGCTGCGGTGCCGAAACTGCGATGACGGTGCCAATCTTGCGGCCTCGTGCCGGACGAAAGCCGCCAGGCCATCCGCGCCGGGTCTTGCGATGCAGATCCGCCCTCACGCTCCCTTTTCAGCAAGCTTCACCGCGTCCGCGCCGGCCGGAATGCGGCATGGAGACGCCGCATCGGTCCCTGCCCGCCGGGCGTAGCGGGATATGAAGCCGGCACCGGAAATATGAAGCGCATCCGAAATACTCAGATCGAATTCAATCTGAAACTAAATCAGGTTCTTCGAAATGACCTCAAACAGATACTCATCGAGTATTGAATCATTTGACTGACGCAATCCGCCAGACAAAGCCTTTGAAAGGCCGCAATAGAATTCCGTTCTTGTCTGATCAATGGCATCTGGCGCCGCGCCGCCGCATGCCCTGAGCACATAATAGTCTTCCAGAACCGAACGCAAAGGCAGAAGGGCCATGTCCGGCCATCGCATGAAGAGGCCGTCAAAAGGGCCTCCGGAAGGCAGAAGATGCCCGATTGGCTGCTCAAGGCAGGGCAGAAGGCGCGGCCAGTCCGCCGGAACATGCCGTGTGGACACGAGTTGGCGCAGATGTGCCAGCAGGAAATCTGCATAGGTTCCGCTGCCGGTCATCCCGTGGCTGCCGGTAAGATGCCCCCGGCGGATCTCGTCTGCATAAGCGGAGAAGGCCACGTCAAATCCGGGCACATGGCCAAGCGAAACGGTCTCCACGTGAACGGAGCCGTGTGAGGCTTCAACAACGCAATATCCGGCGGGAAAGGCGACGGGTGACGGAACCGCAACATTCACCAGACCGTCGAGTTTCACCTCGCCGGCAGTGTGCATGTGGCCGCTGAAATGCCATTCAAGACCGGCAGCGGCCAAGGTCTGGCCCGTATTTGCGGACGGCATCCGCTCCAGCCAACTGGCAGTGCCTGCAGCCCGCACGCCGCTGCCAGTGTCTTCAAGCGTCAGCGGCAGAACGGGGTAATGGGAGCAGGCAAGAAGGGTCTTCCCCTGGTGTTTCGCACGCTGAGCAGCGTCCCGGATCCAGTCGATCAGATAAGGCCGGTCCGTCAGGACATGATCCCAGGCCGCGTCTGCCTTCAGCTTCCAGCCCGCCCCGGCGCGATGAAACACATTGGCATCCAGCATCAGCAGCCAGAGGCCCTCTTGCGGCTCGACCAGATAGGATGCGTCAGGCAATGCCGGATCACCGCCCGGAGGATAGCGTTCATCAAGGCCGTCACGTGTGCCGAAAGGTGTTTCCCAGTGAAGCACACCAGCGGGACGCGCGATGCCATAAGACGCCATGGCCTGCATGGCGCCGGCAGTGCTCATGCCCAGCATTTCCGGTGCAAAGACGGCTGGCTCCGGGGCGCCGGGATCGCTCGACGCCAGCACTGGGGCCGCGCCGCCGCCTGCCGTCAGCCATTTGGACTGATGGCGAGGGACAGGGCCAAAGCAATCGTGATTGCCGAAGACCGTAAAGAAACGCAGCCCGTGGTTCGTTTCGTAGTCTGACAGGATACGCTTGAGGGCAGCAACCGCGCCGGGCTGACCGTCGTCTGAATAGTCGCCCAGCAGCACGACCGTGCTGATGCCCCGCCGCACGATGTCTTCCAGGATTGCAAGGAAGGCCGGGTAGCTCTCGTTGAACACGCGCGTGGAGGCCGCAGTATCTGCAAAGGTGCGAAGGGCAAGCGCACCACGGCTTCGCTCCCTCAGCCCGTAACCGCCATACAGATCATGCAGATGGACATCAGCAACGATTGCGGCCTTCAGCAAGACTAAGAACCTCCAGGATGACGGCGCGCCGCCTGGAACAGGTCCGGCCGGTCGAGATTGATGTAACTGGCACCGCTGCCGACGATTTCGCGATGCACGAGCGGATCGTCTCCCCCGTAATAGACCATGATGTCCAGACCGGCCATACGGCAGGCATCCGGAAGTCCGGGCCTGCGCATCTGCTCCACCGTGATCTCGATGATCGACGCGTGATGGACAGAGGCGGCGAGAGACGGAGACTTGGCAATGTTGAGCGTCATCATCTTCCGGAATTCCGGTGCAATCAGTTGCAGCCCCAGCCGCATCTCATCCGAGAACGAGAAGTAGAACGTGTCACGCGTCATGCCCAGATTGCGGACCAGAGCCGCCACCTTGGCCGGGTCGCAATATTTCAGCTCGATATAGACCCCAGCGCGGCCCCGCAGATGTTCCAGATAGGCATCAAGCCGGGGCACCACGGCGCCTTTGAACTTGTGATCGAACCAGCTGCCAGCGTCGAGCGCATCAATTTCCCTGGCCAGGGCATGACCAATGGGGCCTGTGCCGTTTGTGGTGCGGTCGAGCGTCTCGTCGTGAAAGACGTAGAGCACTCCGTCGGCGCTCTCGCGCACGTCCAGCTCGATGTAGTCTGCGCCTTGCTCAAGGGCGAGGTCTGCGGCGGCAAATGTGTTTTCCGGTGCAAACTTGTTTGCACCGCGATGGGAGACAATCCTGGTCACTGAAAGGTCCTGTCAATTCACTTGCAGCCGCTGCGCGGCGTGGCTTGAGGCGGGATGCGGAACTGCGGCATGGAGGCCGGGGATGCGGTTGCCGTCTGCACCAAAAATGAGAGAGAGGGCGGCATTCCAGTCAAGTCCGGTCTGGCTTCCGGGCGCATGCCGTACAGCCTCGCCATATTCGAGCGCGTGGATGAGACCGGCAGGTGTGGCAACCGTGTAGAAGACTTCGCGGCCCATCGGCTCCACGCTGACGATCTCACCGCAGAGCGGTGCTTCTGCCGGAGCGGTCAGGGCGATATCCTCCGGGCGCAGACCCAGGGTCACAGGCCCATCGCAGGGCGGCGTCAAGCGCAGCCGGGCAGCGCCAAGACGCAGCTCCTCTGCGCTGGCATGACCTTCAATCAGGTTCATCGGCGGCGTTCCGATGAAGCCCGCGACAAAAAGATTGCTGGGCCGCCGGTACAGTTCATCCGGTGTCCCGATCTGGGCAATCTCGCCATTGTTCATGCAGATGATGCGATCAGCCATGGTGATTGCTTCGATCTGATCATGGGTGACGATCAGCGTGGTAATACCGAGACGTTTCTGGATCGCTTTCAATTCGGCCCGCATGGAAATGCGCAGCGTTGCATCGAGGTTCGAGAGGGGCTCATCCAGCAGCAAAATATTCGGCTCCTTGACCAGCGCCCGCGCGAGGGCCACCCGTTGCTGCTGGCCTCCGGACAGTTGCGAAGGGCGCCGGTCGAGCAGGGAACTGATCTGGACGAGGGCGGCCGCTTCTTCAACGCGCCGGGCCGCCTCTTCCTTGCCAACAGGCTTGAACCTCAGCGGGAAGGCGATGTTCTCGCGGACGGTCAGGTTCGGATAAAGCGCATAGGACTGGAAGACGATGCCGACGTTCCGGTCACGCGCGTCGACCTTGCTGACGTTGTGGCCGTCGAAGGTGATCGCACCGGATGCCGGCGCATAGAGACCGGCCAGCAGGAGCAGCGTCGTCGACTTGCCGCATCCGGAGGGGCCGAGAATGGCGACAAATTCTCCATCCTCAATGGTCAGGTTCAACGGCTTCAGCACAAGGGTTTCGCCCCAGCTTTTCGTCACGTTGTCGAGTGTGATCTTGGCCATGGCCGTTATCCCTTGATTCCGCCGAAGCTCATCTGCGTGATGTATTTCTGAGTGAAGGCGTAGAGAACGAGCACGGGCAGCAGGTAGACAATGCCCACGGCCGCCACCAGCCCATAGTCAACGCCCATGTGATCCTGCGAGACGAAGAAGAGGTAGAGGCTCATCGTCATCTGGCTTTTTTCGATCAGCAGGGTCTGGACAAAGACATATTCTTCCCAGCCCCGCAGGAAGGTGAATGTGGCGACCGCAATCAGCCCCGAACGGACCTGCGGCAGCACGACCATCCGGAACGCCTGGGCCCGGGTTGCGCCATCCGTGACGGCACTCATTTCGATGTCCCAGGGCACCGTGTCGAAGAACCCCTTGAGCACAAAAATCGCATAGGGCAGTTCCAGGGCGCTCAGGACAAGCACGACCCCGGCAAGGCTGTTCAGCAATCCCATGTAGTAGAGCTGCACGAAGACGGCGACGGTCAACGCTAGGGCCGGAAAGGCATGCAGCATCAGGAGGCCGCGCAGGAAGGCTTCACGCCCGGCAAAGGCGAAGCGCGACAGGGCATAGGCCGCAGGCGTGGCAACGAGCGTCACGATCAAGGTCTGAGCCATCGCAAACAGCAGCGAGCTGCCGAGCGCTGACCAGATTGACGGCAGCAGGCCTGTCCGGCTGGTTCCCGTTCCGTCGATATCCCGCGTCAGGAGAAAGCGGTAGTTCTGCAGCGTCAGATAAGGGGCGATGAAGACCGCCACCAGGATCAGGATCGCCAGAGCGAACACCATCCAGGCGAACTGGGGCCGTTTCAGTCTGGCCGCCAGAAGGCAGAGCAGCAAAACTCCGGCATAGGCTACGGCAGCAATTGCAGTGCTGCGCCACATCACCATGCTGCTGATGGCGCCATCGGACAAGGTGAATGACTTCACCAGAAGCCACAGATAGGGCAGCAGGACGGGAATGGATACGAGCGTCAGAAAAAGCAGGATGACACCCGAAAAGCCTGCGCGGTTCATGATGCCGCGGCGCTCCAGGCGCGCCCAGCCGGCAGATCCTGCAAGCATTGACCGGTTGGACAGCATCAGAGCACCTCGATCCTGGGGGCTGCAAAAGTGGAGCGCATGTCTGTGAGACGCCATTGCAGGAGCGTGATCACCACACCGAGGACCATCAGGCCCAGCGCAAGCGCCGCGCCATAGGCGTAAGCGCCGTTTTCAAAGGCTCTGCGGTAGATGTAGAGAGCATAGGGCGTTGAATCATAGACAGGACCGCCCCCGGTGATCAGCAGGATGTACTCATAGGTCGTCATCAGGGAGAGTGCCTGATAGATGGTGATGAAGCGGACCGGCTGTGACAGCGCAGGCGCCACCACATGGCGCAGCACGCCCCATTCGCTTGCACCATCCACGCGGGCGGCGTTGGCCAGATGCGCCGGAATTGAACGGATTGCGGAGGTCAATATGATCATCGCGAACGACGCACCGACGAATCCGTTGGCAATGACAACGAGCAGAAGCGGAAAGTCGTTGCGCAGGTTGACCGGCGGCAAGCCGAGAGCACCGGAGACCTGGGCCAGCAGCCCAGCAGGCGACGGGTCGGCGATCCAGATCCAGAGAATGCCGTAAAGAACCGCGGGGCTCATGCGCGGCAAGAGCCATAGACCGCGGAAGAACGTGCCCAGCCGTCCGGAGACGGCGGTGGTTGCGACAGCCAGCAGCGCACCCAGACCGACGTTGAACAGAAACAGGGTTGCGCTGACATAGATCAGCGTTGTCATCAGAACCGCCGGCAGGCGTGCGTCACGTTGCAGGATGCGCTCGAAGTTCTGCAGCGTGAATTCTCCAACCCGCAGATTCGCCCCCATGTCCGTGAAGGCGATGACCCCGTTGACGATGATCGGCCCGAGGAAAAAGACCGTCAGAAGTCCTATGGCCGGCAGCAGATAAAGCGCCGGTCTGGCTGGACGATGCGCCCGCAGGCGTGTGCTGGACATTGAATTCGATCCGGATTGCCCGCCCGTGGCGGCATGTTCTGAAGTCCCGGGAACCCGGCAGGAGACAGCAAGGCAGTCTCCGGCCGGGCGGCAAGTCCATGGCCTTGCAGCCACATGCGTGTCAGTTGCTTGCGCTGTCCCGGATTTCGACATCAGCACCGAACTGGAGGCTCAGCTCTTCGGCGATGAAGTCCACTGCCTGCGCAGCTGTCATCTTGCCCGTCTCAACGGCCTGGAGACCGCTGAAGAGCGCCTTGTTGTAGCTGCCGAACTGGGTGTGGTTGGGGACGAATTGCGCATGCGCCATCATAGGCGATGCGGCCGAAAGCACCCAGTTGTCCCTGTACTTCGGCATGGCTGTCTGCGCATGGCTGATTGCCGTGTGATAGGAGCCGACAGCATGTTCGGTGTTGAAGTAGGGCAAGGTTGCCAGCGCCACCAGGCTGGCCGCGATATCGGCATGCGCGCTCTTTGCATTGACCGTGTAGAGAAGCGGATGGGACAGGTTGGACGGTGTGCCCCCCTGCTTCGCCGCCGGAGCCGGAATCCAGCCGATCTTGTTGAAATAGCCTTCCTTGTCCGTAGGCCAGACAGCGCCATTCTTGTCACCGGCCTGCCAGGCAACAGCCCATACGCCCTGATGGAAAATGAAGGCCTTTTCCTGCTTGAAGGCACCCTGAATGGCTTCCCAGCTCATGGCGGTATTGTCCGCCGGCGTCACGCCGTCACGGGCGTTCCGCTCATACCAGCCCAGCGCCTCGGCCATCTCCACCTTCGGGAAGATGAGCTTGCCGCTGGCCTCGTCGATGAACTTGACCCCATAGGACTGGAACACCATCAGATAGTCGCTGCCGACATTCGGACGGTGCAGCATGCCGTATTCCGCCGCGCCTGCGCCAACCACCTCCTTGGCGAGGGCGGTCAGGTCATCAAGCGTGAAGCTGCCGGCTTCGACCTGGGCAGGAAGGCTCTCGATGAAAGCTTCATCCTTGCCGATCTTGCGCAGCATGTCCTTGTTGTAAAAGAACATGCGGATCTCAGCATCCTGCGGGATACCGTAGATCTTGCCGTCGGCGGCTTTGGCGGAGTTCCACAGGACAGGCAGGATGTCGCCATAGGCCCAGGGGGTGGAGGCGATGATCCCGTCCATGGCAAGGGCATTGCCATCTTCTGCGAACTTGCCGATCCACTCATGCGGCAGGACATAGAGGTCAGGCCCCTGACCGACCGAGAAGGCCTTCATGAGTTCAAGCGCCAGATCGTCCCAGCCTTTGACGGCGCTGGCATTTGCCTCAATGACGATGCGCTTGTCGACGCCGGCCGCCTTGAACTGGCCGTTCATGATTTCAGCTGCGGCTTCGATGTTGGTGATACGCGCCGGGCCGGACTTGTCCGCGTAGGTCGACATCTTGATCTTGATGTCTTCGGCATGCGCGTGGCCGGCCACGAGAGCCGAGAGTGCAATGCTTGCGAGAAGGGCGATAGGCTTTGTCATGCTGATCAATCCAGTTGGCGATATTTTATTAATTAACTTGCTTAATTAAAAGTTTGATGACATTCGCTAGGGAAAGACGAGGAGGAGAAATCTCATGCTGACGCGACAGCACCCTTTGGAGGGCATTGGCCGGACACAGGCCGGCATGCTCAAGCACCTGCGCAGAAAAGGCATGGCGTCGCGGGTGCAACTGGCGGAAATGTGCGGGATCACGGCAGCGGCGGTCAGTATGATGACCCGCGACCTGATCGAACGCGGCATCATCCTTGAAGGCGCCCGGCGTTCGGGCGGGCGCGGGGCGCCGCATATTGATCTGATGCTGTCTGAAAAGGCAGGTTACGCAATCGGCCTGCACGCCAACCGGTATGCCGTTTCGATCGTCCTGCTCGACTTTCGCGGAAATCTCGCGGGTGAGTGGCAGGAACGGGGGTCCTTCGAGACCTTCTCCGGCCTATTGGCCGCCGTTGAGCGGCTGAAAGGAAAGCTTGCCGCTGCAAGTGCCATAGATCCGCGACTGCTAATCGGTGCCGGTATCGCCATGCCGACCCGCTTCCATCAACAGACGGCCTCCCTCGATCTGGCACAGGAGGTGATCGGCTGGACAGGCTCCGACCTCGCAGCCGCACTGGAGGAAATTCTGGGCTGCCCGGTCATGATCGAGAACGACGCCAACGCAGCGGCAATGGGCGAGCTGACGATGGGCAACGCCGCCACTCATGAGAATTTCGTCTATCTCTATCTGTCGGAGGGCATCGGCAGCGGTCTGATCGTCAATGGCGAGCTTTACCGCGGGCATGCGGGCAATGCCGGCGAAGTCGGTGCCTTGCGCGCCCGCGGCCGCTCCAGACCGAGCTTCGATGATCTGGCCTCCTGGTGCCTCGCCCATGCAGGCAATATCCCGGAGGGACGCTCTGCGGAGGAGTGGACCACCTATCTGGAGCAGCATGCGGCTGTGCTGGAGGCATGGCTTGAGAAGGCCGGGCCGGAGACGGCAAAGCTGGCCTTCATGGTTGCAGCCATCCTGGCACCTTCCGCAATTTACCTCGGAGGGACGCTGCCCTGGATGGTCCGCAAGCGGCTTGCCGCCTGGCTTGAATTTGCCACATCGGACCCATTTGAAGGGGCGCGGGTTCTGCAGCCGCAGATCCTGGTTCCGCAGAACTCTGCGACGGACGCCGTCGCCTTTGGCGCGGCCGCCATGATCCTGCACGAGTTGCGCGGCTAGTCCCCCCTCAGGTGAGGGTGCAAACCGCTCGACGGCCGCAGGTCTTCCTGTCCGCCGCATCGCGGGGGGCGCCTCCTGAGCTGCAGCGGCCCTCTCACAAGCCCGACTGGACGGCGAAAGCCGCCGGATGCGGCGTGTCCTCATGCTGTCTGCTCCTGCAAGGCGGGACAGATCAGAAAGCAGATACGTAGCACAAACAATCGCATCACATCTTGGAAAAGCTCAAGCGCCGCGGGGCTTGGCCCTCTTTCGATGGGTCAATCAGAGCGGAAAAGGATATTGGAGGTGGCGCGACTCCCGGTCGCCTGGATGATCCAGCTTTTCTTCGCGCAGCGATTTCATCTCTTCCTCAAGAAGCGCGATCCTGCTCTCCATGTTCGAAATGATATCAAGCTGAATGTTATCGGATCCGGCGATTGCCTCACCCCATTCCTTTGCCCATGCGCATAATTTCTTCATCATTGATGCTCTCCATGACATCCTGGACAGGGAACAGATGACTCTCGAGTGAACCTGACCAGCGTGAATGGACTTCAATTCCTCCAGCGAAGAGACCGCAGGCAAGCTGCATTCAGCGCAACCTTGCTGAACCGTTGACACCAGCCGGCGCATTGTCCAGGCACGTGCCGGGCTATCTGGCCTTGCCTGTCAACCGTTCCACCTTCGGAAAACGGCACTTGCATTCACGCCCCCGAACCCGAAACCGTTGGTGATCGCATGCCCCATCTGCACCGGCCGGGCCTTGTTCGCGACAAAGCTTATTCCGCTGCCTGCAGGATCTGGCGCATTCAGGTTGAGCGTGGGCGGGGCAATCTGGTCTCTCAGCGCCAGGACGGTGAAGATTGCTTCGACACCGCCGGCGGCGCCGAGAAGATGTCCGGTCGAAGACTTGGTGCCGCTGACCGCAAGGCCGGGTTCCTGGCCAAACACTGTCTTGATCGCGGCAATCTCACTGCGATCCCCCAGCGGGGTTGATGTGGCATGCGCATTCAGGTGGTGGATGTCACCAGGCGAAATTCCCGCCCGGCCTATCGCAATCTGCATAGCCCGGGCGGCACCGGCTCCATCCTCCGGACCCGAAGTGACGTGGTATGCATCTGCCGTTGTGCCATAGCCCACCAGTTCGGCGAGAGGCTCGGCACCACGGGCGAGTGCATGGCTCAGGGCCTCGACCACCAGAATACCGGCGCCTTCTCCCATTACGAAACCATCGCGATGCATGTCGAAAGGCCGTGAAGCCATCGCAGGGGTTTCGTTGAAGCCAGTTGACAGGGCCCGCGCGGCGGCGAACCCTCCAAGGCTCACGGCATTCATGCACGCTTCCGTGCCGCCGCAGACAGCGATGTCAGCTTCATGCGCCCGGATCATGCGGGCTGCATCGCCGATTGCCTGAACACCGGCGGCACATGCTGTCACCGGTGCACCGAGAGGTCCTTTGAAGCCATAGCGGATGGAAACCTGCCCCGCCGCAAGATTGACGAGGAAGGAGGGAATGGTGAAGGGTGAAAGACGCCGCGGACCTTTCTGATCGGCCGTTCTTACAGCCGCACTGATCGCGGGAAAACCACCTATTCCGGATGCGATGATTGTTGCTGTCCGAAGGCGGTCTTCTTCCGAAACAGGTTTCCATCCCGCTTGTGCAAGGGCCTCCTCTGCCGCAGCCAGGGCAAAGAGAATAAATCTGTCCACCTTGCGCTGGTCCTTTGGTGGCAAGACGCTATCAGGGTCAAACCCGGCCTCGTGATCCTCTCCGGCGGAAGGAACGGCGCCGCCGGCTTTTGATGGCAGATCGCCAACGATCTCATCAGGTAGACGGTGGATTCCCGACTTGCCCGCGAGCAAGCGGCTCCACGAACTGCTGACACTGGCACCCAGCGGGGTGACAGCCCCCATTCCCGTTACAACGATACGGCGCATGACGACTCCAGAAGTAGTTGGCTCGCAGACACGCATGGCCCGGTGCATTGAATGACCACGGTCTGGTCTGCCTCTCATACCAAGGCGCCGGCCAAGACACGGGGATGCTCACGCATCACGCCTTGAAATTGCTCAGGCGCCGGAAGGGCTTGAGCGGCACCCGATGTGTCAAGCTCACCGGGTGCTGATATCAGTCAGCTGGTTCCGAGGCCGCGATCCGTTTCATTTCTGCTGCGGCTGCTTCAAGCAGGCGGTCAGACAGCTTCTCATCCACCAGGATCCGCGACAGCGTGACAGCTCCAACCATGAGCGAGAGCGCTGCCATGGCTTTGCTTGAAACATCGCCAGCGCCGCCTGCGGGCATCAGTTCCTCAAGAACCTGCAGATGCGCCTTGATGCCGTCTTCAAACGGTCTGCGAACCTCTGCGCTCTGGCGGGCAGCATCGGACCCGAGCGCAACCAAAGGACAACCGTCGCCCGTTTCTCCACGGTGTCCAGCCGAAAGATAAAAATCGATCACCTCCTGAAGCGGATCGGGGCTTGATGCAATGGCCGAAGACCAGCGGCGGGTTGCGCTTTCCATTGCCCGCCGTGACGCAAGCGCTGCCAGATCTTCCTTGGATTCAAACTGCTTGTAGAAGCCACCCTGAGTAAGGCCTGCACCCTTCATGAGGTCCTTGAGGCCAATGCCGTCGAATCCCCTTTCGCGGAAAAGCCTGCTGGCCACGTTGATGACCATCTCACGGTTCGCTTGTGCCTGGGCGCGGCTGACTCTCATGCCGATCTCCTTTTGATTTCGATTGACATCTATATCAAATTTAGATTTATAATGCAATCTATATTGATCGCCTTGACTGTCAAGAAGGGCCGGAAACAATGAAACGCAAAATCCTGTTGTCCTCAGCCGCCGCGCTGGCCATTGCCGGCACCGCTGCTGTTGTGCTGGGACTGGGAACGGGAAACAAGGAAGCTGAAGCGGCCGATCCCCGCAGCTTCGCCCCCCTCGTCAGCGTGACGAAAGCCAGAACACCCGATACGGCAAGCCGAAGCTTTACGGGCACCGTTGCTGCCCGGGTTCAGAGCGACCTCGGCTTCCGGGTGCCCGGAAAGATCGTCGAGCGTCTTGTCGGCCTTGGCGAGGAAGTCAAGGCCGGCCAGCCTTTGATGCGAATTGATGATACTGATCTGCGGCTTGCCCTTTCGGCAAGACACAATGCGGTTGCAGCAGCCCGGGCAACATTCATTCAGGCGCAGGCAGACGAGCGGCGGTATGCGGCTTTGCTGAAGACCGGCGTCGCAGCCTCCCCGCAAAGATATGAAGTGTCCAAGACGGCGCTCGACACCGCTGCCGCCCAGTTGGCGGCGGCCGAAGCCGAAGCCAAGGTCGCAGAAAACGAGGTTGCCTACACGGTGCTCACAGCGGATGCTGACGGCACGATTGTCGAGACATATGGCGAACCTGGTCAGGTGGTCTCCGCTGGACAACCCGTGCTGAAGCTCGCCAAAGCTGGCCCGCGCGAAGCGCTGGTGTGGCTGCCGGAAAATCTCAGGCCCGGCATTGGCTCTCTGGCCCAGGCGGCCGTCTATGGGCAGAGGACTCAGGAAAGCGCATCACTCCGGCAGATCTCCGATGCAGCCGACCCCCAGACCCGGACATATGAAACACGCTGGGTACTTCAGGGTACCGCAGCTTCCGCACCGCTGGGTGCGACGGTCACGGTGACGGTCGAGAACAAAGATGTCCAGACCCATGCTGAAGTGCCCGTTGGGGCGCTGCTCAATGATGGTATCCGCACGGGTGTCTGGGTACTGAACGAACAGACGTCCAGCGTCCATTTCCGGGAAGTGACGGTTGAGCGGATCGGAGAGGAAAAGGCTATCGTCTCAAGCCTTGCCTCCGGTGAGATCATCGTCGCCCTCGGGGCTCATCTGCTTCACGATGGCACAAGCGTTCGCACCGGGGCGGTCAAAGAAGAGGCGGCAAACTGATGGGCCTCAATCTTTCAGCACTGGCCGTTCGCGAGCGCGCCATCACCCTGTTTTTCATCGTCCTGCTGGCTGCTGCCGGTGCATATGCCTTTGTGAAGCTGGGCCGGGCTGAAGATCCTTCCTTCACCATCAAGACACTCACTGTCACATCTGTCTGGCCGGGCGCAACCGCACGGGAGATGCAGGACCTGGTTGCCGAACCGCTCGAAAAGCGGATTCAGGAACTGACCTGGTACGACCGCGTCGAAACGGTGACACGCCCCGGCTATGCCTTTCTTACGGTCACATTGAAGGACAACACGCCTGCATCGGCCGTTGAAGGGGAGTTTTACCAAGCGCGGAAGAAACTTGGCGACGAAGCCCGGAACCTCCCTTCGGGCGTTCTTGGCCCCTTTGTCAACGACGAGTATTCCGACGTCAGCTTCGCTCTTTATGCCCTGAAGGCAAAAGGCATGGCGATGCGCGACCTTGTGCGGCAAGCTGAGATAATCCGTCAGGACATGCTCCATGTTCCCGGCGTGAAAAAAATCAATATTCTCGGTGAGCAGCCGGAACAGATCTTCGTTGAGTTCTCCTATGAGAAACTGGCGACCCTCGGTGTCTCGGCACAGGATATTGCTGCCGCGTTGCAGCGGCGCAATACGGTAACCCCCGCAGGTTCGATCGATACGCGTGGCCCTCAGGTCTTCATCCGTTTTGACGGGGCCTATGACAGCGTGAATGCGGTCGCCGATACGCCGATCGTTGCGGGTGGGCGAACGCTGAAATTGTCAGATATTGCCGAGGTGCGCCGTGGTTATCAGGACCCGTCGACTTATGTCATCCGCCACGATGGCGAACCTGCCATCATGCTCGGCGTGGTCATGCAACAAGGCTGGAACGGGCTGGAACTTGGCAAGGCGCTGGAGGAGCGGTCGTCGGCCATTGCTCAATCCCTGCCGCTGGGCATATCGCTGTCGAAGGTCAGCGACCAGGCTGTGAACATCGATTCCGCCGTTAGCGAGTTCATGCTGAAATTTGCGATGGCGCTTGGGGTCGTGCTGTTTGTCAGTCTGGTTGCCCTGGGTTGGCGCGTTGGCATTGTCGTCGCCCTGGCCGTGCCGCTGACACTTGCAGCTGTCTTCCTCATCATGCTGGAAACAGGCAGGTTTTTTGATCGCATCACTCTCGGCGCGCTGATCCTTGCACTCGGCCTGCTGGTGGATGACGCCATCATTGCCATCGAGGTGATGGTGGTGAAGATGGAAGAGGGCATGGACCGCATCAAGGCGGCCGCCTATGCCTGGAGCCACACAGCCGCTCCAATGCTGTCCGGCACGCTTGTGACAATCATCGGCCTGATGCCGGTCGGTTTCGCCAGGTCAACGGCCGGCGAATATGCCGGCAACATCTTCTGGATCGTCGGCTTCGCGCTGATCGTCTCCTGGATTGTCGCGGTGATCTTCACGCCGTATCTCGGGGTGAAGCTGCTGCCGGAGATCAAGCCCGTGGAGGGCGGTCACCACGCCATCTACAACACCCCGAACTACCGCCGCCTTCGCAGGCTTGTCGAGTTCGCGGTCCGCCACAAGTTCCTCGTCTGCGCTCTGACGGGTATTGCCATGGCCATCTCCGTCGTAGGCATGGGGTCTGTAAAGCAGCAGTTCTTCCCGACTTCGGATCGTCCCGAGGTTCTGGTTGAAGTACGCATGCCGGAGGGAACAAGCATAGAGGCGACCATTGCAACAGTAAAAAAGCTTGAGAACTGGCTGAAGGAGCAGCCTGAAACGAAAATCGCCACCAGCTACACCGGCCAGGGTGCGCCGCGCTTTTTCTTTGCAATGTCGCCGGAATTGCCTGACCCTGCATTCGCGAAGATCGTCGTCTTGACGCAGAACGCAGAAGAGCGTGAGCTTCTGAAGCACCGCCTGAGGGAAGAGATGGCCAATGGGCTGGCGCCGGAAGCCTATGTGCGGGTGACGCAGCTTGTCTTCGGCCCCTACACGCCCTTTCCGGTCGAGTTTCGCATCATGGGTCCGGACCCGGAAGAGCTCTACAGACTTTCGGAACAGGCCCTTGCTGTCATGAAAACCGTTCCGGATGTCCGTCAGGCCAACCGCGACTGGGGCAACAGAACACCCGTTCTGCGTTTCATCCCTGATCAGGACCGGCTCAATCTTATCGGACTTTCTCCCGCAGAGGCTGCCCAGCAAATGCAACTGCTGCTGGCCGGTGTGCCCATCACACAGGTCCGCGAAAACATCCGCACTGTTGCGGTGGTTGCGCGCAGTGCCGGGGAAAACAGGCTCGATCCTTCCAGACTGGCCGATTTCTCCCTGATCAGCCGCAGTGGCCGTCCAATTCCGCTGGACCAGATCGGCCATTCCGAGATCCGCTTCGAGGAACCCGTCCTGAAACGCCGGGACCGCACGCCGGTGATCACCATCCGGTCCGACATCAACGAGGCAACTCAGCCGCCGGAGGTGTCGATGCAGGTGATGCAGGCACTCCAGCCGCTCATTGCCTCTCTGCCTGTTGGCTACAGGATCGAGATGGGCGGCAATATTGAAGAGTCGTTGAAAGCAAATACGGCCCTCGTGCAGGTTTTTCCGGTGATGATTGCCGCCATGCTCATCGTGATTGTCCTGCAGGTCCGGAGTCTGTCGACCATGGTTCTGGTCATGCTGACAGGGCCCCTCGGTCTTGTCGGTGTAGTTCCGGTACTGCTTGCCTTCAACCAGCCCTTCGGTTTCAACGCCATTCTCGGTCTCATTGGATTGGCGGGCATTCTCATGCGCAACACGCTGATCCTGACGGAGCAGATCAAGGAAAACCAGGATGCCGGGCTGGATGACTACCATGCCGTCATCGAGGCGACCGTGCAGAGAACCAGGCCTGTCATTCTGACGGCTCTTGCTGCGGTTCTGGCCTTCATTCCGTTGACGCATTCGGTCTTCTGGGGATCAATGGCCTACACCCTGATCGGTGGCACCGCGGTCGGCACAGTCCTGATCCTGCTGTTTCTTCCTGCGCTTTACGCCGCATGGTTCAGGATCAAACCACCGAGGCAGAAAACGGACGGCCATTCCGGCCAGGAGGATGGAGAACAGTCACTGGAACTGGCTGCAGAGTGACTATCAGATCCGGGCGGCGCCTGAGCCTTCTCATGGCTCAGACGCCGCCCAGGTTTTATACCAAGGCTTTCGATGCTGACGCATCACGCCTTGAAATTGCTCAGGCGCCGCACGGGCTTGACCAGCTCTCGATGAGTCAAGCTCATCGAGAGCTGATATTAATCAGTTCCCCGTGAGGCAGGTTCACAAGGAACTGACATCACCTTTCCCTGCGCACAATCATGCAGGTTGACGTGCCATGGGCGTGAAGTTTTCCCTGTATCGTTTCTATCCTGCCCTCAAGCGTTATGACGTTGCGGCTGCGCGAAATGACATGGCCTATCAAGCGCAACTCCTTGCTGTCACCGGAGATCGGGCGGACGAATTTCACGGCTGTATCCAAAGTCGGGCTTAATTCACCTGGTGCCAGAGTCGTGTGAGCGGCCAGAGCCATGCAGGTATCGAGCATTGTCATGCTCCAGCCGCCATGAACGGTGCCCAGCGTATTGAGGAAGCGTGGCTCGGGAGAGGCCCGGAGTTCGACCGTACCTTCCCTTGGTGGAAGGAGCACGAATGGCAGCAACTCCGCCATGGGGGGCCGTGGGTAGTGGCCGTCCGCAAGCCCTTGCACGAACTCAAGGCCCGTGAGGGACGTCATGTCCAGCCGCGAATGACCGGATGCGGGAAGTTCGTTTCTGTCTGTCATTGTTGAGGGAGCCTCCCAAGAGTGGATGTGGCGTATCCGCAGCCTTGCCGGGGCTTGGGCATTTTCCAGGCCGCGAGCGCTCTTGACGTCGCCTCAAGAGCGCTCGCGGCCGGCAGCCTCCGGCGTGTTCCATCTGCGCAGAGTTCAGTTTTGCCGAAATCTCCTCACATCGTGCCCTTGATTTTTTTATTGCGATCACAATCTAAAAGCAATATAGATTTCGATCAAAATCTATATTGCTTGCATGCCATCCGGCAGCATGAACACAAAGAGGAGGCCGCAGTGCCAGAGCAGAAAATTGTCGTGGTAACCGGAGCGTCATCAGGAATCGGAGAAGCGACGGCGCGCCTTCTTGCGCAAAACGGCTACCGGGTTTTTGGTGGTGTGCGCGACCCCAGGCGGGCAAAGCCCATTCCCGGCGTGATCTTTGCAGCCCTTGATGTCACGGATGATGTATCCGTGGCCGGTTTCGTAAATCTGGTCTTGTCCGAAGCAGGAAGGATTGATGTGCTCATCAACAATGCCGGTGTTTCCCTCGTGGGGCCGGTCGAACACACAACAATTCCGGAAGCCGCAAAGGTTTTTGATGTCAACGTGTTTGGTCCGCTCCGCATGATCCGGGCGGTTCTGCCCTCGATGCGCAATGCGCGCAGCGGACTGGTCGTTAACATCAGCTCCGTGCTCGGCTTCCTTCCGGCTCCTTTCATGGGGATTTATGCCAGCAGCAAACACGCTCTTGAGGGCCTGTCCGAGTCTCTCGATCATGAGGTGAGGGACTTCAACGTGCGTGTCATTCTGGTGGAGCCTGCGTTTACGAACACCAATCTCGACGTGAATGCTGCAGTCACGGAAGCTCCAATGGGCGTTTATGCCGCGCAAGCCGACGCAACGGTGAAAACTGTTCTCGCTCAGATCAAATCTGCACCTGCTCCGGCTTTGGTTGCAGAGAAGATCCTCGCCGCCCTCAAGAGCCCCTACAAAATGCGTCAGCCCGCTGGCAAAGAGGCAACGCTTCTCAGCCGTCTGCGCAGATTCGTGCCGGCAAATGCATTCGACAAAAGCCTTCGCAAATCATTCGGCCTCCCGAAGAGTTCTTCTTGAGGTGAAATAAATCAAAATGACGAATAACCTCTGAACTACCCCCACCTCAACTATCAGATTCACTCAGGAAAACACCTGTCACATAAGAATGTTCTTTACTTTACGCTTGAATATCACCTCAAGTGCAGTAGGTTTTATCAGAAGTATCATGGTAGAAATTGAGGCTGGAAGTGGGGGCGATTCTCACATACGGGCTTCCAGAGATCTCCGTCCGGAGACGTCCGAACGGTCCTGGTCACATGCTCCGGAATGCTGACGAAAACTGTGACCACGCTGCTGTTGACGGTTTGCCTGCCCTTGCGTTAAATCGTGGCCGTCCAATCCAAGCCAACAGGGGATTGTAGATGCTGGAGCTTGTGACCACCCGCTGACTGTCCCGACCGACCGGGACATCCAGATGCACCGTTTCGCAGCGGCGGTTTTGCCGTGGCCGAAGGGTGCCAGGGTGATTTCTGCACACAGGCTTTTCCATGAACATCTCTCGCAGCGAACAGCGCGTTCTGCACGTGCTGGCGCAAGGCGGCTATATCCGTCATCACCGGTCCGGCAACGGCCGCATAACAGACGTGCAGTGCTTCACGCGCGACGGCCTTCTCCTGTCCGATTGCACGCCCGAGGTCTTTGCCAAACTGCGGCGCAAGCGCCTCATTGAATCCAGGGCATCCAGCCCCTACCGGATTTCCGGCAAGGGACGCCTCAGCGTCCGGGCTCAGCCCGACAACCGTCAGGAGGCATTCGCATGATTATCCGCACCGAAATGGCCGCAGACACTCCGGCGATCCGCCGCTTGGTCACCGAAGCGCTCAAGATGCTGGCGCAATCCACCGGCACGGAGGCCGCGATTGTCGAGGCGCTGCGGGCCGATGGGGCCCTTGCGCTTTCACTCATCGCCGAAGAGGACGGCGAGGTAACGGGTTATCTCGCCGCCTCCTGGGCCCGCATAGGGCCGGATGGCCCCTGGGGGCTGATCGGCCCTCTGGCGGTGCTGCCCGAACGGCACCGTCAGGGCACCGGCACGGCCCTGATGCGCGAAGCACTGCGCCAGCTCAGGCCGCTGGCGCGCGGGGCGGCGCTGGTAGGCAGCCCGGCCTATTATGCCCGGTTTGGCTTCCGGGCCTTTCCCGGGCTGGGTGTCACGGGCGTTCCTTCCAGCGTGGTTCTGGCGCTGCCTTTCGGCGGGCAGGCCCCGCAGGGAGAGCTGATCCATCACCCCGCCTTCGGACTGAATCAGCCGGACTGACACTTGGCCGGGCCGCATCGCCACATGATGCGGCCCGGTCATCCCTTGCCGTCAGAAGGGCTTGTCGAGGCGAAGCCGGATCACTTCGAACGGCAAGCGGTTGTCATCCTCCGGACGCCGTCCGACCTCCAGGAAGCCAAGCCTGCGGTAAAAGCCGTGAGCGGCTTCGTTGCGCGCATAGACCTCCAGCTCAAGGCTGTTGCGGCTCTTGAGTGCATGGGCCACAAGCGCCCTGCCAAGGCCGTGCCCGTGGTGCGCCGGGTCCACAAAAAGACCGCCGATAAAGTCATCGAGGAGGCCGATGAAGCCGGCCGGCTGGCCATTCACCTCGATGATCCAGGTTTCGGCCATGGGCAGATAGATCTCTGCGGTCAGCTTCTCCTGGGCATCGAGCTGGTCCTTGCCCAAAAAGGGATGGCCCAGCTCGGAGGCTGCCCGCCAGATGCGGAGCAGGCAGGGGGTATCATCCGGCCGGTACGGCCTGATGCAAAGGTCTGTCATGTTCATATTTCCGTCAGTCAGGCGCAAATGCGCACACTCAATCATCCGGCCGGATGGCCGCTCACCCAATAGGGTCAAACTGGATTGAAGCTTCTGCGCATAAATCTCCCTGGCTGACTGAGCCTGTCCTAGACGCGCGGCTCTTTCCTGTCAACGCAGCCGCCTTCATGCAGCCCCTGCCATGCAGCTCCTGTCATGCAATTGACAATCCCGGCCGCCCGGCGCAAAGGTTGGGCTCCACCTTGGGGAGTCCCGTGCAAGGGGCTGAGATACTGCTGGCGATGCAGCGCAGTGACCCGTTGAACCTGATCCAGTTCACGCTGGCGGAGGGATGGTGTGTGATGCGCGGAGGTCTGGCGTTTGCCGGCGGGCGCCTCACAAAGCCCTTCCGCCCGTGAGACAAATGCCACGGAAGCCGGAAGCGGATGCGCCAGACACACTCTCGCCTTTCCAGACTGTCAGGCTCTTCCACGGTGCTCGTGCGCGGGGCCGGGGTTGCCGGGCTTGCGGCGGCGCTCGAACTGTCCCGCCTTGGACTTGCCGTCACCGTGGTGGACACCAGTCCGGCGCCGGGACACGGGGCTTCCTTCTATGCCGGCGGCATGCTGGCGCCCTGGTGCGAGGCGGAGACCGCCGGGCCCGAGGTGCTGAAGCTTGGACTGGAAGCTGCAGACTGGTGGGAGGCGGCCGTGCCGGGGCTTGTCTCCCGCAAGGGCACGCTGGTGCTGTGCCCGCCGCGCGATCAGGCGGAACTGCGCCGCTTTGCCAGCAGGTCCTCAGGCCACCGAATGGTAGATGCGGCGGAGATTGCCGAGCTGGAACCTGCGCTGGCCGGGCGGTTCATGACCGGGCTGTTCTTCGAGAGCGAAGCGCATCTCGACCCGCGCCTTGCCATGACGGCGCTGTGGAAGCAGCTGGAAGCGCAAGGCGTCACCTTCCGCCTGGGCGATGCGGCGCAAGGGGCTGAGAGCGAGGCGTCCCTCGTCATCGACTGCACGGGGCCCGGCGCCATAGACCGGGTACAGGGCCTGCGCGGTGTGCGCGGCGAGATGCTGTATCTGGAGACCGGCGAGATTTCCCTGTCACGGCCCGTGCGGCTGCTGCATCCGCGCCATCCGCTTTATGTGGTGCCGCGCGGCGGCGGGCGCTTCATGGTGGGGGCGACCATGATCGAAAGCGACGACGGCGGCCCGGTGACGGCCCGCTCGGTCATGGAACTGACCAACACCGCCTATGCGCTGCATCCCGCCTTTGGCGAAGCACGCATCGTGGAGCTTGGCGCCGGTGTGCGTCCGGCCTTTGACGACAACATGCCGCGCGTGGTGGCAGAGCGGGAGCGCCTGCCGCAAGGCACGGATCTCGCAGTGGCCGGCATGTACCGGCATGGTTTCCTGCTCGCCCCGGCCCTCGCCCGGCAGGCAGCGGATATGGCCGCACGGCGGCTGATGGAAAACAAGGGAGATGCAAACCCATGAATGTGCTGGTGAATGGCGAGGCCGTGGCCTGTGCGGCGGAAACCCTGCCCGCCCTGCTGCAGGAACTCGATTATGAAGGCGACTGGCTGGCCACCGCCGTCAACGGCGAACTGGTGCCGCGCGAAGCGCGCGAGGCCTGCCGGTTGAACGAGGGCGACCGGATCGAGATCCTGTCGCCGATGCAGGGAGGCTGAGATGAGCCTGACGCTTTATGGCAGCGACGTTTCATCCCGCATGCTGCTGGGCACGGCGCGTTATCCATCCCCTGCCGTGCTGGCCGGGGCGGTGCGCCGCTCGAAGGTCGAGATCGTCACCGTGTCGCTGCGCCGGGAGACGGCGGGCGGGCGCAATGGCGGTGCCTTTTTCCAGATGATCCGGGATCTGGGCGTCAAGGTTCTGCCCAACACGGCCGGATGCCACAGCGCGTCCGAGGCCGTGCTGACGGCGAAAATGGCGCGCGAGGTCTTCGCCACCAACTGGATCAAGCTGGAGGTGATCGGCCACCACGACACGCTGCAGCCGGATGTGTTCGAACTGGTGGAGGCCGCGCGCATTCTCAGCGCCGAAGGCTTCGAGGTGTTTCCCTACACCACCGATGACCTGATCGTGGGGGAAAAGCTGCTGGCCGCCGGATGCCAGGTGCTGATGCCCTGGTGCGCGCCCATCGGCACGGCTGCGGGCCCGCAGAACCTTGCCGCCCTCAGGTCCATGCGTGCCGCCTTCCCGGATGTGCCGCTGATCGTCGACGCCGGGCTTGGACGCCCCTCCCATGCCACCACGGTGATGGAGCTGGGTTTTGATGCGGTGCTGCTCAACACGGCCGTGGCGGGAGCCGCGGATCCGGAGCTGATGGCCGAAGCCTTTGCCGGGGCGGTGGAGGCCGGGCGCCAAGGCTATCTTGCCGGATTGCTTGAACCAAGGGACATGGCCGTGCCATCAACCCCCATCATTGGCAAGGGAGCCTTCGGATGACGCTTGATCCGTTCTATCTCATCGTCGACAGCGCGGACTGGATCGTCCGCCTTGTGCCGCAGGGCGTGAAGCTGGTGCAGTTGCGGGTCAAGGACTGCGCGCCGGACGAGTTGCGCCGCCAGATCCGCGACGCAAAAGCCGTGTGCGAGGCCCATGGCGCCACACTGGTGCTGAATGACTACTGGCAGATGGCCATCGACGAAGGCTGCAGCTGGCTGCATCTGGGGCAGGAGGATCTGGCGGAGGCCGATCTTGCCGCCATCCGCCGCGCCGGGCTGAAGCTGGGGCTCTCCACCCATGACGAGGCCGAACTTGAAACGGCGCTTGCCGCCAAGCCCGATTATGTGGCGCTGGGTCCGGTCTATCCCACCATCCTGAAGGAGATGAAGTGGGCGCCGCAGGGACTGGAGGAGCTTGGCATCTGGAAGCAGCGCATTGGTGCATTGCCGCTCATCGGCATTGGCGGGCTGACACCGGAGCGGGCGGAAGCGGCGCTTGCCGCAGGGGCTGACAGTGCAGCGGTTGCCACCGACATCACCCGCAACACAGATCCGGAAGCGCGCGTGCGCGAATGGCTCGCCGCCACGGCCCGCTGGCGCTGAGCATCAACGGGGGATCGAGCCTCAGGCCTGCAGCGGTACGGTCATGCGCACGGTCAGGCCATGGCCGGTGAATTCACGCTCGATCTTGCCGCCCAGTTCGCCGCGGATGCTGGCGTCAATCAGCCGTGTGCCGAAGCCCTTGGTTGTCCCCGGTTCCACGGCTTGCGCGGATTTCTCCGTCCACACAAGCTGAAGCAGCTTGCCCTTGGGAGCGGCTTCCAGCGTCCAGTCCACGGTCAGGGAGGCCCCGTCATCGCCGACACGGGCATATTTGAGCGCGTTGGTTGCCAGCTCGTGGAAGACGAGGCTCAGCGCGTGCGCAGCCTTTTCGTTGAGAACCACGGGGGGGCCGCACAGCTTTTCACGCTGGAGCGCTTCGCCGAACACCTGCTCCAGTTCCTGCTCCAGAAGCTCGTTGAGGCCGGCGCGCTGCCAGCGGGACCGGGTCAGGAGGTCCTGCGCATTGGCCATGGCCTGCAGTCTGGAGGCAAAGGACGAAGAAAAGCTCTCCAGTGAGGGAGAACTGCTGGCCGTCTGCCGGGCAATGGCGAGAATCCGGGCAATGGAATTCTTGATCCGGTGCTTCATTTCCTGGAGCATCAGATCCTTCTCGGCGATGACCTGCTGCGACATGGTTTCCAGCTCACGCCGGGCTTCGACGGCCCGGCTCTGATTGCGGATGGAGACCGCCAGCGCCGCCGCGAACAGCAGCGAAAACGTGCAGATCAGCAGGGAGCGCCAATGCGCCGCGATGCCGTTCTTCGCATCAGGCTGCCGCACCCGCACGAGCCAGTCGCGGCCGGCAACGGTGATTTCTCCCGTCATGGACTGGAAGTCCTTTTCCGACAGCTTCACAAAACCGTCAGACCGGAACAGCACGGGCTGCGCGGAACTGTCGGCACCGGTGTCCGTCACCTCTACCTCGACCGGCAGTTCCAGCGGATGCGTCAAAGACGCAAGGATCAGATCTCCTGCGCGCACCGGAGCATAGATGAAACCGTCCGGCAGCCCGCCGGGCTCATCGCCCAGCACACGCGGCTGCGTTCCGCGAAAGGGACTGTAGACCAGAAAGCCTGCCTGTTTTTCTGTTCCGGTCTCCTGCACCAGTTCGACCGGCGCCGAGGCATGGGGCTTGCCGGTTTCCATGGCGCGCGACATGGCGGCCCGGCGCAGGGGCTCGCTGAACATGTCATATCCGATGGCCCGGGCGTTGCGCGGATCTTGCGGCTCCAGCATCACAATGGGCGTGCGCCAGTCTTCTGCGGTGGTCTTGGGCCAGACGGCAGCTTCACGCCCGAAATGGACGGACAGCGCCTCATTCACAGGGGCCTCTGCCCCGGTGCGGACCAACTGTGCAAAGCCGACGCCCTGCAGCCCGCGGAGCTGGCCTGTCAGCTCAAGTCCCAGAACGAAGGTGCGAAACTCGTTATGTTTGGCAATGCCCCCCGCAGCCTCGAAAAAGGCCTGGGTGGCCGCCAGAACACCAAGCTGCTGCTCTATGCGGCTGCTGACCCTGTCCACGGCTTCCCGGGCAACGGCTTCAAACCGCTGCCGTTCTGCCGTTGTTTCAGCCTGAAAAACGGCCCAGGTCAGCCACAGCCCAACACAGGCCACGGCAAGGAACACGGCCGGGGGGAGATACTTCCTCATGACATCTGCAACCGTGCTCGGGGGACAGGGGTGAAGACACCCTGCCGGTTGAGGGAGTAAACGGTGTGCCTTGTCAGTTTTCAATAGGTTACGTTAGGACAATGTGCTGAATTTTCGGGGTTAACCCCATCTGGCCGGAGAAATCAGGCCGGATGGGGCTCCACGGGAAACTCGATGCTGTATGTCACCAGGCGCGGCGTAAGGCTGTAGCTGGCCTTGCCGTTGACAGCCAGCGGTACAACCCGCTCCAGCACGGTGCTGCCAAAATGGCGGTCATAGGCCGTGCGGGATGTCTGGCCGGCGCCCGTCCCGGCGGCCGGTTCGCCGGCCTGCGGCGTCACGGTTTCGATCCAGACGATTTCCGCCATCCGTACACCGTCCTGCTTGCTCAGCCGGCAGCGCACCGTGACCGGCGGGCCAACGGTCAGCGCCGTTCCGTAGCTGACCGCATTGACCATCAGTTCGTGCAGGGCCAGGCCCACATGCAAGGCCGCATTCGGGTCCAGCAGGGCGTTGTCGCCCAGAACCTCGACCAGATGCGGATTCTGCGGCACATAGCGGCTGACCTGCTGGCGCACCAGATCCTCGAAATAGGCGCCATGCCAATTGGAGTCCGTCACCAGATCCTGAGACTGCGCCAGCGAATGCAGCCGCCCCCGGAACTTGGCCAGAAACTGGTCCATCCGGGTGGAATGCCGCGCCGTCTGCGAGGCAATGCTCTGGATGATGGCAAGAAGGTTCTTGGACCGGTGGCTGACCTCGCGCAGAAGCGCCCGGAGCACCTTCTCGCGGCGGGTCTTTTCGGTGAGGTCGGCGATCGTCGTCAACAGATAGGGCCGCGCGCCGAAGGACGTCACCTGTTCCACATTGAAGGAAAAAACCCCGGCCTCACCGAGATCGGCCTCAAGAAAAGCCGACTCGCCCGAGGCCATGACCTGAGCCTTGCTGGCCGCCAGCATTCCGGCCACCTCGTCACCGAAAATGGCGGCATCGGTCGGATGGCCTGCTTCCGGATCCAGCCTCCAGGGCGCGGGGAGATTGGCGGCATAGACATAGTTCAGCTGGCTGTCCTGAAGGGTCAGGCAGATGCCCGACCGCTCCAGCGCCAGCAGCAGATATTCACGCAGATGGGTCTCCGGCTGCCCCGGATCCTTCCAGATCAACCGATGAACCACCGGCGCCACTCCAACTCTCGCAGAAAGGGGCTCCGCTGCTCTTGCAGCCAGCCCCTCCTGCTGTTCGCTCCGGAACATCACCTCTGCCCTAGCCCCGGCGCAGCACACCAGCGATCAGGGACAGGACGAGGAAGACCAGAAACACGAAGAATAGAATCTGTGCAATACCGGCAGAAGCACCGGCAATGCCGCCAAACCCCAACACACCTGCGATGATCGCAATCACAAGAAATACAGCCGCATAATACAGCATGATCAACTCCTTCTGAAAGACACAAGTCCTGCATTGCCACAGGACTTTCCGCTCTCCAGCTTCGAGACTTTCACCACCTCTGCTTTGCAACGATAGTATGCAGTGCAGAGGCAAGGTGCTGATCATGTAACGGCTGAACTCTCGTGTGGTTCCATCGCATCCGGCTCTCGAGGGGTGAAACCTGTTATAGCAAGACCCTGCGGCGCTGACGCATCAAGCCCTGGAAGGCGGAAGCGCCATGCGGCATGGCATTACTCCGCCGCCGCAGCCCTGGCGCTTTCGTCGAAGAACAGGGCCTGGCTGATCAGGGCCTTCACCATGTCCGGATTGAAAGGCTTGGTCACAAGGAACGCCGGTTCCGGCCGCTCGCCCGTCAGCAGGCGTTCGGGGAAGGCGGTGATGAAGATGACCGGCACCGTCACGTCGGCGAGGATCTCGTTCACCGCATCAAGGCCGGAACTGCCATCGGCAAGCTGGATATCGGCGAGGATCATCCGCGGCCGGGTCTCGCGGAACAGTTCCACGGCCTCCGCATGGGTGCGGGCAATGCCGGTAACCCGGTGGCCCAGCCCTTCCACCATCTGCTCGATGTCCATGGCGATCAGTGGCTCATCCTCGATGATCATGATATCGGTGGCCACCTGACGGGAGATGTCCTCCGCCGCCTCGCGCAGCAGGGCGCCAAACTCGGTTTCCGTCACGGACAGGATATCGGCTGCCTGAGCTGGGGTGAACTCCTCCACCGACACCAGCAGGAAAGCGAGACGGCTGCGTGGCGGCAGCGACGCAAGGTAGCTGGAGGCCCGGCGCTCCCACAGGAACGGCGATTCCGACGTCTCGATCTTGATCAGCGTGGAACCAAAAAGCGTGGCAAAGAGTTTGTAAAGCGCAACCCGGTCGTCCTGCGCCTCTGGCAGAAGCGACACATCGGCAATCAAGGCCTCGAGGGTCGCCGCGACATAGGCATCGCCTGATGCCTGCGAGCCGGTCACGGCTCTGGCGTAGCGGCGCAGATAGCTCAGGTGAGGTGCAATACGGGTCGAAAGCGACATTAAAAAACGCTCCATAGGGCTCCCCGTGTGGCGTCCGGAATGGAACTGTGCCGGGGAGAAACCGGATTGTGACCGCCCGCACGCACGGGCATCTTGGGGAAGGAACGGCTGGTTCCAAAAAAAGTTCCTCCTGCCTGGAACTTTTTTTGACGGTCTGCATTTTCCTGACAGATACGAAACGGATGCACGATGCCCATGAACGACTGGAAAAAGCCCGGAACACCGGACGCTGGCACTGGAGCGCTGGATGGCGCCCATGCGCAGCAGATCTCGGCCCGCCTCCGGCAGCTTTACGACACGGTACAGAATGAAGGGATTCCTGACCGGTTCCTCGATCTTCTGGAGCGCCTCGACGAAGCTGAGGAGAGGAGCTTGAAGAAATGACGGCAGCGGGGACGGCAGACACGGCGCAGGCGGCAGACCCGCGCAAGATCTTCAAGCGTGAGATGCTCGCCTGCCTGCCAAGCCTGCGCGCCTTTGGTGTGTCGCTGGCCGGGAACGCCGACAGGGCCGATGATCTGGTGCAGGACGCCATCATGAAGGCCTGGGCCAAGCAGGAAAGCTTCGAGCTGGGCACCAACATGAAGGCCTGGCTCTTCACCATCCTGCGCAACGAATTCTACAGCCAGGCCCGCAAGCGCGGCCGCGAGGTGCAGGACAGCGACGGCCTGTTCACCGAACGCCTCGCCGTGCATCCGGGCCAGTATGGCTCGCTCGACCTGCAGGACTTCCGCAAGGCGCTGGAAGAATTGCCCGACGATCAGCGCGAGGCCATCATTCTGATCGGCGCCTCCGGCTTTTCCTATGAGGAAGCGGCGGAGATCTGCGGCTGTGCCATCGGCACGATCAAGAGCCGGGTCAACCGCGCCCGCAACCGCCTGCAGGAACGGCTGCAGATCAGCGGCGAAGAAGATTACGGCCCCGACAGCCTGTCTGCGCCTGTCACCCAGCAGCTATTTCACGGCTGACCGCGAAGCAGCCCTGTGGCCTTGCCTGCGGCGGGCAGAACTGTCCTTCGTTCTGCCTGCTTGGGCTGTCTGGATGTCCCGGCTGCGGCACGAGAGGGAGTTTGAATGCGCGTTACAGCTCTCCTGAACCGGGATGGCGGCACCCTGAAGACGGCCGATATTCAGGCGATCTGCAACCTTATCGAGACGGAGTTCTCCGCCGCCGGCCATGAGGTGCAGTGTATCGTCACCTCCTCCGCCCGCCTTGAAGACAATCTGAAGCGCATTGCGGATGATCCGGCGGCAGAGGTCATCCTTGCCGGCGGCGGGGATGGCACCATCTCGGCTGCCGCTGCGATGGCCTACCGCTCCGGCAAGGTGCTGGGCGTGCTTCCGGCCGGGACCATGAATCTCTTTGCCCGCTCGCTCGCCATTCCCTTGCCGCTCGACAAGGCCATCGCGGCTCTGGCGAAGGCAGAGGTGGTGCGCTCCGACATCGGCCTGATGAACGGCCGGCCCTTCGTGCATCAGTTTTCCCTCGGCCTGCAGGCGCAGATGATCCGCGAGCGCGACAAGGCGGAACATGCCTCGCGCCTTGCCAAGATGTGGGGCAGCTTCCGCGCCTTCCTGCGCTCCACCTTCCGCCCCTTTTCCTTTCGCGCCAAACTGCGCACCGGCAGCGAGGTCCGGCGCGGGCGCTTCAGCATCATTGCCGTGTCCAACAACGTCTATGGCGAGGGCACGCTGCCCTATGCGGCGCGGCTGGATGAGGGGGTTCTGGGGGTCTACAGCGTCCACCGGCTGACCTCGCTGGAAACAACGCTGCTAGCCGCCGACCTTGCCCGTGGTGCGTGGCGCTCCAACGCCAATCTCATGTATGACCGCGCCCGTGAGGTCGAGGTGGAACTCTCCCCTTCCATGCGCCGCAAGATTGGCGTGCTGGATGGCGAACTGATCGGCCTGCCGCTGAAGATCACCGTGAAGATAGAGCCGCAGGCTCTCGCCGTGTTGCGGCCGGCTGCAGCCGGGGCAGCGTGAGCCCCCTCCGGCTCCGTTCTCCTGACAACGGAAAATCCCGGCACAAGACCGGGACGAAGGCAAATGACAGGCTTGGTACGGGTTTGTTCCAAGGCTCCCGATGCAGGCGCATCACGGCAGGAAATTGCTCTGGCACATTGCTATGGCACCGCGCGGACTTGGTTACCACCCACTGAGTCAAGCTCAGTGGGTGGTGTTATTCGCTGCCGGACGAGCGGGTGCGGGTGGCGAGGAACAGGCCGGCTATTGCAAGAACGGCCAGGCCTATGGTCTTGCCCTTTCCTCCGGCCAGAAGGGGTGCAGCCGCGGCAAGGGCGATGGCGTTGAGCGCGCGTTTCTGCTCACGCTTGCGCCGGTCCTGCCGGTTCAAAAGCATCATGATGGCCACCAGCAGCGCAGCCAGAGACAGCAGCAGCAGCGCAGCAACGAAAAGGACGGCAACCGGATCATATCCGGTGCGGATCACCCAGATCACGGCGGCGGTGGCGCCGAAGCCCCAGGCGGTGAGCACCAGCAGGGCACAGGCCCCAAGCAGCAGGACGCTGCGGCGAAGCTGCCGCAGCCTTCCTTTTGCATCACCCAGGGTGTCCAGGGCGAGGGAAGCCAGAAGGCGCATGGTTTAGCGCCGCATCAGCAGGGCTGCGAGCACGCCGGCGCCAGCGGCAACGGCCAGCGACTGGAGCGGGCGGGCACGGACCTGCGTGGCAACCTTGCCTTCCAGATCGGCAAGCTCTTTCTTGAGCGTTTCCAGCGCATCCTCACCGGCGACCTTCAGGTCATCGGCCTTGCCGCTGCCATAGCTGGCGACGGCCTTGCCGAGATCGGCGACATCGGCCCGGACGCGGGCGATGCGCTCTTCCAGATCCTTGGCGGAAACAGACTTGTTGATGTCATTTGCGGCATTCTGAACTGCTGCAGGCATGATGTGCTCCTGTGTCAGGGCCGGAAGCCGGCCCGGATGAAGGGAAATAGTCCGGCCGGTGGCGCCCACGATTGCGGGCGCCACGCAGGGTTTGACCTATGTTCAGGCAGGGTTAGCGGATAACCGTGGTTTCCGGGCTCTGCCGGTAGGCTTCCAGCGTATAGGCCGGAGCGTTCTCGATGGCCTCGGGCGTCACTGACGTGGTGGCCTGAATGGTGCCCTCGGCATCACGCTGGATCATCACGTTGGAGGCTTCAACGGCCACCGGCTTGCTGCCGATGCCAAGCACGCCGCCCACGTTGATCACATAGGCCTCGGCCTTGCCGGCGGGCGCGATCACCACATCGGAGATCTTCCCGGCGGTGCTGCCGTCTGCCGTGACCAGATTGGTGCCGATCAGGTTGTCAGTGCTGATCACATTGACACCAGCTGCCTGGCTGCCATCCACCTGGCCCGTGGCTCCTGCCCCCGGCATCGCCGTGGTGGTGCCGGCGGTATCGTCGGTCAAACCGACCGATTCGCTCAGCTCATCGATCACCGACGGGCCGGTCAGGCTGGTCTTGTCGAAGGCAGGCTCGGCATTCAGCTGCTGCGGCGTCATCTGCACCATCAGGCGGCTTTCGCCGTTCTGGTCGATCCAGGTCAGCTGATCGAAGGGAACGGCAACGTCCTTGCCTTCGGCCTCAGCGGTGCTGTCAACCGAGATGATCACGGCGTTGACCTCACCGGTCTCGGTCATCGCCACATCGGACACTCTGCCGATGCGCTCGCCTTCGGTGGAACCGGTCGCATGGACGTCCTCACCGATCAGGCTGCTGGCGACAACCTCGGATGTGATGCCGGAGAGGCCGGACGGAGCCATCGTGCCAGAGGGCTGGCTCATGTCCTGCTCAGGCATCACGCCCGGCTGTGTATCCATCGGAGCACCTGGCATTACTGCAGGGTTTTCGACAGACGGCGCCGTCCCCGGCGCATTATTCATGCCCTGCGCCATTGCCGGAGCGGCAACAAGTACAGAAACAAGAGCGGTTGTAGCAAGAATCCTTTGGATCATTATTTATCCTCCATTTCTTGCAGATGGCCCTGTTGATCCCTGAATTGAGAAACAACTGAAAGCCATCCTGTTTTTCCCACACACGATAGCAAAACACACCACGGAGAACTTTGTTCCAAAAATTTTTGCTGCACGTTTCGCCGGGCCGGGATCATCAACCATCTTTACTTGAATCAAAAACTCAGGTATCGAAGGCAAAATCAAAAACTCAAGGTTGCGTACCCGTGGCAAAACTCCGGATGCTGATGCTGGCCTTGGCGGCCAATGCATTCCATCAGGCGGCATTGATCGCCCTTGTGCCGGTATTGCAGCATCTTTTCGGTGTCAGTCTCGCAACGCTCGGGGCCCTGGTCGGGCTTGGCCTGCTCGCGGCCGCTCTTGCCATTCCGGGCTGGGGCCGTGTGGCAGCCAGCCACGGGCTTGACCGGGCCCTGCAGCTGACACTGACAGGTGCCGGCCTCGGCGCCATGATGATGGGCGCAGGCATTGCCGCAGCAGCATATGGCTGGCTCGCCGCCCTGCCGGCCTTCGCGCTTCTGGCTGCCGGACGCCTGATTTACAGCCTCAGCGCCCCGGCCATTCTGCCGCTGGCACAAAGCGCGGGCACGGTCCGGAAACCGCAGGACACCGGAACAGAGGGCGCGGCGCTGGCCGGTCACATCGGCCGGCTCAATGCCATGAACGGCATTGGCCGCCTCGCCGGAAACGCCCTGATCGCGCCCCTGCTTCTGCTTGGCGCCTGGGCGCCCGTTCTGCTGCCCCTGCCGGTCTATCTGGCGGCGCTTGTGCTTTTCCTGCGCAAAGACAGCGGCGAAAAACCTGCCGTCCGCCCGGTTCCGAAGATGGAAGCCGGTGCAGCCAGACCGGGCTGGCGCCCGCTGGCGGGGCCTCTGTCTCTTGGTTTCCTGCTGCAGCTGTCCACGGGCGCGGCCTATGTGCTCCTTGGCCCCGTCATCGCGCAGCGGCTGTCCCTCTCTCCTTCGGAAGCGGCCAGCGCAGCGGGCCTGTGCCTTGCCGTCTCTGTCGCGGTGGGCATTGCCGTGCAACTCGGCCTTGAGCGGATCATCGGCCACCGCCTTCAGGCAGGCCGCCTGGCCGGGGCAGTGCTTTGCGCAGCCGGGCTTGGCCTTCTGGCCTTTGCCGCCAGCCTGCCGGTGCTGGCGCTTGCCGCAGCGCTCACCGCTGCCGGTCTTTCCGTAGCCTTGGGCGCCAATACGGCGCTGACGCTGTCTGCCGAAGGCATGCCAGCGTCAGGCCGCGCCCTGGCCTCCACCCGCCTCAGCAGCCTGCAATTTGCCGGGCTAGCTGCAGGCTCACTTGCGGGCGGTGTTCTGGGCTCCATCAGCCTCGACATGGCCTTTGCCGTTCTGGCGGGCGCAACCGCGCTCACCGCAATTCTCATCCCAATCCTCACCCGTTTCAGCCGCAGCAGCGGCCCGGCGCTTCAGTTCCCCCTCCCGGATCTGTCCGCCGCCGCCCCTGTCCACGCCCCTCATAAAGGAGCATCCGAATGAACCCCGTGCTCGAAATGCGCCCCCATGCCGGCACCCCCGCCTTGCCGCTTGATGTGGCTGGAATTGGCATCGGCCCCTTCAATCTCAGCGTCGCTGCGCTCCTCGACAGCGTGCCGGGGCTGAATGCGCGCTTCTTCGAAAAGAAGAAGCAATTCGTCTGGCATCAGGGTCTGATGTTCCCCGGCTCGATCCTGCAGACCTCGTTCCTCAAGGATCTGGTCACGCCCGTCCTGCCGACGAGCCCGCATTCCTTCACCGCCTTTCTGGTGGAGAAAAAGCGCTTCTACGATTTCCTCTCCGGCCGCTTCACCGGCGTCACCCGGATGGAATTCAACGAGTATCTGCAATGGGCAAGCGGACGGCTAGACACCCTCACCTTTGGCGAGGAAGCCACGGCCGTGCATCTGGACGGCAGCCGCCTGCGGCTGGAATTTGCCAGCGGCCGCACGGAGCTGGCGCACAATCTCATTGCAGGCGCAGGCATGGCGCCGTTTGTGCCGCCCTGCACGGCCGCGCATCTGGGGGCTGACTGCTTCCATGCGGGAACTTACCTGACCCAGCCGCGCAGCTTCACGGGCAAGCGCGTGGCCGTGATCGGTGGCGGTCAGACTGGAGCCGAGATCGTGCTCGACCTTCTGACCCGTGCCGAGGGCGCGCCCGCGCATGTGAGCTGGATCAGCAATCTGCCACGGTTCTCGCCGCTGGAGGAAGGCGGCTTTGTCGATCAGGTTTTCACGCCGGGTTATGTCGCAGCCTATCAGACGCTCCCCTTCGAGGCCCAGCGCAACGAGATTTCCGGCCAGAAGCTCGCCAGCGACGGACTGACGCCCGCTACGGTGGACACACTCTTTGCCGAGATCTACCGCCGCCGCCATCTCTTGGGCGAGAACTGCATTTCCCTGCTGCCGGGGCGCAATCTGGAGGCGATGGACCGGCAGAACGGCGGGTTCCTGCTGCACACCCACGCGATCACCAGCGGCGAAAGCGAGCTTTTCGGTGCTGACGCGGTGATCCTGGCGACCGGCGCCCGCCCTGCCCTGCCAGCCTGCCTTGAGCCCCTGCGCCACCGGCTGGATCTCGATGCCAATGGCCTGCCGGTTCTGGATGCCAGCTACCGCCTGCAATGGGATGGGCCGTCCAGCATCGGCCTCTTCGGCCTCAATCTCGGCCTGTCGTCGCATGGCATCGTCGATCCGCAGATGAGCCTCATGGCCTGGCGCAGCGCCGTCATCATCAACGCCCTGACCGGAGAAGACCTCTTCGATGTCAGCGCCGGACCGGAACTGGTGGACTGGCCGAAGCGCCTCCCGGATGAAGCCCCGCTCACCCGGGCCGTCGGCTAACCCGGCCGCCACCATCGCCGCCGCCTGCCAGACCCGCCCCGGTCCTGGCGGCGGCGGCTGACCTATCCCGATTGACGAGGACCCGGCATGAACCAGCTTCTGCCTTCAAACCGGATGACGCCCGCTGCCGCGCCCATGGATGCCGCAGCGCTGGCCGATCATTCAGCCGCCAGCGCTTTGCTGAATGCCCTGTTGCGCGAGTGGGATGGCTGGTCTGCGCTTGCCCCCGGTGAGCGGGCAAGCCTTGAGACCTCCCTGCCGGACGGTTTTGCCGCGCCGGGCGGGGAAATCCTGAGACTGCCGCTTGCGGGCGGCGATGCGCTTTTGATCCACGCCCCGGCCCGCACCCCCTTCCGCACCGCCGTTCGCCTGCCCTTCTGCCTGATGGGCGCTGATGGCAGCCTGCGCAAAGTGCCGCTGGCTACGGCTCTGGCCCTGCTCGTTACCGATCCTGTGGCAAGCGCGGGCGATGAAGCCCTGCAGATGAAGCTGCTGCAGCGGGTGATGGACAGCCGCCTTGCCGCCGAAGCAGCCTTCCGCGCCCGCCCGCCGCTGGGCCTCGCCTCAGGCTGGACTTTCCAGCAGGGCGAGCAGGCCCTGACCGGCGGCCACGCCACCCATCCCAATCCGCGCAGCCGCGACGGGCTGGATCTGGAGGAGGCCCGCCGCTTCGCGCCGGATCTGGGCGGATGCTTCCCGCTGTTCTGGTGCCTCGCCCACCGCTCCATCCTCGTCCTTGCCAGCGGCACGCTGACCCCGGCAGAACAGATGCTGCGGGCCCTGGCAGACAGTGATCCGTCCTTGCCGCAACAGCTGCGCCAGCCGGAAGACGGCTTCGTGCCGCTGCCCTGGCATCCGTTTCAGGCGCCGAAGCTTCTTGCCCGGGCGGATGTCATCGCCCTCCTGCGCGAAGGCCTGCTGCGCCCGCTGGGCGAACTGGGCCAGCCCTTTGCCGCCACCGGCTCGTTCCGGGGTGTCCATGCCTGGCATGCGCCGTCCATGCTGAAATTCTCGCTGTCGCTGCGCCTCACCAACTCCCGCCGTACCTTGGCGCGCAAGGAGGTGGAACGCGGGCTGCAACTGGCCGAATTGCTGGATGGCCCGATCGGTGAAAGCCTTGCCACCGAATTCCCGAAGGCCTCGATCCTGCGCGAACCGGCCTATGTGGCGCTGAAGGATGCCGATGGCGGGGCGCTGGAGGAAAGTTTCGTTGTCCTGCGCGACAACCCGTTCCGTGATGAAACCGCCGCCGGGCCGGTGATGATGGCAGGCCTGTGCGAGCAGCGCCCAGATGGAGCTTCTCCGCTGGGCGAACTGATCCTGACCCGTGCCGCCCGCAATGGCGGCGCAGCGGAGGATCTGGCGGAAAGCTGGCTGCAGGGCTTCCTGGATGTGGCGATCCATCCGCTTCTGGAAATCCGCGCCCGCTACGGCCTGCTTTTTGGTGCGCATCAGCAGAACATGACGCTGGCGCTCGATGAGCACGGCTGGCCCGCGCATCTGTGGCTGCGCGACTGTCAGGGCACCGGCCATCTGACCACCCATCACGAGATGCTGGCAAAGCACCTGCCCGATATCGGCCGCCACGCGGAGAACGTGGTGCCGCCGGAACTGGGTGACGGGCTCTTCTGCTACTACGTCATCATCAACAATCTGATGAGCGTGATCGCCACACTGGTGCTGGATGGCCTCATCACGGAAGAGCGGGCCAACCGCTGCCTTCTGACCTTCCTGCAGCGGGAGAAGGCGCAGAGCCGGGGCGACACCAGCCTGCATGACTTCCTGCTGAACCGCCCCACCTGGGTGAGCAAGGGCAACTACCGCACCAGCCTCAGCAACGTGAACGAGGCCTCGGGCGATGGCTCGGGCCAGCTTGCCGCCTTCCTTGAAATGCCGAACCCGCTGCTGCCGCTGATGCGCGCGGACGGGAAGTGACACGGAGACCCAGCCCATGAACATTCATGCTGCCAGCACCACCCGGGCGGAAGCCCTCGTGACCACCCGTCTCGACAGCACCGGGGAAACACCGGTTCTGTCGCTGCACCTGAACGGCACAACGCCGGGCGCGGACGAGCTGATCGGCGCCGTGTTGCGGGCGCTGGAAGCGGCCTTTGCCGCAGACGGAAGCCTTCACCGGCTGATCCTTGATCCGGCGGATGCGCCGCTCACCGTCCGCGATCTGCCCTTTGCCAATCCGGTTGCGGGCGGGCTGGAGGTGCGCCGCGACGGCTTCTACCAGACAGACCTGCTCTGGCTGGGGCACAGGCCCACGGGACGGCTGCGCACCGGTCTGGTACCCGGCCCCGATGGCCGCGATCACCCCTTGCGCCCGCCCCATCCGGTGGGCGTGGTCTACGAGCGGTATGACCCGGTGGCCGATCTCATCGTTTCCTTCCGCGCGGTGGACATCGACCGGGACCTCGACACCTTCCACCGCTGGATGAACGATGGCCGCGTCGCCTATTTCTGGGAACTGGCCTGGGACAAGCCGAAGCTGCGCGATTATCTCGCCGCCTTCGCGGAGCGGCCGCATACCTATCCGCTGATCGGCTGTTTCAACGGCGAGGATGCGGGCTATTTCGAGACCTACTGGGTGCGGGAGGACCGGCTTGGCCCCTTCTATGACAGCGGCCCCTGGGACCGGGCCTGGCATGGGCTGATCGGCGAACGCCGCCACCTTGGCCGCGCCAAGACCGGCGCCTGGCTGCGCGGCCTGCTGCATTACCTCTTCCTTGATTGCCCGATGACGGAAAACATCATGGGCGAGCCGCGCGTCGACAATGCCAAGCTGCTGAACTACGCCGCGGAGGTGGGCTACGAAAAGGTCAAGGAATTCGACTTCCCGCACAAGCGCTCTGCCCTGATGCGCTGCCCGCGTGACCGGTTCTTCGCGGAGGTGCGGCTGTGAACGCGCCCTTTGCAGTCTCCACCCCGGCAGACAGCCGCAGCGCCGCTGACGCCCGCTGGCAGGAGGTCTGCCGCGCAGGCCTCGCCAAGATGCTGGACGAACTGACCTACGAGGAAGTGCTGGCGCCGGAAGCAGAGGGCGACAGCGCATATGCCCTGCGCCTCAAGTCCGGCATCACCTGGCGCTTTGCCGCCCGCACGGGCGCCTGGGGCAACCTGCTGACGGACAGCCGGACAATCCGCCGCGAGCCGGAGGGGGCCATCTCGCCGCTGCAGTTCACGCTGGACGCAAGGGCCGAGCTCGGGATGGCGCCGGAGACCCTTGCCACCTTCCTGCGCGAACTTTCCAACACCCTGCGGCAGGACATGATCCTGCATCAGAAAACGGAAGGCCTTGAGGCGGACCGGCTGCTCGACTTGCCCGTGCATGTGCTGCACGGCCTGCTGGAAGGCCACCCCAAGGCGGTGGCCAACAAGGGCCGCCTCGGCTGGGGCGCGGATGACCTTGCCCGCTATTCACCGGAATCGGCCGAACCCTTCTCCCTGTTCTGGCTGGCAGCCACCCGGCAGAACTGCCGTCTGGGCGGTGACGACTATGAAGCGGCGTTCCTGCGCCGCCAGCTTGGCGAAGCTGAGGCAGCAAAGCTTCTCGCCCGCCTCACGGAAAAAGGGCTCAGTCTTGAGACCCACACGCTGATCCCCGTGCATCCCTGGCAGTGGGACAATGTGATCCAGCAGGCCTATGTCACGGATCTTGCCACCGGCGATCTGGTGTTTCTCGGCAGCTTCGGCGGGCGCTATGTGGCCGGTCCCAGCCTGCGCACGCTCACCAGCATCGACCGGCCCGGCTCTGCGGATGTGAAGGTGGCGCTGACCATCCTCAACACCTCCGCCTGGCGCGGCATTCCGGGCAAATACATCGCCATCGGCGCTGCGCTCTCTGACTGGCTGGAAGGCATCGTTGCCTCAGATGACCTGCTGACGCGGCACGTGACGATCCTGCGCGAGGCACGCGGCATCTGGTACCGGCACCCGCTCTATGGCCAGATGGAGGATGCGCCCTATCAGCACGGCGAAACGCTGGGCGTGATCTGGCGCGACAATGCCTCCGGCCGGGTGGGGCCAAACCGCCGCGCCTGTCTCTATGCCGCGCTGCTGCATCCCGATGCGGAGGGACGGCCGCTGGCCGTGGCCCATGCGCGCCGGGCGGGACTGGACTTCGAGGACTGGCTGAAGCGCCTCTTCGAGGTCAGCGTGGTGCCGCTCTATCACATGCTCTGCCGCTTCGGCACGGGCTTCATCGCCCATGGGCAGAACATCACCGTGGTGCTGGAAAGGGACGTGCCGGCTGGCATTGCCATCAAGGATCTGCAGGGCGACGTGGATCTGGTCAATGTGGTGTTTCCCGAACAGGCGGACCTGCCGGACGAAGTGAGGGCGGTGCTGCCGTCGAAGCCTCCGGCCTATATCGTTCACAACATCCAGACGGCACATTTCGTCACCGTGCTGCGCTTCTTCTCTGCCCGGCTCGAGGCGTCCGGCGTGCTGCCGGAAGACAGGTTCTACCGGCTTCTGGCGGATGTGCTTGAGGCTTATATGGCGGCCCATCCGGAGCTGGCGGAACGGCACAAGATGTTCGATCTGTTCCATCCGGCGATGCCGAGGGTCTGCATCAACAAGGTGCGCTTTGCCATCGGCTATGGCGATTCCGCCCAGCGGCCGATGCCAGCCCTCGGCACGGATCTACGCAACCCATTGTGCCGTTGCGGAAATGTTGCGTGAACGCAACAGCACAACTTTTGCAAGGCGCACATACCGAACAAAACTTGAATCCATAATTCATATATGCAGTTGTAGCGCCAATATCAGGAAGCCAGGCCGCAAGGGCCAAGCCACCGCCAACTGACTTGAAACACACATGCAAAAGGTGGCAGGCCATGCATCTGAAGACACTCGCGCTGACGACAACGGCGCTTATCGCAGCCTTTCCGGCATTGGCGCAGGATGAGACCGCGCAGAAGACGTCCACTCTCGACAAGATCGTCATCACTGCGGGGCGCAGTGAAAGTGCGGTCAGCACGCTGGCGCAGTCGGTTGTCGTCATCGACCGCGAGCAGATCGAGGCTGCCAGTTTTGGCTCCACCGATCCGACCGATCTGATCTCCCGCCTTGTTCCGGGCTTTGCCCCGTCGAACCAGACCCTTTCGGGTGCCTCGGAAACCTTCCGCGGCCGCAGCGTGCTGATCATGGTCGATGGCGTGCCGCGCAACACGCCGCTGCGCGATAACTCCCGCATCCTGTCGATGATCGATCTCAACACGATCGAGCGCATCGAAGTGGTGAATGGGTCTTCCAGCCTTTATGGCGCAGGCGCAACCGGCGGCACCATCAACTTCATCACCAAGCGCGGGGTGGAAGAGGGCATCCGTACCACCATCACCACCCAGGCATCCGCCTACACCCAGGACATCGGCAATTCCATTGCCCCGTCCGTGAGTGCCAATGTGGAAGGCCGTATCCGCCAGTTCGACTATTTCTTCTCCCTCTCCGGCGACATGACCCGCAAGACCTATGATGGCCGCGGCAACGAGATGCCCTCTGATGCCATGATCGGTCAGGGCGGCAGTGACCGGACGCGTCAGGGAAACATGTTCACCTCGCTCGGATACGAGAATGAGAGCCGCCGCTTCGGCCTGTCCTTCGACTGGACCTATCTCGACCAGAAGCCCGACTGGCTGACCAACTACTCCAGCAACCCGATCAGCCCGGACTTCAACTCACCCTATACCGGCGAGCGCCTGAAGGAAGATTCCAAGTATTTTACTGGAACATTCACCGAGAATGACTTCATCTTCGGCACCTTGAACGTGACCGCATTCTACAATTCCATCCGGAAGCAGTCCCTGTTCAACACTCTTTCGGCTGCAAACTCGTTCGTCTATGGCGCATCGAATGGGTCCACCGTTGTATCGCCCTACAACCAGACCATCCTCAAAAGCGACCGCGCCGGGATCAATGCAACGGTCAACAGTGACCTGGACTTCATCCGTGACGGCGCGAAGATCACCTGGGGTGCCGACTACACTTACGATCACACGACGCAGGAGCGCGTGGATGGGGCCGCTGTCATTGCACCGATGACGCAGAACCAGATCGGCGCCTTTGCCCAGCTGGAAGTGCCCGTGACAGACCGGTTCACCCTGCAGGGTGGCGCCCGCTTCGACCAGTTCTACCTTGATGTCGAAGACTTCACCCGGCCGTCGGGTATTTTCCTGTACAATGGTTTCCGGGTCCCGCTGCGCGAAGTCAGCGTCACCGGCGGCAGCTTCACCTATAATTCGCCGACCTACAACATAGGCGGTGTGTTTGATCTGACCGAGGAAGCCCAGGCCTTCGCCAATTTCTCGCAAGGTTATTCCCTCGCGGACATTGGCGGTTTCACACGCCGGGCCGGCGCCAATTCCGTTGCCGACATCTGCGCGACATACGGCTCTATTCTGGCTGCTTATGGTTGCGGAACCGGCGCGCCGAACCTCAACATCAGCTATGCGAACATCGCCCCGGAACCGGCGCTCGTGAACACTTATGAAGCGGGCTTGCGCGGAGACTGGGGCCGGTTCCGCGGCACCGCCAGCGCCTATATCTCCACTTCGGACAAGGGCACGTCCTTCGACGCCACCACAAACAGCGTTTCCCAGCAGAAGGAGAAGATCTGGGGCTTTGACCTCACTGCCGAAGCGGATGCCACCGACCGGCTGAAGATCGGCACCGTCTTCGCCTATGTGGAAGGCAAGTATGACGCCAATGGCGATGGCAAGATTGATGCCGGCGAATACCTGCCGAACAACCGCATCCCCAACACCTACAAGATCAACCTCTATGGTGAAATGCGGTTCATGTACGACATCATGGCGCGCGCCGAGGTGGAGTATCTGTCCGGCCGCAAACAGACGAGCCAGCATCTGCCGAATGTGACCCTGCTGCACCTTGGCATGTCCAAGGACATGGGCAAGTCCGGCAAGCTGTCGCTGGGCGTGCGCAACGTGCTGGACACCTACTACGTCAACCCGGTTGCCAGCGCCGTGCGCGGCGCGGAAGTGCCGGGCCTTGGCCGTACGGTTGCCCTGACCTACCGCGTGACCTTCTGATCCTGAGGCCTCCCGCAAGCGATTGCGGGAGGCTTGCCTTTTTTCCGGAAAGACCAGTGCCATGCGGGATGCACCAGCGCCCCAAAGCCAGACAGCGCCAGCCCAGACAGCACCAGCAGAGAAGAGCCGGATCCGTCTTTATGTGACGCTGGCCGGGCTCTATCTGGCGCAAGGCATTCCCACCTATCTGATCGCCGCCGCCCTGCCGCCCGTTCTGCGCGAGCAGGGCGTTTCGCGTACGGCCATCGGGCTTTTCTCGCTGCTGATGCTGCCGCTGGTGGTGAAATTCGCCTGGGCGCCCTTCGTCGACCGGATCCGCCTTTTGCCCATCGGCCACCGGCGCGGCTGGATCGTGCCGATGCAGCTCGCCTGCTCGGCCGCTCTTTTCGCCATGGCCTTCATCCAGCCCACGGATGTGGTGGGGCTGTTCATCATCTGCATGGTCATTTCCGTTGCCATGTCGACCCAGGACATCGCCACCGACGGCTATGCCACGCAGAAGCTGACGGAAGCGGACCGGGGCATCGGCAACGCCTGCCAGGGCGGGGCAGTCGCCTTCGGCGTCGTCATCGGCGGCAGCCTGTCGCTGTTCCTGTTCGAAAAATGGGGCTGGCAGCCGACGCTGCTCTTCGTCGCCGCCCTGTCCCTCATTCCCCTCGCCATGACCGTGATGATGGAGGAAGACGAGGACAGCGGCCCTTCCCAAACCAGCGAACGCTCCGCTGCTCCCCGGCCCTCGCTCCGCGCCTTCTTCCGCCGCCCGGAGGCCGTGCAGATCCTCATCGTGGCACTGGTGTTCCGCGCCAGCGAAGGCCTCGTCAAGGCGATGGAAGGGTCATACCTCGTTGACATCAAGCTGCCGCTGTCCTGGATCGGTTATCTCTCGGGGGCTTCGGCGGCGACGGCCGGGCTCCTCGGTTCCGTGGTGGCCGTGGGGCTCATGCGCTGGCAGGGCACCCGCACGGCCCTGATCACCCTTGGCGGCCTCAGAACCATCTGCTTCCTGATGTTTGCCCTGCATGCGCTGGGTCTGTCGGACAGTCTCTACACGGTCATCGGTGCGGCCGGGTTCCAGACGCTGATCCGCTACATGGAAATCGTCGTGCTCTATTCGCTGTTCATGTCCGTCGCCTCGAAAGACCAGCCCGGTACGGACTTCACCATTCTCGCCTGCGCCCAGCTGGTGGTCTATCTGGCCGGGTCGAGCGCCTCCGGCATGCTGGCGGACAAGCTCGGCTATGGCGCTCTCTTCACCCTTTCCACGGCCCTGTCCGGCCTTGCCGTGCTGCTGACGGCAACACTCCTGCGCCGCAAGCCCGCCCCGCCGATGTTTGAGGAAGTCCGCCCATGAACGGCCCTGCCCCTCTGATTGCCTTCACCACGCTTCCCAGCGGCGCCCCCGCCGGCCTGCTGGAAACGCTCGTGTCCGAAATGCTCCGCAACGGCATGGACATCACCCGCCCCTCCCCGGCCGAAGTGGTGCTGAACCTTGACCCCAACACCGTTGGCCTCACCGTCCATGAGGGCGAAGGGCTGCGCATCACGGTGCAGGCAAACGGGCTGGTTCCGCTGCACCGGCTGAAGCAATGGCTGATGGAGCACCTCGAAGAGCTGCAGCCCGGCACGACCGCCGCCTTGCGCTGGTCCGACGATGACCCGCGCGATGGCGAGGTGGCCCCGCCCTATTTCCACGAGCTGACAGTGCTGAAGAAGGTGGCGCTCAGCCCTGTCCTCCTCCGCCTCACCTTCAAGGTGGAGGGGATGGAGCGCTTTGGCAGCGACGGGATTCACGTGAAATTGCTGCTGCCGCCGGAAGGCCGCACCGCTGTCTGGCCTAAGCTTGCCGCCAATGGCGCGCTGATCCTGCCGGAAGGGCCTGATGGGCTGCACATGCGCTATTACACCATCAAGGACACCCGCAAGCAGGCCGGCGAAATCGATATCGACGTTGTCCGCCATGCGGGCGGCGCCGTCTCGGACTGGGCCGAGGCCTGCCGCGAAGGCGATGTGATCGGGCTGCTCGGCCCCTCCGGCTTCCAGCATCCGCCGCTCGCAGGCCCGCTGCTCCTTGCCGCCGATGGCACCGGCGCGCCGGCCGTGGCCCGCATGATCGAGGCGCTGGCGGCGGACATGGACCGGGAAGGCACCCCCGTTTCCGGTGGCGGCCACGTGATCCTCGGGCTCGGCACGGATGAGGAGGCGCTGGCCTATCTTCCCGCCGCCAAGGTTGCCCGCCTCGGGCTCACGGTGCATGGCCTTGCCCCGGAAAGCTTCGATGCGGATCTGGAACAGGCCATCCGCGCCATCTTTGCGGGCACAAAGCCTGCCTTTGCCTGGTTCGCCGGCGAACAGCAGACCGCCCAGCAGCTCCGCCCCCTGTTCCGCAAGGACTTCGGCCTCGGCAAGGGCAGCCAGTATGCGATTGCCTACTGGACGAAGGGCAAGACCGGGATGGAGCGGTAAGCGTCAGGGGGCGGCGGGGATTTACCAGAAAGCCCGGCATCCATTTGTTTCGTCTTGCCATGGCCCCGACCATGGCATCCATTCCGTGACACCTCCGGCTGCTCAAGCCTGCCGGTTGGCAAGGGCATGGATGCCATGATCAAGTCATGGCAAGACGGAGGAAAGGGATGGGCCTCTATCCCAAACAAAAGCCCCGGCGGATGCAGCATCCGCCGGGGTTTTGTTACGCCTGGCCGTTACAGCCGTGTCTCACTCCAGCCCGTCGAACAGCGCCGTGGAGAGATAGCGCTCGGCGAAGGAGGGGATGATGACGACGATGGTCTTGCCGGCCATCCCGTCGCGCTGGCCAACCTTGATGGCCGCCGTCAGCGCCGCGCCGGAGGAAATGCCGACCGGCACGCCCTCGGTGCGGGCCACTTCACGGGCCGTGGCAAAGGCCTCGTCATTGGTGACCTTGACCACCTCATCATAGACCGACGTGTCCAGCACGCCCGGCACGAAACCGGCGCCAATGCCCTGGATCTTGTGCGGGCCGGGGTTGCCGCCGGACAGGACCGGGCTGTCGGCCGGCTCCACCGCCACCACATGCAGGCCCGGCTTGCGGCTCTTCAGCACCTGCGACACACCGGTGATGGTGCCGCCCGTGCCGATGCCGGAGACGAACACATCCACCTTGCCGTCCGTGTCGTTCCAGATCTCTTCCGCCGTGGTGCGGCGGTGGATCTCCGGATTGGCCGGGTTCTCGAACTGCTGCGGCATCACCGCGCCGGGGATCTCGCTGACCAGCTCCTGAGCACGGGCGATGGCGCCCTTCATGCCCTTCGGCCCTTCGGTCAGCTCCAGCTCGGCGCCGAGGATCTTGAACATCTTGCGCCGCTCGACGGACATGGTCTCCGGCATGACGAGGATCAGCCGGTAGCCCTTGGCGGCGGCCACGAAGGCCAGCGCGATGCCGGTGTTGCCGGAGGTCGGCTCCACCAGCGTGGTCTTGCCCGGCTGGATCTGGCCGGAAGCTTCCATCGCCTCGATCATGGCAACGCCGATACGGTCCTTGACGCTGGAAATCGGATTGAAGAACTCCAGCTTGCCCAGCAGAGTGGCCTTCACCCCGTGCTTTTCCGCAAGGCGGTCCAGCCGCACAAGCGGCGTGTCGCCGATGGTTTCGGTGATCGAGCTGTAAATCCGGCCGCGGCCCGGCTTCCTGTCGGTCATTCTCATCTCCCGTCCTGGCCCCGGCACCGTGATGCGGGGCACCTGTTCTTCTGTCGGAATTCTGAACCCTAACCTAGGAACAATTCACGCCGGAATCGAGTGCTCTCATGCTCAAAAGCCCGAGGAATAAGGAAAGTTGTGCCAAACGGGGGTGGTTTGGGGGGAGGGGAGTAAGCGATGGGGCGCCGGCTTTGGTGCTGACGATCATGACAAAGCAGGTCTCCCTCTCCTTCGTCATGGCCGGGCTTGTCCCGGCCATCTGCAAGCCATTGATGTGTATAGATCCTCGGCACAAGGCCGAGGATGACGATGGAGAGGCCGGAGGTTTGTCAGAGGTTCGGGTGTCCGAAAGGATCGTGTCCTTTGTCTTGACTGTTCGATTGGGAAATCTGAGCCTTTCAGATGCGCAAGGGTATAGCCTTGCTGACAATTCTTCATACCCCGCCTTATGCTACCAGAACAGAAGCGAACCCTTAACACAAACAATTGCAGTCCCTGCCGCCATTCAATTCTGGCCTCCAGAACCTTAAGGCTCCATGGGGGAAATGATCGCACACGGTTGCTTAAATACCCCTCGTAGATTTTAACGTCCCGTGAGTGACACGGCCGTCCTACGCTTAGCGAGCAACAGAACAAAAAGAGATCGCAGGACTGTGGATAAACCCCGACATCCAGAGTTGTAGAGCATATAGTAGGTTAAATTGCCTCAGCCATTGCGAACGGGCATTTTTGATTAATCAACTCCGGGGAGCAAGCTTTTGGGATTACTGAGTGAAATCCAAAATGACGCGGTAAGCAGTAGCTCCAACGTAGCCGCTATGTTGAGAAAGTGCCTCATATTGGCAGCGCGGGTTGATAGCGTCTTACTTGAGGACTGGGTTAAGTACGAACTGAATGGCTACCCTAAAGATGTAGATGTGCCTGATTATCGGTCTTTGCAACTAACCTTTAAGGGGCATTTTTCTGGCCCAATGGGCGCCCACATCAAGAATGCACCAATTGCTCCCCATGTCATTAAGCAGATCGTAGGGGACGACAGCTTTAGTCGGTTCCTAGCTCGACAACCAATCACTACGATTGCTGATACAGAGAAGGCGCGTAACTCCGGTGTACTGTATGTCAATTTCGATAACTTAGCCTTGTTCGTGGGGCGACGGGTTTACAGCGGATACAGCGCAGTTCAGGTTTGGGGCGAAGTGCCATCAATGAGCGTCATTGGCATCATTGAGGCTGTCAAAAGCCGTGTTCTCGAACTCACACTGGCGCTGGAAAAGAAATATCCAAACGCAGGAGAGGTCGGTGGCATGGACGAAAGAGATCAAAAAGTCCGAAATGCTATACAAGCAATTTTCAACAACTCAATCTACGGGAACGTGGGGTTCGTAGGCAATGCAAGCCACTCTACGGTCAACGTACAAATAGAAACTGGAAATATTCGATCGCTTACAAAGCACTTTGAAGAAAACGGCATAAATAAAGACGACCTTACAGAATTGGAAGCCGCATTAAATTCTGAGCCGCAAATCGGAAAAGACAAGAAGTTCGGCCCGAATGTAACAGCTTGGATTGGGAGAATGGTGCAGAAGTCAGCATCTGGTGCTTGGGATGTAGGAGTTGGAGCTAGCGGCTCGATCCTAGCAACAGCCCTTCTTCAATATTACGGCTTCAACTAACTCCGCCTGTACAAAGACGGTAGCCACCTGATAGTTCCGCGTTTTGAAGCAAATCACGGCTCGCGAAAGGCCTGCAATCTGGTCGCCCCGGCACAGCGCTTCAGCTCCCCTCCCCCTGGTGGGGAGGGGTTAGGGGTGGGGGGAGGCCTTTCCGGCTGGCAGAGAGTTCAAGGACTGCAGGCAGCTGGTCCGCTTGAGAGTTATTCAGGAAAATATCTGATTTTCAAATAGTTGCGGGTTCAGAGCCCCCCACCCCTTACCCCTCCCCACGAGGGGGAGGGGGGCGGAGAGGCCCTTCCACAAATCAGCTGCATCATTGCGGGCAGTGTCCGAACCTGATGTGTGAATCCGGTGGCCACGAGAGGAAGTGGCCTTTTCCTTGCGCCCAATATCAACTCTGCGCCTCAGGCGGGAATTCCCCTCTCAACCTGAGAAGCGGGCCTCCGAAACCACCTGCTTCTCCCTTCCCCCGCCCTGCAAAAACCCACTCACCCCACCCCAGTCGACCCAAACCCGCCAGCGCCGCGCTGGGTGGCGTCGAGGGTGGTGACTTCGGTCAGGCTGGCCTGCATCGCCGGGGCGATGATCATCTGGGCGATGCGCAACCCGCGGGTGATGGTGAAGGGCTCGTCGCCGTGGTTGATCAGGATGACCTTCACCTCGCCGCGATAGTCTGCATCCACCGTGCCGGGGGAGTTAAGAACCGTGATGCCGTTCTTGGCGGCAAGGCCGGAGCGGGGGCGGACCTGGCCTTCGAAGCCGCGCGGGATGGCCATGGCAAGGCCGGTCGGCACCATCGCCCTCTTGCCCGGCTGCAGCACCAGATCTTCGCTCACCGCTGCCAGCAGATCAAACCCAGCTGCATCGGCGCTCTGATAGGCGGGCAGCGGCAGGTCGGCGCCATGCTCAAGGCGCAGCAGTTCAACGGTGACGGAAGCAGGAACGGACATGGCAATTCTCCTTGAAGGAAATACGGCCCTCTTGCTGTCAGCATTGGCGGCCCAGCGCAAGCCTCGCGGCCTGCGGTCAACAGGTCATGCGGCAGGGCGCGGGACTGGGGGCATGGCTTCTGTTTCCCTTGAGTGAACGATCCGTCGCATTTGCGCCTCTTTATTCACGGCGGAAACGTTCCTATTCTCAGACCCAAGATCGACACCCCTGTGTCCTTTGGAGGGATCACATGTCTGCCACAGGATTTGAACCGCTGTTTCTGGCCCATGGCTCGCCCATGCTGGCGATTGCGGACAGCGCCGCGCACCGGTTTCTGAAGGAGCTGGGGCCCAGCCTGCCGCGCCCGCGTGCCATCGTCGTGCTGTCGCCCCACTGGGAGACAGAGGGCCTCCGGGTTTCCGCCCCCGGCCCGCTGCGCACTATCCATGATTTCGGCGGCTTTCCGCGTGCCCTGTTCGAGATCCAGTATCCGGCCAGCGCGCCGGAGGACGTGACCGGCGAGGTGATGGACAAGCTGAATGCCGCAGGCATCGAGGCAGAGATCGACCCCAGCTGGGGGCTGGATCACGGCGCCTGGGTGCCGCTCTCTCTCGCCTATCCGCAGGCGGATGTTCCGGTCGTTGCCCTCTCCCTGCCGCTGAGCTACGGCCCGCAGGAGCTCCTGGAACTGGGCGCGGCGCTGAGCGGGCTGCAGGACAGCGGCGTGCTGATCATCGCCACCGGCAGCACCACCCACAACCTGCGCCAGATCTTGCCACAAGGCAGCCCCGCGCCGGACTGGGCCACGGCCTTTGATGCCTGGCTGGATGAAGGGCTTCTGACCGGCGAGGCGAAACGGATCACAGATCTCGACGCCGCCCCCGGCTTCCGGATGGCGCACCCGAGGGAGGAGCACCTTCTGCCCGTATTCTTCGCGCTCGGGGCGGGCGGCAAGGGCGCCAGAGGCGAGCTGCTTCACCGCACCTACGAATACGGCACCCTGTCCATGTCCTACTACCGGTTCGGAAAAGCTGTCTGAAGCAGCGCTCACAGCGCCGCTTCGATCTCCGCGACGATGGCCTCTGCGGCGCGGCGGGGGTCGGGCGCGCGGCTGATGGGACGGCCGATGACGAGATAGTCGGACCCGGCGCGGATGGCATCGCCCGGCGTCATCACGCGCTTCTGGTCGCCCTTGTCGCTGCCGGCGGGCCGCACGCCCGGCGTCACCACCACAAGCTCGCCGCCCACGGCCTGACGCACGAGCCCCGCTTCCAGCGGCGAGCAGACGATGCCGCCCATGCCGGCCGCCCGTGCATCCCCGGCGCGTGCCTCGACAAGGCCCGCCACCGGCCCGCGATACCCGGCTGCCACCAGATCCTCCTCGTCCATGGAGGTCAGAACCGTGACGCCGAGCAGGCAGAGGTCCTTGGCATCCGTTTCCTGCAAGGCGGCAACGGCGGCGCGCATGGTCTTGGGGTAGGCATGCAGCGTGACGAAGCGCACGCCCATGCGGGCAATGTTGCGCACGGCGCTGGCGATGGTGTTGTCGATGTCGAGCAGCTTCACGTCGAGGAACACCTCGATGCCCTCGCCCGCCAGCTCTTCGGCAAGTTTCAGCCCGCCTGCAAACTGCAGCTCCATGCCGATCTTGTAGACCCCGACGGCGCCCTTCGTCGCCGCAATCAGCGCCCGCGCCTCCTCAACCGTGGGCACATCCAGCGGCAGCATCAGGCGGTGAGTGGCGGACTTGGGGGCAAAACGGCTGGAGGCGGCCATCCGGGTTTCCTTTCATCGGGAGGTGAGGCGTTGCCGCTTCCTAGCAGGCCCGCTGCGGCAACGCCAGAACCGCACGTTTCCCCGGCATCCATGTTCTGGCAAAGAAGTCTCTGGCCAGATTGCCCATTTGTGTTTCAATGCGTGGCACCGCCTGCTAAAACGGCGCGGTTTCGCCAGGCAGGTAGTAAGGCTGGCCGATGGAAGGATGACAGATGCGCACAGCGGCAATTTCGCGCAACACCAAGGAAACCCGCATTGAGGTCGAGATCAATCTCGATGGCACCGGCGCCTATGACGTGGCGACGGGGGTCGGCTTCTTCGACCATATGCTGGAACAGCTTGCGCGCCATTCGCTGATCGACATCAAGGTGCGCGCCGAGGGCGACGCTCATATCGACTTCCATCACACGGTGGAGGATACCGGCATCGCGCTGGGGCAGGCCCTGTCTCAGGCGCTGGGGTCCATGTCCGGCATCACCCGATATGCCGACACGCATCTGGCCATGGACGAGGCGCTGACGCGCTGCGCGCTGGATGTGTCCGGCCGGCCCTTCCTCGTCTGGCAGGTGGAGTTCTCCCGCGACAAGGTGGGCGAGTTCGACACGGAACTGTTCGAGGAATTCTTCCGCGCCTTCGCCATGAATGCGGGCATCACCCTGCATGTTGCCAACATCTATGGCAGCAACTGCCACCATATCGCGGAAACCTGTTTCAAGGCCGTGGCGCGTTCGCTGCGCAAGGCCATCGAGATCGATCCGCGCCAGGCGGGCCGCGTGCCCACCACCAAGGGCCAGCTGGGCGGCTGAGGAGGCAGGGCAATGAGCACATATATGGTCATGCTGCCACCGGAGGCGGAGGGGCGTGAACTGACGCCCGCCATGGCGCAAAAGGCGGTTTTCGTGCGCGACGGCTTCTCCACCCCGGCGCTGGTCTTCACCGGCATCTGGATGCTGGTGCACCGGCTGTGGCTGCCGTTTCTGGCCTATCTCACCGTTTCGCTGGTGCTGGAGCTGATTGCGCAGAATTTCAGCCAGTCGATCCCCGGCGTTCTCGCCTTCCTGACCGGCATTCTCATCGGCCTTGAGAGCGGCAACCTGCGGCGCTGGTCGCTGGAGCGCAAGGGCTGGATCTTTGCCGGCGTTGTCACGGGGCAGGACAGAGAAGAGGCCGAGCTGCGCTTCTTCAACGCCTACCGCCCGGCCCCGCGCCCGGTGGACACACCGGCTGCCCCGCAGCCGCAGGGCTTTGTGCCGCGCTTTGGCCGTGAGCAGGTGATCGGCCTGACGCTGTCCGGCTCCGGTTTTGCAGGAGAAAGTGCAAGATGACTGTCGCCATAATTGACTATGGCTCGGGCAACCTGCGCTCGGCTGCCAAGGCTTTCGAACGCGCCGCCCGCGACCATGCGAAGGTGCCGGATGTGATCGTCACCTCCGATCCGGACCAGGTGCTGAAGGCTGACCGCATCGTCCTTCCGGGCGTCGGTGCCTTTGCCGATTGCCGCCGGGGGCTTGAGGCCGTCGAGGGCATGCGCGAGGCGCTGGAAGAAAGCGTGCGCCGCAAGGCCAAGCCCTTCATGGGCATCTGCGTCGGCATGCAACTCATGGCCTCGCGCGGGCTGGAATTCGAAACGGTGGAAGGCCTCGGCTGGATCGACGGCGATGTTACGGCGATGCAGCCGGCTGATCCGTCGCTGAAGATTCCGCACATGGGCTGGAACACGATCAGCGTGCATCCTGACACGCACCCCGTGCTGAAGGGACTGGCCATCGGGCCGGACGGGCTGCATGCCTATTTCGTCCATTCGTTCCATTTCGCCTGCGCCCGTCCGGAAGACCGGCTGGCCACCTTCGACTATGCCGGTACCTTCACCGCGATGGTGGCGCGCGACACGATGGTGGGCACCCAGTTTCACCCGGAAAAGAGCCAGCGGCTCGGCCTCGGCCTCATTGCCAACTTCCTTGACTGGAAGCCCTGAGACCCGGCTTTCACGCCCGATGCACGACCAAGGCGCGGCAGGCGCCGCAAGAAAGACATTGCCATGATCCTTTTTCCCGCCATCGACCTCAAGGACGGCCAGTGCGTGCGCCTGAAGCTGGGCGACATGGACCAGGCCACCGTGTTCAACGACAATCCGGCAGCGCAGGCCAAGGCCTTTGAAGATCAGGGCTTTGAGTATCTGCATGTGGTTGACCTCAACGGCGCCTTTGCCGGAGAAAGCGTCAACGGCGCGGCGGTGGAAGCCATTCTCGGCGCAACGAAAAACCCGGTGCAGCTGGGCGGCGGCATCCGCACGCTCGCCCATATCGAAAGCTGGCTGGCCAAGGGCATCACCCGCGTCATTCTCGGCACTGTCGCCGTGCGTGATCCGGAGCTGGTGCGCGAGGCCTGCCGCCAGTTCCCCGGCAAGGTCGCCGTCGGCATCGACGCCAAGGGCGGCCATGTGGCGGTGGAAGGCTGGGCGGAAACCTCCGAACTCACCGCCGTGGATCTTGCCAGACGCTTCGAGGATGCCGGCGTTTCGGCCATCATCTACACGGATATCGACCGGGACGGCGTGCTGAAGGGTCTCAACATCCCCTCGACGCTGGAACTGGCCGCTGCCGTGTCCATTCCCGTCATCGCCTCGGGGGGTCTTGCCTCCATCGAGGACATCAAGCGCCTGCTGCAGCCGGACTGCGCCATCCTGGAAGGCGCCATCTCCGGCCGCGCCCTCTACGACGGCCGCCTCGACCCGGCCGAAGCCATGGCCCTGATCCGGGCGGCAAGGGAAAGCTGAATCAGATGAAGGGGTTGGGACTTCTTGCTTAAGCCTATGAAAAGGCTTGACAAAATCTGAAAATCCCTTATCTTTGAACCAAATGGATTGGGGGTTCCCGGTCGGCGTCAGGCTCTGGAGTAATCCGGGGCCTTTCGCTTTTCAGGCGAAGATTCCGCGCCCCTTCGCACCCAGAGAGGTGCCGCCGATCATCTTTCTGGACAGAATCTCGAAAGCCCGGTTCGGCTGATCCTTGCGGAACACGCTGAGGGCCATGGGCCTTGCGGTCAGATCGGCAATCTGCAGGCCAATCGAATTGGATTTCTTGTCGAGAAAAATCGCCTCGAAACCAGGCATTGGCGTCCGGATCTGGTTGTCTCCGGCAATGATGCGCCGGAAGGCCAGTTCAAGCTCCTGATCCTCCCGAGTCCCGCGTTTCTCGAAGATGAAGAACGTCCGCTTGCCGGTTTCCTGCTTTGCCTTCAGAAACTGATGGACTTTGACGAGACAGATCCCAAGGGCGATGGCGTAGGGATTGTCCGGAAAGAAATCCAGCTTCAGCTCACTTTTCAGGATGACACATCCGGCGATCCGGAAGAACGAAGCCTCGATGCAATCCGACACATCTTGCAGGAAGCTTTGACGCAGCCTCTGATCGGTGAAAAGCCTGAAGTCGCCCTTCTGCTTTCTGATCTCGTGCTCATGCAGAATGACAGCATCATGGCCGAAGTAGTGGAACTTGATCCGCTGGAAGCGGGGAACGATCTGGCTGCAATAGCTTGATTTTTTGAAGCCGCAGAGCGACAAGGCAAAAACTGGAAAGTTCACGTCGATGGACGTCAGCGAATGATCGCCGCTTTCGTCCGCATAGAAGATGTAAGAACTGTCCGTCTCTGCCATTCAGATTCCATATCTGCGTGGCCATGAAATTGCAAAGGCCCGCGCATGACCCTCAAGGCCCGCATCATTCCCTGTCTCGACGTCAAGGACGGCCGTGTCGTCAAGGGCGTCAACTTCGTTGATCTGGTGGATGCCGGAGATCCGGTGGAGGCGGCCAAGGCCTATGATGCCGCTGGCGCCGACGAGCTGTGTTTCCTCGACATCACCGCCAGCCACGAGGGCCGGGACACCATCTTCGACGTGGTGCGGCGCACGGCGGAGGCCTGTTTCATGCCCGTCACCGTCGGCGGCGGCGTGCGCACGGTGGAGGATATCCGCAAGCTGCTGATCGCGGGGGCCGACAAGGTCTCGATCAACACGGCGGCGGTCAGCAATCCGGATTTCGTGCGCGAGGCTGCAGAGAAATTCGGAGCCCAGTGCATCGTCGTCTCCATCGACGCCAAGCAGGTGAATGCGGAAGGTGAAGCGCCGCGCTTCGAGATCTTCACCCATGGCGGGCGCAACGCCACCGGCATCGACGCCGTCGAGTTCGCACGGAAAGTGGTGGAGCTGGGTGCGGGCGAGCTGCTGGTCACCTCCATGGACCGGGACGGCACCAAGTCCGGCTACAACATTGCCCTGACGCGGGCGATTGCCGATGCGGTGCCGGTGCCGGTGATTGCCTCTGGCGGCGTCGGCACGCTCGACCATCTCGTCGAAGGCGTGCGCGATGGCCATGCGACGGCCGTTCTGGCCGCCTCGATCTTCCACTTCGGCACCTACAGCATCGGTGAGGCAAAAACCCACATGGCTGCCGCAGGGATACCTATGCGAATGGATACCTGATTTCGGCCGAAATCCGGTGTAAGTTTCACCTGTTACGGGAAAAGACTGCTCTGATGACCGCATTCACTCTGGCCGATCTGGAAGCCATCGTAGCGGCCCGTGCGGCAAGCGATGACGGCATGTCCTACACCCGCAAGCTGGTGGGCAAGGGCATCGGCAAATGCGCCCAGAAACTGGGCGAGGAAGCCGTGGAGGCCGCGATTGCCGCCGTGCAGGGCGACAGGGATGGCCTCAAGGGTGAGGCGGCGGATCTTCTGTATCACCTCATGGTGGTGCTGAAAGTCTGCGGCGTGAGCCTTGACGAGGTCATGGCGGAACTGGCCGCACGCACCGGGCAGACCGGCCTTGAGGAAAAAGCCTCGCGGCCTGCAAGCTGAAGCCCGTGCGGCGCCTGAGCCTTTCAAGGCGTGATGCGCCGGCATCGCGGATGCCTTGAGACACAGCATCCGGACCGGAAAGGCCCGCATGCAATCCCTTGGAACAACCGGGACAGAGCCGCCCATGGACCAGACTGTCATCCGCCCCGAAACCATGGACCTGTCGCCGTACAGGGTCTTCACGGAAAACGAATGGTCGCGGCTGCGCGCCGATACGCCCATGACGCTGACCTCTGCCGAGGTGAGCGAGCTGCGGGCGCTGAACGACCCCATTTCCATGGCGCAGGTGGAGAGCATCTATCTGCCGCTGTCACGGCTTCTGGCCTATTACGCCGAAGCAACGCTGATCCTGCATCAGGCGACGAAGCGCTTCCTCGGCGTGGCGGAGAGCAAGACGCCCTTCATCATCGGCGTTGCAGGCTCCGTGGCGGTGGGCAAGTCCACCACCTCGCGCATCCTGCGCGCCCTGCTCGCCCGCTGGCCGGCAAGCCCGAAGGTGGATCTGGTCACCACCGATGGCTTCCTCTTCCCCAATGCGGTGCTGGAAGCCGAAGGCCTGATGCAGCGCAAGGGCTTTCCCGAGAGCTTTGACCGCACGGCGCTGCTGACCTTTCTGTCCGACATCAAGGCGGGCAAGCGCAACGTGCGGGCGCCGCTCTATTCCCACTTCTATTACGATGTGATGCCCGGCCACTCGGTCACCATCGACCAGCCGGATATCCTCATCGTCGAGGGCCTGAATGTGCTGCAGACGCGGGAGCTGCCCAAGGATGGCCGTGCCGTGCCCTTCGTCTCGGATTTCTTCGATTTCTCGGTCTATATCGACGCGCCGGAGGACATTCTGGAGACCTGGTACGTGGAGCGCTTCATGCACCTGCGTGAAACCGCTTTCCGCGATCCCGGCTCCTATTTCCACCGCTACTCGCGGATCACGGATGAGGAAGCCCTGACCACGGCCAAGACCATCTGGACCAACATCAACCTGCTGAATTTGCAGGAAAACATCCTGCCGACGCGCCCGCGCGCCGATCTCATCCTGACCAAGGATGCCAATCACCGGATTTCAAAAGTCGCCCTGCGGCGCATCTGATCGCAGGCCTTGCGATGCAAGCGGCTTTTGTCCTGGAAATACTGAGGCCCCGCAGAGAAGTATCTGCGGGGCTTTTTCATGGGTGAAGCTGTCCGGCGTCAGGCCGCACGCTGGCGCATGTCCTGAAGGAAACGCGACACCTGCTGGCGCAGGTCGCCTGCGTTGCTTTCCAGCTGGCGGGCAGAGGCATCCACGGTTCCGGCAGTCGTGCGGGTTGAGGCCGCTGCATCATTGACCGCGCTGATGCTGGAGGTCACCTCAATGGTGCCGCGCGAGGCCTCGTTGGCATTGCGGGCAATCTCGCCCGTCGCAGCGCCCTGCTGTTCGACGGAAGCTGCAATGGAGGCAGCAATCTCGTTCATCTGCTGGATGATGGCGGTGACTGAGGAAATGGCATCCGCTGCCTTGCCCGTTTCCGATTGAATAGCCGAAATCTGGCTCGAGATCTCTTCCGTTGCCTTGGAAGTCTGGGTCGCCAGTTCCTTCACTTCGGCGGCCACAACCGCAAAGCCGCGGCCGGCCTCCCCGGCACGCGCTGCCTCGATGGTGGCATTGAGGGCGAGAAGATTGGTCTGCTCGGCAATCGCCTGAATGAGGGTGACCACCTCGCCAATCCGCCCGGCAGCTTCAGACAGGCCGTGCATGCGGGTGTTTGTGGCGGTTGCTTCGGAGGCAGCCTTGGCAGCGATCTGTGTCGAGGCCGAAACCTGACGGCGGATTTCCGCGACCGATGCCGAAAGCTCCTCTGCGGCGGCGGCCACCGTTTCCACGTTGCGGGCCGCCTGTTCGGAAGCTGCCGTCACTGTCCCGGTCTGGCGGGAGGTCAGCTCGGCGCCCTCGGTCATCTCGACGGATGCGGCCTGAAGCTTGCGGACGGAGTCCTCGATCACACTCATCAGAGCGGTGATCTGCCCGTCGAACTCGGCACTGAGCTGCTGAACCTCCTCACCACGGCGTGCGGCGGCTTCCTGTGCGCTCCGCTGCTCATCTTCGAGCGTCTTGCGGGCCTGCTCGTTCCGGACGAAGACAAGCATCGCGTCAGCCATCTGCCCAATCTCGTCACCCCGTCCGGTGCCTTCAATCGTCACGCTGGCTTCGCCGCCGGCCAGCAGGCGCATGTTGCGGGTCAGGCTGGCGATGGGGCCCCGGATGTTGCGGATCGCCAGACCGGCCAGCCCGAGCGACAGCAGTGCACCGAGCGCGATCAGGCCAATGTCCACATAGGCCTGCCGCCAGAAGGCGGCATCCAGATCATCGATGTAAACGCCGGTTCCGATCATCCACTGCCAGGGGGCAAAGCCTTCCGCCCAGCTCCACTTCGGCAACGGCTCATCACCACTTGCACGGGGCCAGAGATAGCGGAAGGCACCGCCGCCGCTCTTGGCTACATCGATCAGGCCAGCGATGACGCGGGTTCCGTTCTGGTCGGTCATGCCGAGCATGTTGGTGCCAACCAGCGAGGCGCGGGCATGTGCAATGGCATCGCCGTTATACTGGAAGATGAAAACGTAGTTGTCGCCCTCGTAGCGCATCGCGCCGATTGCGTCCTTTGCCGCAGCCTTGGCCGCCTCTTCGGTCATCTCGCCACGCTGGGCGCGCTCATGGAAGCTCTTGGCAATTGTCAGCGCGGACTGACTGAGATGGCGGACCGAGTTGAGGCGCTCTTCCAGCATTGCCTCTTTCAACGAACTCAGGCCAACAAAGCCGACAACAAGCGTAAACAGGAAACCCGCGATAACAGGAAGACTGAACTTCCAGATCAGCGGCATACGGGAAAACGACATTTAACCCACCCTCTGGCCGATAGTATCAACTCAAAGGGAGTAAGGGGTTTTACCTAATTAATTATTGATAATTGCAGTCCTTGCGATGAAGAACAGACCCTTCGCCCGGTGAAACAACATTTTTCAGGACGCCAGTCCGTCCTTTGCCTCACCCCCGCCCGCAGAAGACGTCGTAAAGACCCGGGCGGGACCAGGTGACGTTGTCCCGCTGCCCCTGCAGGACATAGCCGTTTGCTTCATAGCGGAAGCCTGTCCCGCCATTGACGCGCGGCAGCGTGACGGAGACCTGCCCGAACTCGGTCACCATGGCAACGCCGCGGGCGGTGTCATAGACGACCTGCAGGTCGATACCGGCGGTGCAGACATAATTCGTGGTGCTGACATTGCCGATGGGCGCGGGCGGCAGCAGCATGCCCGGAGCCTGCGGCTGCATGGGCTGCACCGGCGGCGCGGGCGTGAAGGCACCCTGCGGCAGTCCTTGCTGACCGGGTATGGGGCCTGCATTCGACTGTCCGATCACCACGGTCTGCTGCGGCTCGCGGCTGATGTAAATGCCGAGGCACTGGCCCACATCGGTCGTGACGAGCCAGGCATTCGAGATGATGGATTCCTGATCCAGCACCTGCCCCGGCTCAAGGCGCGCATAGAACTGCTGGATGCCGGAATAATCGATCCAGAACACATCAATGGGTCCGCCCCGGGCGTTGCGGAACAGCATGCGGCCGCGGAAGCCGCCGTCGAGCGAGCGGATCCCGCCAAGTTCAGCGCAAGCCAGATCTCCCATGCCGCCCGCCATGGCCGGGTTGGAGTTGGGATCCACGATCTGGTCCGGCAAGGCGCAAGCGGCGGCAAACAGGCGCACGGAACGGGCACTGCCCTTCAGGGACACCGGCGTGACGGCCCCCTCGACAATCACCTCCAGCACGGATTTGCGCGCCATCACATCCCAGACGGGATCGGTGGCGGCCACGGTGAACTCCGGCAGGGGGCGCCCTTGCGGGTTATTCGCATCGGAACCGGTGGCATCATAGCCCGTGTAGAACTCTTCCGACTTCAGCGCCACGGAGACGGGGCTGCCCTGATAGACCGGAGCGGCGGTCTGGGGCACGCTGACGGTAATGAAGCCGGACTGCGGCGTGCAGCGGGCAATGAAATCGGCATCTGCGCCTTGCGCCGAGCCATGCACGAGCTGAGCCTGGGTCGAGCCAAGCTCGGTGCCGGTGACCGTCCATTCCCGCTCCACCGGCGCAGCCGGCTGGACGGGGCTGTCCAGCGGCGGCAGCGGTGCCGGCTGGCTCTGCTGAACCGGAGCCTGAACTTGCGGCCGGGACTCACTCTGGGGCTGCGGCTGGGCCTGCGTTTGCGGCGGCGTCTGGACCTGCGGCTGAGTCTGGGTTTGTGTCTGCGGCTGTGTCTGGGGCACCTGCGCCGCCGGAGCCGTTGCGGCCGGGGTCTGCGTGCTCTGGCTCTGAGCGGGCTGCGAGGAAGAGGAGCCCGAGGGGCTGGCCGGCGCTGGAGTGACACCTGCACCGCCGACGACGCGCGGACGGCCGCCAACCTCCCGCTTCACATCCACCGTCACCGCGCCACCGGAGGCACAGATATCGGCGCTCTCGCGCAGGACGCGGCTGTTCTCCAGCGTGATTTCAAGCTCGACCTGACAGCCGACCGTGGACGGATCGACGGCGCCCGTCACAGTCTCGACCACGGCGCCTTCAATGCCGCGGGAGATGATCGGGCGGTAACGCTTGTTGACCAGAATGGAGCGGATGCCCGGCTCGGCCGGAACGACCTGCACCCGGATCTGCTCCGGCAGGCTCTGGGCGAAGACGGGCTGCGCAGGGAACGTGGCCGCCAGAAGCGTCAGAAGTCCGGCCGTCGCACCCCGGGCACCGCCGCTGAACATCCACCCCATGTCGTCCCTCATCTTCATGCGTTTGCACCCGTCCGGGACAAGCCCGGCGCGAGCCGCTTTTAGCCTTGCCGGGCCACTCACGGCAATATCGCAAACACTTGGGGCGGGATTTTGCTCATTTGAGGCCCGCACCCAAAGCGCCGGAAGTGCCCCAGCGCTATCAATTGCATCTGGTGCGAGGCTGGCGGCCCGGCTTACAGCAAGGCTCCGGGATGCTGACGCATCATGCCTTGAAATTGCTCATGCGCCGCACGGTCTCACATCAGCGCGGGGCGCGCTTGGCCAGAATCCGCTGCAGCGTGCGCCGGTGCATGTTGAGCCGGCGCGCCGTTTCCGAGACGTTGCGCTCGCACATTTCATAGACGCGCTGGATATGCTCCCAGCGGACGCGGTCGGCGGACATGGGGTTTTCCGGCGGAACGGCCTTCTCGTCGCCTTCACGGGTCAGCGCGGCAAAAACCTCATCCGCATCGGCGGGCTTGGAGAGATAGTCGATGGCGCCGAGCTTCACCGCCGTCACCGCCGTGGCGATGTTGCCGTAGCCGGTGAGGATGACGGCGCGGGCGTCGGGGCGGCTTTCGCGGATCGCCTCGATCACGTCAAGGCCGCTGCCATCTTCAAGGCGCATGTCGACCACGGCAAAGGCCGGAGCACGGCCCCCCACCTTGGCGATGGCCTCACGCACGCTTTCCGCTGTTTCCACCTCGAACCCACGCTTTTCCATGGCGCGGGCAAGGCGCTGGTTGAAGGCCTTGTCGTCATCAACAAGCAGCAGACTCTTGTCTTCCGCCTCGATCTTGCGAAGCTCTGTGTCACTCATGGGTGCCGTCCTGTATTTACAGACGTGATCAGCTCCGCTGCCAGCATGGTGTCTGGCCGCTCACGGAGCCCCTCGCTCGTGAATAGTGTCCTTTATATGGCCAGAAACCGCGGCCGGGTCCATATCCGTGGCGCCTTCAATGCTGCTGCGGGGCCAGGAAATACGCACGACAGCCCCTGTTTCGGGGGCCGGGCGGTTCTCCAGCATGAGCCGCGCGCCGGTCCGTTCCAGCAGGGTTTTCGCAATGAAAAAGCCAAGTCCCAGGCCACCGCCGGTCTGGGAACGGGAGGCGCGGGAGGAGATGTAGGGCTCGCCGATCCGCGACAAAACGTCCGGGGTAAAGCCGGGGCCGTCATCGCGGATCTCGATCCGGACGGTCCGGTGATCCCAGGAGGTTTTCACCTGAACGGCGGAGGCTGCAAAATCCACCGCGTTTTCAAGGAGATTGCCGAGGCCATAGCGGATCGCCGGATTGCGCACGCCCACCGGCTCCGGCTCCTTGCCGGCAAAGCCCACCTTGATGTCGATGCCGAAGCCGCGGTGCGGCTCCACCACTTCCTCGATGAGCTGCGACATGGGCATGCGCTGGAACAGCTGGTCCTTGTCGCTCGACAGGGTCGTCAGCTGGCGCAAGATATCGCGGCAGCGTTCGGCCTGGGCGCGGATCAGCACCACATCCTCGCGGCGCGGATCCCCCTCATCAAATTCCCGCGAGAGCTCCTTGGCCGTCAGGAAAATCGTTGCCAGCGGCGTGCCCAGCTCGTGGGCGGCGGCGGCGGCAAGACCGTCGAGGGCGTTGAGATGCTGCTCGCGCGCCAGAACCAGCTCGCTGGCGGCCAGCGCATCAGCCAGCTGGCGCGCTTCCACGGCCACGCGGAAGGCATAGACGGCCATGAAGGCGAGGGAGGAGACAAGCGCCACCCAGACGCCCACCGAATAGACATCCGGCAGCGAGAAGACATGCGGCTCCGGCCAGGGCAGCGGCAGGTGGAGGAAAGCCAGCAGCGTGGCGCAAACCGTCACCAGCAGGCCCAGCATCAGCGTCAAGCGGCCCGACAGGCCGGTGGCCGACACCATCACCGGCGCCAGCAGCAGGAAGGCGAAGGGATTGCCAAGGCCGCCGGTCAGGAACAGCAGGCCGCTCATCTGCAGGATGTCATAGGCCAGCTGCCCGGCCGCCGCCCAGTCCGGCAGGCGTTTGGCGGAAGGGGAGCGGATCTTCAGGAACACATTGAGCCAGGCCGAACAGGCGACCAGCGCAAAGGCAGGCGCGGAAGGCACCGGATAGCCCAGCCCCAGCTGCACCACGAGCAGGGCCACGGTCTGGCCCGCAACCGCCAGCCAGCGCAGGCGCACCAGCGTATCCAGGCTGAGCCTGCGGTGGGAAAGGATGAAACCGGATTCAACTGGGTTGCTCATGGCTTCTAACTGAGCCGAAATCCGTGCCGTGGCAAGTCCTCTCCTCTTGTGTGCCCTCACCTCTTGTATGCCCTGGCCTCTTGTGTGAACAGGTGTTCGCGTGCTAGCCAGCCAGTCCAGATGGTGTTCTGCGACCGACGAGCGGGCACCGGCTTGCCGCTTGATGGCCCGGAGCATTCTGCCGGGCCTGAAACTGAAAGACGGATACGAGACAGATGACGGACATCAACGAAGGTGGCGCCGCGGCGCAGGGCAGCGATGCACAGGGCGGCGAAGCACCGGGCCTCAGCATCCTGGCCCAGTACATCAAGGACCTGTCCTTCGAGAACCCGAACGCGCCGCGCTCGCTGCAGCAGGGCGAACAGCCGAAGCTCGACATCTCGGTGAACGTCAGCGCCCAGCCGGTCGCCGATGGTCATTTCGATGTGGTCCTGTCGTTGAGCGCCAAGGCCGAGCGTCCGAACATGGTCATGTTCAACGTGGAGCTGGTCTATGGCGGCCTGTTCCGCATCAACGGCGTGCCGAACGAGCACCTGCACCCCTTCGTCATGATCGAGTGCCCGCGCATGCTCTTCCCGTTTGCACGCCAGATCCTGGCTGATGCGACCCGCAACGGCGGCTTCCCGCCGCTGATGCTGGACCCGATCGACTTCGCCCAGCTCTACCGCCAGAACATGGCGAACCAGGAAGCGGCTCCGGTTCCGAACTGATCCGGCGCAGTCTTCAAGACAGCTTCAGGCCGCAGACCCTCCGGGCTGCGGCCTTTGCTTTTCAAGGGTCAGTGTGCCTCTTCCAGCAGCTCCGCCCAGGTCTTCGGATTGTCACCGTTGAGCGGATTGGCGGGCGAGCGGCGGTAGTTGATGGTCTCGAAGCGCATGGCCAGCGTGTCGATCATCAGCAGCCGCCCGGTCAGGCCGGTGCCGATGCCGGCGATCTCCTTTATGGCTTCCAGCGCCTGCAGCGTCCCGGCAAGACCCGTCAGTGCGCCCAGAACGCCGGCCTCGGCGCAGGTTGGCAAATGCCCCTCCGCCGGCCGCTTCGGGAAGAGGCAGCGGTAGGTCGGGTTGGGCGTGCCGTCCGCGCCGGTTTCATGGGGCTTCAGCAGGGTGATGGTGGTGTCGAAGCGCCCCACGGCAGCCGTCACCAGCGGCTTGCGGGCAAAGAAACAGGCATCGGACACCAGATAGCGGGTGGCGAAATTGTCCGAGCCATCGATGACCAGATCATAGCGCTGGACCAGCTGCATGGCATTGTGGCCCGCGAGCCGCACCGGATGCGGTTCCACGGACACATTGGGGTTGAGCCGGGCAATCGCTTCGGCCGCGCTCGACACCTTCGGCTCGCCCAGATGCTCCGTGTCATGGATCACCTGCCGCTGCAGGTTGGAGAGGGACACCGTGTCGTCATCGACAATACCCAGCGTGCCCACACCCGCCGCCGCCAGATATTGCAGCACCGGCGCGCCGAGCCCGCCTGCGCCGATGACAAGCACGCGCGCGGCCTTCAGCTTCTGCTGGCCCGGCCCGCCCACCTCCTTCAGCACGATGTGACGGGCATAGCGCTCCAGCTCTGCGGGAGAAAACATGACGGATCCTGTCTGTGTCTGAAAAGCCCGTCAGCCGAGCATGCGGCTGACGAGGCGGGCCGTGTAATCCACCATCGGGATCACACGGGCATAGTTGAGGCGGGTGGGGCCGATGACGCCCAGAACGCCGACGATGCGCTGCTCCCGGTCCCGGTAGGGCGAGACTACCAGCGACGAGCCGGACAGCGAGAACAGCTTGTTCTCCGAACCGATGAAGATGCGCACCCCGTCGCCCTTCTCGGCAAGGCCGAGCAGCTGGATGAGGTCGCGCTTGTTTTCAAGATCGTCGAACAGCAGGCGCACCCGCTCCAGATCCTCCGCCACATCCACATCGGTGAGCAGGTTGGACTGGCCGCGCACGATCAGCCTGTCGCTTTCGCCGCCCTCCCCGGCCCAGACCGCAAGGCCGGCCTCGACGATCTTCTGGGTCAGGCTGTCCAGTTCGGCCTGGTTGGCCTCGCGCAGGCGCTCCAGTTCGCGGCGCACATCCGACAGGGTACGGCCCTGGATCTGGGCATTGAGATAGTTGCCCGCCTCGATCAGCGCCGACTGCGGCAGGCCGGCGGGCAGGTCGATGATGCGGTTCTCCACCGAGCCATCTTCCCCCACCAGAACGGCGAGGGCCTTCAGCGGCTCGATGCGGATGAACTCAATCTGGCGCAGGCGCACATCCTGCTTGTGGGTCAGCACCACGCCCGCGCCGCTGGAAAGCCCCGACAGAAGCTGGCTCGCCTCCGTCAGCACATGTTCCATCGTGCCCTTGGTGTGGCTGGAGGCGCGCACCTGAACGTCGATGCGCTCGCGCTCCTCCTGCGAAAGATCCCCCACCTCCAGCAGCGCGTCGATGAAGAAGCGCAGGCCCGTTTCGGTGGGCAGGCGCCCGGCGCTGGTGTGCGGGGAATAGAGCAGGCCCAGATGCTCGAGATCGGCCATCACGTTGCGCACGGAGGCCGGTGACAGCGACATGCCGAGGCCGCGCGCCACATTGCGCGAGCCGACCGGCTCGCCGGTGTCCAGATAGGTCTCGACGATGGAGCGGAAAATCTCGCGGGACCGCTTGTCCAGATCGGTCAGGCTCACGTATCCAACCTCATCCTCTGCCGGGTTTCGTGCTCTGCCAGCTTCTGGCAATTCACGGCTCTTCTGCAAGATATAGGACCAAAATGGCCGCAGAGTGCAAGCAGGCCTTTACGGCTCTCGGGTCTCAGGGCTACAAGCGCGGAAAGATCTGTGGGCCAGTGCGCCGCACCGGCCATTTTCAAGTCAGGAGCCAGATATGCGTCCGTCCAAACGCGCCGCCGGTGAGCTGCGGTCCGTCACTCTGGAGCGTAGTGTGTCCAAGCACGCCGAAGGCTCCTGCCTGGTGAAGTTCGGTGACACGCACGTCCTGTGCACCGCCAGCCTGGAAGAGCGTGTCCCCTCCTGGCTGCGCGGCCAGAACAAGGGCTGGGTGACGGCCGAATACGGCATGCTGCCGCGCGCCACCGGCACGCGCATGCGCCGCGAGGCCTCCTCCGGCAAGCAGTCCGGCCGCACGCAGGAAATCCAGCGCCTCATCGGCCGCTCGCTGCGCGCCGTGGTCGATCTGGAAGCCCTCGGCGAGAACCAGATCTCCATCGACTGCGACGTGATCCAGGCCGACGGCGGCACCCGCACGGCCGCCATCACCGGCGCATGGGTGGCCCTGCATGACTGCATCGAATGGATGCGCGCCCGCGAGATCGTCAAGAAGCCGGTGCTGAAGGACCATGTAGCTGCCATTTCCTGCGGCATCTACAAGGGCAACCCGGTGCTGGACCTCGATTATGAGGAAGATTCGGCTGCCGAGACCGACGCCAACTTTGTGCTGACCGGCACTGGCGGCATTGTCGAGATCCAGGGCACGGCGGAAGGCGCACCCTTCTCCGAGGAAGAGTTCAAGGCCCTGCTGGATCTCGCCCGCAGCGGCATCGGCCGCCTGATCGACCTGCAGAAAATGTCCATCCTGTGAGGCACCCCATGGCACACCGCAAGCTGGAGCCGGGCCGTCTGGTCGTGGCCACCCACAACGCCGGAAAGCTGCGCGAAATCCGCGAGCTGCTGGGCCCCTATGGCTTCGATGTGGTTTCCGCCGGCGAGCTGGATCTGCCGGAGCCGGAAGAAACCGGTACCACGTTCGAGGCCAATGCGGAGCTGAAGGCCCGCGCAGCGGCGGAGGCTTCCGGCCTGCCGTCACTGGCCGATGACAGCGGCTTCTGCGTGGCCGCGCTCAATGGCGATCCCGGCATCTATTCCGCCCGCTGGGCCGGTCCGGACAAGGACTTCGCCATGGCCATGCGCAATGTGGAAGAAAAGCTGCAGCAGGCCGGTGCCGTGACGGCGGAAACCCGGCGCGGGTCCTTCGTCGCCGTGCTGTGCCTTGCCTGGCCCGATGGCCATGTGGAGTTCTTCCGGGGCGAAGTGGAAGGCCAGATCGTGTGGCCGCCGCGCGGGCTGCAGGGCTTCGGCTATGACCCGATGTTCCAGCCCGATGGCCACGAGCGCACATTCGGCGAGATGACCTCGGCGGAAAAACACGGCTGGTCCACCACCACCCCCGCCCTGTCGCACCGCGCCCGTGCCTTTGTGACCTTTTCGAAGGCCTGCCTGGAGCAAGAATGACCACCACCCCGGACGGCGGCTTCGGCATCTATGTGCACTGGCCCTTCTGCGCGGCCAAGTGCCCCTATTGCGACTTCAATTCCCACGTCCGGCACCAGCCGGTCGATCAGGACCGCTTTGTTGCGGCTTTTGAGCGGGAGCTGGCGCATTTTGCTGCCTGGACGCCGAACCGGTCGGTGCAGTCGATCTTCTTCGGCGGCGGCACACCATCGCTGATGCTGCCGCGCACGGTGGAGCGCATTCTGGAGGCGATTGCCCGGCACTGGGCGATTGATACGGACGTGGAAATCTCGCTGGAAGCCAACCCCTCCAGCGTCGAGGCGGAACGTTTCCGGGGCTACCGGGCGGCCGGCGTCAACCGGGTGTCGCTGGGCGTACAGGCGCTCAATGATCAGGACCTGCGCCAGCTGGGCCGTCTGCATGACGTGGCCGGAGCGCTGCAGGCCATCGAGATTGCCCGCGAAACCTTCCCGCGCCTGTCCTTCGACCTCATCTATGCCCGGCCAGGCCAGACGGTGACCGGCTGGGAGGCGGAGCTGCGCCAGGCGGTGAAACTCGCCGCCGATCACCTGTCGCTCTATCAGCTGACCATCGAGGAAGGCACGCCCTTCTTCAACCTCTACCAGGCGGGCAAGCTGATCGTGCCGGACCCGGATCTGGGCGCCGAATTCTACGAGCTGACGCAGGATCTGACCGCCGATCTCGGCCTTCCGGCCTATGAAGTGTCCAACCACGCCCGCCCGGGCGCGGAATGCCGTCATAATCTCGTCTACTGGCGCTACGGCGATTATGTCGGCGTCGGGCCGGGTGCCCATGGCCGCCTGTCGCTGGGCGCCACCAAGCGCGCCACCGCCATCGAGCGGCACCCGGAAACATGGCTTGCCCATGTGGAGGAGCGCGGCCACGGCATGGTGGAAGACCTGCCGCTGAGTGACGAAGAGCAGGGCGATGAATATCTACTGATGGGCCTGCGGCTGATTGAGGGCGTCGACATGCGCCGCTACGAGCGGCTGTCCGGCCGCTCCATCGACCCGCGCCGCCTCAACGACCTTTTGGAGCACGGCATGGTCGAGAAGCTGGACGAGACCCGTGTCCGCGCCACCCGCGACGGCTTTTTCGTGCTGGACGCAGTTGTGGCGGATCTGGCGGCGTAAGGCCCCGCGCCTGCCGTCAGGACAGCCCCGCCGAGGGGCTTCAACTCTCCGGCAATAAGTCCTTAAGCAAAATAGGATTTCCCTCTATTTTCATGCTGCACCGCGACAACAGCGGTGCAGCAAATAGTCTTTCGTATGATACAGGGCCCTCAACTGGCTTCACGGGCTGTCAATCTGTTGGTGTCAGGCTGTTCACAATCGGGCTATTGATGCAGAGGGCAATATCAGCCTATTCTGCTGCAATGCCAGAAGCCGGGCTTGATATACGCGGGTGAGACAGCGCGTGTTCGCCGGGCCAGCGACGAAGGATCAGAAGTGTTGCCCTTCTATCATCTCTACGAGATCAACCATGCCGCCATGGGCCCGGTGCGTGCCGCAGCGGACGCAACACGGCTCTATTTCCAGAACCCGTTCAACCCGATGAGCCACACGCAGCTCGGCCGTCAGGTTGCGGCGGCCTGCGAAGTGCTGGAGCGCACGACGCGGCGCTATGGCAAGCCGGAATTCGGTCTGCCGGAAACCACCATCGGCGGCATGAAGGTGCCGGTGAGCGAGCGCGTGGTCTGGCGCCGCCCCTTCTGCGACCTCCTGCATTTCGAGCGCGGCACCCCCCAGCGCCGCAATGACCCGAAGATCCTGATCGTGGCGCCCATGTCCGGCCACTATGCCACGCTGCTGCGCGGCACGGTGGAAGCCATGCTGCCGCGCGCCGATGTCTACATCACCGACTGGATCGACGCCCGCATGGTGCCGCTCTCGGACGGCAAATTCGATCTGGATGACTACATCGACTACGTCATCTCCATGCTGCATTTCCTCGGGCCGGACACCCATGTGGTGGCCGTGTGCCAGCCGTCCGTGCCGGTGCTGGCGGCTGTCGCCGTGATGGAAGCGCGCAACGACCCCTATTCGCCCTCGACCATGACGCTGATGGGCGGGCCGATCGACACCCGCGTCGCGCCGACTGCCGTCAATGATCTGGCCATGTCCAAAGGCATCAACTGGTTCAAGCGCAACGTCATCATGCAGGTGCCGTTCCCGCATCCGGGCATGATGCGCTACGTCTATCCGGGCTTCCTGCAGCTTTCGGGCTTCATGAGCATGAACCTCGACCGGCACGTCATCGCCCACCGCGACTTCTTCAAGCATCTCGTCAAGGGTGACGGTGACAGCGCCGAGAAGCACCGCGAATTCTACGACGAATATCTGGCGGTAATGGACCTGACGGCCGAGTTCTATCTGCAGACGGTGGAGACCGTGTTCATCGAGCACTCCCTGCCGCTGGGCAAGATGAAGCACGGCGACACGCTGGTGGATTGCGGCGCCATCCGCAAGACCGCGCTGCTGACCATCGAGGGCGAGAAGGACGACATCACCGGCCGTGGCCAGACCCGTGCCGCACATACGCTCTGCACCAGCCTGCCGGACGACATGAAGGTGCATTACGAGCAGCCGAATGTGGGCCATTACGGCGTGTTCAACGGCTCGCGCTTCCGCGCCGAAATTGCCCCGCGCATGATCGACTTCATCCTGACCCATTCCCAGGCCAACCGCGACCGCCTGAAGAAGGCTTCTGCCGCCAAGCCGGCCGCTCCGGCCGAGGTGAAAAAGCCGGTGGCCGAAGCACCCAAGGCCGAAGCTGCGCCGGCGCCCAAAGCGGAGGCGGCTGCCGCCGCTGCAAAGCCAGAGCCGAAGGCTGCCGTGGCTGCGAAGGCCGATCCGCTGGCCGAGATCCTGCTGGCCAAGCCGCAGGGCGTTGCCGACAATCTCAAGGCCATCACCGGCGTTGGCCCCAAGCTGGAAAAGGCCCTGAATGAAGCGGGCATCTTCCACTTCTGGCAGATCGCAGGCCTGACGGATGCGCAGATAGAGGCGCTGGACGACCGTCTGGACTTCCGGGGCCGCATGGCCCGCGACAATTGGATCGAACAGGCCCGCAAGCTGGCTGAAACGGTCGCCTGAGACACGGCCTGATACCAGATCAGAGATCAGACCCGGCCCCGCATCCCGAAACGCCCGCTTTACGGTGGGTGATCAGGGCGGGGCCGGGTTTTTTCATGTCTGCTGCCGGGTCCGGTGAACGGCGAACGTTCCGTCCAAGCCGTTGATTCAATAAATCCTTCTGCCTTTGCGTCAAATTCCGCAGGCAGGCCGGAACCCCGTGTAACCGGCACAGGACTTCATGATGTTCTTGAAAGGCCGGGCCGCCGCCCCCACGTCTTTGTCTGTTGAAATCCGAAAGGGGATGACGATGACTGGGAACACTGTGTTGAGGCCTGGCTGGAACGGGGCAAGCATCGCGCTGATGGTGCTGGGCTTCGTGTTGTTCTGGCCGCTCGGACTGGCAATGCTTGCCTATATTCTTTGGGGTGACCGCTTCCAGACGCTGTTTCAGGACGCGCGTGACCAGTGGAACAGAAGCCCGATCAAGAGCGCGGTGAACACCATGAATACGGGAAGCTTTGGCCGGACCGGCAATGTGGCCTTTGACGACTACCGGGAGCGCGAGCTGAAGCGCCTGGAAGAAGAGCGTGCCAAGCTCGATGCCATGCGCGCCGAATTCGATACTTTTCTGCGCGAACTGCGCCGGGCGAAGGATCAGGAAGAATTCGACCGCTTCATGTCTGCCCGCGGCCGCAGCTCCGGCACCACTGGCCCTGCCTGACCGTACGGTCCGGTACGGCGCACCACGCGGGAAGCGGCGCACCTTGCGCCGCTTTCGCCGTTTATACCAAGACGGAACGAGTGAGCCTCAGTGCCTTGGTACCGGGTGTCATTCCCACCTGCGCGGGGCTGACAAGGTGAGGGTGAATGCGCTGCAAGCCACTCCCCCCGCCTGCAAAACCGGATACCCTCTGATACGGTCGAATCACCTCCCGCAGCGCCTGTCTGCGGGCCTTGCAGGAAAGCGGAATGTTCTCACGGCTGCGGCGGCCTGTTTTTCCGGACCACATCGTGCTGCCGCTGAGCGGCGGCGAGATTGCCGTGCGCCTGCGGCCTGATCCGCGCGCGCGGCGCTATCTGCTGCGCCTGCCGCATGACCAGTCCGGCCCGGTGCTGACCATCCCCAAGGGCGGTTCGCTCTCCACCGCCCAGCGCTTTGCCGAAAAGCACGCCGGCTGGCTGGAGGAAAAGCTCGCGGCCCTGCCGCAAACAACCCCCTTTGCCGCCGGATCGGTTGTTCCCGTCCGGGGCGTCCTGCACCGGATCGAGCCTTCCGGCCGCCTGCGCGGGCTGGTGACGGCGGGGCTTGATACAGAAGGTCATCCGGTGCTCAGCGTGCCCGGCGCTGCCGAACATACGGGCCGCAAGGTGGCCGACTGGCTGAAGCGGCAGGCGCGGGCCGATATCGAAGCAGCCGTGGCCCGCCATACGGCCACGCTGGGGGTGAAGGCCACGGCCATTTCCCTGCGCGACACCCGCAGCCGCTGGGGTTCCTGCGCCTCGAACGGACGTCTGTCCTTCTCCTGGCGGCTGATCCTCGCCCCGCCGGAGATCCTCGATTATGTCGCGGCCCACGAGGTGGCGCATCTGCGGGAAATGAACCATTCGGACCGGTTCTGGGCGCTGTGCCGCCAGCTTGCCCCGCACACGCCCAAGGCCCGCCAGTGGCTGAAGGACGAGGGCGGCAAGCTGCATCTCTTCGGCTGATCAGCCGCCGAACAGCCTTCCGATGAAGCCGAGCGGCCCGCCTTCCGAGGGCGGCGGCGGAATGACCCGGCCATCGGCCCCCACATCCGCCGGGGGAATGGGGGCATTGTCGGTGGGCACGGGGCCGTAATTCTGCGGCAGCTGTTCGGCAACACCCGGAAGCCCCGCCACGGGCAGACCGGCATGCGCCTTGTCCATCGCCGCCTTCCAGATCTCCGCCGGCAGCGAGCCGCCCGTCGCCTTCTTCGTCGGGCTGTTGTCGTCATTGCCGAGCCAGACGGTGGCCGTCAGGTTGCCGGTGTAGCCGATGAACCAGGCATCGCGGAAATCCTGGCTGGTGCCCGTTTTGCCGCCTGCCGGGCGCTGATCGGCCAGCATCGCCTTCTTGCCCGTGCCGGTGACCAGCGTCTGCGCCATCATGTGGTTCATCTGGGCAAGGCGCAGGCCGTCGATCACCTTGCCCGTTCCATCCCCCTGCCGGGCATAGAGCGTGCGGCCCTCCACCGTGCGGATGCGGCGGATGACATGCGGCACAACCCCGTAACCGCCATTGGAAAAGGGCACGTAAGCCGCCGTGATCTCCAGCGGCGTCACCTCCGATGTGCCCAGCGCCAGCGAGGGATTGGCCGCCAGTTGCGAGCGGATGCCCAGCTTCTGCGCCACCTTCACCACCTTTGCCGGACCGGTCTCCACCGCCAGCCGCGCAGCCACCGTGTTGAGGGACATGGCCAGCGCGTCGGTCAACGTGACATCGCCGTAATATTGCTTGGTATAGTTCTGCGGCCGCCAGCCCTTGAGGGAGAAAGGCTCGTCCCGGCGGATCGTGTCCGGCGTCATGCCGCTTTCCAGTGCCGCCAGATAGACGAAGGGCTTGAAGGCGGAGCCCGGCTGGCGGCGGGCGTTGGTGGCGCGGTTGAACTGGCTCTTCTGATAATTCCGGCCGCCGACCATCGCCCGCACGGCCCCAGCCGTGTCCATGATGACGATGGCGCCCTGGGAGACGCCGAGCTCCCGGCCATGGGTGTTCAACGCGCCAACAAGTGCGGATTCCGCTGCCAGCTGCATGGCCGGATCAATGGTGGTGTCGACGATGATGTCGCTGTCGATGGATCCGGCAAACTGCGGCAGCAGGTCCATCACCCAGTCCGCCACATAATTGGCGCTGGCGGTGTTCCTGTCGCTGACCACCTGCGCGGGCTCGCTCATGGCGGTCCGGGCGGCCGCTGCATCAATGAACCCGGCATCGCGCATGGCGGTCAGAACCACCTTGGAACGCTCATAGGCCAGCTCGGGATTGCGCGTGGGGGCATAGCGGCTGGGCGCCTTCAGCAGGCCCGCCAGAACGGCGGCTTCCTGCAGGGTGACCAGCCGCGCCGACTTGCCGAAATAGCGCCGCGCTGCCGCATCCACCCCATAGGCGCCGGCGCCCAGATAGACGCGGTTGAGATACATCTCCAGGATCTCGTCCTTGGAGTATTTGGCTTCCAGCCACAGCGCCAGCACCACTTCCTGCACCTTGCGCTTCAGGGTGCGGTCAGGCTCGAGAAACAGGTTCTTGGCCAGCTGCTGGGTCAGTGTCGAGCCGCCCTGCACCAGATTGCCGGAGGTGAAATTGACGGTGAAGGCGCGCACCAGACCGATCGGATCCAGCCCGAAATGGTCTTCGAAACGCCGGTCCTCGATGGCAATCACCGCCTGCGGCAGATAGGCCGGAAGCTGCTCCAGCCGCACGGCCTCGCCGCCCGTGTCGCCCCGGTTGGCCAGAAGCTCGCCGGTGGTGGCGACGATCTTCACATTGGGCGGGCGGGCCGGAACCTTCCATTCGGAGGTGGGCGGCAGATGGGCCGCGTAATAGACGACCACGCCGGTCGCGGCGATGCCGCCCCAGATGGACAGGACGAAGCCCCAGTAGAACAGCTTGCGGATCAGCCAGAACAGCGGATTGGACGAACGGGTGCGGCTGCGCCGGGCCTTCTTTTTGGTCTTGCCCTTGCCGCCCGCCTTTGCGGGGCGCTTGCGGCGGGGGGCGGGGGCGTCGCTGTCGTCAGCGCGCGGGCGCCGGGGCCGTCTGGCCGGGCGCTCTGCCGAAACGTCACCGGTTCCCGGGCGCACATCGTAAAGATCGCCGCTGGCAGGGCCAAACGCCGGTTCAATCCGATTGCTGCCTGCCGGGCGGCGTGCCATGAGCCTCTCGTCACTCTGCGGGCCTGCGCGGGGAGCACAGGCAGTCTGCATCAAACTAGAGCGGCTGGTTTAAGGCGGCGTTAAGCCTTGGGCGCCGGATGAGGCGTGGAGGCGGAGCCCCGCAAACAAAAACCGCCGCCCCGGAGAGGCAGCGGTCCTTTGGCGTTGGATGCGGATAGTTCGCCAGCTCAGCTTGAGTAGCGCGAGGCGTCCGCACCGTAATAATTCACGTAGCGCTCATTCAGCTGCGTCACCGGCATGACGATGAGAACGTCCGTGGTGCCGAACTGATAGTCGACCACGGCCCCGTCACCGATATAGGCGCCGAGGCGCAGGTAGCCCTTCACCAGCGGCGGCAGCTCGCGCAAGGTGGCCTTGTCGTTGAGCTCTTCACGGGCAACGCGGTTCATCTCGACATAGCGCTCCGGCACGGCGCGCACGCGCCAGGGCTCCGGCGCACGGGCGTGGTGGTGCAGGAAGGACAGCTGGCTGGCGATCCGGTCCGGATCCGTGCCCTCGATGGAGGCGCAGCCGATCATCACGTCGATGCGGTGGCGGATCACATAGGCCCAGATGCCGTGCCACAGCAGCTCGACCGTGCGCTTGTTGCGGTAGGGCTTGAGCACGCAGGAGCGGCCCAGTTCCAGGAAGCGCAGGCCCGGATTGGCATCGACCAGCGGCTGGATGTCATATTCGCTGGCCGTATAGAAGCCGCCGTTTGCCTCTGCTACATCCTGGCGCAGCAGGCGGTAGGTGCCGACGATCTGCGGCTGCAGGCGGCCCAGCTTGTTGCGCTTCATCGAGGCATGATCGACAACCAGCAGGTGATCGCAGATGGCGTCAAAGGCATCCATGTCCCGGCGGGCGGCGAGGGTCTGCGCATCGGCGATGGCGGACATTTCCTCGTAGAAGACGTGATAGCGCAGACGCTGCGCCTTCTTCACCTCACGCGCGGTGCGGGCGAGGCGCACCTCCAGCGATCCGACACGGCCAAGGGAAAGATCGCCGTAAAGGCCTGTTTCGCCATGCAGAGACTTGGCGAAACCTGGGAAAAAGCGCGCGGAAATGCCCTGTTCGCCCATCATCGGCACGAACTTCTGCACGAGCTTGCGCGGAGAAAATAGACCTGGCCGCATCATTGAGATTCGGTCCCCTATCTGCCTCGGTTGTTTCCCACCGGGGGCCCTGCGAAACCGTTGCCGCAGGCCTCGTTTGTCCTGTCAGATTGCTGCGCCGTTGCAGTGATTCTCATCCCCTTAACCGGCGAAACCCTGATCTTGCCGTAGACCATAGTTTTCCAACACTAGCATGACAACGGCCAGCGTTCACAATATTTCGTGACGGTAACAATCCGGGAGCGGCACTATGTCCGGGAGGGCAGATTTTCCAATGCGTCTTCAACGGCTTCGCGGGAAAGCGGTTTTGTGAGGAAACCGGCAACACCGCTCGCTCTTGCCCGGTCGCGGGCAGCCGGCATCACGTCCGCCGTGACGATCAGCACCGGCACATGCGGGCGCCCGCGGGCGGTTTCGATCTCGCGAATCTGGGCCATAGCATCCAGCCCGTCGAGCCCCGGCATGTGCAGGTCCATCAGGATGGCATCGAAATTCTGCTCGCTGGCCGCGCGCCAGGCCTCCAGACCGTCGGGCACCACCGTCACCTCATGGCCGAGCTTGCGCAGCAGCGCTTCGCCCAGAAGCCGGTTGATATCGTTATCCTCCGCCAGCAGCAGCCGCAGCGGCCGGGCCGGAGCAAGCCGGTGCGGCGCGCCGGGAATGCGCTCCGGCGGCAGATCCACGGCCGCTTCCCAGGCAAGCGTTTCACCGCCTTCGCCCATGAGGCTGGCAATGATGCGCCGGAGCGTTCGCCCGCGCACGGGCCGCACCAGATAGGCGGAGAACCCTGCCTCGCGCAGCCGGTCCAGCCGGTCCCGCTCCTGCGGGGTCACGAGAACAATAGCCGGCGCCACGCAGCCCGCTGCCCGGGCCGTGGCCAGCCAGCCCGCGCCATCGGCCACCGCGCCATGCTCCAGCAGCACGAGATCCGCATGGGGCAGGGCATCGGCCAGCGTGTCGTCTCCCGGCTGCACAAGCTGCACCCTGGCGCCATGGGTGGTAAACTGCAGCGCCAGCGCTTCACCCTCGATCACACCCTGTGACACGATCACAACGCGGCGGCCTGTCAGGCATTCAAGACCGGCATGACCGCCAGCATCGGGAGCTTCGGGCAGCGGCAGGCAGATGCGGAAGACGGCGCCCTTGCCTTCCTCGGCCACCGCTTCCACCGTGCCTTCCATCAGCCCCACGAGCCGGCGGACGATGGCAAGCCCAAGCCCCGTGCCGCCGTAGCGGCGGGCAGGGCCATGGTCCACCTGCTCGAACTCGCCGAACAGCCGTTCGGCATCCGCCGCCGAAAAGCCGATGCCGGTGTCGCGCACTTCCAGCGTCAGCAGGCTGCCGCCGCCCTGCGGCGTGATGGCGAGGCTGATGAGGACGCCGCCCTCTTCGGTGAACTTGATGCCGTTTCCGGCCAGATTGAACAGGATCTGCCGCAGCCGGTTGGCATCGGCCGTGACGATACGAGGGATCGCCGGGTCGGCGGTGAAGCCGATCTCCAGCCCCTTGGCATGGGCACGCGGCGCCAGCAGTTCCACCACATGCTCAGCGAGGCTTTCGAGGTCCACCGGTCCCGGCTGGATCGTCAGTTTGCCGGCTTCGGCGCGGGAGAAGTCAAGCAGCTCGTCGATCAGCAGCAGCAGCGTTTCGCCGGAGGTTTCCAGCGCCCGCACATAGGCTCTCTGCTCATGGGTGAGATGGGTATCCGACAGGAGCGCCGCCATGCCCAGAATGCCGTTGAGCGGCGTGCGCACCTCGTGGCTGACCGTCGCCAGAAAGCGGGACTTGGCCTCGCTGGCGCTTTCCGCATTCTGGCGGGCTGCCAGAAGCTCTTCTTCCATCTTGCGCCGCGCGGTGACGTCACGCAGCACGGTCTGCAGCACCGGCGTTCCGCGCGGCCCTTCGCGCACGGTCACGTCGATGCGGGAGAACCAGCGCGGGCCTTCGCGGGTGTCGAGCAGGATGTCTCCGAAGACGCCGGTGGCTTCGGCGCTGAGCAGGTCCTGGGGCGTGTCCGCCAGCGGCAGCTCCAGCTTTTCGCCGGGACGCGGGCTCTGCTCCGGCCAGAACAGGCTTCCGGCCGCCGGATTGGCATAGATGACGTTCTCTTCCATGTCGCGGCGGATGACCACATCGCCCAGCGCATGGAGAATGCTGGCATGGCGCTCGTCGGATTCGCGCAGCTCCCAGGCGGCGTCTTCCAGCTCTTCAATGCGCTGGTTCAGCCGGTGGGTTTCCACTGCTGCGGTGCCGAGTGCGGTCTGCAGGCGGTGGCGGTCATCATGAATGACACAGGCGATGGCAAGCCCGCCTGCGGCAAAACCGAGAACCAGCGCCAGAAGCCGCTCGTGAGGCCCGCCGCCGAGCAGCAAAAAGGCAGCAATCAGCGCCAGAATGCCGATACCGGCGGCCAATGTGAGAACCCGTTCGTGACCGAACCGGCGCCCGGCGCGGGTCAGGGCATCGGGCTCGTCCGGCGCAGATCCGGGCTGACCGGCCTTGCCCTTCGGCGGACGCTTCGCGTCTTTCGGGCTTTGCGGGCGCTTCTGCCCCTCCGGGCGCTCGGGGCCGTCCGGCTGCTGTGCCTTCAGGCCCGTTTCCGCTTCAGCCTTGCTGCCGTTTCCGTCTGCCGATTGCGGTCGCATGCCCTGTCCCCAGCGGCCTGCGCGGCAGGCCTGATCCTGATGAAGGCCCGACAAGGTTCTGCGGGCACAGCCGGAAACAAGCTTGCAGTCCAATCCCTTGAAAAAGCCTTTCGAATTTTAGGCTTTTCATCTTCCCCGATCAGTCTTCCCTTCAAGCTCCTCCTTTCAGCCTCCCATGCCGGTGATGCCGGCTTCCCAGCCGAGGATGGCGCGTTTGCGGGTCAGGCCCCAATGATAGCCGCAAAGCCCGCCGGTGCGTCCCAGCACCCGGTGGCAGGGCACCACAAAGGAAATCGGGTTGCGCCCCACGGCCGAGCCCACCGCCCGCGCCGCGCTGGGTTTGCCGAGGCTGCGGGCAATGTCGGAATAGGTGGTCGCCTTACCCATAGGGATCTTCAGCAGCGTGCGCCAGACGCGGATTTCGAAATCGCTGCCGATGAAAATGACCTTGAGCGGCGTCTCCTCAGACCAGCTGGCCGGATCAAACACCCGCGCCGCATAGGGCGCTGTTGCCACGTCATCTTCCACGAAGACGGCCGCAGGCCAGCGGCTGGACATGTCGGCAAAGGCCGTGGTTTCCTCGCCCTCATCGGCAAAGGCGAGCCCGGCAAGGCCCCGGTCGGTCGCCATGATCAGCACCTGGCCGAAGGGGCAGGGATGAAAGCCGTAGCGGATGGTGAGGCCGGCGCCACGGTTTCGGTAGTCGCCCGGTGTCATCGCCTCGTGGGTGACGAAGAGATCATGCAGCCGGCCCGGCCCGGACAGCCCCACCTCATAGGAGGTTTCCAGAATGCTGGCGGCATCGCGCAAGAGGTCACGGGCATGATCCAGCGTGATCGCCTGCAGGAACTGCTTGGGCGTCAGCCCGGCCCAGCGCGAGAACACCCGCTGCAGCTGGATCGGCGGCAGCCCGGCCTCGCGGGCAAGATCTTCCAGTGCCGGCTGGTCGCGCCAGGTATCGGAAATGCGCTCCAGCGTCTGGCGGACGATGGCATAGTCCCGCGCGGCGGCTTCCCCCGTTTCGGGAACGGCGGCCGCCTCGCGTCCGGCAAGGTTCAGGTCGAAAAGCTGGGTCATGGCAACGGCAGGTCCGGTGATTGTCAGATCCTGACCCTAACCCCGGCCCTGCTGCTGCGCCACCCGATAAGCGAGCCCTCAGCCCGCCTTGCGGAAGCGGGCCGTGCGCGTGTCGGCCACATAGAGCTTTGCCCGCTCACCCGCTTCTGCCGCCAGTTCCGCGACCGACTGGTGGATGAAACGGGCGGTTTCATCGCTCATCAGATAGCTGAAGTTGAGCCGCGTCCAGCCGGGCTTCTCGATCTCGTCCCCGGCCTGGATCGAGGCGCGCAGGCTTTCCGAGCGCGCCTGAGAGATGCCCAGCAGCCGGTGCGCATAGGGCCCGGCGCAGGCGCAGCCGCCACGGGCCTGGATGCCGCGAAAGTCGGACAGCATGCGGGTGAAAAGCTGCGGATGCACCAGCGCGCCGTGGCCGTCTTCCACCTGAAAGGCAAAGATGGGCAGCCGGTCCCGCTGATCTGCCGCCAGAATGCGCAAGGCGGAATGCCCGTCCCAGGCCGCGAAGGCCATGCGGGCCAGTTCCTTGTCGCGGGCGAGGATGAAATCGCAACCCACCGCATCCTTCACCGCAAAGGCGAGGCCGGCGCGGATATCGCCCAGCACATTCGGCGTGCCTGCTTCTTCACGCGCGGCCAGAGAGGCGGAATAGTCATGGCCCCAGGGCGAGACGAAGGACACCGTGCCGCCGCCCGGCCATGTGGGCTTGCTGGCGCGCACCGCCGCATTGCGGATGATCAGGACACCGGACGCCCCCGGCCCGCCGGGAAACTTGTGCGGCGACACCACCACCGCATCCTTGGCGCAGTCCGCCTCGGGCGCCATAGTGATGGGCAGGTAGGGGCCGCCGCCCGCATAGTCCCAGAGGGCGAGCGCGCCATGGCGCTTCAGCAGGCGCGTCACCGCATCCACATCCGTCAGGATGCCCGTCACATTGGAGGCGGCAGAAAAAGCACCCAGCACCAGCGGCCGGTCCTTGAGACGCCGAAGTTCGGCCTCCAGCACTTCCATGTCCGGCCCGCCCTGCGGCGCTTCGGGGATTTCCACTACCTCCGCGCCGCTCTCGCGCCAGGGCAGGATGTTGGAATGATGCTCATAGGGGCCGATGAGAACCGCCGGGCGGCCACCCTCCTGCCCTGCCCCGCCAAAGCCGAACAGGCTGAGCGCCCGGTTGATGCCGGCTGTGGCACCGGAGCCGGTGAAGATGACCGTGTAGTTTTCATCCGCACCGGTGCAGCGGGCGATCTGTGCCCGCGCCTCGCGGCGCAGCGTGGTCATCCGCGCCCCGCAATAGGAAGCTTCCGTGTGGCTGTTGGCATAGTAAGGCAGAACCTCGGTGAGGATGAACTCCTCCACCTGCCGCAGCGCCCGGCCCGAGGCGGTGTAATCCGCATAGATGATCTTGCGCGGCCCGAAAGCGCCCTCGATCTCCGCCCCCTCGCCGATCAGCCCGGCGCTGAGCGCCTCGACGGTGCGGGAGGTGCGCAGGCTGCTCTGGAAGGCTTCAAGGCTCATCGGCATGGGATGATTCCAACGGAAAAAGACTGATGCATCGAAAATTATGCGATCAGACTTGAGATATGTTCCCATATTTCACATCATTGCGCCCCATAGCCATGAATCTGTTCGACAAAGGCGCATGATGATTGATCAGTTCAACAAGGCCATCCTCAAGGCGCTGCAGGAAGATGGCAGCCTGACCCAGCGCGAATTGTCGGAGAAGGTCCATCTGTCGCCCAACGCCTGCTGGAACCGCATTCAGGCGCTGAAGAAGGACGGCGTGATCACCGGCCAGACGGTGCAGCTCGACCGCACCCGGCTGGGCCTTGATCTGGTGGTCTTCGTGATGATCCGCACCCGCCACCATTCGGCGGAATGGCTGGATATTTTCCGGCGCCACGTGGTGCAGATCCCGGAAGTCATCGACTTCTTCCGCATCGGCGGCGACTATGACTACATGCTGAAAGTCGTCACCCGCGACATGGCCAGCTACGACGCCGTCTACCGCCGCCTGATCTCCGGCGTCGAACTCGACAGCGTCACGTCCTACTTCGCCATGGAAGCCATCGAGGAGCAACGCCCCCTGCCGGTGCGCGAGACGAAGGAGCGGTGAAGGCGGGCAGTCTCTGGTGTAAACGTCAGAGGCTGACGCTCTCAAGCCAGGCTTGGAACATCAGGACGGTCCAGAGCTGGTGCGACCAGTCGCGGCGCCCCGAGAGATGCTCCCGCCATGTCCGGCGGACAAGCCCTGCATCGAGATAGCCTTCGCTCTCAAGCCGGTCCTCTTTCAGCAGGGCCTCGGCCCAGTCCCGCAAGGGGCCACGCAGCCAGTTGTCCACCGGAACGGCAAAGCCCATCTTGGGCCGTTCCACCAGAGCCGGCGGCACGTGCCGGTCAAGAACGCGCCGCAGCAGCCATTTGCCTTCGCCATTGCGGATCTTGCGGTCGAGCGGCTGGCGCCAGGCGAATTCCACCACCCCGTGATCCAGCAGCGGCACGCGTGTTTCCAGCGAGTTGGCCATGGCGGCGCGGTCCACCTTGGCCAGAATGTCATCGGGCAGATAACCGGTCTGGTCGAGGAGCATCATCTGCTCGGGCAGGCTGCCGCCACCCGCCTGCAAGCCTCCGGCGGAGGTGAGCGCAGGTTCAGTGCCGCCCCTGACCAGAGCCTGCGGTTCCTGCCAGCGGGAGATGAGCCGCCGGTAGAGATCTTCCGGGTTCCGCGCTCCGGCAAGGCCCGCGAGCTTGTGGATCTTTGCGCCCGGAGCGGATTGACGCAGCGCCCGTGGCAGCAGGGGGGAGGCAAGGGAGAAGAGCCTGTCCCAGCCATGCGGCGGCACCCCTTGCAGCGCCGCTCCGCCTGCCGCCCGCAGTCCGGCCGGCATGCCGCCAAGCCTGCGCCAGAGGCTGGCGCCCCAGGTGTAGCGGTTATAGCCGCCGAAAAGCTCGTCTCCCGCATCACCCGAGAGGCTGACCGTCACGTGGCGGCGGGCCAGCGCCGAGACCAGAAACACCGGGATCTGAGATACATCGGCGAAGGGCTCGTCATAGATCTGCGGCAGGCGCGGGATCACATCCATCGCCTCGCGGGCATTGACATAAAGCTCCGTGTGATCGCAGCCCAGATGCTGCGCCACGGCCTTCGCATGCACGGCCTCGTCATATCCGGCTTCATGGAAGCCGATGGTGAAGGTCTTCACGGGCCGGGCGGAGTGGGCCTGCATCAGGGCGGTAATGGTGGTGGAATCAATGCCGCCGGAGAGGAATGCGCCCAGGGGCACATCTGCCACCATCTGCCTGGCAACCGCCTGAGACAAAAGCCGGTCAAGCGTCGCGATGGCCTCCTCATCGCTCATGCCGCTGTCCTGCGGCTGGGCTGCGGCGGCCTGCGCGCTCCAGTAGGTCTCCGCCTGCGGCGGTGTGCCGGGTGCTGCGTCCTGCGCCAGCACCGCGAATGTGCCCGGCATCAGCTTGAAGATGCCCTGATGGATCGTGTGGGGCGCAGGCACATAGCCGAGCCGCATGAACTGCGTCAGCGCGTTCCGGTCTACCGGCGCCTGAAAGTCCTGATGGGCCCTGAGTGCCTTCAGCTCCGAGCCGAAGAGAAAGCTGCGGCCCTGCCAGCCGTAATAAAGCGGCTTTTCGCCCAGCCGGTCGCGGCCCAGGGTCAGCGTCCGGGCCTGCCTGTCCCAGAGGGCAAAGGCGAACATGCCGGTAGACCGTTCCAGTGCCGCACGTACACCCCAGGCAGCGAGGGCCGCGAGAAGGGTCTCCGTATCGGAATGCCCACGCCATTGCGGTGCCGTGCCTGCACGGTCCAGGCTCTCGCGCAGATCCTGATGATTGTAGATCTCACCATTGAAGACGATGACGAAGCGGCCGCAGGCGGAGAACATCGGCTGATGCCCGGCAGCCGACAAATCGATGATGGACAGGCGCGCCTGCGCCAGAGCGATGCCGTCATCCGCCCAGACACCATTGTCATCCGGTCCGCGATGGCGCAGGCAGCCGATCATGGACTGGGCGGCCGCCCGGGAGGCATCGCCCCCCGCTGTCAAGTTCATCAGTCCCGCAATGCCGCACATGCCTGTGATCCATCCTGCCGCTTTCTGCTTTTCCTACAACGGCTGCGGCCTTTGTCAAAGGTGCGATGGGGAGCCGGAACAGGCGGCCAGACAGGCCCGGCCAGCAGGTGTGCCACGGCAGCAATACATGATACATGGAAAAAGCGGGCATCTTCCTTGTTGTCGTTGTGGCCATGCATCGTGTAAACGACTGCAGGTTTCCTGAGCAGATATGAGATGCGCCGCCTCGGTGGCAGGCGCCCGGAACAACGGATCGAACCTTGCAGAAAAAAGCACTCATCACTGGCGTGACCGGACAGGACGGCGCCTATCTCGCCGAACTTCTCCTCTCCAAGGGCTATTCCGTCTGGGGTGTGAAGCGCCGGTCATCCTCGTTCAATACGGGACGTATCGACCATCTCTACAAGGATGTGCACGAGTCCGAGACGCAGTTCCGCCTTGTCTATGGCGACATGACGGATTCGACCAACCTCATCCGCATCATTCAGGAAATCCAGCCGGACGAGATCTACAACCTCGCCGCCCAGAGCCATGTGCAGGTCAGTTTCGAAACGCCGGAATACACCGCCAACGCGGATGCCATCGGCACGCTGCGCATTCTCGAAGCAATCCGCCTGCTGAAGCTGGAAGGCAAGACCCGCTTCTACCAGGCCTCGACCTCCGAGCTCTATGGCAAGGTGCAGGAGACGCCGCAGAAGGAAACCACTCCCTTCTATCCGCGCAGCCCCTATGCCGCCGCCAAGCTCTATGCCTACTGGATCACGGTGAACTACCGCGAGGCCTATGGCATGCACGCCTCGAACGGCATCCTGTTCAACCACGAAAGCCCGATCCGCGGCGAGACCTTCGTGACCCGCAAGATCACCCGCGCCGTGGCCGCGATCGAACTGGGCCAGCAGAAAAGCCTCTATCTCGGCAACCTCGACGCCAAGCGCGACTGGGGCCATGCCCGCGATTACGTCGAAGGCATGTGGCGGATCATGCAGCAGGACGAGCCGGACGACTATGTGCTGGCCACGGGTGAAACCCATTCCGTGCGCGAATTCGTGGAACTGGCTTTTGGTGAGCTCGGCCGCACCATCGTCTGGAAGGGCGAAGGCGTGGACGAGGTCGGCCTCGACAGCAAGACCGGCGCCGAGCTGGTGAAGATCGACCCGCGCTATTTCCGCCCGACCGAGGTGGACCTGCTGCTGGGTGATCCCTCCAAGGCGAAGGCAAAGCTTGGCTGGCAGCATACGACGCCGTTCCATGACCTTGTGAAGGAAATGGTGGCGAGCGATCTCGAAGAGGCCCGCCGCACTGCGGGAAGCCAGCCGGCCGGGGTCTGACACATGGCGCGGATCTTCGTCACCGGCGCATCGGGCATGGTCGGGCGCAACCTGCTGGACCGTCTTGAAGGGACGGGCCACGAGGTGCTCGCTCCATCAAGTGCCAGCGTGAACCTGCTGGACCAGGCCGCCGTTCTTGAATGGCTGCGGGCGAACAGGCCGGATGTGGTCGTCCACTGCGCCGGCCATGTGGGCGGCATCCAGGCCAACATCCGCGAGCCCGTGGCCTTCCTGACCCGCAATCTGGCGATGGGGCAGAACCTGCTCCTGGCCGCCCGCGATGCGGGCGTAAAGACGGTGCTGAACCTCGGCAGCTCCTGCATGTATCCGCGCAACAGCCCGGACGCCTTGCGTGAGGAAGACGTGCTGAGCGGCACGCTGGAGCCGACGAACGAGGGCTATGCGCTGGCCAAATGCGTCACCGCCCGCCTGTGCAGCTACATGCGTGCGGAAGATCCGGCGCTGCACTACAAGACGCTGATCCCCTGCAACCTTTACGGCCGCTACGACAAGTTCAACCCGAAGGTCTCGCATCTGGTGCCGGCGGTGATCCGCAAGCTACACGTGGCGCGGATGACGGGTCAGCGCGAGGTGGAAATCTGGGGTGATGGCACGGCGCGCCGCGAGTTCATGTTCGCAGGCGATCTGGCCGAAGCCATCCTGTTCTGCCTTGACCGCGTCGAGGCGCTGCCCGGCGACCTGAACATCGGCATCGGCACGGACCTGTCCGTCCGTGACTATTACGAAGCCGCTGCCGATGTCATCGGCTATGATGGCAGCTTCGTCTTTGACACATCCCGGCCTGTGGGCATGATGCGCAAGCTGCTGGATGTTTCCCGCCAGCGGGATCTTGGCTGGGCCCCGCGCACGGAGTTGCGCGAGGGCATCCGCCAAACCTATGAGTATTTCCTGAAACTGGATGACGCAAATGACCTATCCGCTGGCTAATTCGAGCTGGGATGAAGAGGAATACGCCGCGATCCGCAGCGTGACGGAATCGGGCATGTTCTCGATGGGCCCGCGCGTGGCCGAGTTCGAGCAGGCCTTTGCGGACTGGTGCGGCAGCAAATACTGCGTCATGGTCAATTCCGGCTCCTCAGCCAATCTGGTGATGGTGGGCGCGCTGCGTTACCGCAAGGATGCGCCGCTGCTGCCGGGTGCGGAAGTCATCGTGCCGGCCGTGTCCTGGAGCACCACCTATTATCCGCTCTACCAGTACGGCCTGAAGCTGCGCTTCGTGGATGTGGACATCAACACGCTGAACTATGACCTTGATCAGCTGGCACGGGCGATCACCCCGGCAACGCGGGCGATCATGGTGGTGAACCTTCTGGGCAATCCCAACGATTTTGCCCGCATCCGCCAGATCATCGGTGACCGGCAGATCGACATCATCGAGGACAACTGCGAGTCCATGGGCGCCACCTTCGAGGGCCGTCAGGCGGGCACGCATGGCATCATGGGCACGTTCAGCGCCTTCTTCAGCCACCACATTTCCACCATGGAAGGCGGTATGGTGGTGACGGATGACGAGGAGCTGTACCACATCCTGCTGGCGCTGCGCGCCCATGGCTGGACGCGGAATCTGCCGAAGGTCAACAAGATCACCACGCCGAAGAGCGATGACGCCTTCACGGAATCCTTCCGTTTCGTGCTGCCGGGCTACAACCTGCGCCCGCTGGAAATGAGCGGCGCCATCGGTCTTGCGCAGTTGCGCAAGCTCCCGAACCTTGTCGCCGAGCGCCGCAAGAATGCCGAAGGCTTCAAGGCTGTTCTGGCGGACTTCCCCTTCCTGCGCACGCAGCAGGAAATCGGCGAAAGCAGCTGGTTCGGATTCTCCATGCTGGTGGGACCGGATGCGCCCGTCAGCCGCGAAGACCTGATCGCCGCCTTCAACCGTCACAAGATCGATGTACGGCCGATCGTGGCGGGCAACTTCGCCAAGAACGAGGTTCTGCGCTGGTTCGACTACTCCATCAGCGGCAACCTGCCGAATGCGGAGATCATCGACAGCTCGGGCCTGTTCATCGGCAACCATCATTATCCGCTCGATCAGGAATTCGCGCTGCTGCGGCAGGCGCTTGACGATGCGGTGGCAACGGCGGCCAATAGCTGAGGCCAGGCCCAGAAACCGGAAGCGAACCGATGCCCGACACGCCTGCAGATCACGGCGCAACCCGCGTCGTGATCCGTCCACGGACTCGCCACACGATTGCCGACAGCATCCATGATGTCTGGTCGAACCGGGACATCGCCTGGACGCTGGCCTTGCGCGAAATCCAGATCCGCTACAAGCAGTCGGTCGTCGGCGTGGCCTGGGCGGTGATGCAGCCGCTGGTGACGACGGTGATCTTCACGCTCATTTTCGGCTTTCTGGCGAAGATCCCGGCCGATGGCGTGCCCTATCCGGTGTTTGTCCTGTCCGGTCTGCTGTTCTGGCAGTATTTCAGCAAGGTGGTGGTGGAATCCTCCGGCTCCCTCGTCAAGAACGAGGGCATCATCACCAAGGTGTTCTTTCCCCGGCTGATCCTGCCGCTGGTGCCGGCGCTCTCTGCCGCTGTGGAGCTTGGCATATCTCTGGCCATCCTGCTGGTGCTGATGCTGATCTATGGCGTGGCTCCCACGCCTTATGTGGTGCTGTTGCCCCTGCTGCTGCTCTTCGGCGGGCTGCTGGGCTATGGCATCGGGCTGATGCTGTCGCCCATCAACGCCATCTACCGGGACATCAGCATTGCCCTGCCCTTCTTCGTGCAGATCGGCATGTATCTAACGCCGGTGATCTATCCGGTCAGCTTCGTGCCGCAGGCCTGGCAGTGGCTCTTCCTGCTCAATCCGGTGGCGACGCTGCTGGACACGGCCCGCGCGGTCCTGCTGGGCAGCCCGTTCCCGTCCCTCACGGCCTATGGCATCCTGCTGGTCTGGACCGCCCTCATCTTCACCCTCGGCTTCCGGACCTTCCGCAAGCTTGAGCCGGCCATTGTTGACAGGATCTGACGCATGGCGCCCATCATCAGTGTCAACGGCATCGGCAAGAAATACAGGCTGAACGGATCAGGCCCCGCGCATGACACCTTGCGTGACATGCTGGCCTCCCTCGTCTCCCGCAAGCGCCCCGAACCGGCGGCAGAGGCGGCCCCGGCCGGGCCGCGCGAATTCTGGGCGCTGAAGGATGTCAGCTTCGACGTGAACGAGGGCGAAGTCGTCGGCATCGTCGGACGTAACGGCGCCGGCAAGAGCACGCTGCTGAAGATCCTCTCGCGCATCACCACGCCGACCGCCGGCGAGGCCATTCTCAACGGCCGGGTGGGCTCGCTGCTGGAAGTGGGCACCGGCTTTCATCCGGAGCTGACCGGCCGGGAGAACGTCTATTTCAACGGCACGATCCTTGGCCTCAGGAAGCACGAGATCAAGGCGCGCTTTGACGAGATCGTCGCCTTCTCCGGCATCGAGGCCTTCATCGACACGCCGATCAAGCGCTATTCCAGCGGCATGAAGATGCGCCTCGCCTTCTCGGTGGCGGCGCATCTCGAACCGGAGATCATGATCATCGACGAGGTGCTGGCCGTCGGTGACGTGGATTTCCAGAACAAGTGCCTCGGCAAGATGCGCGACGTCGCCAGCGCCGGGCGCACGGTGCTGTTCGTCTCCCACAACATGAACGCGGTGATGCAGCTGTGCTCGCGCATCGTCTGGCTGGAGCGCGGCCAGCTCAAGGCCGACAGCCGCGATGTGCACGAAACCTGCGGCCGCTATCTGCTGGGCGAGGATGGCAAGCTGCAAGGCAGCCATGATGCGGAGGTCCACGGCGCACTCGACTGTGACTTCTTCTCGCTGAAATCCTTCCGCCTTGTTGGGGCCGGGGGGGCGACGCTCGATCATCCGGTTCCCGGCAGCAGTGATGTCGGCGTCGAAATCTGCGTGGATATTCACCGCCTGAGCCCGCTCCTGAACTTCGGCTGCGTGGTGATCGACGAGCACGGCCAGCATGTCCTGTGGTCGGCGACAACAGACACGGCGGCGGAAAACTGGCCGGAGCTGAAGGTCGGCCGCAATGTCATCCGGACCCATATTCCGGGCCATCTTCTGAATGAAGGCCGTTACCGGGTGGATCTTTTCGCCTCTCTCCATGGGCAGGGCTGGTTCTCCGAGCCTGGAAACACGCCTGTCGGCGTTTTCCTGCAGGTCTCCGGAGGCTTGAGTGAATCGCCCTACTGGCGGTCCCGCCGTCCCGGTGCAATAGCTCCGGTGCTGGACTGGGTGGCGAACTGAAGCAGATGCAGACTGGCAGGAGACTACGATGATCAAGGCAGCTTTTGTCACCTTGCATGCAAGCTGGCCTTGGGAGCGTCAGCTGCCGGGCGGACAGCCTGCGTTTGACGGTGCCGAGTTCTTCGTGCCGGTCGACGAGGCCGATATCGTCTTCGTCTACGACGCCCTTCCGGAGGGCAGGCTTGTCCTGAAACGGCCTGTTCCTGCGGTTTTCGTGGCTTCCGAGCCGGAAAATGTGAAACGCTACAGCCCTGCCTTTCTGGCACAGTTCGACGCTGTCATCACCTCTGACCGGGACACTGCGCATCCCAACCGGATTTTCGTTCAGGCCGGTCTTCCCTGGCATGCGGGCAGCATGACGGCGGGGGGCAAACTGCTCGATACTCCCATGACCTTTGAGGAGTTCGAGGCACATGAGCCGCGCAAGACCAGGCTTGTGTCCGTTGTGTCATCGGACAAGGCCTTCACGGCCGAACACCGCGCAAGGCTCGCCTTCGTTGCCAAGCTCAAGGCGGCACTTGGCGATCAAGTGGATGTTTTCGGACGAGGTATCGCCGATTTCGCAGACAAGCGTGATGTTCTGGACGATTACAGATATCATATCGCCCTCGAAAACTGTGCGATCGAGGACTATTGGACCGAGAAGCTTGCCGACCCTTATCTGACGCTGACTTTCCCGATTTATCACGGCTGCCCGAATATCAAGGACTACTTCCCGGAAGAGGCCTTGCAGCCAATCAACATCTACGAGCCTGACGAGGCGGTGGAGATCATCAGGAAGGTGATCGGCTCGGATCTGGCGGAACAGCGCCGGGAGCATCTGCTGGAAGCGCGCCGCCGGGTCATGCATGAGCACAATGTTTTCGGCCTGCTGGCGAAGACTGCCCGGGACCTTCTGGCTGCAGACGCCGGTGCCGCTCAGAGGCGGGCGAGGACGCTGCATCCGGAGAGCCATTTCCTGCCATTGACCGCAAAGCTGAAGCTGTGGCTTCAACACCGGATCGGGCAGATGCCGATGCTGCGGAAGTCCCTTCGCTTTCTCAAATACAAAGCGCACTTTGTAAAAGTAAAGACGCAGCATTACTGGAAATATCTGACGGACGAATTCTACAGATCTCACCAGAGATGGATCCGGCACAATCCGCAGGATGACGTCCGCTTCCAGTATGATTTGCCGTCAGGCGCAAACATCCTCGACGTCGGAGGATATGCCGGGGATTTTGCCGCGCGCTTTGTCGAGCTCTGCAATGCGAATGTGACCGTGTTCGAACCCGTGTCGAAATTTGCTGCCCAGATCGAGGAGCGGTTTGCCGGTGATCCGCGTGTCCGTGTCCATGAGGCAGGCCTTTCGGACAAGGACGAGGTGGCCGAGTTTGATCTTGACGCAGATGCCTCCGGTGCTTTCGGCTCCTCAGGCGGCCAGAGGGTGCAGGTGACCTTGTGGGATGCCGAGCGGTTTCTCAGCCAGTGCGGCACCGACGAGTGGCATCTTGCCAAGCTCAACATCGAGGGCGGTGAATATGCGCTGCTGAACCGGCTGATTGATACCGGCAGGATTGCCTCGATCAAGCATATTCAGGTGCAGTTCCACCTGCATGTGCCGGGCGCGCGGGACCAATACAGACAACTGGCCAAACGCCTCCGGCAGACCCATAAGCTGCAATGGCGCTACCCGTTTGTCTGGGAATCGTGGGTGCGCCGGGAAGATGCGGGCAGGTCACATGGGCGGCCGTGAGATCGACGCCGTCATACCCGTCTTCAACGGCGAAGCGTATATTGCCAGAGCTCTGCAGTCAGTCCAGTCGCAGACGCTGCCGGTTTCCCGCATCATCGTGGCCGACGACGGATCGACAGACGGAACAGTCCGGGCTGTCGAAGCCCTGATGCGCACCGATGACCGTATTACCTGTCTGAAGCTGCCCCATGCGGGCGTTTCTGCTGCCCGCAACGCAGGCATTGCGGCCTCGTCGGCGCCGTTCATTGCGTTTCTGGATGCGGATGACATCTGGCTGCCGGAGAAGCTGGAGCGGCAGATGGCGGCTTTCGAGCGCGGCGGGCCCGCGACCGGCTTCGTGCATTCATCCTACTTTTTCATCGATGCACAGGACGGGCGCCTGTCAGACCGCAATGTGGTGCCGCCGAAACAACGCGGCGACATCTTCATGCCGCTGCTGCTGGAGGGCTATGTCCTGTCCGGATCTGCCTCCAGCGTCGTGGTGCGCCGGGATGTGCTGGACAGGGCAGGTCATTTCGATGAGCGGCTGTTCCATGGCGAGGACTGGGATCTTTGGATCAGGCTTGCCCGCATCAGCAAGGTGGATTTCACCCCCGAGGCCGTGGTTGGCATCCGGGTGCATGACCAGAGCGCACAGCGCCGTCCCGCGCCGGAGCGCGCCATCCGGTTTTTCCGTCAGCACATGCTGGTCTATTCAAAGTGGGAAGAGCTGACCGGCGGGGACCGGCGCTTCCGTGAGAGCCTGCGGCAGCGGGCGGTGGATGCGGTGCTTCCGGTCCTGCGCACGCCGGCGGAGGCGGCGGGCTTCTACCGCAGCCTTGCGGCAGACGAGAGCGCGCTGGCCCGCTCGATCTTTCGCAATGCCCTGCATTTCTGGCTTGAAGTAGGCTCGGCAGTTCTTGGTATTCTATGGCGGCGCATGAAGCGCAAGGCGGGGCTGAATGAGCGGTAATTCTGGCAAGAACGGCACGGTAGCCATCCGCCTGCTGGGTGGGCTAGGGAACCAGATGTTCCAGTATGCGGGCGCGCTGGGGCTGGCGGAGCGGCAGGGCAGGGCCTTGCTGCTGGATGTGTCCGCCTTTGAGGCCTACAAGGCCTGGCCTTATCAGTTGGACTGCCTGAAGGTGCCGCAGGATCTTTACACCGGCGCGCCGCTGGCCGGGCCTGTCTCTGCCTCGCTGCCTGCCCGTGTAATCCGCAAGCTGAAAGGCGGCGGCAGCTTCCGCGAAGGCGTCTACCGGGAGCCGCATTTCCATTTCGATCCTGCGGTCTTCAGCCTGACGGGAGATGAAATCCTGCTCGACGGCTATTTCCAGAGCCCGCGCTATTTCGAAGGCGCCGAGGCGCTGCTGCGCGAGCGGTTCCAGCCCAAGGCGCCGCTGACGGATCTGGCCGCCGGCTGGGCGGCAAGGATTGCCGCCTCGCCCTGCAGCGTCTCCCTGCATGTGCGCCGGGGCGACTATCTGACGGCGGCGGCCTCCACCGTGCATGCGGCACTGGACCGGGGCTATTATGACCGGGCCGTCGCCCTGATGCAGGATCTGGCGGGACCGGAGGCGGAGTTCTTCCTCTTTTCCGACGAGCCGGATTTCATCGCGGAGGCCTTTGCCGGCCTGCCGCGCGCCCATGTGGTGCGCTCCGATCCGTCTGCCCCCTGGGAAGACATGTTCCTGATGGCGCGCTGCCGCCACAATATCACGGCCAACAGCTCCTATTCCTGGTGGGGCGCCTGGCTGAACCCCGCCGAGGACAAGCGCGTCATCGCCCCGGCCCGCTGGTTCACCCCGGACAAGCTGGCCGGCTGCAACGTGCTCGACCTTTACCCTGATGACTGGATCCTGCTGAAATGAGCCAGAAGCCCGCCATCAGTGCCGTTCTGCCGGTCTACAACGGCGAAGCCTATGTGCGCGAGGCCGTGGAGAGCATTCTGGCGCAGACCTTCACGGACTTCGAGCTGATCATCATCAATGACGGCTCGACCGATGGCAGCGGTGCCATCCTGCGGGAGCTTGCCGCACGGGACCCGCGCATCGTGCTGGTGGAGCGGGCGAACGGCGGGCTTGTCTCGGCGCTGAACGAGGGTATCGAACGGGCGCAGGCCGGGCTCATCGCCCGTATGGACGCCGATGACGTGGCCATGCCCAAGCGCTTTGCCCTTCAGCATGCCCGGATGGAAGCCGAGCCGGAACTGGGCGTGCTGGGCAGCTTCATCCGCATCATGGACAAGGCCGGCCGGACCATCCGTCTGGGAGACTATCCGGTCAGCGTGGCGGAGGCAGCGCGTTTCATGGAACATGGCTGTCCCGTGGCCCACCCCACCGTCATGATGCGGCGCGAGGCCGTGCTGAAGGCCGGAGGCTACCGCAAGCTCTTTTCCCATTGCGAAGACTATGACCTGTGGCTACGCATCAGCGAGCTCGGCTATGGCATCGCCAACCTGCCGCAGCCCTTGCTGAACTACCGCATGCACGGCGCCAATGTGTCCGCTGTCCATAGGAATACGCAGGAACTGGGCACCATGGTCGCCCTGCTGGCGCACCGGGCCCGTGTGGCGGGCTTGGCCGACCCCACCGCCGGGGCGGAAAAGCTGCACGCGGGACTGATCGAGGCCGTTCCCTCGCATCTGCGCCAGGATGTGGAGGCCGCCCTCTTCGTGCTGCGCCACGCGCATCTGTCGCTCGCCGCCCGTGATGAGCTGGAGACAGCCTGGCAACACTACGGGCAGTTGAGCCCGCAGGCATGGCGCGAAACGGTGATGTGCGATTTTCTCATGCGGCTGCTCAATGGCGCGGTGCGCAACCGCAGCCATGGCCTTGCCTTCCGGGCCTTGGCCGAGGCCATGCGCCGGCATCCGCAGGCCACATGCGGCCTGCTGTGGCGCAAGGTGAAGGCACGGGTCAGGGTCTGACCCGGGGTGCCGGGGCATGGCGCAGTGTCCAGCCGGGCAGGGGAGAGAGCTTCAGCCTGGGGCTTGCGGCAAGGGAACCGGCCATCAGCAGGGCAAAGGCCGCAAGGCGCTTTTCCCGCCAGGCCGATGCCGCCCGTTCATAACGCAGATAGGCATTGGCCCGCCGCCGCAAAACCGCCTTGTCCTGCCGGTCCCTCGTGAGACCGGCAATGCGCAGGCTGATGGCATCTGCCGCCGCGCTGACGGCGGCAAGGCTGGTGTTGCTGCCCCGTTCAATGCCGGCTCCGGCCATGTCCTGCACCTTCAGCACAAAACCCGCCAGACCGATGCGCACGAACCACTCATAATCCTCAAGCCGCCGCAGGCTGCCATCCGCCCCGCCTGCGAGCCGCAGCACCTCCTGCCGGTTGAGGATGATGCAGGAGCCGGGCGAGAACCAGCAGCCGCGGAAGAAATCCGCCGGCCCATGGGCGGGCAGGGGGATACGCTCGCGCAGCACCGTGCCATCGGGAAGAGTGTCCTGCCAGCCGCAGCCATAGACCGTGCGTCCTTTTTCCGCCGTCCGGTCTTCCCCCTCCTGCAGAAAGTGCCAGCGCGGCTGCAGCGTGTCCGGCAGCAGCCAGTCGTCGCTGTCGAGGAAGCTCACCCAGTCCGTGCGCGCCGCTTCCATCCCTGTGTTGCGCGCCTGCGCCGCCCCGCCATTGACCGGCTGGCGGATCAGCCGCACCCGGCCCGTTGCAGCCACCGCCTCCGGCAGCACAAGAGGTTCCGGCGAGGCATCATCAACGACGATGATCTCCTCCGGCAGCACGCCTTGCGCCAGAATGCTCGCCACCGCCCGCTCCAGTTTCTGCTGGCGGCCATAGGAGGGAATGACAAAGGTCAGCGGAATCGTTGCCGTCATGTTGGTCTCTGTTGCTGTACCGGCACTTGTGCGGGTTCCGGGCTGGAATTGTGGCAACGCCGTTCGGACATCCTGAGAATAGATGTCATCTTCCGATGTGCCTGACTTGCTGAAAAATGGCCAAGCCTGTGCGATCCCGAGCATCTCCAGGCGTGCCATCTCAGCATCCCGAATGCCTTCATATAAAGGTGATCCCAGCGCTTTGAACAAGTGCGCCGTCGCCATAACGTGTTGAAGCCGGATTGTTTCCGGTCTTTTCTATGGACCGTTTCAGAAAATTATGTTGATGCTCTTCTCATGCAGAAGAACAGACTTCCTTATCTTGATGGCCTGCGCGGCATTGCGGCTTTGCTCGTGTTCATGATCCACGCAGGCGGTTGGGGTTTACGGGAGCTGGGGTCTATTGGCAATTCGATTGCGGATCACGGGAAGTACGGCGTTACGATTTTCTTCGTTGTTTCTGCCTACAGCCTGTGTCTCAGCATCCAGTCCAGCGCTGTCATGAATCTTCGATTCTGGGCGGGATTTTACGTCAGGCGGCTCTTCAGGATCATGCCGCTCTATCTTCTGGCACTCGCAGTCTATATCCAGCTTGGCGGCGGGGTCGACTACTTCGGCATAGACTCAATCATATCTCACGTATTTCTGCTGAACATCTTCATGCCATGGTACGCGAATGATATCATTTCGGTGGAATGGTCGATCGCAGTGGAGATGGCGTTCTATCTCGTTTTCCCTCTTTTCTACGTGATCTCACAACGCAGACTTGATTTCATCTTTATTTTCATTGTGTTATTTTCTTTGTATCCAATACGCGATCTTGTTTACATGTCGATTGGAGACAACTATTTCAAATATCGCGCTTATACATTGTTTTGGTATCTGCACATTTTCCTGCTTGGAATCGTTGCCTATACTTTGAAGCTCCAGACGGATTGGGGAAAGCTCGTTTCCTCCTACGCTGATCCTGCAATTGCTGCGCTTCTGGTCGCGCTCCTTGTCCTTGGTGAAAGCAACTTGAGTGTACTTGCCTTTGGCGCAATAACATTTCTTGTACTGATGAGATGCCGTACAGACTGCTTGCTGCGGCGCATCCTTTCAGGACGATTGATTGTGTTTGCCGGAGGAATCAGTTTTTCAATCTATCTTTGGCATATATTGGGTATCCGTCTGTTCGGACCGTTCTGGGCGGTGCCTGCCACGATTGGCTTGTCCTATCTCACCTACCGTTTCGTTGAGAGGCCCTTCATGAAACTTGGACGCAAGCTTGGGAGCCGTCTGGAGGGAGAGCCCCGGGCGATTGCTTGATACCAAGGCTTCCGATGCTGACGCATCACGCCTTGAAATTGCTCAGGCGCCGCGCGGGCTTGACCAACTCTCGATCAGTCAAACGCATCGAGAGTTGGTCAAACCGGTCTGGCGCCGGTGTATTTTTAGATATATTGGATGTTTTTACGTCTTGCCGGATAACGTGATGTCATTGCCTAAGCCGAAAATCCTGTTTGTTGTTTCGGAAGACTGGTACTTCCGCTCACACAGGCTGCCTCTGGCGGCGGCGCTGGTGCGGGCCGGGCATGAGGTGGTCCTGGCAACACGGACCAACGGGGACGAGGCGGTGATCTCCGCTGAAGGGGTGCGCGTCATCCCGCTTCAGCACATGGACCGTTCCGGCCTCAATCCGTTCCGGGATCTGCGGTCCATTGCCGAACTGATGCAGATCTACCGCGCCGAGAAGCCCGCTCTGGTGCATCATGTGGCGTTGAAGCCGGTGCTTTATGGCGCGCTGGCAGCGCGGCTGACCGGCGTTCCGGCCATCGTCAACGCCCTCGCCGGCCTCGGTTTTGTGTTTTCCTCCACCTCGCGCAAGGCCCGGGTCCTGAGGCCTGTGATGCGTGGCCTCTTCCGCCTGCTTCTGGGCAACCCGCGCAGCCGGGTCATCGTGCAGAACAGCCATGATGCGGCCGCCCTCACCCACAATGGGTTGCTTGACCCGTCGCAGGTTCGCCTGATCCGCAGTGCCGGGGTCAATCTCTCCAGCTATGCCGCCACGCCGCTGCCGGACGGCGCGCCTGTTGTGCTGCTGGCCTCGCGCCTGCTGTGGGACAAGGGCATTGGCGAGTTTGTGGAAGCGGCACGCCGGCTGCGGGCGGACGGTGTCTCTGCACGCTTCGTGCTGACTGGCCGCCCGGATGAAAAGAACCCCTCATCTGTATCCAGCCAGCAGCTTGAGGCCTGGGTGGCCGAGGGCGTGGTGGAATGGTGGGGCTACCGGTCCGACATGCCTGAGGTTCTGGCCGCCACGCATATCTTCTGTTTGCCCTCCTATTATGGCGAAGGCATCCCCAAGGTGGTGATCGAGGCGATGGCCTGTGCCCGGCCCGTGGTGACCACCACCATGCCCGGCTGCAGCGAGGCCGTGGAAGACGGGGTCACCGGCCTGCTGGTGGAGCCGCGCAACGCCGCCGCTCTCACTGCCGCCATCCGCCGCCTGCTTCAGGACCCCGCCACCTGCGCCCGCATGGGCGAGGCCGGACGGCACAAGGCAGAGGCGGAATTTGCGGAAGAGGCGATTATCGAGCAGACGCGGGCCGTATACCGCGAACTTTTCTGATAACGAGCCGGCTCCGCCGTGGCGGAGCCCAAGCGCTGCAGGTGCTTGACCAAGTCTCGATGAGTCAAGCTCATCGAGACTTGGCATCAGCGCCCTGGTATCAGACAGGATATCCCGGATCGAAGCCCGGCAAATGCATTGCCATCTTCTTCATCGTGCTCTCAAACACCGCTTTTGCCAGTTCCTGATCGCTCGCGGACAGGTCCTGCTTCCAGCGATGGACGGAGCTTTCCGAACTGGCGCTGGTGATGTGTGAATTCGCCGCCCCATCCGTTGCGCCTGAGGCAGGCATTTCAAATGCCTCCAGCCCAATGAACTTAAACACACCGGACATTGTTTCCTGCGGAGAAGAGATCATGTCCTCATACAGGATCACCTTGTTCCTGCGGTCTTCCAGATCAAGCCTGCGCAGCATGCGTTCATAACCAAGATTCAGAGCAGAAATATACTGGTCCGTCTTGTAGAACTCCACAGAGGGGAAAAATGACCTGACGGAACAAAGCACGTCGAATGGATGTCTGACGAGTGTCAGCTCTGCCGGATTCCCGTAGACTTCATTGAAGATCTCGGAGTGCATGTTCGGCTGCGTCTTCTCCGCGAAGAACACGGCACCGTCTTTCCCGCATTCCTTGGCGAGTGCCTTGTAATATTGGTCAATCTGACGTTTGAAGAACTCGATTGTCTGAGGAACATGGGTATGATCGGCCCATTCCAGAACCGGATTGTGCTCTGCCGGATCCGCCATGAACGGATGAGAGAGGAACGGATTGCGGAATATCTTGTTCATGGCCTGCTGAAATGCCGTCACCGGAACGTCCGGCCGGACATCGCAGGGCTGCAGCAGAATGCGGGCAGCATTCAGCCAGTACTGGGCTGCCTGACCTTCATAGGGATGAACATCCCAGCCGGCGATCTTGGGGTGAGACAGCAGGAGCTTCATCAGCAGCGTCGTGCCGCTGCGGCCCAGTCCAGACACAAGGAGCGGATGGATCGCCGCCGGATCCCCGGCGCTGTCACGGCTCCATGCAGGAGCCACACGCTCGACCTTGATCGTCCCTGCGCTGAAATAGACGGCATGAGGGAGATCCTCCTCAGCCCCAGGGTTCTCCAGATAAAGAACAACCGTCAGGTCACAGTGTGGCCCCGTCCCGATGAGACCTGCGTTGATCGAAAAGCTGTAGCTTGAGGCTGTGGCGGAATGACCCCAATAACTGGTCTCTGAAAGCGTTTCGGTGTCCCAGATGACCCGGATTGCCTTCAGCTTGAATTTGTCCGTGCCCGCTCCCTTCAACATGAAACTGCCGCGCACCTGAAGCCCCCTGACTGTCGTGTGGGGGGCGGGCGCAATTTCAAGCGTGCAGCCGGACAGATAGAGATCCAGCTGCGATGCGTCCGGAGCCGGGGTCAGCTCCAAGCTTCTCAGGAACGGGAAGGGCGAAATGTCCACCTGCACAGGGACAGGAATCTGAGCGGCAGGTCCTGTCTCTTCTGCCAACTGACCCAACAGGAGCATCAGCGCGTGCGGATCGTCCCAGAAGGATGTCAGATTGACGGCAAAAGAGTCCATCCGCTCGAGGGCTGTCTTGACCTTGAAACGCTCAGCATAACGCGAATAAAGCTGTCCGTCCGAAGCCGTTGCAGGTTCGTAGTCAAGAATCCTGATCTTTATGCCATATTTTTCCATCAGATAGATAAGGCAGAAAGCTGCAATGTTTGGCCTGCCGATATAGAGGAAGAAATCTATCTCCAGAGGCTTGAATATCTTTTCATAGTAATTTTCCGCCAAATGCGTAATGAGCGGCGGTATTTCAGATATTTCTGAAATTTCGGAGAAGTTCTGACTTTCTATAACTTCCTGCGCATGGTTCAACATGCCGGGCATATAGATATACTGGATGGGATGGCGCCTTTCCGCAAGCACGGCAGGGTCATACATGGAATTTGCCGGATAGGGCTGAAAATCCCAGGTTCCGGAAATCATGAAAGAGGAAGGCTCAACATCCCTGAATATGCTGTAGAGGGCGCCCTCCAATTCGCTTTCTTCAGGTGCACGCTTTTCAAACCGACCTTGCGGCAAGGCCGTTTCGGCAATGACAAGGGTCTTGCGGCTGAACCTGTAGCGGTAACCCGGCTTGGGAAACGTCCGGATGGCATAAAACGGCCGCGCGTCCCCTGGCACAGCCGGGATCTGCTCCGGCTGGAAAACAATCTGCCAGGTTCCGTCAAAATCCTCCGGGCGCCAGACCGTCCCTGTGCTGCCGGGCGAATGTTCGCCCTGGGAAGAGACGGAAACTCCGCAAGGAATGACAGCCTGGCGCCGCGCAATACGGAGCAGGTGTTCGATCACCTTCCACCCTTCGGCCCTGTCCAGGAGCGCAAGATCACCGGCAAGAACTGCGGTATCGGCCGTCTTGTCCGGAAAGATCGAGAGGGCGTCAGAATCTGCAAGAAGAAGCTCGGTCCTGCGTTCGCACAGTTCCGGCTCTGCACTGAAGGCGCCGTCTTCCGAGGGCCGGGAAGCTGGAGAGGACCAGTTGCGGATTCGTGCCTCGATCAGCATTTCGGGGCGAAACAGCCGGCGGTCGACCGGCCCAGAACCAACGCTGAGTACAACCGGGCCAGATTCGATCACTTGGGCCAGTTGCTGGATCGCATTTTCCGGGGCAAGGCTTTCACTGGAATTCTGCCTGTCAATCAAAGGTGCTCTCCGGCGGTTCTGGGGGCAGCACTCTCATGCTGCAGATCCCGGCCAGTCAGGGTTTTCAGGGCAAAGAATGCTCCGAAGCTCAGCTCCCGGCCGGGATGGCTATGATAGGTATCGCAAACGAAGCATTGCCAGCCGGGCCCGAAGTCGGATGGTGTCCATCCGGATCTGTGTGTTTGCAAAAGCGTGTTGTCAAAGCCCCAGGCATCCTTGTCATCTGCCTCATATGACTGGTCAATGAAGCCGAGCGGGGTAAATATCCCGATCTGATCGCGGGCGATCCGTTCCGCCTCCGCCAGCAGCAAATGCCCCTGATCCTTGTCGAGGTGTTCGATTACGTCAAACATGAAGACGCTGTCAGCTGACTTGTCCGGAAGAACACTCAGCCCCTCCGGAACAAGGAAATTCAGAAGAACAAATCCCGGAACGTTCGAAAACCGCTTTCTCAGAAGCGGATGATACTGCCCCCATGGCTCAACGGCCAAATGAATGCCCGGAGTGAACATGGAAAAAGGATTGAGCCCGCATCCGATGTCAAGAACAACATTGTTGTGGTGCAAAGCTTCCCGAAAGGCCGCATCGGTCTTCTGATTGTTGTCGAAGTTTCTTACGTCCGCATGACTTGGGGCTGGTTCTGCTCCAGTCGAATTTGTCATCAAAATCTCCGTCAGGAACCCGTCCTGCCCATAAAATGGGTAAGGAGGATACGCGTTACAACGTCACTGACATTGGTTTGCAGATACTCGCGGGGTGCCGTCCAGCTTGGAGGAAATGCCAGGGCTGCACGCACGCATTCCAGAATGCGGCCGGCATCGCAGCCACTGAGAATGTTGCTTCCGCAGTCGATCGTCTCCGGGCGCTCGGTCGTATCACGCAACGTGACGGTCGGAATGTTGAGAAGGCAGCATTCCTCCTGCACGGTGCCGCTGTCGCTGAGCACGCAAAGGGCCTGCTTCTCCAGGTGAACGAAATCAAAGAAACCGAAGGGCTCGAGAAAGCGGACATTGCTGCTGCCCGTAATGCCGAAGCGGGTCATCTTGTCGCGCGTGCGCGGATGTGTGCTGACCACAACCGGCTTGCCGAATGTCTCTGCAACCCTGTTGAAGCCTTCGATAAAGGTAGCCAGCCGGTCCGGAGAATCCACGTTCTCCGCCCTGTGGAGGGTCGCCAGGATGTAGTCCTTGGCACCCAGCCCGAGGTCGGCCAGAATCACGGATCTGTCAATTTCGCTCTGGTAGTGGTCCAGAACTTCCTTGATCGGATTGCCGGTGACATAAACCCGGTTCGAGGGAATGCCCTCTGCCAGCAGTATGCGCCTGCTCCCTTCGGTGTAGGGCAGAAGAATCTCGCTTGAATGGTCGATGATCCGTCTGTTGCCCTCCTCCGGCACACGGATGTCGTAGCAGCGGTTGCCTGCCTCCATATGAAACACCGGAATCCCGCGGCGCTGCGCCGGTATGGCTGCGAGGCCTGAGTTCGTGTCACCCAGGATCAGGATGCGGTCCGGCTTTTCTGCCTCAAGAATGCGGTCCGTTCTTTCAATCACCTGCGCAATAATGCCCGCAGCCGTGTCAGCCTTCACGCCAAGAAAGTGATCCGGCTCCCGGATGTCGAATTCCTTGAGAAAGTTGTCGCTCAGGCTTGGCGTGTAGTTCTGGCCGGTATGGATCAGAACGTGCTCTGAGACCGCATCCAGCTTGGGAATGATCCGGCTCAAGCGAATGATTTCCGGACGGGTTCCGAGGATCGTGGCAATTTTCATTCTGCTCAAACCCTTATTGAGTGAACAACATAGTAAGGTATTCAATGGCCCAAATGCGGCAGGGCACAAGCAAGGATGGCCCGTCAGACCGGCCGGCTTCGAACACGCCCTTCGACCTGATCAGACGGCTGGAACTGCTCTGTTCCTGTGTTCTGCCGGAAAATCAGAACATGACATATGTTTTTTCGTTGACCCCGGAGGCTTCGTTGCCCCTGGCCAGAGGCGTGGCGCGGATCATGAGCCGCAGCAGAAGCCTGTCGCCAAGACGCATGACGAATGACATGTTCCGCAGAGAGGAGCGGTAGGAGGAAGGCACAATCAAAATCCGTTTGCACCGCCGCAAGAAGGTTCTCAATATTGCCTCCTGAAAGTTTCCGGGTCGATGGTGGTAACGCTGACGTCCACCCAGCCTTGCTGTTTCAAGCCGCGGCCCGTCAGCCGGCGCAAAAACCCAACCGGCAAGATCACGCAGAACCAGAGAAGGTTCAGAACCGTCTTCAAAGTATGTTCAGGCATGAAAAATTCCGTTCATTTTGCTGGAACGTGGATCTTGTCGATGAACTTATGCCACCAGGTGACCTGAGGTGCCATCTCCGCCATGGACAGGCTTGTGCTCCAGGGCGGCACCGGCAGTTGCAGGACAGAACTGAGGGGAGGCAGCGTTTCACGCGAGGAGACGCACATGATCATGTTCGGCTTTTCAGGCCTGGGATCGCCTGTGTAGATTTCTCCGCCGACCTCTTCGTAGAAAATCTCCACATTGGAGTAGTCCCGGAAGGATTCAGCGGTCACATTGGAGACCAGATGATGTTCGTTGATGCCGCCCGGCTCATCATAAGGCACGTCGAACATCAGGCGGCTGGTCCATCTGGCATTGATCGTTTCTTCAATGCCGTCGGGAACGTGTTCAATCACGCCACGTGACACGACGTAATCGAAAGGCTTCATTTTCCGAAGATAATCTGGAATGTCGGCGATCACATAGTCGATGTTGCGGCTGTTATAGTAGCGCCTGGCGTATCTTCGGCACGCATAGGAATTGTCTATCCCGACAACCCTGGAATTGGGGATCTGAGCGAGCATTTGGCAGCCATGCCCTGTCCCGAATCCGAGATCGAGAATGCTCACCGGACGCTTGCCCAGTTCCCCGGCACGTTCGAGATCACTGACAATGGCGTCATGGAAGAATTTGTAGCTGCTGTAATGCCTGACGATCTCAGCCATCGAGTGAGTGATGCCGGGCAGCATCCGCTCACCGCGATTGTATACCACGTACTGGATGCGGGACATTTTCGACATGTCATCTAGACGCTGTGCCATATCAGCTCATTCTTTTCCCATGAACCCTGCAAGTGCTCGAATCCGATATCTCAGGCGAGGAACTCACCTTCGTAGTTGAGCATATCGGTTACGCGAAGCCTGCGATCGATCAGCAGCTGACGCATTTCATCTTCCGTCATGACATCATCTTCGGAACTGTATTCCTTGGTCAGGCAAGGAGCTGCCGCCTCACCCTTCCGCAATTCCGGCAGGATGGACTGAATGACATAGTACTTGCCGCGTTCGACCGTGCGCAGGGCCTCCTCTTCGGAAATGAGGATCTCATGCAGCTTCTCGCCAGGGCGGACGCCGGTCACCTTGATCTCGATATCCCTGTCCTCGATCAGCCCATGCGCCAGATTCATGATATTGCTGGAGGGAACACGCGGCACGAATGTGTCACCCGGATCACCGTCCTTCACCGCCGCCATGATGACGTCCACCGCCTCATCAAGGCTCAGGAGGAAGCGTGTCATGTCCGGACTGGTGACAGTGACCGGGCCACCCTTCTTGATCTGATCATGGAACAGGGGAATGACGGAACCGCGTGAGGCAAGGACATTGCCATAACGGACGCAGACAAATCTGGTCTGGGGCGCATAGATGTTCGCGCTGAGGAACAGGCGCTCCTGCAGAGACTTCGTCATCCCCATCACATTCACAGGCTTGGCGGCCTTGTCCGTGGAGATGCCGACCACAGTTTCGATCGGCAGGCGCAGCTCACGGATCGCACGGATGATGTTCTGGCAGCCATCGATGTTGGTGCGCACCGCCTCGTAAGGGAAATACTCGCAGGTTGGCACCTGTTTCATTGCGGCCGCATTGAACACGATATCCACATCGCGCAAGGCATTGGTGATGGACGGGTAATCCCGCACATCACCGATAACGAACTCAAGGATACGTTCGAAATTATGATAGACGATTTCTTCCGTTGAGACGGTCTTGTGCAGATACTCAAGCCGGAGATTATGCTGCTTCGCTTCATCCCGGGAGAAGACGACTATCTTGTCCGGTGTGCCGAATTCGCCGCTCAACAGCCGCCGGATGAGGACCTTTCCCAGAGACCCGGTGCCACCTGTGATCAGTATCTTCTTGCCTGTGAGCATGCTTTTGTTCCCGTGTTCGTCTGAATGCCGTCAAAATCTGCCGCTTACAGCGATTGCTCGCGGATTGCGTATTGTGAGCCAAGCTCGGCGATCATGTGCTGCCATGAAGGTGCGCGAAAACCTATGGCATCCTGCAGCCGGCTGCTGTCAAGAGAGCGGTCACACCTGAAGTCCGGATAGGCTTCAATCTCAATACCGAGCTTCAGCTCGTCATTGATGAGCTTGACCAGATCATACTTGCTGATTGGCTCGGCCGAGGCGTGGTACAGGCCGCTCAAGTCCGGATGCGAGGCGATGATGTCACCGGCGAGACGGGCCAGGACGGGCGTCGTGAAGCCGGAGAAAATTGCGTTCGTGAACCCGCGCACCTTGCCCCCCTTGTTGGAGATGACCCACTCCGCAAGGCTGAGAAAATGATTGAGTTCAAGGCCGATGATTGACGTTCTCAGCGTCAGGGCGTTGCCATCCGTGACTTCGCCTAGCAGCTTTGACAGGCCATAGACATCTCTTGCATCGGTCAGGTCACCTTCCCTGTAGTTTCCTGCAGCGCCTGAAAAAACGCAGTCGGTGCTGAAATGAATGAGGCGGCTGCCGTAAAGTCCGCACAACCGGGCCAGCTGATGCGGAAACAGGGCATTGGTGGCAATCATTGTTTCGGATGAAGCTTCCGAAGCCAATTGCTTGATGACCCCGACGCAATTCAGGACCGCATGCGGGCGCAGATCCGCAAGGAGTGCTTCAAGCCCGTCCAGGCCCGACGTGGAGATCCCGCCGGCAAGCTGCACGTTCCGGAAGGCAGGCAGGCCTGAAAACGCACCTGCATCACCTCTCACCGTACCTGTCACGGAGAAGCGCTGGGAAAGCTGCGCGCAACACTGATGCCCCAGCATTCCTGTTGCTCCAATGACCAGGACACTCTGCATCTGATGCGTTCTCCCCGTGTTCGTCTGCAGCGCTTGTCCGCCATGAAGCTTGTGCGTGACCTGCCTGACAGATTCAATCATTTATGGCGTGCACACTATCGTGCAATTCCTGTGATTCCCAGACTTGTGTATGCGCTCCAGAGATCTGCCTGTGCAATGTTGCAAACACCAGTGGCATTTCCCTGACACCGGGCTCCGGAAGCAACCCTGGGGAGACTGACGGGGTGTAATAGAGTGACCGGCTTTGCACCGTGACGTGCATGCCTCATCTTACCCCGATCGCCGGACGGCATCAAAAACAGAGTGAAGACGTTGTCCTGTCATACTTTTTCTGCCGTCAAACTCACCGTCATCAACAAGCCAGCTTGGTGTTATGAGCGGCTCTAAGATTTCTGGTTGTATGGGGTGTTCGGATCGTTTAAGCCTTTCGGGCGAAATATCTCGCACGTCTATTTATGTCTTTGGGTGGGTTATGTAGGCAGATGAATCCAAAGGTTACTGTGATCGTCCCTACGTTCAATAGGGAAAAACTGATCTGCGAAACTATTGATAGCATTTTCGCCCAGGATTATGACGATATTGAAATTATCGTCATTGACGATGGTTCAACTGATCGCAGCCTTGAAATGATCGGCCGGTATGCTGGCCGTTTGCGTGTCATTTCAAGAGAAAACCGGGGTGAAGGGCGGACGGTCAATCAGGGTTTCAGCGAGGCGACAGGCAAATATGTCTGCGTTGTGAACTCGGACGATCCAATTCTGCCGGCCTGCATTTCGACACTCGTAAAAGCGCTGGAAGCCAATTCACTGGCCGTTGCTGCTTATGGTGACTGGGTCCGGATTGGTCCGGAGCATGAGTATATTCGCGTCGAAAAATTGATGCCCTATACGATTCACTCAATGCTGCGGGATGTGAATTTTGGCATTGGTCCGGGCACCCTGATCCGGCGTGACGCAATTACCTCTTACGGCGCAAGGCGCGAAGAATACCGCTATGCAGGGGACATGGAATTCTTCATGCGCCTGGCCATCCGTGGCGACCTTATCTATGTGCCGAAATTGCTTGCCACGCATCGGGACCATCTTGATTCTGCCAGTATCAAGACAAAAAAATCCGCAATATTTGTGGAGGTCGTCGATGCCTTCAAACGCACCCTGGCCGATCCTGCCCTTCCCTCCGAGCTAAAGTCGGAGCGCCACCAGATTCTGGCGAAGCTGTATGGCATCGGCGCCATGCATTACTCGGAGCACTGGAAACAGCGCGTGCGGAACCGCTGCCTGCAGGTCTCGGAAAAGGTCAAGGCTATTGCTTCGTGGGGCGGAAAGGACGGGGCCGCCACCCGGCCGGCCAGCTTGCAGCGCCTGATCCGGCTGCTCCGCTTGCCCTTGCGCGGGGCCTGCCGGATTGCGCAGTGGTTCATCTTCAAGGTCTTCGGCCTTGTGCTGCACGGTATGGCGCGACGGGCGAACGTGCCGCCGGCCTTGGAGCGGCCAAAGGCGCCGCTTTTTGCCTTTTCCAGCAGATTTCTTCCGCCGATGTGGTCCGGGCAGGCGGTCGTCATCAGGCGCCTGCTGTCTGCAATTCCGCCCGAACACTACCGGCTGATCGGTCACCCGGTTCTTGCGTCGCGGTCAGGTGCGGACGATTTCGTTGGCAATGTGGGAGGACGCTATTTCCCCCTGCCTCCGATCAAGCCGGTCCTGCCGCTTTACTTTACGCATCACTACAGCAGGCCGTTTATCGGCTCCCTGCTCCGGTTCTTCGCGCCTGTCATCGCCTCGATCAGCATCTGGCATGGCAGCATCCAGCGTGCACGGCAGATCGTATCCTGCTTCAGGGATCCGGAACACCGCCCGAAGATCCTTATCGGCTGCACGGGTGACTACCACGATCCGCTGGCGACGCTGATTGCCGCCAGGGTGCTGGGTGTAAAGGCTGCGCTCTATTATTTTGACGATTACCGGGAGCAGTGGTGGGCAGACCGGCACATCATGCCGGCGATTGCGCTGATCGAGCGGTTCATTGTCCCCAGAGCCAGCTTCATGATCGCGCCAAACGAGTTCATGCGGGACAAGCTTGTCAGGGATTTCAAGACGAAGTGCTATGTGCTGCGCAATCCGATGCACAGTTCATCCCTGCCGCCGCTCGTCACCCGGTTTCCCGCTGATGGGAAAAAGGTGAAACTGGTTTTCACCGGCGCTGTGTACCACCTCAACTATTCGGTCTTCCGCTCGATCATTGCCGCACTCGAGGCGATCAAGGATTTCGATGCCGAGCTTCATATCTATACGGCGCAATCTCACGATCACTTGAGATCAGAGGGGATCGACGGGCCCAAAGTGGTGCTTCACCAGCATGCCAAGCCCGAGGAAGTTGTCGAGGCTCAGTCAAATGCCGACATCCTGCTGATTCCATTCAGCATGGACACACGGGCAGCGGAGCTTGTCCGGACTTCCGCAACCGCGAAGCTGGCGGATTATCTCGCAACCGGGCGGCCAATCCTGGCAATTGCGGGGAAAGACTCGTTCCTGTCCTGGTACCTGAGAAAAAACAATGCCGGCATTGCGGCGCATTCCGAGTCCCCGCTTGAAATTGCCAAAGCCGTTTCCTTGATTGCGGGTTCGCCGGAACTTAGAACACAGTTGCGCGAAAATGCGAGGCGGATAGCCGTTGAGGAATTCGATCCCATCCGGCTCAGTCAGCAGCTTTTCACGATTTGCAGCCGGGAGAGTGCCGGTTGACCCTGCCGGGCTGTCATGCTGGCGGTTTTGAGACAGATATTTGAGGAGGCGGCGGATGTTTCTCAAGAGAACCGCACGGCACGAGGCGGCGCCAGTTTCATGGAAGCGCACGACGCGCACGCGGTGGCGGCGCCAGTGCTTTGAGTATCATCCGGTTTTTGGCTGGTGGCATATCCCGAACATGGACGCCCGGCTCATGCTTGGCCAGACCTATCACCGGTTTCAGACGAACAGCACCGGCATGCGGGATTCCCGCGAATTCACCCGCGAAATCCCGGCCGGAAAGACCCGGATCATTGCGCTGGGTGATTCTTATACGGCGGGTGACGGTGTCTCGAATGACCGCCGCGCGACCAGTCTGATCGAAGCCAGGCATCCAGACCTGGAAATTCTGAATTTCGGCCTGAATGGCAGCGGTACTGACCAGCAGCTTTTGATTTTTGAAACGCTTGCGAAGAGCTACGAGACAGATGCCTATATCTGGTTCTTCTGCGTGGAGAATATTGCCCGGAACAAGTACACTTGCTTCCCGAGTTTCAACTGGCATGAGAATCGTGAGGTGCTCCGGCCCAAGCCCTTCTTCGAGTTGACTGAAGACGGCTTGAAACTTTCAAACGTGCCGGTGCCAACAGAAATGCGAACGGCAGAGACCCGAGGTGATTGGGCTTATACCTTCCCCTATCTGCCAGAACACCCGTCAGATCCCTATGCGATCTACAGCAAGCCCGATAGCAGCCACTGGCTTCTCATGAAGGCGATCATCAGCCGGTTCCTGGCGCAGGTTGCCCCCAAGCCCGTCTTCCTTGTCCCGCTGCCGATGTATCAGCATTATTTGGGCGAGGCCCCCGCGACATATCTGGAGCGCTTCAAGGAGCTTCGCGACCCGGATACACGGGTGCATGTTCTGGATGTCTTGCCGGCCTTCATGTCCGAGCATCCGAGCAACCGCCAGAATTTCCGCTTTCCGGACGATCCGCATTACACGGACTTTGCGCATCAAAGACTTGCGTCGTCCCTTGACTATATGATGACCTGGCTTGAGCCCGGCTTGATGAAATCCAAAATCAACGGTGAAACGGCATCATGACCTGGACACTCGGTATTTCCGCATTTTACCACGATTCAGCTGCGGCCCTGCTCAAGGATGGTGAAATCATCGCCGCTGCGCAGGAGGAGCGTTTCACGCGAATCAAGCACGATGCATCCTTTCCGGTCAGCGCCATCGCCTGTTGCCTCGAACAGGGAGGAATAGGCTTTCATCAGCTGAACCATGTGGTCTTTTACGAGAAGCCGCTGCGCAAGCTGGAGCGCATGGTCGCGTCCTTTCAGTCCGGGGCTGCTGGAGCAAGGCAATCCTGGCTGAAGGCAGCACCCGGCTGGAGTGGGGAGAAACTGCACGTCAGCCAGATCATCTCGGATACATTCGAGGGCTATCCCCAGGCTCAGATCTATTTTTCCGAGCACCATCTTTCGCATGCCGCGTCGGCCTTCTACCCGTCTCCCTTCGAGGAGGCCGCAATCCTCGTGATTGACGGTGTCGGGGAGTGGGCAACCGCATCGATCGGCACCGGAAAGCAACAGCATGTGAGCTTGAGCAAGCAGCTGAACTTTCCCGATTCCCTTGGTTTGCTCTATTCGGCAGTGACCGCTTTTTGCGGGTTCAAGGTGAACTCGGGCGAGTACAAGCTGATGGGTCTCGCCCCTTATGGCAAGCCTGTCTATCTCGAGAAGATGCTTCAGGAACTGGTCACGCTGGGTGAAACCGGAGACGTCACCATGAAGCTTGACAAGTTCGCTTATGTGGCTGGCGAAGAGATGTTTTCCGAGGCATTTGCGGGCTTGTTCGGCGGACCGGCCCGGGCGCAGGAAAGTCCCATCACGCGCCGGGAAATGGATCTTGCGGCTTCCATTCAGGCACTGACCGAGATTGCTGTCGAACGCATGGCCCGCTTTGCCCGCGATGTCACAGGTATGAAGAACCTGTGCCTTGCTGGGGGCGTTGCGCTCAATTGCGTTGCGAATGGCAAGCTTCTGAAGTCGGGCTTGTTTGACCGCATCTGGATCCAGCCCGCTGCGGGCGACGCGGGCTGTGCATTGGGCGCCGCACTGGCCTATCACCACGGTGTGGCTGCTGTACCCCGCAAGATGGCTGCAGGGCTGGACCATATGAAGGGCTCCTATCTTGGCCCCAAGTTTTCCAGAGACGAAGTCAGGGCGTATCTGCGCAGCTATCAGATCCCCTACCGCGAGCTGGATGACGCCGAGTGTGCGGAGGTTGTCGCATCGGCTCTTGCAGAGGAAAAGATCGTCGGCTTTTTCAACGGGCGCATGGAGTTCGGTCCACGCTCTCTGGGCGCAAGATCCATCCTTGGAAATCCTCTGAGCCCGGAAACGCAGAAGCAGATGAACCTGCAGATCAAGTACCGGGAGTCCTTCCGGCCCTTTGCTCCTGCTGTTCTTGCAGAGGATGCTTCACAGTATTTCGAAATTGATACGGAAAGCCCTTACATGCTTCTGGTCGCACCGGTTTGTAAGGAGCGTTGCCTTCCCCGCGCAACAGATGTTCCCGATGAGGACCTTCTGAAGTCGGTCAGCCAGTTGCGCAGTGATATTCCTGCGGTGACTCACTGGGATTACAGCGCCCGCGTGCAGACTGTTCATGCCGAAACGAATCCGCTCTTCCACCAGATCCTGGAGGCGTTCAAGGCGAAAACCGGATGCTCGGTTCTGGTCAACACGTCCTTCAACGTCCGGGGTGAGCCGATTGTCTGCACCCCCGACGATGCATTCCGGTGTTTTGTGAACACAGATATGGATTTCCTGTTCATTGAGGGATTCTGGCTGGATAAGTCTGCCCAACCCGAGCAAACTGCCGCAGATAGAGAGAGATGGCGCAACCGCTTCGATCTGGACTGACCGCGTGGAGTCTCGCACAGAATGAAGATCGTCCAGATTTCCGGCTTTGATACACTTGGTATCCAGGTCAATGGCTACCTTCTGCATGAATACTATCTGAGTGAAGGACATGATTCGATCATGTTCGTTCATGAGAAGCATTCTGACGATCCGCGGGTCTTCAGCCTTTATTCCAGATGGCTGCGGTATCTTAACGTCCGGATGCAGAAGATCGGGACTGCGCTGTCCTTGTGGTCCGTGTTTCCCATAGAGGGCTACCGCCTCCTTTTCAGCCGCAGGGTGCGCCAGGCGGATGTTCTGCATTTGCAGCTGACCTACAATGCGCAGTTCTTCAGCCTCTTCATGATTGCGCTGATAAGCTGGCTGAGGTGGAACAAGCCGACGCTGGTTGCAATCCATGACATGTTCATGACCACTGGGCACTGTGTCTATTCGATGGGATGCGAGCGCTGGCAGTCCGGCTGCGGCAAATGCCCGAACAAGGAAACACCCTTTGCGATCCGCCATGATGTCACACGCCTTGCCTGGCTGATTCGCAGGCTCGTGTTCGGCCTCGCCCGTGTTCACCTGATCGTGGGATCTCCCTGGCAACAGAGAATGCTGGCACGCAGTCCGATACTTGCCCGCAAGCTGTCCCACTACATCCCCTATGGCGTCGATACATCCAAGTATTACATAAAGGATAAGAGGGTATGCCGTGAGCGGTTTGGCATCCCTGAAGATGCCGATGTTATTTCATTCCGTTCTGTCCCTTATGGAACAAACTTCAAGGGAACGCATTTTATTATCGCAGCACTGAAAGATTTCGTGCCGCGGCGTAAAACCTACCTGCTCACCTTCGAGGGACAAGGCGGCCTGGACGCGCTCAGCGGCAAGTTCGAGATCATTCAACTGCCCTGGACGAACAATGATCAGGAGATGCTCTCTGACGCCCTGAATGCTGCTGACATTTTTCTCATGCCTTCCGTTCAGGAGGCATTTGGCCTTATGGCGATGGAGGCACTGGCGTGCGGCACCCCTGTGATCACCTTCAGGGGGACGGCGCTTGAGGAGACGATTGACGCCCCAAGATGCGGCATTGCCGTTGAGATGGGCAATAGCGCCCAGCTGAAGGACGCAATAGAAACACTGTTCAATGATGACGGTCTTCGATACAAAATGGCGGAGAACGGCCTCCGCCTTCTGGAGAGACACCATACTTTGCCGATCTATGCCGGGAGATTTCTGGAGCTTTACCGGCGGTTGAGCGCGAAGGCCAGCTGATAGGGCGCTCGGCTGGAACCTGGACGCAGACCTGCCAGTTCTTCATATGAAGGACCTGAATTCTGAGGCATTTCTTGCAAAAGAGGAAACCGGTTTGTCTCCGGAGTTGTTTGAAAACAAATAGATAGAGATCTTTCGATGAAAATGGAGTCATCGAAAGAACTCTGGTGGGGCCATGGGGGAAGAGCGTGAATGGGACGGCCTCCGCACAAGCTTGGCATGCATACCCTGCGCCGGTTGCCTGATTTGTTTTCAGGCGGCACATGGAGGAGCAGCAGAATGCTGGCAGTGACGGTATGAGGGTGGTGCATGTCGCAGATGCCTACCCATCAGCGAGCACACCGGCAGCCAATTCCTTTATCCATGAACAGATCCTCCAACTGAGGAGACTGGGCGTGGAGGTGATGGTTTTCTGTCCAACGCCTTATGTTCCCAAGGCTATGCGGGTGTTTCCGAAATGGGGCAATTTCTCAAATCTCCCCAGCCGTGAGACGCTCGATGGGGTGCAGGTTCTGCGCCCGAGGTTCCTACGGCCGCCGGGCCGCTGGTTTCGCGCCTACGCGGCGCAAAGCATCAGCCGCTTCTGTTCCGGTGCTTTCGATGAACTTTGTGCCGGGTTTCAGCCTGACGTGATTCATGCCCACATGACTTTGCCGGTTGGCCTGGCCTCTGTCCGGATGAATGCCGGCCGGCGGCCACTCGTTCTGACTGTTCATGGTCTCGACGTGACGGACTACACGCACTCATCGTCTGTCCTCAGGGAACTGGCCGTAGAGTCTCTGTGCGGATCAGATGCTGTCTTATGCGTCAGCGAATATTTGAAGGAAGCCACGACCCAGCTGTGTGGCGCCGGAATTTCGGCGAAGTCTGCCTATCTTGGTGTGAATCTCGAGCAGTTTCAGCGGGATGACGTCGCCCGGAACAGGATACGGAGCGCGCATGGCATCGGTGATGACGTTCTGATCGGTTATGTCGGCCGCATCGAAGATGAAAAGGGCGTCTTTGAGGCTCTTGAGCTTGTCAGCCGGGTGCGAGCGGCAGGAACCCGTGCGGCAGGCATGTTCATCGGTGACGGTTCCCGCTGCGCCGCGTTGAAGCAAAAGGCTGGCACGCTAGGGCTTCAGGATGCGGTGCATCTCGTCCCGTCTGTTCCGAACTCGGAGATTCCAGGCTACATGTCAGCGCTGGATTTGCTGGTCCTTCCATCAAAGCAGGAGGGCTTCGGCCTGGTTCTGATCGAGGCACAGGCCTGTGGAACCCCGGTCATTGCCACGCGAACCGGCGGTATCGTGGAGGCTGTTGAGCATGGCACAGGTGGATTTCTCGTCGAACCGGGTGATCTGGCGGCGTTGACCAGCCACGCCGTGTTTCTTGCAAAGAACAGTCAGCAGCGTGCGGAAATGGGGGCCCGGGCCGCACAATGGGTCCACTCGCGGTTTGACGGACAGGAACAGGCGGTACAGCTTTTCCGCATTTATGAACGGCTTGCACGGCAGGCGGGTTACGGCAGCGGCGGCCGCAAGGTCGGGTGCAACGCGGAATGAAAGGCGCTGACCCTCTCGTTTCAGTCATCATTCCCGTTTTCAACGGCCAGGCTTTCATTGAGGAAACTGTCCGCAGTATTGCGCAGCAATCCTATTGCGCACTGGAAATCGTGGTGGTGAATGACGGGTCACAGGATGGAACCGGGAAGTGCCTCGAGGCCCTTCGCCCCATCCTTGATGACTGGGTCCCGCAGCGCCTGTTCAAGATCATCAACCAGCCCAATGCCGGTGAGGCCGCAGCTGTGAACACCGGCTGGGCAGCGGCGCAAGGGGAGTTCGCCGCGATTGTCAGTGCGGATGACCCCCAGCCTGCCGATTGGCTGAGCGGTTGTGTGGCTGCTCTGCTGCAGCACCCGGAAGCCGCCGCGGCCTATCCCGACTGGGTGGTCATTGGCGAAGATGGCCGGGTGCTCCAGGAAGTCAAACTGCCGGATTTTTCCCAGGATGAACTGATTGCCGGGGCACGGTGCCTTCCCGGCCCTGGAACGCTTATCCGCAGGCGTCTGGCTCCCGCCGGCGCGCTCAGGCGCAGAGATCTGAGGTTTGGATCGGACTATGAAAGCTGGCTGAGGCTGTCTCTGATTGCCCCCTTCGTGCACGCCGCAGGTGTCAGAGCCCAGTGGCGGGAGCATGCCGGAAGTACGTCGATACGGGGTAACCACTGCGACAGGGCAAAGGAATACACCCAGATTCTCCGGAGTTTTTTCGATCGGGAGGATTTGCCCGGCCGGGTCAGAGCCATGAGATCTGCCGCCATGGCTTCCGTGCATTTTCTGGCGGCCCGCATCACCTGGCGCGTCAATCCGGCAGTTGCCGCCCGGCACCTGCTGGCATGGGCTGCCTACAGGTCTGCCGACCTGATGACGGGGCAGAAATGGCGTCCTGAGAGGTTTGAAGGCCGGAACCGCTCTGCCCCGCCTTCAGGCCGTTGAAAGCTGCTGGGAGCACTCGTGGAGAATGTCCACTGTTGCAGCGCTCTGCTCAAGCAAGGCTTCGTGATCCAGGCCGCCAAGGCCCTGAACGGTGCGCCTGAATGCACCCAGGGCGTTGTCGAGGGATAAAACGCCGGGAAGAGCCAAAGGCGTAGCGGATTGGCCATGTCGCTGAAGAACCAGTTTGTCCGCGGCAAGATCATCATACTGCAGGCTGCCAAACTCTCCTTCGACGGAAAAATGCCGCCGCTTTTCAGCCCGGATGTTGCTGATATCAAAGGCGCAGTCAGCCTGCTCCGGCCCGAAGTGAAGGGCCACACGGATATGCTCGCCCATCCCGTCCGGCGTCTGCTCATGCTTCACGCGGCGCGCCTGCACCGCCTGCGGCCTTAAGCCGGTGATGTTCAGGATCATCGCCAGATCATGAGGACCCCAATCCCACAACACACTGGCATCGTGCCGGACCGGCCCCTTGTTGCCGGCCTCGCCTCGTATCACCCTGATGCGGCCGATATGGTGAAGATGAGCCTTCAGGCCCTGGAAAGCCTCAGAGAAGAGGTGAATGTGGTCGATGAGAACGGGGATACCCGTTTCACCGGACAAACGCAGTATTTCCTGCGCCTCTTGCGGAACCATGGTCATGGGCTTTTCCAGAAAGACGGGCTTGCCGCACATGAGGGCCAGCCGCGTCATCTCCAGATGCAGCGCGGGGGGAGTTGCAATCAGAACGGCTGAAACGTCGGGGTTCCCGACGGCAGCACGCCAGTCCGCCGTGACCATGCAGTCATGCGGCACCAGCGACCGGGTCTCCGGATTGCTGCTCGCGACAGCTTTCAGCGCAAACCCGTCAAGGCGCTGGACCGTGCCGATGAGGCATTTGCCCCACCGGCCGGCCCCGAGAACGGCAACATTCAGACGGTCAGGTTCGGCCACGTTCGTGTTCCGTCTGCAGACACAATCCGCAATTCCGGCAGAGCGACAATGAAATGCCCACCGCGCTCCAGGAACCAGCGATGCTTCGCGATGATGGCATCGGCAAAATTCCATGCGAATATCAGAATATAATCCGGCGCGATCTGCTCCAGACTGGCTGGCGGCACAATTTCAATATTCAATCCCGGAATGTAGCGCCCTTGTTTCAGCGGATTGTCATCGACGATGGAGGGCACGAGATCGGCATTGACACCGAAATGATACAGCATAGTGGTGGCCTTGGCAGGGACACCATACCCGCAGATTTTCTTCCCCTTTGAATTAATCTCCACCAGAAGATCTTTCAAGTTTCGGGAGAGATCCTGAATTCTTGCAGAAAATCTGGAGAATGTTGCCTCCTCGTTGAGGCCTGCAGCCTCTTCAAGTGCAAGCAGGGCAGCCACGGTTTCATCGGCCGGTACCGACCCCTTGCGGACGAAGCCTCTGAGGGCGCCGCCCTGAATGTCGTGCCGCTCCACCCGCACAAGCGACATGCCGTGCTGCCTGAAGAAATCCACCAAGGGCCGCACGTGATGATAGTGAAGATGCTCGTGGTAGATCGTATCGAACAAGGCCTTCTGAACGACATCCAGAAGGTAGCCGACTTCAAAGACGAACTCGCCGTCGTCATCCAGCAGGTGCCTGACCCCGCGCACAACAGACTCGATGCCAGCAATGTGCGCGAAGCAGTGGTTCGCGCAGATCAGCCCGGCCTTGCCATAGGTGTCAGCAACTTGCTTTGCCGTCTCTTCATTAAAGAAGGCTGCGATCGTTCTCACGCCGGCGTCATTTGCTTCCTGGACGATGTTGGCAGCCGGATCGATGCCAAGAACGGTGTAGCCATTTGCAATGAAGTTCTTCAGGAGCGACCCGTCGTTCGAACCGAACTCCACGACAAAGCGGTTTGAACTGGCTGCATGCCGGCTGGCGATGGAGGCGGCCTGCGCTGCGAGGTGATCCAGCATCACCTGCGAGGTTCGCGAGGTGTAGAGATAGCTGGAAAAAAGCAGCGAGGAATCTACCGTGTGGCGCAGCTGAATGTGGGTACAGCTGCCACAGCGGCAAACAGTGAGCGGAATCCGCAGGACCTGATCACCCAGGTGTTCTGCAGTGATCAGATTGTTCGCAGGCGGTGTGGCCGTCAGCCGGACAACATCCGTAAGCGCGCCGGAGCCGCAAAGACGGCAGTTTTGTTCTTCCGAGAAGATAGCTCCACCCGTCATCTCACGTTCCCGGATAAAGGTTGACGCGGACAATGTCGTCCTCGTAGGTCGCCTGGTCGCGTTTCTCGGATGTGATGTTGAGGAAGGTGCAGTCCTCCAGGAAAAGCGCGGCGTGCTCGACCATTGCCGGCGTATGCACCAGCTGGCCGGCCTTCAGGTCGACATAGTCCGGTGCGCCGGTTTCGCCTACGGGCCTGTGGAAGTAACGCATGACACCACTTACAATATACATGTAGTGGGAGTCTTTCTTGTGATAATGATTCGCCCGAACAGTATCTTTCTTTGAAGTAATAACCTGAACTGCGGCGAAGCCACCGTCAACCAGAGGCTGAATGACGCCGCGATCGTCAGAAAAGCCTTCGGGAAGCTCGATGACAGGGTAATTTTCTGTGTTCATTGATCTTTTCCTTTGATGCCTTCAGACAAAGCGGTGAAAATCAACCGCCTCAATAATCTTGCGGAGTTCTTCGTCAAAGTTGCGCCGCGGCACCCAGCCGAGGGCATGCAGCGCTGAACTGTCGAGGCTGTAGCGAACATCCTGACCAACCCGGTCGGCGACGAACTTATACGCCTTGCTCTCATCGATGCCTATGATCGCGGCGATCTTGCGCACCACTTCAATATTCTGAAGTTCGGCATTGCCGCACACATTGTAAATGCGGTTGGCCTCGCCCTTGTCGATGACGGTGAGGATGGCGTCCACACTGTCTTCCGCATGCAACCAATTGCGGTAGTAGGTGCCATTTCCTTGAAGTAGCGCGGGTTTTCCACGCAGCATCCGCCCTGCCGACTTGGGGATCAGTTTCTCAGGATACTGATGCTTGCCGTAGTTGTTGGTCATACGGATGATGTTGTAGCGAATCCCGTAAGTGCGTGCCCAGCCATGAACCAGCATGTCCGCGGCAGCTTTTGTCGCCGAATAGGGATTTGACGGCTTCAGAATGTCATCTTCCGAATGCGTCCCTTCCTTGATGTCACCGTAAACCTCGTCGGTGCTGATCTGGAGGAAATGGGGACGGTCATCCGGGCCTTTGGCCCGCGTCAGTTCGAGCAGGCGATGGGTTCCGATGAAATTGCTGAAACAGAACTCCCTGCTGCTCGCAATCGAATTGTCGACATGGGATTCGGCAGCAAAGTTAACCAGATAATCGCATTCCTGGAGATGACGCAGGTTTGATATGTCTTCTTCAACGTGCCGGTACTTTTCGTAATCAAGAAACTCCTGCGCAACCTTACGGTCTGCAGCATAGTTCATGACATCGATATTGGTCACGTAGTGGCCATCGTCCAGAAGGCGCTTCACAAAGTGCTTTCCAATGAAGCCCGCCCCACCGGTCACAGTGAAAATTTTTGTTTGTGACATCGTTATACTGCTTCCTCCGGTTATGTCCCTAGACAAGAGCGCAAATCTTCGCAATTATCAATCCAGTTTTGAGCAGGTCCAGTCCAGCTTCGGAAGGATGTATCCTTCCCAGCCGCCAAAATAATCACCGCGCAAGACACCGGAATCGGTAACTTCAAATTCGGCTACATTGTCGAATCGGCGTTGATCTGTGTAGCTGTCACTCCACAAGAGAACAACCAGCGTATATCTGCCCTCCCGCATTAGGTGCTTGGGGATTGTTACCGTGCTCCGGTAAGCACCCAGCGGCCGGGGCTTGCCGTGCCAGTTGGGCTCGTGATTGCTCAATGATCCAAATACGCAGACGCCTGCAGAATTGAGAATGGCGACGGTTGCACCAATCTTGGCTCTGTCGCGCACGTTCCAGTAGTCAATGTCGATGTGAATATCTTCACTGTTCTTCAGTCTGTAACGTTCGCTGTTGTCCTCGCCGCGGATGACAACTTTTTTCAAGCGGAATGTCTCATTGCCGGGAGCGCTCTCGGGATTTTCAAAGTCGACCATGGAATCGAGAGAAGAAACCTTCTCAAGATAGGCATCGACGATGTCATCGGTGGATCCATCATGGGTGATCTGCCCGTCAGCCAGCAAAATAGCTCTGTTGCACAGGCTGGAAACCGAGGCCATGCTGTGGCTGACAAACAAAACCGTCCGCCCGCTGCTCGCCTCCCCATGCAGCTTTCCGACGCATTTCTTCTGGAACTCGGCATCTCCAACGGCAAGAACTTCGTCGATAAGCAGTGTTTCGTGTTCCAGATGTGCAACGACGGAAAAGGCGAGGCGCGCATACATGCCCGAGGAGTAGAACTTCACAGGCACGTCGATGAACCGCCCGACCCCTGCAAAGTCGATGATCTCGTCCATCTTCTTGCGGATCTCGTGCTCGTGCATGCCCAGAATTGCCGCGCTGAGCGTGATGTTCTGGCGCCCCGTCAGGTCAGGACTGAAGCCTGTGCCGATTTCGAGAATGGAGCCGATGCGGCCCTTGATCTCAATGCGGCCGCGCGTCGGCGCGGTTATCTGAGCAAGGATCTTCAGGAGCGTTGATTTCCCGGCGCCGTTCCTGCCGACGATGCCGATCACATCGCCCTTGTTCACGGTCAGATTGATGTCCTTAAGCGCCCAAAACTCCTGCCGTGCGAGCGCAGGCTGCGCCTCCTGCGGCTTCTTGCCGAACAGGCTGCGGAGAGAATTCCTGATGCGGCTCGCAGGCGTCGGCGTCTGGCCAAGCACAAAGCGTTTCGACAGGCCCTGAATTTTGATGACTGGTTCGCTCACTGGTCTTGCCTGACTTTCATTCGCATTCTGGGCTTACATCTTGTCGGTATAGGCGCGCTGCACTTCGTTGAAGTAGTAGAGCGCCCACAGCACAATCGCAACAGACACGGCTCCTGATGTTGCAAGCGCATGCATGTCCGGAGGAGGCGCACCATAGATGGTCCAGCGGACGCCACTGATGATCGTTGCCACAGGATTGAGATGGAGCAGGAAGAGGAAGCGGTCGGGAACCAGACTTGGCGGATAGATGACGGGAGATGCAAACATGCCGATCTGCAGGATGATCGGGATCACCATGGGCACGTCCTTGTAGTGGATCGACAAGGCCGAAAAGAGCAAGCCAATCCCCGCCCCCAGAATCAGGGCCCATAGAAGGAACGGAATTGCCAGCAGCGTCAGAGGCGAGAGTGCATGAGTTTGCACCAGCACAATTATTACAATTGAAGAAAAAAGAAATATCGAATCAAATAGAGGCGTTCCCATTGTGCTTAAAACAACAGAAAGCCGTGAGCAGTATATCTTCGAAAGAAGCGCACCATTGGTACGAAGGCCATTTGAGACGTTGTTCAGTGCACTGGAAAAAATCGTCCATGTAACGATGCCGCAGACCACAAAAACGCTGTAAGGAACGCCGTCTGACGGCACACGGGCCAGGAAACCAAGAACAACAGACAGGATGGCAACCGTTGCAAGGGGCTGAAGAAGTGCCCAGAATATTCCCATATATGCTTGGGAATACCTGACTTTAATGTCGCGCCAGGCCAGCCAGTACATCAGGTATCTGAAGCGGTAAGCCTCAGATAGACCGAGCCCAGGTTTGATCTCGACGGCATCAATGACTTGGATCTGGTTGGGGTCGCGGTTCAATGTCGGGCCTGCGTCGAATGTGGTTGGATCGCTGAACTCTGTGCGGCTATCCGCACCTCCAGCTTGTAACCAAATGGCTGGGCCCATCCAAATGCAAAATGTCCAGCCACCTGCGAATGGCCTCCCTTCGGGACACCGGCGCAAACTGGTCACAGGCCAATAGGGCGAAAAGGCGTCATCTCATGCCTAGTCTTCCGGCGCTGACGCATCACGCCTTGAAACGGCTCAAGTGCCACATGGGCTTGACCAAATCCCGATGAGCCAAGCTCATCTGGATTTGGTATCAGGCTCTTTCCGCTCATGGGCAGGATGGGCTTCCGGTGACTATCGCGCACCGGAGCTGCTATAGCCCTCTTGCTTCCTTGCGGAAGATGCCGTTGCTGATATCTCCGGCTTTCGCAATTCGTTTTGCTGGGACTATGGTGCAGCATGATTCGTGCTTTTGATGTGATCCTGTCCGCGCTCGGGCTGCTCTGTGGCTTGCCGGTTCTGGCTGTTCTCTGTGTGGTGGGCTGGTTTGACACGGGCTCGCCGCTGTTCCGCCAGGAGCGGGTCGGGCGGGGGCAGAGGCCGTTTATCCTCGTCAAGTTCCGCACCATGCGACCGGATACGGCCTCCGTGGCCACCCATCAGGCCGATCCGCGTGCGGTGACGAAGCTGGGGCATTTTCTGCGGCGCACGAAGCTCGATGAGCTGCCGCAGCTCTGGAACGTGCTGAAGGGGGAGATGAGCCTTGTCGGCCCGCGGCCCTGCCTGTTCAACCAGACAGAACTGATCACTGAACGCGCGGCGCGCGGCGTCTTTGACGCGCGGCCGGGCATCACAGGGCTCGCCCAGATCAACGATATCGACATGTCCACGCCGCAGCTGCTGGCGGAAACCGACGCGCGGATGCTGAAGGACCTGAGCCTTTCCGCCTATTTCCGCTACATCCTCAAGACCATCAAAGGATCGGGCAGCGGCGACCGCATCCGCGCCGGCTGATCTCAGCCCTCAGCGGTTTCCAGCGCCGCCGCGATCCGTGCCACCAGCCGCCGGGCGACTTCGGTTTTGCCGAGGGTCGGCCAGTCCTCGATGCCGTCATGGGTGACGATGCGCACCGTGTTGGCATCTCCGCCCATGACGCCCGTGGACGGGCTGACGTCATTGGCGACGATCCAGTCGGCGGCCTTGCGCTGCAGCTTGCCTTGCGCATTGGCGATGAGGTTCTGGGTTTCGGCGGCAAAGCCGACGACGAGCTTCGGCCGGTTGCCGGCAAGATGGCCGACCGTGGACAGGATGTCCGGGTTCTCGACCAGCGCGAGGGCAGGGGGCTGGCCGGAACCGTCCTTCTTGATCTTCTCGCTGCCTTCCTGCGCCACGCGCCAGTCGGCAACGGCTGCGGCCATGATGGCCACGTCGGCGGGCAGTGCCGCTTCGACGGCCGCGAGCATTTCCTTCGCCGTTTCCACAGGGATGACCGTGACGCCGGCCGGATCGGGCAGGGTGACGGGGCCGGAAATGAGCGTCACCCGGGCACCAGCTTCGGCAGCTGCTGCAGCAATGGCGTGGCCCTGCTTGCCGGACGAACGGTTGGCGATGTAGCGCACCGGATCAATCGGCTCGTGGGTCGGCCCGGAGGTGATGACCACATGCTTTCCGGCGAGAGGCCTGGCAGGCAGCGCGCTGCCGGCTTCCAGAAGCTCAAGCGCCCTTTCGGCAATGGCCAGCGGCTCGGCCATGCGGCCAAGGCCTGCCTCGCCGCTTTCGGCCATTTCGCCGCTCTCCGGGCCAATGAAGGCAATGCCATCGGTTTTGAGAGTGGCCACATTGCGCTGCGTCGCCGGGTGGGCCCACATGGCCGGGTTCATCGCCGGGGCCACCAGCACGGGCCGGTTGGTCGCCAGAAGCACGGTGCTGGCGAGATCCCCGGCAAGGCCCTGCGCCATCTTGGCCATCAGGTCCGCCGTGGCTGGCGCCACGATGATGAGACCGGTGTCGCGGGCAAGGCGGATATGGCCGACATCCTGCTCCGCCTCCCGGTCGAAGAGGTCGGTGTAGACCTTCTCGGCCGTCAGCGCCCCGGCGGCCAGCGGGGTGATGAACTGCTGCGCGGCGGCTGTCATCACCACCTTCACCTTCACGCCCCGCTCGCGCAGGCGGCGGATCAGGTCCAGCGACTTGTAGGCAGCGATGCCGCCGCCGATGATCAGGAGAACCCGTTTTCCGCCGGTCATGATGGGCTTTCTCAGCTGGGGCTGCGGAAGTCGCGCGGGGCCGGGGAGACAGGCTTCACGCCCGAACCGGTGATTTCATAGACTGCGAGGCCACGCTCGTTCTGGCCGTTCGGCAGGAAGCGGAACACGCCGTCGATGCCGAGGAAGCCGTCGCGGTTGGTCAGCGTCTGCGTGGCAAAGCGCTGGGGCCCGGCGGAGCGCACAAGCCCGGCGGCAAGGATGGTGCCGTCATAGGCGAGCGAGGCGTTGCGCGGCGGCGGGCTGCCATAGGCCGCCTGATAGCGGCTGGCCAGCGCATCAAAGCCGCTTTTTTCCGGGCCGGGGAACCAGGCGCCGGCCATCATCGGGCTGTTGGTCACCTGCTGGGTTTCCCACTGGCCGCTGCCGAGCAGCTTCACCGTGCCAAGGTTCGCGCCCTGCTGCACCAGTGTCTGCACCACGAAAGGCGCAACACCGCCGCCCGCAGGCACAAACAACGCGTCGACCTGAGGCAGGTTCGGAGCCAGCTGCTGCGCCTTGGCCGCCAGATCCGAGGTGTCGCTGCCCGTCAGCTTGTAGCGCTGGATGGCGACGATGCGCCCGCCCACACGGCCCACTTCCTGGCGGAAAGCCGCTTCGGCAACAGAGCCATAGGCATCATCCGGCAACAGGGCGGCAAAGGACTTGCGGTTCTGCTGCGCGGCATAACCGATGATCCGGCGCACGTCTCCGGCAGGCAGGAAGCTGAGCAGATAGACGCCGGGGGCTGCAACAGCCGTATCGCTGGAGAAGGCGACGATCGGGATGCCGGCATTGCGCGCCGCATTGGCAGCGCCAGTGACGGCGGGAGCAAAGACCGGCCCGAGCAGCAGTTCCGCCCCTTCCGACATGGCCGCTTCGGCCGCCGCGCGCCCGCCTTCCGCCGTGCCTTGCGTGTCCTTCACCAGAAGCTGGATGTTGGAGCCCTGAAAATCACTGATCGCCAGCTGTGCGGCATTCTTGAAAGTTGTGGCGATGGAGGAGGCAGAGCCGCCGCCACTGAGCGGCAGCAGCAGGCCGACGCGAATCGATCCGTCGCCAATCATCTCGCCTGCCACGGTGGGCGCGGCCGGGGTGGCCGGGAAGGAGGAGCCATCCTGCACCGGCCCCATGGTGGAGGGCATGCAGCCTGCCAAAAAGCCGAGCGCCCCGGCAAGAGCGGCAAACCGAAGCCGGCTCCGGCGCAGAAAGCCGCGTCCGGACGCATGTGGGGATGCTGTTTTCATGCCCTTGGCGGCTTCAATCGTGTTTTGCACTATGGCCTCCTCGCGTCCGCGTTCAAAAACCTTTACGAATTCAGAACGTTCCTGTCCAGTTTCACGAGACTGGATCATGTGTTGGACAGCCCTCAAGCTGTTGTTGCCCGGAGTTTTGACATGACGATGGCTGAAGCCCCGCCAGAACGGCGTTATTTCGTTGCCGGACAGGTGATCGAGGCGCCCCGGCAGGAGGCCGCGCTCTATGTCGTCTCGACGCCGATCGGCAATCTTGGTGACATTACCTTGCGCGCGCTGGAAACGCTGGCTGGCGCAGATGTGATTGCCTGCGAGGACACGCGCGTCACATCGACGCTGGCCCAGCGCTTCGGCCTGCGGGCGCCGCTTCTGCCCTATCACGAGCACAATGCGGAGCGGCAGCGCCCGCGGCTGCTGGCGGCGCTGGCCGAAGGCAAGGCGGTGGCGCTGGTCTCCGATGCCGGCACGCCTCTGGTCTCCGATCCGGGATACCGGCTGGTGCGCGATGTGCTGGAAGCAGGCCACCGGGTCATCCCCATCCCGGGTGCCTCCGCGCCGCTTGCCGCGCTGGTCGCCTCCGGCCTGCCCAGCGATACGCTGCTTTTTGCGGGCTTCCTGCCGCAGAAGGCGGGCCAGCGCAGCCGCCGGCTGGCGGAGCTGGCGGCCATTCCGGCCACCCTTGCCTTTTTCGAATCGCCCCACCGGCTGGCCGCCTCTCTCGCCGCCATGGCCGGGGTGCTGGGAGACAGGGCTGCGGTGGTCGCCCGCGAGCTGACGAAGAAGTTCGAAACCTTCCAGCGCGGCACACTGGCGGAACTGGCGGCTTTCTATGAGGACAACCCGCCCAAGGGCGAAATCGTCGTTCTCATCGGCCCGCCGGAGGTGCAGGCTCACGAGGAAGACGCCGCCGATGTGGAAGCGCTGCTCACCGAGGCCCTTGCCGGCATGCCCGTTGCCGCCGCCGCCAAAGACGTGGCGAAGCGCACGGGGCTGGACCGGAACGAGGTTTACAAGCTGGCGCTGGCGCTGAAGGCAGCCGCCGGGGCTGATGGGGAAGAGGCCGGATCATGACGGAACGGGGGCGGCGGCAGATGCGGCGGAAAGCCTACCGGCTGGGTCATCTGGCCGAGAGCCTCGCCGCCCTGTCGCTGCGCCTGCGCGGCTGGCGCATTCTGGAGCGCCGCTTCAAGGCCTCGACCGGTGAGGTGGATCTCATTGCCGAACGGGGCGATGTGGTGGCTTTTGTCGAGGTGAAGGCACGGCGCACCCGCACCGCGGCGCTGGAGGCCGTCACACCCACCGCCCGCAACCGCATCATCCGTGCCGCGCAGATCTATCTGCTGCACCATCCGCATCTTGCCGCGCAGACGCTGCGGTTCGATCTGGTTCTGGTCGTGCCCTTCCGCTGGCCCGAACATGTGGTGGACGCCTTCCGGCCGGACGGGCTGGCCTGAAGTCTCGCGCTGGTTTTGCGTCTGGAGCCGGAGACGGCAGCCTCTAGCGCCTGCGGGAGGAACTTTGCGCCTCCTCCTCCGGGTCTTCAGCCAGCGGGCCTCCGCCTTTGCGGACGCCCCGGCAGCGGTCCGAGCAATAGAGGACGTTGTCCCAGTCGCGGGCCCATTTGCGCCGCCAGGTGAAGGGCCTTGCGCAGGTGCGGCAGGTCTTGACCGGCAGATCCGATTTCTTGCGCATCTTCATGGTCTGCCCTTGCCCTCCTCCTGCGGCAGCTGCAGGCCGAAGCTGAGCTGGGCAGTGGTGTCTGCCGGGCGTTTGCATCCTCCTCCGCCATCGCGGCCCCGGCGGGTGATGCCGGACTTGCGGCTGCCGTGCCGCTCCTGAATGGTGTCAGCCGCCTTGTGAAACTCACGGTCCTTGCGCAAGGACCAGACCTTCTCCCGCGCCGCCCGGGCTGCCGCCACATGGTCCACCACCGGCAGCGGATAGGCCTTGTCCAGCACGGCGCCCGCGTTGGGGGCCTTCCAGGGCTCGTGCAGGAAAGCGTCCGGAATGGCGCGCAATTCCGGCACCCAGCGGCGGATGAAGCGGCCATCCGGGTCCTGATCCAGCCCCTGCTTCACCGGATTGTAGATGCGGATGGTGTTGATGCCCGTGGTGCCGGACTGCATCTGGACCTGAGGCCAGTGGATGCCGGGCTCATAATCGGTGAAGCAGCGGGCAAGATGCTCCCCCGGTGTGCGCCAGTCGAGCCACAGGTGATAGCTGGAGACGGCCATCAGCATGGCGCGCATGCGGAAGTTCATCCAGCCGGTGGTAAGGAGCGCCCGCATGGTGGCATCCACAAAGGGCAGGCCGGTTTCGCCCTTCATCCAGGCCTCCAGCCGCGCCCGGTCCGGCTCACGCGGGCGCAGGCCGTCATGGGCGGGATGCAGGTTGCTGACCTCGATGCGCGGCGCATCCTCCAGCTTCTGCATGAAGTGGCAGTGCCAGTGCAGCCGGGCGAGAAAGGAACTGACGGCACCGCGCCACGTGGCTGCACCCGGCGCATCCCCCGCAAGAACCAGCTGGTTCAGCCGGTCTTCCGCCCGCTGAGTAATCTCACGCAAGGAAAGCGTGCCGAAGGCGATATGCGGCGACAGGCGCGAACAGGCATCGAAGCCGGAGACGGGGCTCGACATGCCGGATCTGTAGGTCTTGCCGCGCCGGTGCAGGAAGCTCTCAAGACAGGCAAGGCCCGCCTTGCGCCCGCCGGGCTGGCGCTGGGGGCAAAGGTCCGGCGCGAGGCCAGGACCGCCCGCCGGGGGCAGGGGGCCGGGATCAATGGTGTGGCCAAGGCTGGAAAGCGGAGTGAGCAGGGGTTCCGGCAGCAGGGGCTTGCGCATGTCATGGTCCCAGCGCGCGGCCCAGCCGTTGCGGCTCGCCAGACGGCGCACCACGCCAGTCTGGCGCGGCTCGTGCCAGGGGATGCCTTCGGCCCGTGCAAAGGCCTTCACCGCCAGATCGCGGCGGAAGGTCCACAGGTTGCCGGTTTCCTCATGCGACCACAGGGCGGCAATGCCCCGCGCCCGGTGCAGCGCAGAAAGCACCGGCACGGCCTCACCCGTGCGGATGATCAGCGGCTGGCCCAGCCGGGCGAGCGCCTCCCGCAGCTCCTCAAGGCACTCGCGCAGGAAGGCGAACTGGCGGCCGGACATGTCCGGCTGCGCCCACAGCCCCGGCTCCACGATATAGAGCGGCAGCACCGGCCCAAGGCGGGCGGCCTCGAACAGGGGCTGATGATCAAAGGCGCGCAGATCCCGCTTGAACCAGACAACCTGCAGGCCGAGCGAGGAGGAGGATGTAGGGGCCGTGGCAGGTGCTGGTGGCATGACGGGATCTGGCAAGGGCGTGGTTCGCGTGGAGACTTTCCCTCTTACGCCAGCACCCGCGCCAAGGATCAGAGCACGCTGGCGATGGCCCTTGCATCCGGGTCCAGCAGGTCATGCAGGCGCAGGGCAGCCTGACGGGCAAAGCGGGAGGTCACGGCCTTGCGCGTTGCTGCCGCCAGCGGATGGTGCGGGGCCTCGCGCAGGATATCCGCCGCATAGCCATCGGACAGGATCAGCCCGGCATCTTCCGGGAAGATCTCCGCCGGCACATCCACATGGGTGGCGAAATAGAGCCGGTCACAATGGGCGCGGTAGTCCGGCCATTTGCTGTCCGCGCGCAAATCCGCGACAGAGGATTTCACCTCGATGATGATGATCTCGTGCTTCGGGCCCAGCGCGATCAGGTCCGCCCGCCGTCCGGAGGCCAGCGTCAGCTCGGGCAGGCAGGCAAAGCCCTGCAGGCGCATGAGCCGGGCCGCCCCGCGCCAGACCTTGAGCGCAGTTTCGGACTGGCGCCCGTCCGTCAGCGGGTCATCAAGGGCAATGCGGTTGGTATGGGCAAGGTCCAGCGGGTTCATCCTGCAAATGTTCCGCATTTGTTCGAAAAATGCAAGAGCTGTCCCTGCATTTCAGCTTTCCGGCAGGTTGATGCCAAGCGCCTCCGCCAGCGTCAGAACCTTTGCGTCATGGGGCATCTGCACGCCGAGAGACCTCAGCAGGTCCGCCGCTGCCGCCTGTCTTCCGAGATCTGCCATCCAGCGGATGCGGGCGAGCGTCAGGTCCTTGCGCCAGCGCTTGGGCAGGGCGGCAAGACCGGGATGGCTGGCAATCTGCGCTTCGGCCTGTGTCATCAGGGCAAGGGCGGATTCCAGATCTGTGCGCGCGGCAGCTGCATCCGCCCGGAGACGCAGGAGGCCGATGTGCTCGGGGGCGAGGCCTGCCAGATGCAGAAGGTCTGCTTCCTCCGGCACGATGCCTTGCGCCAGCAGTTCGGCGGCCTGCGAGAATCCGGCATGGAACACGGGCGGCAGCGGCTGCAGCAGATCGCGGGCGGCCAGCTCCGCCGCCGGATCGCGCTCGAAGGTCCGGATGATCTTGCGGATCACGTTCAGCGCGTAGAGATGGTCATGGCTGGCATGGCAGGAGGCCAGTTCATGCACGTGGATGCCGGCCATCGCCGGGACTTCCGCCTTGCGGCTGAGCACCCGTGCCGCGCCTGCGGCATCAGCGGCATCGAAATGGCCGAAGTAGAGATGCAGCGGATGGGCGGGCGGGGTCTCAAGCCTTGCGAATTCCGGTGCAAGCGCCAGCGCCTGCGCAGCCGTGCCTGGGGGTGGCAGGCCGTAATCGGCGCTCTGGGTGCCGGGCCGTCCGGGCTCCAGTTCCGGCCCGAAGCTGTGCACCTCGCCATCCCCCCGGCGCAAGCCCGCCGCCAGCGCCGCATGGCCGCCCATGGACGAGCCATAGTGGATGATGCGCGAGGGTTTCGCCTCGGCCACAGCGGCGTCAATCGCCGCGTCGATGGCCGCCGTCTGCCCTTCATACCAGCGCCAGCGCAGGTCATTGAGGAAGAGGCAGGCATGGCGCGTGTCCATGAACAGCCGCTCCAGCCCGAACCGGCCTTCGGGCACACGCACCTGCGAATAGACGATGACCAGAATGCCGCTCCCGCCGCTCTGCGGGCCGGATACGAACCGCTGCCGCAGGCTCGCCTCGGGCGGCTCCTGGGAGGGTACGGGCTTGAGCATCTGTTCCATGGCCGCGACCCTTGCCCGGGTGAAGTGCGGAAGGCAAGTGAAAGGTGGACTGGGGCAGACAAGGCGCCATGACCGCTTGCCGGCGAATCCGCAGCCCCTCCATCGTCATCCCGGCCCCCGAGCCGGGACCGGTGAGCCGGGGTACAAGTTGCTTACACCAAAAGGCATAGCCGGGAAACCGTGGCTCACCGGCCCCGGATCTCCGCTGCGCTTCGTCCGGGGTGACGATGGAAAAGCTGAGGGTTGAGCTCCCCCACCCTCAAATCTCCGGCCCGTCCCACAGCGTGCTCATGGCGCGGCGTTTGGGGTGGCGGGATTCGGAAACGTGGGCGGTTTCGGGATCAAGGCTGCACAGGGCGTCATATTGGGTGAGGAACACCTGACCCGTGAGATGCCGGGTGAAATCGGTGCGGTTCAGCCGGTCCATCACCGGGCCCTTCACCTCCGAGAGGTGGAAGGTGACGCCGGAATCCTTTAGCCGCCGGTTCAGTTCCTCAAGGCTTTCAAAGGCGCTGGCGTCGATCACATTGACGGCGGTGCACATCAGAACCACGTGGCGGATCGCCGGGCGCTCGGCCACCAGTTCCAGAATGCGGTCTTCCAGATAGCGGCTGTTGGCGAAGTAAAGACTCTCATCGACGCGGAGGGTCAGCACCGTGCTGCCGGTCACCACCTTGTGGCGGCGCACATTGCGGAAGTGCTCCGTGCCCGGAACAATGCCGACGACAGCCATATGCGGGCGGCTGGTGCGGAACAGGTAGAGCAGCACCGACAGGATGACGCCCGTGGTGACGCCCGCTTCCACCCCCACCAGCAGGGTGACAAGAATGGTGGCGGCCATGGCGGCAAAGTCGCTGCGCGAATAGATGAAGGTGCGGCGCAGGGCCGGAAAATCCACCAGCGACAGCACGGCGACGATGATGGTGGCGGCAAGGGTTGCCTGGGGCAAATTGGCGAGAAGCGGCGTCAGGAACAGGGTGGCCAGCGCAATGCCCACGGCGGTATAGGCGCCTGCCGCCGGGGTTTCGGCGCCTGCATCGAAATTGACGACCGAGCGGGCAAAGCCGCCGGTCACCGGATAGCCGCCCGAAATGGCCGAGGCCACATTTGAGGCGCCAAGGCCGATCAGCTCCTGATCCGGCAGGATGCGCTGGCGCTTCTTGGCCGCCAGCGTCTGCGCCACGGAAACCGATTCCACAAAGCCGATGACGGAGATGAGCAGGGCAGGAACCAGAAGGTCCAGCCACAGCTTTGCGTCAAAGGGCGGCAGCACGGGCGTGGGCAACCCGCCCGGAATATGCCCGACAAGCTTCACGCCCTCGCTGCCGAGGTCGAAGGCCGCAGCCAGTAGGGTTGTCACGGCGACGGCCGCGACAGGACCGGCCTTGGCGATGCTATCGGCGAGCCTTGGCTTCAGTCCGGCACGGATCAGAAGCGGCTTCAGCCCCTTGCGCACCCAGAACAGGAAGCCGATGGCGGGAATGCCGATGGCAAGCGTGATGAGATTGATCTGGCCCAGATTGGCGGCCAGAGACGAGGTGATTTCCACCAGCGTGGTGCCGCCGCCCGGCACGCCGAGAATGTGTTTCAGCTGGCTGGCAGCAATCAGCAGGCCCGAGGCGGTGATGAAGCCGGAGATCACCGGATGGGACAGGAGATTGGCGAGAAAACCGAGGCGGAACAGGCCCATGACGATGAGAATGAGCCCGGAGAGGAAGGCAAGCGCAATGGCCGCGCCCAGATATTCCGCCGTGCCCTGCGCCGTCAGTTCGCCCACCGCAGAAGCCGTCATCAGCGACACCACCGCTACCGGTCCCACCGCCAGTGCCCGGCTGGTGCCGAAGATGGCATAGGCCACCAGCGGCAGGATGGAGGCATAGAGCCCGACCTCCGCCGGCAGCCCCGCCAGCAGCGCATAGGCCAGCGACTGCGGGATCAGCATGATCGTCACGATCACGGCGGCGATGAGATCATTGGTGGCGGCCGCCCGGTCATAGGTACGGCCCCAGTCGAGGATCGGAAGATAGCGCTGAAGCCGGTTCATTGGGGGCTCGCTGGAGGGAGAAAACGAAGAACATGTCTTTTGCTGGCACAGAGTCTCCGCCCCCCTCCCCTAAGGTGGGGAGGGGTGAGGGGTGGGGGGCTGTGAGACAGCAATTTAGGGCCACGTCTGATCTAGTTGCAAAAGAGCTGCCGTAGGGTGACCCACTGAACTCGTGCCGGGCTGAGTGTCTGCGCCCCCCGCCCCTCACCCCGCCCCACCAGGGGGGCGGGGGGCGGTGAAGCCCTGCCATGAAACACGCCTTCAGGATCGTTCCGCACTGTGATCAAGACTTGCATTCATTCCTGACGCTTTGACCGCAAAACGCTCCTTAAAGCCCGTTGACCGGAACCTTGAGGAAGGTCTTGCCGCTTTCGTCTGCAGGAGGGAGCTGGCCGGCGCGCATGTTGACCTGCAGCGAGGGGATGATCAGCTTCGGCATGTCGAGTTCGGCATCGCGGGCGGTGCGGAAGGCGATGAATTCCTCGCGGGTCTTGCCGCCGCCCACGTGGATGTTATGCGCCTTTTCCTCGCCCACCGTGGTCTCCCACTGGATGTCGCGGCCATTGGGGCCGTAGTCGTGGCACATGAAGAGGCGCATGTCGTCCGGCAGGGCGAGCACCTTCTGGATGGAATCGTAAAGCGTGCCGGCATCCCCGCCGGGAAAATCGGCGCGGGCGGAGCCGCCATCGGGCATGAACAGGGTGTCCCCCACAAAGGCGGCATCACCCATCACATGGGTCATGCAGGCCGGCGTGTGGCCGGGGGTGTAGATGGCAAAGCAGGTCATGCTGCCCACCTGATAGGTGTCCCCGTCCTCGAACAGCCGGTCAAACTGGCTGCCGTCGCGCTGGAACTCCGTGCCCTCGTTGAAGATCTTGCCGAAGGTTTCCTGCACCACAGTGATCTGGCTGCCGATGCCCAGATTGCCGCCCAGCTTGCCCTGGATATAGGGCGCGGCAGACAGGTGATCGGCGTGGACATGGGTCTCGATCAGCCATTCCACCCTGAGGCCGTTCTCCTCGACGAAGCGGATGATCTGGTCCGCCGAGACATAGCTGATCCGCCCGGCGGCATAGTCGATGTCCATGACGCTGTCGATGATGGCGCAGGCCTCCGAGGCCGGATCCTTCACCACATAGCTGATGGTGTTGGTCAGCGGATCAAAGAAGGCGGTGACCTCGGGGTTCACCGTCATGTCAACCGGATAGGACTGCGTGCTCATGGTGTTTCTCCTGAGGGGTCAGGTCATTCGCCGGATGCGAGCTTCGGACGCGCCGGTTTCTGCTGCGCCTGCAGCATGCCGATGGCCCGGGCAGCCAGCATGCCCGCGACGACGGCCGCAAAGGCGATCCACGGTTCACTCTGGCCAAGCCCGAGCGCGGGCACAAGCCCGCCGGGGCAGAAACCGGACAGGCCCCAGCCGATGCCAAAGACAGCCGCGCCGCCGATGAGCTTCGGATCGATATCTTTGCGGGTGGGCACCAGATAGCGCGGGGCGAGCAGCGGCGCGCCGCCCTTGCGGAAGAGGATCTGGTAGCCGGCGGCAGTCACAGTCAGAGCGCCGCCCATGACAAAGGCAAGGCTGGGGTCCCAGGTTCCGGCAATATCGAAGAAATTCAGAACCTTGGCCGGATTGGCCATGCCCGACAGCAGGATGCCGAGGCCAAAGACAACGCCGATCGCAAAGGCAGAGAGAATGCGCATGGGTCTCAGCCTCCGAAAACGTGACGGACAAGGAAGACGGTCACCGCGCCGGTGGCCATGAAGGTGAGCGTGGCGGCGATGGAGCGGGCGGAGAGGCGCGACAGGCCGCAGACCCCGTGGCCGCTGGTGCAGCCGGAGCCGAAGGTGGCGCCGATGCCAACCAGAAATCCGCCGGCCACCAGCGCAAGTGTGGAAACCGGCACAGCGATCTGCGGCATGCTGCCGGTCGCGGCCATGACTGTGAGGGGAGCGGCGATCATGCCGGCGATGAAGGCCATGCGCCAGCCGCGGTCACTTTCGCCCGAACCCGGCAGAAACCCGCCCAGAATGCCGGTGATCCCGGCAATGCGGCCATGAACGGCCATCAGGGCAACGGCGGCAAGGCCGATGAGTGCGCCCCCTGCCAGCGACAGGAGCGGCGTGAATTCGGTTGGCATTCTGACCCTCTCTTCATATGCCTGAAGGCGGCCGAAAACGGCCACTTGTTTCATACATAGGAAACTAAGCGGGCCATGCCAAGACGTATTTTCAATTAAGTGAAACTATTGAGCCGCCGGTGGCGGGGCAGGGACGAGGGTCACCGCCGATCCATCCGGGCGCTGGCGCTCCGTCGCACCCGGCAGCTGCAGGAAGGGATTGCGGTCCGCCGGCGGGGCGGCCTGTTCCGTCTTGGGGGCGGAGAATTCTCCCAGAGGATGCAGGATCTCTTCCGAAATGATGCCGCCCGCATAGAGGGGGCTGACGTCCTCTCCGCTCCCGATGACGAAGCTTGTGGGCCACAGGCGCAGCACCTGACGGATATCGTCCTTCTTGTCCGGCGCATGACTGTTGCGGATCATCACCAGGGCGGCATAGCGTCCATAATGGGTCCGCGGCAGGGCGGGCAGAACCTCCGCGCTCGTCTGGCCTTCAATGAACCCGGCCGCAGATCTTACGGTCCAGGCCGGAGCCTTTTGCCAGCCCTCCTGTTCCAGCCGGCGGGCAAGGGCGCCGAGATCTCCGGCATATTGCACGATCAACGGCTCTTCATCATCGCCGCTGAGGCCGACGCGGCGCGGGGCAACGCGGGTCCAGCCGCTATCGAGCCAATCCGCCTCGTCAAGCACCTGCTCGTTCGGCACGGGGCTGTAGGTGGCAAGCGCTGCAGGCAGGTTGCGTGTGATGTGCCAGCCGCCGAACACCACGAAGGCACTGGCGACAATCGCCACCAGCACGCCCCGGCCCACCTTTTCGTTGTGGACATGGCCAAAGACGAAGGCAAAGGCGGAGACCATGGCGGTGCCGAACAGCAGGCCCGCCAGCACATCGCTGGTCCAGTGCACCCCGAGATAGACCCGGGAGAAAGCCATGGTCAGCACATAGATGGCGGTGATGGTGAAGATGCCGGCCTTGGACCAGGCCGAGCGCTCATGGGCGATCAGCACGGCAATGATGCCGAAAATGACGGTGGTGACCGTCGTGTGGCCGGAGGGAAAGCTGAAGCTGTGCACACCGTCGCCAAAGACATTGGGCCGGTCACGCACGACGAGAGCCTTCATCAGCGGCACGAACAGCGCCGTCGTGCTGACGGCGATGAGGAAACCGGTGCCCCGGCGCCAGGCCTTCCGGCCAAACAGATAGGCTGCGACCAGCAGCGCAAAGATGGTCAGCAGAAAACCATCGCCCAGCATGGTGATGGGCACGAGGATGCGGTCACCCAGCGGCGAGCGCAGGCTCTCGAACAGGTTGCGGATCGCCAGATCCGCCTGGGTCAGGCTGTCGCCCGGCGTCAGCTGCGTCACCAGCCAGAAGAAGGCCGGCATGGTGATGATCAGCAGGAGCGCGGATGCCAGCATGCCGGTGGAGCGGGGATGCTGCGGATCGAAAGAGCGGGCCACCCACTGCGAGACCGGGCCGGGACGGCGGGCAAACCAGCCGATGATGGCGCCATGGGTGCCGGCGAACAGCGGCATGATGATCTGGATGAGCCAGCGGCCCAGCATGATCACGACAAAGAGAATGACGCAGAGCACGCCCAGCATCACCGCCAGACGGCCGCTGACCTCGCCGATGGCACTCAGCGCCGTGCCGGCAATGAAGCCGGGTCCGAGGTGCGAGACGGCCCAGGCGATGGCCGAGGTGACGTTGACGAACGTGAAGTACCAGGCATCCATGCCCACCATGCCGGCGATGCCCGGCACAACGGATTTCACCCCCGGCACGAAGCGTCCGATGAAGACGCTTTTGCCGCCATGCAGGCGGAAGAAGGCTTCGCCCCGCTCCATGATGCTGGTGTAGCGGGACAGGGGCCAGACATTGCGCAGCCGGTCCTTGTAGAAATAGCCGACCCAATAGGAAATGGCGTCACCGGCAATGGCGCCGAGGGTGGTCCATAGGAAGATCGACACCGGATCGAGCTTGCCGAGCCCGGCGAGCGCGCCCGCCCCGACCAGCACAACGGTGCTGGGCACGAAGAGGCCGACAATGAAGAGCGCCTCGCCCATGGCGATCAGGAAGCAGATGAGCCCGGCCAGTTCGGGGTTATCCCCAAGGAACGTGACGATCTGATTGAGATACTCGGTCAAGAACGGCTTCCACCTGATCGCAACATCTATGCAGCGCCAATGCACGGCCAGAAGTTTCGCGGGCCAAGGCCGCCTGCATATAAGTATCGGCCTATGTGCTCAACAGGTATCTAGCACCAGAAAGTTTCGGCAAGGTGCATGCGGCTTCAACAGGATGCGAGGAGCAGTTCCTGCGCCTGCCGCTCTACGGGAGCTGTCTGCTGGGCCAGCGTCTGGTCGATGCAGCGGCGGATGCGACGGAAATACTCGCTGCAGGCCGCAAGGCTTTCCGGACGGCTGTCAGCCTCGCAGGCCGCCACCTGCCACAGGGTGCGGCGCGGGTTGCCCGGCCAGTCCGGCTGATGGCCGCCGGCCACACTGTCCGTCAGCGCCACCACGCGGTCGGGCTGCGGCGCATGGGGCAGCATGAAGATGTCCCAGCTCTTGGGCTCAAGGCCCTGCGCATCCAGGCCATGATCCTGCAGCAGGCGGCGCACCAGCGGATGCAACGCACCGCGCGGATTGGGCCCGGCGGAAAAGGCACGGATCCCCTGCGGCGCAAGGCTGTTCAGATAAGCTTCGGCCAGCGGCCCGAGAAGGGCGTTGTCCGGACAAACGAAAAGCACAGTCGACGGGGTCATTCCAGGCCTCTTCGAATCATCGCCCCTTGGGCGCCTGTTTAGTCAGATGACACTACGGACGTGTGACAGCGGCAGTTCGTGCAAACCCGGACAGGACAACCTAAAGGGAGAAGCGTTGCCGCTGCGGGGTAACGGCGCAGGCCGGATTTTGTTGCGGCAGAGCAGGAGAAAATTCAGCACCGGCCTGCCAGTGGATAGCCAGACTATGGTCCGGGCAATATCCGGGCTCTGGCGGCGCCCAAAAGAAAAATGCCCCGGAAGCGGTCTTCCGGGGCAGGTGGCGTTTGACCTCAGGGGATCTGAGGCGGGGAGGAGAGGGTGGCAGCGCCGATGGCCTGCTTGATGCGGGGAATGGAGGCTGGCGCCATGCTGAGCTCGCGCACGCCCGCATCAAGGAAGGTTTGAAGCAGGCCCGCATCGGACGCAGCCTCGCCGCAGATGCCGCACCAGATGCCATGGGCCTGCGCCGCTTCCGCCACCATGCGGATGGCGCGCAGAACAGCCGGATGGTCCGTCTGGCAGAGGCTTGCGACGGACGGGTTCATCCGGTCGGCGGCCATGACATATTGGGTGAGGTCATTGGTGCCGATGGAGAAGAAGGCCGTCACCGCCGCCAGATCATGGGCGATGAGCGCGGCGGCCGGCGTTTCCACCATGGTGCCGAGATCAAAGCTGCCGAAAGCCTTGCCCTCTGCCGTCAGTTCGGCTTCACATTCAGCAAGGAGACTACGGGTGCGGGCGATTTCTGCCGGATCGCTGACCATGGGCAGCATCACCTTGAGATCACCGTAAGGGGCCGCGCGTAAGAGCGCCCGCAGCTGCACCTTGAACAGACCCGGATTGGCGAGGCACAACCGGATGCCGCGCAGGCCGAGGAAGGGATTTTCCTCCTGCGGCACCGAAATGCCGCGCACCGGCTTGTCACCGCCGATGTCGAGGGTGCGGATCACCACCGGATGGCCGGGAAAGGCTTCCAGCACGGTCCGGTAGGTAGTGAACTGCTCTTCCTCGTCCGGCAGGGCGGTCCGCCCCAGGAACAGGAATTCGGTGCGCATCAGGCCGACGCCCATGGCGCCGTGCTCCTTTGCCAGCTCAATGTCCTTCACCGAGCCGATGTTGGCAGCCACGGTTACCGCTGTGCCATCACGCGTGACCGGCGCCACATCCCGGAGCGCGGAGAGCCGCTCCGCCTCGGCGCGGGCCTGCGCGCAGCGTGCCGTGAACTCCTCCGCGACATCAGATGACGGGTCCGGGTAGACCAGCCCCGATGTGCCATCCAGCGCTACCATACCCGCAGCGGCGAGCTTGCCATCAGGATCGGCCACACCGAAGACGGCGGGAATGCCGAAGGCCTTGGCCAGAATGGCGGCATGACTGGTGGCCGAGCCGTTGCGGCAGATGAGGCCGCCGGTGCGGCGCAGGTCCGCCGCGCCGATTTCCAGAGCGGTGAGATCTCCGGCCACGATGACCGCTCCTTCCGGGCAATCGGCGAGGGACACCGGCTTCAGGCCGTTGACGGCAAGTGCCAGCAGCCGGGCCACCGCATCCATGTCTTCGGCGCGGGCGCGGGCGTAAGGGTCCGGCAGGGCGGCGAGGGCCGCTGCCGTCTCACGCCCTGAGGTCAGAATGGCGGTGATGGCCGGTTGTCCGTCAGCCACATGGGCGGCAATGGCGGCGGCCCAGTCTGCGTCTTCGGCAAGACTGGCAATAGCGGTCAGCATGTCTCGGGCTTGTGGCGACGCCGCGCGGGCAGCGTCATCATGGATCTGCTGCAGCAGCCGGACGCGGGCGCCCTCAACTTTCTCCAGTTCTGCGCTGCGGGCTTCCGGCGGGGTGGGGCCGGCCGGGGCCTCCAGCGCGGGCTGGATGAAATGGAACACCGGACCGATGGCAGGTCCGCCACCAGTACCGATGCCTTTGAGGGCGCCAGCGGGCCCTGCGCCAGCGGCAGGAGCGCATTCCTCAGCAGGCACCGGGACTGCTTCGCTGGCTATGGATGCGGGCGCTTCCGCCGGTTCATGCGCGGTGCCGCCTGACAGAAAGCCGGAGACGGCGGACAGGGCCTCGGCAGCATCCGGGCCGCTGGTGCGAAGCTCCACCTCGTCGCCTTCCTTGACGCCAAGCAGCAGCAGCTTCAGCGAGGAGCGGGCCGGAGCGGTCTGCGCCCCGGCGCCGATCACGATCTCCGCCTCGAAGCCCTTGGCGAGGCGGACGAGCTCGGCAGCCGGGCGGGCATGCAAGCCCCCCTCGACGCCAACGCGCAGGCGCTTCATCGTCTCCATCGGTCCTGTTCCGTCTTCTGGTCTTTGCGTCCGCTCAGCCTGCGAGGATCTTGGCGATCTTCTCGATTTCCGCATCCCGGCCGATGCCGGTGAGGAAGGCGAGCGTGACGATCGCGGGCTTGGGCAGGTTGGGCGGCAGCGGCGTGGTGGAGACGACGAGATCGGCCTGATCGATCAGGCTGGGCACCTCGGTCGCCTTGCACTGGCGGGTCTCGATGCGGATGCCGCGCGCGGCCATGGCCTCTTCCAGGCTGTTGGCCACCACGGTGGATGTTGCGACGGCGGTGCCGCATGCCACGAGAACGGTCTTGGTCTGCGCCATCAGTTTCCTCCTGTTGTTATTCTGCGCTGAGGAGAGCCATCGCCTCCTGCGGGCCGGATGCGTCCATCAGCTTGCGGATGCGCTCCCCATCCTGCAGCAGTCTGCCGATGGATTGAAGCATGCCGATCTGTTCATCCTTGCTCTTCAGTGCCAGCGCGAAAACCACCCGCACGGCCAGCTGATTGTCCGGATCATCCATGCTGGCAAAGGCAACAGGTTCCGCCAGCGTGGCGATGGCAATGCCGGAGCGGATGACATGCTGCGGATCGGTGTGGGGCACCGCCACCGCCAGCCCGTCTTCCATGGGCAGTCCGGTGGGCATCACCTTTTCCCGGTCGATGACAGCCTGCACATAGGTGTCTGCGACAAGGCCCTTGGCCCTGAGGTGACCGGCCAGAAGGCCGATCACCGAGGTTGCGTCCTGTGCCTGCGCCTTGAGGAAGATACCGTCCTCAACCACGCAGTCTGCAAGGGATTGCGTCATGCATTCGCTCCGTTGGCAGCATCGTCTTCGCCGCCTGCCAGCTTCTCCAGCGTGGCGCGCTTGGTGACAAGGGCGAGCAGGGCCGCGGCAGCACAGATGGCAAGGATCACCAGCCCGAGGATGCCGAACACCTGGACCAGCTCCAGCGTTGCCCAGACAAGCCAGACGAAGCCGTCACCGATGGCCGTGATCTGCGAGGCGCCTTCCGGCATGGCAAAGCCGGAGGATACCGCAGCCTTGGTGAAGAGCGGGGCCAGTGCGCCAGCCATGTAGAAGCCGAGGCCCAGCGTAACCGTGCCGATGATCACCATGCGCAGCACGTTACCCCGCACGATGGGTGCGGCCAGCGCCACGACGAAGGGGATCACCGCCAGATCGGCGAAGAGGATGACCCGGTTGCCCGGCAGCACCACCGACAGGAAGATGGCAATCGGCACCAGCAGCAGCGAACTGGAAATCGCCGCCGGATGGCCGATCAGAATGGCCGAGTCGAGGCCGATGTTGATCTGGCGGCTGCCGGCGCGCTTCTGAACGAAGTCGCGGGCGGCTTCCGAGACCGGGATCAGGCCTTCCATCAGGATCTTTACCATGCGCGGCAGCAGCAGCATCACGGCGGCAAGGTTGATGCCGGTCTTCAGCACCTTGGTGATCATGCCGGCAACATCATCCGGGTTCCAGAAACCGATGGTGCCCAGCACCACACCGATGACGAGACCCAGAACCACCGGCTCACCCAGCACGCCAAGGCGCTCCTGGATGTGATCCGTGCTGAGATCGATGTCACGCAGGCCTGGGATACGGTCGATGACCCAGTTCACCGCGACGGCGATGGGCAGGATCTGCACCGACAGGAGATGCGGCACCGAAACACCCGGCAGGCCATAGAAGCGCTGCACGGCCTTGGCGCTCCAGTCGGCGAAGATGAGGCAGATGACGGCGATGATGGCGGCAGCGGCAAGGCCCATGCCGAGCGAATTGGTGGCCGCGACCACCAGCGAGCCGACGAAGGCAAAGTGCCAGAAATTCCACACGTCCACGTTCAGCGTGCGGGTGAGGCCGGCGAGCAGCATCACGACGTTCACGGCAATGCCGATGGGGATGATCCAGAGGCCGACCTGCGAGCCGAAGGCAATGGCGGCCGAAGACGGCCAGCCCACATCGACGATGTCGCGGGTGACGCCGGTGTTCGTGGCAATGGCCTGCGCCACCTCGCTGAGGTTGGTCCACATCAGGCCGATGACGAGATTGATGCCGATGAAGGCAACGCCGATGGTGACACCGGCACGGAACGCCTTGCCCGGGCGGGCGCCCAGAACCACGGCAATGATGAAGATGATGATCGGCAGCAGAACCGTCGCGCCCAATCCGTCGACGACAGTCTTCAACCCTGACAACAGGCTATCCATGATTTCCTCCTCCCGAAGTTCTGGCCAGACGTCCGGGCCTGCCCGGGACGGAGAGGTCTCGATGCCGCTTGCGCTCTCCCTCCAGGGCGCCTGCCGCACTCTCCGCCAGCCTGATGCACAGATCGCAATCCGGCAAAGGATCGGTCAAATGTGCATCTTATGCACTTTTGTCTAAACCCGAAGGTGGATATGTGTCAAGTGTGCTCCGGTTGAACATTTGTTCAGGTTGCCGTGGCGCGCGCTCTGCATCATCTAGATGAAACGGGATATGTTCCGGGAAGGCTCGAGGGAGGAAACATGGCAAGACCCAAGTCCGGTGATGACGATCTGGGCGTGCTCGCCGCATGGCTCTATTACGTCCATGGACTGGGGCAGGAGCAGGTGGCCCGGCGGCTCAATCTGTCGCGCACCAAGGTCACCCGGCTGCTGGCACAGGCCCGCGACACGGGGCTGGTGAAGATCTCCGTCGAGCATGAAATGGCGGAAACCCTCGCACTCAGCGACTGGATCAGCCAGCGCTACGGGGTGGAGGAATGCGTCCTGACGCCGCCGCTGGAAGCCCAGTCCTCGGAGCCGGAACTGGCCGAGCGGCTGGGGCGCGAGTCGGTCGGCATTGCCGCCAGCAACTACCTGTCCCGCATTCTGTTGAGCACGCCGGACATGATTCTGGGCGTCGCCGGCGGGCGGACCATTGCCCGCATGGCCGATGCCATGCGCCAGCTTTCCAAAAGCGACTGCCTCGTTGTGGCGATGATCGGCGCCTCATCCATTGATGACGGGGTGAGTTCCTATTCGGTGGCTCTTCAGCTGGCAGCCACCATCGGCTGCCCGGCCCGCACCCTGCCCCTGCCGAGCCACGTCGGCAGCCCGCAAACGCGCCAGGCACTGGAGCAGGACCCGGTGCTGCGGGCGATGCTGGACAAGGGCGAGACGGCAGCGCTCAATCTGCTGAGCTGCGGCGGCGTGCAGCCGGGCGGCACCTTCTTCCGGCTGGCGGGCATCGGCGCTTCAGAGGTGGAGGACGCCATCCGCGCCGGTGCGGTCAGCGAGATCGGCGGCTTTCTGCTGGCCGCCGATGGCAGTCTGGTGGACTGCGCCCTCAACGAGCGCCGCGTCGGCATCTCCTTCGAGGCACTGAAACGCGGTACCAATGTCATCATCGCTTCCGGCGCCCGCAAGACCGAGCCCCTGAAGGCGGTGATGAAGGCAGGTCTTGCCCGCACCATCATCATTGATCAGGAAATCGCCCAGGCACTGGCCCGCAAGGGGGCGTGAACAGGTCGTGAACTGGGCCTGAGGCATCCGCGCTGGCATGAAGCCTGCCCCTGCGGGAGGAAATCCGGCGGGACAGCCCGCCGGATCCGGCATCACACGTCCAGATTGGCAACGCTGAGGGCGTTGTCCTGGATGAACTCGCGGCGCGGTTCCACCTCGTCGCCCATCAGCTTGGTGAAGATGTCATCGGCCGCATCGGCTTCCTTGACCTTCACCTGCAGCAGCGAGCGGACGTTCGGGTCCAGCGTCGTCTCCCACAGCTGCTCCGGGTTCATCTCGCCAAGGCCCTTGTAGCGCTGCAGGCTGAGGCCCTTGCGGCCGAGGGCGAAGATGGTGGACAGCAGCGCCTGCGGCCCGCGGATCGCCGTCTCGGTTTCCTTGCGGCGCAGAACCGCGGCCTTGCCGTAGATCTCGTTGAGATGGGCCGAATGGGCATCGAGGCGGCGGGCATCGGCCGAGGCCAGAAGCGCCGGATCGATGGTGGCCACCTCATCCACGCCGCGCACGGTGCGGCGGAAGACGAGCGCGCCGTCGTCACGCACCTCGGCCGTCCAGCCCCGCTCGAATTCATCGGCGAGAATGTCGAGACGGCGGGCGATATAGGCAGCCGCCTGCTCGCCCTTTTCCCGGTCATTGAGCGTGTCCGGGTTGAGCGCACCGGCAATCGCCGCCTGTTCCACCACCGCACGGTCATAGCGCGAGTGCAGGCCGTCGAGAATGCCGCTGATGGCGCGCGCCTGCTCCACCACCTGCCGCAGGTCCGCACCCATGCGCACTTCGCCATTGGCAAGCGCCAGGGACGTGTCTTCAAGGCCGGTGCCGATCAGATAGTTCTCAAGCGCCGTCTGGTCCTTGAGATACTGCTCCGACTGGCCGCGCTTCACCTTGTAGAGCGGCGGCTGGGCAATATAGATGTAGCCGCGCTCGATCAGCTCCGGCATCTGCCGGAAGAAGAAGGTCAGCAGCAAGGTGCGGATGTGGGCGCCGTCCACGTCGGCGTCCGTCATGATGATGATCTTGTGGTAGCGCAGCTTCTCGACGTTGAACTCTTCCTTGCCGATGCCGGTGCCGAGCGCGGTGATCAGCGTGCCGATTTCGTTGGAAGAGAGCATCTTGTCGAAGCGCGCACGCTCCACGTTGAGGATCTTGCCGCGCAGCGGAAGCACGGCCTGGTTCTCGCGGTGGCGGCCCTGCTTGGCCGAGCCGCCTGCCGAGTCACCCTCGACGAGGAAGAGTTCGGCCTTGGAGGCATCGCGCTCCTGACAGTCGGCGAGCTTGCCGGGCAGGGAAGCGATGTCGAGCGCGCCCTTGCGCCGGGTCAGCTCGCGCGCCTTGCGCGCCGCTTCACGGGCGGAAGCGGCTTCCACCACCTTGGACACCAGCGACTTCGCCTTGGCCGGGTTTTCCTCCAGCCATTCGGCCAGCGCCTGGTTGATGATGTTCTCCACCACCGGGCGCACTTCGGAGGACACCAGCTTGTCCTTCGTCTGGGACGAGAACTTCGGGTCCGGCACCTTGACGGAGAGAACGCAGGTCAGGCCTTCGCGGCAGTCATCGCCGGTCAGCGACACCTTTTCCTTCTTCAGAAGGCCGGAGCTTTCCGCATAGCCGGTCACCTGACGGGTCAGCGCCCCGCGGAAACCGGCCAGATGGGTGCCGCCGTCGCGCTGGGGGATGTTGTTGGTGAAGCACAGCACCTGCTCGTGATAGCTGTCGTTCCACCACATGGCGACTTCAACCGTGATGCCATCACGCTCGGCCGTCATGTAGATCGGCGCGTCCAGCAGCGGGTGCTTCGCCCGGTCGAGATAGCGCACGAAGGCTTCCAGACCGCCTTCATAGAACAGCTCGACCACGCGCGGCTCGACGCCGCGCTTGTCGGTCAGCAGAATGCGCACGCCGGAATTCAGGAACGCCAGCTCCCGCAGGCGGTGCTCCAGCGTGTCGAAATCGAACTCGGTCTTGGTGAAGGTCTCGGTCGAGGGCAGGAAGGTCACTTCCGTGCCCTTGCGGCCATTGGCAGGTCCCGTCACCTTCAGCGGGGCTTCGGCATCGCCATGGCGGAAGCGCATGTAATGCTCGTTGCCGGCGCGCCAGATGCGCAGGTCCAGCCAGGTGGACAGGGCATTCACCACGGAAACGCCCACGCCGTGCAGGCCGCCGGAAACCTTGTAGGAATTCTGGTCGAACTTTCCGCCCGCGTGCAGCTGGGTCATGATGACTTCAGCCGCAGAGACGCCTTCCTGCGGGTGCAGGTCGGTGGGAATGCCGCGGCCGTTGTCCGTCACTGTGACGGAGCCATCGGCGTTCAGGGTCACGGTCACATGGTCGGCATGGCCGGCCAGTGCCTCATCGATGGCGTTGTCGACAACCTCATAAACCATGTGGTGCAGGCCGGAGCCGTCGTCGGTGTCACCGATGTACATGCCCGGGCGCTTGCGCACAGCGTCGAGGCCCTTCAGCACCTTGATGCTGTCAGCGCCATATTCCTGTGCTGCAGAGCTTTCCGCAGACGGGGTGTTCTCGGGAATCGAAGTATCGCTCATCCGAATCAGTCACCATTCGGTCCAGGGGATCAATGTACCCTTATACGGCACTGGCCGGAGGGTTCAACCAACCCGGCCAAATGGCCGGGCATGAGGGGTTTCACCAGTGGAAAAACCATAGGAAACCGGCCTTTTAAGGGCGGATGTTGCGCTGCGGCAGCAAGCCTTCCGCCGCTCAGCTGCCCAGAAGATGGATCTCGCCGCTGTCCGGCAGGGCATCGAACAGGGCCTTGTCCGTGCCTGTCATGAAAACCTGGGCTTCCAGTGCGGTCAGACGGGCGAAGAGCGCTTCCCGCCGGCCCGGATCCAGATGCGCCGCCACCTCGTCCAGCAGCAGGATGGGCGTCATGCCCGAGACAGCCGCCGTCAGGTCCGCGTGGGCGAGCACCAGCCCGATCAGCAGTGCCTTCTGCTCACCGGTGGAGGCGAGTGCTGCGGGCATCACCTTGGCCGCATGGGTGACGAGAAGATCGCTGCGGTGCGGGCCGGTGAGGGTGCGCCCTGCCGCCCGGTCGCGCGCCCGGCCCTCGCGCAAGCGGCGGCGCAGCAGGTCTTCCTGGTCGCTCGCCGCAAGGCCGGTGGCCTCGCTCTCGAACTCTCCATCCAGCACCAGCAGGGCGCGGGGGAAGGGCAGGCCGAGCTGGTCCAGCGCCTCGATCCGCCCCTGCAGCAGGCTGACGGTCTCGCGCCGGGCGAGCGCCAGCGCGACACCAAGCTCCGCCACCTGTGCCTCGATGGCTTCCAGCCAGGCCGGTGAACCGCCGTCTTCCAGCAGCTTGTTGCGGTGGCGCAGGGCCTTGTCGAAGTCATTCACCCGGCGGCCATGCGCCGGATCAATCGACAGCGTCAGCCGGTCGAGAAAGCGGCGGCGGTCCCCGGCAGGTCCGGTGAACAACCCATCCATGGCCGGAACCAGCCAGAGCACGCGCAGATAGTCCAGCAGCGCTTCGGAGGAGCGCGCTTCCGTGCCATCGATCCGCACCCGGCGGCCGCTGTCGCCCGGACTGTAGCCCGTGCCGAGCCGTGTTTCGCCCAGGGGGCCGGTGATCAGCGCATTGACGGCAAACCCGCCTTCGCCGCCGCGCCGGGCAATATCCGGCAGGCTGGCGCGGCGCAGGCCGCGGCCCGCGGTCAGGAGGGAGATGGCTTCGAGAATATTGGTCTTGCCGATGCCGTTGTTTCCGGCCAGCGCCACGAGCTTCCGCTCCGGCGACAGGGCGAAATGCGCATAGTTGCGGAAATCCGTCAGCGTAAGGCGCTCAATCGCCACCTGGCTGATGCCGGTCATGGTGCCCCGTCATGGCATGGGGGTGTGGTAGTACGGAGAGGCATTGGGGCTGTAGTATCCGGAAGGCCTGGCCGGCACGCCTGAAATACCGCCGCAGCACCCCTCTCCCCCCTTGAGGGGGAGATGTCTGCGCCAGCAGACAGAGGGGGGTGGCAGCGCTTCAACAAGGCTTAGCCTTCTGAAAAACCTGACAGGCCGCTCCCCCCCTCTGCCCCCTGCCGGGGGCATCTCCCCCTCAAGGGGGGAGAGGAGTTGGTGCCTGACAGTACTGTTTGAACCAAGTATCCCGCTTAAGGGACCCCTCACACCCGCATCGGCATCAGCACGAAGAGGCTGTCGCCGGTGGCGTTGTCCTGAACGAGGGTGGGGGAGCCGGAATCTGCCAGGCGGAACAGGGCGGTATCGCCCGTCAGCTGGGCGGCGATGTCCAGCAGGTAGCGGGAGTTGAAGCCGATTTCCATCGGCTCGGCATCATATTCGACAGCCAGTTCTTCCGTTGCACTGCCCGAGTCCGGGTTGTTCACGGCGAGCACAAGACGGCCTTCCGACATGGACAGCTTCACGGCCCGGCCACGCTCGGAGGAAATGGTCGACACGCGGTCCACCGCTTCCTTGAACTCGTCCCGGTCGACGCGCATTTCCTTGTCATTGTGCTGCGGAATGACGCGGCCGTAATCCGGGAAGGTTCCGTCGATCAGCTTGGACGTCAGAACCACCGGCCCGTTGGTGATGCGGATCTTGGTGTCGGAGATCTCCACCGTCACCTCGGCCTCGCGGTCCTCCAGCAGCTTCTGGACTTCGCCCACCGTCTTGCGCGGCACGATGATGCCCGGCATGCCGGCAGCACCCTGCGGAGCGGGCACTTCGGCCTGGGCAAGGCGGTGGCCGTCGGTGGCAACCGCGCGCACCATCTGGCCCTGCTCCCCGGCAACCGTGTGCAGGTAAATGCCGTTCAGATAGTAGCGCGTCTCCTCGGTGGAGATGGCGAACTGGGTGGTGTCGATCAGCTTGCGGATCGCACCGCCTGCCAGCGTGAACTGGTGGGTGAAGGTGCCGGCCGTCAGATCCGGGAAATCCGTCTCGGGCAGCATCTGCAGCGCAAAGCGCGAGCGCCCGGCCCTCAGTTCCAGCGTGGCGTTGTCGCTGGAGGTTTCCAGCACGACCTGCGAGCCCTCGGGCAGCTTGCGCACGATGTCATAGATCATGTGCGCGGGCACGGTCGTCGCGCCGGGCCGCTCGATCATCGCAGGCACCGTCTCCACGACCTCAAGGTCAAGGTCCGTCGCCTTGAGCTTGAGCGAGCCCTGATCGGCGCGCAGCAGCACGTTCGACAGGATCGGGATCGTGTTGCGGCGCTCGACAACCCGGTGCACGTGGGTCAGGGACTTGAGCAGGTCGGTCCGTTCGAGGGTCGCTTTCATGCGCGTCTTCCGTGTACTCGTGACGGTCAGACCGGGCGGCCTGACGCAGGAAACCGTATGCTCCGGCAGGGCAGGAGCGGGGCATCGAACCTGCCCTTTATGGCCACAAAATGCAAGAGGGCGCCCGGTTGGACGCCCTCAAAACATCAATCTTCGCAAGGACGGCGGCAGTTTCCCCCGCTATCCCAAGTCTTCACGCAAGCCTTTGGGCTCACGCGTCCAGCATGCGCTTCAGCAGCTCCAGCTCCTGCGCCAGGCTCACATCGGCGCGGGCCATTTCCTCGATCTTGCGCACGGCATGCAGAACCGTGGTGTGATCGCGGTTGCCGAAGCGGCGGCCGATTTCCGGCAGGGAGCGCGGCGTCATCACCTTGGCCAGATACATGGCGATCTGGCGCGGACGCACGATGGTGCGGGTGCGGCGGGCCGACAGCAGGTCGGCCTTGGTCACATTATAGTGCTTGGAGACGATCCGCTGGATGTCCTCGATCTTCACCCGGCGCGGTTCGCTGGAGCGGATGAGGTCCCGCAGGGTCATCTCGGCCATTTCCTGCGTCACCGGCTGGTTGGTGAGCTGGTTATGGGCAACGAGCCGGTTCAGCGCGCCTTCAAGGTCGCGGCCGGAGGACACCACGTGGCGGGCCACATAGTCCAGAACCGTGTCGGGAACGGAGAAAGCCGGGTAGGACTTCTTCAGATTGGCCACGCGGGCCGACAGGATGTTGCGGCGCAGGGAAAAGTCCGGCTCGTTGATGCCGACAACCAGGCCACCGGACAGGCGCGAGCGCACCCGGTCATCCAGCGTGTCCAGTTCGGACGGGGCGCGGTCTGCAGCCACGATGACCTGACGGGCGCCGTCGATGAGGGCGTTCAGCGTGTGGCAGAATTCCTGCTGCACCTGCTTGCCATGCAGGAACTGCATGTCGTCGATCAGCAGAAGGTCGATGCTGCGCAGGGTCTCCTTGAAGGACAGGGCCGACTGGGCCTTCAGCGCCGCAACGAAACGGTACATGAAATGCTCGGCGGTCAGATAGAGCACCTTGCGGCCGGAAGCACGCGCCTTGGCGGCGACAGCCTGCATCAGATGGGTCTTGCCGAGGCCGACCGAGGCATGAAGATAGAGCGGATTGAACGTGACGGCGCCGCCGCCGGCGACCTGCTTGGCAGCAGCAAGCGCCAGGCCGTTGGACTCGCCCTCGACAAAGGTCTCGAACGTGTATTTCGGATCGAGCGCTGCACCCTGCAGCACGTCGCGGCTGCCCATGTCGGCTTCGGCGCGGGCAAGAGCGGCGGTCGCGGCCTGCGCAGCGGCAACCGCATTGGTCGGCTCGCTCAGCGAAATCGGGCGCGCCTCGGCGGCAGCCGGAGCCACCGGGCGGGCGGGCGCGGACAGGCTGCTGCTGCTGGCCATCGGCATCTCGACCTGACGGGGGCGCATGGCGCCGCGCACGGTCAGTTCGATGCGATGCACGTTTTCGCATTCACGCTTCCAAAGGCCCATCAGCCGGTCGCGGTAATGAGACTGGATCCACTGCTTCAGAAAGCGGGTGGGTACGGACAGACGCACGGTGCCATCTGCATTTTCTTCCAGGTCAACGCGTGCAAACCAGCTGGAGAAGACGTCATCGCCCAGCTCGGCCCGCAGGCTTTTTTTGACGCGGTTCCATTGTTCAGCGCCCATATCTTCCTGAACTTGCATGTCGCCTCGCCTCTCGTTCGTTCCGGAAAGCAGTCCGCCACAGCCGCTTTCCCGTTTCATACGGTCGGGACGCCCGGAGGGCTGTCCCGTGTTTCAAGAACGGCAGAACCTGCCGGGACCAGGGGAGGTGGTCCCGTTGGGTCTGCCTGAGTGTCTAAAGAAGGATCCTAGCTCTGGATCCAGGGAAGGCCGCAGGCCTTCCATCCGCCGGCACTGCCCCGGTGACCGGTCCCGTCAAGCGGGCCCTCGAAACCATCGGCAATGTTGAAGCACGACCCGTATCCTGCCTGCGTCATCGCAATGGCTGCATTCAGGCTCCGGGCGCCGGAGCGGCACAGAAAATAGATCTGAACCGTTTTGTCCAGTCCTTTCCGCTCCAGTTCGGCCGAAAGTGTGGCAACGAAGTCCGGAACGGGTGAACCGGCCGGAAAACCCTGCCATTCGGTAAAGACGACCTCCTTACCAAGGGCACGGAGATCAGGTACGCCGACGAAATTCCATTCGGCCCGGGTACGCACATCAACCAGCACAGTATTAGGGCTGGCAGTCAGCGCCTCATAAGCCGCCTTAACGTCGACGTCACCCGCATAAGGCATAGAATTCGACAAATGACCCCCTTCGCAATATCGAGTATTGCGCACCATCGATACCAAAATCTGAGGAGAAAATTGGGCTTAGAAGAGCTCGAACTTCGTTGGACCCGTAAAAATAACATTGGTACGCAAGGAAACTGTTCCTGAACTCTGCCAGTTATGTCTCTTTGCCTGCCTTGCCATTTTTCTGGTCCACGTTTTGCTGTGTTTTTTATTTAAATTTCGAGCTTGCCCCGATGGATTGAACATACACAGGCAGCCGGAACGCGGCAACAGTTGCCTATTAACAAAATGGCCGCAGGCGGCTTTTCCGGGCGGTCAGATTAACGCCTTCGTGAACGGCTTTCGGGCCAAATCCGTTCTGACTCAAGGCCTTTTCTTGATGTGCTCAGAAGGGGCCAACAGGCTGGCACTTCTCCAAAAAAAAACTTCGCCACGTACTTGACTCAGGTTGAATCGGGCAGGGGAGGCCGGATCCATGCCGACATGCTCATAACTATTTGAAAAATATGAGAAAAAACTGACAAAGCCCGGCATGAGTATTTGCTGGTATACAGTGATAGTTTTATCGTGAGAATTTTTTCATGTGCCGTTCAGGCAACAAAAAACCCGGCCTTTCGGGCCGGGTTTTGAAGATTTTATGACGGGCGTTATCAGGCCTGCAGAGCCTTCACGCGGGCGTTCAGACGGGACACCTTGCGCGAGGCGGTGTTGCCGTGAACGACGCCCTTGGAAGCGGCGCGCATCAGCTCCGGCTGGGCAGCCTTGAGAGCTTCGGTGGCAGCGTTGTAATCGCCGGAAGCAATGGCTTCCTCGACCTTGCGCAGATAGGTGCGCACGCGGCTCCGCCGTGCCTTGTTAACAGCCGTCCGGCGGGCAATCTTGCGGGCCGCCTTGGTGGCCGAGGGAGTGTTGGCCATTGGCTCAATCCTGGTCCGAGTGTGAAACAAAAATTCCGTAGAACATCAGGGCGGCAGACATAGGCCTGAAACTGCCCCGCGTCAAACGAATGCGGCGGCGATTTGATCGCCACCGGTTGGCCGAGGCTTATAGTCCCGCCCAACCGGTCCGTCAATGCCAAAACCCGAGTCAAAGCGTCATTTGTTGCGGAACTGGGGCGTGCGCTTTTCGATGAAAGCGGCCATGCCCTCGCTCTGGTCTTCCGTGGCAAAGGCCGCATGGAACATGCGGCGCTCGAAGCGGATGCCCTCGCCCAGTGTCGTCTCGTAGGCGCGGTTGACGCTTTCCTTGGTCATCATCACCACGGGCATCGAGAAGTCGGCGATCTTCTCCGCCGCCTTCATGGCCTCCTCCATGAGGTCATCCAGCGGCACGATGCGGGAGACGAGGCCGCAGCGCTCGGCCTCCACTGCATCCATCAGCCGGCCGGTCAGGCACATTTCCATGGCCTTGGACTTGCCGATGAAGCGGGTGAGGCGCTGGGTGCCGCCGGCCCCCGGCAGAACGCCGAGGGTGATCTCCGGCTGGCCGAATTTGGCATTGTCGGCGGCCAGGATGAAATCGCACATCATGGCAAGCTCGCAGCCGCCGCCCAGCGCATAACCGGCCACCGCTGCAATCACCGGCTTGCGGTTGCGCGCCACCCGGTCCCAGGGGGTGATGAGATCGGTCATGTAGGCCTTGGCGAAATCGAAGGGCTGCATCTCCTTGATGTCCGCCCCGGCCGCAAAAGCCTTCTGCGAACCGGTGATGATGACGCAGCCGACGCGCTCATCCGCCTCGTAGGCGTCAAGCGCTGCCGCCACTTCAGCCATCAGGGCCGCGTTCAGAGCGTTGAGGGCCTTGGGCCGGTTGAGCGTGATGATGCCCACCTTGCCGCGCTTTTCGGTCAGGATGTTCTCATATGCCATTGCAGTCCTCCGCTGACGGGCTGTGCCCCTGTGGCAGCGCCCGGCGGCGGCACCCGGTGGTGCCCCGCTGGCCGGGCCATGGCAACAAGGGGTAGCTGACGCGCCGCACACGTGCAAGGCAAGCCGCGCCCGCCTTTTTGGCGGAGCCTCAGCGCTGGCACTTCGCGCAGTGGAAGGTGGACCGGCCCGACTGCACCAGCCGCAGAACCGTACCCTTGCAGCCTTCCGTGCGGCAGGGCTCGCCCTCTCGGCCATAGACGGCAAAGCTGTGCTGGAAATAGCCGAGCGTGCCGTCGGTCTGCGCATGGTCGCGCAGGGTGGAGCCGCCGGCGGCAATCGCCTCTTCCAGCACTTTGCGGATTGCAGCTGCCAGCCGCTCGCGCGCGGCCACCCGCGCCTTGCCCGGCCCCGTTATGTCACCCGCCGCCCGCTCCGGACTGAGGCCGGAGCGCCACAGCGCCTCGCAGACATAGATATTGCCAAGCCCGGCAATCAGCCGCTGATCCAGAAGCGCGGCCTTCAATGGCGCGGACTTGCCTGCAAACAGCCGGTCGAGCAGATCCGCGTTGAGCGCATTGCCAAGCGGCTCGATGCCCATGGCGGCGAAGAGCGGATGGGAGCTGAGGCCGCTGCGTGCCACCAGCTGCATGAAGCCGAAGCGGCGCGGGTCATTATAGACAATCCGGCTTGCCGCTTCCGGTCCCTGACTGCCGGGGGCGGAGAGGTGGAACACCACATGATCATGCTTTTCATCACGCGAGCGGGCATGGGTGAAGTCGCCCGGCATATGGCTGTCCACCTGCTGTTCCACCCGGAAGGAGCCGGACATGCCCAGATGCATGACCAGCACCTCGCCGCTGTCGAGATCGGCCAGCAGATATTTCGCCCGGCGGGAAAGGGCTGTGACAATCCGCCCCTCCAGCCGCTCCACGAAGCGCTCGGGGAAGGGAAAGCGCAGATCCGGGCGGCGGCATTCGAGTTTCAGGATGCGCGCGCCTTCGAAATCCGGCTGCAGGCCGCGCCTGACCGTCTCGACCTCGGGCAATTCGGGCATGGGAGGACCTACCGATCTTGAGCAAAAGACTATATGGACTGCACAAACCGCCTATATGAGACGCGGGCCCGGCGCAACAATGGCGCTGGCCTGCGGCTTGTACTAAGGTCCGCGCAATTGTGGCCCGTGCCCGGAACACCGGCCCCGGGCCGCGCGTTGCGGCAGCAGTGCTGCTTCCGTGACCGTCATTCAGGGAGTGACCCGCATGACCGACGAAACTGGCTTTTCCTCCGCAGGCGCCTATGCCTCCAGCCGCGCGCCCGAGGACATGCCGACCAGCTTCGGCTTCCGCACCGTGCGCGAAGGCGAGAAGCAGGGCCTCGTCAACGACGTGTTCCACAAGGTCGCCACCCGCTATGACATCATGAATGATCTGATGTCCGGCGGCCTGCACCGGGTGTGGAAGGACGCGATGGTCTCCACCCTTGCCCCTCCGCACACACCGGGCCGCGGCTGGAAGGTGCTGGATGTGGCCGGCGGAACCGGTGACATTGCCACGCGCATCGTCGAGCGCTCGGGCCGTGCGGTGGAAGCCGTGGTGCTGGACATCAACGGCTCCATGCTGGCCGTGGGGCAGGACCGGGCGGACAAGGCGGGGCTTTCCGGCTCCATCCGCTTCTCGCAGGGCAATGCGGAAGTGCTGCCCTTCCCGGACCGCAGCTTTGATGCCTATACGATCGCCTTCGGTATCCGCAACGTGCCGGAGATCGGCAAGGCGCTGTCGGAAGCCTACCGCGTGCTGAAGCGCGGCGGCCGCTTCCTGTGCCTCGAATTTTCCGAAGTCGACATGCCCGGCCTCGACAAGATCTATGATGCCTTCTCCTTCCACGCCATTCCGGCGATGGGGCAGGCGGTGACCGGCGATGGCGAACCCTATCGTTACCTTGTGGAATCCATCCGCAAGTTCCCCAATCAGGAACGCTTTGCGCAGATGATCCGCACCGCCGGTTTCGAGCGGGTGACCTACCGCAACTACACAGGCGGCATCGCCGCCCTGCACTCGGGCTGGAAACTCTGATCCATGGCCCTTGCAATCCGTCCCTTGCTGCGTCTGGCGCAGGCCGGTTTCGTTCTGGCGCGTGAAGGCGTCTTCGGCCTGTTCAACATTCCGGATCTGCCGCCCGCGGCGCGTCTGGCGTTGCGCTTTGCCCGCCTGTTCGAACGCCGCTCCGTGCGCGACAAGAGCGCCCGCTCGCGCCTGTCCGATGCCATGAACCGGCTGGGGCCATCCTATGTGAAGCTTGGCCAGTTTCTCGCCACCCGCGCCGATGTGGTCGGCAAGGAAGCGGCGGCGGAGCTTGCCTATCTGCAGGACCGGCTGCCCGCCTTCAGCCAGAGCGAGGCCGAGGCCTGGGTGGCCGAGCAGCTGATGCGGCCGGTGCGCGAGGTTTTCGTCGAGTTCGGCGAGCCGGTGGCCGCCGCCTCCATCGCGCAGGTTCATCCCGCCATGGTGCGCCAGAGCGACGGCTCCCTGCGCAAGATGGCCGTCAAGGTGCTTCGGCCGGGTGTCGCCCGCCGCTTCCAGCGCGATCTGGAGAGCTTTTATCTGGTCGCACGCCTCGCCGAGCGCTTCCACGAGCCCTCCCGCCGCCTGCGGCCGCTGGCTGTGGTCGACACGCTGGCCCGCTCCGTGGCGCTGGAGATGGATTTCCGCCTGGAAGCGGCCGCCCTGTCCGAAATGGCCGAGAACACTGCTGAGGATCCCGGCTTCCGCGTGCCTTCCGTGGACTGGATGCGCAGCGCCAAGGGCGTTCTGACGATGGAATGGATCGACGGCACCAAGATGTCCGACGTCGAGGGGCTGACCCTTCAGGGCCTCGATCTGGAGCTTCTGGCCGCCAACGTGATCCAGAGCTTCCTGCGCCACACCCTGCGCGACGGCTTCTTCCATGCGGACATGCATCAGGGCAATCTCTTCGTCGAGGCCGATGGCACGCTGGTGGCGGTCGATTTCGGCATCACCGGGCGCCTCGGCAAGGCGGAGCGCCGGTTCCTCGCCGAAATCCTCTATGGCTTCATCACCCGCGACTACCGCCGCGTGGCGGAGGTGCATTTCGAGGCCGGTTACGTGCCCGCCGATCAGGATGTGGATGTGTTCGCCCAGGCGATCCGCGCCATCGGCGAGCCGATCCACGGCCATGATGCGTCCGAAATTTCCATGGCGCGGCTTCTCACCCAGCTGTTCGAGGTGACGGAGCTGTTCCAGATGCACACGCAGCCGCAGCTGATCATGCTTCAAAAGACGATGGTGGTGGTGGAGGGCGTCGCCCGGACGCTGAACCCGCGCCTCGACATGTGGCGCACCGCAGAGCCCGTTGTGGGCGCCTGGATCGCCCAGCATCTGGGGCCGGCCGGCCGGCTGCGCGATGCCGGGGCCGCCGTGAATGCGCTCGGCCGCATCGCCAGCGACCTGCCGATCTTTGCAGACCGGGTGGGGCGCATGTCGGAAGAGCTGGAAAAGATGGCCCACGAAGGGCTGCGCTTTGATGCCGCCACGGCGGAGGCCATCGGCCGCTCCGAAGCCCGCCACAACCGCTCGGGCCGCATTGCGCTCTGGATCATCGCCCTGTCTCTGGCAGCGATTGCCGCCAAGGCCTGGTTCTGAAGCCAGACCGAATCCCGCTGAGCTTGGCTCATCGGGATTCGGTCAAGCCTGTACGGCGCCTGAGCCATTTCAAGGCAGGATGCGTCAGCATCGAAAGCCCTGTCAGTGCGCTTCGTCCCAGTTGTCTGCGGCGCGGGCATCGACCTGCAGCGGCACGGACAGCTGCAGCAGCGGCTCGCAGGCGCCTTCCATCACGCGGCGGATCACCGGGATGGCTGCGTCGACTTCCCCTTCTTCCGCCTCGAAGATCAGTTCGTCATGCACCTGCAGCAGCATGCGGATGTTGAGGCCTGCGTCCGCCAGCGCATCTTCCATCCGCAGCATGGCGCGGCGGATGATGTCTGCAGCCGAGCCCTGAATGGGGGCGTTGATCGCGGCCCGCTCGAAGAAGGCGCGCATCGACGGGTTGGACGTGTTCACATCCGGATAATGCGCCTTGCGCCCGAAAACGGTGGTGACAAAGCCCTTCTCGTGCACTTCCTTCTTCACCGCTTCCATATAGTCGCGGATGCCGGGGAAACGCTGGAAATACATCTTGATGTAGTCGCCTGCCTCCCCGCGGGAAATGCCAAGCTGGGCGGCAAGGCCGAAGGCCGAAATGCCATAGATAATGCCGAAGTTGATCGCCTTGGCGCGGCGGCGGACCATCGGGTCCATGTCCTTCACCGGCACGCCGAACATCTCGCTCGCCGTCATGGCGTGAATGTCCAGCCCGTCGGCAAAGGCCTTCTTCAGCTGCGGAATGTCGGCGATGTGGGCCAGCACGCGCAGTTCGATCTGGCTGTAGTCGGCGGAAATCAGCTTGTTGCCCTTTTCCGCGACGAAGGCCTTGCGGATCTTGCGGCCCGCTTCCGTGCGCACCGGAATGTTCTGCAAGTTCGGTTCGGACGAGGACAGGCGACCGGTCGTGGTCGAGGCCAGCGAATAGGACGTGTGGACCCGCTTCGTTTCCGGATTGATGAAGCCGGGCAGGGCGTCCGAATAGGTGGACTTCAGCTTGGCGAGCTGGCGCCATTCGACGATCTTCACCGGCAGCTCGTGGCCTTCGGCGGCCAGATCATCCAGCACCGAAACCGAGGTGGACCAGGCGCCAGTCTTGGTCTTCTTGCCGCCGGGCAGGCCCATCTTGCCGAACAGGATGTCGCCCAGCTGCTTGGGCGAGCCGATGTTGAAGGTCTCCCCGGCAAGGGCGTAGATCTCCGACTCCACGGCGGCCATGCCTTGGGCAAATTCGCCGGAAAGGCGCGAGAGCATCTGCCGGTCGATGGAAATGCCGCGCCGCTCCATGCGGGCCAGCACCGGCACCATCGGCCGCTCCAGCGTTTCATAGACGGTGGCCATGGCTTCCGCCGCAAGGCGGGGCTTGAGCACCAGCCACAGACGCAGGGTCACATCCGCATCCTCGGCGGCATAGGCCGAAGCGCGGGAGATCTCCACCTTGTCGAAGGTGACCATCGACTTGCCGGACCCGGCCACCTCCTTGAAGGGGATGGGCGTGTGGCCAAGCCAGCGCTCGGAGAGCTCGTCCATGCCGTTGCCGCCCTTGCCTGCGTCCAGCGTGTAGGACAGCAGCATGGTGTCGTCATGCGGGCCAACCTCGATGCCGTGACGGGCCATCACCTGCCAGTCATACTTGAGGTTCTGCGCGATCTTGAGCACGCCGGGGTCTTCCAGCATCGGCTTGAGCACATCCAGCGCCGCCCGCAGCGGGATCTGGCCGGGCACGAGACCGCCGCCGCCCAGAAGGTCGCCTTCTCCATCCACATGGCCCAGCGGCACATAGCAGGCGCGGCCCGGACGGGTGGCGAGCGACACGCCGACAAGTTCGGCCTGCATGGCATCCAGCGAGGTGGTTTCCGTGTCGAAGGCGACGATGCCCGTTTCCATCGCCTCGGCCACCCAGGCCTTGAGGCGCTCGATATCCGTTACCGTTTCATAGGTGGAATGATCGACCGGGATGCGGCGGATTTCTTCCGCCCGTGCAGCGGCAAGGCTCTGCGGCGTCATCATGCCATCCGGCGCGGCAGCCGCGGACGCGGAAGACGGATCTGCGGAACCGGCAGGGGCAGACGCCGCAGCACCCGGGGCTGCGGCAGGGCCGCGCTCCATCATGCGGCCCTTGGCATCGGGCGCATGCCAGCCGGGGATGGTCAGCTCCGCCGGGTCGATATTGGCCGTCTCCGCCCCGGTTGCCTCGGCCACACGGCGGGTCAGCGTGGTGAACTCCATCGCCTTGAGGAAGCCGACCGCCTGCGGGCCGTTGACCGCCTCCACGGCAAAATGGGTGACCGGAGTTTCCACCGGCACGTCGCATTTCAGCGTCACGAGCTGCTTCGAAATGCGGGCCTGTTCGGCAAATTCGATCAGGTTTTCGCGGCGCTTGGGCTGCTTGATGCTGGAGGCATTGGCCAGCAGGGTCTCAAGGTCGCCATACTCAAGAATCAGCTGGGCGGCCGTCTTCAGGCCGATGCCGGGCACGCCGGGCACGTTGTCGACGCCATCGCCGGCCAGCGACTGCACCTCGATGACCTTGTCCGGGCCGACGCCGAATTTCTCGAACACCTCCGGCTCGCCGATGATCTTGTTCTTCATCGTGTCGATCATGCCGATGCGCGGGCTGATCAGCTGCATCAGGTCCTTGTCGCCGGAGACGATGGTGACGCGGGCGCCCATGGCGGCGGCCTGCGTGGCATAGGTGGCGATCAGGTCGTCCGCCTCGAAGCCTTCCTGCTCGATGCAGGGCACGTTGAAGGCGCGGGTCGCCTGACGGATCAGGCCGAACTGCGGGATCAGATCCTCCGGCGGTTCCGGACGCTGCGCCTTGTAAGCGGGGTAGATGTCATTGCGGAAGGTCTTGGCCGAATGGTCGAAGATGACGGCGAAATGCGTCGGCTCGTCGCCCTTCTCCGGGGTCAGGCCCTCGGTCAGCAGCTTCCACAGCATGTTGCAGAAGCCGGAGACGGCGCCGACCGGCAGGCCGTCGCTCTTGCGCGTCAGCGGCGGCAGGGCGTGATAGGCGCGGAAAATGAAGGTGGAACCATCGACCAGGATCAGGTGGTCATTGGCGGTGAGCGCGGGGAGGGAAGCATCGTTCGACATGGCGCGGATCATGCCGGGGAACGGGTGCGGATGAAAGGCCTAATAGCGGCTTTGCCCAATCAGCTTCTGCCCGTTGGCTTCTTCGTCTCAGGCAATCCGCGCCCAGGCGGGCCGCTCGATGAGGAAGCTGACCCAGCCGGTGCGGCGGATGAACCACAGGAGCAGCAGCGGGGCGAGGCTTGCCACCAGCGTCACCAGCAGGGAAACCGTGCCAATATCCAGCACACCGGCTTTCAGCAGCAGCACGCGGGAGAGTGCCATGGGCAGGAAGAAGGCCAGATAGATGACGATGGAATTCTGGCCGATGAAGCGCAGCGGATCGAGCAGGGGAAGCTGCGCCAGCAGGCTGGAGACGAGCACGATGGCCACAGCTCCGGCAAAGCCAAGCGCCAGGGAAACACCCGGCAACTCACTGTAGCCCGCAAAGACGGCAAATCCATTGCCCAGCGCCCAGAGCCCAAGCCCGGCCAGCGCTGTGCCGCGATGGGCGGCGGCCCAGTCCGCCAGCACGAAGAGGCGGCCCGCAAACACATAGCCGCCGAAGAAATAGACAAACCGCTCGGCAAAGTAATCGGCGATGTAGATACCCGTTTCGACCGGCAGGATCTGCAGCAGGGCGGCAGCCGTCAGCGTCAGCTGCCAGGGCACCTTCAGGTCATGCAGGACCTTCGTCACGGCGAAAAAGATGGCCAGCAGATAGATGAACCAGAGCGTGCCGAAGGGCTGGACGAAGGAAATGAGATATTCCCGCAAGACGCCCCACCAGCCAAGTTCAGCGGCAAAGGACGGGGCCTTGAGCGCGAACTGGATCGTCAGCCACAGCACGTAAAAATAGGTAAAATGCAGCACCTTGCGGTCGGCATAGAGCCGCCAGGGCCGCGACAGGACGAGGGCGGTGAAAAGCCCGGAGATCATGAAGAAATCCGGCATGCGGAAAGGTGCGGCAAATTGCACCACCGGGTGCATCCAGCCCATCTGCCCGGCGGCCTCCTCAACACCAAGCACCGAATGCATCATCACGACAAAGATGATGCAGATGCCCTTGGCGTGATCCACCCAGCCGATTCGCCCCTCTCGCCCCATTCCGCGTCTCCCCCAACGGCGTCGCCGTTCATTCCGGACCACAGCATTCCTTCAGAAGGGTGATGCGGTTCAAAATTCCACGAGCCAGCGGAAACTTATCGGACCGAACGGCGAATGGCAGCAGTCACTTCTGTGTGAGGGTCACTCTGCCGCAGAGGTCAGTTGCCGTCGCGCCAGGGGCTGATGCGCGGGGCGCCGTCATCATCGGGCTTGTGGCGGGTGCTGGTCCATTCGGCGCCGTCCAGGTCCACCACCGGCTCGCCCTGCTTGCGGCGGCGGTTGACGACCACGACGGAGGCACGGCGGGAGAAAAACCGCGCCAGCGCCACGCGCAGCGGCGGAATGAACAGCAGAAGACCGACTGCATCGGTCAGAAAGCCCGGCAGAAGCAGGAACAGGCTTGCCAGAACGATCATCGCGCCCTGCATCATGTCGTCGCCCGGCACGCGGCCCGCATCCAGCTCGGACTGCATGCGGCGGACAAGGGAAAGCCCCTGCTGGCGCAACAGCACCGTTCCGGCGACGGCGGTGAACACCGTCAGCAGGATTGTCGGCAGCACGCCGATGGCCTTTCCGACCACAATGAACACGGCAATTTCGGCAAGCGGCAGCAGGATGAGGCCGCCGAGGATCAGCAGAGGCAAGGATTTGAACCCGTTGACAGTTAACTAACGGGTACAAGATAGGCTGAGATGGCAGAAATTGCGAGGCATCGGCGCATTTTTGCAATTTCTTCGCCCCTTGGAGGGGCTATGTCCCCAATCTGCGCCTTGCAAATGGACAAGACACTTGCCCCGCGCACTGGATGCTGGTTCAACAGAACCTACATATAGGATTGAATGATTGTCCCGCAGTCCTTTCCGGCCGGTCAGGCCGGTCACGAGAGACTGCGGATCGCGGAGAGAGCCCGGTAGCACCAAATGAACGATATCTTTGACGTCACGAACATCATTCTTCTGGGGCTTGCGGTCTTTATCTTCTTCAAGCTGCGCTCCGTGCTGGGCCGCCGCACAGGCAGCGAGCGCCCGCCGTTCGATCCCTATTCCAAGCCCGCACCGGACAAGAACGGCCAGGCCCGCGCCGAAAGCCCGCGCGACAACGTGGTGCCGCTGCCCGGTTCGCAGCAGCGCCAGGAACCGGAAGAGCAGGCAAGCCCGGATCAGCTGGCCGACAAGGTGGCTCCGGCCGGTTCCGCGCTGAACGAGGCCCTGCGCCAGGTTCTGTCCGCGGACCGCAGCTTTGAGCCCGAGCAGTTCCTGCAGGGCGCCAAGGCGGCTTACGAGATGATCGTCACCGCCTTTGCCGAAGGCGACCGCAAGACGCTCAAGCCGCTCCTGTCTCGCGAGGTCTTCGACGGCTTCAACAGCGCCATCTCCGAGCGCGAAGCACGCGGGGAGACCATCGAGTCCACCTTTGTCGGCATCGACAAGGCCGACATTGTTGAAGCAGGCATGAAGGGCAGCATTGCCCAGGTGACCGTGCGCCTGCAGAGCGAGCTGATTTCCGCCACCCGCGACAAGGACGGCCATGTGATTGATGGCGATCCCAACCGCGTGAGCGAAGTGGTGGACATCTGGACCTTCGCGCGCGACACCACGACACGCGATCCGAACTGGAAGCTGGTCGCAACCGAATCGGCAGGATGAGGGTGCAGTCAGCACAGGCATTGCGATGGGCCGCAGCCCCTGCTGCGGCCTTTCTGCGTTTCCGGCGGCAGACGTTGCGGGGCCTGGCCGCAGCGCTGTGCCTTTGGGGAACCGGCGGGGCAGGGGCCATGACATTCGACACGGAACTGCCGCTGAAACCGGCGGATTTTGCCAGCCTCCGGGGGTGGGCGCAGGACGGCCATCTGGCCGCCCTCCAGTCCTTTCTCCGGTTTTGCACCAGCGATGGGCAAGGCGCTCAGGCACGCGATAGCCTGCAGCGCGCCCTGACGGCTGCCTGCCGCAAGGCGCAGGAAGAAGCTCCCGCAACGGATGCCGCTGCCCGTGCTTTCTTCGAGCGGGAGTTCCGGCCCTTTCACGTTGCCTCAGAGGGCTTCGTCACCGCCTATTTCGAGCCGGAAGTGCGCGGTTCGCGCCAGCCTTCGCCCGTCTATGCCGCTCCGCTCTACCGGGCGCCGGAGGGATTGACCACGTTGAAGCCGGAAGGCACGCCGAAGGGGCTATCCGGGCTCACCCATGCGCTGAAAACCTCAAAAGGCTTCCGTGAAATGCCCGACCGGGGCGCCATCATGGATGGGGCTCTGAGGGGCAAGGGGCTGGAGCTCGTCTGGCTGGCCGATCCGATTGATGCCTATTTCGTCCATGTGCAGGGTTCCACCCGGATCCGTCTGGAAGACGGCTCGGTGATGCGGGCGGGCTATGCCGGCAAGACCGGCCATCCCTACACCGCCATCGGCAAGGTGCTGGTGGAGGCGGGTGAAGGCACGCCCGAAGACTTCACCATGCAGGGCCTGCGCGCCTGGCTGACGGCCAATCCGGAGCGGATGGACGGCCTCTTCCGCCGCAACCGCTCCTTCATCTTCTTCCGCGAGGTGACCGAGGTGGAACCGGAGCTTGGCCCCATTGGCGCGGCTGGCCTGCCCCTGGTGCCGGGCCGGAGCCTTGCCATTGACCCGCGCTTTCACAGCTATGGTCTGCCGGTTTTCGTCGGCGCGGATCTTTCGGGCGCAGGCCTGACACAACCGCAGTGGCAGCGGCTGATGATTGCCGATGACACAGGCTCGGCCATTCGCGGGGCCGCGCGCGGCGACATCTTCATGGGCTCGGGCGATGCGGCATGGGCTGCGGCCGGAGCCGTGCGCCACAAGGCCAGCTTCACCATTTTGCTGCCGCGTGTGCTCACACCGAAACCCTCGGGGCAGGGCTCATGAGCGGACGGCGCGGGCGCAACAAGGGCCTTTCGACCGAAGACAGGCAGATCTGGTCGAAAGTGGCGGCAACGCTGACACCGCTCAAGACCACGCGGCCGCTGGAACCGGACCCGGATCTGGAGCATGAGCTGAGCCTTGCCGAGGAAATGGCCCGGGCCGGTATCGCCATGACGGGCGCCGGACAGGACGCAGGCGCGCCTGAAACGGCCATCCGCTCCCCCGCCCAGCCCAAGGGCCCGCCGCCACTGGCGCCGCTGGAGCGGCGGGTGCGGCAGAAGATCGTGCGCGGCATGCGCAGCTTTGATGCGCGGATCGATCTGCATGGCCTGACCCAGCACGAAGCACATGACCGGTTGCGCGGTTTCCTGCATCTTGCCTATCAGCGCGGCCATGTGATCGTGCTCGTCATCACCGGCAAGGGCGGACGCAACGGGCCGGGCTCCGGCCATGGCGCGCCCTATATGGACGAGCGCGGCATTCTGCGCCGGGTGGTGCCGCAATGGCTTGCCATGGCCGATCTGCGGCATATCGTGCTGGGGTTCGAAGAAGCGCATATGACCCATGGCGGATCCGGCGCGCTTTATGTGCGCCTGCGCAAGCGCAAGGCATGACGGCAAAGCAGGAACAGTGGCAGGGGCAAGAGACGGCATGACACCGCTGGGAGCCAAGATCAGGGAAATGAGGGCCAGGCGCGGCATCTCGCTGAAGGAGATGGCGGCGGGCCTTGCCGTCTCCAGCGCCTATCTCTCGGCGCTGGAACATGGCAAGCGCGGCAAGCCGACCTGGTTTCTGGTTCAGCGAATCATAACGTTTTTCAATGTCATCTGGGATGAAGCAGAGGAAATCCAGCGTCTGGCGGAGATTTCCGATCCAAAGGTGACCATCGACACCTCAGGGCTGGACCCGAAGGCGACGGAGTTCACCAATCTGCTGGCGCGCAAGATCGAGGGCCTGTCCCCGGATTCCCTCGATCATCTGCTGCACCAGCTGCGGGTCGTTGCCGCCAGGGATGGCGTCTGACCGGCAGATCCTGCCTCAAGTCAGGACCTGCATAGTTTAGAGGCTTTCAGGGCGCGTTACGGGCATATAGGGTCCGGCGCGGCACAGGCCTGCCTTGAAGCGGCGGGCCCGGACAGGACGACCACATATGAAGCTTCCCGCAGCAGACCTGAATGAGCTTGTCGACGCAGATGCCCTGCGTGAAAGGCTGACCGCCCTGACCGCCCCCCACAACGGCAAGGGCACGGACCTTAAGGTGCGCGCTGCCGTGCTGGGCGAGTTGAAGGCTGCCTACAAGGCCGGCCGCGATCTGGCGCAGGAAGGCCTGAAGCGCGATGGCAGCGGCCTTGCCTGCGCCCAGCGCCTGAGCCATCTGCAGGACGAACTGATCCGCGTCATCTATGATTTTGCCCTCTGGCACGTCTACCAGATCAAGAACCCCTCGGCTGCCGAACGCATGGCCGTGGTGGCGGTGGGCGGCTACGGCCGCGGCACGCTGGCGCCGGGCTCCGACATCGATCTGCTGTTCCTGCTGCCCTACAAACAAACGCCCTGGGGCGAGCAGGTGGTGGAATACATCCTCTACATGCTGTGGGATCTGGGCTTCAAGGTTGGCCACGCCACCCGCAACATCGACGAATGCATCCGCCTTGCCCGGCAGGACATGACCATCCGCACGGCCATTCTCGAGGCCCGCTTCATCTGGGGCGAGGAGCCGCTGTTCGAGGATCTGCAGACGCGCTTTGATGCGGAAGTCGTGGCAGGAACCAGCTCCGAATTCATCGCCGCCAAGCTTGCCGAGCGCGACGACCGGCACAAGCGGCAGGGCACCTCGCGCTATCTGGTGGAGCCGAACATCAAGGAAGGCAAGGGCGGCCTGCGCGACCTGAACACCCTGTTCTGGATCGCCAAGTATCACTACCGCGTGCGCACCCAGTCCGATCTCGTGTCGCAGGGTGTGCTGTCGCGGGCCGAATACAACCGCTTCATCAAATGCGAGGACTTCCTGTGGGCGGTGCGCTGCCACGTGCATTTCCTCACCGGCCGCCCGGAAGAGCGCCTGTCGTTTGATCTTCAGCGGGAAATCGCCATCCGCCTCGGCTACACCCAGCATCCCGGCCAGAAGGATGTGGAGCGCTTCATGAAGCACTACTTCCTTGTGGCCAAGGATGTGGGCGACCTGACGCGCATCTTCTGTTCGGCGCTGGAAGACCAGCATGTGAAAAAGCCGCATGGCTCGGGCATCGGCGGGCTGATGCTGCGCCTGCGCGGGGCGCGCGGCAGCACTGCGCAGCCGATCCGCGAGGCCCCGGGTTTCGTTGTCGAGAACGGCCGCGTCAATGCCGCATCGGACACCGTGTTCAAGGATGATCCGGTCAACCTGATCCGTGTGTTTCAGGTGGCGGACAGAATGGAGCACCATCTCCATCCGGAGCTGATGAAGCGGATCCACCGCTCCCTGTCGCTGATCAACGGGGCCTTGCGGGACAATCCGGAAGCCAACCGGCTGTTCCTCTCCATCCTCACCTCGCGCAACCACCCGGAAGAAACCCTGCGCGCCATGAACGAGGCGGGCGTGCTGGGCCGCTTCGTGCCGGATTTCGGCAAGGTGGTGGCGATGATGCAGTTCAACATGTACCACCACTATACGGTGGACGAGCATCTGATCCGCTCCATCGGCGTGCTGGCCGAAATCGAACGCGGCGATGCGGGCGAAGGCAATCCGCTCTCCACCCAGCTGATCAAGACCATCCAGAACCGCAAGGTTCTCTATGTGGCCATGTTCCTGCATGACATCGCCAAGGGCCGGCCGGAGGATCATTCCATCGCCGGGGCGCGCATTGCCCGCAAGATCTGCCCGCGCTTCGGCCTCAGCGCCTCGGAGACCGATACGGTCGCCTGGCTGGTGGAGCATCACCTCGACATGAGCACCTATGCCCAGTCGCGCGATCTCTCCGACCGCAAGACCATCGCCGACTTTGCCCATATCGTGCAGAGCATGGAGCGGCTGAAGCTGCTGCTGATCCTGACCGTGGCCGATATCCGCGCGGTGGGGCCGGGTGTCTTCAACGGCTGGAAAGGCCAGCTGCTGCGCACGCTCTATTACGAATGCGAACCGCTGCTGACCGGCGGCCACAGCCAGCTGAGCCGCAAGGAGCGGGTGGCCGATGCCAAGGCGCGGCTGGAAGAAAAGCTGTCGTCCTGGCCGGAAGCGGCACGCAAGGACTATGTGGCGCGGCATTATCCGGCCTACTGGCTGCGCACCGAGCCGGAGCGTACGCTGGCTCATGCCGAGCTGATCCACAACGCCGATCTCAAGCATGAGCGCTTTGCCGCCGCCGTCACCACCCGCGCCTTCGAGGGCGTCACCGAAATCACCCTGCTGGCACCAGATCATCCGCGCCTGCTGTCCTCCATCGCCGGGGCCTGTTTCGTCACGGGCGCCAATATCGTCGATGCCCAGATCGACACGACCACGGATGGCTTTGCGCTCGACACGATCTTCGTCAGCCGCGAGCTGCCCGATGATGCGGATGAAAAGCGCCGGGGTGAGCGGATCACCGATCTCATCCTCAAGACCCTGCGCGGTGACGCGCCCCTGCCCGAGCATGTGAGCAAGAAGACAGCGGTGAAGGGCCGGATGAAGGCCTTCCGGATCACGGCGGATGTGATCGTCAACAACTCGTCCTCGGACAATTACACCATCATCGAGGTGAGCGGCCTCGACCGGCCGGGCCTTCTGTATGACCTCACCCGCGCCATGGCGACGCTGAACCTCAACATCGGCTCGGCCCATATTTCCACCTTCGGCGAGCGGGTGGTGGACGTGTTCTATGTCACCGACCTGACGGGGCAGAAGATCTCCAACATCGCCCGGCAGGATGTGATCCGCGAGCGGCTGGTGCAGGCGGTCGACGGCAAGCTTGAAACAAATTCCGGGGCGGCGGCACTGGTGACGCAATCCTGACCAGCGGCGGACCCTTGATCCCATGAGCATGCTGCGGAACTTTGCCACTGTCGGCGGCGCCACCCTCGCCAGCCGCCTGATCGGCTTCGCGCGCGATGCCATGCTGGCGGCCGTCGTTGGTACAGGGCCGGTGGCCGATGCTTTTGTCGTCGCCTTCCGTCTGCCCAATCTCTTCCGCCGCCTGTTTGCGGAAGGGGCCTTCAATTCCGCTTTCGTGCCGCTTTTTGGCCGGACACTGGAGGAAGACGGCGAGGAAGCGGCCCGCCGGGTGGCCGGGGAGATTGCCGCTGCCCTGTTCTGGACGCTTCTGGCGCTGACGGCACTGGCGCAGCTTTTCATGCCGGCGGTGGTCTGGGCGCTGGCGCCGGGCTTTGCGGCGGAGCCGGAGAAGTTCGATCTCACCGTGCTGATGTCGCGGATCGCCTTCCCCTATCTCCTGTTCATGTCGATGCTGGCCTTTGCCGCCGGCATTCTCAACACCTACCACCGCTTCGCTGCGGCGGCTTTTGCCCCGGTGATGCTGAATGTGGTGATGTGCGCCGTCCTCGCCGCCATTGCATTTGCCGGTGTCTCCGACGAGCGGACCCTGGCCCTGTCCTTGAGCGGCGGCGTTGCCCTGGCCGGCATCGTGCAGCTTGTCTTCGTGCTGGCAGGGTTGAAACGCCTCGGCTTCCGCGTGCCCGTGCTACGCCCGCGCCTGACGCCGGCCGTGCACAGGCTTGCGCTTCTCGGCGTGCCGGGGGTGATTGCGGGCGGCATCACCCAGATCAACATCGTCGTCGGGCAGGTGATTGCCTCGGGCGAGGCCAGCGCCAATGCGCTGCTCTATTATGCCGACCGGCTTTATCAGCTGCCACTGGGCGTCATCGGCATCGCCGTGGGCGTCGTGCTGCTGCCCAGCCTGACGCGGCAGCTGCGCTCCGGTCAGGGAGCCACCTTCCGCAAGACGCTGAACGGGGCGATGGAGTTTTCCCTCGCCCTGACGCTGCCTGCCTCGGTGGCGCTGGTGCTGATCCCGGAGGAGATCGTCTCGGTGCTGTTCCAGCGCGGCGCCTTCGGCCGGGAGGCGGTGGAGGGCACGGCCCTGGCGCTGGCCGCCTTTGCCTGGGGCCTGCCTGCCTTCGTGCTGCACAAGGTGTTTGCCCCCGGCTTTTTTGCCCGGGAGGACATGCGCACCCCCATGTGGTGTGCAGGCGCCAGCGCCGTGATCAACCTTGTCCTGTCGCTGCTGCTGTTCCCGGACTTCCGACATACAGGCATTGCCGCCGCCACCAGCATTTCGGGCTGGGTCAACACCGTGCTGCTCGGCCTTGCCCTGTGGCGCAGCGGCTATTTCGTGCCGGACCGGCTGGTGCTGCGCAAGGTGGCGCTGCTGTTCCTGGCCAGCCTGCTGATGGGCGCGGCGGTGGAACTTCTGTCCGGGCCGCTTGCGCCGCTGCTGACCAGTGGCCATCTCTCCATCCGCCTTGCCGGGCTGCTGCTGCTGACGGGATCCGGCATGGCCACCTTCGCGGTCTTTGCGCAGATCACCGGCGGTGCCGATCTCATTGGCTTCGCCCGCCGCCTGCGCAAGGGCCGGGAGAAAGGCGAAGACGGCAAACGCGATGCCATGCCCGGCTTCATGTCCGATTGAAGCCCAAAGCTCCCGGCTTGCCTTGCCGCCAGCGGTTCGCCATAAGAACAGCGGCATTCTGCCTTCCCATTTACGGGCCCTTCCAACCGGCCAACTCTCAGGGACTTGATCATGACGGCTTTCCAGCCCCGCTGTTTTTCTGGTGTCCAGCCAACCGGCAATCTCCATCTCGGCAATTATCTGGGCGCCGTTTCCCGCTGGGTGCCGCTGCAGGACCAGATGCCGTCGATCTTCTGCGTTGTCGACATGCATGCCATCACGGCCGGGTTTCCCGACGCACGCGAGCTGATGAGCGCGACCCGTGAGGTGACCGCCGCCTATATCGCCGCCGGCATCGACCCAAAGCGCTCCATCATTTTCAACCAGAGCCAGGTGAAGGAACACGCGGAACTGGCGTGGATCTTCAACTGTGTCGCCCGCATGGGCTGGCTGAACCGGATGACCCAGTTCAAGGACAAGGCCGGCAAAAACAGCGAGAATGCCTCCGTTGGCCTGTTCGCCTATCCGAACCTGATGGCCGCCGACATTCTGGCCTACCGCGCCACCCACGTGCCGGTGGGCGATGACCAGAAGCAGCATCTGGAGCTGACCCGCGACATCGCGCAGAAGTTCAACAACGACTTCGCGGAGCGCATCAAGGAGCTCGGCATCGGCGTGCCGAACCCCACCCCCTCGCCGGAAGTGCCGGATGAGCTTTATCTGCCGCTGCCCGAGCCGATGATTGCAGGCCCCGCCACCCGCATCATGAGCCTGCGTGACGGCACCAAGAAGATGTCGAAGTCGGACCCGTCCGACCTGTCGCGCATCAACCTTGCCGACGATGCGGATGCCATCTCCAAGAAGGTCAAGAAGGCCAAGACCGATCCCGAGCCGCTGCCGGGCGAAGTGGAAGGCCTCAAGGGCCGCCCGGAGGCGGACAATCTGGTCGGCATTTTCGCAGCTCTCGCGGGCAAGACGAAGGAAGAGGTCATCCGCGATTACGGCGGGCAGCCCTTCTCCGTCTTCAAGCCCGCGCTGGCGGATCTTGCCGTCGACAAGCTGGCGCCGCTTTCGGGCGAAATGCGCCGCCTGATGGCCGACCCGGCCGAAATCGACAAGGTGCTGAAGGCAGGCGCTGAAAGCGCCTCGGCCATTGCCGAACCGGTGCTGCGCGACATGCGCAAGATCATCGGCTTCCTCGACGTGCGCTGAACCACAAGGAGACACCCATGGACTTCCTCAAGATGATGAAGCAGGCCAAGCAGATGCAGGAGAAGATGGGCTCCCTGCAGGAAAGCCTGGCCGCCGTTGAAGTGACCGGCAGCGCCGGTGCCGGTCTTGTCACCGTCACCCTGTCGGGCAAGGGCGACATGAAGGGCCTGAAGATCGACCCTTCGCTGGCTAAGGAAGACGAGGTGGAAATCCTCGAAGACCTGATCCTCGCCGCCCACACCGACGCCAAGGCCAAGGCCGAGGCGATGATGGCGGAAAAGACCCAGGAACTCATGAGCGGCATGGGCCTGCCCGCAGGCTTCAAGCTGCCGTTCTGAGGGAAGGGTTATCGCGGAACTGGCACGGGAGCGCATATGAAGATTTGCATCTGCGGTTCAATGCGCTTCATTGATGCCATGGAAGCGATGGCAGAACGCCTGCGCAGCTTTGGACATGAGGTGGAAACGCCTGTCCGGGAAGAGGAGACCCTCGACTGGTCTTCTCTTCTTCCCGCTGAGGCCATCCGCCTCAAGCGTGGCTTCATTGATGGCCATCTCACCCGTATCCAAAGCTGTGATGCGGTGCTGATTGCAAATTTCGACCACAAGAATGTGGCCGGGTATATTGGCGCCAACACGCTCATGGAAGTGGGCTTTGCTCATGCCTTCGGAAAGCCGGTTGTTCTGCTGAAAACGCCGGGCGGCCAGTCCTGCGAGATCGAAGTGCTCGCGCTGGCGCGTTTCATTCTGAATGGCGACCCTGTACCCTTCCCGCAGCTGGTGGACTGATGCGGGATTGCACTTGCGGGCGCGGCTGTTCCAATGACAAGGATGACCATTCCATCTCTACCGGGCAAGGATAAGGACGCCGTTTGATGGCCAGCCGGAAGGTTGCAGGACCCGAGATTGAACGCCTGATCCAGCTTCTTGCGAAGCTGCCGGGCCTTGGCCCCCGCTCGGCGCGCCGGGCAGCGCTGCATCTGATCAAGAAAAAAGAGCAGTTGCTCGTGCCGCTTGCCTCCGCCATGGCTGTCGCGGTGGAGAAGGTGGGCGTGTGCTCGGTCTGCGGCACGGTCGACACGTCCGACCCTTGCGCCATATGCTGCGATCCGGCCCGCGACGAGGGGCTGCTGGTTGTTGTTGAGGATGTGGCCGATCTCTGGGCGCTGGAGCGGGCGGCAGCCCTCAATGCCCGCTATCACGTGCTCGGCGGCACCCTGTCGCCGCTGGATGGCGTCGGCCCGGAGGATATCAACATCGCCTCGCTGGTGGAGCGGGTGAACCGGGGCGGCATCCGCGAGGTGATCCTGGCGATCAGCGCCACGGTGGAGGGGCAGACGACGGCCCATTACGTCACCGGCGAACTGGCCGCCTCCGGCGTCACCGTCTCGCGCCTCGCCCACGGCGTGCCGGTGGGCGGGGAACTCGATTATCTGGATGAAGGCACGCTGGCACAGGCCCTGAAGGCCCGCACCCGGCTTTGACCTTTTTTCGTGTCAGTGAGACGGACCTGCCTCGTAGACGAGGAAGGAACAGGGCATGGGCCCGGTCAGGCGGAACACCTCCTGCGCCTGCGCAAAGCCTGCGGCAAGGCCGAGGGACTTCCAGCCGTCCAGCGTCTCGGGAAAGTCGAAGCTGTTGATGTGCTGCCACATGTGGTCGAACTCGTCCGGGGCAAGCACGGCCCAGGCCTGACGCAATTCGCCCGCCATCCGCGCCATGAAGGCGTCACGGGTCAGCCCGTCCGGCAGCACCGGTTCATAGACCGCCATCATCCCGCCCTTGCGCAAAGCGTTGCGGGCAAGGGCAAAGAGCTGGCGCTTTTCGTCCTGCGGCAGGTGATGCAGCGACAGGCCGCACCAGATCACATCCACCGGCCCGGTGCTTTCCGGCGACAGGGCCGCCAGCATGTCGGTTTCCTCAAGCGTCACCGGGAAGGGCGCAGCGGCGAAGTTGCTCCGCGCCAGCGACAGGGCCATGGCGGACAGGTCGATGCCGCGATAGGTGGAAACCGGACAGCGGCTCAGCACGCTGCTGGTGACGGAGGCATCGCCGCAGGCCAGCTCCAGAATGGAAAAGGGCGCCGGAAACCGGGCGGAAATCTCCCGCTCCAGCACTTCGGCCACCTCCACATGGCCGAATAGCCCGGTGCTGGTGAGCTTGCGGTAGATGCCCCATTCAAAGCGGAACAGATCCGCCGCATTCTGCTTGCTGCTTGCCGGCATGCTCTCCTCCCACGGAAATAGGCCGCAACCGTCCCGCATGGTACACCAATTTACCCGGGTCACCAATGGACGCTGTTGCAGCCTCAACTGTGAAAAGCGGTTTCGGGTTCCCTGCCTTGTGGCCGGTGCAGGCCGCGCTTATCTCTGCCCTGAAAGACTGTGATACCAAGGCTTTCGATGCTGACGCATCACGCCTTGAAATTGCTCAGATGCCCGATGGGCCCGACAAAGTCCCGGCGAGCCGGGCGCATCGAGAGTTGGTATGACACGCGCAAGGACTGGAAGCTGCCGATGATTTCCGATGCAATCCGCTCTCTGGGGCAGGTTTTCGAGCCGGCTTTCCGGGCAATCCTGATCAAGTCCCTGGCTTTCACGCTGGCGGTGCTGATGGCCGTATGGATCGGGTTGCAGGCGCTGGTCGCCGGGTTTGTGGAACTGCCCTATCCATGGCTCGATACGGTGGTGACGATCCTGACCGGCATCGGCGCCATCTTCGCGCTGGGCTTTCTGGTGGCGCCGGTGACGGCGCTTTTCGCCGGATTCTTTCAGGATGATGTGGCGGAAATCGTCGAGCGGACGAATTATCCGGCCGATCTGCCGGGCAAGGCCATGCCGCTGGGAACATCGCTGCTCTCGACCCTGCGGTTCACGGGCGTGGTCATTCTGGGCAATCTTTTTGCGCTGGTGCTGCTGCTGGTGCCGGGCATCAACCTCATCGCCTTCTTCGTGGTGAATGCCTATCTGCTGGGACGTGAGTTCTTCGAGTTCGCCGCCTCCCGCTTCATGCCGTTACCGGAAGCACGGCGGCTGCGGCAGGCGAACAGCGGCAAGGTGTTCATGGGCGGCCTGCTGATTGCGGCCGTTCTTGCCGTGCCGCTGCTGAATCTCGTTACGCCGGTCTTTGCGACGATTTTCATGGTCCACCTTTTCAAACGGCTTTCCTTGACCCGCCGGGTATGATTGTGTCCGCCACCCGGTGACGGCTGAGGAGGAGCCTGCCGCATGCCGGTGACAGAACTTGGGCGGGAGCAGATGCAGGATCTTCTGGACGCAATCGTCAGTGACGCCATGGCCTCGGACGACCGGGGCAAGGTGGCGGATTACATCCCGGAGCTTTCCCGGGTGGATCCGAATCAGTTCGGCATCTGCGTGGCCACCGTATCCGGCGAGGTCTATGCCGCCGGCGATGCGGACACGCCCTTTTCAATCCAGTCCGTGTCCAAGGTGTTCGCACTGGCTCTGGCGCTGGGCAAGGTGGGTGACCAGCTGTGGCACCGGGTGGGGCGGGAGCCCTCGGGCCTTGCCTTCAACAGCCTTTTGCTACTTGAGCACGAGAACGGAATTCCGCGCAACCCGTTCATCAATGCCGGAGCACTGGTGACCACGGACACCTACCTGGCGGACTCCTCGCCCCGCGAAGCGCTGGGCCAGATGGTGCGGTTTGTGCAGGCAGCCTGCGACTTTGAGGACATTCGCATCAACCAGAATGTGGCACAGTCAGAAATTGCAACTGCGAACCGGAACTTCGCCCTTGCCCATTACCTTGCTTCCTTTGGCAATTTGCGGAACAGCACCGACAAGGTACTTGGCACTTACTGTCACCAATGCGCCATCGACATGAGCTGCCGCCAGCTGGCGCTGGCCGGGCGGCTGCTGCTGGAAGGGCCGGGCATGCCGCGCCTGATTTCGCGCGACCGGCGCCGGCGCATCAATGCGCTGATGATAACCTGCGGCCACTATGACGGCTCGGGCGACTTCGCCTTCCGCGTCGGCCTGCCGGGAAAGAGCGGCGTTGGCGGCGGAATTCTCGTCATCGCACCGGGCCGGGCTTCCATCGCCGTCTGGTCTCCGGGCTTGAACCAGTATGGCAATTCCAAGTTGGGCACGGAGGCCATGGAGACCTTTGCGCGCAAGACGGGCTGGTCTGTCTTCGGATAAACCTGAAGATTCCTGTCAAGTTAAAGCCGTTTCAGCACCTGCCTAAACTTCACGCCATATTAACCCGCTCTGGTCTTTCAATCGTTCAAACCCGCGAGAATCCGCGCTTCGTATTCGAGGGAAAGAAACTCAATGCAGTTTTCACCCTCAGGATACTTTGACGAGCCGTGTTCTTGGCGCTATTACCCCACTAGACAACGCCGCAGATTGCTGACGTTTACGTAAACGGTAGCATGGCGTCGGACGGGAGAGAATGTCCATGCCGGATGTCGATGTGAAGGGCAGCCGCCCTCTGTCGCCCCATCTTCAGATCTACAAGCCGATCCTGACGATGGTGATGTCGATCCTCCACCGCGTGACCGGTGGGGCGCTTTATTTCGGGACCCTGCTGCTGGCCTGGTGGCTCATCGCCGCGGCCTCCGGCGAGGCCTATTATGATTTCGTCAATGGCCTGATGGGTTCGATCCTTGGCCGCCTGGTGCTGTTCGGCTTCACCTGGGCCCTTGTTCACCACATGCTGGGCGGCATCCGCCACTTCATCTGGGACATGGGCGCCGGTTTCGGCCGTGAAGCGCGCGAATGGCTGGCCCGTGCCACCATCATCGGTTCGGTGACGCTGACGATCCTGCTGTGGATCATCGGCTACATGGTCCGCTGAGGAGATAGATCATGAGCGATATGCGCACTCCCCTCGGCAAGGTCCGCGGCCTTGGCTCCGCCAAGGAAGGCACCGAGCATTTCTGGCGCCAGCGCGTCACGGCCTTTGCCAACGTCTTCCTCATCTCGTTCTTCATCGTGCTGGTCATTTCCCTGCAGGGCTCAAGCCATGCGGAACTGGTTGCAGCCCTGAAGAACCCGCTGCTGTCGATCCTGCTTCTGCTGGTCATCCTGTCCGGCATCTATCACATGAAGCTCGGCATGCAGGTCATCATCGAGGACTATGTCCACGGTGACGGCGTGAAGTTCCTCGCCCTGATGGCCAACATCTTCTTCTGTGCCGCTGTCGGCCTCGGATCGGTGTTCGCGGTCATCAAGATTGCCTTTGGAGGCTGATCCACATGGCCAAGACCTATGAATTTGTCGAACACACCCACGATGTGGTGGTGGTCGGCGCCGGCGGTGCCGGTCTGCGCGCCACCCTCGGCATGGCCGAGCAGGGCCTGCGCACGGCCTGCATCACCAAGGTGTTTCCCACCCGCTCCCACACGGTGGCAGCACAGGGCGGCATCGCCGCCTCGCTGAAGAACATGACGCCGGACTGCTGGGAATGGCACATGTACGACACGGTGAAGGGCTCCGACTGGCTCGGCGACACCGACGCCATGGAGTATCTCGCCCGTGAGGCCCCCAAGGCCGTGTATGAGCTGGAGCACTATGGTGTGCCCTTCTCGCGCACCGAGGATGGCCGCATCTACCAGCGCCCCTTCGGCGGCCACATGCAGAACTACGGCGAAGGCCCCCCGGTGCAGCGCACCTGCGCGGCGGCGGACCGTACCGGCCACGCCATCCTGCACACGCTCTATGGCCAGTCCCTGCGCCACAACGCCGAATTCTACATCGAGTATTTCGCGCTCGACCTGATCATGTCGGAAGACGGCGTGTGCCAGGGCGTGATCGCCTGGAACCTCGATGACGGCACCATTCACCGCTTCTCCGCGAAGATGGTGGTTCTGGCGACCGGCGGCTATGGCCGCGCCTATTTCTCCGCCACCTCGGCCCACACCTGCACCGGCGACGGCGGCGGCATGGTGGCCCGTGCGGGCCTGCCGCTGCAGGACATGGAATTCGTGCAGTTCCATCCGACCGGCATCTACGGCTCGGGCTGCCTCATCACCGAGGGTGCCCGCGGCGAAGGCGGCTATCTGGTCAACTCGGAAGGCGAGCGCTTCATGGAGCGTTATGCCCCCTCCGCCAAGGACCTTGCCTCCCGTGACGTGGTGTCGCGCTGCATGACCCTGGAGATCCGTGAAGGCCGCGGCGTCGGCAAGAACAAGGATCACATCTTCCTGCACCTCGACCACCTGGACCCGGCCATGCTGGCCGAGCGCCTGCCGGGCATTTCCGAATCCGCGAAGATCTTCGCGGGCGTGGACGTGACCAAGGAGCCGATCCCGGTTCTGCCGACCGTGCACTACAACATGGGCGGCATTCCCACCAACTACTGGGGCGAAGTGCTGAACCCGGATGCCGCCAACCCGAACCGCATCCAGCCGGGCCTGATGGCTGTGGGTGAGGCGGGCTGCGCATCGGTGCATGGCGCCAACCGCCTTGGCTCCAACTCGCTGATCGACCTTGTGGTCTTCGGCCGCGCCGCTGCCATCCGCGCAGCCGAGGTTGTCGATCCGAAGTCCGCAGTGCCCACGCCGAACGAGCGCTCCTGCGAAGAAATCATGGCCCGCTTCGACAAGACGCGCCACGCCAGCGGCAGCACGCCGACGGCGGCCCTGCGCGAAAAGATGCAGCGCGCCATGCAGGAAGACGCGGCCGTGTTCCGCACCCAGGAAAGCCTGGAGCAGGGCTGCAAGCGCCTCTCCGCCATCTGGGGCGAAATGAGCGACCTGAAGGTCTCCGACCGGTCCATGGTCTGGAACTCGGATCTTGTGGAAACCCTCGAGCTGCAGAACCTGATGGCCAACGCCATCACCACGGTCTACGGCGCCGAGGCCCGCAAGGAGAGCCGTGGTGCCCATGCCCGCGAAGACTACAAGGATGGTCCGCTGGGTGGCCGTGATGACGACAACTGGCGCAAGCACACCCTGTCCTGGGTGGACGAGGCCGGCAACGTCAAGCTGGACTACCGTCCGGTCGTCCTCGAGCCGCTGACGCCCTACGAGCAGGGCGGCATCGACCCGAAGAAGATCGCCCCCAAGGCACGCGTGTATTGATGTGAACCGGCTTCGGGCGCTCCGCCGGTTCCGGTTGGGCGTCCGCTGCTCTAGAGTGAGACTGGAACGCTGCTGCATTGGAGAATTCCATGAGCCGGATCGGTCATAACAGCGGGGGAAACCGCTCAATGTTTGCAATAGCATTCGATCTCGACACCGAGACGTTGAAGCGGAGCTATCACAATGCTTCGTGGCAGAATGCCTATAACGACATTGCGCGCTTCCTCCGTGCTGAAGGTTTCGACAGGCAGCAAGGCAGTGTTTACTTCGGGAACGAGAACGTAAACATGGTGACCTGCCAGACGGCGGTGCAGAGCCTTACTCTGGAATTTGACTGGTTTGCACCTTCGGTCCGCGACATTCGCATGTTGCGCATCGAAGACAATAACGATCTTCAACCTGCCATCGAGCTTGCCCTCCGGGCCAAGCGCATGGCGAAAGGCTAGGGACCACAAGGTCAGGCGCATGACGGCTTCGCATCTGTTTTCAAGGCCAGACACCAGTTCCCCCTTCGGCACCTACCGTGCCGAGGGTCTGGTGCGTCTTGCCTGGGGGCTTGCGGACCGGCATGACATTTCCGCCTTTCTGCGCAAGCGGATCAGGTCACTGGTGGCCCGCCTGTTCGGCGGCCCCTATGACACGGTGGTGGAGGGGCTGAAGTTCCGCGTCTACCCCGGCGCCAACTACGACGACCGCAAGATGCTGGCCCGCGGCCGGCTGCCGGAGCGGGCCGAGCACGGCCTTCTGGCACCGCTCATCCACCCTGGCGTGGTCTTTGTCGATGTGGGCGCCAATGTGGGCACCTACTCCCTGTTTGCCGCTGCTGCCGGTGCCCGTGTGCTGGCGGTTGAGGCAAGCGAGGAGACGGCGGAAAAGCTTGCCTTCAACATCGCGGCCAATGGCGCGGGCAGCATCACGCTGGTGCGCACGGCAGTGGGGGACCGGGAGGGCGAGCTGTCCCTCTGGCGCGAGCCCTCCAACGCCGGTTTTGCCACCGTGGTGGAAGATCTGACCACCGGCGAATGGGCCGGAAACTGGTCCAATGTCACCGTTCCGGTGCGCCCGCTGCTCGATGTGATCAGCGAGGCAGGCCTTGAGCGGGTGGATGTCATGAAGCTGGACGTGGAAGGGTTTGAGGACCGTGTCCTCCTGCCCTATCTGCGGACGGCAAACCGGGACCTCTGGCCCCGGGCGATCCTGATTGAAACAAACTGCCGGCCGCACTGGGCCGAGGACTGCCTGACCCTTCTGGCAGATCTCGGTTACGTCAAGGCCGGTGAAACCAGAGACAACATCCTGTTCCGGCTGGCGGCCTGACGGGGAACTGACTGGCGCGGACATTCATCCGCCGCCGTAACGCGGAGCGACGATAATGGTTCAGCTGACGCTTCCCAAGAACTCGAAGGTGACCGAGGGCAAGGTCTGGGACAAGCCGGCGGGCGCCACCAACCTGCGCGAATACCGGATCTACCGCTGGAATCCGGATGACGGGCGCAACCCGCGCATCGACACCTATTTCGTCGATCTCGACGACTGCGGCCCGATGATCCTGGACGGTCTCATCTACATCAAGAACAAGATCGACCCGACGCTGACCTTCCGCCGCTCCTGCCGCGAAGGCATCTGCGGCTCCTGCGCCATGAACATCGACGGCACCAACACCCTTGCCTGCACCCGCGGCATGGATGAAGTGTCCAAGGGCGCCATCAGCATCTACCCGCTGCCGCACATGCCGGTGGTGAAGGACCTTGTGCCGGATCTGACCCGCTTCTACGCTCAGCACCGCTCCATCGAGCCCTGGCTGAAGACGGTTTCCCCGGCCCCGGAAAAGGAATGGCGCCAGAGCCATGAGGACCGCGCCAAGCTGGACGGCCTCTACGAGTGCATTCTCTGCGCCTGCTGCTCCACCTCCTGCCCGTCCTACTGGTGGAACGGCGACCGCTACCTCGGCCCGGCCGTGCTGCTGCAGGCCTACCGCTGGCTCATCGACAGCCGCGACGAAGCCAAGGGCGAGCGTCTCGACAACCTCGAGGACCCGTTCCGCCTCTACCGCTGCCACACCATCATGAACTGCGCGCAGGCCTGCCCGAAGGGCCTGAACCCGGCCAAGGCCATCGCGGAGATCAAGAAGATGCTGGTGGACCGCCGCGTCTGACCCGGCTCAAGGCACACACAGCTGACAGCTGATCCGGGCCCGCTCTGCCCCTTCCGCAAGGAACCGGGGCAGGGCGGGCCTTCTTTGTTACAGGCCGCCGGTTTCTGACCCGGCTGCCTATTCTGGACAAACCGGTCCAGAAATCACATATGTATGTGCCCCGCCGCAAAGCGGCCCCTGACATGAAGCTTTCCGGAGAACAGGCATGGCCCTGAAGGTCGCGGTCCAGATGGACCATATCTCGTCCATCAACATTGCCGGTGACAGCGCCTTTGCGCTGATGCTGGAAGCGCAGGCGCGCGGGCACGAGCTTTACCATTACACGCCGGACCGACTGGCGCTGAAGGACGGCAAGGTCTTCGCCGCGCTGGAGCCGGTAACGGTGCGCGACGAGAAGGGCAACCACTTCACGCTGGGCGAAAAGCAGCGCACGGATCTGTCGCAGATCGACGTGATCCTGATGCGTCAGGACCCGCCCTTCGACATGGCCTATGTGGCCGCCACCCATCTTCTGGAGAAGATCCATCCGCAGGTGCTGGTGGTCAACAATCCGGCCGAGGTGCGCAACGCGCCCGAAAAGCTGTTCGTCACCGAATTTGCCGATCTGATGCCGCCGACGCTGATCACCCGCGACCGCGCCGAAATCGACGCCTTCCGTGAGGAGCATGGCGACATCGTCATGAAGCCGCTGTTCGGCCATGGCGGGGCGGCGGTGTTCCGCATCACCAATGATGACCTCAACTACGGCTCGCTCTACGACTTCTTCGCCGCCACCTTCCGCGAGCCCTGGGTGATCCAGCGCTTCCTGCCGAATGTGAAGCACGGCGACAAGCGCATCCTTCTGGTGGACGGCGAATATGCCGGCGCCGTCAACCGGGTGCCTGCACCGGGCGATCTGCGCTCCAACATGGTGCGCGGCGGCTCGCCGAAGGAATCCGAGCTGAGCGAGCGCGAGCGCGAGATCTGCGCCCGCCTCGCGCCAGCCCTCAAGGCCAAAGGGCTGATCCTCGTCGGCATCGACGTGATCGACGGCAACCTGACGGAAATCAACGTCACCGCCCCCACCGGCATCCGCGCCGTCAAGCGCCTCGGCGGCCCGGATATTGCTGTGCGCGTCTGGGACGTGATCGAGGCCAAGCGCCGGGCGTAACGCCCGGCATACACACAGCAAAACTCTCGATCGTCATACCGGACGAGAGCGAAGCGAAGATCCGGTACCGGTGAGCCAAGGCCCATCGGTATCGCCCTTGAGCGCAGGCACCCCGGCTCACCGGTCCCGGCTCGCGCTCCGCTTGGCCGGGATGACGCGGAAAGTAACGGCCCCATCCGGCCTCAAGCCCGGCACTCTCCTGCTCAGGCTTCACGCCAGCGCGAAAATGCGGGCCGGGCCGCCGGTGCCGCCCCGGTGTTTGGGCGCGCCAACGACCAGCGTTGCGCCCTTGACCGGCAGCTGGTCCAGATTGGCGATGCATTCGATGCCCCAGCGGTTCGACGGCAGCCAGGCGTAGTGAACCGCAAAATCCGGCGACATGCCGTAGTCCAGCGACAGCGTGTCCGAGGCGATGCCCGAGATACTGCCCGTTTCCATCAGCATCTGAACCGCTTCCACATGGAAGCCGGGGAAATGCATCTTGCCATCCGCATCGGCATTGCGGAATTTCTCCGTGTTCACATGCTTGTCCCAGCCGGACAGCATGGCAATGCAGGCGCCTTCCGGCAGATCACCGTTTGCCGCCGTCCAGGCCTTGATGTCATCGGGGGTCAGCTGCGCATCGGCGTTTTCCGCAGCCCTTGCGCGGATATCGATGATGCAGAGCGGCACGACGAGATTGGCCACCGGAATTTCCGCCACCGACAGCCCGTCAGCCGAGAAATGCAGCGGCGCGTCCACATGGGTGCCGGTGTGTTCGTTCACCCACAGCTCGAACAGGTTGAACTTGTCCTTGGCATAGTCGAACAGCTTTTCGGCAAAGAACTGCTGCTGGCCGAAGAAGGTCGGGAAGGCCTCGTGCAGCTCATGGGTCAGGTCGCTGACCTTGCTGGGCACCGCCGCCATGGCGGAAAAGGGCGCGCTCACCGCCGCAACGGCGGCCACAGCGCCGCCCACGGCTGCGGCCCGGAAAAGATCGCGCCGCGACAGCATGCGGTCCTTCACGGCATTCATCACACACACATCACACATGGCTGTTCCCCTTTACCTATCCGGCCTCGCGCCTCTTTATGGGCTGATGAAAAGATGCTGCAACCTGTCCCGGAAAAGCGCAAGGCCAAAGAAGCGGCGTTAATGTTCTGTTTACGTTCTTGACTCCCTGAAAAGTTGCCGTAATCTCGAATACGACCCATGGGGGAGGCGCGTATGGTAAGCCGGGTGACGACGGTCGCATTTCAGGGCATCGAGGCAGTGCCCGTTGATGTGCAGGTGCAGGTGGGGCCCGGCATGGTGGCCTTCACCGTGGTGGGCCTGCCGGACAAGGCGGTGGCCGAAAGCCGGGAGCGGGTGCGTGCCGCCCTGCATGCCTCGGGTCTGGCGCTGCCGGCCAAGCGGGTAATCGTCAATCTCGCCCCTGCCGACCTGCCGAAGGAAGGCTCCCACTACGACCTGCCGATTGCGCTGGGCATCATGTCCGCCATCGGCGCCATTCCGCCGGACATGCTGGCCGATTACGTGGTGCTGGGGGAACTGGGGCTGGATGGCATGCTGGCGCCGGTGGCCGGAGTGCTGCCTGCGGCCATGGGTGCCAACGGGCTCGGCAAGGGGCTGATCTGTCCGGAGGAATGCGGGCCGGAAGCGGCCTGGGCAGACGGGGAGATGTCCATCCTTGCCCCGCGCTCGCTCATTCAACTGGCGAACCATTTCAAGGGCACGCAGGTGCTCTCCCGGCCTTCCCCGCGCCTGCGGGGCCTGCCGGCCAATCTTCCGGATCTGGCCGATGTGAAGGGGCAGGAGACGGCCAAGCGGGCGCTGGAGATTGCCGCAGCCGGCGGCCACAACATGCTGATGGTCGGCCCGCCGGGCGCGGGCAAGTCGATGCTGGCCAGCCGCCTTGCCTCCATCCTGCCGCCGCTGTCGCCAAGGGAGCTGCTGGAAGTCTCGATGATTGCCTCCCTCGCCGGAGAGCTGGCCGATGGCAAGCTGACCGACCGGCGCCCCTTCCGCGCGCCCCATCATTCGGCGTCCATGGCAGCGCTCGTCGGCGGCGGTTTGCGGGCACGTCCGGGGGAAGTGTCGCTCGCCCACAATGGCGTGCTCTTTCTGGATGAGCTGCCGGAGTTCCAGCCGCAGGTGCTCGACAGTCTGCGCCAGCCGCTGGAGGCAGGCGAAACCATCATCGCCCGGGCCAATCACCGGGTCACCTATCCCTCGCGCATCCAGTTGATTGCGGCGATGAACCCCTGCCGCTGCGGCCATGCGGGCGAGCCGGGGCACCAGTGCCGCCGGGGCCCGCGCTGCGCCAGCGAGTATCAGTCCCGCGTCTCGGGCCCCTTTCTCGACCGGCTGGACCTCAGGATCGAGGTGCCTGCCGTCACCGCCAGCGATCTGCTTACCCCCGGCCGCGCGGAAAGCTCTGCCGCCGTGGCCGAAAGGGTGGCCATGGCCCGCGATCAGCAGGAGGCGCGCTACCGGGCACTGGGCCTTTCCGCCCGCACCAATGCGCAGATGCCGGCCGCCGTGGTGGAGGAGGTGGTGGCGCTGGACCCGTCAGGCCGCCAGTTCCTCACCGATGCGGCCAACAGCCTCTCCCTCAGCGCCCGTGGCTATCACCGCGTCCTCAAACTCGCCCGCACCCTCGCCGACCTCGACGGCGACCCCACCGTCACCCGCATCCACCTCGCCGAAGCCCTCAGTTACAGAGGCCAGGATGTTCTCAAGCAGGCGGCGTGAGGGGAAAGGCCGGTTCCCCGCCACGTCCTCCCGGTTGCCCGCCGCTCCGCCCGGCGGCATAATCAGGGAAGACTGAGAACAGGTTCCGGACTTGCGGCTTTGGCCAACGGGCTGCGAATGGCCAGGAAAGACAAGACCTTGCATGCAGGTACGGGCAAGCTGGAGGAGACGCCGGGCGGCAGGGCTGCGGGCTGGATCAATCTGGCGTCCGGAATGGAAGGCTGCGAGCGCATAGAGGCCTATTTCTCGGGTCCGGCGTATCAGCCGCACAGGCATGACACCTATGCCATCGGCTGCACATTGTCCGGTGTGCAGCAGTTCCGGTACCGGGGTGGTGTGAGCGAGGGCCTTCCAGGCACGGCGATGGTCATTCATCCCGATGAGTTGCACGATGGTCAGGCGGGAACCGAAGACGGCTTCCATTACCGGATGTTCTACCTCGATCCTGCCCTTGTGCAGACTGCGCTCGGCGCGCATCAGCCTCTGCCGTTCGTGCCCGGTGGCATCAGCCGCGATCCAAGGCTGCTCAGGGCCATTGCCGGCCTCGTCAGCCACATCGGCGCGCCTATGGAGACGCTGCAGTACAATGATGCCGTTTATGATCTGGCGCTTGCCCTGCAGGCCGCCGGAGAGCCTTCTGCCGCCCGGATCATAAGTGCGCCGGACAGCCGGGCGGCCCACATGGCACGCGACTTTTTGCGGCAGGCTTGCGGGCGGCCTGTTTCCCTGGAGCACCTCGAACAGGCGACGGGGCAGGACCGCTGGCAGCTCTCGCGCGATTTCCGGGCCCTGTTCGGCACCAGCCCCTACCGCTATCTGACATTGCGGCGGCTGGATCAGGCACGGGCACTCATCCGTGGCGGCACATCTCTCGCACTGGCGGCTCTGGAGGCCGGATTTGCGGATCAGGCGCATTTCACCCGCCACTTCCGCAGCGCCTTCGGCATGACACCCGCCCGCTGGCGGCGGCTCATCTGCCAGACCTGAACGCGCTGACGCGCAGCTTGCACGAACGTTCAAGAAGCCGCCCACTGGTCCGGTCTAGCCTGCTGTTCCCCCCGCAACGGAGCAGGACAGCATGGACAAGACATACAAGGCCATCAATTTCGCTGAAAAACTGGTACTGATTGACGCTCTCTGGCAGCCCCGCGTTGCCGCCGAAATGAATGAGTATCAGTTCAAGCTGGTGCGGATCGAAGGCGATTTTGTCTGGCACGACCACCCGGAGACCGATGAAACCTTCATCGTGCTGAAGGGGCAGCTCAGGATCGATTTCCGCGACGGCGCCGTTTCGATTGGCGCCGGAGAGATGTTCGTCGTGCCCAAGGGCGTGGAGCACAAGCCCTATGCGGAGCAGGAAGTGCATCTTCTGCTGATCGAACCGCGCGGCATCCTCAACACCGGCCACACCGGCGGAGACCGCACCGCACAGAACGATCTCTGGATCTGAGGTTTTCCGGGTTGTGGGCCGGGCTCCAACGCTGCGAGCTTACCCCGACACGGCGTCTCCCCTTGTCATCCCCACGCAGGTGGGGATCCAGTAGCCGCGGCGGCTGAACTCGCAAAAGCCGGGGCTACTTGATCCCGGTCTTGCCGCTGCGCGGCAAACCGGGATGACAACCGTGGAGGAGGTGCTTGCCCACGCCATCGTCTTCCCGGACGAAGCAAAGCGGAGATCCGGGACCGGTGAGCTGCGGCGTATCTGCCCGGCAATCAGCTTGCCGCCAACCAGCCACCTTTACCTCGGTGCCATCCCATTGGCGGCGAGGACGTCGCCGACGAGGTAGAGCGAGCCGCAGACGAGGATGCGGGGCGGCTCGCCGTCGCGGGCGGCGCAGCGGCGGATGTCGGCGACGGCGGCCTGCAGGCTGTCGAAGGGCGTGGCTTCCAGACCGGCGGTGCGGGCGAAATCGGCCAGTTCGAACGGATCATGCGCCGCATTGGTGGATTTCACCGGCACGGTGGCCACATGGCGCACAAGGCCGTGGAAGGCGCGGTAGAAGCCGATCGGGTCCTTGGTCGTCAGCATGGCCGAGATCATGTAAAGCGGGCGCGGGTGCCGCTCCTCCTGCTCGCCCATGAAGGCGGCAACGCGCAGGGCAGCACCCGGATTGTGGCCGCCATCAACCCAGATTTCCGCCCCTTCCGGGCATTGGTCGACAAAGGGGCCGTGGGTCAGAACCTGCAGCCGCCCCGGCCAGACCACATGCTTGAGGCCCTTTGCAATCGTGGCCTCATCCGGCAGCAGGCCTGCGGTCTTCAGCGCGGCAATGGCAAGGCCTGCGTTGATGATCTGGTGGCCGCCGGTCAGGCTCGACAGCGGCAGGTCATAAAGCCCGTTGTCATCCTGATAGCAGAGCCGGCCCTGATCCTCGCTGGCGGTATATTCCTGACCAAAGCGGGCGATGGGCGCGCGGTTGCGGGCGGCAACCCGGTCCAGCACCGCCTGCACCTCGTCCTCCTGGGGGGCTGAGACAACCGGGCAGCCGGGCTTGATGATGCCTGCCTTCTCGCCTGCAATCTCGCTCAAGGTGTTGCCGAGGAACTTCTCGTGGTCATGCGAGATGGAGGTGATGACCGACACCAGCGGCCGGTCAATCACATTTGTGGCGTCGAGCCGCCCGCCAAGGCCCACTTCCAGCAACAGCACATCGGCCGGCTCTTCCGAGAACAGCAACAGCGCAGCGGCGGTGGTGATTTCGAAGAAGGTGATCTCGTTCCCGCCGTTCGCCTCCTCGCAGCGGTCGAGCGCGGCCATCAGGCGCGGATCATCGACCAGCTTGCCATGCTCACCGAGGCGGATGCGCTCGTTGAAGGCGACGAGATGCGGTGAGGTGTAGACATGGCAGCGCTTGCCGGAGGCCTCCAGAATGGCGCGCATGGTGGCCGTGACGGAGCCCTTGCCATTGGTGCCCGCCACATGGATCACGGGCGGCAGGCGCCGCTCCGGATTGCCCAGCGCCGCCAGCAGGCGGTGCATGCGGTCCAGCGACAGGTCGATCTGGCGCGGGTGCAAGGCGAGAAGCCGGTCAAGAATGGCGGTGATCTGGTCCATGGCGTCCCTGGAGTTTCCCTGCGGATGGCACAAACATTCTGGAGCCGCCCGGCGGCACTGGTCTGCCGGGCAAGCCCCGTCTCTTTGCTTTCAGGCAGGCCGCTTGAACGGCCCTGCTCTGGCTTGCGGGAAGGGATGATCCCGCAAGGCGAGCCTCTCATGCTTGTGTCAAACAGACATGAAGCATCGGCAGGCCGCCGTGCGGGCTTTTTTTTTCAGGCGGCGGAAGCCTGATCCTGGGCGGGTTCGTCCGCGGGCGGATCAAGGTCCGGCAGGGTCAGCTCACGCTTCATGAAGATGCCGGCAAGGCGCGAGATGGTGTCCTTCAGGTCGTGACGCTTCACCACCATGTCCACCATGCCGTGGGCCAGCAGATATTCGGCACTCTGGAAGTCATCCGGCAGCTTCTCGCGGATGGTCTGCTCGATGACGCGGCGGCCGGCAAAGCCGATCTGTGCGCCCGGCTCGGCGATGTGAACATCCCCCAGCATGGCGTAGGAGGCCGAAACGCCGCCCGTGGTCGGGTTGGTCAGCACAACGATGTAGGGCAGGCGTGCCTCGCGCAGCATCTGGATGCCGATTGTGGTGCGCGGCATCTGCATCAGCGACAGGATGCCTTCCTGCATGCGCGCGCCGCCGGAGGCAGCAAACAGCACGAAGGGGGTCTTGTGCTCCACGGCGGTCATCATGCCGGTCAGGATGGCTTCGCCTGCGGCCATGCCGAGCGAGCCGCCCATGAAGTCGAAGTCCTGCACCGCAGCGGTGAAATCGAGACCGTTGACGCGGCCGCGCGCCACCAGAACCGCGTCTTCCTCGCCGGTGCGGGTGCGGTATTCCTTCAGGCGGTCGGCGTATTTCTTGGTGTCGCGGAACTTCAGCGGATCAGCGGTCACGGAAGGCGTTGCCACCCGGTCATAGCTGCCGCCGTCGAAGAAGGATTCCAGGCGCTTCTTGGCCGGAATGCGCATGTGGTAGCCGGAATTCGGCACGACCCACAGGTTGGCTTCCAGATCGCGGTGGAACACCATCTCGCCCGTTTCCGGGCATTTGATCCAGAGGTTTTCCGGCATCTCGCGGCGCGACAGGAAGTTGCGCAGCTTGGGCCGTACGACAGTGTTGATCCAGTTCACGGCAAATCCCGTTCGTTGTTGGTGCCTGTTGGCCGGTCAGCGGGCGCGCGCCACGCCTCCGGCCAGGGAGGACACAAGATTTGTCACGGCGGCAACGGTCTTGTCCGTCGCCTGTCCATCTGCATCGAGGCTGTTGCGGATCGCCTCCACCAGCACGGAGCCGACGACCACGCCGTCCGCATCCTTGCCGATAGCCTCGGCATCCTCAGCCGTCTTGACGCCGAAGCCGACGGCGACCGGCAGGTCCGTGTGGCCCTTGATCCGCTTCACCGCTGCTGAAACATTGGTGGTGTTGAGGGCCGCCGACCCGGTGATGCCGGTGACGGAGACATAATAGACGAAGCCGGACGTGTTTTTCAGCACCGCCGGCAGGCGGCGGTCATCGGTGGTCGGCGTTGCCAGGCGGATGAAGTTGATGCCGCCTTCCAGCGCCGGGATGCAGAGCTCGTCGTCAGCTTCCGGCGGAATATCGACAACAATCAGGCCATCCACGCCCGCAGCATGCGCCTCGGCAACGAAAGCCTCCGGCCCGCGCACATAGATGGGGTTGTAATAGCCCATCAGCACGATGGGCGTGTCCTGATCCTTTTCGCGGAACTTGCGCACCATGGCGAGCGTCCGGTCCATGGTCTGGCCGGCCTTCAGCGCCCGCTGGGTGGCAAGCTGAATGGGAATGCCTTCCGCCATCGGATCGGAAAAGGGCATGCCCAGTTCGATCACGTCAGCGCCTGCCGCAGGCAGGGCCTCAAGGATCGCCTGCGATGTGGCCAGATCCGGATCGCCTGCCGTGATGAAAGTGACAAGGGCCGGACGCCCCTTTTCGGCACAGGCCTTGAATCGGCGGTCGATGCGCGTCCCGGTCATTCAGCTTCCCATCCTTGAGGATCTGTTCGCAGATCTGGTTTGCCGGGCAGGCAGCCCGGAGGGCGGGCGCTGAACCTTGAAACCAGCGCTTGGATGTAGGGGGCTTCAAGGCCTTCTGTCAACGCATCGCGGCAGGGAAAGGCAAGAAAGGCTGAATCGCGCCGCTTTTCCTGCAAGGGGAAGACGCATCAGCGGCAGAAATCCTGTCCTTTGAGCCATGCAGCGGTTGCAGGGTTGATCTGCAATGGGGGGCCTTGAAGCGCACATTGTGCGTCTCTATCTCTTGAAGACAAGGCCGGGTTGGCCAGGAACAACAAGAAAAGGAGCCTCCCCCATGATCATTCAGACCACGCGCCGCAAGACAACGCGCCTCGCCGGAATTGGCCGCATCTTCAGCGACCGTGAGCCGCAGGCCGCTGCACCGCATAAGGACCACAACGGCCCGGGTGCATTCGAGTTTTATCTCACCGCCATGTTCGCAGGCGGCCTAACCGGCCGTTGACCGGACGTTTTTCATGCAAAGGCCCCGCAGTTTAGAAGGCTGCGGGGCCTTTGCGTTTGCCGGGAAGGTGTGCGCGGAATTGGCCCGGCTGGCGTGCAGCCCCGGAGGGGGGCAGGGCCACGCATTCAGGCGGCACACGCTGTCCCCGTGTCATTCCGGTTTGGCGCGAAGCGGCAAGACCGGAATCCAGTAGCCCCGGAATCTCCGTTCATTTCTCACGCCGGGCGCACTGGATCCCCGCCTGCGCGGGGATGACAAGGTGAGGAGCTGCGGAGACAGCACCGGCAGAAAACGCCGTGGCTCATGACAAGCCACGGCATAGTGAGGCAAACCCTCAGATCACAGATCGAAGCCGAGCATCTTGCCGACGGTGAAGACGTCCTTGTCGCCGCGGCCGCACAGGTTCATGACGATGATCTGGTCCTTGTCCATCTTCGGCGCCATCTTGACCACCTGTGCCAGCGCATGGGCCGGCTCCAGCGCCGGGATGATGCCTTCGACCCTGGTCAGAAGCTGGAAGGCGGCCATCGCCTCGTCATCGGTGATCGGCACGTAATTGGCGCGGCCAATTTCCTTCAGCCAGGAATGTTCCGGCCCGATGCCCGGGTAATCAAGGCCCGCCGAAATGGAATGGCCTTCCAGGATCTGGCCATCATCATCCTGCAGCAGATAGGTGCGGTTGCCATGCAGGACGCCCGGCTTGCCGGCATTCAGCGAGGCGCAATGCTCGTGGCCGTCAAGTCCGCGCCCGCCCGCCTCGACGCCCCAGATTTCGACGCTCTTGTCATCGAGGAAGGGGTGGAACAGGCCGATGGCGTTGGAGCCGCCGCCGACAGCGGCCACGATGGCATCCGGCAGGCGGCCTTCGGCGGCGAGGATCTGCTCGCGGGTTTCCTTGCCGATGACCGACTGGAAATCGCGCACCAGCTCCGGATAGGGGTGCGGGCCTGCGGCGGTGCCGATCAGGTAATAGGTGTCGTCAACATTGGTGACCCAGTCACGCAGCGCCTCGTTCATGGCGTCCTTCAGCGTGCCCGCGCCAGCGGTGACCGGAACGATCTCGGCGCCCAGCAGCTTCATGCGGAAGACGTTCGGCTTCTGCCGCTCCACGTCGGTCGCGCCCATGTAGACGACGCAGGGCAGACCGAAGCGGGCGCAGACGGTGGCCGTTGCCACGCCGTGCTGGCCAGCGCCCGTCTCGGCGATGATGCGCGTCTTGCCCATGCGCTTGGCCAGCAGGATCTGGCCGAGGCAGTTATTGATCTTGTGGCTGCCGGTGTGGTTCAGCTCGTCGCGCTTGAAGTAGACCTTGGCGCCGCCCAAATGTTCGGTCAGGCGTTCGGCGAAATAAAGCGGCGACGGACGGCCGGTGTAATGGGTGTTGAGGTTGTCCAGCTCCGCCTTGAAGGCCGGATCGGCCTTGGCGTCGCTATAGGCCTTTTCCAGATCGAGGATCAGCGGCATCAGGGTTTCGGCCACGTAGCGGCCGCCGAAAATCCCGAAATGGCCCCGCTCGTCCGGGCCGGACCGCAGGGTGTTCGCCATTGTGGTCAACTCTCGTCACTCCTTCGCATGTTCCGCGCCCCGGACTGCCGCCACGAAAGCACGTATCAACCCGCTGTCCTTGACGCCCTTGCCGCGCTCGACGCCGGAAGAGACATCGACCGCTGTGGCGCCGCTGAGCGCAATCGCCTGCGCAACGTTTTCCGGATCCAGTCCCCCGGAAAGCATGAAGGGACACGGCAGGTCAAGCGACTTCAGCAGCGTCCAGTCAAACGGAACCCCATGGCCGCCGGGCACATCGGAGTCTTTCGGGGGCTTGGCGTCAAACAGGATCCGCTCAGCCACATTGACATAGGGCAGGGCGGCCTCGAGGTCAGCCCTTTCACTCACGCCAATTGCCTTGATGATGCGCCGGCGCATCATGACCCGCGCGGCAGCACAGGCTTCCGGCGTTTCCTGGCCGTGGAACTGGAAAATATCCGGCTGCACCAGCTCGTTGATGCGCTGCACGCCATGCAGATCCATGTCCACCGTCAGGGCGACAATCTCGCTGCGGCCGCGGGCAATATCAGCCAGACGGCAGGCATCGGAAAGCGTCACGTGGCGCGGGCTCTTGGGAAAGAACACCAGCCCGACCATATCCGTCCCCGCCTCAACGGCCGCTTCCATGGTTTCGGGGGTCGAAAGACCGCAGATCTTGATGATGGTTTTGGGCATTCTGAATTCCTGCGGCTTTCGCATCTTTGACGGACAGTGGGTGCCGCCTGGCTGGCCCGGACGGGACGCAGGCGGCACCCTGATAGATCACGTCACGTTATAGGCTGCAATCGCGGCCATGTTGACGATGTCGCTGTCCTTGGCACCCATCGGGACGATCTGCACCGGCTTGTCGAAGCCGACGAGCAGCGGGCCGATGACGGTGGAGCCGCCCAGTTCCTGCAGCATCTTGGTGGCGATGGAGGCCGAGTGGAAGGCCGGCATGACGAGAACGTTGGCCGGACCGGTCAGGCGGCAGAAGGGATAGGCTGCCATCTTGTCCATGTTGAGCGCCACGTCCGCCGCCATTTCGCCGTCATACTCGAAATCGACGCGGCGGCGGTCGAGGATGCGCACCGCTTCCTGCACCCGCTCGGCGCGCTCGCCCTTCGGATGGCCGAAGGTGGAATAGGCGAGCATGGCCACACGCGGCTCGTAGCCAAGCCTCCGGGCGACGTGGGCTGCCTCTTCGGCGATATCCGCCAGTTCCTCCGCATTTGGCATGTCATGCACCGTGGTGTCGGCGATGAGCACGGTTCGGCCACGGCACAAGGCCACCGACACACCGATCACCCGGTGGCCGGGCTTGGTGTCGATGCACTGGCGCATGGTGTCGAGCGCGACAGAATAGTTGCGGGTGATGCCGGTGACCATGGCATCCGCATCGCCCCGCGCCACCATGATGGCGCCCCAGTAGTTGCGGTCGTTGTTGACCATGCGGTGGCAGTCACGCAGCAGATAGCCCTTCCGCTGCAGCCGGGTGTAGAGATACTGCGCATAATCGGCGTTGCGGGTGGAATTGCGGGCGTTCTGGATGCTGATGCCGGAACGGGCAAGATCGACACCAGCGCCAGCGGCGGCTTCGCGGATTTCATCCTCGCGGCCGATCAGGATGGCCTCGCCCAGCCCCTGGCTGACGAAGCTGACGGCGGCGCGGATCATCGGCTCTTCTTCGCCTTCGGCAAAGACCACGCGCTTGGGCGCCTGGCGCACCTTGGAGAAGATGCGCTGCAGGGTTCCGGCCACCGGATCGCGGCGGGCGGAAAGCTGATGCTTGTACTGGTCCATGTCAATGATCGGGCGGCGGGCAACGCCCGTGTCCATCGCCGCCTGCGCCACGGCGGGCGGGATGGTGGAGATGAGGCGCGGATCAAACGGCACGGGGATGATGTAGTCCGGGCCGAATTTCGGGCGGCTGCCCCGGTAGGCGGCGGCCACTTCGTCCGGCACTTCCTCGCGGGCAAGAGCTGCGAGCGCCTGCGCACAGGCGACCTTCATCGCATCATTGATGGTCGTCGCCCGCACATCCAGCGCGCCACGGAAGATATAGGGGAAGCCGAGCACGTTGTTGACCTGGTTGGGATAATCCGACCGGCCTGTGGCGATGATGGCGTCATCGCGGATGGCCGCCACCTCTTCCGGCGTGATTTCCGGATCCGGGTTGGCCATGGCGAAGATGATCGGGTTCGGGGCCATGGCGCGCACCATGTCTTCCGTCAGGGCGCCCTTCACCGACACGCCGATGAACACATCCGCGCCCTTCAGCGCCTCATAGAGGGTGCGGGCATCGGTCTTCACCGCATGGGCTGACTTCCACTGGTTCATGCCATCGGTGCGGCCCTGATAGATGACGCCCTTGGTGTCGCACAGGATGACATTGTCATGCGGCACGCCCAGCGCCTTGACCAGTTCGATACAGGCAATGCCGGCCGCGCCCGCGCCATTGCAGACAATGCGCACCGACTTCAGGTCCTTGCCCGTCAGATGCAGCGAATTGATGAGGCCGGCGGCAGCGATGATGGCGGTGCCGTGCTGGTCGTCGTGGAAGACGGGAATGTCCATCAGCTCGCGCAGGCGCTGCTCGATGATGAAGCATTCCGGCGCCTTGATGTCCTCAAGGTTGATGCCGCCAAAGGAGGGGCCGAGATAGCGCACCGCGTTGATGAACTGGTCCGCGTCTTCCGTGTCGACCTCAAGGTCGATGGAATCCACGTCCGCAAAGCGCTTGAACAGCACCGCCTTGCCTTCCATCACCGGCTTGGAGGCAAGAGCCCCGAGATTGCCGAGGCCGAGAATGGCCGTGCCGTTGGAGATGACCGCCACCAGATTGCCGCGTGTCGTGTAGTCATAGGCCCGCGAGGGGTCTTCCGCGATGGCCCGAACCGGCACTGCCACACCGGGGGAATAGGCCAGCGACAGATCGCGCTGCGTCGCCATCGGCTTGGTGGGGTTGATTTCGAGTTTGCCGGGCTTGCCTTCCTGATGGAACAGCAGGGCCTCCTGGTCTGTAAAGCTGACGCCTGTCTTGCCCTTCTTGCCTGATGACGACATGGTCTGGCCGGTCCTTCCCTCGTGCTGCGAAGCCTTCGCTTCTCTTATCTGGACCAAGACCTTATCCCCGGAAAATTACCGCCTCAAGGCGCCTTTAGGCACAGGACCTGTGAAAGCTGCGGAGGGCTTTGCTAGGGTCCGCACATGCCGACCGATCAGAGCCCCTATACCCCTGCCCCGAACGATGCCGCATCCGGCGCGAGCGATGCCCGCGTGACGCCGATGATGGCCCAGTTCATCGAAATCAAGGCCGCCAATCCGGACAGCCTGCTGTTCTACCGCATGGGCGATTTCTACGAGATGTTCTTCGAGGATGCCGAGATCGCCTCGCAGGCGCTGGGCATCACGCTGACCAAGCGCGGCAAGCATCAGGGCGAAGACATCCCGATGTGCGGCGTGCCGGTGCATGCGGCGGACGACTACTTGCAGAAGCTGATCGGCCTTGGCCACCGGGTTGCAGTCTGCGAGCAGATGGAAGATCCGGCAGAGGCGAAGAAGCGCGGCTCGAAATCCGTGGTGCGGCGTGATGTGATCCGCCTTGTCACTCCCGGTACACTCACCGAAGAGCGGCTGCTGAACGCGGGGAGCAACAATTTCCTGCTGGCGCTGACAAGATTGCGCGCCGGATCGGATGCAGGCGACGGCGTCTTCGGCCTTGCGTGGATCGACATGTCCACCGGCAGCTTCCAGGTGGCCGAGACGGATCTGCAGCGGCTTTCGGCCGACCTAGCCCAGATCGATCCGCGTGAAATCGTGCTGCCGGACAATCTGCTTCAGGAAACCGAAATCCGCCATCTGGTGGAAGGGCAGGGCGCTGCCATTTCGCCCGTGCCGCGTGCCTTCTTCGACGGGGCAACGGCGGCGGACCGGCTGGCGAATTATTTCCGGGTGAAGACCCTCGACGGTTTCGGCAATTTCTCCCGCGCCGAGCTGACCGCAGCGGCCGGCATTCTCGCCTATGTGGAGAAGACCCAGCTGGGCGAACGCCCGCCGCTGGACCCGCCCACCCGGGAGGCTGCACGCGGGCGGATGCTGATCGATCCGGCCACCCGCGCCAATCTTGAACTGACGCGCACCCTCTCCGGCGAGCGGCAGGGCAGCCTTCTGTCATCCATCGACCGCACGGTGACAGGCGCAGGCGCGCGCCTGCTGGCCAGCCGTCTGGCCGGACCGCTCACCGATCCGGCCGAAATTGCCACACGGCAGGACTCCGTCGGCTTCTTCCTCGACAACGAGATCCTGCGCGACAGCCTGAGGGCCGAGCTGAAGGCGGCGCCCGATCTGGCGCGTGCCCTATCCCGCATTGCCATGCAGCGCGGCGGCCCGCGTGACCTTCTGTCGATTGCGCAAGGGCTTGAGGCAACGGCGCGCATTCTGACGCAGATGAAGAGCGCCGAGGATCTGCCGCCGGAACTCGCCGGTGCCTGGCGCGATCTTGCCGCCGCCCCTCATGATCTGGGCGCCGAACTGACCCGCGCGCTCGACCCCGAACCGCCTCTGCTCAAGCGCGACGGCGGGTTTGTTGCGGCTGGCTATGACGCCAATCTGGATGAGCTGCGTGATCTGCGCGATGCCTCGCGCAAGGTGATCGCCCGGCTTCAGGCGGACTATTCCGAAGAGCTGGGCCTGCGCTCGCTCAAGATCAAGCACAACAATGTGCTGGGCTGGTTCATCGAAGTGCCGGCCGGACAGGCGGACAAGCTGTCGGCAGATCCGGCGCGCTTCATCCACCGCCAGACCATGGCGGGCGCCATGCGCTTCACCACCACGGAGCTGGCCGATCTGGAATCGCGCATCGCCAGCGCGGGGGAGCGGGCGCTGGCCATCGAGCTGGAGATCTTCGACCGGCTTGCCGCCCAGCTGGTGGCGGACAGCGAGCCGGTGAAGGCCGCAGCCCGGGCGCTGGCCGTGATCGATGTGGCAGCGGCCCTGTCGAAACTGGCGCAGGATGAAAATTACTGCCGCCCGCAGGTGGACATGAGCCTTGCCTTCGCCATCGAGGGCGGCCGCCATCCGGTGGTGGAACAGGCGCTCAGGCGCGGCGGCGGCGATACCTTCGTGGCCAATGACAGCAACCTCGGGCCGCAGGGCAAGGAAGCGTCGGGGCAGATCTGGCTGATCACCGGTCCCAACATGGCCGGTAAGTCCACGTTCCTGCGGCAGAATGCGCTGATTGCGGTTCTGGCGCAGATGGGCAGTTTCGTGCCTGCCGCCAGCGCTCATCTGGGCGTGGTGGACCGGCTGTTCTCCCGCGTTGGCGCGGCGGATGATCTGGCGCGCGGCCGCTCCACCTTCATGGTGGAAATGGTGGAAACGGCGGCCATCCTCAATCAGGCGGGCGAGCGGGCGCTGGTCATTCTGGACGAGATCGGGCGCGGCACAGCCACCTTCGATGGCCTGTCCATCGCCTGGGCTGCCATCGAGCACCTGCACGAGGTGAACCGCTCCCGCGCGCTCTTTGCCACCCACTACCACGAGCTGACCGCGCTGGCCCAGCGCCTGCCACGGCTGACCAATGCCACAGTCTCCGTGAAAGAATGGAACGGCGACGTGGTCTTCCTGCATGAGATCATCCCCGGTGCGGCGGACCGGTCCTATGGCATTCAGGTGGCCAAGCTTGCGGGCCTTCCGGCGGCGGTGGTGGAGCGGGCGAAGTCCGTCCTCTCCCAGCTTGAGGAGAAGGACCGCCGCTCCCCGGCGGAAACCCTGATCGACGAGCTGCCGCTGTTTGCCGCCGTGGTCCAGACCACCAAGGCGGCCGCCACTGCACCTGCGGCCAAGGCCGATCCGGTGCTGGAGGCGCTCGGTGAAATCAATCCGGACGACCTCACCCCGCGTGAGGCGCTGGAAGCGCTCTACCGGCTGAAGTCTCTCAAGGCGAAAGGGTGACGCCGGAAAAGGTCAGGCCTGCTCTGCCTTGCGGGCCTGCCATAGTCCGCTGTCGATGGCCTTATGCACCAGCTCGATGACGAGCCGCTGCACCGCTTCCAGCGCATAGGAGGACGGGCGGTCCGCCATCTGGCACAGATGCAGCGTGCGTGACAGTTCCGGCATGATGATGGGCCGGACAGCGAGGGCGCCTGTTTCTATGTGCTCCTGCAGGAACAGCCGTGTGCCGATGGCGCAGCCGAGCCCCGCAATCAGCGCGCCGCCAATCACATGCACCGAGTTGAGCTGAAAGCGGGCGCTACTCTCCAGCTTCTTCAGCAGCGTGGCGTCATCGACCAGCGCACGCGCCGAAATGCCCTGGCGCAGGATGATCATCGGCAGCCCGAGCGTGTCGTGAAAGGCGATCGGGCGGCCGGTTTCCCCGATGATGGCCTCGTGCCCGATCAGCACCATGCTTTCCTCCAGCACCGGGATCGACTTCAGCCGTGCATCCGCCGGAGGGTTGTAGACAAGAGCCATGTCCACGTCGGCCGCGAGCAGATGCGCGAGTGTCGTGCCGGACAGGCTTTCGGAAAGCGACAGGTTCAGCTTCGGGTAGTCGGTCATGATCCGCTGAAGGAGCGGCACGCCGATGGCCTTGACCGCCGAATAGGCCATGCCGATGGTCACGTCACCCGCAACCTCGCCGCCTGAAGCCTTGATGTCCCTTTCGGCGGCCTGCATGGCGCGCAGGATTGCCTTGGCGTGGGTGTAAAGCCGCTCACCCGCCGCCGTCGGTTCCAGCCCGCGCGGCCTGCGGTGGAAGAGCTTCTGTCCGAGATCCGCCTCAAGATTGGCGAGGTGATGGCTCAGCGCCGACACCGCGATGCGCAACTCGCCGGCAGCGGTCGTCAGGCTGCGTCTTTCAAAGATCGCCTCGAAGTAGCGGAGCTGGCGCGTATCCATGGTTTCTCGGTTTTAGAACGAAGCCTTATAAACTTTATAATTTTTCTACTCCGTGTCGAGCGCTAACTTGCTGTCATGCTGCCGTCAAGCAGTGGGAGGAGATGCAGGTGACGGAACCGTTCAAGCCGCTCGAAGGCATACGCATCGTCGAGATGAGCCACATGATCATGGGGCCGTCCTGCGGCATGTTCCTCGGCTTTCTCGGCGCCGAAGTGATCAAGGTCGAGCCGCCGGAAGGGGACAAGACCCGCTATCTGTCCGGCATGGGGCGGCCGATGTTCCCGCTCTTCAACCGCGGCAAGAAGTCGGTCCAGCTTGATCTGGCCAGCGAGAGCGGCCAGGCCGCGCTTCGCAAGCTGCTGGCCACCGCCGACGTCTTCATTGAAAATTTCCGCGACCAGTCGCTGGCAAAGATGGGCGCTGACGGCGAGACGCTGCGGCGCGAATTTCCCGGGCTGATCGTTGCCTCGCACAAGGGCTTCCTGCGCGGCCCCTATCAGGACCGCACGGCGCTGGATGAGGTGGTCCAGATGATGACCGGCCTTGCCTACATGACCGGCCCCTCGGGCAGGCCCCTGCGGGTCGGCTCGTCGGCGAATGACATCATGGGCGGGCTCTTCGGTGCTTTTTCCGTTCTGGCTGCGCTGCTGGAGCGCAAGGGAACCGGCAAGGGCCGCAATCTGCGTATTGGCCTGTTCGAGAATTGCCTGCTGCTCGTTGCCCAGCACATGGTTCAGTTCGAGCTCGAAGGCAAATCGCCGCCACCAATGCCGGAGCGGGACTTCTCCTGGCCGGTCTACGATATTTTTGACACCTCGGACGGCAACCAGATCTTCGTCGGCGCCGTGACCGAAGGGCAATGGGTTGCCCTTTGCAAGCTCCTGGATCTCGATGAATTGCTGAGCGATCCGCAGCTTCAGACTCGGATGCAGCAGATTGAGGCCCGCGGCCGGACCATTCCGGTCGTCGCCCGTGCCATTGCGGCCCGCGATGCCGGTGAACTTGCGAGGCAATTCGAGGACCTGGGCATTCCCTATTCACCCATCGCAAAACCCGCCGACATGTACAGCGACCCGCATGTGATGCGCCCCGGCGGGCTTGCCACCTCACACATGCCGGATGGCTCCACCTTCCGCGCCCCGTCCCTGCCTTTCGAAGTCGATGGCGAGATGCTGACCGGTGGCGGCGATCTGCAATCGGTCGGGCAGGACACTGAGACGGTTCTGGCCGGGGTCGGTCTTGACGCTGCAGAGATCGCTGCCGCGCGGGGCAAGGCCAAGGAGCGGGCGGCATGACGCGGCTTCGCGATGTCTATCCGGCCGGCCATGTGGTGCTGCGCGAAGTCGGGCTGCGTGATGGCTTGCAGCTCGTCAAATCCTATCCCTCGACGGCAGCCAAGATCGAGTGGATCAACCGTGAATACGCTGCCGGTGTGCGCAATTTCGAGGTTGGCTCCTTCCTGCCGGCCTCACGTTTTCCGCAATTCGCCGATGTGCGGGAGGTGCTGGCTGCGGTGAAGGCCCTGCCGGGCGCCCATGCGGTTGGCCTCGTCCTCAACGACCGGGGCGCGGATGACGCGCTTGCGTCCGGGGTTGATGAGATCATGTGCGTTGTCTCTGCCACGGAAGCGCATTCGCAGGCCAACACCCGGCGCAGCCGCGCCGAAGCGGTGGCCCATGTGAAGCGGCTTTGCGCGCTGCGCGATGCCAGTGATCACCGGCCGCTGGTGAATGCCGGCATCGCCATGGCCTTCGGCTGTTCGATCACGGGTGCCGTCGATCCGGACGAGGTGCTGCCCCTTGCCGGAGCGCTGTTCGAGGCTGGTGCCGATGTCGTCGGGCTGGCCGACACGGTCGGCTTTGCCGGACCAGACCAGATTGCCGCCCTTGTCCGGCGTATCCGCGCCATTGCGGCAGACCGGGAGGCCGCCATCCACCTGCACGACACGCGCGGCATGGCGATGGCCAATGCGTCCGCCGCGCTCGATGCGGGCTGCCGCATTCTCGACGGAGCGCTCGGGGGGCTGGGAGGCTGCCCCTTTGCGCCCGGCGCTACTGGCAACGCCGTGTTTGAGGATCTCGTTTTCCTATGCGAATCCAAGGGCTTTGCCACCGGCATCGACATTGGAAAGCTGATCGGGGTCCGGGAGATTCTGGCCCGCGAAATGCCTTCAGAAACGCTTTACGGCCAGCTGGCCCGTGCAGGGCTGCCGCAGGCGGCCGGAACGGGAGCAATGTGAGCCTGAGATAAACTGGTCAAACTGGGAGGAGACCATCATGACGAAGACACTTCTTGCAACGCTTCTTGCCGCAACAGCCATGACAGGCGCTGCGGGTGCAGCAGAATTGATGCGCTGCAGCCATCAGCTGCCGCCCGGCCATCACATTTCCGAGGTGATCGAGAAATGGGCCGCAGAAGTTGAAACCTTGTCCAACGGCGAGATCGATGTTCAGATCTTCGGCGCCGACAGCCTGATCAAGGCCAATGACAATATCCTCGCCGTTGCGCGCGGGGAGATCGAATGCGCTTTCTCGCTGAACTTCCAGTGGGGCAAGACGCTTCCCCTCATGAACGTCACCATCGGCCCCTACACCATGTCCTCCATCGAGTCCTGGAAGAAGTGGCCGGATTCGGAAGCCGCTGCCTATCTCGAAGGCAAGCTTCTCGACAAGGGCGTGAAGAACATCGCCTGGATGTTCCAGACCAATGTCAGCGTGTTCACGTCCAAGGGCAAGGCACTGACGAAGCCGGATGACTTCAAGGGCCTGAAGATGCGCGGCCTTGGCCCTGCTTTCGACCGTGGCCTGACCGCCATGGGCGCCTCGACCGTGTCGCTGCCCGGCAGCGAGGTCTATCAGGCGCTGGCGACCGGCGTGATCGATGCTGCCGTGACCGACGTCGCGGCCGCCTATTCGCGCCGCTACTACGAGGTGCAGGACCACATGACGGTCGTGCCCGTCCTTGCCGCCTATCTCCACGGCTATGTGACGCCCTCCTGGTATGACGGCCTCACCGGAACGCAGAAGGCGGCCATCGATGAGGCTGGCAGGAAGGCAGCGGGCTGGGCCATCGAGGCCTCTGAAAAAGCCTCCGCCGATGCTCCGGCCCAGCTGCAGGAGAAGGGCGTGACCGTCCACATCGCCACCAGCGAGGAGAACGAAGCCTTCCGTGCGGCGATGCAGCCGGCCTTTGAAGAGGGCTTTGCCGCTGAGACCGGCGAGGAAGGCCGCGAGCTTCTGGCGCTGATTGCAAAGATCAAGTAGCTCCGATGCGGGATCCTGCTGAAAGGGGGGAGGAGGCGGGCGCCTCCTCCTCACCCCTCGACCGTTTCGCCGCCGCGATTTCCGGCGCCGGAGGTCTGATAAGCTCTGCGCTGATCCTGGTGGTGCTGATCATCACCGGCGTTGGCGTGTGGATGCGGTACGTGATTGGCCAGCCCATCGCCGGTGTCGAGGAGGCAACCGGCTTTTTCGTTGTGGCCATCGTCATGTTCGGCGCGGCCGAGGCATCGCGCCGGAACGATCATATCCGCATCGACATCATCCTCGACAAGGCCCCGCCACGTCTGCGCCGCTGGCTCGATATCTGGGCGCAGATTTCGGTGCTGGCCTTTGCAGCTGCGCTGCTGGTGACCGCCTGGCACACGGTGTCGTTTTCGCGCCGCTTCGGCGCCTATTCGCCCGGCTATCTCGAACTCCCCATGTGGATACCGCAATCGGCGATGATCGCAGGCGGTGGACTGATCCTGCTGGTGTGCCTGGCGCGTCTCTTCATTCTCCTGCGTGGAGGCCGGACATGACCCTCATCATCATCGCCGTTCTGGCCGCCGTGCTTCTGACAGGCATACCGATCTTCGCGGCTCTCGGGCTTACCTCGCTTGCCATTCTCTGGCTTTTCGAGGGCAAGGTCTGGTCGATGGCCGACACGGTCTTTGCCTCGCTCAACAATCCGTTGCTCGCCACCATCCCGATGTTCGCCTTCATGGCGCATGTGATGATCAAGGCGAAGGTCGTCGACGATCTCTACGAGATGTCGAACAAGCTGGTCGGCCACGTCAAGGGCGGGCTCGGCTTTGCCACCATCCTCTGCTGCACGATCTTTGCCACGATTTCCGGCTCCTCCGTGGCCACCGCACTCACCATCGGCACCACCGCCATTCCGCAAATGCAGCGGTTCGGCTACCGCCCGCGCGACACTTACGGCATCATTGCCGCAGGCGGCACGCTCGGTATCCTCATTCCGCCCTCCGGGCCGATGATCCTTTATGCGGTCGTCACCAATGCCTCGATCGGCGGCCTGTTCCTCGCCGGAATCGTGCCCGGCCTGCTGATCGCACTCCTCTTCGCCATCTTCTCCTGGGTTCAGGCGAACGCCCATGGCGAAACACAGGCACAGGACTGGCCAGGCACACGCGCCGTCCTTTCGGCTTTCTGGAAGTCGATCTGGGCCGTCATGATGCCTCCGGTCATTCTGGGCGGCATCTATTTCGGCATCTTCACAGCCGCCGAAGCGGCCGCAGTGGGTGCCGCCTATGCGCTGCTCGTCGCTCTGCTCGTGTACCGGAACGTTTCGCTGCGCGATCTCGGGGAGTGCCTCTGGCAGACCATGCGCACCTGCGCCATGCTGTTCATGATCATCGCGGCTGCCGGCATGTTCGGCCATGCCATCACCATCATCCGGCTTCCTGCCGAAGTGATGGAAACCGTGACGGCGCTCGAACTGTCCCAGACGGGCTTCCTTCTGGCGGTCATGATCGCAATCTTCATCTTAGGCATGTTTCTGGAAACGATCGCGATCATCCTGATCACCACACCAATCATCCTGCCGTCCATGCTGGCCCTTGGCATTGATCCGGTCTGGTACGGCATCATGCTGATGATCAACCTTGAGCTTGCCCTGATCACGCCGCCTGTCGGCATGAACCTGTTCGTTCTCAAGGGGATCACAGGGGCGCCGCTGATCGACATCATGCGCGGGGCCGCGCCTTATGTCGGCATCCTGATCTTCGGCCTCTTCATGGTTTGGCTGTTTCCGCAGCTGGCCCTCTGGCTGCCGCAGCAATCCGGATTTGGCCGCTAGAGCAATTCCAGCAAAAGGGAAACCGCCCTGCGTCCCGGCTGCCCCCGGCTGTGCACGGCCGGGGGCAGTCATTTCCCCACGAAGGACTGGCGCAAAGCCGTCAAATCACCTTATTCTGGTGGTCCCTCCATTCAGGATGCAGACCGTGTGCTGCGCCTTGCCCTTGCCGGTTTGACCGGCCCGGACCGTCTCATGTCTTTCGTCCTGCAGCTGCCCCGTCAGGCAGTCCTCATCCTGCTGCTCGTCTTTTTCGGCGCGCTGTGCACCTCTTCGCTCATTCCGGCGATGGGCTATTTCATCGTCGAAGGGTTGAAGCAGGAGCCCTGGCAGATCGGCCTTTACACCGGGCTCGTGGCGCCGCTGACCATGGTGGTGAACCGGACCTTTGGCGAAAAGCTGGATGGCGCGGTGGCGGTGAAGCCGCTGCTGCTGATCTCGATCCTGGCCTATATGGCGATGGCCCTGCTGCTTGCGGCCATTCCGGATTTTCTGGTGCTGGTGCTTGCCGGTGCGCCCATCATGGCGGTCGCCAATGGCGCGACCTCGACCGAGTTCACCTACGGCCGTCTTTATGCGGAGCGGACCGGCCTTGATATTGCCGAGTATAATGCCTGGCTGCGCATGGTCGTGTCGCTGGCCTGGGTCATCGGGCCGTCCATGACCTTCATTCTGTTTGATCTCGCCGGTTTCCGGGTGGCCTATCTGATTTCGGCAGGCCTTGCGGTGATCTGGCTTGTGCTGTGGCATCTGGGCGTGCCGGGGGATTTCCGCGCGCCGCAGCGCCCGCGCGGCACGGCTGCGCTCGAGGGCATCGACTGGCCCATCCTGCTGGCAGCTTTCACCTGCACGCTTTTTGCCGTTGGCAATGTGCTCTTCACCGCTGCCATGCCGCTCTATTATGTCAGGGAAGTGGGCCTGCCCGGCTACACGCCCGGCCTGTCGCTGTCCTTCAAGTGCATCGTCGAGGTCATAGCCATTTTCCTTGCCGCGCGCATTGCCGCGCGTTTCGGCTCAAGAACGGTGCTCTACGGCGCTTCGCTGCTCGCTGTGGTCACCTTCCTGCTGTTCACCCAGATCAGCACCGTGCTGCATGTGGTGATCCTCTCGGCCATCGAGGGGCTTTACTATGGCCTTTTCGCCGGGGTCGCGATTTCCTTCGTGCAGAGCTATGCGCCGGACAAGCCGGGGCGGGCCACCGCGCTCTACATGAACGGGCTGTTTCTCGGCTCCTTCATCGGCTCGGTCTCCATGGGGCTGATCGCCAGCGCCTTTGATTTCCGCACCGTTGTCTTCGTGGCGGCCGGCAGCGGCCTTGCCGTGCTGGTGGCCCTCAGCCAGCTGCGGTCGCCGCGGGGTGCAAGCTGAAGCGCCCGTGCGGCCTCAGCCGCCGTAGCCGGAAATGAGACGCCGGGCCTCGGCGTTGACGGCCGCTTCCGTTGCCGCATATTCGCCCTGCCGCTGCATCAGACGGAAGCGCAGGTCCTGGATCTCGAACCGGCCGTCGCTGATCCGGTCGCGGAGGCGGTCTGCCTTCTGGCGGCAGGCGTTGCGCTCGTCGGGACTGCCGGAGCCGCAGTCCAGCCGCGACAGGTCGAAGCGGGCGCTGTCTGTGGAGGATTCCAGATACCGCAGGCGGGATTCGACATTCTCGACCTCCCGCCGGGCGGAATAGATGCGGTTGCCGAGCTGATAGGCATATTCAAACTGACCGGCCAGAGCAGGCGGGCAGATATCCGACTTGCTGTCGCCCTGACGGCCAATGTTGAAACCATTGAGCGGGGTGCAATAAATCTGCACACCCTCCTGCCAGCCGGACTGATAGGCCGCCGGATCCGGGGAAATGCCATACTGGCCGCAGTCTTCCGCCACCTTGGAGATACGGTTGGCCGCATGGCCGGATGCAGCATCCGCCCGGCCCAGCGCGCGCCAATCCCCGGCCTGGCACTGTTCCTTTGAAACCGTGTCGCAGCCGCCCAAAAGCAGCGCAATGCCCATGACCGCAGCGGCCCCCAGCCAGAATTTCATGCAAAGCCTCCCCAAGATGCCCAGACCAGAGTGATACGCCTTGCCGGGGAGAACCGGAAGGCGGATTTGCGGCAAATTATGGGTCCAATATCAGGAAACGGCCGGGATACGCCCCGCCTTGGCATCGGCAATGGCTGCGGCAAAGGCCGTGGCAAAGCTTGTCCGGTCCGGCGGGTTGAGGAAGTCGCCGATGCCTATGGTGTCACCGCGGGCGCTCAGGGTGATCCGGGTGACGCCTTCATCTTCAAGCCGCATCACCGAAAGCCGCACCCAGAAGGGGTTGAAGCGGTATTCCTGCCGCTGACGGCCCGGCCCGGTCTTGCGGACGACAATCTCGTGTGCGCTGACCGTCACTTCCTCGCAGCGGTTGGCGGCCGCATAATTCAGCCGGAAGGCCATCCAGACCAGCAGCACATCCAGCCCGAAGAACCCGAAGACCGGCCATGCGCCGATGGAGAGGAACAAAAGCCCGGCGGCGAAACAGACCGCCCCCGTGGCCAGCATCAGCACCAGAAAGCCCTTCGGCCCCAGCGAGCGGTGCGGCGTCAGCACGGCAGCAAAGAGCGGCCGCTCGCCCGGCGCCAGCGCCGCGTCATCAGGACCGTCAGGATTGCTCTTGGTGCCGCTCATGAGAAAGCTTTATAGAGGAGGCATGACGCAAGCAAAGATCACAAAAGCACCAAAAAAGGGCAAGACCGCTGCGGCGGCGGCGAAAACGCCCGCTCCGGCACGGCGCAAGCAAGCGGCGCCGCGCTACACGAAGGCCGAAATCCACGCGATCTTCGACCGGTTCCACACGGACAATCCGGAGCCCAAGGGCGAACTGGACCATGTGAATGCCTTCACGCTGCTGGTTGCGGTGGTCCTGTCGGCGCAGGCGACGGATGTGGGCGTGAACCGGGCGACAAAAACCCTGTTCCGTATTGCCGATACGCCGGAGAAGATGCTGACGCTGGGCGAGGACCGGGTGCGCGAGGAAATCCGCACCATCGGCCTGTTCAAGACCAAGGCGAAGAATGTCATCGCCCTGTGCGAACAGCTGCTGCGTGATCACGGCGGCGAGGTGCCGGAAAGCCGCGAGGCGCTGGAGGCGCTGCCAGGTGTTGGCCGCAAGACGGCGAATGTGGTGCTCAACATGGCCTTTGGCCATCCCACCATTGCGGTGGACACGCATCTGTTCCGCCTGGGCAACCGCATCGGCATTGCTCCCGGCAAGACGCCGCTGGCGGTCGAACTGGCGATGGAGAAGATCGTACCGGCCGAATATGGGCTGCACGCCCATCACTGGCTGATCCTGCATGGCCGTTACATCTGCAAGGCCCGCAAGCCGGAATGCGCGCGCTGCCTGATCTATGACCTGTGCAAGAGCCACGAGAAGGTGCCGATGGATGCGGTGCCGGACATTGCGCTGCGCACGGCGGCGGAGATTGCCGCAAGACAGGCAGGGACACAGGCAGGAGCAGAAGCAGGGGCACCTGCGGCATCATGAAGATCCCGGACTGTCCGCAGCTTTCCTTCCGCCAGTTCGAACTTTCCGACGCTGAGTTCCTCATGCGGCTGATGAACGATGCCGCGTTCATCGCACATATCGGCGACCGGGGCCTGAGACAGGTTGAGGATGCCCGCAACTACATCCGCAGCGCCATCCGCCCGGCCTACCGGCGCGGCAACTACGGCTTCTGGGTGATCTCTGACAAGGCGAACGGCGCGGCACTGGGCATGGCGGGCCTTGCCAAGCGAGACAATCTGGATCTGCCGGATCTGGGCTATGCCCTGCTGCCGGAAGCGCGCGGACAGGGACATGCCATGGCGGCCTCCCGGGCCGTGCTCGCCTATGGCTTTGCAGCGCTGGCCCTGCCGCGTGTTCTCGCCATCACCAGTCCGGGGAACGAGGCGTCAAACAGTCTGCTGGCCCGCCTCGGCTTTGAGGTAGCCGTGCAGGATTACCGGCTGCCTAATGCACCGGGACGGCCGCAACTGCTGCATTGCCTCGAAAGGGAAAGATGGGAGCGCGCGGCCTGAAAGATCAGGCTGCGCCCTTCGGACGCACCCGCACCACCACATCGATACGCACGATCTCCATGCCCTCGGGGGCCTGGGGCACACGGCCGATGCCGATGCCATCGTGCGGAATGTCGACGACCCGGTTTTCGCCTTCAATGAAGAAGTGATGGTGATCGTGGACGTTGGTGTCGAAATAGGTCTTGGTGCCGTCGATGGCGACTTCCCGCAGCAGGCCGGCTTCGGTGAACTGGTGCAGGGTGTTGTAGACCGTCGCCAGCGACACGGGCACGGAGGCGCGGACCGCCTCCTCATGCAGGATTTCCGCAGAGATGTGGCGGTGGCCCTTGGAATAGAGCAATTCAGCAAGAGCGACACGCTGACGCGTCGGGCGCAGCCCGGAATCGCGCAGCATTTCAGTCACATCATGGCTGTGGTGGTGGTCGGCGTGATCGGGCGCGGTCATATCTGACTTTGGATCTCTGTCTCGTCGGCCAGCCTCAGCGGCGGAACCTAGTGCTATTCATAGGCATTCGCAGCGCGGTGCTTTGAAGGCCTGTCCTGATGGTCTCTATGGCCCTTTGTAGGGGACTTTTTCATATCAACAATTCAATTTTGCCATTTCTTGGACCGGGAATGCAAGTTTTTCCTTGAATTGCCGGTCAAATGTCCTCCCGCCGGCGTGATGAAACGGCCCCGGCGGGCCGCAGAAGCAGCCCTGCGTGCTTCAGTCCGGCGAGCTACAGGCCGCATTAAGGCCCCGGAAGAGGGCTCCGCAGCAAGTGACGCAGCGATATCCTTGCCTTCAGGCCCCGCTTTCGCCCGTCTTGTGCGTTTGGTGATCTTTCGAAGCTGCACCTGCTGTGTTAGGAAGGCCTCGAACACATGACTGCAGAACCGCTTGCCCCTGCGGCAGAAAATGCAAGCCTCACCGGGCGGGCAGAACAACAAGATAAACGGGAACGGAATGACCGATCGGCGCTCGAGCTACGAATATGAAGACCTCCTTGCCTGTGCACGCGGGGAATTGTTCGGACCCGGCAACGCGCAGCTGCCGCTGCCGCCCATGCTGATGTTCGACCGGATCACGGAGCTTTCCGAGACCGGCGGCGAGTTTGACAAGGGCTTTGCGCGCGCCGAATTCGACATCAATCCGGACCTGTGGTTCTTCCCCTGCCACTTCCAGGGCAATCCGGTGATGCCGGGCTGCCTCGGCCTTGATGCCCTGTGGCAGCTGACCGGTTTCTACCTTGGCTGGCTCGGGCTCGAGGGCAAGGGCATGGCCCTGTCCACCGGCGAGGTGAAGTTCAAGGGCATGGTCACGCCGTCGGTCAAGAAGGTCGAGTATGGCGTCGATTTCAAGCGCATCATGAAGGGCAAGCTCGTGCTCGGCATCGCGGATGGCTGGCTGAAGGCCGATGGCGAGCAGATCTACAAGGCGACCGACCTGCGGGTTGGCCTCGCCAAGACCTGATACCATATCAGCCCGTGGGTGCGGCATGTCCGCGCCCATCCAACATCTGACGAATGAGTTTGCTGCCGCGCCGCCGCGCGCATGGGCAGCCTGGAAAGACAGGAGACCGCGATGAGGCGGGTGGTTGTTACCGGCATGGGTATCGTGTCCTCGATTGGCGACACGGCTCAGGAGGTTCTGGAGAGCCTGCAGGCGGGCCGTTCCGGCATCGTCAAGGCGCAGGAATATGCCGATCTCGGCTTCCGCTGCCAGGTGCACGGCGCTCCGAAGCTGAACCCCTTCGAGGCGCTGGACCGCCGCACCACCCGTTTCATGGGTCAGGGCGCCGCCTGGAACTACATCGCCATGCAGCAGGCGATTGCCGATGCCGGCCTTGAGGACGGCGACGTCTCCAACGAGCGCACCGGTATCATCATGGGCTCTGGCGGCCCGTCCACCCACGCCATCGTGGAAGCGGCGGATATCACCCGCACGAAAGGCCCGAAGCGCATCGGACCGACGGCCGTGCCGAAAGCCATGTCCTCGACCAACTCGGCGACGCTGGCCACCCCGTTCAAGATCCGCGGCGTGAACTATTCCATCTCCGCAGCCTGTGCGACCACCAACATCTGCATCGGCAATGCGGCCGAGCTGATCCAGTGGGGCAAGCAGGACATCGTCTTTGCCGGTGGCGGCGAGGAGCTGGACTGGACGCTCTCCGTGCTGTTCGATGCCATGGGCGCCATGTCGTCCAAGTACAACGACACCCCGTCCACCGCTTCGCGTCCCTATGACGCCAACCGTGACGGCTTTGTCATCGCCGGCGGTGCCGGTGTGCTGGTTCTGGAAGAGCTGGAGCACGCCAAGGCGCGCGGCGCCAAGATCTATGCCGAGATCGTGGGTTATGGCGCAACCTCTGACGGTTACGACATGGTGGCTCCGTCGGGTGAAGGCGCCGAGCGCTGCATGCGCCTTGCCCTGTCCACCGTGGATCTGCCGGTGGACTACCTCAATCCGCATGCCACTTCCACGCCGGTGGGTGACATCAAGGAAATCGAGGCGATCCGTGCCGTGTTCGGCGACAAGATTCCGCAGATTTCCGCCACCAAAGCCCTTTCGGGCCACTCGCTGGGGGCGGCAGGCGTGCATGAAGCGATCTATTCGATCCTGATGATGCAGCACAATTTCATCGCTGCCTCGGCCCATATCGAAACCATTGATCCCGCCTTTGCGGATATGCCGATCGTGCGCGAGCGCGTCGACAACGCCAAGCTTGATTGCGTTCTGTCCAACGGCTTCGGCTTTGGCGGCACCAACGCCTCCGTGGTTTTCAAACGATACGCTTAAACAGATTGATTGCCGGCGCGCCGGGGACGTTCGAGACGTCTCCCGCGCGTCTTAAAGGCGGTCCGACAGGAGTTTTTTATGGAAGGGCTGATGAAGGGCAAGCGCGGGCTTGTCATGGGTGTCGCCAATGACCACTCCATTGCATGGGGCATTGCCAAGACCCTTGCCACACACGGCGCCGAGATGGCCTTCACCTATCAGGGTGAGGCTTTCGGAAAGCGCATCAAGCCACTGGCCGAGTCCATCGGCTCCAGCATCCTGCTGCCCTGCGACGTGGAAGACATTGCTTCCGTCGACAACGTCTTTGACGTGCTGAAGGAAAAGTGGGGCAAGATCGATTTCCTCGTTCATGCCATTGCCTATGCGGACAAGACCGAACTGCGCGGCCGCTATGCGGACACCAGCCGCGACAATTTCAGCAAGGCACTGCTGATTTCCTGCTTCTCCTTCACCGAGATCGTGAAGCGTGCAGCAGCCATCATGCCGGACGGCGGTTCCGTGGTGACGCTGACCTATGGCGGCTCCACCCGCGTCATGCCGAACTACAACGTCATGGGCGTTGCCAAGGCGGCGCTGGAATCCTCCGTGCGTTATCTGGCGATGGATTACGGCGAGCAGGGCATCCGCATCAACGCGATTTCCGCCGGCCCCGTGCGCACGCTTGCCGGTTCGGTCATCTCGGATTCGCGCCTGATGTACAATTTCCAGAAGCGCCATTCGCCGCTGGCCCGCACCGTGACGCTGGACGAGATCGGTGGTTCCGGCCTCTATCTTCTGTCCGAGCTTTCGGGCGGCGTGACCGGCGAGATCCATTTCGTCGACAGCGGCTACAACATCGTGTCCATGCCGCGTCTCGACGAGCTGAAGCGTCAGGACCGCAGCGACGACTGATCGTCCTGCCACACGATTCACGTGAAACAGCAAAGGGGCCCGTGAGGCCCCTTTGTCATGTCGGCTGCTGAACGCGCTGCATCCGGTCAGTTGCTGATTTTCTCGTTGGGATAGACGCCGAAGAGCCGGACCTGCTCCACCCAGCCGTCATACCCGCGGCCCTGAACGCGGCACCAGGTGCCATTGCAGGACTTGATATCCGTCAGCACCTTGGGCGCCAGATAGGCCCTGATGGCCGCCTCCGGACGCGGCTCCACATGCAGCGGCGTGTTCTCGCTTTGCTCCCAGGGCGTCACGAGCGCCGTCCGGCGCGACGAGAGCAGGGTGTGGAACAGCCAGCCTTCCTTGCCTTCCCAGTCGCGCACACGGCGCCAGTTCTCGAATTCCTGCGTGATTTCCACTGGCAGGCCGCCCTGAACATAGGTCCAGGACACCTCATGCTCGCGCGAGGGGCCCATGCGCACATTTGCCCGGTCAGACTTGATGCTGACGAAACGGGGAAGCGGCAGCCCGGTGGAGCCGGTCTGGGCGGTCTGCGCCAGAACCTGCGGCGCAACGAGCACCAGCGCCGCGGCAGCGGCGGCCAGCAGCCGGAATTTGCGGGCTATCGTGCCAGACAGGGTCTGATCAAACCGGGTCATGCCGTCCTCATTCACCTCTTCTGCGTTCCCTTTAGCGAAAGCCACCCCCCGTGGCCAGATGCAGCAGCGCGGTTTTGTCCCTCAAATGCCGCCTGCGGCCTTCAGCACCCGACCAAGGTCGATACTGGCCGAAGGGCTGGTCCCCTTGTTTCTCGCAGGCCATCTGATAAGGAAAACAGGAGCGAACCGCCATGCGGGGATACCGCATGGTGAGAACCTAGGTCCGTTAGGGTTAAAGCACCCTCAACGCAACGCAGAAGGCTAGTGGCATGGGCAAGAAGAAGCCTTTGGTTGTCGTGACGCGCAAGCTTCCCGATGTGGTCGAGACGCGGATGCGAGAGCTGTTCGAAACCCGCCTCAACGAAAGCGACCGGCCGATGACGCAGGCCGAGCTCGTGGAGGCCGTGCGGACGGCCGATGTGCTGGTGCCCACGGTGACGGACCGGATTGACGCTGCCGTTCTGTCCCAGGCCGGGCCAAACCTCAAGCTCATCGCCAACTTCGGCAATGGCGTCGACAACATCGACGTGGTCAGTGCCAACAACCGCGGCATCAACGTCACCAACACGCCGGGGGTACTGACCGAAGACACCGCCGACATGACCATGGCGCTGATCCTCGCCGTGCCGCGCCGGATCGCGGAAGGCATGAAGGTGATGGAGAAAGGTGAGTGGACCGGCTGGTCACCCACCTGGATGATGGGCCGCCGCATCTGGGGCAAGCGCCTCGGCATCATCGGCATGGGCCGGATCGGCCAGGCCGTAGCCCGGCGCGCCAAGGCCTTCGGCATGTCGATCCACTATCACAACCGCCGCCGCCTGCATTCGGACATCGAGGATGCGCTGGAAGCGACCTACTGGGACAGCCTCGACCAGATGCTGGCCCGCATGGACGTCGTGTCCGTCCACTGCCCGCATACGCCCGGCACCTTCCATCTGCTTTCAGCCCGCCGCCTGAAGCTGATGAAGAAAGACGCCTATGTGGTCAACACGGCCCGTGGCGAGGTGATCGACGAGACCGCGCTGATCCGCCAGCTGGAGTCCGGCGATCTGGCCGGTGCCGGCCTCGACGTGTTCGAGCACGAGCCTGCAGTGAACCCGAAGCTGGCGCAGATGCCGAACGTGCTGCTGCTGCCGCATATGGGCTCGGCCACCATCGAGGGCCGCATCGAAATGGGCGAGAAGGTCATCATCAACATCAAGACCTTCATGGACGGCCACCGCCCGCCCGACCGCGTCCTGCCGTCGATGCTCTGAGGAGCGGTCGAGGATCTGAAAAAGGCTGGAGGGGATGCTCTCCGGCCTTTTTGCTGGCTGCGGCCCGCCACGCGGGTGCGGTGCTGAAAGGGGGCAACCGCTGCCGTATTCGTCATGCCATGACTTGATCATGGCATCCATTCCCTTGCCGCACACGCACAGGAACATGAAATGCGGCGCGAAGGAAAACGTTTATTTTTCAAAGGCCTGACTTGCCGTTGGCGTCACGGTATGGATGCCATGATCAAGTCATGGCATGACGGAGAAAGGGGGAGGCGCCTGCCCAAGGCACCGCCTTCCAGCCCCTTATTCCCCCGCAGGCTCGTATTTTTTCCAGAGGGCGCTGTCGCCCATCTTGGCGATGAAAGCCGCGTGGGCGGCCTTTTCGTCCTCTGTCAGCCGTGGTGCCAGCGGCTGGGGCCGGGGGCGGGCGGGGGCTGCCACAAGCGGGCCGCCGGTCTCTTGCGATGCACCGCCGCTCTTGCGTTCCGCCTCATCCATGAGCCCCAGCGCCGTCTGGCGGCCGCCCAGCAGCTCCAGATAGACTTCCGCCAGCAGCTCACTGTCGAGAAGCGCGCCGTGCTTGGTACGGCGGGAATTGTCGATGCCGAAGCGCGAGCACAGCGCATCCAGGGAATAGGGGCCGGAGGAAAATTTCCGCCGCGCCATGGCCAGCGTATCAAGCACCTGGCTCTGCGGGATCGGCGGACGGCCGAGCCGCCCCAGCTCCATGTTGATGAAGCCCATATCGAACGAGGCGTTGTGGATCACCAGCGTCGCGTCGCCGACAAAGGCGAGAAAATCATCCGCGACTTCCGCAAATTTCGGCTTGTCCGAGAGGAACTCGGTGGAGAGGCCGTGAACGGCGAAGGCGCCCTCCGGCACATCCCGCTCCGGGTTGATGTAGACGTGGAAGGTACGGCCAGTGGCGACATGATTGATCAGTTCCACACCGCCGATTTCCACCAGCCGGTCGCCGCTGCGCGGGTCAAGGCCCGTGGTTTCGGTATCGAAGGCAATTTCGCGCATGGCTGTCTGTTATCCTGATGCACCGGCATCCGCCAGTATTCCGGGGCGAGTGTGGGAACGGACGGGGCAGGGCGCAAGGCTTTCCTTGGCTTTTCCCCGGCCGCTTGGCCGTTTGCACTCAGGCTTTTCCGCTCAGGCTTTTCCCGAGAGCGCGCTGATGACCGAACGGACCGCCCGGCGCGCCGATTCCAGGCCGGAACCGGTCTCAATGATGAAATGCGACCGGCGGCGTTTGTCCGCATCCGGCATCTGGCGGGCAAGGATGGCATCGAGCCGCTGCACCGTCATGCCGGGACGGGCAAGGGCCCGCTCGCGCTGAACCTCTGCCGGGGCAGACACGACCACCACCGCATCCATCCGCCTTTCGCCGCCGGTCTCGAACAGCAGCGGAATATCCAGCACCACCATGCGGCGGCCTTCCGCTCTTGCCCTGGCGAGAAAGTCTGCTTCGGCCTCATGCACCAGCGGATGGATGATGGCTTCCAGCCTTGCGATGGCCTCCGGCTTACCCAGCACCGCTTCGCCCAGGCGCGTGCGGTCCACCTTGCCGTTCGCCGTGGTGCCGGGAAAGGCGGCCTCGATCAGCGGCACGGCGCGCCCGGCGTAGAGCGCATGCACGGCGGCATCAGCGTCATGCACCGGCACGCCGGCCTCGGCGAACATCTTCGCGGTGGCCGACTTGCCCATGGCGATGGACCCGGTGAGGCCGAGGCGGATCATTCCGTGACACCCAGATCCGTGAGGATGAGGCTGCGCAGCTCCGCATCCACCTCCGGCCGGATGCCGAACCAGCGCTCGAAGCCATAGACCGCCTGATGCAGCAGCATGCCGAGGCCATCCACCGTGGGATTGCCGCGCTCGGAAGCTGCCTTCAGCAGATCCGTCTGCAGCGGCGAGTAGACCGCATCCGTCACCAGCGCCGTGCGGGGCAGGGGAGCAAGATCGATTTCCAGCGGCGGCTTGCCGGTCATGCCCAGTGACGTGGTGTTGACGAGGACGGAGGCTTGTCCAAGCACTGTCCCCAGCTTGTCCCACCCGTGAGCCACAACAGCGGAGCCGAAATGATCCGCCAGGATCCTGGCTTTTTCCTCGGTTCTGTTGACAACATGGATTTCAGAGAAGCCACGAGACAGCAGCGCCCAGATGACCGCACGGGCCGCGCCGCCCGCGCCCAGAACCACGGCCGTGCCGCCGGCCTTGTCCCAGCCCGGGGCCCACTGGTCGAGATTGCCCAGAAAGCCGAGCCCGTCGGTGTTGGCACCCATCAGGCGGCCGTCTTCCAGCCAGAGCGTGTTGACGGCGCCCATGGCCTTGGCCGCAGGGTCCAGCCAGTCGCAAAGCCCGGCCACCAGCTCCTTGTGCGGCACGGTGACATTGGCGCCGGTGAGGCCAGCGGCGGCAAGATCCCGGTAGAAGGCTTCGGCCCCCTCAGGCTCGACGCCCACCCGGATATATTCCCCCTCAAGCCCGTGCTTCTTCAGCCAGTAGCCGTGAACGAGGGGCGAGCGGGAATGGGTGACGGGCCAGCCGGTGATGGCGGCGCGGCGGATGGCAGTCATGGATGGATTTCTCCCTTCTCCCGCAGGAATCCAAGAAGGGGCAGCAGCGGCAGCCCGAGAATGGTGAAATAATCGCCCTCGATCCGCTCGAACAGACGGATGCCAAGGCCTTCCAGCTGATAGCAGCCGACGCTCGACAGGGCCGCAGACCCGGCCATCGCCAGATAGGCATCAAGCTCCGCATCGCTCAAGGCGCGCATCTGCAGGCGGGCGGTGGAAACATGGCTCCAGAGCACCTCGCCACCTTTCGCCACAACCACGGACGAATGCAGCTCGTGCGTCTTGCCGGCGAGCAGCGCGAGCTGGGCGCGGGCGGCGGCAAGATCAGCCGGTTTGGTGAAGCGGGTGGAGCCGAGCCCCAGCACCTGATCGGCGCCGATCACCAGATCACCGGGGCGGCGCAGTGCCACATCCAGCGCCTTGGCCTTGCCGAGAACAAGGGCGATTTCCTGCGGTTCGGCACCGGCTTCCAGCAGCGGGCGCTCGATCTCGCGCTCGTCAACGCCGGCCGGATCGACGGCAAAATCAAGCCCTGCATTGCGCAGAAGCGTCGCGCGGATGCTGCTGCCGCTGGCCAGAACAAGGGTCATATGGGGAATTCCTCCAGGCTTTCCGTCTTGATCTTGGAGTTTGTCAGGGAGAAGTGGGCACCGGTTTTCCCGAAAAGACAAACGAAAACAAAGAAACCAGCCTCAGTCAGGCCGGGATTGAACCTGACTGACGCTAGAAGCCGCCGGCTTCCCGGGCGGTCTGACGATGGTCCCGGAACAGCTCCATGATTTCGGCTGCAGTCTCTTCAATGGAGCGGCGCGTCACATCAATCAAGGGCCAGCCCTGTTCGACGCAAAGCCGGCGGGTCGCGGCAATCTCGCGGGCAATCTCCCGCCGGTCCACATAGGTGTCACCGTAACCATCGGCATTCAGGGACAAAACCCGGTTCTGGCGGATCTGCTGGATCCGCTCCGGCGAAGCGATGAGGCCGACGACCAGCGGATAGCGGAGGCCGAGAAGCTGATCCGGCAGGGGAATGCCGGGAACAATCGGCACGTTGGCGCATTTGATTCCACGGTTGGCAAGATAGATGCAGGTAGGTGTCTTGGAAGTGCGCGAAATGCCGACAAGGACGATATCGGCCTCTTCCAGCTTTCCGGCGATCTGCCCGTCGTCATGCATCATGGTGTAGTTCAGCGCGTCGATCCGCTTGAAATATTCCGCATCCAGCGCGTGCTGGCCGCCGATGCGCCGGGTCAGCGGCACATTGAGATAGGCCTGGAAGACGGCAAAGACCGGGTCGAGGATGTTGACGAAGGGCACACCGATCTCGCGGCAGAACCGTTCCAGACGGCCGGAAATCTCCGGATCGACGAGGGTATAGAGCACGATCCCCGGAGCGGACTCGATCTGGGCCGTCACCCGGTCCAGCTGCTTGTGGCTGCGCACCAGCGGATAGAGATGCTCGATGGACTGCACATCGTCATACTGGACCGTCGCCGCCCGGGCGACCGTCATCAGCGTTTCGCCGGTCGAATCGGATACGAGATGGAGGTGAAAGTAGTGTGTCGACTTTCCCACAACAAAACCTCACCGCTGTTGACGGGCGGGGACAAGTCACCCTTGTGGCCCCTGGAAGCCAAAACTTATGCCCGCTGGCTCTATCTTCTTAACAGAGCGTAAATTTCCGGCAACCGGCGCCGAAACGGTTTCCCGCACATGTGGATTAACATGGGCCTGACTCGTTGCCGACAGGTTATCCACTCATGCCCAATTCCTTAAGAGATCCTTAAAAAATGGGCATGTCTCTGATTTCATTCAGGTAACAGGTTTCGTACAATTTTAATAAAATCTGTTGTCCAGAAACTGCGGCGTTTTCTCCCGGCGCGAAAATGAGCTGAACCGATTGTGGACAACGAATGATCCCGGTAATCCACTCACAAGAATAAGAAACAGATTCAAATCAATCAGAGACTCCCTTTATAGGGGCCTGCCTGGGATAAAGGACAAAGCCATGAAGTCATCCGACCGTGCCGTCATGAGGGTGCTCGCAGGCGAACGCCTGTGGCCGCCTCCCATCTGGATGATGCGGCAGGCTGGACGCTATCTGCCGGAGTACCGGGAGGTCAGGGCGAAGGCGAAGAACTTCCTCGATTTCTGCTACAATCCGGATCTGGCAACCGAAGTCACGCTTCAGCCGATCCGCCGCTATGGCTTTGATGCATCGATCCTGTTCTCGGACATCTTCGTCGTTCCCGATGCCATCGGCTATCCGGTTCGCTTTGAAGAGGGACGTGGTCCTGTGCTTGAGCCCTTGAGCGAAGCGATCCTTGATAAGCTGGACCAGTCACGGGCAGACAAGCACCTCGATCCGGTGATTGAGACCGTAACGCGGCTGCGCCGCGAGCTCCCTGAGGAGACAACGCTCCTTGGCTTCTGTGGTGCCCCATGGACCGTTGCCTGCTATTCGGTCGCCGGACATACGACGCAGGACCAGACGGCAGCGCGCGTGGGTGCCTATCGCAATCCCGCCCTGATGCAGCGGTTCATCGATCAGCTGGTCACAGCCTCGATCCGCTATCTCATCCGCCAGCTCGATGCCGGCGCCGATGCAGTGCAGATTTTTGATACCTGGGCCGGGGTGCTCGATGAGGAAGGCTTCCGCAGGTGGTCTATCGAGCCCACCAGAGCGATTGTCGAGGGTGTGAAGGGTGCCCGCCCGGGCGCACGCATCATCGGCTTCCCGAAGGCCTCCTCGGCCCGTCTGGAGGCATATGTGACCGGCACGGGCGTGGATGCGGTGGGTCTGGACTGGACCGCACCCGATCATGTGGCCCAGGCAATCCAGAAAAAGGTTCCGGTGCAGGGCAATCTGGACCCGATGCGGCTGGTGGCCGGCGGGGCCGCGCTTGATGAGGGCATCACCCACGTTCTGAAGGCGCTGGGGCAGGGGCCGCTGATCTTCAATCTCGGCCATGGCGTAACACCTGAAACCGATCCGGCCCATGTGGCACGGATGGTCGAACGCGTCCGTCAGGGCTGAGGAGGATAAAATGGATCTCTATCTCTGGCTCAAGTCGCTGCATGTCATCTCGATCATCGCCTGGATGGCCGGGATGCTCTATCTGCCGCGGCTCTTCGTCTATCACTGCAGCGCCGAACCGGGCTCGGCCCAGTCGGAAACCTTCAAGGTGATGGAACGCCGGCTGCTGAAGGCGATCATCAACCCGGCGATGATCGCGTCCTGGATCTTCGGCCTGTGGCTTGCCTATGAAATCAATGCCTTCAGGGACGGCTGGTTCCACGCCAAGCTGACGCTGGTTCTGCTGATGAGCGGTGCCCATGGATATCTGGCAGGACGGGTGAAGGTATTCGCACGCGACGAGAACACAAAGCCTGCGAAGTTCTACCGGATCCTCAATGAAGTGCCGACGGTTCTGATGATCCTTATCGTCATTCTTGTGATTGGTAAGCCATTCTGACATGTCCGCGCTGATCTGACGCAGCGGATACAATCGATTTGACCGGCCCCGCGAGAACAGAAGGCTCTTGCGGGGTTTCGTTTTAAGAGTTATGGTCCGCGTCAACTTCACGTAAGGTGCGCCGAGGCTCTCAATCCCGGATGCACCACTGCCGAAGCAAAGCCGGTTATCCCCTCGACCGGTCTTCCGTGACAGCTTCCACTTCTGTTTCCGTTTTTTCATTCCAGAACCAGAAGCGTCTTTTCACATACCCACCCTCCAACAGAGATTGATCCCTATTGATGCGGGAAATGAAACTCAAAGACCTCAAAGAGAAGACACCCACCGAGCTGCTGGCCTTCGCCGAAGAGCTCGAAGTCGAGAACGCCAGCACAATGCGCAAGCAGGAGCTGATGTTCGCCATCCTCAAGCGGCTTGCAGCCCAGGATGTTGAGATCATCGGCGAAGGTGTTGTTGAAGTACTCCAGGACGGCTTCGGTTTTCTCCGTTCGCCCGACGCAAATTATCTGCCGGGCCCCGACGACATATATGTTTCCCCCTCGCAGATCCGGCGCTTCTCGCTTCGCACCGGCGATACGGTCGAAGGCCAGATCCGCAGCCCCAAAGAGGGCGAGCGCTATTTCGCGCTTCTCAAGGTCAACACGATCAATTTTGAAGATCCGGAAAAGACCCGCCACAAGGTGCATTTCGACAATCTGACGCCGCTCTATCCCGATGAGCGCTTCAAGATGGAAGTCGCCGATGCGGCCACCAAGGATCTGTCTTCCCGCATCATCGATCTGGTGGCACCGCTCGGCAAAGGCCAACGCGCCCTGATCACCGCGCCGCCGCGCACCGGCAAGACGGTGTTCTTGCAGAACATCGCCAAGTCCATCACCACGAACCACCCCGAGTGCTATCTCATCGTTCTCTTGATCGATGAGCGTCCCGAAGAAGTCACGGACATGCAGCGCACCGTGAAGGGCGAAGTGGTGTCCTCCACCTTCGACGAACCGGCCGTCCGCCACGTGCAGGTGGCCGAAATGGTTATCGAGAAGGCCAAGCGCCTGGTGGAGCATGGCCGCGACGTGGTCATCCTGCTCGACTCCATCACCCGCCTTGGCCGCGCCTACAACACCGTCGTGCCGTCCTCCGGCAAGGTGCTGACCGGTGGTGTGGACGCCAATGCCCTGCAGCGCCCGAAGCGTTTCTTCGGTGCAGCGCGTAACATCGAAGAGGGCGGTTCGCTCACCATCATCGCCACCGCGCTGATCGACACCGGCAGCCGCATGGATGAAGTGATCTTCGAAGAGTTCAAGGGCACGGGTAACTCCGAAATCATCCTGGACCGCAAGATCTCCGACAAGCGCGTTTATCCGGCCATCGACATCCAGCGCTCCGGCACCCGCAAGGAAGAGCTGCTGGTGCCGCCGGAGCGTCTCAAGAAGACCTTCGTCCTGCGCCGCATTCTCAACCCGATGGGCACGGTCGATGCGGTCGAGTTCCTGCTCGACAAGCTGAAGCAGACCAAGTCGAACGACGATTTCTTCGACAGCATGAACACCTGATCCGATTCGGATACGGTTCATTCAAACCCCCGGCTGGCAACGGCCGGGGGTTTTTTGTTTGAGCCTGTGGATTCGGTTTCGTATCAATCAGTCTTGGGAAGGAGACAGCCATGATCATCGAAACGGAACGGCTGGTGTTGCGGCCCTGGCGGGATGAGGATCTTGAACCCTTTGCCGCGCTCTGCGGTGATCCGCAGGTCATGCGCTATTTCTTGAAACCGCTGACCCTGGAGGAAACCGCAGCCCTGATCGCCCGTGCGAAGGAGAAGGAAGCCGCAGATGGTTTCTGCTTCCGGCCGGTGGAGCGGAAGGGGGATGGTGCTTTCATCGGAATGGTTGGTCTGTCGCGTCCTGTGTTTCCAGCGCCGGTGCCGTTCATGCCCTGTGTCGAGATCGGCTGGCGTCTCGCCCGCCATGCCTGGGGGCAGGGCTATGCCAGCGAGGCAGCGGGAAGCTGGCTTCGATTCGGTTTTGAAACGCTTCAGCTGAACGAGATCGTGGCCTTCACCACCGTGACGAACACGCCATCGCGCAAGGTGATGCAGCGGCTGGGCATGAGCCATGATCCGGCAGATGACTTCGATCATCCGTCCGTACCAGAGGACCATCCACTTAGGCCGCATGTGCTCTACCGGCTTTCTCGGGAGAACTGGAAGGCTTTTGGTGCGGAACGTGTTTCACGTGATTCACGTGAAACACGCCGGTGAATGCGGGGAGGAAATGAATCGGATCCGTATTGAAGCATGTCCCTTTCTCTCCGGAGATCAACTTATCTCCGCGCCGTCCCGGCCTTGTGCCGGGACCTGTCAGGGTCGTTGTGACTGCACAGGTCCCGGATCTCCGCTTCGCTCCCGTCCGGGACGGCGCGGTGGGTGGATCGCCTTTGTGGCTCATATCGCCCGCCTCATTTGAATCGGATGCGGATTGATTGGGTGCTTCCCCCTTTGCAGGGAAGGGCGAAGCAGGTATGGGCCTTGGCATGGATTTTCAGCTGCCAAGGCTTCCCTCATGCAGGACACCATCTTTGCCCTTTCCAGCGGTGCGCTTCCTTCCGGCGTCGCCGTGATCCGGTTGAGCGGGCCGTCAGCCTTTGATGCGCTTGGCTCTCTGAGCAGCTCCATGCCGCAGCCGCGTCAGGCAGCGCTGAGGGTGCTGCGGGACCCGCAGACACAGGAGCCGCTGGATCAGGCGCTGGTGCTGACCTTTCCGGATCCGGCCAGCTTCACCGGTGAGGATGTGGTCGAGCTTCAGTGCCACGGGGGCCGCGCAGTGGTGGCAGCCGTTCTGAAGGCACTCGCAGACCTGCCCGGTATGCGGCCTGCCGAACCTGGGGAGTTCACCCGCCGCGCCTTCGAGAAGGGCAGGCTGGATCTCACCGAAGTGGAGGGCCTTGCCGATCTCATCGCTGCCGAGACCGAGGCGCAGCGGCGCCAGGCGTTCCGGCAGATGGATGGGGCGCTGGGGCGGCTCTATGAGGGCTGGCGCAAGCGGCTCGTCCACATGCGGGCGATGATCGAGGCAGACTTCGATTTTGCCGATGAAGAGGATGTGCCGGGCAGTGTGGCAGACACGGTCTGGGGTGAGGCCGCAGTCCTGAAGGGCGAAGTGGCAGACCATTTGAATCGGTCCCGTTCCGGTGAGCGGCTGCGCGATGGTCTGCTGGTGGTCCTGATGGGGGCGCCGAATGCCGGCAAGTCGAGCCTCCTGAATGCCATCGCCGGACGGGAGGTGGCCATCGTCACCGAAGAGGCCGGCACGACACGGGATGTCATTGAGGTGCACCTCGACCTTGATGGTTATCCGGTGACGCTCGCCGATACCGCCGGCTTGCGCAGCGGGGCAGGGCGGGTGGAGCAGGAGGGCATCCGCCGGGCAACCGAGAAGGGCCGGGCAGCAGACCTGATCCTCTGGGCGGTGGAGCCGGGTGGTCCTCTGCCGGAGGATGAAGGGCAAGGGCTGCCGGAGGCGATCCGCACTGAATCGGTTCCGGTCTGGATCGTCTCCACCAAGGCCGATCTTGAGACTCTTGCGAAACGAGACTCTTCCGGAACGATGAAGGACTTTCCTGTATCTGTTACCAAAGGTACCGGTCTTGATGACCTGTTCAAGGCTCTTGGACGTTTTGCTTCTGATACGTTCGGAAGCGGTGAGGTGGCACTCGCGACCCGCGAACGGCACCGGCATTATCTCACTGATTGCCTGGCCGCCCTGCAGGATGCGGTGAGCCGGGATCATCTTCCGGCCGAGCTCCGGGCTGAAGACCTGCGCCGGGCCGCTGATGCGCTGGGGCGGATTACCGGCCGGATCGATGTGGAAGATCTGCTGGATGTGATTTTTCGGGAATTCTGCATCGGCAAGTGAGGCGAGGTGTTTCACGTGAATCCGGTTCGGCTCCGGTTTCGATGAATGGATCTGCCTGTTTCACGTGAATCATCTCTCCTCCGGAATGTGCCTCGAGGGTGTTTCACGTGAATCATATCTGAGCCGTGATGGATGTTTCACGTGAATCCGTTCCGGCCTCGCTGGTGTGATTCACGTGAAATAGCTTTGACCCCTGGCAGGTGATTTCCGTATAAGGAAGCCAGTTTGGCCGGTCTGTTTTCTGGTGGCTCCTTGTGAGGGGGTCTCGGGTGCCGGCCGTGATTTTCTTTTGTCTGGTGATCGACGCTGGCGGGTGCAGTCATGTGCCCGTCCGGGATCGGGATTTGAATGGCGATGGATCAGTCTCTGACCTTTGATGTGGTGGTGATTGGCGGCGGGCATGCGGGCTGTGAGGCAGCTGCGGCTGCCGCGCGCATGGGTGCGCGCACGGCGCTGGTGACACACAAGTTCGAAACCATCGGTGTCATGTCCTGTAACCCGGCGATTGGTGGTCTCGGCAAGGGGCATCTCGTCCGCGAGATCGACGCGCTGGATGGTCTGATGGGACGGGTCGCCGACAGGGCAGGGATCCAGTTCCGGCTGCTGAACCGGCGCAAGGGGCCTGCCGTGCGTGGCCCCCGGGCTCAGGCGGACCGCAAGCTCTACCGGGCGGCGATGCAGGAAGAGATCCGCGCGATCCCGAACCTGACGGTCGTCGAAGGTGAGGCGCATGGCCTCGAGAGTGCGGATGGCCGTGTCTCGGCTGTGACGCTGGCGGATGGCCGCCGGATCATTTGTGGTGCGGTGGTGCTGACGACCGGCACCTTCCTGCGCGGGCTCATTCATATCGGCGACCGCAAAATCCCGGCGGGCCGGGTGGGCGAGCAGCCCGCGATGGGTCTTTCCGCTTCGCTGGAAGCTATCGGCTTTGCACTCGGCCGCCTGAAGACAGGTACGCCCGCCCGCCTCGATGGCCGCACCATTGACTGGGCGCGGCTGGAGGAACAGCCGGGTGATGACGAGTCGGTGCCATTCTCGACGCTGACAACGGCGATCACCACGCCGCAGGTGCCGTGCCATATCACCCGCACCACGGAAGAGACGCATCGCATCATCCGCGGGAATCTTCACCGCTCGGCCATGTACTCTGGCGAGATCAAGGGCAGGGGACCGCGCTACTGTCCGTCCATCGAGGACAAGATCGTCCGCTTCGGTGACCGGGACGGGCATCAGATTTTTCTGGAGCCGGAAGGGCTGGATGATCACACGATCTATCCGAACGGCATTTCCACCTCGCTGCCGGAAGATGCCCAGCATGCGTTCCTGCGCAGCATCCCCGGTCTTGAAAAGGTCGAGGTGCTGCAGATCGGTTATGCCATCGAATATGATCACGTGGACCCGCGTGAGCTGAAGACGACGCTGGAGGCCAAGCGCTGCAAGGGGCTGTTCCTGGCCGGTCAGATCAATGGCACCACCGGCTATGAAGAGGCGGGGGCGCAGGGCTTGCTCGCCGGTCTCAATGCCGTGCTTGTGGCATCCGGCGGCTCGCGCGATTTCGTGGTGGACCGGGGGCAGGGCTATATCGGCGTGATGGTCGATGACCTCGTCACCCGCGGCATTACGGAGCCCTACCGCATGTTCACTTCGCGGGCGGAATACCGTTTGTCCCTGCGTGCCGACAATGCGGACCAGCGGCTGACGCCGGCCGGTCTGGATCTGGGCTGCATCGGCAGTGACCGGCGTGAGGCCTTTGATGCAAAGCTTGCCAAGCTTGAGGCGGCCCGTGATCTGATGCAGGGTCTGACCGTGACCCCATCGCAAGCGGCAAAACATGGTTTGCCGGTCAATCAGGACGGGGTGCGCCGCAGTGCCTTCGATCTGCTGGCCTATCCGGACATGACCATTGACCGGCTCTTCGGTGTGTGGCCGGAACTGGCAGGCGTCGAACCTGCCATTGCTGAACAGGTGGCGACGGATGCGCTCTACTCGGTCTATCTCGACCGGCAGGCTTCTGACATTGCCGCTCTGCGCCGGGATGAGGCGCTGGCCATTCCGGAGAACTTTGATTTCTCCGCTCTCGCCGGTCTGTCGAATGAAGTCCGGCAGAAGCTGGAACTGGTGCGGCCCGGTACAATGGGGCAGGCGGCGCGCATGGATGGCATGACGCCTGCCGCGCTGACGCTGCTTCTGTCTCAAGTGAAGCGGCATGAACGCCGCGGCGCCGCCTGAAGGACCTGTGGATATGGCTGTGAAGAACCTGAGGGATGGCCCCCAGATCCTGCAAGAGTTTGCTTCTGTTTCACGTGAAACTGAGGAGAGGCTGAAGATCTATGTGGATCTTGTGCTGCGCTGGCAGCCGGCCCAGAACCTGATTGCGCCTTCGACCATTCCGGAGATCTGGCGGCGGCACGTGGCGGACAGCCTGCAGCCGCATCTGTGCCGGCCGCAGGCAAGGCGCTGGGTGGATCTTGGCAGCGGGGCAGGCTTCCCCGGTATCGTCACGGCCATCCTCCTGGCCGATGTGCCGGAGGCCCATGTCTATTTCGTCGAGAGCAATCAGCGCAAGGCAGCCTTCCTGCGCACGGCGCTGCGCGAGACCGGTTCGAAAGGCACGGTGATGCCGGAGCGGATCGAATCGGTGGCGCAACAATGGCCCCATGGCAAGGTGGATGCGGTTTCGGCCCGGGCGCTGGCTTCTCTGGCCGAGCTTCTGGACTATTCCCATCCCTTCCTCGCGGAGGGAGCTGCGGCTGTTTTCCACAAAGGGCGCGATTTTCAGCGGGAGATTGATGAAGCGTCTCACGCCTGGAGTTTTGATCTGGTAGAACGGACCAGTCTCATTGATCCCGAGAGCCGCATGCTGACCCTCTCCAGCGTGTCGCCCCGATCCAACGAGGCCGGTTCCATCAAGGAAGGATCCCATAGATGAGCAGGCTTCCTGAATTGCCGCGCGTGCTGGCTTTGGCCAATCAGAAGGGCGGTGTGGGCAAGACCACGACTGCCATCAACCTTGGCACCGCGCTGGCTGCCATTGGCGAACGCGTTCTGGTGATCGATCTCGATCCGCAGGGTAACGCTTCCACCGGTCTTGGCATTGACCGGCGCGACCGGAATCTCTCGACTTATGACGTGCTCTGCGGCGATTGTTCGCTGGAAGAGGCGGTGAAGGAAACCGCTGTGCCGCGCCTCTGGGTGGCGCCATCCACCATGGACCTTCTCGGCCTCGAGCTGGAAATCGCCTCCAGCGCCGACCGGGCTTACCGTCTGCGCAAGGCCATCGAGCGGTTTGCAACGTCGGCGCTGTTTGCGGAGCTGAAGTTCACCTATGTGCTGGTGGACTGTCCGCCCTCGCTGAACCTGCTGACGATCAACGCCCTGTCGGCGTCGCACTCCATTCTGGTGCCGCTGCAGTGCGAGTTCTTCGCTCTGGAAGGTCTGTCGCAGCTGCTGTCCACGGTGGAGCAGGTGCGCAATGCGCTGAACAACGAGCTGACCATCCATGGCATCGTCCTGACCATGTATGACAGCCGCAACAACCTCTCCAGCCAGGTGGTGGCGGATGTGCGCGAGACGATGGGGGATGCGGTCTATGAGACCATCATCCCGCGCAACGTGCGTATCTCGGAAGCCCCGTCCTATGGCAAGCCGGCGCTGCTTTATGATCTGAAATGCGCAGGCAGCCAGGCCTATCTGCGGCTGGCGTCCGAGATCATCCAGCGCGAGCGGGAGCTGCGGAAAGTGGCCGCCTGAGGCTGACGGCACAGGCTTGAAAGTTTCATGGAACGCGGAGCAAAGCCCCTGTGAGGGCAGGGCCCGCGTTCTTTCATTCGTATGATGTGACGCGCAAGCGGAGAAGACCAATGGCGGAAGAAGGCGGACGCAACAAGCGGCTGGGACGCGGGCTGGCAGCCCTGATCGGTGATGCGGGCATTACCACGGCTGCAGAACCGGCGGCACAGAGCGCGGACAAGGCGCCGCCGCGGGACTCGCGCAAGGTGCCGGTCGAATTCCTTGAGCCGAACCCGCGCAACCCGCGCAAGACCTTCGTGGAGAAGGATCTGACGGAACTGACCGACTCCATCCGGGAGAAGGGCATCATCCAGCCGATCCTCGTGCGCCCGGCGGCGGGCAAGCCGAACCATTTCGAGATCATCGCCGGTGAACGCCGCTGGCGGGCGGCGCAGCGCGCAGGCCTGCATGAAGTGCCGGTGATCATCCGCGACATCACCGATCAGGAAGCGCTGGAACTGGCGATCATCGAGAACGTGCAGCGCGCGGATCTCAACCCGATCGAAGAGGCGCTCGGCTATGAGCAGCTGACGGCCGAGTTCAACTACAGCCAGGGCGAACTTGCCAAGCTCATCGGCAAGAGCCGCAGCCACGTGGCCAACACCCTGCGCCTGCTGAAGCTGCCCAATGCGGTGAAGGATTATCTGTCCGAAGGCCTGATTACCGCCGGCCATGCCCGGGCGCTGATCACGCTGGAGGATCCTTCGGCTCTGGCCGAGCTGATCGTGGAGAAGGGCCTGTCCGTACGCGAAGCGGAGAAGCTGGCGCAGGACCCGGAAATCCTCTCCAAGCTCTCCGGTCCCAAGGACCCGGTAACCCGGGCCGAAAAGGACGCAGACACCCGTGCTCTTGAAAAGCGGCTGACCGATACGCTGGGCCTCAAGGTCGCCATCGGCCACAAGCCGGGCAAGGATGCGGGCGAGCTGAAGATCAAATATGCCTCGCTGGAGCAGCTCGATGAGCTGTGCCGCAAGCTGGGCATCGAGACGCGTTAACGTGCGTTAACGAAATCGAATCGGAAGCGGTCCGGATGTAAATCCGGACCGTTTTGTGTATAGGGGACAGATCAGCGGCGGGCGGCGCTGCGGGCGCGGGCGACGCGGGCAAGGGTCAGCAGCGTTTCGGACAGAACCGGCATGCCGATCCGGTCATTCAGGCGGGCGGTGCGCATGGTCTCGGCAAGCCGTGTCATGGCCCGTTCCAAATCGGGCGCGGCCCAGATGGACAGCTGGCGGGTGAGGGCGGCCTTGCGCTTGAAGAACACCGGCGGCTTGACGTTCTCGATGATAGTGGCGGCCTGTCCGCCGGAATCCACGTCTGCCCGCAGCCGGTGCAGCCACTGGAAGTGGCCGAGCACCTGACCGGCGATGACGGAGGCATTGCTGCCAGCTGCTTCCAGCCGTTCAAGGCCGTGATCAAGGGCGGCAAGGTCGCCGCCTGCAGCCGCATCAATCAGCTCCGATAGCTCGAAGGACGAGGCATCGCCGATGATGGCTTCGATGTCGTCCGTCTCGATACGGCCCTTGCCGAGGGCATAGAGGCACAGCTTGCGCAGCTCGCCCCGGCTGGCCATCCGGTCGCCGCCCAGAAGCCCGTGCAGGCTCTGGCGGGCCTCGCGGCTGATGGTAAGCCCGGCAAGGCGGGTTTCTTCGTCTATGAGCGCTTCCAGGTCACGGGCGGTGTCGGCATAGCAGGGAATGGCAACAGCGCGCTTGTCGGCCTCGAAAAGCTTGCGCAGGCCCGTTCCCTTCTTGAGGTCGCCGGCTTCGATGACGACCACGGCCGGGCAGTCCGTGAGGGCAAGAACAGGCGTGACGGCCGGAGACAGGTTCTTGCCGCCGCCATCCTTGACCCAGATGGTGCGTTTGCCGCCGAAAAGGGGAATGGTCAGGGCCTCGTCGATCAGACGATTCGGGTCTGAAACGATGTCACCGGCATCGATTTTGGCGAGGCTGAAGGGATCGTTGTTGCCGTCGCTGACGGCGGCCACAAGGGCCTGGGCCCGCTCGGACACCAGGCCCGTGTCAGGGCCATAGACGAGGATCGCGTGGACGCTGGCAGGAGGCTTGGCGACAAACCTGTCAATGTCACCGGCTTTGAGCGCGACCACGGAAACCTGTCCTTACTTGCGCGTGGCGAAATAGCCGGCAAGGCGTGCCGTCATGTCCTGTGCCACCTGCTTGGCCACACGCTCTTCCGCATCCCGCTGGGCGCGCAGGTTGGCAAAACGCTGGCTGGAGAAGTCATAGGACGCACTGGCAAAGGACTTGCCGGTCATCAGCGTGCGCTGTGTCGCCCTTTCATAGAGCACGAAGGTGACATTCATCGTCATCGTATAGGAGGCCGGGACATCGGCCAGCTGCTCGACGCCAATGGACGTGGAGCTGACATTGCCGACGAGTCTCAGGTCATATTTCTTTTCTGCCGTTGAATTGCCGCGCTCGAAGTTGAACATCAGCTCCGTCAGAAGCACCCGCCTCGTATTGGGACCGAGCGTATCGATCGTGTCGATCCGGATGGCTGCCAGGTCACTCTGCACATGGGATGCCGTCGAGGCATCACCGGGTGTCAGGCTGCCATAGAGCGGGCGCACCTGGCAGCCGCCCAGAAGGGCGGCGCCGGCGACGAGCAGGGCAAGGGTCAGTTTGGTGCCGCCAGTGCGGCCAGAGGCGTTAGGCAACGACATTCACGATCCTTTGCGGCACCACGATGATCTTGCGGGGCGGGCGCCCTTCGAGCGCCTTCTGGACGAAATCCTGGGCCAGAGTAGCTGCTTCGACCACCTCGTTGGAAGCGTCTCGTGCAACGGTGATCTCGCCCTTCTTCTTGCCGTTGATCTGGATCGGCAGGACGATGCTGTCTTCGACGAGCAGGCTTTCGTCCACGGCCGGCCAGCTGGCTTCGGCAACGAGGCCGGTGTGACCCAGTTCCTTCCAGCATTCCTCGGCCAGATGCGGCATCATCGGGGCCATCATCATCACGAGGCATTCGGCTGCTTCGCGCGCTGACCATGACACGTCCTCGAAGGTCAGTCCGCCATGCACCGTCTTGCCGATCTGGTTGACCAGCTCATAGATGCGGGCGACGGCCCGGTTGAAGGACAGGGTCTCGATGTCCTTCGAGACGGCTGCCAGCGTCTTGTGTGTGGCGCGGCGCAGTTCCAGCGCGCCATCGCTGAACTCCGGTGCCGTGCTGCTGCGGGCCGGGGTGGCGGCGATTTCGCCCACGAGGCGCCAGACGCGCTGGACGAAACGCCAGGCACCCTGAACGCCTTCTTCGGTCCAGATCACGTCACGTTCGGGGGGCGAATCCGACAGCATGAACCAGCGGGCCGTATCGGCGCCGTAGGTTTCGATGATGTCGGTCGGGTCCACCGTGTTCTTCTTCGACTTCGACATCTTTTCGATGGAGCCGATGGTGACCGGAGCGCCGGTGGCAACTTCCACGGCACTGCGCTCTGTGCCTTCCACAAAGCGGATCTCGGCCGGGCTCAGCCACTTGCCTTCCGCACTCTTGTAGGTTTCGTGCGTCACCATGCCTTGCGTGAAGAGGCCCTTGAACGGCTCCTTCAGATCAAGGGCGCCGACCTTCTGCATCGCGCGGGTGAAGAAGCGCGAGTAGAGCAGGTGCAGGATCGCATGCTCGATGCCGCCGATATACTGGTCCACCGGCAGCCAGCCGTTGGCGGCAGCCGGATCGGTCGGCTGATCGCACTGCGGGGCGGTGAAGCGGGCGAAATACCAGGAGCTGTCCACGAAGGTGTCCATCGTGTCGGTTTCGCGCCGGGCCGGCTTGCCGCATTTCGGGCAGTTGCAGTCACGCCAGGTGGGGTGGCGGTCCAGCGGGTTGCCCGGCTTGTCGAAGTTGATGTCGTCCGGCAGCTTGACCGGCAGGTTCGCATCGTTCTCCGGCACCACGCCGCAGTCATCGCAGTGGATCACCGGGATCGGGCAGCCCCAGTAGCGCTGGCGCGAGATGCCCCAGTCGCGCAGGCGGTAGTTCACCTGACGGGCAGCCTGAGGCGCGCCATCGATCTCGACGGCTTCCAGCTTCTTCGCCACCGTGTCCTTGGCGTCCGCAATGCTGAGGCCGTCGAGGAAACCGGAGTTGAAGATGGTGCCGTCATCCGTATAGGCCACATCGGCGACGGTGAAGCTGGCCGCATCCGCATCCTTCGGCAGCACCACAGGGCGCACCGGCAGGCCATACTTGCGGGCAAAGTCGAGGTCGCGCTGATCGTGAGCCGGGCAGGCGAAGATGGCGCCGGTGCCGTAGTCCATCAGGATGAAGTTGGCGATATAGACCGGCAGCTCGATGGACGCATCCAGCGGATGCTTGACGCGCAGGCCCGTGTCGATGCCCTTCTTCTCCGCCGTTTCAATGGCCTCGGCCGAGGTGCCGATGCGGCGGCATTCCTCGATGAAGGCGGCGATCTGTGGATTGGTTTCGGCGAGCTTTGCCGAAACCGGATGATCCGGCGACAGGCCCATGAAGGACGCGCCGAACAGAGTGTCCGGACGGGTGGTGAAGATTTCGAGGGTCTTGTCACCGGTCGGAGCCGGAGTTGTGAACTCGAAGCGGACGCGCAGACCTTCCGACTTGCCGATCCAGTTCTTCTGCATCAGCCGGACCTTTTCCGGCCAGCGGTCAAGCGTGTCGATCGCTTCCAGAAGATCCTCGGAATAATCGGTGATCTTGAAGAACCACTGTGTCAGCTCGCGCTGCTCGACCAGAGCACCGGAGCGCCAGCCGCGGCCGTCGATCACCTGCTCGTTGGCCAGCACGGTCATGTCGACCGGGTCCCAGTTCACCTTGGACTTCTTGCGGTAGACGAGACCGGCCTCAAGGAACTTCAGGAACAGGCGCTGCTGCTGGGTGTAATATTCCACGTCGCAGGTGGCGAATTCGCGGCTCCAGTCCAGCGACAGGCCCATGATCTTGAGCTGGCCGCGCATGAAGGCGATGTTTTCGTAGGTCCAGTCCTTGGGATGGACATTGTTCTGCATGGCGGCGTTTTCGGCCGGCATGCCGAAGGCGTCCCAGCCCATCGGGTGCAGCACGTTGAAGCCGCGCGCCCGCTTGTAGCGCGCCACCACGTCGCCCATCGTGTAATTGCGCACATGGCCCATGTGGATGCGCCCCGACGGATACGGGAACATCTCCAGCACGTAATATTTCGGCCGCGGATCGTCGTTCGGCGTCTCGAACAGCTTTGCCTCGTTCCAGACCTTCTGCCACTTCGGTTCCGCGACGCGGGGATTGTATCGTTCGGTTGCCATGTTCGCGCGTTCGTTCGATAAGCCTCCGGCGGCGCGCCGAAGCGGGCGGACCTTCACCACGCTTTGGCCCGAGCGTCAACACGAGGCAGGCAGGCCATGGACTTCAGGGCGGAGAATCTCGCGGCCGTGCGCCGCGCCATCGAAGCGGCTTCAGGCGAAGCGGGGCGTGCCGCCGGCGCCGTGACCCTCGTTGCCGTGTCGAAGACCTTCCCCGCCGACGAAATCGCCCCGGTGATCGCTGCCGGCCAGCGCGTGTTCGGCGAGAACCGCGTGCAGGAGGCCCGGACCAAGTGGCCGGCGCTGAAGGCCGCGACGCCCGGCATCGAACTTCACCTGATCGGCTCGCTGCAGTCCAACAAGGCGGCCGATGCCGTGGCGCTGTTCGACGTCATCGAGACGGTCGATCGCGACCGGATCGCCGCCGAGCTGGCGAAGGAAATGCGCCGGCAGGGCCGGGCGCCGAAGCTCTACATCCAGGTCAACACCGGGCGCGAGCCGCAGAAGGCCGGCATCGACCCGGACGAGGCCGTCGCCTTCGTCGACCGTTGCCGGACCATTCACGGCCTTGCCATCGACGGGCTGATGGCGATCCCGCCGGCGGATGCGGATCCCGCGCCGCATTTCGAGGCGCTCGCGCGGCTGGCCCGCGAGGCTGGCGTCGCCGTTCTGTCGATGGGCATGTCGGCCGACTTCCGGACGGCCGTCCGCCACGGCGCCACCCATGTGCGCGTCGGCTCGGCCATCTTCGGCGGACGATACTGAATCCACAGGATATTCAAACGGGCTTATTGGAATCCGTTAGATATATCACCGTCCATGATAAAGCTGCGCGTAGGCACTGGGCTGGAGATTGCCGAGTGCGCTGTCCTGGTAGGCGGCTTTCTCCAGCCAGGTCGGATTGATCTCGACGCCCCAGCCCGGCGCATCCGGGATGGTCACGCAGCCATCCTCCACCCGGAACGGATCGCCGAGGAACAGCTCGTTCTGCCAAGGGTAGTAGTCGTCGCCCTCGATCGACAGTTCCAGATATTTGCCGGCGTTCGGGATGGCGCCGAGCAGGTGCATGGAGCACATCGTCACCAGCGACAGGTTGGCGCTGTGCGGGGTCACGGGCAAGCCCGCCGCCGCCGCCATCGCCGCCACCTTCAGCGTGCGCGTCATGCCGCCCAGATACATCACGTCCGGCTGCGCGATGTCGACGGCGCGCGTCGCCGTCATGCGCGCCCAGTGCACCAGATCCCAGTCCTGCTCGCCACCCGACACGTCGATTGAAAGCGCGTCGGCCACGGCCTTCGTGCCCTCGATGTCCCACCACGCGGTCGGCTCCTCGTAGTGGCCGACGCCGTGGTCCTCGAGCAGCCGCCCGACGTCGATGGCGCGCGGCACCGAAAAGCCGGAATTGGCGTCGACCAGCTTGGCGATGCCGTCGCCGAGCGCCCTGGCCACGGTCGGGATGATTGCCTCGGTGCGCCCCGGCCACTCGTCGATGTCGCTGCCGCATTCCGCGCCGATGCGCCACTTGGCCGCCCGGAACCCGTGTTCGCCGCACAGGCGCGTCAGCCGCTCGGCCTCCGCTTCGGGCGCAATGTCGCGCTTCATCGACGAGGCGTAGGCGGCAAGCCGGCCCGGCCGTCCGCCGAGCAGCGCCACCACCGGCTTCTCCGCCCGCCGGCCCGCCAGATCCCACAGCGCCGTGTCGAGCCCGGCCAGCGCCCGGCAGCGGTAGCTGCCGGGATATTTGTGCTCCTTGCGCTCGATGCGCTCGACCAGCGCGCCGATGTCGGCCTCATCGGCGCCGAGCGCCCAGGGTGCGACCTGCCGGTGGAACACCTGCGCGGTGATGTCGGCATTGTAGGTCGAGGTCTGACCCCAGCCGAAGGCGCCGTCCTCGGCGGTGACACGCACGAAGCAGACGAACTCGTTGGCGAAGGTCTCGAGACGGACGATGGCTGGCATGGCGGCTCCCGGGCAACCGGGCGAGGCTAGCGCGCGGCCAGGGCGCCGACAATCGGGACTATTCCGACATCACCAGCTTGCCGGAGGAAAGCAGGGTCGGGCGGCAGGCGGCGATCTCGTCATCCGTCAGCGACCAGCGCCACAGATGGCCGGTGACCGGGGTCAGCGACCCGAAGCCGGAGCGGGCGATGAACTCCGCCCAGGTCGACTCGCGGCGTCCCGAACGGACAGGTGAATCGAGATGGCTGCGGTTGAGGAAATTGTGGGTGTAGAGATCGCGGATGCGGTGCGTGCAGTGCGTTCTGGCGGTCACGTCCGCCCCCCATTCCCGCTTCATCCGTTCCAGTTGCGGGCGGAAGCGCTCGCCGCGCTCGCCCTCGCCGACGCCGTAGAGGAACATCGGCACGTCATGACTCTGCGGAATACGCGTGGCGAAGGCGTAGCAGGGCGTGACCAGCGCCGAAACCCGGCGCACAATGTCCGAAAGATACAACGGGTTGTACAACTCGAGGTGGTCCTCGAACGCGACGTTCATGTGTTGATCCGACTTTCGGCATTCAGTGTCGACAAAATGTTTTGAATATTCACGTCTGCGAAATCTAGGTCTTTCGATATTTTTTATATTTTCTATTTTCAGCCAATTTATATGATCTAAGACTAGTTCTAATTTTGAACTAAAATTCATGAAGCTATAATATTTCAAATTGCTAAGACTGGGTATGCTGTAAAAACCCTGGCTCGGCTTCATGTCAATTTCCCGGGCTAAATCGAGCATGAATGGAAAAAATGTTTTGGCGCTTATCGTTTCCGGCCAGGACCAGATCGACAGGACCGAGACAAGCGTTTGATCGTTGCCGTAGCTCCTGTTGCCGCCTGAGGAAACAGACAGAGTCATTGCTTGATTCCTGCTTTCAATCGTCGCGGTTTCTCCGACCATCGCGCACATCATTGCGCATTTGGTCCTTGTCGGGGAAGCCGTCACGGTCCCTAATCCCCTTTAGCTTTCCGAGCTGGTTTTCCGAGGTCTGCCGCCCCGACGGCACCTCGTCCAACCACACTTTCGCCCGGTCCCGGCTTGTCGCAGCGACATCCGGCCGCTGCGACGAAACTCCCTTCTTGCCGATCACCGTGTCAACGGTCCTGTTGAGATACACGGTACCGACTTCGGGATTTCGCGCATGTTTGACCGCGACGCGCAAGGACCCGATCTGATGGGCGTCGAGCGGTTTTGTGCTCGTGAGTGCACGAGAAGTTCGCTGCGGTGTCCCGACGATTTTCGCGCGTTCCGCCGAAGTGAGCTTGCCCGCCGCCTTCGCCGCATTGTCACCGTATTTCGCAGCGGCCTTTTCCGCTGCGCGAGCAACCTTGCTGGCTCCTGCTGGCAAACCTGGGATCAGTGTTGATGCCGCGTCAACTCCCAAATCTGTCAAACCATTGTAGTATTGCTCGTCATCTCCATGGTACCAACCACTAGCTATCTGCCAGCCGTCGTAGACCATGCTGCCGACATCCCAGATCGTATCGATAATGTGCCCATTCGGATCGCTGGCATTGACCGGATCGTTGGCGGCATAGGCGTAACGGTTGGTGCCGACGCCTTCGGCCACCGGGTCGTAGTCGTCGGGACTGATGAACCGCCCGAACACCGGGTCGTGATAGCGGGCGTTGAGGTAGAGGAGCCCGGTTTCGGCGTCGTAACGTTCTCCGATGTAGCCCTTCCGCGTCTGGAAGCCGGCGTTGAGCCGCTCGCCGTAGGCCGCGTAGCCTGTCGCCTCGACGAGAGCGCCGGCCATGTCGGTCACCGCCCGCACCGAGGCGAGATGATCGCGGTGCAGGAAGCGGACCGCCGTGCCCTCGACCGCGATGTCCATCCACGGGTAGCGGGCGATGGCGGTGACGCCGCCGGCTGTCGTCGCCTCGACGTCGGCGGTCGGGTAGAGAGTCGTCGCGGCCGCCGACTGCTTCTTCACCCGCGCCCCGTCCGGCCCGGTGGCAAGGCTCACCGTGGCGCCGCCGGGCATGGTGACGGCGGCAAGCCGGTTGGCCGGGTCCCATTCGAGCGTGCGCTCGCCGTCGCCGGTCATGTTGCCGTTCAAGTCATAGGCAAAGGCGCGGGGCCCAAGCGACAGCGGCGCGTGCGGGCGCTGGGCGGTCCCGGCCGGATAGGTAAAGCTCCCCTGGCCCGCAAGCCGCGTGCGCGCGACAAGGTTGCCCGATGGTGTGTAGGCAAAGCTCTCCGACAGCGCCGCGTCGCCCGCGTTGGTGGCGCTGGCCAGCCGGTCGAAGCCGTCATAGGCGTAGGTCCAGCTTTCCGGCAGCGTCAGCCCGGCAATTGCCGTGATGCGGCCGAGGCGATCGCGCGTATAGACATTGTCGATGAGCCTTTCGCCGTTCGGGCGCGTCGTCGTCAGCCGGGAAAGCAGGCGCCGCGCCGGGTAATAGGCGAAGTCGGTGGCGACGGTGTTGGAATAGACGATGCGCCTCGTCTGCCCGTCGGCCTCGTAGGCGATGTCGCCGATGTAGCGCGGGATCGATTTCAGCCGCCCGCTGGCGTCGTAGCGCCAGGGTGCGGCGGGCGAACCGAACAGGAGGCTGGGTGCGGGATCATGGCGCGCCCAAAGCGTCAGTTCCGCCATATCCTCGCCGAACTCGCGGGTATGGGTCTGCCCGCCGATCGTGGTCACCCGTTTCTTCTCGTTGCCGGAAGCATGCCAGTCGATCGCTGCCGTGACGGCGGCGTTGGCGGTGGTGGTCAACTGGCCGGTATTGAACGCGCCCGCGCGCGCCTCGTCATAGGTGTTCACCATCAACACCGGGTCGGAAACCACCGGCGCGACGATCCGGCGCTCAAGCGGGCGGCGCATCTGGTCATGGGAAATCGACGTGACGACGCCGCGCGCGTCCGTCTGCTCGACCAGGAGGTTCGTCCGGTCATGGCGGTAGGTCCAAGTGCCCAGGTCGGGATCCGATGCCGATCGGCGGTTGCCCGCGAGGTCGTAGGCGTAGGACCAGACCGCGCCCTCTTCGTCGGTCACGCCGGTCAGGCGGCCGAGCCCATCGTACGACGCGGCGTAGATGGTGTTGGCGTAGGGTGCGCCGCCATTGTTGTGCCCGTCCGCGCCGGTGCGCTCCACCAGGATCGTGTCACCCCGTGCGGAACGGACCGTCCGTGTCTGCTGGCCCTCCTCGTCGGTCACCACGACCGAGGCGAGCGGCACACTGGCGGACCCGGCGACCGTCGCTTGGAGTCCGTGGGCGAAGCTGCGAATCGTGCCGTCCGGGTTGATCGTGGCCACGGGACGGTCGGCCCAATCATAGGAATGGGATGTGGCCAGTGCGACTTCGCCGGCGAAATGCGGATGGGTTCGTCCCTCAACATTCCCGCGCGCATCGAATGTTGTCTTCGTCACCCGCCTGGGCGCGCTATCAGTGGCGCCGTTCGACACGTCCAACCAGGTTCGGCCGCGCCCGTCATAATGGGAGGACACGGTGGCAAACGCAGTCCCTCCCGGCAGCGGTGTCAAAACGTCGATCCGCTGCAGGTTGGGATCGCCATCGTCAAAATAGCGCAGGCGCGTGGTGAAGCCGTTGGCCGTGTTCACATAGTCGAGCGGTCGGCAGAAGGCATCGCGGTTCAGCGTGTGCAGGATGTTGTTGATATCCGTTCGCGTCTGCCAGCCGCCACAGACCGGATCGAAGCCGGCATTGACCACGAACCGGCTGTCCGCCGGTCGACCCCGGCAGGCGAAGTATTTTGGCAAGCGCTCGCTGACGGGAAACAAATGGTAGAGCGGATCGTAGTCCGTTTCCGTGGCGCAGCCCTCGGCATCGACCGAGCGGATCCGGTTCCCGTAGCCATCGTAGCTGAAATGTTCCCATTGCAGCGAATTCGCGCCGGCGACCGGATAGTCGGCATAGACGAGCCGTCGTGTGAGGTCGCCCTTGATCGGGGGCGCCGTGTTCGAGGTGGCGCCATCATAATAATAATACTCGAGCTTCAACCGTTTGCCGGTTGTCGTCGGACCGTCGAAGTCCGAGAGGTATCGCGGCAGCGAGACGAGATAGGCCTGCAGGTTCGGAGCGAATCCACGGAACGAAAAGACCTCGTCGCCAACGACGTCCATGCGCCCATGATCGTAGAGCGCTGTGATGTTGTTCCATTCATCGAAAGAGCGGATCACCCGTGTGGTGAGCGCGATGTTTTCGGTGAACCGTGTGTCGGTCCGTGTATTCCGGATCCACCAGGGTTTCTGGGAGTTGTTGGCGGTGAAGGTTTCCGTGACCCGCTTGCGCTCAGCGCCGGCGCCATCGCGCCAGATCGTTGTTTCGGCAAGCCCGCTGCCGGCATAGTCCTGCCGGAAGGTGAATTCGATCGATGGCGCCTGCGATTCGCCGGCCGCCAGCGGCCGCGTTTCCGTGACGGTTCGGTACCCGAGGAACAACCGCTCGGCCGGATCGAACAGGCCACCGGCATAGGTGTAGCTCGTGGTCGCCACTTGACCACGACCGTCAGACACCGACATCGAGGTCAGCGTCGGCGAGACGCCCGGCAGAAAGCTGTTCGCCCAGACCGACGAGGGCTTGTAGCCAAGACTGGCAACGGCACCGGTCTGCGTCGTGATCGATACCAGGAGATTGGCCTGCGTGCCACCGGTGTCGGAGAGGGAAACCTGGCTCCCGCGGTAGTCGAGCACACCGAGATTCGGGTTGGCCGGCTGCCGCACAACGACCAGCGGCCCGATGGCATCGAGAGCCCCATCGCCATTCAGATCGCCGATGCCAGACCCGCCGAACACCTGCGCGGCAGCGCCGGTCGCGGTCTCGGCCTGCAGGGCAAGAGGTGGCGCCACCTCGTATTTTCCGTCTGCCGACAGCACCGGCATGACCTTGAGGTTATAGTTGGCCGTGCCAGAGTTTAGTTCATTGCCGTCCAGCCCGTAGGTATGGGCAAACGAAAGTTCGTCCCGGCCATCCCCGTCGAAATCCCCGACCACCGCCGTGCGAAAGTCGACCCCTGTGGCAAGCGTTCCGCTGACGGGAGCCGATGATCCATCGTTAACCGCATAACGGGGCGGCACCCTCACGAAGCGGTCACCGGCGCCCAGATACACATTGAACAAAGTGGACTTGGTGTTGATCTGCCCTGATCGGCAGAGGCTCTGCGATTCCGGATCCGGCGGCACGTTCCCGCAGTAGGGAATGAAAACGACAAGATCGCCGACATCATCGCCGTTGATGTCACCAACCCGAATCCCCTCGATTGTGTTGATTGGCGTCTGGGTCGCGAAATCCGAAACAGCGGATGGTACGGCGATATTTGCCGAAACCTGGACCTGGATCGGCGATGCTCCCCAGGTGCCGTTGACTGGCCTGCCGATCGCGTAATTGGCTCCGGCGTTCAGGAGTTGGCTGTCCGTCCCGTCGCCCTGCAAGTCAATACGCGAGACGGGGTACCAGGGCGAAGGCGCGATTTGCGGGTCTTCCACGCCGTCCCCTTCTGGATCGGCGACGAACATCCGGCCGACGAGGCCCTGATTGCCCGAGAAACCAGAACAGATCGCCGCAAGCCTGGCATCGGTTGTGTTCGGGCATATCGTCCGGGTGGTCGAAGAAAAGGAGTTGAACTGGAACAGGTTCAACACCCCAAAATTCTGGTAGGTCATCAGGAACTTGGACTGGCCCGCCTTGAGCCGGACAAAACTCTCGAACGGATTGCCGAAAAAGCCGTCGGAATCACTGGCAATCCAGCCCTGGACCGGCGGATAGACGACCGTGCTGTTGTTCAATCCGTAGCTGTGGATGCGGCGATCACGGGTGACCCACTCATCGCGACCGTCATGGTCGATGTCGGTGACAGCGAAGGTCGCATCGCCATTGTCCTCGGCATTGCGGTAGGGCTGCAGCGCGGTGAACTTGCCCTCGTAGTTCTTGTAGGAGAGCTGCGTTGGCGGGCGCTCGCTGCCGCCTGCGACGCCACCGGCCGCGTCCAGAACAGCGTCCGTACCGAACTGCCGGATTCGGACAAGCCGGGAAGCCCCCGACACCGGCGCCTGATCATACTCCAGCGCGTAGGCCGCGCGCATGGCCCCGCCGACGCGGATCGTGATCGTTCGGATCCTTTGCCGTGTTCGGGAAATGGTGTGGCCGTTGGCCGACCAATGCTCGTCTGGCCGGTTTTCCCGATAAAATCGGACCTCAGTGCCATTGTAGGTGATGGCCAACGGATAGCACACGGGAAGATCGGGGCAGTCGTAGCTGTAGGTAACCGTGTTCCCGTGCGCGTCCTGCCGCGAAGTGATCAGCCATCGGGCTTCGAAAGCCAGATGGCCGGCATCCGTGCCGGGAACGGCGGTGGACCCGGCGATCGTGCCGACAGAAGTCAGCGTTGACGACGTGCCGTCGCGCTCGGTGATGATCCAGCTGTTCGATGCGGCATCGAACCGGATGCGGTTGAAGCTTTCGTTTTCCGTGGCATGGGTGCCGCCAGCGGCGCAGGACGGACTGACAGTGTCCTCGACGCAGGCCACAAGGTCCCTGCCGTTCAGATAGAAGACATCCTCCGCGTCGAACGCCGGAATGCCCTGCCTGGGACGTCCCCGCTCGACGACATGGAATCCGTTCAGCCCGAAGCCATAACCGAGCCATCCCTGGTAGAGCCCGCCCGTCTTGTGTTTCCGCGACGAGACATATTCGAGCGCGAGTGATGGTTCGAATCCGCGATAATCCGGGAGATCAATCGGGAATTCGTAGGCCAGGCTGCCATTGCCCTTGGCCTCTGGCAGCTGCGCTGTCGGCGCCTTGGCCTCCGGCACGTTGCCAGTCGGTATTGCCGCAGCAGTCTGGGGACCGCTGAACTCGGCCTCGTCCCCACTTTCTCCGGCCTGCGGTGCCGGCCGCTCCCCGGGGACCTGCGTGTCGTAGTCGGGTAAAGTTTCCTCAACGGGATCGACAGGCTGGGCCTGAGCCGTATGGACGATCGAAGCAACATCCGGGCCACCTGCTGCCGCGCCTTCCGCGGGTTCTTCTCGCGCAATCCCGAATGTGGACGCAGGCGTTGATTGTTGGGCGTTCGATGGCAGCGCAAAAGTCAATTGTGCAGCGCACGCAAATGCGTGAATGCTCATCAACAAAGATATATTTTTCCTCATAATCATGTCCACATTGATAAGCTTGCATAAAACTTTCCGGTCAGGCTATCGCTCGCAAAACGTGCAGTCAACGATCAAAACACCTGCCGCACTCTACGGCTTCGCAAGGAAGCGGCGGGCGGGCTCAGTGAGGCTGGGCAGGTCGCCGCGGATCTGGTTTTCGCGCGCTGCCGCTCCAGGCTGCGCGACAGTACCCCCCGGCTGGGCACACCGTCACCGGACAAGGTGATTCCGGATCGTTATCACGCTGACCTCACGCGGTTTCGCTCTTCTCCGGCCGGAGAGGATGGAACCGCAGACGATGGCCTTGAACATCGCCACCCACAACGGCGCGCAGGCGCGGCTCGACCGGATCAGGACAATCGCGGAGCACCGCCGCGATGCCCTCGACGACTTCTTTTGGCTGCGGATGCGGCATGACGGAGACCAACTGCGCTTCTCCCGCGGCGATACATCGGCGAAGACCAAAGACAGCTACCGTATCGCCAACATCGTGCTCCAGGGTGGTGGCGTTCTTGGTCTTGCCCACGCCGGTTTCGTGACCGGGCTTGAAGCCATCGGCGTCCGTTTCATCGGCATCGCCGGCACGTCGGCGGGATCCATCGCCGCCATGGGCATGGCCGCCGTCCGGGGCGACCAACTGCAACGGGAAACCGGGCCGGAAAACATCCGCATCGTCTCACGCATGCCAATGGAATTCTTCATCGACGGCCCTTACCGCGTGCGTCGGCTGATCAAGGCCATTTTGGCAAGACGCCGGTTTCTTGATCCATGGCATTGGATGGCCTGGTTGAACCTTGCAAGCCAGTTGATCCGCAGGCGTGGCCTCAATCCCGGCCACGAGTTCGAAGACTGGCTAAAAAACACCCTCAGGGATTTCGGCCTGACCAGTGTCGATGATCTCAACGCGACATTGACCCGGCTTGCGGGCATGCTGACAAACGGCGCAGCCGAGCGCCTGACCTCTTCGGGCGCGCCCTTTGGCGTCCCGGTCGATTGTGAAGCCCTGGCCGGAAGCCTGCTCCAGATCATGGCGGCGTGCTCGCCATTGGGCGTGAAATTTCGTTTTCCCCGCGATGCCGACGTTCTCGCGCCGTCCATCATGCAGAACTCCCCTGCCGCCCTCGTGCGTGCCTCGATGGCGATTCCCTTCTTTTTCGAACCGGCGCGATTCGACGTCAATTCCAAACGCTGGCCGGATTTCGTCAGCGAACGTCTGGGCAAGCTTGTGACCGCCGATCTGCTGCGCGACTTCTCGAACCTCGAATCCGTGTCCTTCCTCGACGGAGGCCTGTTTTCCAACCTCCCGGTCGACGCCTTTGTCGACACCATGGCGGACGTCCCGACGATCGCCGTGCCGCTGGTGAGTTCGAAGAACGCCAGGGCCGAACCGGTTCGCAGCAAATGGAAGCGGCTTGCCGGCGACATCGGCACGACGGCCTACATGGTGCGCAACCACCGCGACCGCGATGCGCTCGAAGCGCTGAACGCCCGGCGCACCCGGTTCAACATCCGGCGCGCCAGGGCGAGCGTGGAGGAACAGGCCCTGATGCCACCGGTCTTCCCCTACGGCGTGGCGCCGATCGACACGGGTGAGGCCAACTGGCTCGACTTCCTCATGGACGACGCCGCGAAGATGGACCTGGTGATCGCCGGGCTCGCGGCGGCAGAGAAATTTCTCACGGACATCTGATCGAAAGGGACGAACGTGACCGGGACCCGGAACAGGAAAAGCACGGAAAGCGACACGAGCATTTCCGCGTCGATGAAAACTGATCTCGAACGTCTTGTTAAAATCGCAGGCGATTCCGTCGTTCGCGCGTTGGCAGCCATCGAGTCGTCGGTGCCTGGATCCGGCAATCCGGGCACTGGCGTCGGGACGGCCATTTCCGGCGCACTCGACGCGCTCGAAGCGCCGATGGCCGCCCTGCTTCGATACACGTTCGAGATCGCACTGAAACGCGAGACCGGAATCCAACTTTTTCGCGAGACCCGCGAACTCGGCCTGCTCGATCTTGAAAAGACCCGGGAGGCCGCCAAGCCATCCGATGCGCTTGATGCGATCCTGCATCAGATCGAATCGGTGACCTACTCGAAGATCGAAAAGCCCGACGCGGAAAAGGAGATCAATCGACTTCTGGACCATACCTCGACAATCCGCATGGCCGAGGAAAAGGACACGCTCAAATACCACGAACGCGCCATGCGCCTCTTTGATCGCATCGGCGAGGAGTGCCAGGAAGCGATCAGCATCTACGGTACGCACCTCGGCAACATCATTTACGACGCCCGGGGAAAAGAGCTCACGCCGCTGCCCTGGTGGATGGATCAGGCGGCCCGGCTGGAAACGATGACCGTTCGCTTGACTAAAGGGATGACAAGTCTGCGGGATTTTCCGCAAGCATTCCCCGAATCGCAAGAGCGTGCAAACAAGCTTGGCAAGGCTTCCAGCTTCATACTCAACCTCGGCGATCACCTGCTCGCGGCTCGCGCCGGTTTCCTGCGCCTGAAGTCCGATTTTGCCAATGAGACGGTGAAGGCGGGCTACAAGGACGGCACACGACCGGTCAGCCGACGTATCGAGAACAACGGCCTGATCGCCAACAGGCTGACCATCGGCACCGGGGCGGCCGGTGCGCTCATTGCGCTCCTGATCATTCTTGTTTCGGGAAACCTCGCGGCCAAGGTCTGGGTGGCGCCGATCGCGCTTGCGGTCGCCGCGATTGCCTATCTGGTTTCGGTCACCCTGGGCCGGAATGAGCGAAGCGACGTCATGGACACCATGCGCGCCAATCTTCGCAATGCCGCCGGGGCGGCGTTCTTCCTGCCCCCCGCGTCGCGCGGAAAAGGCGAGCGCGAAGTCGAGTACAGTTTCGCCTTCCCGAAATGGACATGCCGGCTCGCCAAGGTCGAGGACCCGTTCTTCACGATCGACTGGGCAAGCGGGCAAGCCGTTCCGAACTTCGACGCACAACAAGGAACTGACCTGCTGCAAGGACATCTGGCCATGTCGCCGGTTGCCCGGCAGGATCGCGAAAAGGCCCTGCGACGACGGAACCTGTACCTGCTGGGCCTATTGGCGGCGGTCCTCTGGAGCCTCGGCTGGATTGGCGCAACACCGGGAAACCGCAACGATTTCGCCTTCATCGCGCGCCGTTCCTCCGGCGAAGCGTGCTTGCTGGACAGGGGAAGGTACCTTTTTCCCGCCGGGACCAGGCATTTCATCGCATCCGGCTGGTCGATCGGCGTCCTGAGCTCCAGAACGGTCGACTCCATCCTTCCCGGCGACCGGGCGACCGCCGTGCCGGACTGCAACGAGCACCGTCCGGCCGCCGAGGAAATCGTCTCGACGGCGATCGGCACGGCGGCCGAGACCGAAGCTTCGGCAATGCGCGAAGAAACGGAGAGGATCGTCTCGGCAATTGGCGTCCTGGGGGAAACACAGCGTCAAGTCCTGCAGGCTGTCGAAGAAGCGGCCAGCCGGATCGCCGGGAAACTGCCGATTCAGGTGACAGTCGACAGCACCGGGAATCCTGTGCCGCCTTCCGGCATGACCACCGTCGTTCCGGTTGTCGTCGACAATAGTCGCTCCGCAAACCAACCGTATGCAGTCGGGGGACCGACGCTTTTCACCCAGATCTTTGTTGATGGCGAACAAACCGGGATCGGTACCGAACAGCGCTTCCTGCTGCTGCCGTTGTTTCCGGCCGACGTCTCGGTGGCGAGTGTTCCGGTAGAGGAACGGCAGCTCTATGACGGCAACGGTCCGGGTATCGACACGATCGAGGAGGCGTATTTCTTCGGCTTGAAACACAATTTGCGCGATCCCGTGCTGGACGGTGGCATGACCCTGCTCGAAACGATCGGGAGAGCCATCGACTTTTGCGCAGGCAACACCGACGCACCACCGGAAAATCCCGTGCGGATCGAGATTCAGGGCTTCTCGAGCGCAAAGGATTTCCCTGGCAACACGGAAGAATCCGCAAGGCTGAATTGGTATCTCGCCGAAGGTCGCAGGGCCGCGATCTACCAGGCTCTGGGGCTCGAGCAGAAGCCCTCAGTTGAGGTCGCGAACCGGCCAGCCGTCACCGGCATCCTTTCCCCCGCCGATGTCGGCTCGAGCGTCACCATCGCCAACTTTGCCTTCGAGAGCGCGTCGAAGGCCAAGGATGGGCTCGCCGCCTGGCTGCGACAGACTGCGAGCGGCAATACGGCTGCCGAAGAGGCGTTCGCCCGGTCGGTGGTGATTTCCTTTCCCGGCAATTCGCTGCTCGCCTGCAACTGAAGGGCGACAGTCCGGCGGCATGGACGGCGCGCTGCCATCGCGCCTCCAGCCGTCTGCCGCGAAGCCGCGATCCAGCCAGCAGCGCGCCGGGCCATTTCACGTGCCCCTCACGCGCGCCTGTTTGCATCGATCCGCGAAAGGACAACATCGTGAAAGCTGACACTCGGACCGGAACCGCTCGCCAGTCGTCCTTGCCAGCAGGCAGACGCTGCCTGCGATGTGTCCCATGAATCTCGCCGAGGCCCTGGCTGGACTGATCGGCGTCCGGGCGGCCATCGACTTTGCATGGAGTGTCGAAGGCAGCACCTCGCGGCGTAGGCGACTTCGCACGATCCTGCTCAGGCTCGATCGGGAAATTGCCATCGTGACCGAAAAGTCGGCGCTCGATCCGGACGTCGTCTATGTCCCGGTCGCCGGCAATTTCGTGCTGATCGCGAGAGACCTGATCTGGGCACGGAACCAGGCGGATACGCTCGCCATCTCGCCCGCCGAGCGAGGCCGGGTCGTGTCCTGGGTGGCCAGCATTCTCAATCGTTTCTGACGCAGTGGAACCCTCAACGAAAGGAGAAAAGACATGCCCTTGAGTTCGTCTCAGCTGCGAAAGGCCTGGAAGGCCTATGCGGCAGCGCCCGAAAAATTGGCAACCATTCCCATCGGAAGTGACGCGGTGCGAGTCGCACCGGAAACGGCCGAGGTCTGGAAAGCCTTCGATGCCGTGCTGACGGCCCATGGCTACAAGGTGCGCAAGAAGGACACCGACACCTACGCCAACCGCAAGATCGCCGGCACCAATGTCCTCAGCCTGCACGCCTACGGCATTGCGCTCGATCTCAACTGGGACACCAACCCGGTCAAGTACGATCCGAAGGCACCGGTGCGCTTTTCCGGCAAGGCAACGCAGGATGCGCGCGCCGAGGATGTTCGGGACGGCATCGCCGACACCGACATGACGCGCGCCATGATCGACGACATCCTTGCAATCCGCACGAATGACGGCGTGCGGCCACTCGAATGGGGCGGCGACTGGAAGTCGAAGATCGACACCATGCACTTCGAGATCGACGTCACGCCGGCCGACCTGGCCTCCGGTGTCAACTGGGCAACGGTTCGCACAGAAGGCACTCTTCCGGATCATGCGCCGCCGCCGGTTGGCGACCAACCGGAAGCGCCGCCACCTGAAGGGCCGAGCGACGCGTTCTACTCCGCCCACAAATGGATCGAGAAATGGGAGGGGGGCTTCTCCAACCATCCAAGCGATCCCGGCGGCGCCACCAATTACGGCGTGACCCAGGCCGTTCTGGCGCAATGGCGCGGCCATGCGGTCTCGATCCAGGACGTGCGCGATCTTTCGCCGGACGAGGCGCGCCGGATCTTTCACGCACGGTACTGGCGGCCGATGCGCTGCGATGAGTTGCCGTATGCCGTTGCCCTGATGGCCTACAATTGCGGCGTCAACTCCGGACCGGGGCGCGGCGGGCGTTTTCTGCAGAGCGCACTCAACCGCCAGGGCGCCAGCCTGGAAGTCGACGGCTCGATCGGTCCGCGGACCATCGCCGCCGCCGCGACCGCCGATCAGGGTCGCCTCGTCCGCGATTTCCGCGATTTGTACGAGGCATTCTACCGCGGTCTCCCGACCTGGCCGGTGTTCGGCAAGGGGTGGATGAACCGGCTCACCGACATCGCCGCCGCCGCCGCGGCCCACGCCGGGATCAGTCTCGCGATCGTTCCGGCGGCGCCGTCGACCGAAACGGAACAGCCTCTGGCCGTCGAGACCGCGGTAGCGTCCGACACGCCGGCGACCGTCGCGCCCGAAACAACCTCGCTTCCCGCAGCCCAAACCGAAGGAACACCTGCCATGACTGCCATCGATACCGCGCTCGGCGGCCAATACCTCGTCGGCAAGAAGACGCTGATTGCCGGCTTCGCCTTCGCCGCGCTCACCCTCTTCAAGCAGTTCAATCCGGAAGCGCTCGGAACCGATCCGGCCGCCATGTACGACATGCTGACCAAGTTGATCGCCACATTCGGCGGGCTTGGCGCCCTGTCGAAGATCGAGCGCCTTTTCGAAAAGGCGAAGAACTGAAATGAAAGGCCGCCGGGGAAAGGCGTTTCCCGGCGGCCTGACCTGCTAACCCTTTGTGCGGTATCGGTTTCCGCCCGGACTCTAGATGAGCTTCAAAAGCGCTCTCGCATCCACCAGCCCCGCGCCGAAAGCCTCTTCGAAACTCAAATCGGCCCGGTTGAAATGATCGGGTTTCAGAGCTCCCGTTCCGCCATTGTGCAGGGTGGATTTCGATGCGCTCCTTGCAAGCAGGTCTTTCATCTCCGGTCCTGTCAGGGGCTTGCCGCGCTTGGCAGTCGCCATTCTCTGGGCAAGTGCGCATACGCCGGCGACGATCGCGGATGCCGCAGACGTTCCGCCAAATCCGGTGAAGTAGCCCGACTGCTGCGTGTAGGCATCCGTTTCGTCGTTGCCGGTTGCAGCCCCGCCTTCGCCACCGATGTCGATCGCCAGGATTTCCTGGTCGGCAAAGGGCACGATCCGGTTTCCCAGATCGGCAACCGTGACCATCTGCATGTAGGGGAATTCGGCAATCGCTCGGTCCGTCGCGTCGAGGCGAATCTGGTCTTCCGTAAAGACCTCCCCGTCATCGCTCGGCGCCACGATGGTCAGGCCTGGGCCATAGTTCGAATAGGAGGAGCGCATGCCATTGAAGTTCATCGCACCCACCGCGATGATGCCATTACGGCCGGCATCCCAAGCGGCAAGCGCGGCAGGCGCGACCAGTTGGCTCTGCCCGTCATTGCCCGCAGCGCAGACGATCGGCACCGCGTGTGACGCGCTGATCAGCGTTTTTTGCAGCAGCTTCCAGTATTCGGCATCGCCCGTGGCATTTCCGGGCGCTTCGGATACCGCCAGCGCCGCGTCCATTACCGACGAGGAAAAGCCGCGGGGAATGAAGATGACATCGGCCTTGCTCTTCAAGGCGTAGAGGACCGCGATGATCAGCTTGCGCGGCGAATCGCCGAAACTTGTGGTGATCGGGATCAGTTGCGCGTCAGGATCAACCCCGAAATAGGGCACCGGGGCGGGCAGGCCGGCCTCCGTTTTCCGGATCGGCGTCCTTGCCATGATCAGGCCTGCTGCCGAGGTCCCGTGCATCGCAAAGGTCCGGTTCGACGTGTCGGGTGCCCTTGTGTCGAAGGGCGCCTTGCCTTCCGTTTCAGACGCAAGGTCGAGAAGCAGTGCTGTTTCGTCCTTCGCCCAGTTTTTCGCGAGCAGGCCCGCCTGCTCGACAAGACCCTTGAAAACCGACGGATTCCGGTTGGGTCGATCCACCGGTACCGGGCGCACCGGAAGTCCGGTCAGGTCAAGCGCCTCCGTGATGCGCGGGCTGATGTAGGGATGGCGGACGTCGACGCCATTGTCGATCATGGCAACCCGGGCCTGCCGCGCTGTCGACGAAAAAACGTCTGGCCACACCGCTCCCCGGGAACCGTCGGTGACGCCGACCGCCTCCAGATGCCAGAATGCCGGATAAGTGCTGGGCGGCCGGTTGATCAACAGGTTCGCGTTCTCGCCGCTCACTTTGATTGCGGCGCTCGGCTTGGAATCGGTGCTTACGGTCATGGTCATCACCCTCATATCCATTCGGATTGCGCTTCGAGGATCAGGTCCTTGCAGGCATCGACCAGGAACGGCAGGAACCGCTCGGCCAGGAGAAACCCGGCATCGGTGTCGCTGCGGTAGTGCAGGCCGGCCCACTCCCGATTGTAGCCGATGCGCCGGGCGATCCGGTGCAGCTCGGCGGTCGCCGGATGGTGCGGAAAATAACGCTCGAACACCAGGGCGGCCGACATGCACTGGAAGGCATGGTTCGACGGATAGGACAGGTGCGGCGGCACGGCGAGCATGGGCCGGAGACGGGGTTCGACAAGGTTGGGGCGCGTGCGCCCGAACATGTCCTTGTACTGGAGCCCGACATACTCGCAGATCAGGAGGATGGTCTGAAAGAGCGATTCGGTGGCCTGATAGCCGCCGGCATTCTCCACATTGAGCGCGCGCGTGAAATCGGACATGTCCATCGTGTCCTGGCGCTCGATTTCATCCCGGCGCAGAAAACGCTCGAGGCGCCGCCGCTGCAGGAGCATGAGATCGCCGGCTTCGGTCGCCGTGGCATCCGGCCCTGGCGGGAATGGCAGTTCGATATGTTGCCATTCGAAAAACCCGGAGTCGGGAACGGGCCGGTTCCACGCAGCGTGAAGACGCTTCAGTTCACGTTGGGGCGAAAGACCGAACGCGACCTGCCCGGTGGCCACGACCCCTGAGGCGTTCTTGTTCTTGTTTTTATTCTTGTTCTTGTTTTTGTTTTTATTCTTGTTCTTGTTCAGTGCGATCGAGCGGCCTCCGGAAGAGGCAGGCTGTCCGGGGGAGAGGCCCATGACACCGATCTGTCCACCGGACCCTTCCCCCTTCACGATCGCGTTGGCATCGAGAAAGGGATTGGTTGGCGTGTCGCGAGCAACGGAAAAAATCTCTCCGCCCCGGACATGCAGGTTTGCCGAGTAGAGCTCCTCGATCAACTCGGCGGCCAGGTTCACAGGCTTTTCCGTCACGATGACACCTCCCGGATTCCGGCTTTCTTCAAGCCACGGATGAACAGTTGCCCGCCTTGCGTATCCAGCCCGGGCTCACGGGCCTCGCGCAGGCGATCGATCGAAAACCCCGGCTCGAGCAGACGGAGCTTCCGCACCGCCTCGGCCGCCTTTCCCGACTCGCCGGCAAGCGCGTAGTTCGAGGCCAGGTGGCGATGGATCGTCGCGAACTGCGCCATCCCCTCAAGCGCCGCCTCGCCATGCCGTATCGCCTCGCGGGCCCGGCCGGCGAGGCCGGCGGTGATCAGGCAGGAGGCATCGAAATAGGCGCTGTAAGGGCTGTTCTGACCCAGGAACCGGGCGTACTGCGCGCAGCGATACCCGACCTCCGCTTGACCGATATAGCCGTGCAACACCGAATAGAGGTCCCAGGTCAGTGGCCGTCCGTAATTGACGCGCAACGACTGCTCGAACAGCTCGACCGCGCGCTGAAAGTTACCGAAGACATAGCTCTGGACGTGTCCCGCCAGGGCCAGAACCAACGCGTTGCGCGGTTCCCGTTCGAGTGCCTTTGCACAATAGTCGCGGATCTGGGCGTGCACTTCCGTTTCGTGCCGGACATAGCGCTGTCCGATCCGGAACGTCGCAAGGAATGCCAGCCAGGCAAGCGCCCGCCCGCCTTCGGGCGCGGGGATAAGGGCGCGGAAGTCGCCCTCCGCTCGCGACAGATCGGCCACTCCCACGGCGAACATGTCCTGAACCGCGGCTCGAATGCGATCGCCCCCGTCCTCGCCGTGGCGCATCCGCTTCTGGAAGGCATCCTTTTCGAGCCAGATTGCCTCGATGAGATGATGGATTGTCGCCCATGAATCGGTGTCCTGACCACGCGACAACGCCTGGACTGGCGCTCGGAATCCGCGCATCCAGGCCAGGCGTTCAGATCCGAGATCAAACAGGGCCAGGCCAACCGAAACGTCGCCTCCCTCGCGTCGGACACTGCAACGCAATGCCAGGTTTGCTGCTTGGGATCCGTCAGCGGATGTGCCCGCAAGGACGGAACCGATTCGCCGATCATGGATGCGAATGAGCCCCTCTTCCATGATCGTGTGAACGACGCGATCGATCAGGTCGTCCGCGACAGCGGCGGCCTCGGGGTCACCGGTCATGACCAGCGGCAGGTCAATCCGGAACGTGAAAGGCGGCACGACGGCGGGAGCCGGCCGTATCCGGATCGATGCTGGCACCGAAATCGGAAACCGGCCGCGTTCCAGCGTCAACCATTCCTCGAATTCCGGGTCTTCGATATCGATCCCCTCGAGGAAGTCCGCCGTGCCACGACCCGCATCGTCGATCACGATCGCGTCGGGATCAAACGCGACGGTGAAATTGTCGATCCGCAGGACCGTTGCCGCATGCGCGCCGAGCACCTTGCGGATCTCGCGGAGTGTTTGCCGGAGGCTGGTCTGGCCCAGTTCGAGCGGCTTCGTGCTCCAAAGGTGGTCGATGAGCCAGGCTCGCGATCGCGCCATGCCTTCCGACGTGGCAACCATGGCCATCAACGCCCGCGATTTCTGGCTTGGTGGCGTCAGCGTCCGCCCGCCCTCCCCCAGCGCCTGCATCGGTCCGAATAGCCTGAGACGAAGCATAAGTCCGCCCGCGCGTCCGCCTTCCCCAAGGGAAGCATAGCCAAAGTCATTCGGATTTTCATGAATCTTTTTTACAGGCGTTCCCGAGGTTCGACCGCCACGGGCAGAGATAAGGCCTGCAAAGGGAATCGCGCCGGAAGGAAATGGAAGCGGCAAAGCATTCAGATCGGCGTGCTCCATCGCTCGCGCCAACGGAGAGGCTCCATATCCGAATGTGCACTCCGCCCGAGCGTTCCCCATGGATTCCCCGCCTCCCCGTGACGAAGCCAAGCAAGGCCGCGTGATATCGGCGTGAAAAGGGGCCGACAGGCGCGACCGTGTCTTGTGCGTGGCGCACGGCATCGTGGCCAGTGAACTTCCCCGGTTTCAGATCTGTGGTCGCGAGATAACGGACCGTTCGAAGGAAGCCCCGCCTTGTGTAGTCGCAACAATCCCGGGGAGCGGGAAACGCTTCACTTGAAGGCAATGGCGGAGAGGGGGGGATTCGAACCCCCGAGACCAGTCACCCAGCCTGCCGCATTTCGAGTGCGGTGCGTTCAACCACTCTGCCACCTCTCCAAGCCTATGCCGATCCAAGGACGCCAGCGTGTGCCGGAGGCCCTCGGACAAGTCCCTCACGCTCTCGGATCGGGCGAAAGCCAGCTCCTCGGAGGTTTGGGGAACGCGGGGCGTGCTTACAGGCATTCACCTCCCGAAGCAAGCGGCTCGGCGCGCGTCCAGTTTGCCATGGAGCGCGGACCCGAAGCCGCGCTAAGCTGGTCATTGCCGCCCATCTGGTGGCCATGTTCACGGGAGAGGACGGAAAGCCCATGCGAGCTGTCTTGGCCGCACTATTCGGTGCTGCGCTGGTATACTCGGTCTCGGCGGCGTTGGCCCAGTCAGCACCGCAGCCTCCGAATCCGTTCGATGGCGTTTGGACCGGCGCCATAGAGCAGTCGGGAGCAAAGCCCTACCGTGTCCTCCTGACGATCGGAGCGAATGGCTTCTTCACCCAATACCCGGAACTCACGTGCAATGGGCGGTTGACACCCGTGGGCTTCAGCGGCGAGTTCGCGTTCTTCACCGAGACCATCGAGCAGGGGCGGGCCGACAGTGGCGGTTCTTGCGTCGATGGCAGCATCACGCTGGCCATTTCCGGTGATCGCATTGCGTACGGCTGGTTCGGCATTTACCAGGGCGAGCTGCTACAGGCACGCGGCAGTCTCGGCAAACAGTGAGGCATCCCGACAGGCGGCGGCGCGCTACGACCTGAATCCGCGCGTCGAGCGGGATGCCGGGTCAAGCGCTCTTTACACAGCCATCCGCGATGCTTATGTGACGTCGCCGCCACCGGTTTCCGGTGGCGGCGGTCTGTCGGCACCCCCTTGCGGAGGGTTTGATGGCGATGCTCGAGACGTTTGCTTCTGCGACGCATCTCCTGGCGGCTCGCCGCCCGGAGAAGCCCGTCGTTGGCTTTCGCCCGCATGC